>Ga0214473_10000027_pt1 | contig 198394 bp, 147 predicted proteins | sample RVTome_7_FD_203509 | JGI IMG/M metagenome (GOLD analysis project Ga0214473, IMG submission 203509) | Soil microbial communities from uranium-contaminated site in the Upper Colorado River Basin, Wyoming, United States - RVT98D197 | ecosystem: Environmental > Terrestrial > Soil > Contaminated >...
GCGTGGTATCCTCGCCGATCGGCAAAACACGGATTTGTAGCCATTTTCGTTCCATGCCTATTCTGTCGGCATGGCCTGTGGTCAAACTTGAACTATTTCCGAATCTATTGCCTTACGAGTACTTAGGAGCTAGTCGAGCAATAGTATAATTCTTGGGAAGCTTGAGACCTTGTTCTGCGAAATACTCTCTGCGCTCATCAGGTTTGCAGTTAGTTAAGCCTATCGATCCTTCGTGCTCAATGTATACAGGAATTAAATAGTCGGCTACTAAATAGTATGTGGCCATTATCGATACCTATATAGGAACTTCATTCGATAAGGTATAACGTGTTTTTAGATCATTTTCCTGATACCACCCGTGCAAGAGGGCCATACAGAGATTCGGCCTCGTCTTGCGCTCATTCACTAACGTGAAATCCGTTGGGCTGATCTGTCAAAGGCGTAAGGCTCATGGTGCTCATCGCCACGGATTGCCTCTCGTTATGCAAACTCCCTGATACGCAGCGTATTTTACCTGTTGTCCCAGGCAAAAACAAAGAAATTCAGGAAAAAAGATCGGAACCGCAGATTAACGCAGATTAACGCGGATACACACTATTTTCTTACCACGAAGGCACGAAGAGGACGAAGCTGAAACCACGAATGATGAAGATCCCTTAACTTCGCTCGGGCTGGCGTCTGCGTCGAAAGGATGACAGTACGGGACAGAAAAAGACCAGCCAGATCCCTCGACGGCGCTCGGGACGGCTTCGCCGGATTGCCGCTGCCTGCGGCCTCGCAATGACCTTTCCTAATAGATTCCTCGGTTACACTCGGAATGACTACGGCAAGCATCTCTTTGTGCCTTAGTGTCTTTGCGGCGAAACTTAAAGAATTGCTGCAATCTCGATGAGATTTTGATATTGTATGGCTTCGAGTGTGTGTGAGTATTATGGTTGATCTTGCCGCAATAGAATTACTGGCGATGGACGTGGACGGCGTTCTGACCGACGGCACGCTGATCATTCACGCCGACGGCAGCGAGAGCAAATGCTTCAACTCACTCGACGGCCATGGCATGACCATGTGGAAGCGCGCGGGATTGAAGCTGGCCCTGATCAGCGGCAGGGCGTCGGAGCCGACCTTGCGCCGGGCCGAGCAGTTGCAGATTGAGCACGTGTTTCAGGATTGTCACAATAAGCTGCCGGTTTTCGAGAAGTTTCTGGAGCAGCTTGGCCTGCCGCCCGAGAAGGTGGCCTACATCGGCGACGACTTGACGGATCTGCCTCTGATAAGGTATGCTGGGTTCGGCGTCGCCGTCGCCAACGCGGTTGATGAAGTCAAGCATTACGCTGATTACGTCACCGTGCGTGCCGGCGGCCGCGGGGCGGTGCGGGAAGTCATAGAACATATTCTCAAGAGTTCGGACAAGTGGCGGGAGCTGATGAAGCGGTACCTGCCGTGACGGAAAAAAGGGGGCGATTGCCATGCGGAAGCTGCTGATAGGTGTTGTTTCGCTGGGTGTCATTCTTGGGGTCTATCTGCTCTACAGCCGCGTGAGCGAATCACCCATGATCGAGACCGGCGGAGATGGCGCGTTCATGGTTCCTGCGGCGGACGGTAATGACGCCGCGATAGAGAACGAGATGGGCCAAATCGGCGAGGTGGGTCTGGGGACCGTTCAAAAGGCCAAGTACATCACACTCAACCCGACGACCAAGCGTCTCGAACGCGAGTTCGGCTTCGAGAAACTTCTGCACCAGGCCGGGGATATCTGGGAGATCGAGAAGCCTTACATGAACGTCTATCGGCCGAATTTCAAGTGCTACATCACCGCGGACAAGGGGCAGGTCCAGGTCGAGACGGCGGTGGGCCGGACGACGCCGCGGGACGCGACGTTCAGCTCCAATGTCGTCATTCATATCGTCCCCGAGGGCAAAAGCAGCGTCCAGGAAAGTTTCGTGTATCTCGACGATATCATTTTTCTCAGCGATCGGTCTCTGGCCACGACCGCCGGGCCGGTTCACTTTGTCTCGAAGGACGCCCAAATGCGAGGCACCGGGATGGAGCTGATCTACAACGCTCAGGCCGAGCGGCTCGAATACTTCAAAATAGCCGACCTGGAGAGCCTGCGTATCAAGAGCGTGCAGGCGGCGGCGCTTTCGACCGGTACGCCGCCGGCTCGCGCGCCCGCCGAAGCCAGTGCCCAGACCGGAACGAGTGAGCCGAACGAAACATCTGTTGCCGGCGCGCCCGAGCAGGTCGAAGCACCGCGGTCCGAGGCGCCGCCGCAGGTCGCGGGCGAGTTCTACAAATGTATCGTGAGCAAGAACGTGCTGCTCGATACTCCCGAGCAATTGGTCCTCGCCGACGAGAAACTCTACCTCAACGATATCTTCTGGTCGAAGACGTCCCTGGACCAGTCCGGCCATGAGGATGCCGGCGCTGCCAATGAGACTCAGTCAGGAGCCCCGGCGGCGGAGCCGGGAAGCCCGGCTGCAGGGGCTGCCTCGGAACCGAACGTTTCTGCGCCGGCCCAGGCTGAGCCGAACGAACCGAACGCGCCGGCTGAACCCCCGGTATTCATTACGGTCACCTGCGACGGCGGTCTTCTCATCGTCCCGAGAGACTCAACGCGAACGCTCGACGATGGCGTCCAGAGCGACCCCAATGCGGCCGGCTCAGGCAACAGGCGCGCTGAGCTGCTCGACGCAGGTGCGCAACGGACGAAGTTCTTTGCGCAGACCATCGACTACAACGCCGTAACCGGAGACGTTACCGCCGGCGGAGTGTCGGAGCTATTGTACTACGCCCGCAACGGAGCAGCCGGGGAGGCCAACGAGCCGCCTGTTCCAGTGAAGATCACCGCCCGCGACGGGGCCCAGTACGTCAAGGCCTTGAATCGGGCGATCTTCAAAGATTGTTTGTGCCGCATGCCCCGGGCCGGGCGGGATGTCACGTTCTCGGCGCCGCAGATTGCCGTCGATTTGCCGCAGGAACGATCTATGCCACTCGATCTTCTTGCCTCCGGCCCGACGGAGCTAGTCTTCTACCAGCCCGCGGAGGGCCAGGGGCTATTGCCGGTCAAGGTCACCGCGCGTAAATGGGCGCGATACTGGGGGGCTGCGCGTCAAATGCTCTTCGAAGGCGACTGCCGCAGCACCATGCTGCGGGAAGACCCGAACGTCCTGACTGAGTACATGCTTCTGTCGGAGCAGCTTATTGTCGATCTGGCCCGGGACGTGAATGCTCCCCCAGCCGAACCGGCGGGCGACATAAAACATCTGACCGCCACGGGCGGTATCGTCTCGCTTGCGACCATCAGGACAGCGAAACCCGGAGGCGCGCTTGCAAAGGCGATGCAGGATGCAAACTCAACAGGCTTGCTTGGTGGTATCGAGTTGAAGTGCTACCGGTTCGATTACGACACGGTCGAGCAGATTCTTCTGGCCACGGGGCCCGGCCGGATCAACCTCAACAATTCCCAAGCGGCCGATCCCAACGAGCTGTCGAAAGGGTTCAGCCTTCGCCAGCCGTGCTGGGCCCGGCTGGAAGGATTCGACACGCTGACATATCTGATCCGGGAGAATCGAATCGTCGCCGACGCGGGCTCGCGGAACATGCTGATCGGCTATTGGTCCACCGTCGATGGCCGGCAGGCCGAGCCGATCTGGGCGGAGGCCCCCCACGTCGAAGCCCTGCTTTACCAGACGCCCGAAGGACAGCAGGAACTGTCCACGCTGACGGCGACAGGGGGGATTTATTATCAAGACAGCAACAGCCGTTTCCGCGGCAGCGAGTTGTTCTACGACCATAAGACCGGCCTGGTCAAAGTCCGCGGCGATGAAGTGCAGCCCTGCAATTACAACGGCGCGCTTGTCGATGGGATCGAGCTGAACCTTAACACGGGCAAGGTCGAAGCTAACGTCGTCGGCCCCGGGACGCTCCAGCTAAACCGGTAGCGCGATACCTGCCCAAGAGGACTATCGCTTGCTTCTTGGTCGCAGACGTTTCTGTTTTTTTGTACGTGTTTAGCCGAAGAAGAGCCATCCCCATCCCGATAACGACAATCGGGATGAGGCTGCCACCCGATAGAGTCGCTGGAAAACGGGTGGCAGCCTCAAAGCCGCAGGCTTTGGGGATGGGTGCGAATGACAGAACCCGTCTAAATACATACGTTTTTTCCTTGCTTTTCCGGCCAGTCTCGGCTATAATACCACCCATATTGGTGGGATTGACATCTTCGGTTCGGCCGCAAACGCTGCCCATACAGTTCGTCTTCCCAAGGAGACACGGTATGGAAAGGCAAGTGGAACAATACATACGCGGGCTGTCGGACATCGACCTGCTTGAGTACACGCGGACCGCTGCGCATCTGCCCGAAGCGATCGAATTTGCCGGGATCGAGCTGGCGGACCGGCGCCTGCCGGCAGCGCGACTCGCCCGGCTCGATGAGCAGTTGCGGCAGCGGGAAGAGGCCAGGCGCCAAGCCGCCGAGGCCAAGGCCGCCGAACCTCTGCCCGGGGAATACCGCGTGGGCGTTTTCCTGTGCGGCCTCTACTTCGGGCTGCCGTTGCTCTTCTTTGTCCGCACTTGGCGGCGGTTCCGCGACGAAGGCTTCACTAAGAAATACAAAGACATGTGGGTTAGCGCGCTGGTCGGCCTTTGCCTCCAGCCGATCCTGGTCCTTCTTCGCCTGCCCCCCTGGAGCTGGCTCGCCGGCCTGTTCTTCGGTGAGTTTTAGCCTTTGACAATCGAGGCGGGACGTTATATAAGCCATCCAAAACAAACGGCCAATGGATTCCCGATGGGCAAAGGTGTGTACCATGATTGATTCGCTGGAGCGCGTATGAATGCACTTGACCAGTCCGGCGGCGGCGACCGGCCGTCGCCCGAGCGCCGCCGGCGCCCCAGGTATAGCGGGACGCACCCGAAAGGCTTCGAGGAGAAATACAAGGAGCACGACATCGAGGCCCACCCGGAGCTGCGGGACCACCTGCGTGCAAAAGGCAAGACGCCGGTCGGCACTCATGTTGCCGTTTTGACGGAGGAGGTCCTGGCGTGCCTGACGCCCCAACCGGGCGAAATCGTCGTTGACTGCACCGTCGGCTACGGCGGCCACGCATCCGAGTTTATCAAGCGCATCGGCCCGGCCGGGAAATTGATCGCCTTCGACATTGATAACGCCGAGCTTGAGCGTACCCGCGATCGGTTGAGCACAGAGCATGCCCCTGTAAGCTTTTATCGCAGCAACTTCGCCGGCATCGCCAACGTGTTGAACAAAGAGAAAATCGACGGCTACGACGTCATTCTTGCCGACCTCGGTGTTTCAAGTATGCAGATAGACGACCCCGCGCGCGGCATGAGCTATAAGCATGAAGGCCCGCTCGATATGCGGATGGACGACCGGCTGAAGCGGACCGGTGCGGATTTGCTCAACAGCCTTTCCGAGGAACAACTGTCCGAGGCGTTGCTGGAATTGGCTGACGAGCCGGACCATCAGGAAATTGCCCGCCGGATCGTTGCCGAGCGGGCGGGCCGGCCGGTTACGCGGACCTCGCAGCTTGTGCAACTGATTTTCCAAGCCAAGGGCCTGACTCCGAGAGCTTGGCGGCAGCAGCAGCGCAGCTCGAAGTCCGGCCTATTGCACCCCGCCGCCCGCACGTTCCAGGCCCTGCGTATATTGGTCAATGATGAGCTTGGTTCCCTCAGAGAGCTGTTGAGAGTCGCCCCGTACTGCCTGCGTCCGGGCGGCCGAATCGGCGTCATAAGTTTCCACAGCGGCGAAGACCGCCTTGTCAAAAATTCGTTTCGCGAAGGCGTCAGGAACGGCACATACCAGTCCGCCGCCCGGGACGCAATCGTGCCGCAAGCCAAAGAAATCGCCGCGAACCCGCGCAGCGCATCGGCCAAATTCCGCTGGGCGATAAAGCCGGCCTTGTGAAATTTCAAATTTGAGATTTCAAAGAGACGTTTGCCGGTTCTGTGGCCGGCTCACGCGCAGAGCTGCTGCAAGTCGTCGATGGTCAATTCGGTCAGGCGGGCGACGACCTTCTCGGCCAAGGTCAACTGGGCGGCGTCATAGGAGGTGGTGACGGCGATAGTGTGCATGCTGGCGGCGCGTGCGGCCTGAAGGCCCCAGCGCGAATCTTCGATCACGATGCACTCGCCGGCGGCGATGGGGGGGCGGTACTTCTTGTTTAGCTTCTGCAAAGTCAGCACAAACCCTTCGGGGCTGGGCTTTCCTTTCTTGACCTGCTCGGCCGAGACGATCACGGAAAAGAAATGACGCAGCTTCGCCTCCTCCAGCATCACCTCGATCTCCGCCATCAGCGAGCCCGAGCAGATCGCCATCGGGACCTTGTTGCGTTCGAGCATTCTCAAAAACTCGTGCACGCCTTCGATGGTCCGTCCTTCGGTCCTGGTCAGCTCTTCGAAGATTCTGCTCTTTTGCCCGAGGATTTCGCCGATCTGCCCCTCGTCGATTTTCAGCACGCCGTTGTCGATCAGTGCCTTGTAACAATCGAAATCGCTGAAACCCAGGTAGTTCGCATAATAGTCTTTTGTGGATATCTCGACGCCGTAAGGCGCCAGCGACCGATTGAACGCCCGCAGGTGGAGAATCTCGGAATCGGTGATAACGCCGTCAAAATCAAATATTACAGCTTTGAGCATAAAATTTTATTGATTCCCAATATCCTCCAACTTTGTAATCCATTCGCCAAAATGCGGACACGCCTGACGCATTGTTTCCAAACCAATTCGACCTGCAGCGGTCATGCCGTTTATTGTTTTCTTAAAACCTTCAAACACTCCTTCGATCCGCCGCGAAGGGCATGTGTCATAATGATCATTAATCTCTTCAGGAGTTGAGAATTTATTCCGTATGATCAGGAAGGCAGAAGATAACTTCTTATCACCAAGGCTTTCTGCCAATTTCATAGGAGATGAAAAGAGCAACGCTTCAAATTCGTGCATCTGAACATAAGGCATAAGGCGACGAGGATTAGAAGAATTTCTCGAAGACCCTGCAATATCCTCCAAAATGCTGTCCTCGACTCTATTTGCTTTTTCGATGTAACTATGACAGCGATTAGCCTGATCTCTGCCGGGCCAGTCCGCAGGCATTCCATAGAAATCAACCATCGTTGTACAAATCAAACCGGCGTCTTCTTTCAAGGATCTCAGAATAACCTCTTTAGCTCTCTCGTATGGGATTATTCCACCTTGCCGCCTGAACTTAACCGCGTGTAAGTAAATCTGGCGAGGGTCAAAATAAGGTCGTAAGATATCTCTTATGAAAGCCTGCTCTGTCTGGCCTTCCACAAGGACGCGAACCCTATTCATTCTTTGGTCTGCCCTCCAGAAGATTCATTTCCCAAAGCTCGCCGAGAGAATAATCGTCAAGCCATAGTTTCAACTTCTCCAGTGGAAGCCGCCGGAAGACTGATTCCCCGTTTTCCCGTTCAACCACGATGATATCCTGGGGGTCGAAATGATTGATCAGGCTCGCCGATTGTGTAGCCACAATCACCTGTGTTCTAATCGAAGCCTTCTGGATTAAGCCTGCTAATAGCCCCAAAGCGTAAGGATGCAATCCCAATTCCGGCTCATCCAGTAAAATTGTTGACGGAGGATCGGGTTGAAGCAGGGCTGTTGCCAGACAGATAAAACGCAGCGTGCCATCCGATATCTGACTCGGATGAAACGGATAATCTGACCCTTTCTGCCGCCATTCCAATAGTGTCTCGTCTGGATTGTCTAAAGAATCTCTGAGCAAGAAATCATCAAAAAAGGGGGCCGCCAGTTGAATCACTTCACGAATATACTGATATTCCTTTTCGTGCTTCTTCCTAAGAAAAAGTAGGTACGCTGCCAGATTACCCGCGTCCGAACGCAAGTATTCGTAGTCTCTTTTAGAGCATGGTCTTTTTGTCGCCGCAAAATCGCTTGTATCATGGAAATGGTATAATCTACAACCCTTTAGTAATTGTTTTGATAAATCAAAATTCTTCTTGAACTGCTCGTAACGTGGAGTATCGCTATCTGTTATACTAAGATGATGGTAGTTGAGTTTGTTATCTGAAGTTGCTATCAACCTGAAACCTTCGATTGTATCGGATACCTCCAAGTCCACTTCTATTACATGCGTTATCTTGACACCCAAGAAGAACAACTTATCTGCCCCGCCAATTCTTTTGACGTAATCATCCAAACCACCTTCTTCTTTGTAGATTTCGTTTAGTAACTGAAAGAAACTAACGAAGTTGCTTTTTCCTGAGCCGTTTGGGCCGATGAGGATATTGAGATTCCGAAGCTCGAAATTCTCAAGGCTTCGAATGGATTTGTAGCCTTTTATCGTTAATTTGCTTATCGCCTGAGTCATATTCTACTCATTCTCCGACAGAATTTTTTGAATTTGCTCCTTTAAGTCAGGCAATTCATTCTGCATAACCGACCAGATTAGGTGATAATTGACCGTATCAGATACGGCCTACAGGCTTTCATATCGTATTTCCTTCTGAATATACGGCATAATATGGGGGCTGATTTGCTCCGGGGTCAAAAGGTCAACTTTGGCGTGCAGAAGATCTTCAAGATAAAAATTCAAATCCATATAACTGCTAAACGATAATTTCCCCTCATCAAAAAACACCAACAGGTCAATATCGGAATCTTTTTGTTGCTGTCCGCGCACGATGGAACCAAAAAATCCGATTTTATTAACGCCATATTGTCGGATTTTCTGACGGTTGTCCAAAATTCGCCGTCGAATTTCATCAAATCCCATCGCACATCCTTTCGTATCTACAAATCATACAAAAAAAGGCTTCGGTGCTGTATCCGAAGCCTCATTGTACAGTCGATATTCTGCCATTTACAGTGATTTTATCACGGTTCCGGCACGGGGCCGACGAGGGTTTCGTATTCGGTGAAGGTGGATTTATCGCCGGTGCAGATTTGCTTTGCCATTGCGCTGATCTTCGGCGCGTTCCTGGTGATATACCGGCGGGCCAGCATGGCCTTGCGGTTTTTCATGGGGATGGCTTTGCCGTTGGCGGCGCCGTTGCCGGCGACGGGGACTTCCATCTGCACTTTCGTGCTGGCCTGGCCGCAAAAGAGGTAGCCATTAATCAAGTCGATGGCGATATCGACCAAAGGCCGGCCGTAGAGGTCCATGTACTCGTTGCCCTGCTCCTTGACGCAGGCGATGGCTTCATTGAGCTGTTCGCCGCCCCGCGTGAGGATATCGAGCAGGTCCTTCACGTCGGCGTCGTAGTTCTGCTGCGCCAGATCGGCCATGAATTTCTCAGCCGTCCCGCTGCAGACGCCGCGCACCGCCGCAACGACCTGCAACTGGCTCGTCCCCTCGTAGATGGTCGTGATTCGGGCGTCGCGGGCGTGCCGTTCGCTGGCGTAGTCCCGCATATAGCCGCTGCCGCCGAGCACCTGGATCGAATCGTACGCGACGCGGTTGCACATCTCCGAGCAGTAGTATTTGCTCATCGGCGTCAGCATGGAGGCGGCCCGTTTGTATTTGCGCGAGTCGTCCTTGAGCTGCTTGAGCTCGGTCTTGTCCTGGGGCGGATTAGTTTCGAGCCGTTTGGCGTACGCGATTTCCAGGTCCACCACGCGTGACGTTTCGTACAGCAGCGCCCGCCCGGCCTCGATGTCCGTTCTCATGTCGATCAGCATGTCGCGCACCGCCGGCAGCTTCTCAATCGCCACGCTGAACTGCTTTCGCGTGGAAGCGTAATCGCGGGCGATGCGATACGCCGACTCGGCGATTCCCAGCGACTGGCCCGCGATGCCGATTCGCGCGCCGTTCATCAGGCTCATCACGTAGGTGACAAGGCCGCGCTGCCGCTCGCCGATGAGCTCGCAGGGCGTGTTGTCGAAGAAGATTTCGCACGTGGGCGAGCCGTGGATGCCGAGCTTGTCCTCCAGCCGGCGGATGTGCACGGTCGGGCCCGGCCCGCAGACGAACAGGCTCAGGCCCAGGCCGCCGCCTCGGTCGGGCTCGCTGCGCGCCAGTACCAGCAGCACCTCGCCGCAGCCGTTGGTGATGAAACGCTTGACGCCGTGCAGGAACCAGTTGCCGGCGGCGTCCTGGAACGCGCGGAGCTTGACCGCTTGCAGGTCGGAGCCGGCGTCGGGTTCGGTCAGCACCATCGCGCCGGTGACCTTGCCGGCGGAGAAGTCGTACAAGTACTTGGCCTTGATTTCCTCCGAGGCGAAGGCGTTGATCGTCTCGGCAATGCCCTGCAAGCCGAAGATGTTCATCAACGCCGCGTCCGCGCGCGAAAGGATCTCAATCGCCATCGAATAGACCAGGTTCGGAAAGTTGAGCCCGCCGAAGCGGTGGGGCAGGGTGAAGCCCATGACCTCCGCCTGGCCGAGTTTCTCAATCGCCTCGGCGATGCCCTTGGCGCGGGTGACGGTGCCGTCCTCGTTCAGGACGTTGCCTTCGCGGTCCACGGCTTCGGCCCGCGGCGCGATAAACTCGGCGCAGAGCTGCCCGAGCGCATCCAGCACCATCTCATAGTTGCGTATTGCCTCTGCGGCGTCGGCCGGGGCGTGGTCGAACTCGCCGGCGAACTTGAAGCCCTCTTCGCAAACCTCCGCCAAAGTGCTCAAATCTGCATGTTTGAACAAAAATCGTATATCGTCGTTATCTCTGTAAAAATTCGCCATTCCCTATCTTCCTTTTGCCACCAAGACACGAAGGGTTTTCGATTGTCGATTTGCGATTTTCAATTTGTGCCCACGGCATGGCAGGGCCAAAATCGGCAACCGGCATTCGGAAATCGAAAATCTTTTTCTGGCTTTGTGTCTTCGTGGCTAAACAGTCTTTTCCTTGATTGCCTTAATCATCTTCGGGACGACGTCGTTCAGGTCGCCGAGGATTTTGTAATGGGCGACGTTGAAAATCGGCGCATCGGGGTCGTTATTGATCGCGACGATTTTCTGGCTCTGCGCCATGCCCGCCTGGTGCTGGATCGCGCCGCTGATTCCGACGGCGATATACAGGCTCGGCCGGACCGTCGTGCCCGTCTGGCCCACCTGATGGTCGTGGTCGATGAAGCCCAAATCGACCGCCGCCCTTGTTGCCGCCGGGGCGCCGCCGAGACAGTTGGCCAGGTCCCATATCAGCTTGAAGTTGTCTTTGCTGCCGACGCCTGCGCCGCCGGCCACGATGATCCGCGCGGCCTTGAGATTGACTTTTTTCGGCCGTTTGTGCTCTTCGAGAATTTCCAGCGGCAAATCCGACCGGTCGATTGTCACCTTCTCTTCGACGATCTGGCCCCTGCGTTTGGCGTCCGGCTCCGGCATCGGCATGACGCCCTCGCGCACCGTCGCCATCTGAGGCCAGCGGTCGAGATTGATGATGGTCGCGACGATGTTTCCGCCGAAGGCCGGGCGGATCTGAAACAGCAGATTCTTGTGCTCCTGCTTCTCTTTGGCTGTCACGTGGTCGCCGATTTGCAGGTCCGTGCAGTCGGCGGTCAGCCCCGCCTTGATCGCACTGGCGATTCGCGGGGCCAAATCTCGCCCGGCGATGGTGGCCCCGTAGAGCACAATCTGCGGCCGGTGCTTGTGAATCAACTCGACTATCACCTTAGCGTAGCTGTTCGTCTGGTACGTTCGCAACAGGGGGTGTTCCGCGAGGTAAACCTTGTCGGCCCCACAGTGAACCAGCCTGGCGGCCAGGCTCTTGACTCCGTCGCCCATGACGACCGCCGCCAATTTCACGGCGAGAGTATCGGCCAGGTGCCTGGCCTTGCTCATCAATTCCAGCGGCGTATCTTCCAGTCGCCCCTCGTGCTGCTCGGCGAACACCCAAACTTCACCTTTTCTATTCACGTCTATCATTGTTTCGTATCTCGTGTGTCGTGTACCGCGGTTTCTGTGTCCTGTATTCTGTGTTCTGTATTCCGATTTAAGCAATGATCTTGTCGTTAATCAGCTCGTGTATCATGTCCGAGATTCCTTTTTCACTCGGGTCGATCTGTTTGGTCTCTTTGGCGGCCAGGACGACGCTCTGGATGCGATGGACTTTGGTGGGCGAGCCGCTCTGGCCGCACCAGCTCAGGTCCGCCTCGATCACGTCCAGGTCCCACTGCTTCATCAGCAAGCCTTTCTCTGCCAGTTTGCTGCACTTGAGCTTGGCCAGCTCTTTGATCTCCGCTTCGACCGCGTCCGGATTCTCGGCTTTGATTCCCCGCTCGACCTCAATGGGCGCCAGGGCGTTTTTGTACTTCATCATCTTTTTCGCTGCGGCTACTCTCGGAGTGTTCGCATCGCCCGTGACGGTCAGAAGGACCGGCAGGGCGGCCTTGACCTGCTGCCAGCCATTGCCGATATTTCGCCGGGCCGTGACGATCCTGCCCTCAAGCTCGGTAAGCTCTTCGACGTAGGTAATCTGGGTCGCGCCGAGTTTTTCCGCCAACTGCGGGCCGACCTGGGCGGTGTCGCCATCGATGGCCTGCCTGCCGCACAGGGCGATATCGTAGTCGATTTTCTTGACCGCACAGCTCAGGATGTAGCTGGTCGCCAACGTATCGCTGGCCGCACAGCGCCGGTCGGTGACCAGGATCGCCTCGTCGGCGCCGCGGTAGAGGGCGTCGCGAAGGATCGCACTGGCCGCGGGCAGGCCCATCGTGATGACCGTGATATGCCCGCCGAACTTGTCCTTGATTTGCAGGGCCAGCTCGAGCGCGTTGAGGTCTTCCGGGTTGAAGATGGCCGGCAGGGCGGACCGCTTGACCGTCCCGTCGTCGTTCATCACATCGCCCGTAATCCTTTTGGTATCAGGCACTTGCTTGATCAGCACAACGCAGTTGTAAGCCAACTATTGCCTCCTTTATTCTCCTGTATGGACCAGAGAAATACCCCATTCCGGAATCGACAACCGAGATTCGAGATACGGATTCTACCGGGATTCGCGCGCCAGTCAAGCCCAAAAGGCGGAAGACAGAACACAGGATACGAAATTGCCGGGGACGAAATACGATTGCCGAGAAGCGGCGTAGATCAACGGATTCTATTGCGCTGTACACAGCAGACCCGAATCAACCCGTCAACCATCATCCATCTGTTAGCGTTGCCTCGCCTGGAAGAGTGGCTCGAATCGTCGCCTTCAGTTCTTCTGCTGCTTCGGATGGATTGTCAGCATCCCATAAGATGGTCAAATGATGGTTCGTATCGAAGTGTGTTTTGAGTCTTCTGAACTTCGTCCTTTCGCAGGTATAAATAACAGGCTTTCCTAACCCTTCGGCATAACCCGCTTCCCAATAGGCCCCTCTGTTTTCGTGAGTGAGGTCTGCGATTAAGAAACGGGACGTTTGTATTTCAACTCTGAGTCTGTCATCTATCAACCCGGCTTTGGGTCTATCCTCAAGCTTGAATAATTTAAAACCGGTTTTCCCAACTGCGGGCGTGAACACGTCATCAACCAGACTATCCAGTTTTTCATCATCATACTGCATCGCCATGAACGCTTTGCGACTATCGACATCTCCTCGTTTCAGTTCTCTGTAATACTCCCAGCCGCTGAATGACAGAGTGACATCAAAGTGGTCAGTATTTCCTTTCCCGACTGCTGTTTCAGTTTCGATGATGCCTTCCTTCTTCAAATGGTCAGAAACGAAATTGAATTCCTGCTCGTTCACAGATCCGATGATTGCTTCTATGAAATGCTTCTTTGCCGGGACGTAATGTCTGCCATATTCAATATTGTCCCCTATCCAACGAACAAAATTATCCGCCTGTTCCGCAGGATTCGGAGGAGCGATTCTAACTATGCCGTCCACCAGTTCTTGATCGAGAGTTATTGATTTCCTGTTACCCCGATCATTTGGTGGTTCTTTTACGATTGACTCATGTTTTGTGCGAATCCAATGGCTGAGAGCGGCCATTTTCTTGTTGTCTTTTCTTAGCATGTCTGAAAGTTGCCATTCAATGGCCCTTTCGATGTCATAGTTTCCACACCGGTCACAGGAATAATTATTCATTCCCTTCTCTTTGCTCTTAAAGTATTGCGGCTTCGGAACAGCCAAATTGCATACAGGACATTTGTTATCCACTTCAAGTTCTCCCGAGTGATGTACCCATGAAAGATAAGCGGGCTCTTCTGCCCGTGGTGCTCTTCCCTTTCACACCAAAGCTGTTACTCCCACCAACACTGGCGATATTGTGGACGAGATCGCTGAGGAATTCAAGAAAAAAAGACAAACTCATGCACAGTATACAAAAGGCCCGTCGGTTCCTGGCGTTTGGGAAAATCGTTGCAACAGGGGGCCAAAAGAATTATCATTCGGTTATGGTCGCTTTCAACGAAATTGAGAATGTCGCCAGAAGAATTGGGGACAAAACCAACGCCAAGGCGGTGGTTCTCTTCGGCTCGCACGCCCGAAACCAGGCTGAAGCGCACAGCGACGTTGACCTGCTGGTGATTGCTGAAAGCAATCTGCCAAGGCACAAGCGCAGCCGGCAACTGCACCTCATGTTCAAACCGTATCCTTTTGCAATGGATATCCTGGTCTATACTCCCAAGGAAGTAGAAACCGAGAGCGAATTCGAGCTTTCATTCATCTCCAGAGTGTTACGCGAGGGCAAGAGACTGTATGGACAAACAGTCTGAATATGCCGGACGATGGATAGAGAAGACAAGAAGCGACTTGTTGAACGCGGACAACAATCTTGCCGCACAAGGAAGTCTTTGACTGGATGCAGTCAAGACTTGAGCGGCTTTTTTGATTAGACTCGGATTCAGAGACCGTGCTGTGCAAGCGTCCGGCCGAGGCTATGGGCTTCTTGGAGGCGTTCGGGCTTGTGACGGATGGCTCCTTTTTCGCCCACGCCGGGGACGATGATTTGGCCGAGAAGCTTTATCTGAAGATAGGCAAGCGACTTCTGGAAGAACTCGACGACGCCTCGGGCGGTCTCGATGCTCTCTTCCTCGAACGGGATGGCTATCGCCGCCGCGAGGCCCTTTATTTTCCGCCTGTTCTCGGGGCAGTTGAAATACACGAAGCGGTCGATGAAGGCTTTCATCAGGGCGGTCGGGCCATACCAATAAACGGGCGTGCCAAAGATAATTACGTCGCTTTGAATGATCCTTTCGTATATCTGCCGCATGTCGTCGTTCTTGCTGCACTGCCTGCCCTTCCAGCACGCATGGCAGCCGTCACACTCGCTGATGGAAAGCTCGCCCAGGAGCAGCTCATCCACGGCAGCGCCGGCGCTGGCGGCCCCTTCAGCTATTTTCGAGACCAGGATGTGGGTGTTGCCGTTCTTTCGGGGACTTCCCACCACGGCCAGAATTCGCTGGGCCATTGGACGTTCCTCCGGCAGAAATCAACTCGTCAGACGCGACTATGGTCGGCAGCCGATTCTATCAGCCGGACTCAAAAAAGAGAAGCCCGAAGAAGAGAATGCGCCTCTATGAACCGGCCAATAGTGAAGGGTGAACGGTGACTGGGTTCTCGAAATGGTTGTGAGGCGTGAAAGCCAGTGGTGAGGATGGGGTCAAGGAGTGAGTTAGGTTGTGCGTGTTCGTAGTGTGCCCGTCAGGGCATATTCCGAAGAACGCCTTACGGCGTCACTACAAACCACACTCACTACTTCGCCTTAACCCCACTGCCATCCTCCCTACCGGTTGGCTTTCGGGTGCGCGATTACCAATCACCAATTACCAATCGAGAATCGAGAAGCGGGGCGGCACTAACAAGTATCGAGGATCGCGAATCGAGAAACGCTTGATGAATACCCGCGTTTTCACGGGTGAAAGTGCTAAACCTGAGGGGGGAAAAGGCCGATTTGGTTATGGGCCATCTTTGGATAAGAATTGGCAAATTTTCTTTGACAATGCTATTGGCGGACCGATAATTAGCGCGATTGGATTTGTTATCGGGTGTATTGAAGGACAGGTCAAGGGATTGACTCCTCAGAGCCGCATCTCGGTCTGCCTGAGTTGTATCCATGACGAACGAGACGAACTACGATACGGTATTTGGCAAGATAGCAGTAGAGCATGGGCTGTGCACCGATGAGGAGTTGCGTCACGCGATGGCGGAGCTGCATTCCCGCCGGGAGATCAGTCCCGTCATCCTGACGGATCTGATGATCGAGCTTGGCTACATCACGGCCAACCAGGCCGAGCGTCTGAAGGAGGACGTCAAGGACAGTAAAGCGGCGGTTAAGAAGATTCCCGGCTACAAGATCCTCGGCAAGCTCGGGGCCGGCGCCATGGCCGTCGTGTATAAGGGCAAGCAGTTGAGCTTGAACCGGATGGTGGCGATCAAGGTCCTGCCGAAACGCTTCAGCGAGAATCCCGAATACGTCGAGCGGTTTTATAAAGAGGGCCAGGCGGCGGGCAAGCTGAACCATCCGAATATCGTGCAGGCCATCGACGTCGGCGAGGCGGGAGGGTATCACTACTTCGTGATGGAGTACGTCGAGGGTAAGACCATCGCCGACGACCTGACGGCGGGCAAAATCTTCAGCGAGGCCGAGGCGCTCGACATTATCATTCAGGTGGCCCACGCGCTGGCGCATGCTCATGCGTGCAGCCTGATTCACCGCGACGTCAAACCCAAGAATATCATGATCAGCGCGAACGGTGTGGTGAAGCTGGCGGATATGGGCCTGGCGCGCGAAACGACGGACATCGAGGCGGCGCAAAGCGAAGCGGGCAAAGCATACGGCACGCCGTACTACATCGCGCCGGAGCAGATTCGAGGCAAAATCGACATTGACGGCAGGGCGGACATCTACGGCCTCGGGGCCACGCTCTATCACATGCTGACCGGTCGCGTCCCGTTCATGGCGGATGAGTCATCCGAGGTGATGCGAAAGCACCTGCGCGAAAAGCTCATTCCGCCCGACCACATCAACACGTCCCTTTCGGCGGGCGTCTCGGAGGTCGTCGAGATTATGATGGCCAAGCGCCGGGAGGACCGCTACAAGAACATCGAAGAGCTGCTCCTCGACCTGGAGGCCCTTCGCGAGGGCCGGCCGCCCGTTCAGGCGCACAAACGATTCGACGTCTCCGTGCTCGAGAAGCTGCAAGAGGGAGAAACCGTCGAAGTCAAGGAAAAGGCCTACGAAGAAGAAACGATCGCGAACTACCGCATGGCGATCCTCATCCTGAGCACCGTCGCGGCGATGTTCCTGGTCGTCATCATTCTGCTGCTGCTGCGATGACCACGCCTCGATTTTCCCCTATCGACGCTCGGCGAGAGCTCGATTCACTCATCGGCTGACCCATTAATCCCCTGACAGTCGCTCACTTGGCTACTCTTTCGCCCCGTGCTTGCGCAGCAGTTCGACGATTTCGGTGTACGCTTGCTGCTTAGCCGCAGCCAACGGTGTGCGGCCTCGGTTGTCTGACATGTTGATATCTGCCCCTTTGGCAATTAGAAGTTTGACCACGTCGGTATGCCCCTCAGCAGCAGCAGCCAAGAGAGGTGTGCCGTTCCAATACCTCGTGTTCACATCGGCGCCATTTGCAATTAACAGTCCCACTAGCTCTCTATGACCATTCACGCTAGCATTGAGAAGCGGCGTTGTGCCCCAGTTGTTCTTTGTGTTAACATCAGCACCCTTAGAAATGAGAAACGCTGCTGTATCCATGTTTTTTTCAAGGCATGCGCTGTGTAGTTTGGTATAGCCAAAAGTATCAGCTTTAGCGTTCACATCTGCACCTTTGGAGATGAGAAGTCCAATCATATCCAGTCGGCGTGCACCTAAAAGGGGTGAAGAGCCATAATTGTCTTTGGCATTGACGTCGGCACCACTGGCAATAAGGAAATCAGCCACATCATTCGTGTTAGCAAGAACTGCCCAATGGAGAGGCGTGCAGCCAAATCTATCCTTAATATTGACATCGGTGCCACCCTGCATAAATGTCTTAGCCTTGGTCAAATCTCCCTTGAGGGCAGCCAGATGGATAGTGTTAAAATCAGTCACCTTGGCAAGAAATACGTCAAGTACTCTCTCACTACCGTGAAAGGCTGCCCAATACAGCGGCGTACGCCCACCTTGTTTGTCCTCCAGATTGATGTCGGCTCCCCTGCTAATTAGCAGTTCGACAATCTCTTTATCTTTTTCTCCCAAGGCAGGGATCACCCAAGTAAGTAGTGTGGATCCCTTGTCATCGCGGACATTGCGATCGGCTCCTTTATCAACGAGTAATCTCACCATGTCCAAGTCATCATTAAAAACCGCAGCGAACAACGCAGTCCCACCACGGATGTTCCTTGCATTCACATCGGCCCCTTCGGCAAGGAGCAGTTCAGACACTTCTCTATGACCGCGCCCGGCTGCATAGTGCAGGGCCGTCTGACCCTTCTCATCTTTGGCATTGACATCGGCGCCTTGGGCGATGAGCTTCTTGACCTGCTCAATGTCGCCATCTTCCGCCGCCTGGGGTAGGGACTTCGTTGGCTGTGCGTCGTCAGTATGAGGTCCGGCGGATGGATCTTCCTTCGCCCCGTGCTTGCGGAGCAGTTCGACGATTTCAGTGCGGCCTTTCTCTTTCGCCAAAGAGAGAGCGGTCCTGCCCCCATTGTCTTTCCTATTCACGTCAACACCGTTGTCGATAAGTAGTCGAGCGATATCTGCGTCCCCGTGGCTCACCGCAAGGTGAAGTGGCGTTTCACCTTGATTATTCGTTACATTGACCTGTGCACCTTTGGCGATCAGTAATTCGATCACATCCTTTGCACGCTCCTCCCAGCAGGCCATGTGCAATGCTGTCCAGCCTCTATAGTAATTCCTGTGATCCCTGCTCTTTGCGTTGACATCAGCCCCTTTGCTTATTAGGAGTTCAGCGACATCTCGATGATGTGCGAAATGTAAGGGAGTCCAGCCGTCTTTATCTTCAGAGTTTACATCCGCTCCTTTGGAGACGAGCAGCTCAATTAGCTTGACCTCACCAGACCGTGCCGCTTGATGAAGCGGGGTAGAGCCGTCGCTCGCTCTTGCCTGAACGTCTGCCCCCTTAGCAATAAGAAACGCAGCAGTCTCTGTCCGACCCATTGACGCTGTCCAGTATAGAGGCGTCCAGCCAAACTTATCCTTTGTGTCAATATCGGTTCCCTGTTCTACAAGACTTTTCACACGGCCTAAATCCCCTATACATGCGGCCAGATGGAATGTGGAAACATCGGCGCCTTTACTGACGAAGAAGTCAACTATCTCTCGACTTCCCCGCGAAGCTGCATAACGAAAGATCGTCGACCCGTCAAAGGTTTTGGTGGCGAATTTGGCTCCATTTGCAACGAGGAGTTGCACACTCTCTAAGTCCTCATTCAGGACCGCGTAGTAAAGGGGTGGATAGTCCTGTTGAGCTACGAGATTAACATCGGCACCTTTTTCTACCATAAGCCTTATTGTAGCTTTGTCTTTGCTCCAAATGGCGGGGTACAATGGCGTACAGTCACTTTTGTCCTTAGCATTTACATCAGCACCGCCCGCCAGAAGAAGCTCGACAATCTCTTTATGACCGTATAGGGCCGCATAGTACAAGGACGTTAAGGTCCTGCGGTCCTTTGCCTTGACATCGGCACCTTGGGCGATAAGCAGTTCTACCAGATCCTTATGACCATTCCTGGCGGCGATGTGCAATCCGGTCTGACCTTGTCCGTCACTGGCATTGACATCGGCACCCTTGGAGAGGAGAGATTTGACCAAGTCAATATCGCCCTCGGATACGGCCTGATGGAATGACTTTGCCGGTTTGTCCGAACCGTTGGATGTTGGCTTGGCTTTTTGGGTGGCGCCGGAGTCTCCTTTCGTCGCGGCCTGGGGAGGAGTCTCAGCCGGCTTGACATCACCCGGTCCGGCGGACGTTTCCTCCTTCGCCCCGTGCTGGCGCAGCAGGTCGGCCATCTCTGCATACCCATTCTCCTTCGCCTCTGCCAGAGGAGTCTTACCTTTGTCGTTCTTGGCGTTCACATCAGCTCCGTGAGCGATAAATAGTTCTGCTGCCTCGTTGAGCCCTTGTCCGGCTGCCATGTGCAACAACGTCATGCCCAAGATGCCTTTCTCGTTTACATCTGCGCCCCGGTCCAGAAGCAGTTCAAGTACGCCACGGATGCTCGGCCAAATGCTCCGAATGTACTGATCATGCCTTTCGCTCTCGTTCTTCATGGCGAGATTCCATTCCTCGTCGGAGGACCCTATATCGCGGCTGGGCAACGTGGTGACCCCTGTGCCCCTGGCCTCTGCGGCCAGCAGCGGCACCCACAACGGGGATCCGAGAAGACCTTTAGCTTTGACGTCGGCCCCATTGTCAACGAGTAGTCTCACGACTTCATGGTCCGGGTATATGAGTGCAAAATGCAGGGGATCGACGTTCCGCACCGACTTCCTTGTGCTTATGCCTGCCTTTGCATTGACGTCCGCACCCTTATTGATAAGCAATCTAACGACTTCTCTCTGACCAGCGATTGCCGCCAGGCACAGGGGAGTTTGGTCGAGCGCAGCCTTCGCGTTAACGTCGATGCCTTCTTGGAGAGAGCGTTCCACCTTCTTTACGTCTCCCACGAAGGCGGCTAAATGGATACTATCGATCCGTGCGCCTTTGGACATAAGTAGCTTCACCATGTCGACTATCTGCTGTTGCGGAAACAGAACAGCCAGGCCCGTAGCGGCATAAGCCGGCGTCGCCCCGTCATTGTCCTTGGCGTTGACGTCGGCACCTTTGGCAATAAGGAGTTCGGCCACAGTCTTCTGGCAACGCTGGGCCGCATAGTGCAGCGCTGTCGCGCCGCTGTCGTCCTTGGCGTTGACGTTGGCCCCCTTGGTCAGTAGAAATTCGGTCGCACCCAGATGACCATACCGCGCTGCGCAAGACAGGGCCTTATTCCCGTCGGCACCCTTGGTGAGCAGCAGTTCCACAAGCTCTTTATGCCCGCCGGCGGCGGCGCAATACAGTGGCGTCCCCTCCAGGCCGCTCTCCGCATCGACGTCGGCGCCTTTGTCAATGAGCAACTCTGCCACGTCCTTATGTCCGTAGCGAGCCGCGTACAGCAGCGGTGTCTGACCTGGTATGGCCTTTACGTTGACGTCGGCCCCCTTGAGGATAAGCACCTCACACACGTCCCTATGGCCATACCGAGCCACCATGTGCAGCGGCGTCCAGCGCCAGCGGCCGCTCTTGGCATTGACATCAGCACCTTGTGAGGCGAGCAATCTGACCTGCTCAATGTCACCGTCCGCCGCAGCTTGGTGCAGCGATTTGGCGGGCTTGTCCTCCTGCTTGGTTGGGCCTTCCGATGTCGCGGGCCGGGTTTGGGCCAATGCGACACCGATAGAAAGACATGCGGCCAAAATGCCCACCACCAAAGCCCACGCTGCTCCGGTCTGCGGGTTGCCGCAATGATCCTTCAAAATGCGGCGGACCCTGTCGGGCAGGCCCTTCCTGGTGCTGACCACCGCCGGAATAAACGCCATCTGACCCTCCGGCGTCAGATCGAGCAGGGACTCGGCGTAATCGGCGCCCGACTGGCCTGTGGCTACCACCCAATCGTCACACGCCTGCTCGCTCAAGGCTATCAGCCGGGATTTCGCCCACCACAGAAGCGGGTGCCAGGGCAGGATACACACGATCAGCTCCGCCAGCAGTCCGCAGATATGGTCGCGCCGCTTCCAGTGCGCCAGTTCGTGACTGAGCACGCCGGGCCAGTCTATCGAATGGCCCAATCCCACCGCCGTGCCCGAGACCAACAGAACGGGCCTGCGTCTCCAGCACCATATCACGGGGCTGTGAATCTTCTGGCTGGTGTAAACCTTGACGTCTTTGCCTATGCCGAGCCTTGTTTTGGCAAGATGTACGGCCCGCCCAATCTCATCACAATCCAAGGGCTTGGCGCGATTCAGCAGCCGAACACCCAGCACAAATGTTACGACCAGCCTGGTCAACAAGATTAAACTTGCTGCGAGCCAACCGCATAGCAGAACCACGTGCCAGGGAAAAGTAAATCCCTGCGAATCTGACATAGCTGACGGCAAATTCTCTTCAGCACGATCTGGTTCGCGCTGGAGTTCTTCGGCGCCAACAGTCCCTGGCGCTTGCAGGTCACCCTCCAACGCCCGATGTTCGCCTGGCGATTCGAGTATGGGCGGCTCCTTGACAAACACACCTAATTCGTAATGCTTTACGAGCATGCTCATCAGCGGCACAATCACGGCCGCGACCATCGATAGGAACAGCACTTGATGTGCCCTTGAACAGCGACGCCGTAAGAGGAAGCTGCCCGACAGTCCTACGGCGACAAAAAGCGTGCTCTGCCATACACACGTCCACAACGAAAGATCTGCTGAGAATATCCCGCCTGTCATGGTTTTGTCTCCTTTCTTTTTTCGTCGACCATCTTGCGAAGCTCTTGAAGCTCCTGGTCGCTGAGTTTGCTGGTGCGCATCAGATGCTGGAACATCAGCAGGGCGTCGCCGTCGAACATTCGCTCGAGAAACTGCCGGACCGAATTGGCGCCCGCTTCCTCGCGGCTGCGCGTCGGTGCATAGACATAGACCTTGCCCTCGGCGCGATGATGTAGCCAGCCGGCCTTCTCCAGTTTCTGCATCGCGGTCAGAACGGTGGTGTAGGCCAGCTTCTTCTTGCGGCCGAGTTGCTTGCGTACCTGGTGAACGCTTGCCTCGCCAAGCTCCCAGACTACTTCGATCACGGCGCGCTGCAGATCGCCCAAATCATCAAGTAATTTTCCGCTCATAGAATGAACCTCCATATCTTTGAATCAAACCCTGTTGTTATCTACTGCCGGACAAAGTACTATAGCCAATAGTATTTGTCAACGAAAAAATTCCTAATTTTTAAGAATTTTTTTTATTTTGCTCTGAATCCTTTTTTTGTCGTTGAAAAGGGCAAAAAAAGCCTCTGCGCGGGTTTCGCGCAGAGGCCGTAAGGTTGTTCTGTAAGATGCAGATTTTGTCCTGTTGTTGCGTTTATCCTTTGAAGAAGATCACGAAGGCAAGGATAGAGACCAGTGCAATCACACAGGGTACCAGGAAAACGGATCGCCACTGGAATTTGCCTTCTTTTCTGAATTTGTCCATGATGAAGCCGGCAAACTGTGTGCCCGCGAACAGGCCGACGCCGGTGGTCGCGGCGAAAAGCAACGACTGCATCGAACCTCGTATTTCATCCGACGCCAGGTTATTCGCGAATATCTGGCCCACGATGACGAAGAGCACATAGGCAAAGCCGTGGAACGGCTGGCAGGCCACAATAATCCATCGGGGTTCTTGCCTTACGTAGGCTACGTACAGTATGAACCAGCACGTGGCTCCGATGATCAAGGTCCATTTGGCCCCAAGTGCATCGAGCAGAGGGACCATCAGGACGACGGTGGCTATGGCCTGCATGGCCTGGGCGATGCCCATCGAGGCGGGGACGTTTTTGGGCGGAATTCCCAGGTCCTGCATAAACGGCGCCGTGCCGAGGAAGTAAAACTGCATCAGGGCAAAGAAGATCATTGAGACGACAATGAAGACAAGGAAGTTGGGGTCTTTGAGCATCTCCATCGCCTGCAGGATGGGGGCCGTGCCGGCGCTGGCGGGTGGCGTATCGGGCAGGAAGAAGCAGCCCACGCCCATGACTACTGAAAGGATAGCCGCCAGGTAGAGGCAGTCGCGGCCCTGCTCTCCGGTTTTGAAGATCCAGCGCCAGCCGGTCAGGGACCAGCCGATGAGCGCCCAGGCGACAGGCGCCCAGATAAAGATCCACGTTGAGTGAACGCCGGGGTCGAGGTTGTTCTTGGCCAGGTGATGAAACATGATGGAGTTGACCAGCGGCAACGTGCCGGCATAACAAACGGAATAAAGGAGCATCACTACAAAGAGGCCCTTGAAAGTCGTCTTGCGCACTGCGAGGAACATCATGACCGCGCCCAGTAAGTGTGCTACGGCGAGAATGATCTCCGTGTTGACGTACTTGTCAGCGAGCTGGCCGGACACGAGGGGCATGAAGATGCACGCGATCGGGAAGGTGGCGTAAATCCAGCCGGTTTGCTTGCCGCTCATTTTCAGCGGCCCCAGAAGCCGTGCCGCCAGCACGGGCATCCATGCGGCCCAAACCGCGAACTCCATGAACATCGCAAAGCTCAGGGCCAGGTACAGTTTCCATTCCATTGTATTCTCCTTCAGTTGACTAATTGGCGTTCATCGTTCTGCGGTCTGCGGCGCCGCACGCCGCACGTGGTACGATTCCGTTCTTAGCCGACACTGCTGAGCCGCTCGGCGGCCAGTTTCACATCGCCGAAGCGGTTGTCGCCTGCTTCTCGCTCGATGGCCAGCGTCCCTTTGAAGCCGATCTCCGCGAGGGTGTTGAGGAACGCTCCCGTGTTCACCTCGCCGTCGCCCCAGGGGACTTCGGCGCCCCATGTGCCGCGTTTCTTGGTTCGAGTCGCATCCTTGACGTGAAGGTGCTTGACCCACGGCGCCAGGACCTTGACCGCTTCTATCGGGTTGCCCTTGTCGTAGAGAATCATGTTGGCCGGATCGAAGTTGACGCCGATGGCCCGGTGATCCATCTCTTCCAGGAAATGCCGCAGCTCTACGGCGGTCTCCTGGCCCGTCTCGAGCAGCAGCACGACGTTGTTCTCGCCGGCTACGTCGGCCAGGCATCGGATCCGTTCGTAGAATTTCTCGGCGTAAACGGGGTCGCTTTCGTCGATAAAGCCGGCGTGCATCGAGAGATACTTAACGCCCAGCTTGACGGTCACGTCCACGGCGCCCAGAAACAGCTCCTGATTCCTCTCCCAGTATTCATCGGGGCCCACGCCGCCGGTGACTTTGATGCTATCAAGCGTCGAGTAGTCCTCCTGCGGAAAGTCGATCATCGTCGCGCTGATAGTCCATTGCTGTCTTTGCACCGCGGCGAGGAACTCGTTTCCCTTTGCTTCCAGCGCCGGCCTGACCCCGAGATGCACGTGGTCGATCCCGATTCTTCCCATGGCGTCCGCGACGCCGTCCACGTTGGTGCGCAGCGACCAGCTACAGACTCCTATCGGCCAATTCTTGCACTTCATAGTTCCTTTCTCCCGTTCAAGTCGTGATCTGTTCTCAGCGAATCGTGACCTTCTGTCCCTTCCTGGCGGATTCTTTTTCGGCCGCAACGATCTTCACCGAGTTCATCGATTCTTCCAGCGTCGTGATCGGCTTGACTTTTTTGCCGCGGATGGCCTTGGCGAAATGCGCGATTTGCAGGCACCAGCCGTCTCCCGCTTCGACCTCGGGTGTAAACGCCGCTCCCTCGGCGGGGCAGACCCTGAACATCGGCTGTCGCGTCAGGTCATAGACCAGCGTGGCTTTCTCCAGCACGATGTTGAAGCTCATCTCGAAGCCGAACGCCGGCGTCATCGCCCAGCCGCCCTCTGCGGTGATAACCGTGTCGTCGCCGTAGAGATACTGTGTCACGATATGAGCGAGCCCACCGCTGCGGCCTTTTGCCCCGAAGCTGCACACCGCCTTAGGCACGCCGAACAGATACTGGACGTAGTCGGTGTCGTGGATGTGCAGGTCAAGGGCCATGCCTCCGCTGCGCCGCTCGTCGAGGAACCAGTTATCCGCGCTCCACATCGGGGCGGCGCCCAGGCGCTGGAACGTCGCGGCGATGACCCGGCCGTACTTGCCCTTGTCCACAATCTCTTTGGCTTTGGCGTACTCGGGCCAGAACCGGACGCAGTGCCCGATCTGAAGGACCTTGCCGCTGCGTTTGGCGGCGTCGATCATCCGCTGGCAGTCCTTCGCGATTAGGGACATGGGCTTTTCGCACATGACGTGGACGCCCGCCGAGAGGGCCTTGATCGAGCAGTCGGCGTGAAGATAGGTCGGCAGCGTGATCGAAACCGCGTCGAGCTTCGCCTCGGCCAGCATCTTGTCAAGGTCGCGGTACAGCGTGAAGCTGCCAAAATCGACGGGCTCCTGGGCATCCCCGATGTTGCCGACCGCTTTCTTGGTGTCTTCTTCGATGTTCGGATTGACGTCGCAGACGGCCGCGACTTCCACCCCGTCGAGGCCCTTCCAGCACTTGTAGTGCGTCCGCCCCATGAACCCGAATCCTACAATGCCCACTCGCGTCATAATCGTACCTCCCGTTCATTGTCCATTGGCGCCAGCCTTCCCCAGGCGGACGTCCGGTTCCCACGCCTGCTAACGGGCAATTGTATCAGAGTCCCCAACATTGGCAAACGCAATTTTTTCAGAATACAGGAGACAGAATACAGGAGACAGAAGGGGGGCTTCTGATCTCGGATCTCAGACCTGCGGCTTTTGGGGCGGGCAGGTTAACTATTTTACGGGAAAGGCGATATCGTCTATCCAGGCGGTATCGTCTCCGTTGGAGGCGGAGCTGTCTTTGGAGTATTCCCATCGGAAGGTTCTTCGGCCTGCCGTGACGGGGAAAGAGACCTGCTTCCAGTCTTGTTCACCCGACCAGGCGTCCTGCCTGCTGCCGTCGATATAGAATCTCAGGTAATCGCAGCCCAACTCGCAGGAGACTTTGCAGTAGAAGCTGACCTCTCCGGCTGTGCAATCGAGAGCAACTTCGAGGATGGAACTTTCGTTATCTTCAATTGGGCCGGCCTGAGCGCCGTAGTTTCCGCTGTGACCTTGGCCGGAGGCGACAAACCATTTTTTATCGCCGTAAGTTGTCCAGTCAAACATGTTGAAATCACAAGATTCAAAGTCTTCTGCGGGTGAGTAATCCGAATCGGAAGGGTTCTGATAGTGGCTCATCATAATATTCTCAGCAGGCTTGTTCATCGGAGTCCACCATGGATCACTGCTTCCGCCACCATTAGGATTAGTCTCCCAATTCCACCAAAACGCTCCCAACCACCAGCTTCGCTGCCTGCACACACTCAGAAGAGCTTCGTAACATTGCGCTTGTTCCTGAAAGTCCATGGCGCAGGATGATGGGTCCATATGCCAAGGTGTGCGATTGGTTCCATCAACGCTTTGGTAACCCGCTTCCACAAATACTATCTTCTTCCCCGCCCAATCGGAGTTGAGCCAGTTCTCAATGGAATTGGCACGGTTCACCCATGCTTGCTTCAGTTCGTCCAGAGTGGGATCATTCTTGTTGGTCAGCGGATAATATGCACTGATTCCTATGTAATCAAGATCATTCCACCAACCAACATTCTTTTCACCGCCGTGATTGGCGGCATAGACTAAGGCCCCTCCATAATAGGCTCGTGTATGTTGAATAATATTCCTCCATGAAGAAGACCAGGAGACGGTTTTCTCAAGTTCAGAGCCAATGCAGAGTAATTCAACTTCATGTTCCTCAGCTATTTGACCCCAGAAAACAATAAATTCCTGATACGCTGAAAACCATTCATCAGATGGATTTATTTCACCCCTCCAAACCCCATCACGACAATCGACCGAAGGCTTGAGCATCACTTTCATGCCTTGTTCACGACATTGTTTAATCGCCTCAACTACAGATTCGGGGGTAGCTGAATAACGTGTGTAGTCAGGCTCTATCGTAGTGGAATTGACATTGTCTTGAAACCACCATACACATAGAGCAATCCAATTGCAGCCAACTTCCCTGGCTTTGGTCAAAGAATGATAGGAATCTTCTGTTAGCATAGCAGTCGGTTGCCACGCAGTGTAGCTGACACCTTTCATCTCAATAGGGCGGGTGTTTGGCCCAAACGTACGAATCGAAAAACTCCAGACCTCACCCTTCAATGGTTTACCCGGCTCGGCTTCAGTAACTTCGTCGATTCGCCAATAGTAGGTTGTTCCCGAAATAAGACCATTGGGATAGGCAGAACCAGGATGGCCGATAACACAAGAAGTCGAAGTCTGGTTGCCGAGAAGAGCATTGGAGGTGCCATTGCTGACGTCGGTGAAATTATCACTGAAATATACATCGTGAGATATGGCAAAATCACCAGGTTTCCAAGTAAGGATCACCGAAGTCTCATCAAGTATCGCGTCATCAACCGGATCGGGATCCCAGGCGGTCTGAATGATTGTCTCCCCTATTTGGACATTGTCGATGTGAAGACTTCCGGTTGTACCTGCAGCCGAATCGGAGGCAATGAGAATCCCTCTGATGTCAATCAGGCTCCTGTTGATGATACGTCCAATGACCACACTGTTAAGGGTTAACACAAACTCCGTGCCGAATTGTTCCAAAACCAGGGTGTTGTACCGCCCTTGCATCATGTTCGAACCACGAATGTCTGTCCAATCAGGCCAGCGTCCATCTTCAGAGGAAATATAGCGGAAGAATCCCCCTCGTGGTGCATATACTTCGATAAAGGCGTTGCCTTCTGCGCCATCGATGCGGAGGTGGATAGCGAAGTTGTCATCGGCCTTGAAGTCAAAAGAGATTCTCCTTTCATTGTCAACGGCTCGGGACAGACCCGACCTCGCCCAATCGGTGGCCTGCCGTCCTGCGATGAGAACCTCGTTGTTTACAATTCTGACCTGAATGGTCCCATCAGTTTGAGTTGACCAACTGTTCCCTAAATAGCCATCGGGTCTATTGAAATTGTCCCTGAAACCTACTGACCAGGCGTTGGTGGCCGAAAGTACAAGAACAAGTGTTGTGAGAGAACGGATCTTAGCCATCTCACTCCCTCCATAAAATCGGACTTTCCAATTTGACTTCATCCGGGATTTCCCATATACTTTTCATGTGAGTGCTCCTGCTTGCCACAAATCCGATAATACAAAGATGTCACCTCAATTTCAACAACATTCCGGCGGTCTCAACATGCCCTGCCGCACAAAAACACCAAAAAGGTCCGGCAATTGCGTCGAGAACCTGCTTTCTCCTGTTATTTGGGCACACCGCTACTGTTGCCCTCCGTTCCCAAAGACGGTTTTTCAGCAATTCCGTAAATCATCCCGGCCCCGCAGATATTGCCAAAAAACGCAACCGCCGGATTCGGCCGAGGATTTCACAAAAAAGCGTCCTCGGCACAGCCACTTCTTGGGCGGGTAGGTTGGCTATTTCACGGGAAAGATGACATCGTCTATCCAGGCGGTATCATCTCCGCTGGAAGCAGAACCGTCTTTGGAGTATTCCCATCGGAAGGTCCTTTGGCCCGCCGTAACGGGGAAAGAGACTCGCCTCCAGCCTTCTTCGCCCGACCACGCGTCCTGTTTGTCACCGTCGATGTAGAATCTCAGATAATCGCAGCCCGATTCGCAAGAGACTTTGCAGTAGAAGCTGATTTCTCCTGAGATGCAATCCAGAGTCACTGCCAGGACGGAACTTTCATCATGTTCAATTGTACCCGCCTGAGCACTATGATCTCCAGTATTGCTCTGACCGGAGGTGATAAACCATTCTTCATCTCCGTAAGTTGTCCAGTCCAGTTTATCGAAGTCGCCTGTTTCAAAGCCCTCTTCGCCCTCTGGGATCGGAGTCCCAAGCGGTTTGACCTTGACGGAAATGTCTTTTGTGAACTGCGGGAGCGTAATTACGAGCGAGCCATTTGCAGATCGGGCGTGAGTACTGGCAATTACTCCACCTGTGTCGCGGGTCTCGTAGAAATCTATAACGTAGTTGCCATTATTCAAACCTTTCAGAATGAGACTCACGTCCGTGAAGACGCCGTGGTTAGCTTGTCCTGCCTGGCTTGCGACATCATACACCCAGATGTAGGCATGGTCGTTCCCCGAAAGCCCGACGAACCGCAGATACGTCGCGTTTGTGTATGCGGACGCTCCGGAAATGGTTATGTTTGCTTTGGAGAGGCTGTGAGCCGCCAGGTCTTCGCCGGCGGCATAGGCCGACAGCGGAATGAATTCGTCATAGAGATTGTGACTGTCGAGCTCTTCCCACCACCAACAATGCGCTGAAGACTTGAGATGAAATGCACTCCAGGTGCCATTGTGTATGGTCAGGGCAAAATCGGCAGCGTTGCCGGCACCTCCAGCGTCACTGCCGAATTCCCCCATGATCACAGGCTTTCCATAGCCGGACAGAGAGGCGGCGGCTTGCTCGAAGAAGCCCGTTGTTCCGGAACCGTAGTGGTGAACCTGAATGACGTCTATATTGGCCAGACTCCAGATAGGCCCAAAGCCAGATTGGTCACTGCTGGTCGTAATCAGGTGGCTGAATGGGTCCTCAGATCGTAAATAGCCGGCCATGTCTTCGTGCCAATTCATAATACTTGAGTGATAGCCTTTTCGCCAGGCGTCGGTGTACTGAACCTCGTTCCACAACTCCCAGGCGAGAATAGCGTCCGAGTAGCCCCAGCGAGCAACAATATAACGATACTTGTATTTGGTGAGGCGGATAGCCTCTGCGCCGGTGAAGAAATCCTCAGGGTTTATGAGGAAGCCTCCATCCGAGCGCGCGTTGGCAATGTTATAGGGATTCTCGCTCCAATTGGGATTCACCGTTGAGCTGAACTGGCCGTGATGCTGAAAGACCAGTTGCACACCGATGCCGTTTTGTTCGGCCAGTTCTATCATCTGGTCGATCTTTTTGGCCATCGGCAGGCTGAGCCAACCCACGCCACCGAAGTAGCCGGTGTGATGCTTACTGCTCCACTCAAGCGTGTGACCATCATAGAAGTGGGTCATCCAGATCCGTGTCCAGTTCTCCCCCGCAGCCTGCATGGAGGCAAAGTACTGCTGCCACCAGGGAATGCCTCCCGCTGAATCCCAGGCGACATTATGACCAATGGGCAAATACGGTGAGCCATCGTCGTAGCGCAGGCAGTACGGGTCGCGTTGGTCCACTCTGATAATGCCTTTACGTTGGCTTTGAACACAACTGAAGCCTACTTGTGTTTCAACGATACGTATCCCTTTGCCATCCTGAATTGTAATTTGCGTGACCGTGTACTGGCCCAGTTGAGACGGTGCAAGCCGCGCTTTCCAGCAGGGATCGTGCCCATTGACATACTTTCTACCGACCATGTCATATTCCATGTGGAAGAAGGCAGGCGTGATAATGGTTGTTCCGTCGGGTCTGCTGAAAGTGACCGAGATATCCACGATGTCGGGGTCGAAAGGATTGTCGTAGGTCTCCGATAAAGTGAAGGTCAGTTCAAACTTCTCATATCTGCCGACGGTGTATCTGTTCTGCGAAAGGCTGGTTACTTCCGTCGTTGTCTCGGGCGATGTTCTGAAACTCCAAACCTCCCCTTTGTACGTTGTTGCGTCATCGAACTCATCGATCCGCCAGTAGTAAATCTTGTCAAATTCAAGGGGGCCTGGCGAAAACGTTGTAGTTCCCCGAGGGGGTGCCCCGGCAGCATTGTTCACAGTGTCGAAATCGTCGCCAAAATACACATAATGTCGCGTCGCTTTACTGCCTTGCGTCCAACGGAAGATGACATTCGTCGGATTCACAAGTCGCGCTCCGTCGGCCGGTTCAGGGGCGTATGCAGTCTTGGGAGCCAGCCAAAAGCTCCAGACGTTACCGGTATGTACAGTCGTGCCGTCGGCCTCCACTTCATCTATCCGCCAGTAGTAAGTCATGCCGGGAACCAGGCTGTCGGGATAAGCGGAACCGGGAGAACCGACAACAAGAGTTGTTGTGCTTTGCCTGCACAGAAACGTGCCCCCGGTGCCCTCGCTGACATCTTCAAGATCGTCCCCGAAGTACACGTCATGAGAGGCCGCACTATTGCCCGCCACCCAACTCAGGTTGACCCAGGTGGCCTCATGTATGGCGCCATCGACCGGATTGGAGCTTGAGGCCAATTCGCCCATTCCAGGATCTGTTGGGACATAATCGCCCTCATAGAATTTTACGCCGTCTATCCAGAAATCACCAGCCTCATAACCTATATGGAACGTAATGTTCGCCGGACTCACGTTCTCAGTGAAAACGTACGTTGTTGTGCTGTACTCCGCCCATTCGTCAGTCATGGTGAAGGAACGCTCACCATATCCCGTCCAGGGATTTTGGGCTCGTTCCGGCTTGAAATTGATCCGCAATGTACCTTCCTTGCACTTGAGGAAGGCTGAAAGCGTGTATTTTTTGCCTGCTTCAAAGACATGGCCTTTGTGATCCAAGCCAACATTCCAGAAATCTCCGCCTGCTGCATGGACCACGACGTGGAGACAAGAGTCTCCTTCAATCGGAGCTTCGGGAACCGCTGCACCCACCAAGTCTTGAACGACTTCTGTGCTGACGCCGCCGTACGTGTCCCACGGCGCAACGACACCGTCCTCGAAGCCGCCGTTGTCCAGCATGTTTACGACCTCTTGCGCGTGAACTGGACTGAATTCCACGAATCCCATCAAGAGAACTGCTCTCAACCAGATTGCTCGAACTTGCATGATACTCACTTCGTACAATCGACCGCGCAGAGCTTATGTCTGTGTAGTTTCCATACCTGCTGCAACTGAGGTCTCCTGTAAAACACATATGATACCAGAATCAAGCTGAGATTTCAACCTTTTCTTGCGACGCATGTTATTTGATCGCATCAAAGAAGCACGGCGTCTCAGCGATCATGGAGAGGAGTTCTGCTGTTTCTTCTTTGCCTTCCTGGCTTTGGCCTTCTTGGCCTGGCTGGGGTCGTAGGGCGTCCACTTTCTGTTCGGGCCTTGTCTTTACATGGTATCGGCCATCCCCGCAGCGGAAGGATTTGATGTGTTCCGTGTTTTTCATTTGTCCGCGCCGACGTCTTTGGCCCATTGCTCCCAGTGGCGGCTCACGGACTCGACCCGCTCGGGGAAGCTTGCGGCTAAGTCGTTCGTTTCGGTCCGGTCGTCGGCCAGGTTGTACAGACGCCAGGGCTCATTCGGGAGTGCCACGAGCTTCCAGTCGCCGATGCGAACGGCCCGGCCGCCCTCGTGCTCGAAAAAGAGATGGTCGTGTCCCCGCCTGTTGCCGCCGGCCAGAAGTGCGGCCAAACTTCTGCCATCCAGTGGCGTCAGGACGTGACCTTCGTACTGGGCCGGATAGCGCGCGCCGGCCAGCTCCAGGCACGTCGGCATGATGTCCATCACGTGACCGACCTCCTGCGTGATCGAGCCGGGTTCGCCCTTCAAGCCGGCGGGCCAGTGGACAATCAGCGGCGCGTGACAGCCCCCTTCGTACGATTCCTTTTTCCAGTAGCGAAAAGGTGTGTTCGACGCGCTCGCCCAGGCCGGCCCGATGCCGGTATAAGTCGTCTCGGTGCCCGGCGTGGAAAAGCCTTTGTACCGGATCGTGCGTCCGTCCCGCGTCTGGGAGCTTCGGTCGTAGCCTGGCTGTGTGGGCACTTCGGGCGATGCCCCGTTGTCCGAAAGAAAGAAGATAACGGTGTTATCGAGTTGTCCCGCCGACTTGAGCGCCTCGACGACCCTTCCGACGCTCCAATCGACGCGATGCACCATCGCCGCATGGACCGCCATCTTGGCCGACTCGAACGCTTTCTCTTCCTGAGAGAGCTGGTCCCATTTTCGTCCCCTGTCCTGGATGGCAGGCAAAGGCGTGTTTGCCTTCTCGAACAATCCCATCTTCAGCATCCGCTCGTACCGGTCGAGGCGAAGCTTCTCCCAGCCGCCTTTGTATGTGTCTTTGTACTTTTCGATATCGTCGGGCCTGGCGTGCAGGGGCCAGTGCGGCGCGCAGTGCGCGACGTACAGGAAGAAGGGCTTGTCCGATCTGCCGAGCCGCCGGATGTATTCGACGGATTTCTCGGTGATTGCGTCCGTGAAATAGTAATCGCCGGGAACCTTGCTGATGGCTTCGGTGCCTTCGACGAGCGAGAAGGGATCGAAGTGGTCGATGACGCCCCAGATGACGCCGTAGTGCATATCGAAGCCACGATTGACCGGGTACGTTTCCAGCGGGGCGAATGGTTTACCGGGGTCGTATTGGTGGTCCAGCCATTTCTGATGCAGCTTCTTGTCGGCCAGCGGCGTTGTGCTGGAGAGGTGCCATTTGCCGGCCATGGCTGTGCTGTAACCGGCCTGCCTGAGCGCTTCGGCGATGGTGACGCCGTTTCGCGTCAAGTCGCGCCCATTCTGCGCCAAGCCAACCTTGTGCGCGTATTGCCCCGTCATCAGGCTCGCCCTCGTCGGGCAGCAGCGCGCGCAATTGTAGAACTGCGTGAAGCGCAGGCCGCCGGCCGCCAGCTTGTCTATGTTGGGGGTGTGGATCTCGCCGCCGTAACAGCCGACGTCGCTAAAGCCCATATCGTCGGCCAGGATAAGAACGATGTTGGGCCTGCGTTTCGGCCCCGCCTGCGAAGGCGCGGGTGCCAGCGAGATCGCCGGGCCATAGAGCACCGGTACCGAGCCGACCAGCGTGCTTCTTAGGAACTGCCTTCGCGTCAGCGTCATTCGCATCTCTTGCTCCTTTCCGGCGTTTATGGAAATCACAAGTCCCTGGCCCGAACTATACAACAAAGCCTACTTGCTGACAAGAATGATACCCTGCTATGATATCGTCCACCCCCCAAGCCCCAGCTTTTGAGGCTCCTTCCCACCGGCAAACCTCTGTTTTTTTGCCTTGCCTTCATGAATTGGCTTGACTTTTCTACCATATTCTGATACCCTATAGGTTTAGGATGATATGATAGAACCTAATTCTGAATAGGAGCGTGAAGAATGAACACGACAAGATTGCTCACACTTCTTGGAATCCTCGGATTGGTTGTGATTCTGGCGGCAGGTTTTCCTCTGAGCCGCGTTAAGGCGGATCATTGCCACACGACTGAAGGACAAACTGCCCCGGCGAATGTCCAGCCGCCCGCCCAGCCTGCGCCCTCAAATGCCGAACGGTCCCGCGCGGCGCGACGGATCGCGACACCGATTCCAAGCTCTCAGAACGCCCGCGCGCAAAGCACCCCGGCCAGTGCCGCGCCGGCGAGCATCGAAGAGATTTACTCGCGCGACCTTCCGCTGGCGATACAGTCCATAGGGCAAGCCGTCAAGGCCATCGAGTCCGGCGACAGACAGACCGAGCTGGCCGAGCTGACCAAAGCGGTCACTATGCTCGCTGCAATTCACGAGGCGCTCGGCAAGCACGTGAAATCGCAGTTGGTAAACAGCCGCTGCCCCATCATGGGCTCGGCTATCAATCCCGAGTCGGTGACTGCGAATCTCACACGTGACTACAATGGTCAGAAGGTCGGCTTTTGCTGCGCCGGATGCCCTTCGGCGTGGGACAAGCTGACCGACGCCGAGAAGCAGGCCAAATTGTCCGCCGTGAAATCCTGATCAGGCGAAGATGCACTTTCTCTCCGAGTGGTCTTGGGCGGCCTCCAGCGCCCGTTTGTCCACCAGCAGAACCTTATACTGATTTGCGATGAGGCGCGCCAGTGTCGCCCCCGCCGGTCCTGCCCCAATTATCGCTACGTCGAACATCTCGCCTCGGATTCTACCCGGCGGGAACGCCAATGCCCAGATGAAACATGAGAAGTCACGATGTCCGCTGGATGCTGGATTCTCGATACTTGTCATTCATGGGAAGGCAGGAATCCACCACGGAGGGCGCGATAAATCGCACCGTCTCCCCTCTGCCGAGAAGATGTAAGACACCCGAAAATGTACTCTCATTTCCAGAGTACTCGCACGTTGGATTCCAAAAGACCCACAGGCTGGCCCGGTTCAAAACGCTTCTCATACAGGTCCTTGAGAAATTGTTGGGGCGTCTGGGGATCAAGGCCGCAAGCCTTCAGGAAATCTCGGTTCGTTATTATGCCGTCCAGAACTGCTGCGGCTAACTGACGACTCTTGAGGCGAACCCCGTCCCCTTCCTCAATTTCTTCCCCGTGCAGTACACGTGAACGTTTATTATAGAGGTCCTTGAAAAACTCAACGGCTTTCTGGCGTCTGGGAAGTTCCGGTTCTAAGAGAGCGGCGACATAGTCGGCAAGTCTATGGCTGATTTCTCCGCCCTTTTCTCCAAGGAGGGCTTCCATTGCAGCCACCGACAAAGCAAGACCTACAGCACCATTGGATTGAGCGTCTGATGCAATCAGCAAATGTACAGCGTTGCGTATGCGACGGTCGAAGCTGTCTTTCTTCGTTGGTGTGGAGAAGTAAGCATCCAAACATTTTTGAACAAATGCCTTTCCGCCATCGAAGTCAGCCTCGGAAATGACGGGGAGGTTGGATTCATCAATATTTGCAGGAACCAGTAGGACGCCAATGGAAGTAGTCCTCTCCAACATACCAAACGTTGTTCCCAGCATCTTCACAGACCTCCAGATAGAGGGAAGAATACGCTCGAACTCCTCAGTTAGTTCCTTATATGCAGCCTCGCTCATGCGGCCAGTAATCTGGGCCATCACGTGAAAAGCACCCCTGTATCGGGACTCGAAGCGGCTTTTGCCAACAAGGCATAGACAAACTCCGGCGTCGTTACTCCATAAGGTTCCTTCATAGATTCCCGGTTGTTCTTTTCCATTCGATACTGAATCCTGGCCACTTCGTCCTACAATTTCGGTCTGCGTAATCCAAGTCTGCGCAGTCCACGACAACCCGACAGAAATAGTTTCCCCACCGAGGATGGTACAAACAGGGAATGGAGCAGAGTATCGATGTAACAACACACGGTTATTAACGTAGTTCACGAAACTCGTGTATGCACTGTCAGCATATTCGGAATCACGACATAGGGAACTACGAGCGTCTGGCTTGGCCATATCAAATAATATGTCAAGCACTTCGTTAAAATGTATCCTATGGGGCACCGGAATTTTCTTGAAAACGTACCTATAGAGGAGAACATTGAAGTCGTCCTCGCCCTCAACTGCAATCTGTGCTCCCTCCCATGCCTCATTAAATCGGTCCTCTTCGGCAACGGTTTTCGTATACTCGGGATCATCGTAATGAGTACCAGCCCATTTATACACTTCCGTCATCAACTGCGATATTTGTGCCCGTAGTTCGCTATTCTTGAGCAAAGTTATTATCTGGTCTTCCATCTTATTTCCCCTTGCCTATAAAGACGTTCCCACACTCAGGTTCTCAGGCTTCATCCGGCTCACAACTCACTTAACGCGGGGGGCAGAATTCGGGGGCCGGCGCACTCAACTCCAATCGACGTCTCCGCCCAAAGATTCCCCGGTCATTCACCGCATCCGCTGTCCTCTTCAAAACGTATCATTGCCTCGATAAAGGACCATACCCCTTCAATCCCCGTTGGGCATTCCTTAATGTTTTATTCGTTCGCGTTGTTTCCGTAGAAATTCATCAAGCTTTGACTCAAGCACGGAATCCAAGGAAGGATTATCGGCATCTGAACAAACGTCGAATCCATTGTTATGAATGTAATGCTCTTCTGGTTTTGACAATACCCTCGCACAGATGAATATTTTGAATGGTGACGGCAAGTACTTGAACCCACGGAAGTTCTTGCGAATCGACGAGGGTACACCATCAACTCCGGCCTCTACTATGAGGGTGCCACTCCAATCCCAAGTCAAAGTTGTAATATCACTGCCCCAGGACCCAGGAGAAGGAACGAACGAGCCCGTGAGGAAATTCCGTGCGCGAATGCTTAACGCGGCACCGGGAAAATACTGCTTAAATGTTGTTTTGGTCTCAAAATAAAAATGATAATTGAAATATAGCTCCAAAACCAGATCATTGCGTTCAGCCAAAACAAGCGGTTTGACTCCTGGCAAGCCGATTATCGAGAACCACCTTTTGCTTCGATCAGTTATCTTTCGTCGCAAGGGAGTAATCGTAAGAATACTCAGTTCGTCCCTATCTGGCCCCATAAGATGAAAGTCACGATCGTGTAGAGCTGTAAGTGCAAGCAGCAATGTGTTTACATGTCCATACTTGGCCATTGAAGGGCTCTCATCCCAGATGACTAAAATATCGAAAGGCAAGTTCTGGGAGAGACTGTCATATGTCTCTCTTGTCCACATAGGATCTCCAAAGAATACGACCCGACAAAGAATTCCACGAATTCACGGGACAGCGTACTCAATTGCATCCGATGTCTCCGCCTCAAAATTCCTCGGCAATTCACGGCACTTGCTGGCCTCTTCAAAATGTATCATTGCATCGAAAAATGTGCTGAACATTAATTTCCTACTTAGCCGTTGGTTCCCGTCTTATTGATCTTATGCACGGAGACAGACAGCTCATACTCGTATAGCGCCACGTCCACTATGGGCTGGCACGCAAGCTTCAGATCTTCAGTAATCTGTCGCGCCACTATGATGCCACGAACGCCCTGGTTGGGATCAGCAAGGTTCGAGTTGACCCAGCCCATATACCGCAATAACTGCCCGACCACGCGATCGTAGCCTCTTGATACCTTCAATTCAATGACAACGAAGGAGTTTTCTCGATCCACGGCCAGAATATCTATGAAACGCCCTCCCGCTGGAAATTCAACGCCTGTCATCCCCTCTTCCTCGTACAGTCGAAGGTCTGGCTCAAGGACGCTGAGGTGTTTGGCAAGAAAGTTCTTGAGATCACTCTCGTATGCAAACTCGGAGGCGGCCCCAGAGGCAGAAGCGACGGAATCTTCGATGTCAGCTTCCTGGCCGTCCAGAAACGTTGAGGAGTCGCCCGTTCTATTTATAGGGGGCGGGTCTGTGGTCGGGTCGTACAGTCGGAACCGGCTGCCATCAACCTGGAAGAAAAAATCGTCGTATGGCTTTGGATTATGATAGATTCGCCCAGGCGCATTCGTTGACATTCGAACGAGGTATGACGAAATGGTACCCTTCTTGATTCTCGGGTAGTTCTTTTGAAACCACAAATTAATTTCAGACTTCGTAATCGTTTGCCCCTTGCTGAGGTTCAGGGCGGCTACCATATCCTTCAATAATTGCCATACAGGCTTATCATATATTGACATGACGCATCCTTTTCTATCGCAGCTTAGTTGATTCGGTGGTCAGCATACTCAATTCCTTGCGGATTTAGCCCCTGCCTTCACGGTTCCGGTTTGAGGTTGCAATTTGCGACCATCTGCTCATTCTCCGCCTTCACCACCCATTCCGCGACGGCCGTCATGATCTTCTCATTCAGGCGCATATAGAGTCCGTCCTTCAAGCGCCCCCGGTTGCTTGATCCATATCATACTCACCGGGCGGGCCGGGAACAAGGCTGTTCGCCAAAAGGCAGAAATAACGAGTATCGAGTATCCAGCATCGAGTATCCAAAATTGAGAAACACTTACCAGTCACAAATCATCGCTCGTACAGGTCCCTCGCTTTCGCTCGGGACGCCTGCGCGAGCAGGCCGCGACGGCGGCGACCGCGTGCTCGGCGTTTTTCTCCTTGTGCATCGGCTGCAAACCTCTATAATCCAGCGGACTATGAGCAAGAAAAACACATACAGAATCGCTGTCATTCCCGGCGATGGGATCGGGCTTGAGATCGTTCCCGTTGGCATGAAGGTTCTGGACGCGGCGGCGGGTAAGTTCGGCTTCGAGCTTCAGTACGAGCAGTTTCCCTACGGCGCGGCGTACTATAAAAAGACCGGTTTTTTTCTGCCCCCCGATGGTCTGGACGTGCTCAAGGCGTTCGACGCGCTCTACTTCGGGGCGGTCGGGCTGCCGGACGTCGATGACACGCTGCCGGCGAAACTCTTCACGTTCAAGGTCCGCACGGGGTTCGATCAGTACGTCAACTACCGTCCCGCAAGGCTCCTGCCCGGCGTCGAGGGGCCGCTGCGCAACAAGGGGCCGAAGGACATCGACCTGGTCGTCATCCGCGAGAACACCGAGGGCGAATTCGTCCAGTCAGGCGGCTTCGTCCGGCCCGAGTTCCCCGACGGCATGGCGATGGACACGAGCGTCTTCACTCGCAAGGGGATCGAGCGCATCGCCCGCTACTCGTTCGAGCTGGCGCGGCGGCGCCGCAAGCGCGTCACGAACGTCACCAAGTCCAATACGCTGATTCACAGCCTGGCCTACTGGGACCGGATCGTCGAGCAGGTCCGCGCCTCGTATCCGGACGTGCAATACTCGAAGATGTACGTGGACAACGCCTCGGCGAATTTCGTGCTGCACCCGGAGAAATTCGACGTGATTGTCACGACCAATTTCATCGGCGATATCCTCAGCGATCTCGGCGGGGCGATTGTGGGCAGCCTGGGCCTGGGACCGAGCGGCAATATCAACCCGGAAAAGACGTATCCGTCGATGTTCGAGCCGATTCACGGCTCGGCGCCGGACATTGCCGGGCGCGGGATCGCCAACCCCATCGGAACGATCTGGGCGGGCGCGCTGATGCTCGAACATCTGGGCGAGCCGAAGGCCGCCGATTGCATCGTTCGAGCGATTGAAGCGACGGTAAAGCAGGGAGTACTCCCCCTGGACCTGGGCGGCTCCGCGAAGACGACGGAGATTGGGGATGCGATTGTGAAAAACCTTGAATGAATTGACTACTTAATATTGACCATTGACTATTGGAAGGCGCCCAAGCGTTGTATCTGGATCCCAGGTCCCAAATAGTCAATAGTCATTGGTCAATTGTCAATTGTCAATTCTCAGAGATTATCCGAGGACTTGGAATCTCTTGGGTAATGGATGTCGCGAGTGATTGACTTAACGCTGCCGCTTGCCTCGGGGGACAGGGGCGTTCGCATCGAGCCGGCCCGCCGGTTAGAGACGGACGGCTGGAACGCCACGACGCTGCATCTCTATTCCCACTGCGGCACGCACATGGACTCGCCGACCCATTTCGGTGTCTCCGATCAGACCATCGATCAAATACCCATAGACCAGTGCATGGGGCCGGCTTGGGTGGTGGATCCCGTTTGTAGTGTGCCCGTAAGGGCATCCAAAGAGAACGCCTCACGGCGTCACTACGAACGGGCCCTGATCCGTGTGGCAGACCTGGGACAGGCGGCAGATAAGATTCGCAAAGGCGATGGTCTGCTCCTGCGAACCGGCTGGAGCCGGCGCGTCAAGGACCCGTCCTATCGAGACCAACTGCCGAGAGTCAGCCTGGAACTCGCCGAATGGTGCGCCGCCAGAAAGATACGAATGCTCGGCGTCGAGCCTCCGTCCGTCGCCGACGTCAACAACCGGGAGGAGCTGACCGCCGTACACAAAGTCCTTCTCGGTGCCGGCGTTATCATCGTCGAGGGCCTGGCGAATCTGGACCAGATCCACTGTGAAAGGGTGACATTTATCGCGCTGCCGCTGAAGATCGCCGGCGGCGACGGCGCCCCGGCCCGAGCGGTGGCCATTGAAGAATAGCTGGTTATATATGACAAAGTGCTGGAAAGGAAATGAGTCATGAAACAGGATTATTTTCATCGCGTCGCCGCCCTGACTCCCACGAAGATGTGGATCAACAATGTCACGCCCCAGGAGGCGGAGTGGGCGATTGCCGCCGGGGCGATGGGCTGCACGCAAAATCCTGCTTATACGTGGAAGATGTTGAATCACGAGGAGGGAAAAGGGCACGCCCTGGCCCTGCTCGATGAGACCCTGAAAAAAAGCAACGACGACAACCAGGTCGAGTGCATCCTGCAGCGCAAGCTCGTCAAGGGCATCGCAGAGAAGTTTATGAGCGTGTATGAAAGGACCAACGGCGAGCACGGCTACGTCAGCATCCAGGGGGACCCGATCCATGAGGAAGATCCCCACGTGATCATCGACGAAGGGCGCAAGAACCGGGCGATGAGCCCGAACATCATGATCAAAATTCCCGCGACCGAGGCGGGCCTCGAAGCGATGGGCGTCCTGATCGAGGAGAACACGCCGCTCAACGCCACGGAGATCATGGGCCTGGCCCAGGTCATCGACGTCTGCGAGATGTATCACAAAATCACGGCCAGAACAAAGAAAAAGCCCATCATGTACTTTTCCCTGATCACCGGCATCTATGATGAGTGGTTGGGCAAAGAGGTCCAGGGCCAGGGCATCGAGATTTCGCCCGACATTCTCTATCAGGCCGGCATGGTCATCGCCAAGAAGGTCTATAAATTCGTGCACGACCGCGGCTATCAGCTTGGTTTCATCGGCGGCGGCGTGCGGGGATTGCAGCACTTCACCGAAATGGTCGGCGGCGACGTGTGCATCACCATGAACTGGCCGGGACAGGCGGACAAGCTGTTGGAGTTGGACCAGCCCGTCGTGGCCCGGCTGTTCAATCCCGTGCAGGAGCACGTCCTGGATGAGCTGCTCGCCAAGGTGCCGGCGTTTCGCCAGGCGTACATGGAGGATGGGCTAAAGCCGGCCGAATACGAGGAATACGGACCGGTCAGGTATTTCCGGGATATGTTCATTAGCGCCTGGCAGAATACGCTGACGTTGATCAAGGAGCGGCGCGAGGCCCGTTTGTAGTGTGCCCGTAAGGGCATATCATGAAACCTGGAAGCTTTCGCGGTAGAGTATGGACCACGAATCGATAGCCATCCGAAATACACAGACCCTGATCCCCAGCCGATATCTTCTGGTGGCCTTGACGTTTCTCTTGTCGCTGCTTCTGTATATCGACCGGGTGAACATCTCGGCGGCCAAGGAGTCCATCGCGAACTCCCTGAGCCTGACGGACAAGCAATTCGGCTGGGTCGTGTCGGCCTTCGCATTAGGCTACGCCCTGTTCCAGACGCCCGGGGGACTCCTGGCCGACCGCTTCGGGCCGCGAGTGGTCCTGACTTCCGTGGTCAGCTTCTGGTCGCTCTTCACCGGCCTGACGGCTACCGCCTGGAATCTCATCTCCATGCTCGTCGTGCGGTTTCTCTTCGGGGCGGGCGAGGCGGCGGCGTTCCCCACCATGGCACGCGCGTTCTACTCCTGGATTCCGATGAAGGAACGCGGCCGCGTGCAGGGCATCAACTTCGCGGGCTCGCGTCTGGGTGCGGCCTTCGCCATGCCTTTGGTGGCGTGGATGATCACCGTCCTCGGCTGGCGAGGCACATTTGTCTTTTGGGCCATTGCCGGCTTCGGATGGGCGATTGTCTGGTACCTGTGGTTCCGCAACGACCCGGCGGAGCACCCCCGCATCAGCCCGACGGAACTGGAGCACATCCGTCAGAACCGCCAGCAGGCCAAGGACGACAAGAGCGACCAGCCGAAGCTCTCGGCGACGGTCCTGCTCAGGTCCCGCAACATGTGGCTGGCGATGGTGCAGTACTTCTGTAGTAATTTCACGTTCTTCTTCGCCCTGAGCTGGCTGTTCCCGCATCTGAAGAAGACCTACCAGCTTGGCCCGGTGGAAGCCGGGGTTTTCACCGCGGCGCCGTTTCTGTTCGCGGCCTTGGGCAACTGGTCTGCCGGCTCAATGGTGGATCGAATCTATCGGCAGAACAAATGGGTCTTGTCGCGTCGCGCCCCGGCGATGGTGGGCTTTTTCCTCGCCGCCCTGGGACTGGTCATCAGCGTCTATATGCACCATCCGCTGACGGCGGTGATCTTCTTTTCGCTGGCGCTGTTCGGCGCCGACATGACACTACCTCCATCGTGGGCTTTGTGCATCGACATCGGGCGCAAGCACTCGGGCGCCGTCTCGGGCACCATGAACATGGCCGGCAACATCGGCTCGTTCGTCACCGGCCTGGCGTTTCCCTACCTGCAAGCCTGGACCGGCTCGGTCGTCCCGTTCTTCTTCGTGGGGGCGGGCCTGAACCTGCTGGCTGTCCTGCTGTGGGCGTTTGTCCGGCCGGATAAGGGATTGGAGGAATACTGATGGGACAGCTCAAAGGCGTTTGTGTCGGCGCGGGGTACTTCAGTCACTTCCAGTACGAAGCGTGGCAGAGAATTCCCGAAGTGACGATCACGGCCACGTGCAACCGTGATCCGGCTCGCGCGAAGGCGATCCTGGAGAAGTTCGGCATCCCGAAGCACTACACAGATTACCGCGAGATGCTGGAAAAGGAGAAGCCGGACTTCGTGGACATCATCACGCCGCCGCCCACACATTTGGAGATGTGTAAGATCGCGGCGGACCTGGGCGTTGCCGTGATATGTCAGAAGCCGCTGGCCCCGACGTTTGAGGAGGCCCGCCAGATCGTCGAGCATGCCGACAAGGCCGGCGTTCGCTTCATGGTCCACGAGAACTGGCGCTTCCAGCCGTGGTACCGCGAGATAAAGAGGCTGCTCGAAGCCCGCGTCGTGGGCGACAAGATTCATTCGATCTATTTCCGCTCCCGCATGGGCGACGGCTGGGGCCAAGACGCTTACCTGAACCGCCAGCCGTACTTCCGGGAATATCCGCGATTGCTCGTTTACGAGAACGGCGTGCATTTCATCGACACGTACCGCTATCTCGCCGGCGAGATCAAACAAGTCTATGCCGTGCTCAAGACGCTCAATCCCGTCATCGCAGGCGAGGACTACGCGGCCGTCGTATTCGGTTTCGAGAGCGGTGCGGTGGGCCTCTGGGACGCGAACCGCTACAACGAATGTAACTACCCCAAGCCCCGCTACACGTTCGGTGAGCTGCTGCTCGACGCCAGCGCCGGCTCGATCAGGCTCTACCTGGATGGCCGCTTGACAATCCAGCCGCTCGGCGAGAAAGAGCGAACGCACGACTACCATCATGAGGACCGCAACTTTTCGGGCGACTGCTGCTATACGATCCAGCGGCACTTCATCGACCGCCTGCTCGACGGCAGACCCTTCGAAACCAACGGCCACGAATACCTCAAGACCTTAGCCGTCCAGGAAGCCGTTTACGAGTCAGCAGCCAAGAACACGCCCATAATCGTCGGCCAATAGACCGCGCATTATCGACACCCACGCCCCTCGATCAAGTCACTGGTCGCTGACAATTGCTCGTGGTGGAAGGGGACCTGCCGGACATTTTCGGTGGACGCCACCCTTGCGGATCGCATCCCGATGGCAGGCGGAGCACTACTTTCCATTGGTGTCCACTTCGGTATCCCCATGTTTCCCTCCTCCACCCCGCAGGGCACTTGCCGGGTCGTGGAGGGATTTTCATGCAAGTAATAATGGAAAGGAAAGATGCCCTGGGTGAGCCGCGCCGCTTTTTGGCATCGGCTCCAGCCGGTCGGTTAGACCGCCTCTCACTTCAACGGTGGTTTACCTGCATCCCGTAATTTCTGGTTCAGTTGTGCCCTTTGCTGCTTCAGACGCTCGGGCTGAACGAATGCGAAATCAAACATGGCTTCGAGAGTTCCGATGAGCCACTCTGCTTCGCCCGGTTCAACGTCCAGGATCTCGCCACTGCGTGTGCTCTTGAGCGGATGGGCAGCAAAGTTACCGATTTTTCGAACCGCATCGACTTGCTGCGACAAATATGGTGGAACATCCGAGCGAGCGACAAAGGCTTCGATTTCCGATGCGAGATTGCCTGTACTAATGCCGTAGTGATTTTCAAGGACATCTTGGAGAACCCGGCGGCTCACGGCAGCACTGGCTTTCGCACTGACATCTAGACATGCGAAAGCTTCATTAAAGTCGTTACTATACCTTGCGGGTATATGGGACGAGAGTCGCCTCGTTCGCCGTTTCGGGTAGATAACTTGCTCCTCCTTTGGATACAGCTCACGAGGCGCCTCCTCACCAAGACCTTGCTGCCAGTACGTTCCGTGACGAATTAGCACGATGAGTTGACTGCATTCTGGGCAAAATCCATGCGCGATGTCGTATCCCCACTGCTTCTCGCGTTCGTGTTCAACCTCGTAAACGTCGCTGCTGCCGGAGATTGGCAAACGGACACCAACTGTACAGTGGGGGCAGATCATTGGTCTCTTGTGGTCGGCCTAACAATGATTAGATTCCTGCGCATAAGATGCGAAACTTCGTTCTTCCGCGTATCGCACACCGTTGTCGCGGCGATGATTGAAGCCATACCTCTTTTCGAATCAGCCCTTTGCGGCTCTTGGGCCGTTTCATCATGGCGTCTTATACTGATGCTCTGCGAAGGTCTTGTCAATGACTTTCTTTGCCCTTCTTGGGATGTGTCGGTTGGCGAGCATGAGGGTTCTCACCAACTGTAGCGCAGGCCGAAGTCGAGGAGGGTCGAATCGATGTTGTCGCCGGATGAGTTGGTGACGCCGCCGAAGAGGGACCAGTTGGCTGAGAGCCTTCCGTTGACGCGCAAGGACAGATAATTCAGATCGAACTGACGGGCCTGGGGCTGGACTTCGGCCAATTGGAATCCGACGATGGGCTGGATGTACAGCTTGTGTTCCAGCAGCGGCAAATAAGCGGAGAGCCGGCCGCCATAGCCATCCACGTTCTCGGCCGGGAGGTTATAGATCGTCGCCGTGGCGCTGGCGCCTTGCCACCCGAACAGGCCCGTGCGGGTCAGCCCGAGACGCCAGTGGGGGTCGTAATCGACTGTGGCCGAGTCAATAAAGGAAATCTCCTCCGAGAGCCGCAGATTCCAGGGCAGGCCCTGGTCGCCGCCCACCCAGTAGCGCCAATATCCGCTGTCGAAGAAACGGTCGTCCTCGAAAGTGAGCAGGTCGCGCTCCGCCTGGTTGTCGGGCCGCTCCCAGTGGTCCAGACCCGCTCTGAACGAGAGAGCCGAAGTGAGCTTATAGACGGCGACCGTATCCAGCCGGGTCAGTCGCGTCCCGGCGTGCGTCTCGGCGGCGCCTACGTCGAAATCGACTTGCGCCGTCGAATAGACGGAGAGCTGAGGATCCCAATCGGCCCGCTGGTCGAGCAGCAGGGCGAGCCGGTCGGCCTTGCCCTCGTAAAGTGAAGTTAGAAGCCCCGCTGTGGCCATGTAGTATCTCTTGGTTCGCTCTCCGGCCTCGAACGTGGCATACGTTGCGAACAGCGGCTCATCCACCGAGAAAGCAAGATCGCGGCGGTCGGGCTTGAAACCCGCGATGGCCCCGATGCGCACGCGCTCGCTGCGGCCTACCTGTCCCTGGATGCCATCGACGTAGCCTATGCCCGGAAGCTCGCGGGGCAGAAAACGGCCGAACCGCAGGAAACCGTCGTCGTCGAGAGGCCGCTGAAACGAGGCCATGTAAAGATCGAGCCGAGGGTCGTGATAGTCCGGATTGGAGCTATACGCGTCGCCATCCCGGTAGGCCACGTCGCCCGACCACTCGAAGCCCCATTCGGAGTCTTGGATTCTTTCCAGGCTCCCGGATGAGCCTACGTGAGTCACCGAATAGTCCAGGCCATATTCGTTGTCCCTTTGCAGCATGTGCCGGATGTTCATCTGGCCGTGGAAGATGTTATCGGCTTTGGGCTGTCCCATGACCCAGGCGGGCGGTGCGAGCAGGGGAACAAAATCGCCATCGAGCGACGCTGCGGGTTTTCGGTTGTTGTTCGCCTCGTCCGTTGCCTGCGTGTCCTTCTGTGCCGGCGTGTTTGTCTCGAAAGCCAGCTCCGCCAGCCGGCCTGCCAAGCTATCCTGCGTGGCGGAACGGCCCGCCAGGCGGAGCAGCGCCGATTGCTTGGCCGCGTGGAGGACCTCGAAGTCGAGCACCCGGCCGTCGTCGAAACGCAGCGTCCCGGTGCAGCCCTGCTTCAACCCGTGTTCGGTCCCTTTATCGACATAGACCCCATCCGATATCTCATACGTGACCCGGGCGCTTACGACGATCTCTTGCGCCTGGGCGAGCCGGAGGGGGCACGCCAGGAAAGTCATCGCGAACAGGAGAATCCGGCACGGGAGACCTCTGCTTGCGGGAAACATTCTGCACTTATCGGCGGTAAACTTCATCATCAGACCCTGACCCAGTCTCTTTTTCCTGCCTCAATGTGTGCCATTCGGGTGACATTGATAACACGCCTGCGAGCTGTAGCTGTAGCCGTCAACCTCATCATGGTTATTGTCTGTCTCGGCCTGTTCGTGACAGACCAAGCAGTCAAAGGTGCTTGTGCTGCCCGCGGTGTGGCACTCCGAACAAGCGACATCGTGCGGTCCCTGGAGTGGGAACGTGTGCTGGAACGAGGCGGGCGTCCACGCGGCGGGACTGTGGCATCGCTGACAGTCGGTGGGGAATCCCAGGGTGACGTGGTCCGGCGCCCCCTGGTAGTCGGCCTCGTGGCACGCGTAGCAATCAGAGGAGATTCCCTCGAAGGTCCCCCCGGTGTGGCAGCTCGTGCACGCCAGCCCGGCGTGCCCCCCGGTGAGTGGGAAGAAATAGTGCTGGAAGTCGGCGCCCGCCCAGCCCGCGGGCGTATGGCAGCGTTCGCAGTTGGTCGTCCAGCCGCTGGCGATGTGGTCGGGGGACGTGACGCTTGCGAGATTCGTTTGGTGGCAGATCTCGCACTGCCTGGGTGCTCCACGGAACTGACCGACGGCCGCCTGGAGGTGGCAGCTTTCGCAGGGAGCGACCGCGTGCGCCGCGACCAGGTGGAAACCTGTTCTGGCGTGGTCGGCGATAGAGCCTGTCGGCCTCCAGCTTGTCTGTTCGTGGCATTTCTCACAATCCATTCCGAGCGAGGAAGCGTGCGGGTCGGGGTGACATCCGCCGCAGCCCCGCGCCAGATAGGCGCTGACTGGTCCGCGGTCGTTGTGACATCGAAGGCAGGCTGCCTGGGCGTGGGCGCCCACCAGCACGTAGTCGGTTTGCGCCGTGTGGTCGAACGAGAAATCAGCCCGCAAAACCCCCCAGGCCTCGGTTGTATGGCAGAGTCCGCAATCGGCGGGAAACGTCTTGTGCGGCACGAGAGGGCCCCATTGCTTGTTCCATTCCTGCCTCGGTACCTCCGGGCGGCAGTTGGTAACAAGCACTGCGGCCGTCGTGGAAAGGAGAACAAGGAAGAACGTTTTCTGTCTTTGTCTGTTTGTCATTTATCACCGGCTCCTTAAACGCAGGGTTCCGCGCGCACACAGTTTTAAGCGGCGGCGAGGCTTGGATGGTCTTTAGCGGTCTTTCGTACGGCTGGATATTAGAACTGCAACAACCTGATCTGGCTCCACAACAAAAAGCCGAATATTATACCTACTTCTCCCATGGCTTTAATAAAGTATAGCAATGTCTGAGGCTGATGGCAACGATTTTTATTACCCCTTACGTATTTTTAAGTTCTGCTTGGCTGAAACGCGATCAGACTGCCCGGAAAACGTCTTTCTTCGGGAGGGCTGCTGCTATACAATTCGAGCGCAAAGGCTGTTGGATCGGAAAAATGCGGTTTCTGGAAAGCGGCTATGATAGTTTTGCTGACGGATTTTGGGCAAAGTGAATACGTGGGTGTTATGAAGGCCGTGATCTATCGCATGGACAGCGAGGCGAAAATCGTCGATCTATGCCACGAAATCGGCCCGCAGAGCGTCATCGAGGCTTCGTGGGTTTTGAAGAACAGCTACAGGTACTTTCCAGCCGGTGCGGTGTTTTGCTGCGTCGTCGATCCCGGCGTCGGCACCGAGAGAAAGGCGCTGGCTGTCAGGACGGCGGAATATCACTTCATCGCCCCGGATAATGGCCTGCTCTGGGAAACGCTTGCAGAACAGAAAATCGTCAAAATAAGGGTGATTCCAGTTCCCGATGGTGCGAGCAGCACCTTTCACGGCCGGGACGTCTTTGCCAAGGCCGCTGCGGACATTGGTCTGGGCCGGTTTGATACGTTGGGACCGGAGACGAGAGACATTGAAAAGCTGGAGTTGTCTCACAGCGCAGGGGTGGGAATCGTGGTCAGAATCGACAGGTTTGGAAACGTTGTCACGAGTCTGCCGACCGAAGGCAAAACAGCGTATTCGGTGAAGGCTTGCCAGCAACAGTGGAAGATGAATTTTTATAGGACTTATGAAGCGGCACCGGACAACGAGCTGTTTCTGATCGAAGGCTCCTGCGGCACGCTGGAGATAAGCCTGAGAAACGCAAATGCAAACGAGAGACTGGGCCTGAAACCAGGCCAGCGAATCGAGATATCCTGACCGATGAAATACCGGGCGTACATCGACATTGAGACGACGGGTTTGAGCCGGCATCAGTGCGAACTGACGGTTGTGGGAATCGCCCTCGAAAAGGACGGGCCGTGCCGGGTCGTTCAGCTTCTCGAAGCGGGTCTGTCCGACAAAAGGCTGCTGGCGGCACTGCAAGGCGTCGATGAGATTTACAGCTACAACGGCAGCCGGTTTGACCTGCCGTTTATTCGCGCCAAGCTCGGCGTGGATTTGAGGGCCAGTTTCAGGCATACCGACCTGATGTACGATTGCTGGCGAAACAAGCTCAAGGGCGGGCTCAAGGCCGTCGAGAGGCAGTTGGGCATAGACAGGCGTCTGAAGGGCGTCGATGGCTACATGGCGGTCAAACTCTGGTTCGAGTATGTCAATAACAACGACCGCCGCGCGCTGGCGACGCTGCTGGAATATAATCGCGAGGACGTAGCGAACCTGCTCGTGCTCCGGCGAAAGCTAAACGTTGAATGAGGATCCTACAGCAGATGAATGACGTTGATGGTCGCATGGGGGTGATTTTTGATCTGGACGGCGTGCTCGTCGATTCCGGCTGGGCGCACAGACGGGCGTGGTACGACCTGGCGGAGAGGGAAGACCTGGACATGTCGGATGAGTTCTTCACAGGCACCTTCGGAATGCAGAACTACCAGATACTTCCAATGCTCTACGGACGGGATTTATCTCGTGAGGAAATCGACCGGCTCTCCGATTGGAAAGAACAGCGATATCGTGACCTGATTGCCGAGAAGCTGACCTTGCCGCCGGGAGGGGTCCGGCTGCTTAGTGAGCTCAAAGGCGAAGGCTTCCTGCTGGCCATCGGCTCTTCGGCGCCGAGAGCCAACCTGGATATGGTCCTTGAGCGGCTGTGCCTGAATCACTATTTCGATGCTTGCGTGACGAAACAGGACGTTGCCAACGGCAAACCCGCGCCGGATACCTTTCTCAAGGCCGCACAGAAACTGGCGCTGCCGCCGCATTGCTGCGTCGTAGTCGAGGACGCAGTCCAGGGCGTCGAAGCGGCCAAAGCCGCCGGAATGCCGGTCATTGCGCTGACAACGACCCGGGACCGGGCAGCATTATCGCAGGCCGACATGATCGTCGATGGTCTGGGCGAGCTGAAGGCTGGGGATTTCAAGAAGCTGCTCAAAGGCGTCAACCGGCAAAGCGTGCCATAGGTTTGTAGTGACGCCCGCCGTAAGGCGTCCCTTATGGAGTAAGGCGTTTGATGGAATATGCCCTCCCGTAAGGGATGGCCAAGCCATTACGGGCACACTACGAACTGCACGTCGTTCGATAACAAGAACATGACGCTCTGTCATTCCCACACAAGCGCGAATCCATCTTGGTGAGGGTTCAAGCAGTCCGGTTAGTTGCCCGTTACCTCGACGACGTAGATCATCGTGGGTTCTCTGGGATTTTCGGGCTTTCGGTCGCGATTGGGTGAGTCTGTCTCCTGCTGCATGTAATGAACGTCAACGCAGCTCCAGCACCTGGCCATCGGCGAGCAGACGCGTCCGCAGTTTCGCGTAATCGACGGCCTGCACAGTTATGTTCTGGTCTATCGCTAAAACGGCGGCGGTCGCGGCGGACTGGCCCAAGACCATGAAGACGGGCTCCATGCGGATCGAGCCGTAGGCGATGTGCGAGGACGAGACGCACACGGGCACGAGCAGATTGGTACATTCGGCGGTCTTCGGCACGATCGCGCCGTAGGAAATCGGGTAAGGCCCGCCCGGGTTGATCTGGATATCGCCCTCGTTGCGGGCGTGGCCGGTCGCATCGACGTAGCGCTGGACGTTGTGCGAATCCATGTTGTAGGAGCCCATGCCGATGGGTTTCGGTGTCGGTTTCTTCCGCGTCAGATGCAGCTCTGTCGTGACGAAGTCGCTGACCATGCGCCGGGCCTCGCGGACGTAAATCTGGTGGGGCCAGCAGCCGTTATCGGGGAATTCGTCCTTGGCCAGGCCCCATTGGCTCATTTTCTCGCGCACATCCTGCGGGACGCGCGGATCGTAAGCGAGAAACCACATCAGCCCTTTCTGGTAGTCCTCGTGCTCCTTGAGAATCTCCCGCCTTCGCTCGTAGGTGGCCAGCGGATAGTCATAATTGGTGCCAATGTCATCGGTTGAGAAGGCGCCGTGATTATTGGTGTCGGTCTTGGCGTTCGGCGCCGGGTCGAACTTGACGAATATCGCGCGCCAGCCTTTGTCGAGATAGCGGGCCAGCAGCTCGTACTGCATCGGGTCGTAGTTGTCCGGCTTGGGAAAGCTCACGCGATTCTCGGGCACTTGCGTCAGGCACATACGATAGTTGTAGGCTTGTATGCGATGGTCGCCGTGACCTTCCTGCCCTGGGCTGCCCCCGTGGATTCGAGGCAGCAGTTCGCTGGCCGGGTCGCCCGGTTTTATGTACGGATCGACGGGCTTTTCAAACTGGTGCTTGGTGGCGTTGCGCGTCTGGACGCCGTTGAGCGTTTCACCATAAATGTCATTGCCCTCGCGGCCCACGTGGAAACTGACGCCCGCACAGGCCATCAGGTCGCCTTCGTATGTCGCGTCGATGAACATTCTGCCTCGGTACCGGTTGCCGCTGAGCATGGTGACTGAGACGATGCGCGTGCCGTCTTTGGTGACGCCGCCTTCGCGCTTGTCCTGAGGACTCCTTACGGAGAGCCATTGGTCTCGATGCACCGGAATCTCGTATTCGGCCACAAGCTGTTCGAAGGTCTGCTCGGCCACGTGCGGCTCGAACACCCACATCGCGTCGTCGTCGCGCCGGTAGCGGGAATACTCCTGCGGTTTCTGATACACCCAGGCCTCGGGTTTGTCATAGTGTGCTTTGACGCGGCGATAAAACTCGCGTGAGATACCGCCGACGGCTTCTTTGTTACCCGAGTCGGTCCAGCCCAGCCCGCTGGCCGTGAGCCCGCCCAGATGCCTTTCGGGACAGACGATGATCGCCGTCTTGCCCATGCGTTTGGCCTGGATAGCCGCCGCCACGCCTGCCGAAGTCCCGCCATAAATGACCATGTCGTACGTCTGGGAAGTGGCTGCCCCTCGGGCATTTGTTGCCTCAGCATAGAAAACGAGTGTGCACAGCAAAGCACATGTTAATGCCTTTCTCATACGCTTCTCTCTGCGGTATCTAAGGTTCCTTACACTCCCCTCAAAATGCCCGATAATCGTTGTACCTGGTGTTTCTTCCGGGCACGGCCTCAAAACATTATACCGAATGGAAGGAATCGTTGCACACTGTTTGTGATTAGTGTGGCCTGATGATGGTTAATACAGAATGGGGTGGCTGGACGAAACTATAAGTCTTGTTCTGTCCGCCGATTCCGACTATAATATCTGTCAGGGAACTATGATTTGTTTTCACACCGCTGGCGCAACATCTGATTAAGATACAGGAGGTCGTAACATGCGAGTTAGATTTGCACATCAAGCCGTGCTCGGGATAGTGCTTATTTGCCAGTTCTCCGTCAGCCTCGGCAAAGAAGCCCCAGATTCAAACCAAAGCAGCAAATACCTCAACGCCATCCGGGAGTCTGCCGACAACATGCTCAAGTACGGCCGGGATACCTAACAACCGACACGACCTAGCAAGAAAATCTTCTCCGCGGGGCCAAAAATGTTGTGATTTCTCTGCGTTTTTTTTGTCGGCCCAGCCGTTTGATGGCCAGTTGGCTCGCCCCTCGGTCTCTGGCAAATATTCTTGACCCCCCGCGGGGGGAGTCTAAAATGAACTGCAGATTCGCACGTGAGAGTTTGTGGCTTATTTGGTCCGACTATCTGGCTGAGGTACGTGCATGGCCAAAGCAGACGACAACGGCAGGCAATCCGAGAATTGCGAGGATTCGATTCCCACCGCTTCCACTCCAAGTTCCGGTGTAGGTCCCGGTACTCAGATCGATCACTTCCGTGTAGATCATGAGCTGGGTCGTGGAGGTGCCGGAGTAGTCTATTTGGCGCACGACACCAGGCTCGGTCGCAAGGTTGCGATCAAAATGCTCCCCCCGGAGGTGGTGAACAACCCTCAGGCTTTGCATCGTTGGAAGCGGGAGGCCAGACTACTGGCTTCGTTGAACCATCCAAACATCGCCATGGTCTATGAGGAATTACAGGAAGTTGAGGGGACAAGCTATCTTGTGCTGGAATACGTGGAAGGTGAAACAGTTCGAGAGCGAATTGCCCGCGAGCGCTTTGCTGTGGAAGAAGCGGTTTCGGTCGCCCTGCAAATCGCCGAGGCCATCTCAGCGGCCCACGACAGGGGCGTGGTCCACAGGGATCTGAAGCCGGCCAATATCAAGATTACACCAGAAGGCAGGATCAAGGTGCTGGACTTTGGTGTGGCTAAGATACTTGGCGGACGAAGAGGCGCCCCCGAGGGTACGATAGTTACCCAGCCCGGCCAGGTTATTGGCACACCGGGCTATATGAGTCCGGAGCAATCGCTGGGCAAGGAGACGGATCATCGCACGGATATCTGGTCGTTTGGCTGCGTCCTCTATGAGATGTTGACAGCCCAGCGTCCTTTTCCCGGTCGAGACACATCTGAAGTTCTGGAGGCGATGCTGAGCACTGATTTCGACGCGCGAGGATTGCTTAAGAATATCAGTCCGCAATTGAGTCAAATCATTCACAAGTGTCTGAAGAAAGATCCTGATGATCGCTACCAGTCAGCATTAGAACTACATCTGGCTTTGCAGGGTTGCGGGATTGGCAAGCCTATCGATTCAAAAGCCGTCCTAAGATATTTACGCAGACCTCGAAACGTCGTTGCCATACTGGTCATTATCATGTTGCTCTGTTCCGTCGTGATCTGGCGCACAAAGAGCGCCGCTGGAGTTCGTTGGGCAAGAGTGGAAGCCATTCCCAAGATCATGAACTTGATTCGCCAAGGTGAATATTTTGAGGCATTCTCTCTGGCCGAAGAGGCTGAACGGCATATACCGAATGACCCTACTGTCAGCCAGCTCTGGCCAGAAATGTCTCTCAACTACTCGGTGAATACAGACCCGAATGGTGCGAGTGTTTTCTATAGACAGTATAAGGACATAGATGGCCCATGGAGACTCTTAGGAAGGACCCCTATCAAGGAGGTCAGGTTCCCCCCTGGTTTCTACGCCTTCAAGGTCGTCAAGGAAGGCTATGACACTCTTGAGGTGGGACGCCTTGTAAACGCGTTTAGCAAGGAGGTGAGTTACACACTTTTGGAAAAGGAGAGCATCCCATATGAAATGGTTAAGGTCCCCGACAGCAGCGGAAGAGTACCGATCGTTGGATTTACGCCTCTAACCGTTGTTACGCTTGATTCGTTCTTGATAGATCGATTTGAGGTCACGAATAAGGAATACAAAGAATTCATCGACGATGGGGGCTATGAGAGACGTGAGTACTGGGAACATGATTTTGTAAAAGACGGCCAAAGACTTTCTTGGGAAGAGGCAATAAAAGAGTTCAAGGATGCCACCGGCTGGCCGGGACCATCATCTTGGACCTATGGAAAGTACCCGAAAGGGCAAGACGATTATCCTGTATGTGGCGTCAGTTGGTATGAGGCAGCCGCCTATGCGAAATATGTTGGAAAGGACTTGCCGGCGATCTACCACTGGGCACGAGCTGCCATGCCTGTAGATACAAGCCCATCAATTATACCACAAAGCAACTTTGGCACGGACGGTCTCATTGGTGTCGGAGCTATGTACAGTCTGGGTTATCATGGTACGTACGACATGGCGGGAAATGTCCGAGAATGGTGTTACAATGCAACCGATGGCCTTGAGAACCAACGGTATGTTTTGGGCGGGGCATGGGGAGACATAGACTATATGTTCACTCTTTTGGCGTTCGCCCCATGTTTTGACCGCTCCGTGAAAAATGGGATTCGGTGTATGAAATACGCGGAGGTTTCCGATCAAGAGAGCTTGGAAACTCTCCAAAGTCCATATCACTATGAGCAGCGAAAAACGCAGGATATGAGGCCGGTATCTGACGAGGAGTTTGAGCTCATTCGAGCCGGTCGTTTTTCATACGATCCAAGTATCCCGTTTGATGCTGAGATACACGAATACGAGGATTCATCCGAGTATTACAGGAAAGAGAGGGTCACCATAAATGCAGCCTACGATGGCGAGAGAATGGACATATTGATATTTACCCCGACGGACGTGAATTTTGCCAGACCCTACCAGGCAGTCATAAGCTTCCCGGGTTATTCATCCCTCCTGTCTCGATCCAGTGAACCTATCAAGCCTTCGGAGCTGCACATAAAAAACGGTCGGGCAAGTATTATGCCTGTTTATAAGGGGATGTACGAGCGTGGTCCACTGCCTTATACGCCGACTTCTTTCAACGACGATGTGCTTTTTCGATGGGTCAAGGATTGGTTGCGAACCATTGACTATCTGAAGACCCGCTCCGACATTGATGTAGAACGGTTAGCTTTTGAAGGAGGAAGTATGGGAGGATTTATGGGCAGCTACATCTCGGGGCCAAAGAATCCCCGTTTCAGGGCCTGCATTCTCTGGCTCGGCGGTATACCCCTTTGGGAGAATCTTGATCCCGAGCATGATTCAGCTAACTACCTGCCTCGCATCACCATACCTGTCCTGATGATCAACGGTCAATACGACCCAGTATTTCCCCTGGAGACATCGGCGAAACCTATGTTTGAGTTGCTGGGAACCCCTGCAAATGATAAATACCACATCGTAGTACCGGAAGGCCAACATGGGGGCTGGTCTCGGAAACTCGATGACGAGGTTATCGAGTTTTTAGACAAGTATCTTGGCAAGCCCGCCACCCACGCAAAGCGGGATTAGAGGGATTACCCCGATCCGCGACTGCCGGGAGGCGGCTTGAGAGAGAGCTGGAGCGGTAGCTCTAAATGGCCGAAGGTTGTTCCGTGTTTAGCGTCACCGAACTCGCCTCCTGCTGCGGAAGCACGGGGCGAAGGAATAACCATCCCGACCCGCGGCACGCCCGCCAAGATGCCTAAGCGTTCAGCGCTTTGTTCATCCTCTGGATGGTGTCGTCAACCTCCTGGGGGCTCAACATGCCGACGGTGATGGCATCCACCAGGTCGTTCTGAAGCACGTACTTGAGCGAGGCGTCCTTTTCTTCGGGCTTTACCAGCTTGCCTCCTCCGAAGATCTTCATGCCGAGGACGACTTTGCCGCTGGCCCGGGCCTGTTTGAGCACCACCGTCACCTCTTCGACGGACGCATCCATATAGGCCTGTTTGCCTGCGTTGTTGATGCGCGCCAGCACGACATCGACCCAGGGATGGGCCACAGCGACTTTAAGAGCGCCGAAGTCGTGACACGAGACGCCGACCGCGCGGACCGCGCTTTTGGCTTTCATTTCAGACAGCTCGTCCCGGATGCGCTCGTACGCCGTGGGCCACTCGGCGTCCATCATGCAGTGGATCAGGCAGATGTCGATGACGTCGGCGCCGAGCTCCTTGCGGAAGCGGTCCACTTCCTCCTTCGCTCCGCCCGACGGGGAGTTCCAATAGTCCTTGCGGGGCCATATCTTGCTCAGGAAAACGCAACCATCGCGTTTGGCTCCCGTCAGCGCATGCTGGACGTAACGGTGGGATCCGTAGAGGTCGGCCATGTCGATGAAGCGGATTCCCTGGTCCAGGCTGTGCCGAATCAGCTCGTCGAAGGCTTTTTCGCCCAGGCGCGTGTGGGCGGACGACCGCCCCGAGCCATTGAATCCGGTGCCCTGGGCCAGGCGAGTGGTCTTGATGCCGGTACGGCCAAGCGTCACAATATCGGTGGCCCGGCGCTTGGACCCGGCCCTGCCGGCTTCGGCCGCACGCAGCCACGTTGGGCCTGCCATCAGAACACCGGCACTCGTCAAAGCGCCCGTGATGAATTGCCGGCGGTTGCAGTCCGTTCGGGGATGGCTTGCGCCACCGGGCTTTGTGTCTTGGGAAAGATTAATTTGATCAGACATACCCACTACTCCTTTCTTAATTCATATCTCATCCACTGACCCACCCATCCATTTTCGTCTTATTATAAGCCCGCGTCTTCCATCTTACAAACAAAAAAGCGAGTTGGTCTCAAGACGTGTGGATGTCACGATTCCAGGCAGAGTCCTTTTTCAAATCAAAAATCGACACTCGACAATCGGCAATAGGGTGTCATTGTTTGCCGGCGTTCTTGAGGTCGGCGTAGCTGATAAGCTCAATCCCCAGTTTCTTGACGGCCTTTTTGATCTGGTCGCTCGTGAAAACCTGCGTCACGGCTTCGCGGTCCTGGGCCACGTCTTCGTATCCGGTGTGCCCGATGGCCCTCATCTCCGGCGTATCCAGTCCGGGGTGATCGACAAAAAGGTACGTGCCCGGTTTCAATCCTTCGAGCATCCCGATGAATTTCTCCGTTCTCGCTGCGGCGGTCTTTGCATCCCCGAATCCACCGGTCCCGCGCAACGCACCTGCCGAAGGGGGAATGTAGAGGTTGTATTCCTTCGCCAGCTTCGCGCACGTTTCTTTGACTTTGGGGTCCCAGTCCGAGCAGCCCATGTGGAAGCTCAGGTGACTGATGCGCGGCACCTTTCGTTTGGCCAGCTCGATCTGTGCCCGTATTTCCTTTTCGATTTCCTCGATCTTCCAGCCGGCGTCCCGCAGGGCCGTTCCCGCCGGGGCGCCCTTGTGTTGCCAGATCGTGGGATAGAAATAACCGTCCGCATCCGTCAGGCTGGGGGCCGATGTTAAAGGACGCCACTTGACGCCCTCCCATTCGCTGGTCAGAGTCACGTGAACGCCGACATCCAGGCCGGGATTCTCGTTGAGCATCCTGACCGCCTCCGGAAACCACGCGCAGGGCACCATCAACTCGACGCTGGTCATGATTCCTTCCTTGTAAGCGCGGATGCACGCCACGTTGGCGGCGTGGCACGATCCGATATCGTCGCCTCGAATGATCAGGCGGACGCTCTTGTCCTGTGCACAAAGGCTGTTTGGACTCCCAAGGTGAACTACAAATAGAAATCCGCTGAGCAGCAGAATGTTTCGGGAATTCATTCTTATTTCCTCTCAAAGATTCACCCCATGAGATACCGCCCGAGGCTATCTCACGGGGTAAGTGTGAGCTTTAGGGCCCAATCAATCTGCGATACGCTCGAATTGTCCGGGAAATTCGGCAAAGAAATCTCCCCGGCGGAATCGGCGGCTAAGGCGCCTGCGTCCATCCACTGGCCGGTCCGCGGGTCGAACCATCGGGCCTTGTACTTCCCGTCGGAGATGGCTCCCGAGAGCGCTGCCTTGGGACAGCCTTTCTCGAAATACAACAGAAAGAGGTCCTTCTTGCCTGTGCGTGTACAAAAGGCCCAGCCGATGAAGCTCTCCGGCTCGCCCGATTCGTTCGGCTGGACAAGCTCTCTGGCGGGGATAAGTTCCTGGTATGCACGGCCTTCGGACATAATGAATGTCGTTAGGTGGCGCATCTGGCCGCCCGATGGCCACTTCATCGCGTCCCAGATATGATTTTCCGCCGCCTCTTCGACGTTGCCTCCCCAGAGTCCACCGTCCCAGCCGCCCGCGCCGTAGATATGGCCGCCCAGGCCACCCGAGAGAACGCTGCCGTACATCCCGGAGCGGCAGTACAGCGAGGAGGTCGGCGTGCCGCCCGGTGCGTCGTTCATCCCGGCGTAATAAGGTTCGCCGTTAATGCCGGGCACGGGCGGCGAGGCGTTGAAAATCTCGGTCAGGTACGCGTAATTGTTGTGCGTTCTTCTGTTGCCTATCTGGTGGAACGTCAGCCACCTGGCTTTGTCCACGTGGCCGAAGTTGCGCAGCGTGGAGGGGTTGGAATTCGTGCCGGCTAATGTGCCGAAGGCAGGCGCGCCGTACTTCTCGATGACTTTGTTGGCAGCTTCGTTGTAGTCTTCGGGGGGGATTGTCCCGCTGGGGGTGTCGAAATGTATCGGGCTGAACAGGCAGATATTGGCCTGATAGCGGGCCCAAACATATTGGATGTACCGGGTATAAGATTCGGGCCAGCGGTAGTATTTCTTCCAGCCCTGGCCGATGTCACGCCGCGAAACTTCGATGAAGGGAACAAAGCCGTTGGTGTTGAGGTAGTCGATTTTTTTGTCGAGATTCTGAAAGTAGCGCGGATTGATGCGGTCCAAATCCGGGAAGATGTCTTCGTAGCCCGGCACTTTGCCGGGGAAGAAGAATGCGCGGTCGCCGTCCTCATCGTGCATGTCCTTTGCACTTTTTGTGCCGGGCTGCTGCCAGGCGGCGCGCAGGATTGTTCCGTCGTCCGTCTTGAGCGTCGCGGGTTTGCCGTCGTTGGCCCAGTTTGGGAATGCCGCGATCATGGCGATGCAGTTGTACCCCTGGCTCTTACGGAATCTCACGTAGTCTTTCAGTCCCACCCCCGGACCCAGCTCTCGCGTCTTGTCCTCATCGTACCAGGGATACCTGAAGGTTGGCGTCGCCCACCACGTATCGCCCACCAGAAAGTAGGGTGTTCCGTCGGCGTATTCGAAGGCATGACCGTTTGCGGATGCTTTGATCATACCGCGCCGGCAGGGATTCTCTTTTCTCGCTGCTTCGTCCCAGGCCGTCGCTGTGAACTGGCCCGTCTTACCGTTGAGTCCTGCGTCGTTCTGATTCGAGCCGGTCTTCCATGTCCACGTGCCGGCGGCAGTGGCCAGAACGCGAATTCGGAAGGTGTTGTCGCCATCCCAAAATCCGTAACATCGCCTCTTGAACCCGGGGCCTTCAAGATCGGCCCACACCTCCACGTTGGTGTATGGGTTTTCGTATGATGCGCTCGTTTGCAGGGTGATTTCGACCTTCTCCCATACGTGATGAGTCCCGGCGAAGACGCCGCCGGACGCTGCGAACAAAACGGCCGCCATAACAGCATGTAGGGTGGGCCTTGGCCCACCGATCCGACTGTTCCTGACCATGATCATTGACTCCGTTTCCCTGTTCTATTTGGCGCCGATGCAGAAGAGGTTATGCTCCGAGCGGATAAAGATCTGCTTCTGCGAGATCGCTATGCTGGCGCAGCATTTCTCATTGAGTTCATTCTGCGCGAGGATTTTGAATTCAGGTCCCGCTTCGACGACAGTTGTCGTGCCTTTCTCGCAGAGAAAATATATTCTGCCCTCCGCCCAGACGGGTGAGGCCGAGTATTTCGGCTCCAGTCGCTGCCGCCAGAGCACCTGGCCGGTGGCGGCCGTCAGGCACTTGGCCACGCCGGTCTCGGTGATCAGAAAGAGCAACGGTTTGGCGTAGAGCATCGATGGCACCTTCGGCACGTCCTCTGTCGATTCCCATGCGATGTGCGTGTCCGTTACGTCGCCTTGGCCGCCCGTGCGGACGGCGCGAATCGTTGACTCGCCGAATCCCGAAGTTGTAAAGACGAGGTCCTCACCGATGACAACCGAAGGCACGACGCCCTCGCCGGAGCTTGAGGCGGTCCAAATCCTCCGGCCGGTTTCGAGGTCAAAACCCTGAACGACGTTACCCGCGGAGCTGACGAGCTGGTCCTTGCCCTCCCGGCGGAGGATTTGCGGCGAGACGTGGGCAACGCGCGACAAGCCCCGCCGGCCTTCCCAGCGAACGGCTCCGGTATTCTTATCGAGGGCGCGAATCACGGCCTGGTCCCACGGTTTCTGCCAGCCGAGCTTCGGGTCGGGGCCGGAGCTGCTGCCGTCAAAGGCCACGATCAGAAGCTCTTTGTACAGGATCGGCGAGACGGCCAGCCCATGCTCGCTGAAGAATTTGACCTCGCGATTGGTCCACGTCACGGTTCCTTCCATCGAAACCGCAGCGATACTTCCATCGGCGCCCACGACGAACACTTTTTGGCCGTCGGTGATGGGAGTGGAGGAAGCGTATGAATTGAACTGCTGCTTGTGGCCGGCTTCCTGCTTAACGATTTCCTTGTCCCAGAGGACAGCCCCGCTCTTGCGATCAAGGCACAGCAGGCGGAACGAGGTGCCCCCCTCCGTCGCGGTCGTTACGAATACGCGATCATCGAACACGATGGGCGACGACCAGCCCTCGCCTGGAATGGGCGCCTTCCATGCAATGTTCGAGGTCTGGCTCCATTGGAGAGGAACGTTCGTTTCGCTTGATATGCCTTGCCGGCCCGGCCCTCGAAAGCCGGGCCAGTTCTCCGCCAGCGACGGGGCCGATTGGATCATCGCGAAAGCGGCTGTCAGGGATACATGGACCATCACGGTTCGGCGTGTCATTCTCATTTGCTGCGAACATCTCCAAAAATGATTCTTCCCTCTTCGGGAGTCCGGCAGACCTGCCGGATTATTCGGTTCGACGCCGCATATTAGCAATTCAAGACCCAGGACACAAGACCTCAGACGCAAGACGGGAGTGGGTGCATGTCATCTTTGTAGGTAAATACCCTCCCAAGAAATGCGTTTACCGCTTTGGGCTACCAGCAGGCAAGGGTGGCATCCTCAAGCGCAGCTTGGGGATGGCGTTTCGCACAGAGGCCATGCCCAAAGGCTCCGCCTTTGAGCCTGCCACCTGCCGACAAAGGGCGTTCTGCTGGCAGCCTCCAAAGCGCAAAACGCACGTGTGAATTCACCAAGGCACCCAAATGGCCAATTTCATCATTGATAAACTACGGTGAAGAACCGAAGAATCTACCTATAATCATGACATGCACCCGACTGAAGTCTGGAGTCACTTATTTTCTTGAAACTCGCACGAGTCTCTGGTAACATAAGTCGCAAGTCCGAGGTCACGAATCGAAAATCGGAGATCGGAAATCGTAAATCAGAAGTCTGGAGGTTCGCAAGATGGATGACAGGCTCACACGTCGTCAGTTCATTCGAGATGGTGCGGTGGCCGGTGCCGCCATCGGCGCCGGGCTTTCACTGTCCGCCAGTGCCGGTGCCCAAGAACAAGGAAAGATCGACACAGGAAAAATCCTCAACTACAACCCCGACATGGAATATCGCCGGTGCGGCCGGACGGGCCTGATGGTCTCGGCCATAGCTCTCGGCGGCCACTGGAAACGCCTGGTCAAAGTCATCGGCGGCAGCGAGCCTGAAGGCTGGATGACCACGAGCATCGACAACCCCGTGTTCCAGCAGAACCGCTACGACGTCGTGACCCGCTGCATCGAGCGGGGTTTCAATTATGTTGACGCCTGCTGCCGGGAGGAGATCCTTGCCTACGCCAAGGCGCTCAAGGGCCGCCGGGACAAGATGTTCTTCGGCTACTCGTGGCACATCAAGGAAAGCCGCTTCGAGGAATGGCGGTCGGCTGAGAAGCTCAAACAGGGCCTGGACGAAGGGATGAAAGAGGCCGGCCTCGACTACGTCGATCTGTGGCGGAACAGCCTGCTTGTCGATAGCCGCCAGCATAGCGAGGCGGAGGTCGAAGAGGCCGTCAAGGCACTCGACTGGGCGAAGAAGACCGGCCGGGCACGCTTCGTCGGTTTCTCGTCGCATGACAGGCCGCACTTGAAGCAGATTATCGAAAAGTACTCCGACCACGTGGAAGTCATCCTGACTCCGTACACCGCCAAGACCAAGCTCGTCGAGGACGAATCGGGCCTCTGGGCCACGCTCAAGAAATATGACGTGGGCTGGTTCGGCATTAAGCCCTTCGCGAGCAACTCCGTGTTCAAGGGCGACGGCTCGGCCGACAGCCCCTACGCCGAGCAAGACAGCAGAACCGCACGCCTGTCGATTCGTTACATCCTCTGCAACCCGGCCATCACCGCGCCGATGCCGGGCCTGATCAGCGTCCAGCAGGTCGATAACGTGGCGCTGGCCGTTAAGGAACGCCGCCAGCTCGACGTGCAGGAAAAGGCTGAGCTGGACCAGACGATGGAGCGTGCATGGGCGTCATTGCCCGCCAACTATCAGTGGCTCAAGGATTGGGAATACGTCTGATAAATGAAGTATCAAAAATCAAATGTCAAATATCAAAATTGTGGAGTCCCGGCGAGCCGGGACGACTTCCTTAATTTTGCATTTTGGACTTTGATTTTTGCATTTCTTCTCGGATTGTGGGCGGCGGTTCCGGGGTGTACATCGACTTCCGATCCCCACACCAAAGGCCAGGACACAAGACCCAAGACGCAGGACCCAAGCAGTCCTCCGGCGTCTGGAGTCCGCGAAGAACCTCCGCCTCTGGTGGTCGATACCGGTGCACCTCTGTTGCTTGAGGAGCCGGGCGAAGGACAGGAAGCAGTCTCCTCCGAGGCCACCGGAGCTGCGGCGGGAAACGCCGCCTGCTTCGTGTGCCACGCCAACTACAGGGCCGAGTTTCTCGTGGACCGGCACGCAACGGCCGGGATCGGCTGCGCCAACTGCCACGGCGAATCTCTCGCGCATAAGAACGACGAGAATAATACCACACCTCCTGAGATTATGTATCCGGGCCAGAAGATCGATCCCTTCTGCCAAGGTTGCCATACGGCCCATGATGTTTCGCCCGGAAAGATCGTGGCTCGGTGGATGGAGCGGGGACTCGGCACGATTGATCCGGGCAAAATCGTCTGCACAGATTGCCACGGCGAGCACCGAATGAAGGTGCGCACCGTCGTCTGGGACAAGAGCAGCGGCGAGCTCCTGCGCACAAATAAAGGCCAGTGAGGATTTACGATTTACGATTGACGATTTTCGATTTACGACATCGTAGCGAAATGCGGATCCAGCCGCCTGTGAACCATGCCTTTGAAATTTGTTGAAACATACCCGCCTGATTTGCAGTATTACCTATCAGATGGTAGTACAACAAAACCCAAGGGGTACGAGCATGAATGTACGAGAACGTGCAGGTCTTTTGTTGGGGCTGGCGGCTCCGCTTCTCGCGGCCTTGATCGTGGTAGCGAGCGTGGGGGCGCAATCAGGTCGCCCGAAACCCGGTACGGCCAGACCTGCCCGAGCATCCATCAGGGGTGACCGGCTGATCGATGATTTTTCGGCTGAAGGCTCAGCCAGCAAATTCGGCACTCGATGGGAGTTTACTTCGGATCGGACGGCGGGCTTGGCCCCAGGGACCGGCGTCTCCACTGGCAAAATAGAATTCGTCAAGCAGGAAGACCGCTCGTGCCTGCACCTGACCGGCTCGGTGTCTCCGGGGAACGGCGGCGGGTTCATCCATGCCTCGGTCTCGCTCGGTTCCGGACGCAGGACCTTTGATGCGCGAAATCTCACGGGCATCAGATTGTTCGTCAAAGGCAACGGGCAGCCATACGCTCTTGCCCTGCAAACAAGTGATACGCGGCTGCCTGGGCAGTTCTATGAGGCCACGTTTGTCACAAATGAACAGTGGCAGGAAATCGAGATTCCATTTGCGCGATTCATGCCGAGGTCTGTCAGAAATCCTCTCAACCGGAGGACGTTAAAGAGTATTGCCATCGTGGCCGCGGGAAAGCAATTCGATGCGGATATTTTTGTTGACGAGATCACTTTCTACGGGGGATCCGGGATGTATAAAAAGCTCACACCCGAAGAAGAGCGGGTCATCATCCGCAAGGGGACCGAACGGCCGTTCAGCGGGGAATATTACAACCATTTCGAGGATGGGACGTACACGTGCAAGCGGTGCGGCGCGAAGCTCTTCGATTCTTCGTCCAAATTCAACTTCGCGTGCGGCTGGCCCAGCTTCGACGACCAGATTCCGGGAACGGTGAAAATGCAGCCCGACGCCGACGGGGTCCGGACTGAAATCGTGTGCGCCAATTGCGGCGGGCATCTGGGCCACGTGTTCGTGGGCGAGCGTCTGACCCCCAAGAATACGCGCTACTGTGTCAACTCGATCTCGCTGGATTTTGCCGCCGCCGGCTCTGGGACGAAGGACGAGAGGCCAGGGGGTGGCAGGCTCAAAGGCGAAGCCTTTGGGCATGGCTCAGTTGCGAAAAGCCATCCCCAAGCTGCGATTGAGGATGCCACCCAAACGATGGAACGGGCGATTTTCGCTTCGGGTTGTTTTTGGGGCACGGAGTACTATCTGCAAAAGGCGCCCGGGGTCATTTCCACGACGGTCGGCTACACAGGGGGGCACGTTGAGAACCCGACGTACGAGCAGGTATGCACAGACAGGACCGGCCACGCCGAGGCGGTGGAAGTGATTTATGACCCATCCAAAACGAGCTACGAACAGTTGGCCAAGCTGTTCTTCGAGACCCATGATTTCACACAGTTGAACCGCCAGGGGTCCGATATCGGAAGACAATATCGCTCCGCCATTTTCTACCTGGACGAAAAGCAGAAAGAGACGGCGCTTAAGCTGGTTGGAATCCTCAAGAGCAAGGGATTTGACGTGAAAACCGAAATAACGCCGGCGGGAAAATTCTGGCCTGCGGAGCTCTCCCATCAGGACTACTTCAAGAAGAACGGACAAACCCCTTACTGCCACGTCTATAGAAAAATATTCTGAGCCGAGGCTCGCCGCGGCATGACATTTGAATCAGTGCCACCGACGTTGCACTGACCACTCGATTCCCTTGATGCTACACTTGCTGTTGGTACGATCACGGTACTTCGGCTATGCTGCGCCGCGCGAGCCGGCCGACGTCGCCCATATCGGGGGCGTATGGCGTCAGGCGAAAGCTATAGCGGTAAGGCTGCGCCGGCAGGGTATATTCCGGATGTGTCCTTGCGCCCCAGCTATCGTCGCCGCCGACACCCATTTGTCTGTAATCGAGGTTCACCGTGATGAAATCGCGGCGAGGAAGCTCGTGGATGTGCATCGCCTTCTCCAGGTCTTCCATGCTGTACGGCCACGCGCTGATGCTCAGTAGAGGCATGCCGATAGCCAGCAGGCCGGCGCCGTTGTTATCGGCCAGCATGAGCCAGCGGACGTCCGTGCGGTTGCTGCTCTCCTGCGGGCGTGTGTACACGTGCAATAGTTCCTCGACCGTGCCTGAATACAGTCCGACAGCCGAGCCGGTGTTGCGGTCCCAGTAGTTCTCGTACGGTCCGCGGCCTAAGTAGCTCATCGCAGAGTACCGGGCCGGGATTGCCATCTGCATGCCGAAGCGGGGCAGCTCGGCGATGTTGCCGCCGGACGGCTCCATGCTCACATCGACGACGATATCACCGCTACCGTACACGCTGTAAATCGTGCGGTACTTGGTGCCGTCGCCGACGGGCAGCGTGGCCTCCGCGGTGATGCGGACAAGCTGCGGCCGGACTTGCTCGGCCTTGACCGACTGCACCTTGCGCTCGGTGCCCGCCTTTCGCCACACGGCACAGCGCTGGATCATCTTATTGCCGTCATCGTTGTCGGTGATTGCCCGCCAGAAATTCGGAATCAGCGGGCTGCTGACCAGCTCCTTGCCCTTGAACGTGAGTGACTCAATCGCGCCGCTGCTTTTGCCAACGGTTACCATGAAGAAATTGTAGCCTGCGACGACGAACGCCTTGTCCTGCTCCACGAGCTTGACCGGTGGCATGGCGTCCCAGGCGACGGACGGGGCGGCCGGAGCCTCGAACGGCATCTGGAACTGGTCCCATGCCACGATGTGGCCGCGAGCAGCCCAGGGCTCATCCTGTGCCAGCGCAAAAGTCACCTTCAGCCAGCACTCGCTGCCGGGCTGCAAGTCGGGCTTAGCCAGCGGAATCTCGATCTTTTGCGTCTGCTTGGGCTCCAGGCTCAATTTCGCCAGCTTGCCCTGCTGCACTACCTTGCCGTCGCAGGCGAGCTCCCACGAGCCATCGACGAAATCGAGGGTGCGAAAGTCGTATTCGTTCTCGACGTTGAACGTCCCGGCGCCCAGATCGACCGGCGTGACGTGGATGCGCTGATAAATCTTCTTAACCTCGCGCAGGGACGGATTAGGCTTGCGGTCCGGCTGGACCAGGCCGTTGCAGCAGAAGTTGTCGTCGTTGGGGACATCGCCGAAGTCGCCGCCGTAGCCCCAGTAGCTCTTGCCGTCGGGCGTCTTCTTGCGGATGCCCTGATCGACCCAATCCCAGACGAACGCCCCGATCAGCCGCTTGTGGGAGCGGATGGCCTCCCAATATTCGCGGAGATTGCCGACCGAGTTGCCCATCGCGTGCATATACTCGCACAGGACCACGGGCCGGGGGTCGTCGTTCGTCGCCAGCCGAATAATCCCGGGAATCCTCTCATACATCCGGCTGATGACATCGACATAGGCGTAATCACGCGGATTGGCTGCCGCGCCTTCATAGTGGACCGGGCGGGTCGGGTCATAGTCATGGATCCAGCCGGCCATCGCGGCGTGGTTGGGCCCGCAGCCGGACTCGTTGCCGAGAGACCACCAGACCACCGAGGGATGGTTCTTGTCCCGCTCGACCATGCGGATCGCCCGCTCCATGAAGGCCGTGTGCCAGGCTGGATTATTGGAGAGCAGCCCGCCCACGCCGTGCGTTTCGAGGTTGGCCTCGTCCATCACGTAGATGCCGTACCGGTCGCACAGATCGTACATTTCCGGGGCATTGGGATAATGGGACATCCGCAGGGCGTTGATGTTGTTGCTCTTCATCAGCTTGATATCCTCGATCATCCGGCTGACGGGGACCGCCCGGCCGTGGTCGGGGTCATGCTCGTGGCGGTTCGTGCCGAAGAATCGCACCGGCCGGCCGTTGACGAAAAACTGCCCATCCTTGATCTCCACCTTGCGAAAGCCCACGCGGCAGCTTTCCGCCTCGGCCAGCTTGCCCGAAGGATCGGACAGCGTCAGCACGAGCGTGTAAAGGTTCGGCGTCTCGTCGGACCACTGCTTGACGCCCGGCACGGTAGCACTCAGGAGCCCAAACCGGACGTTATCCCTTTGCGGGTAGCTTTCACGGATGATCTTCAGAGCATCGATCTTGAGCGGCTGCGAGAGGACGGTGTTTTTGCCGTCATAGAGCTGTGCCTGGACGGTCCAGCCCTTGGGATCGGTCTTGTTGTACGTCGCCAGCTTCGGGCGGATCATCAGGATGCCGTCTTTGTACTGGTCGTCCAGGGTCGCGCGGACGAAGAAATCGCGGATGTGGACCGACGGCGTCGAGAACAGGTACACGTTGCGGTAGATGCCGCTCATGCGGAACATGTCCTGGTCTTCGAGATAGCTGCCGTCGCACCAGCGATAGACCTCCACGGCGATGGTGTTCTTACCCGATTGCAGGTGAGGCGTGATATTGAACTCGCCCGGCGTCATGCTGTCTTCACTGTAGCCAACCATCCGGCCGTTGATCCAGACGTAGAAGGCGCTCATGACCCCGTCGAAATGGACGAACACCTGCCTGTCCTTCCAGGCGTCGGGAATGGTGAACTCCCGCCGGTAGGAGCCGACGGGGTTGTAGTCGTGCGCGATGTACGGCGGATTCGTCGGATGCGGGTAACGGATATTCAAGTAGATCGGCTTATCGTAGCCCTGCATTTCCCAGTTCGAGGGCACAGGGATATCCGCCCACTTGCTGACGTCGAAGTCCGGCTTGTAGAAGTCCTTGGGTCTATCCTCCGGCGTGCGGACACAGTTGAACTTCCAGTTGCCGTTGAGCGATTGGCAGAATGGCGACGCCGTTCGGTCGGCCTTGAGCGCTTCGGCGACGTCACTGTAGGGAACCAGTGTGCAGTGGCCCGGTTCCTTGTTTATGCCGACAACCTCGGGATTTTCCCAATCTGGGATATTCTGGTCCGCCGCCGCGCTGCCGGCGTGAAGCCCGGCGCACCCGAACAGAGGGATCAAAACAATGAAAGACTGGAGATAGCATGCTCTCCCGCCACGACCTGGCAGAAGAAAACGCGTCGAGACTGGCAGTTCATTCGGCATCGGAAGGCTCCTTTCATTTTGGACAAAAACTCACAGCATCCAGGCTCAGAGTTTATCTTTGGCCCTGTTCTTTTGCAAGGACTCAGGCTCGTTTGTAGTGTGCCCGTAATGGCTTGGCCATCCCTTACGGGAGGGCATTTCGGGAATAACGCCTTACTCCCTAAGGGACGCCTTACGGCGGGCGTCACTACGAACAGGGCGTGCTCGGCGTTTGGACCGGACAGGATTATTTCTTAGACTTTAGATGAGTTCATCCGCCATAAATTGGGTGGATTTATCGAGTTTTCACGAACACGTCTTTTGGGGGGCAAAAACATGACACTCAAGAAAATAGCCGCACTATTGGGCGCATTTACCTGCGCACTGCTGCTGACAACGTCCTGTTCGATATACGGGCGTCACACAGGACCGGTTGTCAGACCCGGCAATGGCCCACCGGCCCACGCTCCGGCTCACGGTTATCGCAATAAGCAAGTTTGCGGCGTCGAGGTTGTTTTCGACGCAGGGCGGGGCGTTTATGTTGTTGTCGGCCTTCCGGACCATTACTACTACGATGGCTACTTCTACCGCCTGCGTGCTGGTGCATGGGAAATGAGCCTTAAGCCCGACACAGGCTGGGCGTCGGTGTCCATAGGGTCGCTGCCGTCGGGGCTCCAGGCCAGAGGCAATGGAAACGGCAATGGCAAAGGCCACGGTAACGGCCACGCCTACGGGAAGTACAAGAAAGCATCGTAACCGAGATTGTCGATTGACGGTTGCCGATTGCCGATTTTCAAATCGCAAATCGAAAATCGAAAATCATCAATTCAAGAAGCCCCCGCTTCAGGCAGGAGGCAAGTGAACGAAGCAGGGGCTTAATGGGGTACGCTGGGTTGCGTTTGCCCAGGACATCTTTCCGTAGATAAGTGCCGGAACCGGCAACACCTGTAACGGCAGATTTTCGATTTACGGTCTGCGATTTTGGATTTGCGGCTTTCGATTCTTCAATCGGCAATCCAAGGCAGTTCGCTGCTGCAACTCGGCAATGCTTTCGGGGCTTATCACGCGGCGGTATCGCAAACCTGCGTATTCGAGATACCAGTCTGATATTCTGCGCCAGAGTCCATCGCCCGAGTCTCTCTCGCGGAGCCGAACCGAGAATGCGTGGAGGGTCTCGTTGAGCTGCCGCTTCGCTCCGGCGGCTGCCACCTTGCGGTCCATCCTGGCCAGTACCCTGTGCAAGCTCATCATCGCCGGACTTTTCGCTGCGGCGGACCTCGTTTTGCCCTGTGAGATTCTGGAATGACGCCGCCGCAGCAGCGCCAGAGCCAGAGCTGCCGCGAACAAGGGCAGCGACACAGATACGCCGGCAAGCAGGCCGTACGATTGGAACATCCAGCTTAACACGCCAACGAGGCCGTACTCATATAGGGCCTGTATGAGCCGGCTGAGCAGAAATCGGGGGCCGCCGCTTTCTCGCTGCAAATCCTGGGCGACCTCCGTTCCAGCCGCGTCCTGACCGACCGTTGCTTCGACGATGGTCCACCGGTTTCGTTCCTGGTCCCAGGCCTCCGCCCAGGCGTGGGCGTCCATATTCCGGGCGACCCAGAGATCGCCCTGCAGATCCCGCTCGGTGACTACAAAACCTGTGACATATCGGGTCGGCACGCCACCCAGACGCAGCAGGATCGCCGCGCCGGAGGCAAAGTACTCGCAATAACCCGTGGATGCTTCGAGCAGGAAGTAAGTCAGTTTGTCCCGGTCCGACGGAGCATCCAGCCCCAGCGCGTAGGTGTATTTGGCGTTGAAGTGCCTTGTCACTGCCGCGATCTTCTCGGCTGTCGTGTTGCAGCCGGCAAAGATTTTGGCCGCCAGATCGACGACGCGCTGGTCGATATCCCTCGGAACGCCGAGCATCCGATGGCGCTGCAGGGTGCCGGGGCGGTTACGGTAGTCGGACATGCTGTAGGCGACGCGGTAGTTCAGGCCCTTGCGTATGTTCGACGCATACGCAATGTCGTTCTCATCCCGCAGCATCAGGTGAAAAGGCGCTTCGAGAAACGATGTGCCCAGCGGCGTGAAGATGGCGTCGGCATAGGCGGATTCATGCTGGATGGTCATGTCCTGGAGATTAGGGCCTTCTCTGGCGTCGAAGCGAAAGATGTTTCTTCTGCCTGCGAAGTACAAGCCGAGCGGCCCGCTCTGCTGCGGCAGGATTTCCTGCTTGTGGGCTGCATAACTGTACCATTCCGATTCGCGGTAAACGTCGAAGGCATTGGCCCTCAAATAGCCCGGGTTGCTGTCGCACTCGATACTCAGTACGGGCGTCGGGTCCTGTTCTCCCTTGATCAGCAGGATACTTGAGAGCTTGCCGCTGTTGCTGAATCCCACGAGGGAGGTTCCGTCCGACGTGCCGCCCAGGCCGCCCCCACCTCGCCAGAACCAGACCGGCAGGTAGTTGAGGACTTCCACGTGACGATAGAGTATGGAGCTCATAATCCAGCCGCAGTTGACGGTCAGCAGCAGTATCAGGCCGTAAGCGAGCCAGCGAGAAACCAGAGGATTGCCGATTTTCGAGGGTGGCATCCCCAATCGCAGCTTGGGGATGGTCGTGGGTGGGCCATCCCTCCCCAAGGGAAGGCTGCCACCCCTCGTCTCTCGTCCCTCGTCGCCGGCGGTTGCATAAAGCACGACCAAAAGAACGCTCAAGAGTTCCAGAAGCCGAAAGGCGACGTACAGGTCATTGAGCAACAGGACTTGCCCGGCTGAGATCGTCACGGCGATGTGGAACAACCCCAGCGAGGGAGGCAGTTGCCGAGGAGACCCGAGAAACAGGATAAGGACCATAGAGGCCAGGAAATAGCGGGCGATGGTTTGCCAGGCGACGGCGGCTGCCTGATCGAAGGCCATCCGGCTGGAGAAGCCCGCGTAACGAAATTGAATCGCAAACATGATCGCCAGAAAGAGCAGCAGGAACGATTTAATGACCCGTCTTTCGGGCCGGATGTCCCAGGTGAAGCGTCGCTGCAGGCCAAGCAGCCCCAATACGCACAGCAGGGTGGGGTAGGCAACGTCCCTGGAAACCAGCGCGGTCAGGATCGAGCCGGTCAGTATCATGGTGACAGCGATGGCCTTCTGTATTCTCATACGCTTTCCAACTGTGCGCCCAGGACCTGCTCGGCGGATACGACCCGGACGTCGAAGGCTCGGCCTGGCAGACCCTGTTCCAGTCCGGCCCAAAGTGAAGGATCGTCCTGGCTGCCCACAAGCAGCACTACGCTGCGGCAGCCGGCCCGCGCGGCCGCTTCGAGCAGCGCTTCATACGTTTTCCCCCATCGCAGCAGGATGAAAAAGACCTCCGATATCTCGCTGAACTGGGGGGCAATGGCGGATTCTATCTCCTCCGAAGAGTCGCCTGCCGATCCGTCATTTCCCGCCCCCGGCGAGGAATGCCGGACGCCGGCCAGGATCTCCTGTATCTTGTCCAGGCGCACCGTTCTGGGCCGGTCCGTGAACTCATGAAGGTCGGGCCCGGCCACCAGCAGGTCGATCAGACAGGCATCGTTGATGCTGAACGCCACCGATGCGCACAACGAGACGGCGGCTTCGAGTTCCTTGATTTCCCTCGGCTTTGAACGTAGCATTGCTTCCGATACGGCGGTATCCAATATAAGCGCCGCACGATTGTCAAAATCGTCGTGGTATTCTTTGGTCGCCGGAACGGACAGACGTGCCCATGCGCGCGAGTCAATCTGTCGAGGGGAATCTCCGGGCAAAAAAGGCCGGTTTCCGGCATATTCAGGGGAGAATCCCATCCGGCCCGCGAATCTGGTGCTGCCTGAGGGGGCCTGTCGGCTTGGGCCTCCGGTCGCTACTCGCAAGCGACAGAAGGTCGGCAGGACAATGATGGGCGAGGGATCGGAACGCTGCGGCTGCGATAGGCTGAAAGTGAACAGATTGAAAGGAAAGCTGGATAGGCAAACCGGCTCTCTGATGAGGTAGTACCCTCGACGCCTGGGCCGTATCGCGATGGTCATTTCAACGGTCTGGCCGGGCCCCAGGCGAGAGATCACCTGCTCGTCTTCGAGTTGCTCAATCGCCCCGGGTTCGTCACCCAGCACCTGACCAAACTTCAGCCAGAGGTTGTACGCTGCGAATCGCCCGACGTTTTCGAGCACGTAAGTCAGCCGGACCGTCTGGCCCGCCATGACACGGTCGGGCAAATCACCGCTAATCCGGATTTTCGGCCGCAGAATGGAACCGGCCAGAAAAGCCATCAGCACGACCCAAACCAGGACCGACAGCACGCCGAACGCGGGAAAAATAAGGGCCCCCAGCGTGACAAAGCCGATGCCGTAAAGGATCACTTTGCCGGCTTCGGTCAACCCGAAAGAGAATTTGGAATTTAGAATGTAGAATGCAGATTGTTTCATTCTCAATTCTCACTTGCTTTTCAGACTGGCACCTTGGTCCGGCCGACGATATCCGCGACGATCTGCCGGGCGGTTGTGCCGCTGTGCCGCATCTTGGTCGTCGGCAGGATGCGGTGCGGCAGCACGTGGGGAACGAGCCACAGCACGTCGTCGGGAATAACGAAGTCTCGTTTTTGGAAATAGGCCCTGGCCCTGGCCGCCCGGGACATCATCAGCGTGCCCCGCGTGCTGATACCCAGACCGAGACGATTGTCCCGGCGGGTCGCATGGACGATTTCGACTATGTACTCGAGGATGCTGTCGTCCACGTGAACGTCGGCTGCCTCTTTCTGGATTTGTTGGACCTGTTCGAGCGTGAGCACCGGCTCTATTTTATCGAGCGGCTCGGCCACGGAATGCGACTTGAGAATGTCGATCTCAACATCGACCGCCGGATAGCCGATACCCAGGCGCACCAGGAAACGGTCCATCTGCGCTTCGGGCAGCGGGTACGTCCCGTGGAACTCGATGGGATTCTCCGTCGCAATCACCATGAACGGCTTGGGCAGCGGATGGCGTTGGCCTTCGATCGTCGCCTGGTTCTCGTTCATCGCCTCCAGCAGCGCCGACTGGGTCCGCGGCGAGGCGCGGTTGATCTCATCGGCCAGAAGGATGTTGCAGAAGACCGGCCCCGGATCGAATCGGAAGTCGCCCGTAACGGGGTTGTAGATCGAGGAGCCCAGGATGTCCGCAGGCAGCAGGTCCGGCGTGAATTGGATCCGCCGGAATTTCGCGTCAATGCTCTTGGCGAGGGCTTTGGCCAGGGTCGTTTTGCCTACACCCGGCACATCTTCAATCAGCACCGAGCCGCCGGCCAGCAGCGAGACGATCAATACGTCGATACATTCGCTTTTGCCGTAGATGACACTTTGAAGGTTCTCTTTCAACAGCCCCACAAGGCCATTGGCTGTACTTGCCGTAGTCAATGCCGATCTCCCTAAATAACGTATAATGTCATCGCAAATCCCACACCTGCATTGTACACCCTTACGCCCGGCCGGGCAAGCCGGTTCTTCAAGATTGCTGATGGGTGGCAGCCTCAAGCGCAGCTTGGGGATGGTTTTGCTTGCGCCCGCCATCCCCAAAGCCTTCGGCTTTGAGACTGCCACCCGGCGAAAATCACAGATCGAAAATCTGGCTGAGCGCCAATGCGCCTTTTCAGTCACGGGGCCACAAGAGATTCGTGCGGTCCGCGATCATTTCCGCTGCCGGAATCTTCTCAATCAGGGCTTCGTACCTTTGATCGCCGTACACGATAGAACCTCGGCGCAGAAGGGCAAATAATCCCGTAGGCGAGGATTCCGTGATCTGCTCGTGAGGCCATCTCTTCTCAGGGTCGGCATAGGGGGCCAGATAATCGAGGGCCTTCCTGAGGCTTCTGCCGTCGGCGGATTCGTGGTGCCACAAGTCCACTCCGGCTCCTTGGCCCATCGTTGCCAGCCTAAACAAGCCGTCGAGGTTCATCGTGCTGTAGCCGAGCGACTTGGTTCGGGCCAGCTCGCGAGGCTGTCTGCCGTCGGGTTCGATGTGCTTGTCTATCCGGCGGGACTTGACCTGCTCCAAAATCTTGCGTGCGGGAGCCGCCTGGCCGAGGAACAGAGACAGGCTTACGACCTGGGCGTCGTACCAGGTTCCATGATTGTTAGGTTGCTTCTCTTCGCCCAGCCCGTGGCTGCTCGTGCGCAACCATTTGAAGTATTCGGTGCACCAGCGGCGCATCCCGCCGCGGTCGGCCGAGGTCCAGGTATCCGAAGATTCGAGCAGGCCGATGGCATCGACGATGCGAGTAAGCCTTGCCGTGTCGATGATACCTATGTCGCGGCCGGGGGTCCGGCCGGGGACGGCCTGGCTGAATTCCAGATTCGGGTTCATGGCGGTCGCCTCGTCCAGGAACCACACGCGCAGCAGCCAGGCTGCGTGCGCGGCATAAGGTCGGTGTTCCGTGAAATACCAGGCAAGGCTGAGCGTTTCGACGGCGTCGGACATCTGGCCGAAAGCCAGCCTGTCCGTGTCGGTCGTTCTTGTTTCCGGATTGACCCGTCCGTCCCGGCGGATGTAGGGCAACCCCTCAGGCTTGTTTGGATCAGGCCACCAGTAGGGTCCGAGGCTCATGTAGTCGTGCTTGTCGCCGCTGGGTGGGGTGTGCTGCTTGTCCATCACTGAAAACGGACCCGCTTTCAACGCTTCGTCCGCCTCCGTTCGGAGCTTCTCCATCGCCGGCTGAAGCGATTTGTCAGCTTGGCGGACCCTCGCCTTGCTCTCGGCCAGCTTGGCGGGGCTCAGGCAGAAGACCCTCGGAAGCTCGTTTCCGTCGGTGCGCCTGTTTGCTGCCTGAGCGTCGGCAGAGCAGAGCATACCCGAAATCATCGCGATTATCAACCAAACCTTCCTGGACGAGCACACTTGCTTCATACTCTTGCTCCATACCTTTTGTATCCAATGTTTTGCACCGCCAAGCCTTTTCGTTAGATTACTCAAACTGACCCGTTTGTAGTGTGCCCGTAAGGGCATTTCGGAAATAACGCCTTACGGCGTCACTACGAACGGCGTCTATTCTACCGCAATTATGGATTCCTTGCACGATTCTGACATCAAGAATTCGGATTTGGCTTCGCAGAGCGATGTTGCCAATAGTGAGGCGACGGTATATATTGACGCTGTGGTTGCGGCCGCTCGCGCCGCGGCAGGACTCGGAGCGAATAAATTTGGCAGGGCAAGACGATCATGAACGCAACGTTGAATCGGCGGCATTTCATAAAGGCGGCCGGCGCTGTCTCGGTCGGAGTGGTTATGGGGTCCGATGTTTGGGCGCAGTCGGCGGACAGGCCGAACATATTGTGGGTGACCAGCGAAGACAACGGCCCGGCCCTGGGCTGCTATGGTGACGCCTTTGCCGATACGCCGAACATCGACAGTATCGCGGCCAGAGGAATGATCTACGAGCGGGCCTGGTCGGCGGCGCCGGTCTGTGCCCCGGCGCGGACCACCATCATCAGCGGCGTGTATCCCCCCTCGATGGGCGCCGAGCACATGCGCAGCCAGGTCGATATGCCGACCTTTATGAAGATGTACCCGCAATTTCTGCGCGAGGCGGGATACTATTGCACGAACAACTCGAAGACAGACTATAACCTCGCCCAGCCCGGCAAGGTGTGGGACGATTCGAGCAACAAGGGGCACTGGCGCAGCCGCAAACCTGGGCAGCCCTTCTTTGCGATATTCAATTTTACGACCACTCACGAGAGCCAGGTTCGTAGTCGCCCTCATAAGCAAGTGCACGATCCGGCGAAGGTTCGAGTGCCCGCGTATCATCCGGATACGCCGGAGGTGCGGCAGGATTGGGCCCAGTATTACGACAAGATCACCGAGATGGACGGCCAGGTGGGAGGGATTCTCAAACAGCTCCAAGCCGATGGGCTCGAGAACGATACCATTATCTTCTACTACGGGGACCATGGCCCCGGGATGCCTCGCTGCAAGCGGTGGCCCTACAATTCGGGGCTGCGCGTGCCGATAGTTGTGCATTTCCCCGAGAAGTTCAAGCATCTGGCGCCGCCGGAGTACAAAGTAGGCGGCGTCTCGAAGCGGCTTGTCAGCTTTGTCGATCTGGCCCCGACGCTGCTGAGCATCGTTGGCATAAAGCCGCCGGAATGGATGCAGGGCGGGGCGTTTGCAGGTAAGTACGTCGCCAAAGCGCCGCAGTATCGGTTCGGCTTCAGGGGCCGGATGGACGAGCGGTACGACATGGTCCGCTCGGCCACGGACGGGCGCTACGTCTATCTGCGTCAGTACATGCCGCACAAGATTTACGGCCAGCACGTCTCATACATGTTCCAGACGCCAACCACGCAGAAATGGAAAGAGTTGTATGAGGCGGGGACGCTGAACGCCGGACAGAGGCGCTTCTGGGAGAAGAAAACGCCGCAAGAGCTTTACGATTTGCAGACCGACCCCGACGAGGTGAACAATCTGGCGGATTCACCCGAGCATCAGGCCGTCTTGCAGAGGCTCAGGGAAGCCCAGCAACAATGGGTCCGGGAAATTCGGGACATAGGGTTCTTGCCGGAAGATGAGATACACAGCCGGTCTGTAGGAACAACGCCCTACGAGATGGGGCACGACGCGAAGAAGTATCCGATGGATAAGATCGTGGCTGCGGCCGAGCTGGCCTCGATGCTGGAACCCGACGCCGTGCCGAAGCTGGTCAAGGCGATGAGCGATAGCGACAGCGCCGTTCGCTACTGGGGCGCGATGGGAATACTGATGCGCGAGCAGGCCGGTGTTAAGGCGGCCAGAGACACGTTGGTAAAAGCGATGAAAGAGGATTCTTCAGGGTCCGTGCGGGCCATTGCGGCCCAAGCACTGAGTCAGTACGGCTCGGATGCCGACGTCGCACAGGCTCTGGATACTCTTGTCGAGCTGGCCTCGGTCGAGAAGAACAGTGTTTTTGTGGCGATGCTGGCCGCGATAGCGCTGGATGAGATGGGCGAACGGGCACGCCCCGCGAAAGAGCGAATCGCGGCGCTGCCCCGGAAGCCAAAGAGTGCGCCGCCAAGAACCGGCGAGTACATCGGCCGCCTGCTGCAAAAATTGGCGGCGGATATAAAGTAGTACCGCGATGAGCAAGCGTGAAACGATGGACGAGGGAGAATGGATGACGCATAAGACTCCCAGAAGATACCGGATGCGCAGTTTCTTGCGTATGCTGGGCGGTGCGGCGGCCGTCGTGCTGAGTTGCTCGCTTGGCGCCGGCGGCGCGCAGGCTAGGCCAAACATCGTCCTGATCGTCGCAGACGACTGGGCGCACAACGACTTGGGAATCGCGGGACACCCGCTACTGAAAACGCCGAATTTAGACCGCTTGGCGACAGAAGGCGTGCGCTTTGAGAATGCCTTTACGCCGAACCTTATGTGGAGCGAATGACAACAATGAAAAAGCCTGTTATCGCTGGTTTTGCTATCGTTTTTTTGCTGGGAGTCGAGCCGGCTGCGGCAAAGGACAATGATGTCTATATAGCCAATGGAATCAAGATCGGAGAGGTCGATCAGGACTCTGCCATCGTCTGGACCCGTCTGACCAGGCACAAAGAGCGCAACGTCGGCGGGCTTGCATTTGACAAGAAATCCGAAGCTGTACCCGAAGGCCGCGTCCTCGACGATATGGAAGGCAGCGTCCCGGGGATCGCCGGAGAGGTTTGTGTCATTTATTGGCCCGACGGGTCACAGGACAAAGCCCAATCGACCCCGTGGCAGGCCGTGGACCCCCGTGCCGATTTCACGCGCCAGCTCAGGCTGTCCGGTTTGAGCGCGGGGACAAAGTACCAGCTTGAGGTGCGAGGCCGCGCGACGGAGGGAGCTGAACCGAGTTGCACGACGCGCGGATGTTTCAAGACGGCGCCCGACCCTGCCGTGCCGGCACCGGTATTTTTCACGGTTGTCACGTGCCAGGAGTATCCTCGACGTGACGATCCTCAGAACGGCCATGCGATCTATTCCTTGATGCGCAAGCTCGACCCCGATTTCCTCGTCCATACGGGCGACATCGAATACTACGATAAACCTTTCCCCTTTGCCAAGAGCCGGGAGCTGGCTCGCTTCAAGTGGAATCGGATTTATGCGATGCCGTTTCAGCGAGACTTCCATGAGCACGTGACCGGCTATTTCATGAAAGACGACCACGACACGCTCAAGAACGACTCCTGGCCTGGCCAGACCTACGGAGAACTGACCTGGGAACAAGGGCTTGCCATCTTTCGGGAGCAGGTCCCCATGGGAGAAAAGACGTACCGTACCTTCCGCTGGGGCCGGGACGTTCAGATTTGGCTTGTGGAGGGAAGAGATTTCCGCAGCCCAAACAACGTGCCGGACGGGCCCGGCAAGACGATCTGGGGCGAACGGCAAAAACAATGGTTTTTCGAGACGGCCAGGAAATCGAACGCAGCGTTTCGGATCCTCATCAGTCCTGGACCTCTTGTCGGTCCTGACCGGACCAACAAGAATGACAATTATTCCAACAAAGGTTTCACCTACGAGGGCAATGAGCTCAGAGCGTTCATCGGCGACTGCAAGAACATGTATGTAATCTGCGGAGATCGACATTGGCAGTACGCCTCGGTCGATCCCAAAACAGGTGTACACGAATATGGCACCGGCCCGAGCTCGGATATTCACGCCGGCGGCTACGAAGAATCCATGCGAACGCCCATGCATCGATACTTGAGGATCAAGGGCGGGTTCCTGACCGCTCTGGTGGAGCGGGTGAATGCGACGCCCACAATTACGTTCAGGCATTACGGGACGGACGGCAAGATCTACAATGAGGACAAGCACACATCACAATGACATCGGCCTGCCTCTCGCCGGCAAGTGCATGATCGCGAAAGAAGAATCCCAACACCTCAGCCCGGCCGCGATTGCCTGTCTGCGGTCCGTGTGGAAAATTCACAGCCACCGGATCATTCGCGCAGTTCGCGGATTCAGTTGGATTCGGTCCAAAGTGAGTTGATGATACCTACAGTCCGGTCCACAAGGACAGTTCCGCCTTCCGGACCGACCAGGCCGCTGTGGACGACGGCGCTGTAGTGCCCGCCCCGAATCGCCTTCTCGGTAGGCAGATAGCTTCCTTCCCCCACCAGTTGCACGACAAATGTCTGAACTGCTTTACTGCGGGCCTTCATTCGAATCCCGTAGTCGGTGAACAGCTCGAAAGGATTGGTGCATATTGCGACATCGCCGAGCCGCAGGACGTGCAATTCCATCCGGTAGGTCGGCTTTGGCTCTGTTTTCTGCCGCTCGAACCGCTCGACCGTCTCCCCATACCATTTCATCCGCCGATATTCCCGGGCTGCTGCGTCAGGATTCTGCTTGATAAGTGAAGCAACTTTTTGAACTGCCGCTTTGGCTTCGGCGTATTCCGCCTCAGTGACCAGACGCATCGGCAGCGAAAGCGTTTCGACGCGATGGATAAAGGAGATATCCGTGTGTCGGTCATTCTTGACGGTCTGGTACGCATCATCGACGGCCCTGACGATCCGGCGGGCAATCTCCTCCAGACGGTCGAGCTTGCGGAGTTTGCGCATCCGTTCATCGGCGGCATTTCTGTACATCAGATGCGGCGATTGATCGCCCGAAGCGCCGGTCCAGCCCAATACGCACAATTGCTCGCCGTATCGCTCCCGCAGGGCCTTGCGGACCGGATGCCAGAAATCGGCGTTGACGGCAGACCTCGACTCGACCTCTTGCGAGGGGCAGGAAACGTTGACTACAGCGGCTATGAGCTGCTCCGAGTCGTTCCAGAAGAATAACGTGTTGACGTCGTGATCCTCGTAGCCTTCGAGATTCCGGAACTCGGGTACGTCGGTCTTGCCATACATCTGTGCTGAGCCGTCCACGTAAACGGCGCGGCGGTTGTAGGCCACAACCGCATGGCTCAGTCCCCACGTAACGCTTCCTGTGCGTCTTGCGGTCCATGCGGCGGCTATCGCATCCGCGACTCGCTCAGCGAGGAAGGACCGGTACTGTTCAACTTGTATCACGCCCTCGCGTGGAATGGGGTACTTGTCGAGCAGTAACTCAGGGGCCGTATGCGTGTGCGTACCGTTGAGAAACACCTTCCGGGTATCGAAATCCGGCAGACGTTCCCGTACGGCGGTGCGAACAAGCTCCAGAACCTCCGACGGAATATACAGCAGGTCGCACGAGACCATGATCGCCACGCCACGGGACACGCCTTTTTCGCGAGACTCCAGGGCAATCACATTTGCCGCCAGTGGCGTCTCGATTGTCTTGGCGATTCGCAAGTTGAATTGGCCTGAAACGGCGACCGGCCCCACGGGGGTAATATCCGCTACTGCCGTTCCGACCACCAATTCAGCGGCTAATGTTCCCGCCGCCGGCGAGAATATACTCACAAACATCGCGCCTCTGACAAGAATTCTCCAAAACATCAGATCGTCCTTTCGGAACCAGTTGTATTTTTCATCAGTTCAATGATTTTTGCCTCATCAACCTCTATGCCCAGGCCGGGACCATCCGGGACAGTCGCCGAATCGCCCTTGATGTCCAATGGTTTGGCCAGAACGTCTGCTGTAAGAAACTGAGGGCCGTTGAGAGCGGCGGGCTTTTTCTGGCCGTATGCGCTGTAGAGCGCCAACGCCCCGGCCATCGCGATATCCGGGTCCGTCAGCCCGCTGCCCAGCCACATAAGGCCTGCATCCAGAATAAGCTCAATCTGCTGTTTGGCGCAAAGCAGTCCGCCGCAGCGAGAGGGCTTCATTGCGACTCCATCCAACATCTTAAGGCGGATAAACTCGGACAGCTCGACCGGCGAGACAATACCTTCATCCATCAGGATCGGCAAAGCTCCCTGTTTTTTCAGGGCCTGATACCCACTGATACGGTTGGGCCTAAGCGGCGACTCCAACACATCGACACCGGCGTCGGCCAATTCCGGCGCGACCGCCAGAGCCGTGGCCTGGTCGTAGCCGCCGTTCGCATCCGCCCACAAGAAACCCTTCGGAGCACGTTGCCGAACGAGCCTTGCAAGCTGCACGTCAAATTTCGGGTCGGGTGCGACTTTGATGTTGAAGTTTGAATAGCCGCTCTTGCAACCGGCGTCGATGACGGCCTCCGCCTCTTCCAGCGTTCGGGCATTAACCGTCCAGCTCAGCGTCAGCGGCCCTCCTCGCGGACGATCCCACATTTGCGACAGCGACTGGCCTTGCAGCTTGCCAGCCAGATCGTGCAAAGCCATATCCAGCCCCGAGCGGGCTATCGGCATGGCGGTGGAAAAACCCGGCGCCAAGGCGCCGTCCATTGCCGTGTGAGCACCGTCGATGTCCAATGGATCGCGTCCTATCAGGACCGGGCTCAGATAATCCTGCATTGCTATTGTGGCAGTTTCCAGAGTTTCGTAGCTCCAGAGTGGCGAAGGTATGCTCTGACCCCAGCCGACGTTACCGTTGTCGGCGATCATCTTGACGATGACGGCCCCGCGGCCGTACGTCCCGCGCGGACCGACGAAGAACTTGAAGTATCCTTTCGTCGGGTAGCGGACCGCAAACAGCTCAACGTGCTCGATTTTCATACTTGGTTGTCCCGTGTAAGCGACAGAGGCCAGAAGTCCCAATGGTACTACAGCGGAACTCACAGGAACTGTCGCCGGTGGAACTGCTTTGAATCACAAAACGGGGTAGAGACCAATCTCATCTTACTCTTCATAACTGAAGCATGGTACAGTCTATGGCATCGTTCTGCAACCATGCGATATGTCAGCATCCACACGAATATCCATTGACGGCATGACAGGGGGGAGTTAAATTGACCTGGAGAATCGGCGGTATATAGAAAGGAAGCTATTATGTCCTTGAAGAGGAAGGAGCCATCGCAATATTTCCGCAGGCGCGCACCGGCTACGGGCGTGCGTACCGGTTCGCGTGTAGAGGACATCAAGCAATCATTTCTCGACAACCTGTTTTGCAGCATGGGCCGCGTACCCAGGGCCGCGACGCGCAACGACCTGTACACGGCCCTGGCGCTGACCGTCCGCGACCGTGTTCTCAAGCAGGGTGTGCGGACCCTGGAGGCCTACACCGAGCAGGACGCGCGCGTCGTAGCGTACCTGTCCGCTGAGTTCCTCCCCGGGCCGCACCTGGCCAACAACCTGCTCAACCTGGGGATCATGGACCAGACTCGACAGGCGATGAGTGAGCTCGGAGTGAATCTGGACGAGCTGTTTGATCAGGAAGAGGATCCCGGGCTGGGCAACGGAGGCCTGGGCCGCCTGGCCTCGTGCTATATGGATTCGCTCGCCTCGCTCGAAATACCGGCCATCGGATACGGCATTCGCTACGAATTCGGCATCTTTGATCAGGCCATCCGCGACGGCTGGCAGGTTGAGCTCACCGATAAATGGCTTCGCTTCGGTAATCCCTGGGAAATCATGCGGCCCGAGCTGGCCTTCGACGTGCCGTTCGGCGGACACACCGAGAACTGGACGGACGCTCAGGGTCGTTCCCGCGTGCGCTGGGTGCCGGAAACGGTTGTCAGGGGCGTAGCCTATGATACCCCCATCCTGGGCTACCGCGTCGGCACGTGCAATCGCCTGCGCCTCTGGAAGGCCGAGGCCGTGGATTCTTTCGATTTCGCCGCCTTCAATCATGGTGACTATTACCTGGCCGTCGAGGACAAGATGACCTCCGAAAACATCACCAAAGTTCTCTATCCGAATGACGAGCATGGCCAGGGGAAAGCCCTGCGGCTTCAGCAGCAGTTTTTCTTTGTCAGTTGTTCGTTACAGGACATGATCCGCGTGAACCTGGCGCTGGACAGGCCGCTTGAGCGGTTCCACAAACACTGGGCCGTTCAGCTCAACGATACGCACCCCGCCGTAGCCGTGGCCGAGATGATGCGCCTGCTCGTGGACGACCACCTGATGGACTGGGACGCCGCGTGGGAAGTCACCCAGAATACGTTCGCTTACACGAACCATACCCTCATGCCCGAGGCGCTGGAGACGTGGCCCATAGCCCTGTTCGGACGGCTGCTGCCTCGTCATTTGCAGATTATCTATGCCATTAACCATCGCTTCCTTCAGAATGTGCGTGCGCAGTTTCCCGGCGACGAAGCCCGCGTGCGACGTATGTCGCTTATCGATGAATCGGGTGAGCGGTTCGTCCGAATGGCGAACCTGGCCATCGTGGGCAGCCACTGCGTGAACGGCGTGGCCGAGCTGCACTCGGATCTGCTCAAACGGTACGTGCTGCGTGACTTCGTCGAGATGTGGCCCCGGAAATTCTGCAACGTCACCAATGGTGTGACGCCGCGGCGCTTCATAGCGATCAGCAATCCACCGCTGGCCGGGCTGCTCACGGACCGGCTCGGCGAAGGCTGGCTCCACGATCTCGAGCGGCTCCGAAAGCTCGAAGCGTTTGCCGACGACCCGGGCTTTCAGCAGCAATGGCGCGATGTAAAACACAGCGCCAAATGCAGGCTTGCCAGGCTCATCGAGCAGCGAGTCGGTGTAGCCGTGGACCCGGCGTCGCTTTTCGACATCCATGCCAAGCGCATCCACGAGTACAAGCGGCAGCATCTCAACGTGCTCCACATCCTGACGCTGTACCTGCGTCTTAAGCGTGACCTCCGGGCCGAGGTCCCGGCCAGAACGTTCATCTTCGGCGGTAAGGCCGCACCGGGCTATTTTCTCGCCAAGCTCATCATCAAGCTGATAAACACCGTTGCCGACCTCGTCAACAACGACCCTTCCGTGTCCAATCGCCTGAAAGTCGTGTTCTTCCCGGACTACGACGTCAAAAACGCCCAGCCGATTTATCCTGCCGCCGATCTTTCGGAGCAGATCTCCATGGCCGGCAAGGAAGCCTCCGGCACAGGCAACATGAAGTTCTCTCTAAACGGCGCCTTGACCATCGGTACGCTGGATGGCGCAAACGTCGAGATTCGCCAGGAGATCGGTCCCGATAACTTCTTCCTCTTCGGACTGACCGCAGACCAGGCCCGCGATCTCAAGGCGCGTGGTTATCGTCCGGCCGACATCTACCAGCAGAACGCGTCCCTGCGCGAGGTGCTGGACTTCGTCGCCTCCGGCGTGCTGGCCGGCGGCGACACGAGCCTCTTTCGTCCGCTCGTGGACAACCTTCTCACAAGCGACCCGTTCCTGGTGCTGGCTGATTACCAGGCCTACGTTGACTGCCAGGCGCAGGTCAGCGCGCTCTGGCACGATCCGCAGACGTGGACGCGAAAATCCATCATCACTGTTGCACGCATGGGCAAGTTTTCATCCGATCGATCTATCCGCGATTATTGCCGGCAGGTGTGGCGCGTCCGGCCAATGCACGTCGGAATGGAAGCCATCGAGCCGCACGCGACGGAATCGTAGCGTGGAGCCCCGTCGTTCGTCCATCCTGAGTCGCCGGCAGGCGAGCTTCCGGCAGATCGCAGGAGATGCGCACAAAATTGCAGGAAAAATTACAGATTGATAGACAAAAGGGCGGCTACAGACTGTCTTTTGTAGCGGATAGACCCGATGACGGCGCCCTTGGCGTGACAAGGTTTACATCTTGGAGAAAAACCTGGCTGACAACCAGTTGCGAGCGGCTCTGGCAGGCAACGACCCGGCGGCGGTGGAATTGATCTGGAATCGTTACGCGGGCGATTTGCTTGCGTTCCTGCGAGCGGTGCTTTGTTCGGGCCACGATGCCGAAGACGCGCTCCAGGCGGTTTTTGTCAGGATTGTTCGCAAACGTCACCGGTTGGCCGGGGCACGCCGCCTGGATGCCTACGTGTACCGGATCGCCCGAAATGAAGCCTCCGGGCTCCTGGGCCGCCGTAAGAAAGAGCAGACAGCCAAGGCCATGAATGAATCGTGGCTAACGGCGTCGGAAAGCCGCCACGAAGGATCCGATTTGGCTGAGGAATTGCAGGCTGCTTTGGAACGTTTGCCGCAGCCGCAGCGAGAGGTGATTGTTATGAAGATATACAGGCAAAAGACGTTCCTGGAAATCTCCGGGCTTCTGGGATTATCGCAGAATACGGTTGCCAGCAGGTACCGTTACGGCATGGAGAAGCTGCGGACTCTATTAAGGGATCCGGCCTTATGAAAGACAAATACTCGGAAAATGAGCGGATCGAGAATTTCCTGAGAACAGCACACTTGTCTGAGCCTTCGCCACAGCTAAAAGAGCGGATCACGGCTGAGGCAAAAAAGCTGTGGAATCAGTCGTCTGGGGAGCTGCCGTGGTGGATTCCTTTCAGGCGTCTGGCGGTCTCGGCGGCGGCGGCAGTGCTCATTATATGGCTGGCCAACTGCTCCAGCGACTACGCGCTGGGCCGATGGCGGGCGGCAAAGATTGTGGCAGCCGTCGAGCAGCCCGGTGATATCGATACGCTGCCGGAGTTGCCCTACGGTCCCTTTGTAGGGCGCCTGGCTTCCATCGGTCGCCGGTCGCTCGTGATCGATGCCTCGTCATTGAGCGAGCACGTGGAGAGGGTTCGCCAGATTCTTGACGAAACCTGGCAAAATGGAGCGCCGGCACCTGTCGGCAGGAGCCGTCTGAGTCCAGACCGGGCCGGCGTCAATTCGTATTCATAGACCTTACGACGAAAGGATAGTTCAAATGAGAAAAAGAACTGTGAAAATCCTCAAAGCCATTGGTATAGCGATTGTTGTACTTGCTCTGATTTATGCTGTGGCCACCGCTGTCTCGTATGGGAAGCTCTGCCGGGCATACGCTGATCTGGGAAAGGCGGGCCGTCCCATGAAACCGGCCAATGTCATACCGCCGGCTGTGCCCGACACAGAGAACGCCGCTTTGCTTTACGAAAGCGCTATCTTGCTGCTCAAGGCCCAGCCCGCCCCCGAGAAAAACCTTTTGGAATATATGGGCGGTCTGTCAGGCACGTTTTTGACCGGATCTCTCGATGCCGATAAACGCGCCGAGCTCGAACAACTGCTCGGACAAGATGCCGTTCATCAGGCACTGGTTGCCATCGAACAAGGGACACATCGGCCTTCGTGCCGATTCGACCACGATTACAAAGCCGGCTTCGGCATGCTCATGCCTCATCTGTCGGGGCTCAGAGACCTCATACGCATCCTCGGGGCCAAGGCGTGTCTCGAAGCACAGGCCGGCCGCTCCGAGGCCGCATGGGACCTCGTTCAGACCCAATTGAGACTGGCCGATGCGCTCCGCAAGGAACCCATCCTTATCAGTCAACTGGTTCGTTTCGCGTCGATAAGGGTCTCGCGCGAGACGATCCGCAAGATCAGCGAAACTGCCCCGCCGAACGAGGAACAGTACCGCAGCGTTGACCGCCTTCTTTCGGACTACGAAGACAACACGCCGGTCATCCTTGCCCTGGATGGCGAACGCCTGCTCGGCGGTGAATGGGCATTTAATCTGTTGAAAAATGGACCGGTCAAGTCTCTGGGTGCACTTTACAGCCAGGAATCGGGTTTTGGAAATGTGTTGCTGGCTCTGTACTCGGCTTTCAAGCCCCTGTCTCTGGCGGACCACGCGGCCTATCTGCGGATCATGGGTGAACACGCCCGAACTGCACGAGAGCCGTATTCACCCGGTGAGCAAAGCGCTTTAGATGCCGAGATCAACCGAGTGCACATAGTGACGTCCATGATCGTCCCTGCATTGGGCCGGGTCAAGGAGGTATACTGGGAGATGATCGCTGAGCTGCGCGTCACCCGAGCAGGGCTTGCCTTGCTGCAATACAAGAAAGCCCACGATTCATTCCCGCAGATGCTCGAAGGGCTCGACCTAAAGGAGGTCAACGACCCATTCTCCGATGGTGCGCTGGTTTATCGGCCCGCCCCGAATGGTTTTGTCCTGTATAGTGTCGGTCTCGATCAGAAGGACAACGGCGGCGCCCCGAAACAAAAGAAACAAAAGTCCGACTGGGATATCGTCTGGCAGTTTACCGCCAGCCGTTCGGCATCGCAGTGACGGTCGTTCTCAGCTCATGGGCCGGGAGTGACCCTGCTTGACGAACTTGTCCAGTTGCTGTTTCAGCTCGGCGACGATCTCCGGGTGCTCGAAGTACAGGTTATGTGTCTCGCCCGGGTCAGTTTCAAGGTCGTATAGCTGGCCGGGTGCATCCGGTGCGCTATCAGGCAGAGCAAAAGGTTTCAGAACCGCATTGCTATAATTGTTGCCGCCTGAGCCTTTGTGGTCGAGATACTTCCATCGTCCTGCCCGAATGGATAAAGCCAGGCTGGTAGTCTGCTGCATAAGGCATTTGCGGACAGGCTCGTTCGACCGGCGGCCGAGCAGGACCGGCAGCATGTTATAGCTGTCTTCGGCGGCGTCGTTGGGCAGTTGCGCCCCGACAATCGCTGCACAGGTCGCCATGATATCCGTGAGGCTTATCATCTGATCCGTGGTTGAGCCGGGCTTGATCTTTCCGGGCCAGCGCGCAATAAGCGGGACGCGATGGCCGCCTTCCCATTGATCGCGTTTCATGCCCCGCCAGGGCCGGGCGCCGTCGTGCTGGTAGTCTTTACGCATGTTGATGACGCTGGTTGTCTCGGGGCCGTTGTCGCTTGAGAACATCACGAGCGTATTCTCTGCGACGCCAAGACGGTCCAGCGTCTTAACCAGCTCGCCAACGATGGAATCGAGCTCAAAGATAAAGTCTCCATGAGGGCCGGCTTTTGTTTTGCCCTTGAATTGGTCCGCGGCAAAGGAAGGCAGGTGGACGGATTGACACGAGTGGAAAAGAAAGAACGGCTTGTCAGGGTTGGACTTGACGTGCTCTTCAAGAAACTTCTTGCTCTTGTCCAGGAACACCAGTTCGGCCTCTTCAAGGTCGAAATCCGGCGCGATCATTCCGGCGCGATTGTCCCTTGAGTAGGCGTGCTTGGGCAGCCCGGCGCGGTCCAATAGGCCCGTTGGTGGCACGGGAATCCGGTCGCCGTCGATATAGGCGTAAAGCCAGTCCGTTGCAGGACAACATGCAGTCCCGAAGAACTCATCGAATCCGCGGTGGATGGGACTATCCGGAATCGAACGCGAGTAGTCGATCCGTTTTACCCCTTCAAGGCCGCTCTCGTTGATCGGCTTGCCGTCCTTGTCGAAGAACGTCAGCCCGACGTGCCATTTGCCGAAGCATGCGGTCGCGTATCCTTTCCGGCGAAACATCTCCGGCAGGGTCAGCCGCCCTTGCTCGATCAGGCAGGGGCCTCCTGCACCGGTGAAGACGCCGGCCATGCCGGTACGAAAAGCCATGCGTCCGGTAAGGAGGCTGTAGCGCGTCGGTGTGCAGACCGTCGAAGAGCTGTGGGCGTCGGTGAACACGATTCCCTCGGCGGCAAGTTTGTCTATGTTCGGCGTCGGGACCTTCGAGGCGGGATTATAGCAGCCGACGTCGCCGTAACCGAGATCGTCGGCCAGAATGAATACGATGTTCGCAGGTCGAGCGGTCGGTGTTTTTCCCAGTGTTCCTCTTGTGCATCCCGTTAGGAACGTCGATGCACCGTAAAACGCGGTCAACTTCAAGAATCGGCGTCGATCCATGCCTTGTGTCTCCACGGATTCCAATTTGGCTTTATATGCACAGCCTACGGATCATCATACTCAGGCACTGCGTCTTATTTCAATAGCTTTAGCTGCTAATTCTCAGAACACCATTGCCGCTATCCAACTCGATCCCAAAAAGGTTCTGTTGTTGAGGCTTCCCATGACAGCAAAGGTCGGGTAGAATACATAGGGAAAGATCAAAAATCAAAATGCAACATGTAAGATTAAGGAAGTCGTTGCCGCAAAGCGGCAATTCCGCTATTTTGATTTTTGATATTCGATTTTTGATTCTATTTTGTTGGAAGGAATAAACAGGACCATGGGAAATGACAAACCACGGCGCCACAGCGGGTCCGCCGGACGTATGGCGGGCAAGTCGCAGTATCTTTGTGGCAAACGGATTCTTCCGGCGCCGATCTCGAAGGCAACGGGGGTAGTACAACTGATTGACGGGATGGACGCGTACAACGGCGGGCGATTGAGGGCCGCCTGTCATCTGCTGCGCGACAAATATTCCCAGGCCGATGTGACCGTCGGCATGAGTCTGGCGGGGGCTCTGACGCCGGCGGGATTGGGGCCTTCGGCTATCGTTCCCTTAATGAATCACGGCTTCGTGGACTGGCTCAGCGCAACGGGCGCGAACATGTATCACGATTTGCATTTCGCGTTCAACATGCCGATGCACCGGGGCAGCCACACGGTCGATGACGCGGATTTGCGGGACAAAGGCGTCACGAGGATATACGACATCCTGTTCGATTATGAGGACGTCCTGATGGAGACGGACAGGATGCTGCGGCGGATCCTGGTCAGGCCGGAATTCCAGAAAGAGATGGGCACGCGGGAATTCTATCACCATCTTGGTAAGGTCCTCGACGAACACGAAAAGAAGAACGGCCTGGGCCAGGTCAGCGTTCTGGCTGCGGCCTATCGCAACGGTATCCCCGTCTTCACGTCATCGCCCGGAGATTCGACCATAGGGATGAACGTGGCCGGGCTGGAGCTGCTCGCCGAAGCGGCAAGCCTGCAGGACCGGTTCAAGCTGAAGATCAATCCGAGCATCGACGTCAATGATTCGACAGCCATCATCTTGAACGCCAAGAAATATGAGAACGGCAGGACGGCGGTCATCCTGATCGGCGGTGGAAGCCCGAAGAACTTCATGCTTCAGACCGAGCCGCAGATACAGGAAATCCTGATGATCCCGGAACTGGGCCAGGATTACGACATCAACGTGACCGACGCCCGGCCGGATACGGGTGGGCTCTCCGGCGCCCCCCCGACCGAGGCCGCAAGCTGGGGCAAAATCGATCCGACGAAGCTGGATGAGACCGTCACGGCGTATCTCGATGTCACCGTCGCGCTTCCAATAATGGCCGCCTACGTCGTCCAGACGGCCTCGCCGAAGAAGCTCAAGAGGCTGTACGACCGCGGGGACGAGCTGCACGAGAAACTGATCAAGTCCTATCTCGAAAACAACAAAGAGGTCGAAACGCTCAAGAAGCTTATCAAGAAGCTCAGTGCCTGATTCGGACGGCAAGGACATGAAAGAAGAATCTCTCAAGCTTGCGCAGCAGCACGGCACCCCCTTATTCATCATCGACCATCACGAGATAAGGCAGAACTACCGCACGTTCAAGAAGCACCTTCCTCGCGTCCAGGCGTACTACGCGGTCAAAGCGAATTCCAATCAGGAAATCGTCAAGACGCTGTTTGACGAGGGGGCAAGTTTTGATGTGGCCTCCTACAATGAGTTCATGCAGGTCTATGAATACATCCGGCACTTCAGGGAGAAGGACAAGGATTTCTATATCTGGGACAGGATCATCTTCTCGAACACCATCAAGGACGAGGACACGCTGAAAAAGATACGGCGATACAAGCCCCTTGTGACCTACGACAACGCGGATGAGATCAAGAAGATCAAAGCGCATTGCGACACGGCCGGCGTGATCCTGCGCCTGAAGGTTCCTGACGTCGGCTCCCAGGTGGAAATGAGCTCCAAATTCGGCGCCGAGCCCGGCGATGCACGTGCGCTCATCGCCCAGGCGTTCGACCTGGGACTGGTGGTCGAGGGATTGAGCTTTCACGTGGGCAGCCAGTGCACCGTTTTCGATAACTACACCGCCGCACTGGATATCGTCTCCCAGGTCTTCTACGATGCGCGCGAAAGAGGTTACGATGTCAAAATCGTGGATATCGGCGGAGGATTTCCCGTACCCTATGATTCCCGTGTCCCGCAGTTTGAGAAGCTTGCGAAGGTGATAAACGCCGAGTGCACCAGGCTTTTCCCGCAGGACGTGGAGATCATTGCCGAGCCGGGGCGATTCATGGTGGCTACGGCCGCCGTGCTGGTTTCGCAGATTGTCGGAAAGGCCCGGCGCGACGGCAAGATATTCTACTACATCAACGACGGGGTCTATCACACGTTTTCAGGCGTCGTTTATGACCACTGGGTCCCCAATTTCCATGCCTTCCCGGCGGGGGCACAAGCCGGCGAGACAGAGGTCTGCGCCGTGGTCGGTCCCACGTGTGACAGTTTCGACAAGATATCGCTTTCGGAGCAACTGCCCGCGGACCTGCAGGTGGGCGACTATCTTTACACGCAGAACATCGGCGCCTACAGCACCGCTTCTTCGACAAAATTCAACGGCTTCGAAGGCGCCAAGATCCTTCACGTCAACAATAATTGACTATTGAATATTGACTATTGAAAAGTTCCCAAGCGTTATATCCGGGTCCCAAGTCTCAAATAGTCAATAATCATTGGTCAATAGTCAATTCCTAAAGTTCCCAGCCTTTGCGATATTCGCGAGTCAGGTATTTATTCGCTTCGGCGAAGTTCGTGATTCTCATGCTTTGCGTGTCGTAATCCACCCTTCTTCCGGCCCTCAACGCGACGGCGCCGAGGTTGATGGTTTCGGTGACGGGACCCGCAAAGAGGAAGCTGCCGGGTGATTCTTTCTTGTTCTTGATGGAATCCACCCATGTGCTCGAGCGCCGCTGGCGTTCTTCCTGCGGAAGCTCTTTCTCGCCGGCGTAAGCCTGCATTTTCTTTTCGGGGATGATTCGTGGCTTCTCGCCGCGGAAGCCGGCTAATATCTTGCCTTTGTCGCCCACGAACATCATTCCTTCCTCGGGCAGCGATTTGTTGTCCGCGATGAGCTCTTCCGGAGCAAAAGGCTTCATGCCGCCGTCGTACCAAAACAGATCGAAAGCAGGCAGATTTTTCTGTTTCGGGAATTTGAACCGGATCATGCAGGAGTAGGGGAAGGCCACGTTATTGACCACCTGCCGGCAGACTTGGTTGGTGATGGTCCGCGTCGTGGTGCCATAAGCCTCCGCGCTGACGGGCGGGGTCTCAATACCGAGGGTCTGGAACAAAGGAAACAGGCTGTAATGTCCCATGTCGGCCATGCTGCCGCCGCCGAATTCGTACCAGCCGCGAAAGACATTGTGCGTATAGTTCGGGTGGTAAGGCCGATCGGGCACGCATCCCAGCCACAGGTCCCAGTTGAATCCTTTCGGTGTCGGCGGGGTATCCGTGGGATTGGACGTCCACTGAGGCCACACGGGTCTCTGCGACCAGTTGTGTATCTCCTTGAGCGTGCCGATCACGCCGCTGTTGATCCACTTGAGGGTCAGCACGTTGTCACCCCTGTCGCTCCAGGCCAGAAGATGCGTGATCACCTTCTGCCGGCGGGCCGTTTCGATGGCCAGTCTGCCTTCCGCGAGCCTGTTGGCGATAGGCTTATGGGTGACGGCGGCCTTGCCCTTCTTCATCGCGGCTATGGCGATGGTCGCATGAAGATGGTCCGGCGTCATAATCTTTACTGCGTCCAGGTCTTTCTCTTTTTCGAGCAGGTCGCGGAAATCCTCGTAGGAATTGCAACCGCTGTACTTGCCCGACCGCGCGTTCTTGGCGTAATACTTCTGGATGTAGTCCTGGCCGATGTCGCGCCCGCCGGGAATGCCTTCGATGCCTTCACCCCAGGTCGGGTCATTCAATGTTCTGCGGATGTCGTCCCGGATGCCGTTGGCCGACCAGTCGATATAATTGGTCGTGAACTTGTTCGCATCGCATACGGCCACGATCTGCGCATCCGGGTTTTCGAGCATATCCGGCATCTCGCGCAGGCCCTGCGTGCCGCACCCGATATTGGCGATGGTCACCTTCTCGCTCGGGGGCACGTTGTTCGGGCCTCCTAAGACGTGGCTGGGAACCAGGGTGAACGCCACCGAAGATGCCGCTGCCGAGCCCAGTAATTGACGGCGATTCATGTTTCTTTTGGGTCTCATTTTGAAGTGCCTCCCAAGAATGCCCTCTTGTTCTCATCTACAGGAATTCACGTTCTGCAATTCCATTTAGGATAAGAATTACAGCAATTCCGGGGGAAAATCAATGCCAAGATCGCAAATTAAAAAAATGACGAGCACGCACACAGCGTCGTTGCCATAATGGCATCGTTCCAGTAAAATCGTCGCGTGTAAGACGTTTAGAGGCGGTTGTTTGATCTGAAGGAGACCAACCAATGAACCAGCGAACGCAGTTTAGTGCCACCACCATGCTTCTCTTGCTCGCATCAATCGTGATATCCGTCGCGAGTGCCGAGCCGGGGGATTACAGACAACAAGCCCTGCAAATCCTGGATTCGACCGGCGTCAAAGGCGGTCTGATCGTACACGTCGGATGCGGCGACGGCAAATTGACCGCGGCGCTGCGAGCCAACGACAGCTACATCGTTCACGGCCTTGACGGCGACCCGGCGAGCGTCGCCGCGGCCCGAAAGCACGTCCAGTCGCTCGGGCAGTACGGCGAGGTCTTCGTCGAGCAGTGGTCAGGCGACCGGCTCCCCTACATCGACAATTCGGTCAACCTTGTCGTTGCTGAGAACCTCGGCGACATATCGAACGCCGAAGTGATGCGCGTCCTTGTGCCCAACGGGGTGGCCTACGTCAAATCGCAGGCCCGCTGGACCAAGAGCGCCAAGCCTCGGCCGCAGCAAATCGACGAGTGGACGCACTACCTGCACGACCCCAGCAACAACGCCGTCGCCCATGACAGCGTCATCGAGCCGGTGAGCCGGTACCAGTGGGTAGCCGGTCCGCGCTACTCGCGCCAGCACGATCACATGTCGAGCGTCAGTGCAGTCGTCTCGGCGAACGGACGCCTCTTCTACATCTTCGACGAATCGCCCAGGGCCTCCATTCTCCTGCCGCCCCAGTGGCGGCTGATCGCGCGGGACGCATTCAACGGCAAACAGCTCTGGGACCGCCCGATTGATCTGTGGCATCCGCATCTATGGCGGCTCAAGAGTGGTCCCCAGATGCTGGCTCGCCGTCTGGTGGCGGTTGGCGGCCGGGTGTACGTGACTCTGGGCATCGATGCGCCGCTTTCGGCGCTGGATGCCGCTACCGGCCAAACAATCCGCACCTACGATGGGACGCAGGCGACCGAGGAGATTCTTTGCTCCGATGGCATACTGATTCTGTCGGTCGCGGCCGAAGGTCAGCCTCTGCGGAGCGATCCGCAAAAACGCTACGCCACGCTGGTTGAAATGAACAACGACGTTACAAATCCGCTCTGGACCCAGGCGCCGCGGACGATCATGGCAGTCAACGCGGACTCGGGCCGGGTGCTCTGGAAGAAAGAGTCGGAGCTGGTCTCGCTGTCGCTGGCGGCCGACGGGCAGCGCGTCCTGTTCCACGATGGCCAGAGAATCCAGTGCCTCGACCGGCGCACCGGGGAGCCCGTGTGGGCGTCGGACCCGGTGGCCAGGAAAGAAGACATGCGAAGCTCCGGCGGCGCCACGCTGGTGCTTTACGACGACGTGGTTCTTTACAGCGGCCAGGTCGCCGCCGGCCAGCCCGCACAGCGCATGACAACCATGTGCGCCCTCTCGGCCAAAGACGGCACGATACTGTGGCAGGCCCCGCACCATCCGTGCGGACACTCGGGCACCCCCGACGACATCCTCGTTGCCGGGGGACTGGTCTGGAACGGCGCCGTGGCTGTGGGCACCGACTCGGGCACGATGACCGGCCGCGACCTGCTTACGGGGCAAGTGAAAAGCGAGTTTACACCTGACGTTGAAACGCACTGGTTCCACCATCGCTGCTACCGCGCCAAAGCCACCGACAAGTATCTGCTCTTCTCGCGCACCGGCATCGAATTCATCGACTACGCCGCCGAGCACTGGATTTGTCACCATTGGGTCCGCGGCGCGTGCCATTACGGCATCATGCCGTGCAATGGGCTGATCTACGCGCCGCAGCACCCGTGTGCCTGCTATCTTGAAGCCAAACTCTATGGTTTCACTGCCTTGGCGCCGTCCTCGCCGGCGGCGCAGCCTCGCCGCGATGTGCCGGACGCCGAGCGTCTCACGCGAGGACCCGCTTATAGTGAAATACGAGAGACGAGCGACAAGGGACGAGGGACGAGTGATTGGCCGACGTTCCGCCATGATGGTCAGCGCAGCGGCGCGATCAAGACCTCGGTCGGGACCTCCGAGCTGAAGCGCACCTGGACCAGCAAGTTAGGCGGCAAGCTCAGCGCGCCCGTTGTCGCCGGCGGCAAGCTGTTCGTCGCCTCAGAGGATACTCACAGTGTCCATGCGCTCGACGCCGGTACGGGCCAGCAGGTCTGGAGCTTCACCGCCGGGGGGCGTATCGACTCGCCGCCGACGATCTGGCAGGGCCGTGCATTGTTTGGGTCCGCTGACGGCCACGTTTATTGCCTGAGCGCAGGTGATGGCCAGCTTGCCTGGCGGTATCGCGCTGCGCCGGAGGATCAGCGGATGATGGCCTTCGACCAGGTCGAATCGGTCTGGCCGGTGCACGGCAGCGTGCTCGTACAGGACGATGTGCTCTACTGCGTCGCCGGCCGTTCGATGTTTCTCGATGGTGGACTGCGGCTGCTGCGCCTGGACCCCAAGACCGGACGCAAACTCTCCGAGACGATCCTCGACGACAAGGACCCGGAAACCGGGCAGAACCTCCAGGTTCACATCCAAACGCTCAACATGCCCGTCGCTCTGCCCGATATTCTGTCGAGCGACGGCAAGTACGTTTATATGAGATCGCTGCCGTTCGATATGGAAGGCAAACGCAAGTTCGTCGCCTACGTCCCGGTTAAGGATCAGCAGGGCGACGACCTTCACCTGTTCTGCCCCACCGGCTTCCTTGACGATTCGCTATGGCATCGGACGTACTGGGGCTACGGCCGCGCCTGGGCATCGGGCGCCGGCGGCTACTACCAGGCGGGTCGCCTGATTCCCGCGGGCCGGCCCCTCGTGTTCGATGACGAAACGGTCTATGGCTACGGCCGGCTCTGGCAGTATTACCGCTGGTCCACGCCGCTCGAGTTTGAGCTTTTCGCCGCGAACAAACAGCCGGAGGTCGTCAAGGCGGGCGCCGAGCAAAAAGCGGCCAAGAAGAAAGCCGCCAAGAAAACCGGCCTGAACATGGTTCCAGTCACGCGCTTTGTCCAGGACTGGTCTGGGAAAACTGCGGTACAGGTCAACTCGATGGTGCTGACCGACAATACGCTCTTTGTCGCCGGTCCGCCCGACGTGGAGGACGAGGAGGAATCCGTCAAGACGCTGCTCGATCCTGTGACGCAGAAGAAGCTTGCGGAACAATCAGCGGCTTTCCAGGGGCAGCGCGGTGCGTTGCTGGTGGCCGTCTCCCGAGACGATGGAAGGAAACTCGCCGCCTATCGGCTCGACGTTGTCCCGCGGTTCGATGGTCTGATCGCCGCCAATGGCAGGCTCTATGTATCGACCCTGGGCGGCGAGGTCGTCTGCCTCAGTGGCGAGCGAGGTCAACCGTTGCCGTCCGCCGAGGAACTCGTCGTGGCCGCGAATGAATAATGAATATCGAATATCGAACAATGAACGCCGAAGGGCGCCAGCGCTTACTTCATCATTGGTTATTCGTTATTCGATATTCGGTCTTCATTTCTTTGTGACTTTGTGCCTTCGTGGTTAATCCGAAGCGGCTTTCCTTTTCTCGGCCATATCCATCTTCCAGATGTATTTTTGCGTTCTATAAATGACGATGCACAGAAGAACAATCGCTGCGGTCGGGACATAGCCCAGGATTTTTTCGATCCAGCCGACCCCGAATGCGATTATGAGGCAATTCAATAGTATGAAGTATATCCGCACCTCTGTCGGCCCGGAACCCAGGTAGGTTATCTTGAACTCATTAGTTGCACCAAATGCCAGGTACGAGCTGACCATGAAACAGCCGCTGATGGGGATCAACAGGTAGATGATTTGCCTGTTTGCGCCGTCAAGCAGGAATGAATAACCTATCAAGACCGAGCTCATAAACACAAAGTCCAGGAAGTGGTCCATGTAAAAGCCCCACTTGGGAATGCCGGTATCTCGATAGCGGCCCAAAGCGCCATCGAAGGAATCCGTGAACCATTGCAGAAACAGCATCATGGACGAGCCCCAGAGCCAGTGATAATTATCCCTCGCAAGCCGGCCGAACACGACCAGGCCGATGGACCACAGAAGGGTCATCAGCGTCAGATGATAGCCTTCGATCCATTTGGGAAAGCGCTCCACGTTGGCGTCGATGAACCTTCGTTCGGACCGGGCCAGCAACGAGGTCATCGGAAGTTTCTTGTCCCCGCCAAAAGCTTGATTTGCCATTGAATGCTCCTTTCCTCGATGGGTGGCAGCCTGTCGCTTTCTTGAATATCGAATATCGAACAGGCAATATCGAATGTCGAAGTAAGCTGGGGCCAAGCCTGTCCTTCGGCATTCATTATTCGATATTCGGTGTTCATTATTCACTTGCTGGAGGCTACCACCCTCCGCTGGATTCTCTACGGGTATCGCGCATCGCAGCTCATTCACCAGTCACTATTCACCATCTACCAGATCGCGAACGCCCTTCATAAACACAGCCACGCTTGTATTATACAGGCTTCCGCCGTCTTCGCATCGGCTTTGTTTTCTTTCTTGGAGCCAAATTCCGCCAATGGTCCTTACAGCCTGCCGAGGGCGCGACAACGGCGGGCCATCGGAAGAAAAATGTGTCGAACGAACGGCGGAGTATTGAAATAGGGGAGAAAATTGGATAGAATAAACCTTTGTGGTTACGCTATTTTGGGCGGCAGGTCGAAAGACGACCGCCGTGACAAGTTGCCTGAACGAGCACACTGCTCAGCAGGTGAGGACAAAATGTGTTTTTTTCAATCTGGAAGGAGAAATGTGATGGTTCAGAAACTGTTCGCCGTGCTGTTTTGTATTTTGGTGACCGCATCCGTGGTCTCGGCAGCGCCTGTTGTCCGCGTGGACCTCTCGCAAAGCGGAGACGTGGAACGCGGTTGGATCGATTGGAACACCAACAACGTTCGGCTGGGCAATGCCGACGCATCGAGGCAGTTCCTCAACGAGGCTGATTTTGACGGTGATTTCACCATCGATTTCATCAAGATCGACAGCCGAAATCGTGACGAAATGGACGACAGCATCCCGTTGCACGATCTGCTCGAAGATGCGTTCAAGGAAAGCAATCCTTTCGACATGGTGATCAAGGGTCTCTCCGCCGGGGTCTATACCTTCACGGGCTACCACCACGACACGGAGGAAGACGTCGTGAACGACGATGGGACCCTCAATATCACCGTCAAGGATGCTGATGGGACGCGATTGGTGGCCGATCATCTGCAGCAGTCGTGGGGACCCAAGCCCACATTTGTTGCCTCCTCAAGTTTCCGGTTCCGCTCCGACGGCGTCAATGACGTCATCATCACGTTTGGCGACAACAACGACGGCATTCACAACGAGGCATATTTGAACGGATTCGAGTTGGCCGTCTGGGTTTCGCGCGAGCAGGCCGGCAAGCCAAGCCCGGAAAACGGCGCCACTGATGTCCTGAAAGACGTGGTATTGAGCTGGCAGCCCGGGGTATATGCACCCGCCGTCGGCGGGCACCGCGTCTATCTGAGCGATGTTTTTGCCGATGTCAACGACGGGGCCGCGACCGCTCTTGCGGGGGTGACGAGTCTGCCGGAATATGTGCCGGCCGGCCTTGCCTTCGGGACCACCTATTATTGGCGCGTCGATGAAGCCAACAACGTGACCGCCTGGAACAAGGGCCAGATATGGATCTTCACCACGGAGCCGCTTGCCTATGCGCTGCCCGGTTCGGCCATCACCGCCTCGGCGTCGAGCCGGCACAACGACACTATGGCGCCCGGCAAGACCGTCGATGGCTCCGGCCTGGATGCCGGCGATTTACATTCTGCGAGCCAGGAGGATATGTGGCTCAGCGGCGCCAACGACGCCAGTCCCTGGATACAGTACGAGTTTGACCGCACGTACAGCCTGCATGAGATGTGGGTGTGGAACTTCAACCAGTCATTCGAGTCCGTTGTGGGATTCGGGCTGAAGGACGTGGTGGTTGAGCACTCCGCGGATGGGGCCAACTGGGTGGCTCTGGCGGGCAACGTGCAGGTGCCTGCCGCCGCCGGAGAGCCCGGGGCGGCTCACGATATCGCTATCAACCTCGGCGGAGCGGTCGCCCGTTACGTGCGGATCACCGCCAAGAGCAACTGGGGCGGCTGGAATCGCTACGGTCTGAGCGAAGTACGATTCTTCTATGTTCCCATGGCTGCCAGAAACCCGCAGCCCGAGGCCGGTGCCGGCGGGATAAGTCCGGTTCCTCTTCTGACCTGGCGTGCCGGCCGAGCGGCGGCTTCACATAGCGTCTATATTGGCACGGATGAGCAAACCGTTCGAGCAGCGACTCAGCCCGTTGCGACGGTTGCGAGTCTTTCCTTTGAGGCGGGTCCGCTGGCCCTGGGGACCACCTATTTCTGGCGCGTCGATGAAATCAACCAGGCTCAGATTCCTGCCGTTTGGGAGGGGCAGGTCTGGAGCTTCTCCACCAATGCGTTCCTCGTGGTGGATGATATGGAGAGCTACAACGACGAGGAAGGGCAGGGCACGCGGATCTACGAGACATGGGCTGACGGCTGGAACGTCGCCGGCAACGGCGCACAAGTCGGTTATCTCACGGTGCCGTCGGTCGAGAAGCTGCTCGTTCACGGCGGCAGGCAGTCCATGCCGCTGCTGTACGACAACAAAAGCGAGCCCTATTCGGAGGTCACACGGACTCTTGCCACTCCCCAGGATTGGACCCAATTCGGTATCAAAACGCTTGTGCTGCATTTCCGCGGTGACGCCGCTAATACAGGCGGGCACCTCTACGTGAAGGTCAATGGGGTCAAAGCGACCTATGGCGGAGACGCCGGCAACGTTGCAAAGCCCGATTGGACACAGTGGAGCATCGACCTGGCCTCGCTGGGAACGAACCTGCAAAACGTCACGAAAATGGCCATTGGCCTTGAAGGCGGCGGTTCCGGAACCATCCTGATCGATGACGTGCAACTGTGGCCGTAGTATTTGTTGACAGGCCGGCGAGGTTCCGGTTAGATTCTCATCTGGAATGGGTCGTTGCCGAATGAGCCGGCGCCCATGTGTCGGCGCATGTACGCCGTCGGCCGACGCCCAGAGTATTCAGGAGCAATCACACGAAAGGAGAGTCGCCGGATGATTAAAGAGATTACCGCCAAAGAGCTTAAAACCGAGCAGTTCATCAACGAGAAGGTCAGGCATATCCAGGACGCCGTCGGGGACGGAGCGGCGATCAACGCCCTGTCGGGAGGCGTCGATTCGTCTGTGGTCACCCTGCTTGGCCATCGCGCTCTGGGCGAGCAACTGATAACGGTCTTTGTCGAGAATGGCCTGATGCGCGAAGGCGAGCCGCAAGAGGTCGCTGCTCTCTTCCAAAAGCTCGGCGTCACGGTCAAGATAGTGGATGCCCGCAAAGAGTTCTTCGCCGCCCTCAAGGGCATTACTGACCCGGAGGCCAAACGCGAAGCGATTACCCAGACCTTCTATCGAAACGTGTTCGGACGGCTTGTCAAAGAAAGCGGGGCCAAGTGCCTTCTGCAGGGGACGATTTTGACCGACGTCGATGAGACCGTCGCGGGGATCAAACGGCAGCATAATGTCTTCGAGCAGCTTGGGATCGACCCGCAGGAAGCTTTTGGCTACCGCATCGTTGAGCCGCTCATCCAGCTTCGCAAGGATGGCGTCAGGAGGGTGGGCAAGGCCCTTGGACTGCCCGCCAGGCAATTCAATCGCATCCCGTTCCCCGGCCCGGCCCTCTCGGCACGCGTGATAGGCGAGGTGACGCCTGAGCGCATCGAAACTGTCCGCAAGGCAACGGTGGTCGTCGAGCGGCTGCTGAAGGATACGGGTGCGTTTCAGTACATGGCGATCCTCCATGAAGACCGTGTGACCGGCATGCGCGACGGCCGGCGCGATTTCGGTCAGCAGATTGAAATTCGCTGCTGGGAGAGCGTCGATGCGCGGGCTGCGACGCCGACGCGACTTTCGTTCGACATCCTTGAGGAGATCGCTACCGAGATCGCCCGCGAGGTGCCCGGCGTTGTCAGCGTCACGTACAACATAGCCTCCAAGCCGCCCTCGACCATAGAAGCGGTCTGACGGGGCTGCCGGCTCCGCCGGGCGGTGGCCATTCGTCGTTTGAGATATGGCGTATTCTTAGGCGGCACATGTATTGTGTTGGAGGTTGTGCGATATGTCGGACAAACCTGCTTCAATGAGCCATTTGTTGACCTGTATTGTCGCGGCCTCTTGCTTCTTGGGTATTGAGTGTTGCCTCGGGGCGGACGCACAACGCGCTGCGAGCGGTGGGCTTGCCCGCCAGACGGATGGCGGGCTGGCCTTGCAGTACCGGGGGGACGAGGGCATTGAGCGAGACCCTAACGTGCTCTTTGTGGAGGATTTCGAGACGGGTACGCCTGAGCAAATCGGCGCCCGATGGGGCCATATCTATCAATCGCAGAATGTGACGCTCACGGGCGATATTCACAACAATTCTCCAGGCTACAAATCGGTCCGCTTCAAGGACAACGCCCACCTTTACACCCACACCAAAGGCGTCGATACGATGTACGTTCGCTTCTACGTGAAGTTTCACGAGAAGACCGGCTACATTCATCACTTCGTGCATCTTGTTGCGGACCGTACGCCGACGCCTTGGCCGAAGGGCGGCGCGGGCGAGACCCCGCCCGGCGACGCCAAGTTCTCTACGGGAATCGAGCCTACCGGCCGATGGGGCAAGTTTCCTCCGCCGGGCGTATGGAACTTCTATACGTACTGGCACGAGATGAAGACCAAGTGGGGCTCAGTCTTCGATGGCAAGCAGGAGCCTATCGTACCGGGGCGATGGTATTGCGTGGAAGTCATGCTCAAAGCCAATTCCAGCCCCGACAGAGCGGACGGGGAGCAGGCTTTCTGGATCGACGGCGAGCTGTACGGGCGCTTCACGGGCTTTCGATGGCGGACGACCGACCAGCTCAAGATCAACAGCTTCTGGCTGCTTTACTACAACACCGACCAGCCAGCCCAGCACAACAAGGATCCGAATCCGGACGATCGAGTGATGGAAGTCTGGTTCGATGACATCGTGATCGCCACGCAGTACATCGGCCCGATTCACGGAAGACCCAAAGGCGGCACGAAGAAGGCCGTTCCATCGAAGAGTGCACTTTTGACGCCGGGCACTTGATGACTTTGAAATCATCCGATAAGGAGAAGAAGAATGACAAACAGATTTATACGGCACAACAGAGGACGCAGAATACAGAATACAGAATACAGCAATTGGAGTAGGTTTGGCTGCGGCTGGCCCATTCTACATTCTAAATTCTGCATTCTAAATTCCTGTTTCTTGCTTCTGCTTCTTGCAGGGCAAGCGGGGGCCGGCCGGGCGCAAACAAAAGGGGCGGATGTCGAGCCGCCTGCGCTACCTCCGGCGCTGCCGGATGGCAAAACCGTCGCTACGTTCAGCTCCGAGGAATTGTTGAAGGCACCGGCTTCGCTCCAGGGCGTCCCAGTGGCCGAAACGCCCCCCGTCGTGGATTTTCTGTACTACCCGGGCCAGGACTACAAAGGCAATCCGTGGTCCAACTGGGGCGATGGGGTCGCCACGCCGGGCAAGTACTATTCCGCAATCGGCGACCACAAAGCGCCGGGCGGCAATGCCTTTGTCTATGAGTATGACGCAGCCGCAAAAACGCTGAAGAAGATTGTCGATTTGCGAAAGCTGCTCGATGTCCCCGACGGGCAATACACGCCCGGCAAGATTCACAGCAGGCTGGATATGGGCAGCGACGGCTGGCTGTACTTCTCCACGCACCGCGGCTCGACCAAAGTAACGACCGATGAATTCGGCTACAAGGGCGACTGGATCATCCGGCACAATCCCCAGACTTCAACGAGCGAAATCGTCGCGCATGGCCCCGTCGGAAAACACTGTATCCCCTGCAGCGTGCTTGATCCGGATCGGCTGATATTCTACGGTGGGACCGCCGCCGGTGACAACAGTGACAAGCGCAACCTGTTCTTCGCGTACGACATCCGCGACGGAAAGCTCCTTTACAGCTCAGAAGGCGGTCCCGGCCGATACATGCTCTTTTGCCGTTCGACCCACAGGGTGTATTTCACGCCCGACCTGGCCGGGTCGATGTTCCGATACGATCCCGAGCAGAATGCCCCTCCGGTCGAGCTTGGCGGCCAGATCGGCGTAAGGGCTGCCACGCAGGAAACGCCCCAGGGGCTCATCTACACCGTCTCAAAAGACGATGCGACAATATACCGTTTTGACACCAGGACCGAAAAGGCCGAGCGCGTCGGGTCGGCGCCCGTCGGGACGCAAACCTACATCACATCAATTGACGTCGACCCGACAGGGCGGTATTTGTACTATATCCCCGGCGCGCACGGCGGCAGCGAGAAAGACGGCTCTGCCATCGTGCAGTTCGATGTCACTACCGGCAGTAAGAAGGTGATTGTATTTCTTCACCCGTTTCTCAAGGGCAAGCTCGGCTACACGCCGCTTGGGACGTTCAGCTCGGCTGTGAGTCCATCGGGCGAGACGCTCTATGTAACCTGGAACGGCAATCTGGGCGGAAGCCGGCGTGGACGTCCGACCTGGGACGCCTGCGCATTGACGGTCATTCATATTCCGCCATCGGAACGCGTTCCGTAGGGGCAACCCTGTGTGGTTGCCCCATCCATAGGGCAGCCACGTGGGGCTGCCCCTACGACAATCATGCGAACAAGAACGGCATTTCTGATCATTGTTTTCCCGACTCTGTTCCATGGCCGGGCGGGCGCCGACATTGCCTTCGTCGAATCCGCCGATGCGTGGGGGCTGACCGGGCCGCTCAAAGGTATCATGGCGCACGGCGCGGCATGTGGGGACATCGACGGCGATGGAGACCTTGACCTGTACGTCGGCAACTTCTGCGACCGTCGGCCTGATGCGTATCTCGGGCGCTCGGGCCCCGTCCCCAACGTGCTCTTGATCAACGAGGGCGGCAGGTTCAGCAAATCGGACCAATCGCAGCTCAGTTTCCAAGCCAGAACGAGCGGAGCCGCATTCGTCGATCTGGACAACGACAGTGACCTTGATCTCTATGTGTCCAACAACTCCAAAGCAAAGGGCCTGCGGGTGGCCAACAAGCTCTTCGAGAACGCGGGTGGCCGGTTCCGTGAAGTCGCCGAGGATAACGACGCGTGTGTCGTGATGGGGGCAAGAAGCATCGGAGTCCTGGACTACGATGGCGACGGACTGTTGGATTTGCTCGTTGCAGAAGACGAATGGACGGGCAGGCGAACCAGACTGTTTCGCAACGTGGGGGCTTTGCGCTTCGAGGACGTATCGGCGAAAGTCGGTCTTCCCGCCGAGCTTGCGGGTCTTGGTGTGATCACCCCCGACCTCAACGAAGATGGCCGGCCTGATATCTTCGTCGCCGAGGCAAACTGGCTCTTTCTCTCGAAGGGCGATGCCACCTACAGCCGGGCCGATTCGAGCGTCTTTCAATATGAGCGCATCAATGGAGAGGCGGCCCCGTGCGGCGTTGCGTACGGAGATCTCAACCGCGACGGCCGCATGGACATCGTGATCGTGGACCATAGCCAGCCCGCTCGGCAGCATCTGTACGTCAACCTGGGGCTTCGGGAAGGCGTGCCGCAATTCAAGGACGTCACCGCCGAAGCGGGCCTGGACTACCGTTTTCCGTCCTGGAGTCCGGAAGGGCGGCATCTGAAGCATGGGCACGTTGAGATAGCCGACTTCGACAGCGACGGCTGGCCCGACGTTCTTGTCGCTGCGACGTACAGGGACGCCGATGCAATCCGGCCATTCGTATGCCGGAACGTTTCGCGGCCTGTTTGTAGTGACGCCGTAAGGCGTTCGCCCGAAGATGCCCTTACGGGCACACTACGAACAGTGCCGCATTTCGAGGTTCCACCCGTCGAAAAGGCGGATGCCTATTTTGCCGCCGGGCCCGTGGGCGACTACGATAGCGATGGCAGGCCCGATATTTTCCTGGCAAGCTGGTTCCCTGATTCACCATCGAAGCTTTATCTGAACCGAGAAGAATCGAATCATTGGCTCCGGGTCAAGGTGGTCGGTCGGATGATCAATCGGATGGGGATAGGTGCGAAAGTGAAAGTCTATCCCGCAGGAGCGATTGGTCAGGCGGACAAGCTCGTGGGCTTTGCGGAAATCGGGACGGGGTTCGGCTTCTGCTCCAGCCAGGAAGCGGTCGCCCACTTCGGGCTGGGCGAGCTGACTTCATGCGACCTGGAGATTACCCTGCCACACGGCAGGGGAGTCATCCGCAAAGAAAATGTGAAAGCCGACCAGCTCCTAATCGCTTACGAGCCTTGACAGATTTACACAGGCGCCCTGCAGACTGCTGGCAATTCCAGCGAGTTGAGAGTGCCTAAAGTGCCTAAAATTGGAAGTGCCTAAAGTTAAAAAAGGCCAGAGCGCACTGTGGTCATTTTAGTTCACTTTAGTTCCTTCTTGTATTCTTTGTACAGATCCAAAACCTGCTCATTCGAGGCGCCGGCGGCGATCACCAGACGAGAGCGGGCCTTGGCCTTCTGTCCGGCCTTCATATCCTGACCGAACAGTGACATGTACAGCGAGTAATGCCCTTCACCTTCGTAGGGGGTGGATATGGCAAAGCAGTCCTCCGGCGGAGCCATCAGGATGGCGGTCAGGTCCGCCACAGCGCTGCGCCGAACCCCGATCGGTGCCGCCATGTAGGGCATAATCACCCACTGCACCGGGTTCGGCTCCTGTTGCCAGCGGCCATCGCGGATGATTGGCAGCACTTGGCTATCTCTTGGGAACATCTGCCAGGCCCCCAGAGATTTCCTGGCGGTCAGGAGGCCCGGCTTGCCTTGGGCTTCGGAATTCTCTCTGACGTACACGCAAGGGACGGGAAAAGTCTCTCGGAAGTAGGACGCAAGAAATACCTCGAATTGAGGCAGATCCTTCTGAGCTTTGACGACCGTCTCCAGATCGATTGTGTTCGGGCTGCTCAGGCGGTAGGTCGCGGTCACTTCGATAGGCCGGTTTTCATCCGCCGCCCAGAAAATCTGAACGGCTCCGTCGGGCAGCAGCTTCGAGACGCAGGGCCACTCCCACGCAGCATGTCCATACCGCTTGTTCGTGGTAAAGACGCGGTAGTAGCTGAAGATGCCGTATGCCCCGTCCAGCCTGGTCCCCGAAGGGACGTGCACTACCGATGACAAACCAAGAGTCTTGTCGGCCTGCCGGAGTTCTCCGCGAAGTACCCCGGTGTCGAATATGTATCGCCCTTCTTCTGTTGAAGAAAACCTGAACTTGTCCGCCGGACTGGCGGCGGCTGCGCCGAGCGTGCAGATCATCACCCAAATCAGCACGCCGGTGCTGAACATTTGCCGCGTCCGAATTGTCCTGAATGCGTCTTTCAGCATCCTATTGCTGTTTCTTTTTCTTCTTTTGCTGCGCTCTGTTCTTCTCGGCCTTGGGCGTCGGTACGATTGGGTGCTTGTCCACTTCGGTGAGCTTATTCCACTCCTCAAGGAGTTTACGATGCCGCTCCAGTTCCTTGGCCATCGCCGCCTGCCCAGCCAGATTTTTCATTTCGCCGGGGTCCGCCTGCATGTCGAAGAGCATCTCCAGCTTCTCTCCGGCGGCTCCGGGGAATGTCATGTACTTATACTGCTTTGTTCGCACCATGAAGCTGCGTTCCTGGCCACTTGCCATTTCCGAGACGACGTACTCATGCCCCGCCTGCTTGGGCTTCTCGATAACGGGGCGCAGGCTCTTGCCTCGCATCACCGCCTGACTCTTCACGCCAGCGTAGTCGCAGATCGTCGGCAGCACGTCCAGCGCCGACGCAAGATGCTCGCGGTCGATGCGCCCGGCCGGCGTCACGCCCTTCCAACTGATAATCAGAGGCACCGCAGCTTCCTCCTGGTAGTACATCATCTTGCCGGTCCAGCGATGCGACGCCAGTCCTTCGCCATGATCGCTTGTGAACACGATGAGTGTGTTGTCTTCCTGCCCACTCTGGCGCAGCGCCTCCAGCACCTGCCCGACCTGCCGGTCCACGTCCTCTATCATGCGGTAGTAGGCGTAGGTGTACCTGCGCCACTGATTCTCATCCCAGTCGTCGTGCAGGGCCTTGCGGGTGAAGCCCTCGGGTGTATCGTCGGTTTTGCCGAAGTTGGCGGGAAGCGGCGGCAGCTCGACCCCGGCTGGCGGCTGATACCGGTTCCACACCTGGTCCAGGATCGGGCTGTCTCCACCGGCGGGCAGACAGATGTCATGCGGGTTGATGAACGAGACCACGGCCAGGAACGGCTTTTCGCGCTTACGCCGAATGAACTCGATGCCCGCGTTCATCGTCGCCTCGTCCACAGCTTGCGCCAGCTTGCCCTGCCGCGTCGTGGTGTTCAGCGCTTCGTAGCCGGCGAAGCCATCGGTCGGATACACGTCGGGGCAATGCCACTTGCCCGCGTAGCCGGTGTCGTAACCGGCCTCGCGGAAAATCTGGCCGGACAGTGGGATCGCCGGATCGACCGGCAGATTGTTGTGGTCCACGCCGATCTCATGCGGCGGTTGGCTGGTGTGAAGCGCCGCCCTCGCCGGGCTGCACAGCGGATATGGGCTGTACGAATTCATGAAATACACGCCGGTGGCCACCAGCGAATCCATGTTCGGGGTCTTGACCCACTTGTTTCCGACCGCACTCATTGCATCTACGCGCTGCTGGTCGGTGGTGATAATCAGCACGTTGGGTTTTTTCTTCTGCTTCGTCCCTTGTGCGCTGCTGCGTGCGGGAGCACCGAGTGCCAGCGCACAAAGCCCCGCCGCACCGGTCCCGATCAACTGCCGCCTCGTGATTTTACTCGACATCATTGCAACCTCCCGAAGTTCAGTTCATGATTCGCATCCATCTTCACTCAACGATGACAGGCAGTATTATGGCAGGGGCGGCAGGAAAACGCAAGGCCGAGAACGCAAAAGTCGCCGCTGAGGCCGAGTCGGTTCAGGCTCGCAAGGCTCCTGCAAGCCGTGCGGTCACGCCGGCATCGCTTGTTTCCTATGGCTGAATTCGCCCGAACCTGAGTTTGAACACAATTGCTCTCTGGGCGGTCAGTAAATGCCAGACGATTCCTATGAGTAACGTAGGATATGGCCTGAGCGAGAAGAAAAACGAGCTAGCTCCGATATTCTTGGCTTTTCTCTGGCTAATTTGGCATTTCCTCCTTGACCACAGGCTAGCGGTCTGGTATAAATAGAAGTAAGGTGATGAAGTCGTGCCGGCACACCGCTTGGTCCCGCCCAGGCAAGAGGGGGGGTGTGGGTGCACTTCTATGTTGCCACGCGCCAAGATTCTTTTATGGTAGCCTTGAAATTTGTCGAAGGATACAGAGTTGCCCACAGGTATTATCGGCACGCAGCAAGATGTACCCTTCGGATCAGAGTTTTCAAATGATTGGCCGCTTGCATCAGCTTGTTGCGGAAAGGAGGTGAGACGAGGGCGACAAGAAATGCGCGTAGCAGAGCACAGGTTCATTAAGCTTTTGAAAGGAGGATTGTCATGTGTAAGAAGTTATTTGTCTCAATGATCTTTGTTCTGGTGCTGGCTCTGGCCGGCGCCAACACGGCGTTCGGCATTTCCACCGTCGAGGTTCAGGTCGGCGCCGGCAATGATGATGCCGAGGAGAACGTCTCGAGTGGTAGTGTCAGTAGAGGTAGCGGCGACCTGGAATTAGGCCATGACGGTGTCGCTACGGCGACCAGCCTGCAGGTTATAGGTGTCCGCTTTGCAGACGTGGGTATTCCTGCCGGCGCCACAATTACAAAGGCCTACGTGCAGTTTGGCGTCGATGACAGGGATAACGCTGAAGGCAACCCCCCTGTGTCTCTCATCATCGGGGGAGAGCTGAGTCCGAATCCCGTTGAATTTGGCTCATTGGCGCGTGACATTAGCTCCAGACCCCCAACGACGGCTTCGGTGTTGTGGGACATTCCGCCGTGGGGGATATTCCAGGGGCTTGAGCCGACTCCTGACATCTCGCGGATCATCCAGGAGATCATCGACCAGGACGGCTGGGCCGCCGGCAATGCGATAGTGATCATCTTCAAAGACAACCCGGCCAATGCGTCCCAGGGGACGCGAGATGCCGAGGCTTTCAACGGAGATGCGGCCTTTGCGCCGGTGTTGTATGTCGAATATGTGATCAGAGCCGCCACGGACCCGATCCCGGCTGATGGCGGAGTAAGTGGCCGCGCGCCGCTTCTGCAGTGGGCCAAGGGAGTTACTGCCGCTTCACACAATGTGTACTTAGGCGCCACGCCTGACCTGGGGCCTGCTGACCTTGTGGACAGTGTGACCTACACAGCGTACTGGCACATTCCCGGTTTGACGCCAGGGGCCACCTACTACTGGCGGGTCGATGAGGTCGAAGCCGACGGCACTACGATTTACACGGGCGATGTCTGGAGCTTTACGGCGGTGGATGTTGCCGCCCATAGCCCAAGTCCGCTCAACGGTGACAAAACGGCATTGCCCGACGTGGTCCTGCGCTGGGGCGCCGGTCTTACCGCGGCTTCACACGATGTGTACTTCGGAACCAGCCGGGCCGACGTCGCCGCCGGTACGGGCGGCACGTTCCAGGGCAACCAGACGGTTGAAGCCTTCAATCCCATAGATATTGAGAATGGCACCACCTACTACTGGCGGATCGATGAGGTCGAGGCCGATGGTACGACCAAGCACCCCGGCGAAGTCTGGAGTCTCAAGACGCGTGCCGATCCTGCCCTTATCGGCTGGTGGAAGTTTGACGAAGGTCAGGGTCGCATCGCTTACGATTCGTCCGGCTACGGCAATCACGGCATCATTGGCCATGACAACGGCGATTCCGGTCCGCTATGGACCGCCGGGGTCATTGGCGGCGGGTTGGAATTGGACGGGGATGATGACTATACCGCCATCAATAGCATAGCTCCAATGATGAAGAGCTGGGCCTGGACGTTCAGTATATGGGTCAAGACAGATACGACGACGGATGACCACATATTGTTCGGAGGCAACACGGATAGCACTCACGAGTTCCTTTTTGGCATCAACAATGGGAATCCGTGGCAGGAAGCAACTGTCACTAAAGAGTACCCCCCCTCTGTCGCCGACAACCAGTGGCATATGCTAACGTATGTCAGCAACAGACCCAAGTGCCAGATATACGTCGATGGTGTTCTGCGAGCGGAAGATGACGGTGACGACGACTCCCCAGAGGAGATACGCTGGTCCATAGGCCAGGAGTGGGACAGCGGTCCGAGCGACGAATACAAGGGTGTCTTGGACGATGCCCGCTTCTGGATCAGGCCGCTGACGGCCGAAGAGGTTGCCACCGTCTTCAAGGGGGACGTGGCTCTTGCCCACAGCCCGAAACCGGCGAATGGATCAACACCGGACATCGAGCACGTGCTGCCGATAAGCTGGTCAGCCGGAGAAAACGCCACTCGGCACGATGTCTATTTCGGCACTGACGAATTATCCGTCGCCGATGCAACGACGTCTGCTACCGGCATCTATCGAGGCCGCCAGACCGCGACCACCTATACTCCCACCGAGACTCTCGGGTGGGGAACGGGGCCGTATTACTGGCGCATCGACGAAGTTGCTGCCGATGGAACTGTCAGCAAAGGCATGGTCTGGAGCTTCTCGGTAAGCAACTTCCTTACCGTGGATGATTTTGAGTCCTACAACGACATCGACGAAGGCCAAGCTGGAAGCAACAGGATCTTTCTGACGTGGATCGACGGTATGACCAACCCCACGACCAACGGAGGATCCCAGGTCGGCAATCTGAATCCTCCGTTTGCCGAGACCAGGCGGGCCTATGTCCATAGCGGCGGTCAGGCGATGCCGGTGCTGTACAACAACAATCCTCCTAAGATCTCTCAGGCAACCCGGACGTTGACGGCCGGGCGCGACTGGACCCGCGAAGGCGTGGCGAACCTGTCGCTGTGGTTCCGCGGCGATTCGGCCAATGCCGCCGAGCGGATGTACGTGTCGATCAATGGCAAGGCGCCGGTCTATCATACCAACGCCAATGCCGCACAGGTGACCTCCTACACAGAGTGGGTGATCCCGCTATCGACGTTTACGGCCCAGGGCGTGATCCTGACCAACGTGACCAGCGTTACGATTGGCTTCGGTACCCCGGGCAACACGACCGTCGCCGGCGGTACGGGCACGGCATATATCGACGACATCCGGCTGTCGCGGTAGTTATCGGCTGTTTGAGAGGTTTTGATTGTTTATGCCGGGGGATTGAAGAATCGGCCTTGTGTGGCCGGAACCGGCACATATAGTTACGCATCAATCCGGGGCCTATACCGAAAACATCGGTATAGGCCCCCGTTGTGTGATGAAATAGCATAGGCGCATACGGCGTTTGCGCTCCGCTGATCCCGCGTAAATTTGACACTTCCGCTCAATCTCCAGAAAGAAGCCGGTTTTCCCTTGACGCGGGCTCGTTCAATCTGATATAAATAGAATTGGTTGGAGCATGCGGTGTTTTCCGCACTTCCCGGAGGCGAAGTGTCCGTGGCTTTTCCGGATTTGGGCATTTTGATGAACTGCCCCGCGTGGGCATGGTGAAGCAGGAAGGAGGTAGAATCAACTCTTAGAGACTTTTCGAGGGCGGATATTTGAAAAGCTGTAGCAACAGACAAGATTTCTGACCGCTTTGGTGTGTGGTCAAAGCGCGGTTATGTTAAACCTTCTTTAAGGAGGACTATCATGTGTGGAAAATTGACTTGCTTGGTTTCTCTTGTCTTAGTACCGGCTCTGGCCGCGCGTGCTGCAAATGCAGAGGCGTTCCAGCAGGACCCCGGCACCGATGGTGTTGTGTCGATGGAAGCTGAGAACTTCAATGAGAACATACCTCAGGGCAGCCATACCTGGAATTTCGTTACGGATCCGGCCGGTTTCTCCGGAACCGGTGCGATGCGGGCGCTGCCCAACAATGGTGTCAACAACAATGACAATTATCTGACTGGCAGTCCGCGTCTGGACTTCGAGGTCAACTTTGTAAAGAGCGGTACGCATTATATATGGGTACGATGTCGCCAACTCAATGACGAGACAAACACATGTCACGTAGGCATCAATGGCACTGCCAATACAACGTCCGACAGAGTTGGAAACCTGCAGACTTTCAACCAGTGGGTCTGGGCCGGCCTCAGCGAGCTTGATAGCAACGAGCGGCTGACTATCAATATTCCCAGTTCGGGCGTGCATACAATCAATGTGTGGATGCGTGAATCCGGGTACTGGTTTGACAAAATTGTACTAACAACAAACCCTGATTACACGCCGACGGGCGAAGGCCCTGTCCAGAGCTCCCAGAGCCCGGAAAAAGCCAAAGATCCCCACCCTGCGAATGAGGCGACGGATGTGCCTCGGGACGCGGACCTGAGCTGGACGCCGGGCGAATATGCGCCGGCAGTCAATGGCCATCGAGTTTACCTCAGCGAGAGCTTCAACGACGTCAACGACGGCATTGGCGGTATCACCCTCAGTGCCAGCGGCTATGATCCTGGACGGCTCAATATGGGCGCGACGTACTACTGGCGCGTCGATGAGGTCAACGCCCCGCCGGACTCTACTGTGTACAAGGGCAATGTCTGGAGTTTTACCACCGAGCCCATTGGCTATCCTATTAGTGGTGCGAACATAACCGCCACAGCCTCCAGTTCGGGTCAGGCGAATTTCGGCCCTGAAAATACCATCAACGGGTCGGGACTGGATTCTAACGGCCTGCACTCGACAAACGCGACGGATATGTGGCTTAGCGGCAATGAACCGCTCGGGGTCTGGATTCAATATGAGCTCGACAAGGTGTACAAGCTGCACGAGATGTGGGTGTGGAACTCCAATCAGATGTTTGAGGCTCTATATGGTTTCGGGCTCAGGGATGTTACCGTCGAGTATTCGACCAACGGTGCCGAATGGACGGCTCTGGCCGGTGTGCCTGAATTCGCCAGGGCGCCCGGAAAAGCTGGGTATGCGCACAGTACCACGGTTGACTTCGGCGGAGTGCAGGCGCGGTACGTTAAGCTGACCGCTGCCCGCAACTGGGGAGGCTTCCTGCCCCAGTATAGTCTCAGTGAGGTCCGCTTCCTCTACATACCTCTGAGCGCCGGACAGCCCTCTCCGGACTCCGGGGCCACAGGTGTGGACGTGGACGTGGTCCTTGACTGGCGAGCGGGAAGAGAAGCCGTCAGGCATGATGTGTACCTGAGCACGGATGAGCAAGCCGTGATGGGCGGTACCGCTCCGGCTGTCAGCGTGGCCGGCGCGAGCTACAGCCCAGATCTCGATTTGGGCAGCACGTACTACTGGCGGATCGATGAGGTCAACGAAGCCGAAACGCCCACAACGTGGCAAGGGGATGTTTGGAGCTTTTCAACACCTGAGTATCTTGTCGTGGACGACTTTGAGAGCTACACCGACTATTCGCCCAACGAGATTTACACGACGTGGCCGGACGGATACTCGGACCCGTTGAACGGCTCCCAGGTCGGCAATCTGAATCCTCCTTTTGCCGAGCAGACTGTTGTTCACGGCGGCAAACAGTCCATGTCGCTGCTGTACAGCAACACCGCCGGCGCCACGTATTCGGAGGGCAAACGCACCTTCACGGCTCCGCAGAACTGGACAAACCACGGCGTCAAGGCGCTGGTGCTATGGTTCCGGGGCACTGCGGGCAACACCGGGCAGATGTACGTCAAGATCAACAACACCAAGATTCCGTACAGCGGCGCAGCCGGCAACGTAGCCCTTCCAGGGTGGCAGCAATGGACTATCGACCTGACAGTGCCAGGGCTGAGCGTGCAGAGTGTCAACAGCCTGGCCATCGGCATTGACGGCAACGCCGCCGCCGGCACATTGTACTTCGACGATATCAGGCTCTATGCAGTGGCTCCTGCGCCTTTGTTCGAGGCGGCGATCGCTGCCGAGATTGACGACGTCGAAGAGCGGATTGGCCCGAACAACGGCGCGATGGATACGGGCAGCAGCGACCTCGAGATGCCCTATGAAGACGCAGGCAAAGTCGATCCCCAGATCATCGGCCTGCGATTTGTGGGGGTAGCCATTCCCAAGGGCGCGACCATCACGAACGCCTGGGTGCAGTTCGCGGTCGATGAGACCAAAGAGGGCACACAGCCGGTTAATCTGATCATCGATGGCGAGCTGTCTCCCAGCCCCGCGGCATTCAGCTCAACAGCCGGTAGCGTCAGCAGCAGGACCAGAACGACGGCCAAGGTGCAGTGGAGCGTGCCGAACTGGACGAAAGTGGGTGACCGGGGCCCTGATCAGAGGACCCCGAACATCGCCTCTATCATCCAGGAGCTCGTCAACCAGAATGGCTGGGCCGGTGCTGCCATGGTGTTGATGTTGAGAGACAACCCGGCCAGTCCCTCCGTAGGCATTCGATGCGCCGGGAGAGGGTCAAGCATAGTGCTGCATATAGAGTATCAGTAGAACCGTGGCGCAACCCAACCTGGCAGGCGGGGCCGAAGATGGACCTGACCGTTCAGGCAGCCGGCACAGCAGTGTTGGCGCAATGCGGACTTGGTTCGCCATGAGTGGACATCAGTTCGGGGCCTGTACCGAAAACATTGGTACAGGCCCCGTTTGTGTGTGCCGAGCATGTTCGACAGCTTGGGGGTGCAAGTCCCCTTCACAACCTGATGGAGGTGAAGTGACAGCAAAACGCAAGGGTGTCGCCGTGAGGCGGGATCTGAAAGAAGCGTGGAGCAAAGACGCGAGCCGATGAACAAGAACCGGATACGAGGCATACGGACCCGTACGCCAGGTGGTGTGACAGGGAAAGCGGGTGACCGCCTACCTATGTCGATTGGCCCACCTCCGCCAAGCAACAACCTGCCCACATCAACCTGCCCAAACCGGTCCACGACAGGCCGCCCTCAATTTGTTGGCGATCTGCTGCTCTTGCAGGTAGATTATGGAGTACAGTGTTTTGTTCATTTTCATAGGAGGCTCAAGAATGAGAAACAGTACCTTCAATATTGTCACGCTCCTGCTCGGCTTGGTTGGGCTGGTGGCGGCAGCTCGTCTGTCGTCGTTGGATGTCTGGGCTAAAGATCGCCCTGATACAGAGCAAGCCGTGAAGGCCGGAGATTTGACAAGTGAAGGAGAGACGCAGGGCAATGTGCTCTCGCCGGCCGTGCAAATGCAGTTCATGCGGCCCGGTCAGCTCGAAGCCGCCGCCCGAAAGTTCCCCGTGGTTTATGTCCCCTTCGGGTGCGTTGAATGGCACGGCCGGCATCTGCCGCTGGGCACAGACGCCCTCAAAGCTCACGGGATTCTCGTCAAGTGTGCCGAGAGGTTCGGCGGGGTGGTCTATCCGCCCGTATATTTCCACGCCGGGTTCAACCGGGAGCATCTTGTGCCGGTAATCACTGACTTGTTCCAGCGGCTCAAAGCTTCGGGCTTTCGGGTCATCATCGGTGTTTCGGGCCATAACGTCCAGGACCAGATCAACATGATCAACAAGGCCCTTGAACCGGTCGTGGCCGACGGAACCGTGGCCGGAATCGGGCTCTGGGAAATAACGCTCAGCCGCGGCCCGGAATCGGGAACCGATCACGCGGCCAAGTGGGAAACGTCGGACATGCAGTTTTTCTATCCCGACCTCGTTGACCTCTCAGAATTGGGAAGCGGCCCGCTGGCCCCCAATATGAAGCCCCCCGACGGCATCGGCGGGCTGGACCCCCGCGAGCACGCATCGGCCCAGGTGGGGGAAAGGAACGTCGATTTGGCGGCCGAGGCTATTGGCAAGAAAGCTCGGGAATTGCTTGAGTCGCTCCCTAAAGAGCACAGGGCTTTCAGGCTCGAATCGGTCAGTCCCGGCCACTGGTGGATGATCTGAGTAAGTCCGGCGGGCCAAATACCGCTTCAACATTTTTCCACGTGGGTCTTGCTACGACCAGCCGAGATATGTATGCTGTTACGCTTATGGGACTATTGGCAAACGCTTTACTGTAGAGGGCAAACCAGGCAATCTTTTCAATGAGGAGCAGCACACTATGGAACAGATGACAATTCGCAGAGCAGTCGGGGTACTTGCGCTTATAGTTTTTGTGATGCCGCTGGCGCAGGTGTCGGCCGGACAGGCAAAAAGGGGGATTACCGGCGACTGGCAAATCAAGGCGGACTACGACGGGCGGCAGATCACCTCGATTCTGTCGCTTTCCAACGACGCGCAGGGAAATCTCAAGGGCGAGTGGATCAGCTTCTTTGGGCTCGGCGAGCTGAGCGATCTCAAGTACGAGGGCAATAACCTCAGCTTCGTGCAGACCAGCCGGTTCGGCGACCAGGAAAGGAAAACGAAATTCACCGGAACGATCCAGAAGGGCAAGCTCTCCGGGACTTTGTCCAGCGACAGAGGCGAGTACAAGGCCGAGGGGACGCGCCTTCCGCGGCCCCCTGCGGCGGTAGGAAACTGGGAAACGAAGGTCAAAGCGGCCGACCGGGAATCCACCGCGGTTCTGGCGATCAAGGCCAATGAAAAAGGTAAGCTCTCGGCGAACTGGAAAAGTCAATCGGGCGAGCAGCAAGTCACCAAGGTACAATTCAAGGCAAACAAGCTCTCGTTCGTTCGCAAGGACCAGCAGGGGGAGTCCACTTTCGAGGGAACGATCAAGGGACAGACGCTGACCGGTGTAATGAAGTCCGACCAGGGCGAGATGGCCGTAGAAGGAAGACGCATGGGTGGGGCGGTCATCGGCCAGTGGGAGCTTGAGATCGCGTCCGACTCCGGCAGCAGGAAGCAGTTGCTGCGGATCAATCCCGATTTGAGCGCCATGTACGGGCCGCTGCCCATCGAGAAGATCGACCTTGATAATGATAAGGTGGCGTTCAAGACCTCCGTCGCGTTTGGCGATCAAAACTACGAGGTTAGCTTTACCGGCCAGGTCACGGGCAGAAAGATCGCCGGAGAGATTACGACTTCCCGAGGTACTCAGAAGGTCACCGGCCAGAAGAGGGGCCAAACACCCGCCAAGCAAAAAGCGGCTCAGGGCCAGGAAACGACTCACGAGCCGGACGTCATTTATGTCCCTACCCCGCAGGAAGTCGTGGACAAGATGCTCGAGCTGGCGCAGGTCAAGAAAGATGATTTGGTCTATGACCTGGGCTGCGGCGACGGACGGATTGTAGTGACCGCTGCGAAAAAGTACGGCTGCAAAGCGGTCGGCTTCGATGTAGCCCGCAAGCGAATCCTGGAGTCGCTTGAGAACGTCAAGAAGAACAACGTCGGCGATCTCGTTCAAATTCAGCAGAAAGACATCTTCACTTTGGACCTCAGCAAGGCGAATGTCATCACGCTCTACCTGCTTCCGGAATTGAACGTGAAGCTTATCCCGCAGTTGGAGAAGCTCAAGCCCGGCTCGCGAATCGTCTCGCACGACTTCGACATGGAGGGCGTAAAGCCCGACCAGGTTGTCGAGGTGAAGAGCTCCGGCGAGAGCTGGAATGAGCACACGATCTATCTCTGGACCACGCCGCTAAAGAAAGAGTGACGATTAGGCGGAATCCCGAGGGAGTGGCAGCCAATTTAGCCACGAAGGCACGAACAGATTGATGATTTTCGATTGCCGAATGCCGATTGAAAAATCGAAAATCGCAAATCGACAATCGTAAATCCTTCGTGTCTTGGTGTCTTTGTGGCAGAAAAAGCGCGTAGCGGATTCTGCGTCATAGCCCGTGGAGCATGCGGACGGCTTCTTTGACGACCATGTCCGCCGCCTGCGGTGCGAAGGCGCTGCTCTTGATTTCGTATCCGCCTTGAACGTACAGATGCTCCGGCGCAAGATACTCAGCCGCACCGTTGCAGTGCGTAATCACAAACGTATGCTTGTAAGGCGAAGCGGCCTTGATCGACATGCCGATTTCTGTCAGCACCTCGCAGCCGATGCCGACAAAGCCGATATCGCCGACGCGCGCAACCGTTATATTGAGCTTCGTGGGAGGGCAGTCTTTCGCGACGGTAAGCTCGTCAGGCTTTTTGCCCGGAAGTTCGAGCGTGGCAAAGGCGGTGCTTATTTCTCCCGCCCCGGAGACTTGCATGATGCCCCGGTACACGTGCACGACTTCCTCGCCTAACATCGTGCCCAGCAGCACCGGCTCCGGAATCCAGCCTCGTTCGGACTCAAATCCCGTCAAGGCCCTGAACCAGGGGTTGATGTTTCCCGATGCCCCCGCAAACGCCGGAGCGATTGCATCCGGGCCGAGAATCTTCTCGACGAACTGCTCGGCCAGCCCGAGCACGTCGCCGCTGATGGTGTAGTTCTTGCTTCCCAGGCAGGTGGCGTGGGTTGCGTAATCGAACAAGGCCGCGACGGCTTCCCCGTCCGGCCTTGCTACCTTCATCACCAGGACCTCTTTATCCGTCGGGCCGTAAGGATTGCGGCCGAGCTTTATCTCGCTGTTGCCTAACTTGTCAAATTCGAGCTTGCGCCGATTCGAGCCGATGGGCGAGTGGCCGATGCCCGCGCCGATCTGGACCGGTTCGGTGTTGTTCATCGCTTTACCAATGGCCTCTATCAGCAGGGCGGTCAATTTCTCGGTGTACTCGATGTTGTTTGGGTGACCGTTCTCCTTGTTGAGGCTCAAGGCGGGTCCGGCGTGCGTATGGATGCCGGTAAGAAAAAGCTCCGACGGCTCAAGCCCGAACTTCTCTAAAAGAATTTTGCGGATATGCTCGGCGGTCCCATCATAAAACCCGATCAGGTCGGTCGAAACCAGCACGAGGTGTTTGCCGTTGCTCGAAAACGCCACCACTCGGGCCGACAAGGGGTCGTGAATATCCTGGGACAGGCCTTTGCGGCCGGCGTAGCCGGACATCGTCACCGGCTTTTGAGGCGTTATGTCAACCCTCGCCACACCCGCTCGCAGCCCCGGGGCCTGCGCGTCCGCATTTTCCGCAGATTGTGCCGCAGGAAGGGTAATAACCGCGCAAACAAGCAGACTCATAACCGCCGTCCATATTCGCTTAGGTGGAAAAACAAAGAATTCTTTCATAGTGGGCCTCATTATTGAATCATGCGATTGCTATCAAGAGACTCCGAGTACTCTACTCCTTTGAACGCGGGCCTTCAAGCCCCATCGGCGAATAAGCCTTCGCAAATACGGCTTGACGTAGTCCGTTGGTTTGATAGTATCAGTTGATACGTGACGCATTAACAGCAAGTTAGATATGGAGCAACGAAAATGAGAGCACAAGGACAACTCGGAAAGTTCGCTATCGTGGCCGTCATTTTGGCGGGAGCATCGCTGGGCTGGGCGGATTCCTATATGGGCGAATACAAGGGGACGTATCACCCGGACGGCGCGACGACGATGAACGCCTCTGCGCAGGTGGTGGCTGAGGGCGACGACGTATATTATCGCATCGTCATCAAAGGCACGCCGAACGAGCAGGAGCAGGACGGCGCGAATATCGAGCTCTACGGCCATCGCCGCGGCCCGGCGGTGTACATCGGCGACTGGGCGGGGGGGTACTATTGGACCGGCCAGATTCAAAACGAGCATCTATCGGTCAAGAGCAGCTACGGCCAGCATTTCGAGCTGGATAAATTCGTCCGCAAATCCCCGAAGGAAGGTCTTGAGCCGCCCGCCGGCGCGATTGTGCTGCTGCCTTTCAAGGAGGGGGCCAAACCCGACCTGGGCGCCTGGCGGAACGCGGACTGGAAGCCGCTCGATACCGGCGCCGTCCAGGTGACCAAAGGCTCCAACAGCACCAAAGAGCAGTTCGGGGACATCGAGCAATTTCATATCGAGTTTCGGCTGCCGCTGGAGCCGAACAATCGCGGGCAGGGCCGCTCCAACAGCGGCGTCTATTTCGCCGGCACGTTCGAGGTGCAGGTGCTCGATTCGTTCGGCCTCGTGCATACATCGGGCGACTGCGGGGGCCTGTACAACGTGGCCAGGCCCAGGGTCAATGCGTCCCTGCCGCCGGAGACGTGGCAGACCTACGATGTCGAATTCCGCGCGCCGCGGCTGAAGGCCGACGGCTCCGTTCAGGAGAATGCTCGCATCACCGTCTATCACAACGGCGTCAAGATCCACGACAATCAGGAGATTCCATACTCAGGCGACAAATGGAAGGGCAGGAGCGAAGCGACTGGCCCCATCATGCTCCAGGACCACGGCCATCCCATCCAGTACCGAAATATCTGGCTCCTCAAAGCCAAATAACAATTACGCGATAAACAAAATCGCGTGCGGGGTGAAGATTGGGTAGGGTGCGATGTATCGCACCATTTATTGGTAGAATAGAGCCATGCCCGACGACAGGCGGTGATTTCGCACTGCTGGGCTATCTGCCTTTGAGGCTATTTCTCACTCCGTGGGGGAATGAGTACCAATAATCGGTTAATAACCGCCAATTAAGCGTGGTGTCAAAATAACCGCCGTCTGTCCCTGTGTATCCCCCGCCATCGGCGTCAATCGTGCGCCTCGTGATTCGGACTATAGTCCGAAGACCCGAGAGCGGCACCCTGCTATCATAATATAGATGACCAAAGATCTGAGGAAAGCGATTGGTGGCGTGTTACGGGCTAAGAGGGAGAAGCTCGGCATATCCCAAGAAGAGGTTGCTGAGCGTGCTGGCGTCGACCGAACGTATGTCAGCATTCTTGAGCGGGGACTTAAGAGCCCGACGCTTGAAACGTTTGAGAGGATTTGCTGCGCACTGCGTACGCTTCCGGAACGCGTGATCGAGAGAGCGCGGAGGAAGTCAGATGGGTAAGCAACGGGTTCCCAACCTTCCGACCCTATTACACCGCAAGATCTACAAGACGGGTCAAACGCGCGGGGCAGATGATGATGTCATCTATCAAAACAGAGTATCTCGTTCGAGCACCGTGCTCATTCCTTATGCGTATTGGGATTTGTGTGCCCCAGCGAGAATCCCGGAATCGAAGTATGAGAACGGTTTCATTGTCTTGCTGTCGCCCGAGGAGTATTTCGGCAGTTCGAACATCACTGCCGATTTGGCAGAAAAGGGCTTGGCAATCGGTTCAAACGCGCTTGTGTTTTTCGAAACTCGAGAGCAATGGAACGCGAATAATCCCGATGGCTTGAAATGGCGGCCTGCGAGGCGACGAACGAAGCCGCTCGGCGGCCGATATGTAGCCCGTATACCTGCGACTACAGCGCGCCAGAGTGGCGAGAAAATAATTCGAGGTTTTAACGAGACCTCAACGAAGGGTGCGGGTATCCGCGTTTATGAATATGCCAGCGCCGCCACGACGGGAAAGTGCCGCTTGCAGTTGGAGGCGTTGTTCTGGTTGTGCTCTGATTCCGAGCAAGTCGCCGTCTCCAATGGAATGATGGCTGGAGATATGGCAATCCGCAAGAAAACTATTTTGGAGTCGTGCGAGCGACTGAGAATGCTCGATATGGCAGAGCTAGTGCACGCGCGCGTCCTGGGCGCTCACGGGACGACGATTTGCCCTCTCTGTCTTGAAGAGTTGTCTGGCCAAGGGTTCTTCAATCGCATGGAGCAAGCGGAAGGGCGTGCCGTTCCTGACTTGACCGTTACAGAGCTGAATCTTTTCCACATTGTCGAATTGCGCATCGGCACCCTGAACCATCGTCCGTATAATGTGGGTTGGGGACATCATCACTGCAATGTTGTGGTAAAAGATGCTGGTATTCGCGAGACCCTCGAGTGGATGCGTGATATTCTTTACCGCAATGTTGCAGAAGGTCATCTGCCAGCGGAAAACAGGGATAGTTGACGAGACCTCTTCTCAGTCAGCCTCCATGGTGGACGACAACTATGTGCCCCCGTCGTTAAAGACAAATTTTCTTCGCAAGCCTCTTCAACACGAGAGGCGATTCGTTCAGCCCATGCGGGCTCAATTTCGATTGCCACTGCGCGCCGTTGGAGCTTTAACGCAGCTAATGCTGTACTGCCACTTCCGGCGAAACAGTCAAGGACAATATCACCGGCAAACGTCGTCGCCTCGATAGCGTGCTCCAGTAGTGCTGCCGGCTTTTCTGCGGGGTGTTTGTCTTTGTAGGGACGTACAGATGGGAAAGTCCAGACATCTGTAAACTCCTTGGAGGCGTCGATGACAAACGGGCGGATTGCGTCCTCGTACGGGGGCATCGAATCCACCTTACCAGTTCCAATCAGGGCGGTGCACATCTTATCATATTGGTCGCGATTCGGAGTGTTGCGCCCAGCTTCCCAATTGGACACCGCACCGCCGTGGTTGACTTTCCCGTGCGCACCAATTCTTGCAGTGAGCTCGTGCATGGCGAGACCTGCTTGTCTTCTTACATTGCGGAGGAATTCCCCGAACGGAGAACGGTGAAGGTTGCCCTCTACGGCTGGCTCGGCGAATAGTATGCGTTCCGACTGCGGGTACCACTGCCGCAATGCCTCCTTCTTCATCTTGCCTTTCCAGCCATCGAAGCCGGGATCGTTTGGTTTTGTCCACACTATGTGCGAAAGGACGTTGAAATTCTTGGATAGGAGGACATCGAGCCGACTTGCCATCGAAGAATCACAAAAGCAAAAGAGAGAACCATTAGATCGCAGCAGTCTGCGCCATTCGGTTGCATACTGTCCTATCCATTCCAGGTATTGCTGATCTTCAGCGAATGCCGTATCACCGTAGATGTTCTGTTTCTTCGTAACGTGATATGGCGGATCGGTCAGAATGAGCGATATGCAATCGCTGGGGAGTTTCCGCAGAAGAACAAGGGAGTCGCCTTCAGCAATAAGCGCACCAGAAGCAGACAATACAAGCGCTGGCTTGATGGCTGCTCTGATCTGTTTGAAATCCTTTTCTCTCGAACTCATGCTCAACGCCTATAATAGTTGGCACTTATGACTTCGTAGATCACTTTGCCTTCGGACCTGACACATTTCGCAAGGGAGTATATCAGTTCCCCTATGGTTGCTGCAAGACAATTCTGCCCGACGGAGCGAAGGCGTCAAGCTCACGAAGGAACACAAAGTCTTGGCCAAGATCGATTATTTCATATTATCTTTCCCGTTTGGCTTCGCTCAGAGCCTGCCCTGAGCTTGTCGAGTGGGCAGGCTTCGTGGCTCTCAGTGCCCTTCGTGGTTCATCAAATCGGCGTTTACTGCCCTGGAGTACACTCCCGGATTTGCAAAGTAGTTCGTGACAGATGAACTCGAATCTGATAATGAAACCTCAGATAAGGATATCACGGTTGGGCGCTCGGATCGAAGTTATGGTGTTGTCATGGAGTCAGATTCGCATAAGGCTGCTGCTGGCGGGGGGCGGGCCGCCGGGGAGGCGATTGGTCTGATCGGGTTGGGCCTGGTGGGCATGGCGCTGGCCGAGCGGCTGCACGCCGGCGGTTTCGAGCTATCGGGATACGATATTGATCCTCATCGAAATGACCTCTTGCGTCAACTCGGGGGCAGGCCGGCTTCGAGTGCGGCGGCCGTCGCCTCCGCCTGTGGAAGGATTCTGCTGAGTCTGCCCGACAGCGACGTCGTCGAGGCCGTGCTTGATGATATGGGTCCGAATCTGGCGGCGGGGCGGATCGTCATTGACACGTCCACAGGCGATCCACAGCGGGCCGTGGAGATGGGCCGGCGGCTGGCCGAGCGAGGTGTCTGCTATCTGGATGCCACGATCTCCGGCAGCAGCCAGCAAGTTCGCGAGGGGCAAGCAGTGGTTCTGGCGGGTGGTCCCGCGGCTGAGTTCGAGCGGTGCGAGGATTTATTTGCCCTCTTTGCCCGCCGCTGGTTTCATTTGGGGCCTTGCGGCGCCGGCTCGCAGATGAAGCTCGTCAGCAATCTTGTCCTGGGCCTGAATCGCGCCGCCCTCGCGGAAGGGCTATGGCTGGGCAAGGCCCTTGGGCTGGATCCACAGGTTGTGCTGACGGTGCTGCGCGAGAGCATGGCGTATTCGCGGATCATGGACACCAAAGGCCAGAAGATGATTGCCGGCGATTTCGAGCCCCAGGCCCGATTGTCGCAGCACCACAAGGACGTTCGCCTGATGCTCCAGGCCGCCGCCGGAGCGGGCACGGATCTGCCCTTGACTGCGGCCCACGCCCGCCTGCTGGAGCTGGCCGAGAGCGCAGGCTGCGGAGCCCTGGACAATAGCGCCATTATCCGCGCTTTCGAGCACCTCGGCCCCCCGCGCGGGGCAGACCAGAGTGACAAGCCTGGAGAGGCCGGGCCGGGAGCGAAGCCATGAGTCACATCTCGATAGATTCTTCTGCGTTGGCCCTGTCGCGCAAGGCGAGGCTTATCGTCCTGGTAGCCGCCTTCAGCGGCTTGCTCTTTGATGGCATAGAGCTTGGCCTGATGCCTATCGCGTCCATCTCCGTCACGAAGAGTCTGCTGGGCGACGGCTTCACGGATGCTCTGGCGGGGGATTGGTTTGCGCGATTCACAGCGAGTTTGATGCTCGGCGCCGCCGTTGGCGGCATCGTGTTCGGGGCGCTGGGCGACCGCATCGGGCGTACGCGGGCCATGGGGGTGAGCATCCTGTTCTATTCGGTTTTCTCCGGGGCGGGATGGCTGGTCGGCAGCCTGGAGCAGATGCTTATCCTTCGTTTCTTCGTGGGGCTGGGTGTTGGCGGTATGTGGCCCAACGGCGTGGCGCTGGTTTCGGAGTGCTGGCCGAACGTGTCGCGGCCCCTGGTGGCAGGCATCATGGGCGCGGGCCTGAACGCCGGCATTCTGCTGCTTTCTCAAATCGCTCGCATCTGGCACATTACGCCGGACTCGTGGCGATGGCTCTTCGGGTGGAGCGCCGTCCCCGGCTTGCTCGGGGTCGTGGCGCTGCACTTTGTGCCGGAGTCGCCCAAGTGGCTGTCCACGCGCGGAGCGGTGGCCAGGCGAGTGGCCGCGCCGCTGCGTGAGTTGTTTCGCCCACCACTGCTGCGGCTTACCGTTTTCGGCATCGTGCTGGGCTCGATTCCCATGATCGGCGCATGGGCGGCAAGCAAGTGGATGATTCCCTGGGCGGACAAGATCGGCGGGGCCGCACAGCCGGACTATAAAGCTGTCACGCAAGGCTTTTGGGCACTCGGGGCGGTGCTCGGCAGTTTCTTCGGCGCCCAACTCGCCGGAATGCTCGGCCGGCGGCTCTCGTATTTCCTGATCAGCCTGGGTTCCACGGTGTTGACCGGCGGCCTTTTCCTCTTCACGGCCCCTTTGCAGCCCGGTTTTCTGCCGACGGCATTCGCGCAGGGTTTTGTCGCAACACTGTTCTTCGGCTGGCTCCCGCTGTACCTGCCGGAGCTGTTTCCGACAAAGGTCCGCGCCACAGGCAGCGGGATCGCCTACAACGCGGGGCGTTTCGCCACGGCCGGCGGGGTGTTCGCCGCAGGCACGCTGGCCGTCTGGTTTGGCGGCGACTTTGCCAAAGTGGGCGCGGTGATGAGCCTGATCTATTCCCTCGGCATGGTAGCCATCTGGTGGGCGCCGGAGACAGGGAACAGGGACCTGCCGGACTGACTTTGGATTTATGATTTATGATTTTCGATTTTCGATTTGAAATCGGCAATCGGCAATCTAAAATCTGCGCGTCACAGCTCCTTGATATAGATGTTCTTGAATTGCAGCAGGGCGGGCGGGCTGGTCCATTTGCCGTTCTGTTTGCTGCCATGATGCTGGAGACCGACGAGGCCTTTCTCGGCCATGCCGGGCAGTTGGGCGTTCTCGATGACCGTGATCCCATTAAGCACCACCGTCACGCGGTCGCCTCGCACCGTTATCTCGAAGCGGTTCCACTGGCCCACGGGCTTGTCAGCCTGGTGACGCGGAGTCACGGCCGCGCGGACTTCCGGCGGCATTGACTTGTCCATGCGGTAGCCGTAGAACTCGCCCGAGCCGATGGGCCAGCACCAGATGTTGACCTGGTTCTTGCCTTCGCCGCGAAGGAGAATCCCGGAGTCGGAATCGGGAAGGGACAGCGTCATCTCCTTGCCCGTGATGTCTTTGGCGTGCGTGCCGTCGGGCAGGATGTAGGGGACCCGCGGATTGATGTAGGGTGTTTCCTTGATTCGCCAGTCCACTCGCATTGTGAAGTTGGCAAACTCCTGCGCCGACCATAGGCTCTTGTCGCCCTTGGCCTGGCTCTCGGCGTCGTAGTCTATGACGCCATCGATGATTTTCCAGTGTCCGCCGTCGCCTTCGGGCACCTTCCAGCCGGCGAAGTCACGCCCGTTGAAGAGCGCCGTGAACCCGGCGGGTGCTACGTTGTCCTTTTCTTTGGCCGGCTGAGCAGTCTTGGCCGCAGGAGCTGTCGCAAGAGCAACGCCCACAACAACGATCCATGCCAAATACTTCGTCGATTTCATGTCTGTCTCCTTGAATGTCACTATGAGTTCTGATTCACCCTGCCGCCGAGCTGAGTGTCGCAGCGGCACGGTCGTATTATGTCCCATCGCACGAGCGTCGTCAACATCGGTATGGGCAATTCCGTCCGACACTCGTGCGTCACTTTCGCCAGAGCCGATCTTTGAGCTGCGGAAACAACTCCATCGCGTTTTCACGCATAATTTGCCGGCCGATTCGCAGCGCGTCTTTCTCGCGAAGCTCGCCGCGGAGGACTTTTTCGGCCAATGCTTCAGCCAAACACCGTCGCGTAAACTCGGTCGCCCCGTAGATTCCTTCGGCGGTTCCCGTGTCGGAGCCCCACATGATGCGGTTCGAGGGCACGGCCTCCAGCCACTCCTGATACGCTCGTTTGGCCATCGTGTAGCTCAGCGTGGGCATCCACACCGAGTCGATCCAGACGTTGCGAAATCGCATGGCGATCACGCCCGTTTCGCCCACCCAGGGAAACCCGCCGTGAAAGAGGACAAACTTCGTTTTGGGATTCGCCTCGATAAGCTCAGCCAGCAGTATCGGATTGGCGCCCTGAATTTTTGCCTGACCCGTGTGAATCTGGAAGGGCAGGTTGTGCTTGGCGCCGAGCTCGACCAGCCGCCACATGATGAAGTCCTCGAAGTCCCGGATGTCCTGGGCCGTCAGCTCTTTGCGGGGCCGTCCGAAGATTGCCGCAGCGCGTTCTCTGGGTACGTTCTCGAATCGCAGCGTTCGCAGGTACGCCAATGTGCTCTTGAGGCAGATGGCTCCGGCCTGTTTCGCTGTTGCCGCTATCCGGTCGAGAACCGCAAGGTAATCGTCGAGCGAGTTGACCTGCATCTCGTGACGCTTGGCGAACGCATACGGGTCGTCCAGCGGGTCTTTGAATTCCGACGGATGAAAACCCCGCACGACGGATGTCACGTTGCATAGCGCCACCGTGAAGGGGTAATGCGTGGTGAAATCGAGGCGCGCCCAATGGGCGTCAATGACCATCAGCTCGATGTTCGCTCGCTCGGTGACGACTTGCTTGAGCCATTTGTCGGTCTTGTAGTTCTCGAAGATCTTGTCATTCAGCGTGCGGGCCTGCTCGTTTGTGATCGTGTCGAAGTCCACATCGTAAAGGTCGCGAAACGCCGGCAGCAGGTAGCGGTAGAAGCTGGTGGCTCGGGCGTTGGCGAAATTTTCCCGGGCCTTGGACCACCACGTATCGAACGAGCCATCCTTGGGCCAGGCTTCCAATGGATGGATCCAGGGGAAGTAGCTTCCCGCCCAGATACTGCGCAGAGTGATCCCTTCGCCTTGCTCGGTTTTATCACGAGGGCCGATTCGCTCGAACGGCATCAGATGATCGTGGGTGTCGATCGCAGGCACGGCGTCGATGCTTGCCTTGATGCGGCCATAAACGTCAGTCTTCTTGACGTCGTCCGCCCGGACGGCGGGCACGAGCATACAACACTGAAGGACCAGAACGCACGTGATCGACAATCGCATAACACAACTCCTAATCGCAGGCACTTCCAAAACTCAGATTCGTGCTATTGCCAATATTTCTTCTGCACCGCTTCGGCGGCCTGGATATGTTCCTCGTGGGTATCGAGCTCGAATTCTTTCATCAGGTCCGCGACTTTCACGTCGGCGGACCTGCTTTCGATGACGGTCCATTCTTCTTCGTGAAAGGTTTTGATATTTACTTTTCGTCCGTACTTGGCGTGGATGTCGTTGAACCTCTGACAATACGGCCAGGTATGCAGAAGCACCTTCTCCAGGTTGACGGGGGCGCAGACCCAGTTGGCGAAGTTTCCCGTCCAGGCGACAGCCTCTCCGCTGATATCGCAAATCTTGGTCGTGCCTTTGCGGGTGCTCGATACAACACAATACTTATTCTCCCACGCCTTGGTATTGACCATCGAACCTCCGGCAAACGCCGAGGGCCAGAACACCATCTCGGCGCCGGCTTTTCTGAGTTTTTGCCAGCCGTCGAACCACTCGATATCAAAACAGATTTGGGCGCCGATTACGCCGAAATCGGCCTTGAACACAGGCGGTTCCAGCGAGCCGGGAACGATCCCGTCTTCTATCTCTCCAATCGTCGGGTGAATCTTGTGATACTCCCCGAGCAGCGTGCCTGCTCTGTCGATGAAAACCGCCGCATTGTAGTAACGGTCGTCGTGCTTGGTGTAGATCGGACATACGACGTAGCAATTGTGCTTCTTGGCGAATTCAGCAAAAGGCCCGGAGATCGGCCCGATGGGGACTTCCGCGACCTCCTTCAGGGGCGACCTGCCTCCGGAGATGTTTACGAAGGGAAAGACCTCCGGCAGGCAGATGATGTCAGGCTCGAAAGAAACCACCTGCTCCATCCGCCCGAGCATTTTCTTTATCATCTCTTGATAGCTGCCCGCTTCGAGCCTCTCCTGGGATATACTGGCAACCCACACCTCCCGCGGCAATCGGTTGCCCTTGTCCGCCGGCGTGCTGCTCTGCGGTCCGGCTGCCGCTTGGCGGGGGGCGGCGATGACAGTTGCTCCCAAACCCAATGATGCGTTTCTAAGTAACCCTCGCCGTGTCAGTTTTTGATTCTTTGCTGCCATGATGATTCTCCTATATCAAGATCCGCCGAACGTCATTTCTTGACCTATGCAAGAAGATATTACTGCAAGAAGAAATTCTTCCAAAGAACAAAATGTCCTCCCGGCATGGCACAGATGCACAGAACACTATGCAACCCCCCAGCCAATGGGGTAATATGAGGACGCGAAAAGCAGGTTTGCTACTGTGGTTCTGCTGGAAGGATCGAAGTATGAGAGAGACAAATGCTGTAACAAACGTATTGCTCATGTTTTTGGTGTGTTTGTCTTTGTGGCCGCTGGAGGTGGTAGGCCAGACCCAAGACGCAAGACCCAAGACCCAAGTTGGGGTCGGGAGTAGTGCTGCTTCCGCTCCCGTTGTGACAAAGAAAATCCTAGCTGCCAACGATGCCGGGGAGAATCTGCTCGACCCGACTGCCTGGAGAGCATGGCAAGAAGGCTTCGAGAAAAAAGACAACGCCTTCGTTTGTGATAATGCCTCTGACACCCAGGTGCAGCGGGGCCTCTCGCAAACGGTTGCACTGAATCAAACCAGGCATGAACCGATTGTGGCGGTCGCGTGGAGCAAGGCTCAGGACGTGGGCGGCGCGCGAGACAGCGACTATTCCCTTTATCTCGACCTGGTCTATTCCGACGGCAGTCCCCTCTGGGGCCAGACCGCTTCTTTCGGCGCCGGCACTCATGATTGGGAAAAGGTGCAGGTCCTTGTATTTCCGGAAAAGCCTGTCAAATCGGTATCCTTCCACATGCTTCTGCGGCGTCATTCCGGCAGGGCGTGGTTTCGCGATCCGGAGTTGCACGTCATCAAGCCGCCGGCGGGAGCGTGCATGTTCGATGGTGTCCCGGTCTCGCCCTCAGGGGTGGCGAAGGAAGGTTTTGCGGTTCGTGACGTGGCCGCCAACTCCGATTTTGTTCAATTCGAGTCTGGCGCCAAGGGGCGGGTTCTCGGATTGGAGCTTGACACTCGCAGGGAGCAAACCGCCGACGCCACGTTGATCGATGTCACCATCTCCGACACAACGGGTAAAGACCGCGCCGTCACGCTGGTCTATGTCGTTCCAGTGCCGCCGGAGAAATGCTCCTGGTTGCAGGATGCTCGCCGAAGTGTAGCGGTCCAGGCCGGTCAGGAATACATGGATGCCGGCAGGTTCTCCGCCGGGGCCAATGGCCGTCTGTCGCGATATCCCTTCGCTGCCGTAGCTGTGGCGGAGCGCGGGACCGCTCTGGGTATCGACATGGCCCGGCCCGCGTTCTTCCGGGCAGGCTACAACGCGGGAACAGGGGAGTTGTTCTTAGCCTACGACATCGGCCTGACGCCCGAGAAGCCCAAAGCTCACGTGCGTCTGGTGAAATTTGCTTTTGACGCAAAGTGGGATTTTCGTGCCGCTCTGGCCCGATACTACGAGGTTTTCCCGAAATCCTTCCGCTGCCGCACGCCTGAGCAGGGGTTGTGGATGCCTTTCGCCAAAATCAGCGACGTCAATAACTGGCAGGACTTCGGCTTCAAATTCAAGGAAGGCAACAACGAAACCGCATGGGACGACAAACACGATATCATCACCTTCCGCTATACCGAGCCGATGACCTGGTGGATGCGCATGCCTGAAGAAATGCCTCGCACGCTCGATGCGGCTTTGGCGGAGGCACAGCGTCTGGCGGCTGAGAAGAAGGACCCTCGCGCCAAGGCATTCCTGACCAGCGGCTTTCACAATCAGGATGGGCAGTTTCCCGCCCGATTGCTCAATACGCCCTGGTGCAACGGGGCCGTCTGGAGCATAAACTCCATGCCGCAGATTAAAGGCGACGTCACGGATTTCAAGAACAAATGGAATCTGGAGCTTCGTGAGAAACTCTACAACCCCACGGCGGGCGCCGACCTGGATGGCGAGTATATTGACTCAAGCGAGGGCTATGTGACGGATGAGCTTGACTTCCGGCGCGAGCATTTCACCGTAGCTCACAGGCCTCTGACGTTTGCGGCCGATAGCAGAAAGCCGGCCATCTTTCGCGGCCTGATAGCCTTTGAATACATCCGTGCCATCTCGCGCGACGTTCACGCTATGGACAAGCTCATGATGGCGAATTCCACGCCGCACCGTTTGTGCTGGCTGGCGACGCTGCTGGATGTCATGGGCACTGAGACCGACTGGAATCCAGGTGGGACCTGGCGGCCGACGTCGGACAGCGACTTGCTCTACTACCGGTCCCTGTGCAAAGGAAAACCTTATTGTTTTCTGATGAACACCCGTTTCGAGGAGTTCTCCCACGAGCTGGTCGAAAAGTACATGAAGCGGTCGCTCGCCTACGGCATGTTCCCGGGATTCTTCAGCCACAACGCCTCACAGGGTCATTATTTCACTCGGCCGCAACTGTACGAGCGTGATCGAGACCTTTTCAGAAAATATGTCCCGCTCTGCAAACTGGTCGCCGAGGCGGGCTGGAGGCCGGTTACGCTGGCTTATTCGAGTGACAGTCGCGTTTATGTGGAACGGTTCGGCGAGGAGCTCTTTACGGTATTTAACGACAGCGCCGAGCGGCGCACGGTGACTATCAAGCTGGACCGAGACACCCCCAAAAGCAGCCGTGAATTGATCACCAGCCAGACCCTCGAGTGGCGAGATCAACAAACCAGCCTTACCCTCGACGGTGAAGATGTGGCGGTAATCAAGATACACTGATATGGTCAGAAGAACAGCACGAACAGTTGTGCCGCACGAGTGCCTTCGTTGCGATAGAATGTTTTATGAAAAGGAGGCAAGAAGGATGGGACGAGCTTATGTGGTTTTGATGTCGAGTGTCTTGTTGTCTATCGCTTTCAGCGGGCCGGTTGCCGGGCGGGACCGCGGCGAATTGTCCGATCTTGCCCGAATCCAGACGGACTTCAAAACCAAGCGCATCAGCAGCTACGACCGGTCGGGCGGAAACAACGACCGGTTCGAGAACATCAACGATGGCGAGGTCAGGGAGCTATTCAATGTGAAGGGGGCGGGCATGATCAATCACATCTGGATTACCATCGCTCCTGTCCCCGACCAACTGAGCCGAAATGACATCATCCTGCGAATGTACTGGGACGGCAATCCGTTTGCCTCCGTGGAGTCGCCGATAGGCCCCTTCTTCGGACAGGGGTGGAGTGAGAGCTATCCGTTTGTCAGCCTGCCGCTGGCCGTCGGGCCGACCGAGGGTCGGGCGATGGTTTCGTATTTCGTGATGCCCTTCTCGAATGGCGCCCGAATCGAGATCGAAAACCAGACGGGCAAGAAGATCAACGCCTTCTATTACATCGAACACGGGCACAACAACTGCCTCACACTCGATTTGGCAAGCGTTGCCTACTGGTACCAGGCTCCGCCTCTGACGAAGCTGCCTGCCATCGCGGACAAGGAATCGAGGACACCGAAACGGTTCATCCAGCCGGCCGACATTCACAAGTGGCGAAATGAGTGGCGAAAGAGCCGGGGCGGCGGAAGCCAACTTTGGGGCAACGAGAAATAGCTCCTGCCACCACTGTGAAGCATCAGAGCCGAAAGTTCACGCCGGCTTGCGAAGCCGCCGACGAGGAAAACCAGCAATAGCATTCTATTGAATTCTCGCGACAGCTTTGGTATTCTACAGCAAGTCTTGTGACTTGTCTTGAGTTGCTATGGAATGGTTTGAAAGGGTGTCTGCCATGAACAGAAGTGTGAAGTATGTCCTGGTTTGTTTAATGTTGTGGGTCGGCGGCGTATCCGTCCACGCTGCTGAAAGTGTTAAGCCTTATATCGGCCGCTGGGCGTTGACCATCCCAGGCGGCGCCGCTGGCTGGCTGGGCGTCGCCGAGGAGAACGGGCAGCCGGTTGCACAAATCCTCTGGGGTGGGGGAAGCGTAGTCCCTATAGATCGGGCCCGCATGGATGGGGATATGCTCAAACTCGAACGCGATCAGAAGATTCAACGCAGGGACGCTGCCGGCAAAGTGACTGGGTCGGAGACGCTCACTGAAACGATTATTGCGAAAGTCTCGGGAGACACGCTGTCCTTGACACAAATCCGGCCCAACAGAGATGGAAGCGATGACAGCCGCAGTGAATTTACCGGTAAGCGGATTCCTCCGCTTCCTGCGAAACCGGATCTCGCCAAGGTCAAGTACGGCAAACCGATTGAGTTGTTCAACGGGACGAACCTGGATGGCTGGAAACTGACCAATCCGGACAACGCTAATGGCTGGTCCGTACAAGACGGGATTCTTGTCAATAATCCGGTTCAACGCGAGGGCGGACGTCGCGTTTCATACGGAAACCTTCGCACCGAAGCCGAGTTCGAGGACTTCAATCTGAAGCTTGAAACCAATGTCGCCGAGAACGGTAACAGCGGGGTTTATCTGCGAGGTATCTACGAGATTCAGGTCAGTAATAGTTACGGCAGAAGTCTGGACTCGCACAACATGGGCGGGATTTACAGCCGGATTACCCCTCGCGTCAGTGCCGAGAAGCCGGCGGGCCAATGGCAGAGCCTGAACGTTACGCTGCTGGACCGTCACGTGACCATCGAACTGAATGGCAAGGTCATTATTGACAATGAGCCGCTTCTCGGCTGCACAGGCGGCGCGCTCTGGTCCGATGAGTCGAAGCCCGGCCCCATCTATTTACAGGGCGACCACACGGCCATCAACTATCGAAATGTCGTTCTGACACCGATTATCAAGAAATGAGGTTGGGTCCAAAACCCACCAGAAGGAGGCTCAGATGAGAAACCAGCTTGTCCCGCCCGCTCATCGAGATTGGATGATTACCCGGCGTATTTTTCTGAGAGCCTCCGGGGCTTGCCTAGCGAGTCTGGCCGCGGGGCCCCTTGTTTCGCGTGCTTATGCCGGCGCCAGACCGAATACGGCGCGGTTCGGAATAGTCACCGATTCCCACTATGCCAACAGGCAGTACTCCACCCGCTATTGCAGCGAGTCCCTCGACAAAATGGCCGAGTGTGTCGAGCTTATGAATAAGCAGGAAGTGAATTTTCTTATCGAGCTGGGCGATTTCAAGGATCAGGACGACCCGCCGGTCGAAGCAAACACGATTGCCTATGTGCGGGCCGCCGAGGCGGTGCTTCGGCGGTTCACCGGTTCGATCTATCACGTCCTCGGCAATCACGACATGGATAGTATCTCCAAATCGCAGTTTCTCGCCAACATCGTGAATACGGGTATCGCGCCCGACGCATCCTACTACGGCTTCGACCTCAACGGCTTGCACTTGGTGGTTCTCGATGCCAACTTCACATCCGATGGCACCGCATACGACCACGGCAACTTCTCCTGGACCGATGCGATTGTCCCGCAGGCGGAGCTTGACTGGCTCAAGCAAGACCTTGCTTCTGCAAATGGCCCTGTTATTGTCTTCATTCACCAGTTGCTCGACAGCACAGGGTCCTACTACGTGGGCAATGCCGCCGCTGTCCGCCAGATTCTCGAAGCTTCAGGCAAGGTCATGGCCGTCTTCCAGGGCCATCATCATTCGGGAGCTTACAACCAGCTCCGAGGGATTCATTATTACACGCTCAAGGCCGTGGTGGAAGGCTCGGGCGTCCAGAACAATGCTTATGCCATCGTTGAGGTCCATCCCGACCGGAGCATGACCGTATCGGCCTATCGCAAAGCCGTGCGAAAAGAATTCTCAGCCAGGTGTTCAATCGCCGACCTGAATGGTGATTGTGTCGTTGACTTCGAGGATTGTGCCATAATGGCGGACGAATGGCTCAGCGCGGGTCTGGTGGAGCCGGACCCCTCTCCTAAACCGCGGGGCCGATGACCGAGCTTGATATCCCTGGCCGGTATCACTCGTGAAAGGAACAACCGTGAGCGACATGAAGTCGGCAAGCAGGCTCAGACGGATGGTTTGCGGATTCGCCACCCACATGGTCTTGTTGGGCGGGCTGCTGGTCAATGCCGCAGCCGCCGAGGTCCAAATACAGACCTACACCTACAAGCGGGTCGGCGCACTGGAGATCAAGGCGGATGTTTACCGCGAAAATGATCGGAACGTTCGCCCCGTTGTGGTCTGGATCCACGGCGGCGCGTTGATCATGGGAGGGCGCGAGGGTGTCGATGGGCGCGTCAAGAAAATGTTTCTGGATGCAGGTTATGCCATCGTTTCGATTGACTACCGCCTCGCTCCCGAAACAAAGCTGCCTGCGATTATCGAAGATATCGAAGACGCCTTCAAATGGATCCGGGAAGAAGGGCCCAAACTGTTTGGCACAGATAGCCGCAAGATCGCGGTGCTGGGCGGCTCGGCCGGAGGCTATCTGACACTGGCAACGGGGTATCGTGTGAAACCTCGCCCCACGGTGCTGGTTTCCTTCTGGGGTTATGGCGACTTGATCGGCGACTGGTACAGCACACCGAGTCCCCACCCCCGTCATCAGAAATCGAAGATGAGCGAGGACGACGTTAGAAAGCAAGTAAGCGGTCCGCCCATTGCAAATTCGGCAGATCGAAACGGTAACGGCGGGGCGTTCTACCAGTTCTGCCGGCAACGAGGAATCTGGCCCAGCGAGGTGTCCGGCTGGGACCCGCATGGGGAAGCGAAGAAGTTTGAGTCATACATGCCGCTCAACAATGTAACGCAGGAGTATCCGCCAACGCTCTTGATACATGGAACGAAGGATACTGATGTGCCTTATGAGCAGTCGGTCATGATGGCCGAGCAACTCAAGAAACATGACATCGACCATGAGCTTATCACGATTGAAGGGGCGGAACATGGATTGGCCGGCGGCGACGCAGAGAGAATCGCCCGGGCTTATGAAAGAGCATTTCAATTTATCCACCAGCGAATGACCGCCGGCTCACCGCCACAGCCGGCTCAGTAGCGGAGCGCGCCGCGTGAATGCACGCCCGACCCGAATCGCGTACCTTCATCTCAGTTCTTCACCGCCTCTTTGGCAAGCGCCCGGTAATTGACGCCCATGGCATCGAGCCGCTTGAGGTGTTCGGTCAGGCGGGTCGCGAACTGCTCGTAGTTGCGACTTTCCGCCGGCGACCAGAGCACTTCACTCAGCGCAGCGGCCCGCGGGTAAGTCATATACTCGCGGTGCTTTCGGTCGGCGATATATTCGCCCCACAACTGCCCCTGTCCGCCAAGCACGTGTTTAGCTTGGTCGGCGGCCAGCTCGCCTGGAACAGGCTCGAACGCATATACCTTCTCCAGCGGAATAAGACCGCCGATGGCTCGTGGCTCTGTTTCTTTGGGGCCCTGGTAGTAGTCGAAGTACGTGTGCGAGGTGGGGGCCATGACGACGTCGTGACCGGCCTGGGCGGCCGCTATGCCGCCGGCCTGCCCTCGCCAGCTCATCACCACCGCGCCGGGCGTCAAACCGCCCTGAATGATCTCGTCCCATCCGACCAGGCATCGGCCGTGATCTGTCAGGAACTCATCCATCTGTCTGATGAACCAGCTATGCAGCTCGGCCTCATCCTTCAGGCCCAAACGCTGCTTCAGCGCCTTCATCTCGTCGCTCTTGGCCCAATGGGTGGTGTTTGCTTCGTCGCCCCCGATGTGAATGTGTCTGCTCGGAAAAAGCTCCATGACTTCCATCAAGACGTCCTGCATGAAGGCGACCATCTGCGGGCGCGGCGCCAACACTCCCTCATTGGCGGTCCATCGTTTCTGCGGGGAAAGAATATTCAGCTTCTCGGGATACAGACCGATTTGAGGATAAGACACAATCGCCGCTCCGGTGTGGGCGGGCATCTCTATTTCGGGCACGATGGTAACATAGCGGTCCGCCGCGTAACGAACCAGATGGCGGATATCGTCCTGGGAGTAGAACCCGCCCGGGCGTGAGCCGTTGGTTTGCCCGCCCCCCTGACGTATGGTGGTAAAATCCATCCATGCGCCGATCTGTGTCAGTTGTGGATACTTCTTGATTTCGATTCGCCAGCCCTGGTCGTCGGTCAGATGGATCTGCAATCGATTGAACTTGTGCTGGGCCATCGCATCGATGAACCGCTCGACGTCCTGCCTGGGAATGAAATGCCGCGCCGGGTCAATCAGCAGACCCCGCCATTGGAATCGAGGATGGTCGATGATGTGCACGCAGGGCACGGACCACTTAATTGTCTCAATTTTCTCTTTGTTGAAGATTGGCGGCGGGAGCAACTGTCGCAACGTCTGAATGCCATAGAACAATCCCGCCGGCCTGGCGGCGCGAATCGTGACGGATTGCGCCGTGACCTCAAGCTCATATCCTTCTTCCCCGAGGCGGGCTCTTGGTGGCGATTCGATCTCCAGTCGTACGATATTCTGCACCCTCTGCGAATCTTCCACCAGGTTCAATCGGTATCCCATCGCCGGCGCTATATAACCGATCAGCTTGGTTGCTTCTGCTTTGGCGTCGTCTCGTGCGATGACGAGCGTCTCAGTCGTGAAACGAAACAAGCCATCACGAACTTCTACCGAGACGGGGCGGGGGATTACGCAGATACTCGACTGCAAGTCCACAGATTCTCCTTCCGCGATACACGGGGTCAAAACAAGTGCAAAAATCAAAACGCAAAATGCAAAATTGAGGAAGTCATTGCCGCAACGCGGCAATTCCGCCATTTTGACATTTGATCTTTGATCTTTGATTTTTCTTGGCAGGTGTACGTTCACGGATAGAACCTTTCAGGTTTCTACTCAAACAATCTTCTTATGTCCTCGTCCGTAATTCTTTCGTCAGGCATTATCGGCTCTCCCCTTCGCCTTCGCAGGTGCTCAAAGAACTCTTGCACGTTGCCCGGCGCCGATTTGATTGCCAATCCCAACGAATATCTCATCAAAGAAACATCCGCTCCCTCAAGGACTCCCTTTATCAATCCCGTCTCAGTGTCCTCTTGCCTTTCCATCTCCTGGACAAATTTGTCCAGCACGCTCTGTATGCTGCCGTACTCTATCTGCTCCCTGGCCATCGGCCTGTTGCTGATCTGGGAATAGGGCACCTGCATCGCCCGCAGAAGGTACAGTGCTTCAGGAGGAATCGCATGCTCGAAACCTTCTTGGAATTGTGGCCCACCGTAATGCGGAGGCAGCACGATCTGGGGCCGGTGCAGCAGAACGAGGCCCTTCATTACGACGGCCCTGTCTTTGAATTGGCCGTGTTCAGCAACCAGAACGTAGGGTAGTTCCATAGCCCCGAAGGTAAAAAGCATCCGCTGGTATTCTCGAATGACCTCGGTGGATCTCCAGCATTCGTTAAACTTCTCTCTGTCAAAATCTGCCATGTCTTCATTAGACCCAACAACTCCGGCGTTGTCAAGGCGGGCACAGTGCTGTCGTCAGAGATATCTACGCAGTGCTGCGTGCCAATCTTGAGATCAAGCGGTAGGCTCTCGCACCGGGCGTCGGGCGGGCACGCCTCTGGCTCAATCATCAATAGCTCTTTTGAGGCGTGAAAAGAACTCCTCCCAAACGCCTTCTCTTACGCTACCGACCTGAACTTGGCCGCAGGGAGCCGGAGATAATCGAACGATGACCAGGTGCCATTCAGGTATCACAAAGATGAAATTGCGTCCAGCCCCATGTGCGGTAAATGTTTTTGGAGGGGCTGAAGGCCATGGCCGCGTCCCATTCGCTCTGATTCCATTGGTCCACCAAAAGAAGCCATATCTGCCGGTCAGGTCAAAATACCTGGTCTTTACCTCGGCGGGGACCTCGGTAGAAGTGGCCCTCTCAACAAACGAGGTATCGAGAATCTGCTTACCGTTCCAGTTGCCTTTGTTCAGATACAATAATCCGAATCGCGCAAGATCTCGCGGGCTCGAATAGATGCCGCCTTGGCCTTTTCCTGGCGTTCCCGCCGGATTACTGAAAAGCATGCCGTCCCTGTAGCCATAGTTCGACCAGGTGAGTTGCTTCATGCCGATCTGGTTAGCGACCCGTTCTCTGAATATCTGTTCCAACGGCTTATCTGCGGCTCTCGTCAGGATATAGCCTAAGATGTGAACCGCCGGATCATGGTATTTGAACGATGTTCCCGCAGGAAATAGAGGAGGACCAGGCGTGGTAAACGACAAGACGTATTCGCGGTGTTTTTGGCGGTCGGTTTCGTAGAATTTCCAGCCGTCGCCCATTATGCTGTCGTAGCCGGACGTCATGGCTGCCAGGTGGCTCAGCTTGATTTGGGCGTATTCGGGATATTGGTCATCCAGCGACGGAAGGTATTTGACTGCGTAGTCATCGACTGTCAGCACCCCCTCTGTCGCCAATAACCCGAGCACGGTACTGGTAAAAGTCTTTGTGCAGGAGTAGATTTCATGAACGTTGTTGGCGTCGGGACCTTCCCACATCAAGTGGCCGTTTCTGACGATTACCGTCTCGTCTGTTCCCACGCCACCCGAATTTGCGTGCAGGTAGTTTAATGCTTCATGCAATTTAGCGGGATCAATGCCCTGGCTTTCCGGCGAGGCCCTCTGCCAGGTATCGCCGGGAAAGACCGGCCCGCCATCCGCGTGGCGGGCCGGAGCCTTCTTTTCTAATGCACTGACCGGCAAGCAGATACAGAGCGCATAACACAAGCAAAACAGCTTCCACGTGTTCATCGTGGGCCTCCCGTATCACGCAAAACCAATCGTCCGCCTCACCGCTGAGCAGCCGTCTGGGCTATTGCTGGGTCTTTTTCGCGGCTTTCTTTGGCTTTTTCACGTTTTTCTGGCCTTGGGCCTTTTTGGCTGCGCGGTTTTTCGCGGCGGCCTCCTCCTCGGCTGAGATCGTCTTGCCGCCCGCCGGGTTGAGCTTGTCCAATACTGCCTGGAGCCGCTTGCGCGCAGCCGCAGCGGCCTTGTCCTTCGAGTCGGCCGAAACGAGCTGCTCGACGAACGGGGAATCCTTCATGTCGAACAGCTCTCCCGCTTCGTTGAGCTTGAAACCGTCGTCGCGGACGTACCATCTGCTGCCAAGCTGCACGAAGATCCATTCCCGCTGGTTGCCCTTGCGGCCGCGAAGCTGTGGCGCGAAACTGCGGCCGTCGTAGGTCATGCTCGTGGGAATCTTCGCCCCAGCGATCTCCGCAAACGTCGGCAGCACGTCGCTGAAATCCACGAGGTCTTTGAGCACACGTCCGGCGGGCGCGACGCCCTTCCAGTTGGCGATCAGCGGCACCCGCGCGCCGCCTTCCAGCATAGTGCCTTTTTGCCCGTTGATTGTTCGGCCACCGATGGTGCTCGTCGGCTGGTTCACCGTGCCGTTGTCAGCCGAGAAGACGATCAGCGTGTTCTCTCGCAGGCCGAGCTTGTCTATTTCAGCAACCAGCGCCCCGATCTGCTTATCGAGGTAAGCGATGTTATCGTTGTAGAGAGTCGTCGGGTCCTTCTCATCCGGCTTGCTGTCGGGCGTGCGGAGGATCGGGCCATGGACCAGGTGCGAGGCGTAGTAGAGGTAGAACGGTTTGGCTGTCGCCGAATCCTTCGGCGCATGGCGGCGCAGGAAATCCACCGCAAAGTCGTGATAGACGTCCGGACAATAGACCTCCTCCTGCGTCTCGATGAGTTGCCCATTCTTTGTGTAGCTCTTTTGCCAGTACCAGCCGCCGGCAGTGTTGTCGGTGATGTACTCGCCGAAGCCCCAGTCGGCCGGCGTTTCGCCCACCTGGCGCCATTTGCCGGCGTGACAGGTGTCGTAGCCGGCTTCCGTCAAAATCCGGGCCAGCGGGTATTCATCCTTCGCCACCGGCTGCCCTGCGGTCTGATTGGTCAAGCCGCCCGTGCGGAAGGCGTACCGGCCTGAATTGATCTCGCAGCGCGTCGGGCCGCACAGCGGCGCCGAGTAGCATCGCTCGAATCGGATGCCGCTGGCGGCCAGGGCGTCCATGTTGGGCGTCCGGTCTTTGTGGCGGTCCGAGCCGTAGCATCCCACGCCATCGAGGCCGTGGTCGTCCGACAGAATAAAAACGATGTTGGGCCGGCCAGCGGATTTGTCTTGCTGGCTCGCCTTCGTCACATTCGCCGTAGGGCTGCCCAACGATACCGCGGCGCTGGCGACGAGGCTGGTCTTGAGAAAATCTCTTCGTGACAAGCTGTTCATGGGGTTTCTCCTTCCTCAACTTTCTTTGACAGAGTGTTTGTTGTATTTCTTCCACTTATCCATATCTTTCCGGACCCCGGAACAAGTATTATACCCCGGAATTATGTACATTCAAGAGGCGTTCACGTATTACGGAAACCCAAATCTTCGCCAAAAGGCGATGGGTGGCATCCTCAATCGCAGATTGGGGATGGCTCTTCGCAACCGAGCCATGCCCAAAGGCTGCGCCTTTGAGCCTGCCACCCGCGCGAGTCTTGTTCTCTTCACCAATCCCCCTTATACTACCGCCCGACGAACCTCGTTTTGTTTAGGAGCAAAGAATGATGGCCGAAACTAAGCCCCTTCAGATTCTTATCCTATCCTTGTTTATTCTTCTATCTAATTGCACAATTTCCTGTGCAGGTTGCGCCGGCAAGGAAGATCAGAGAACCGCGTTCGATTTTTGTCTGAGTGGTAATGCCTATTATCACGCCGGGCAGTACGACAAGGCCATTGCCGCCTTCAGAGAATCCGTTCAGCTCGATCCCGATTATTATTACGCTCGCGTCAATCTCGGCGTCGTTCTGGGGAAAAGTCAAAAGCTCACCGAGTCGATTGAGACGTTCACGTTATGCATAAACAAGAAATGGGGATCGCAAACGGATCGTTGCGTTTTTTATTTTAACCGGGCGTTGGCGAGCGATCAGGTCCAGGACACGAAATCGGCTCAGAAAGACCGGGCAGCCATGTCGAAGCTCGATTCCCTTTGGGCGGGTCAGCTTCGGAATGCCAAAGACTATATCTTAATGGATGCGATTTACTGCGAGAAGAGAAACGAAGCCGACAAGAACAGGTTGTTTGACAAACACAAGACTTCCATTGCCAAAGGACAAATAATCGTTCACAAGATTGCTCATTCCGCAAAGAATGCGGAGGAATATGAGGCGCTGGGTCTTATCGAGGGCACGTTGGAAGAAGTCGCCGCCGTTCTGGCGGATTACGAGAGCTATCCGAAGTTCATGCCGAACGTCAGCGAGATTACAGTTACGCGTTCCACGGAAGAAGCAACCATAGTCGATTACAAGCTTCTATTGCCTATGGGTTTCGTCAAGAAGTACCGTCTGAAATTCTGGTCAAAGAAAGAGGAGCACAAAATTCAGCTTTTCTGGAAGAAGCTGCCGTGGCCCGGGCTCAAACTCGAAGAAACGGTAGTAGATACTTACGGGCAATGGATTCTCGAAAAGTTTCCCCAGAGGGATGGCCAGGTTTTGGCGTATTACCGAGTCTATACCGACCCCGGCAATATCCCGCTTGGAATGGGATGGATCGTTGATATCCTGACCCAAAAAAGCATTCCGGATATCATGAAGGGAACCAGAAGCCGGGTAAAAGGTGGCGGCAGTGAGGGATGAGTCCGCGGTGCATTGTCTATGCCAGATACGTGTTGAAACGATTGGAGAAATGGAGGTAATTTGGATGGTCGGCACAAAACGCGTCTGTTGCTTCTTCACTCTCCTGGTGATGATCCTATTCTGCGCTTTACGTGGTCCGGCCAACGCCGCGCTGCAAGGAGATAATACGAGGGACAATGTTGTGACGATTCTGAAGGCGGACCCGGATAATCCGTCAGGGCGGCCAGGCAGCGGCTTTCGGATCACATATCGCTGGCAGGCGGTGCCCCTGGACAAGGACTACATGGTATTCATCCACGTTGTGGACAAAGAGGGAAGGATTGTGCTCCAGGATGATCATAAGCCGCCGACGCCAACCTCGCAATGGAATGGGCTGGTGGCGTACACGCGTACTGTGCCCCTTGAGCTTTGGCAGGTAAAGGACAAGCGGACCGTTGACATCGCGCTGGCAGAAGGCCGGTACGCCATTTGGGCTGGGCTGTATGACGAGAAGGAAGGGCGAAAGGCCCTGCACACAGGACCTGGTGTCACGGAGGTCGATGAGGGCCGGTACCAGATCGGCGTGCTCACCATCGACGCGCAGGCGCCGACCCCGGGGCCGGGCGAGAAGACACTCGATCTGACAGATTATCACGTGACATTCAACGAAGAGTTCGACGATTTGAGCATCTCGGCATGGGGGCCGGCCGGAGTGGCCGGGACGCGATGGATCGCCCACACCCCATGGCATGGGGATTTTGGCGACGCTCGGTTCTCCGATCCGACGCCCGATTTCCCCTTCGCAGTGAAGGACGGCGTCCTGCGCATCGAGGCGCGCAACCGGGCCGGGCGATGGGCAAGCGGATTGCTCTCGGCGGTTGATCCCAATGGGAACGGTTTCAAGCAAAAGTACGGCTACTTCGAGTGTCGTGCCAAGTTCCCCAAGGGGCCCGGGACGTGGCCGGCTTTCTGGCTGATGGGTCTCAAGAGCCTCAAGGGCGTGCCGGGCAACACAGGACCGAGGATAAATCCGGAAGTGGATGTCGTAGAGCACTACGGGCACTGGCCCTGGAAATTTCACTATGCTCTTCACCAGTGGGGCCGCGGCGGCGCCCAGAGCAAGCATGACGAGAAGCGATTCGTTGTGTTCGGCACGGAGGAAGATTTCCATACCTACGGCGTAATGATCGATGAGGAATACATCATCCTCTACTTCGACGGCGTCGAGCTGCACCGGGAGAAGACGCCGGAATCGGTCAAGACGCCCCTGTTCCCGCTGGTGAACCTGGCCCTGGGACCGGGATGGCCCACGGACCAGACGCCAAACCCGTCGTATATGTACGTGGATTACATCAAGATTTGGCAGAAGCGGGAGAACTGAAGCGGCGGGGGCTGAGTGTGTGACAGCCAGGCACTTGCTGAATATCCCCGGTGCGATTCGGACGCACAACCTTTGGCTCCGGAGGCCAACGCTCTGTCCAATTGAGCTACGGGGACACAACCTTCATAATGATAACACCTGCACGTATTTGTGGCAATTCCAATGTTGGATTCTTGTTAGCGATCCGTTAGAACTTCAATAGCAGGTCAGCCACCAGCCTTCGATAGTCCAGGTCGCGGGGGCTGCCACTGGTGTCTTCGAGGTGATAATAGGCCAGCCTTGACTGGAGATTCTTTGCCCATTGATAGGCGAAGCCGAATTTGTGGCCTCGTGAGTCCGTTGCGCTATCGAGGAATTCGGATTCGGTGAAACCGCCAACAACGGCGTCCGCCTCCAGCTTCCTGTAGTCGTAACTAAATTCCCAGGAACCCGGGTCTGCGGCCGTGTTGAGTTTGGCTCCAAGCAGCCAGCCCGTGTCTTCGCTGGTGCTCGCAACAAGGTTTCGGACCCAGCTCCCGAAGACCGCTATCGGCATCTGTGCACATTTGAATCCGTATTCCCCGAAGGCCTCAACGATATCATAGTCGCTCGCGTACAGACCGCCTGAAGACGTGTTGCCGAAGAAGTCTGACGGCGATCCCCACGTGCTTTTCAGATCGCCACGCCCCTGCAGGTTGCCATAGTCCCAGTAGCTGGCGCCGCCGAGCAGGTAATCGGAATCGCCCAGGTCGCGCTTAATATACGTCTGTGCGCCCCACAGCGACGTGTCGGCGCCGGCGGAACTCTCATCCACCCAGAAACCGCCGCCGTTGACGAACAGGCGGTCGGCATCGTTCAGTGGTTTGCTGAACTGCCCGGCGATGCCTTCGGGATTGAGGTCAGTGTCCCAAATCATTTCGTTTCTGCCAACTCTGTAGAAGGGATTCCTGATTTTGCCGCCGAGGACATTCAGTCCTTTGCCTGCCGCCGGATGCCAGTCGAAGTAGGCCAGGTCCAGCCAGATGTCCTTCTTGGAGAAACCGTCCTCAAGGTCCTGGTTCGTCGAAACAGGGCTCTTATCGCTGCCAGTGGCGATTCTGAAGACGACATCCCATTGGTCATTGACAATGGCCTCGAGCATCAGCCTGGCGCGCAACCGGTCTCGGTCAACGCCGTTCTCCCATCCGCCGCTACTATTCTGAGCGTCCTGGTGGTCGTGGCGATACCTAAGATCGCCCGATAGCTTGATCTTCTCGATCCACTTGAAGCTCTCCGGCAGGGTCGCCTGTTCTGTCTTTTGCTTTGCTACGTCATCCAGTTTCTCGGTCGGCGATTGTTCTTTCTGCTGCTGTCTGGCCTCTAACTCGGTGATTCTGTTCTGCAATTCCGAGACCTGCTCCTTGAGATCACCAAGCTCATTAGCGTTCACTCTCGCCGCCGGCCACGAGGAAACCAGCACGGCCGCGGCTAACAGTCCCACAAATCCCTTCTTCATTTCGTTCCTTTCCATTTGTGCATCTCCCTAAAAAACACCGAGCATCTGTATGCCGCCGCGATCCGATGTCGGGCAACAACTTCGTACATCAGCAAAGAAAGATGTCCCACGGGCGTTAAGCTAATATCAACGTTGTGTTAGAATCCTGTCAATATGAAAAAAATGCCTTTGCGACCGGGAGCCTCCATTCGCAGCTCGATACGGAATTCCCGAAGGTTTCGGGGTCCGGTTCCGGTTTCTCTACGAACCGACCGGCAGGTGCATGGTAAAGGCGCTGCCTGCTCCAAGTGAGCTTTCGACTGTGACGTGTCCGCCGTGGACCTCCGCGATGTGCTTGACGATGGCCAGGCCGAGTCCGGTTCCTCCGAGCTTGCGGCTGCGGCTCTTGTCCACCACGTAGAATCGCTCGAATATCCGATCCTGATGTATCTTGGGCACGCCGCAGCCGTTATCCTGGACCGAAATCGCTATCATTGCATCGGCTCTGTGTGCTTTGATTTGGACCTGCTTTCCCGGCTCGCTGTATTTGATCGCGTTATCGACGAGATTGAGCAGCGCCTGCTCCAGCAAAACCGTGCTGATCTTCGCCTCGATCTGCGGGTCGCAATCCAGCGTAAGGGTGATCTTTTTCTCTTCGGCCCTTATGGTGGACATCTCGATGACCGAACCGAGTACCGGTTTGATCAAGGTCTTCTCAAACGTGATCTTCCTCTTCTGGGTTCCGTCTTCCAGGCTCGACAGGCTCAGCAGGTCTTCGACGATTGCGTTGAGCCGGTCGGAGTGTTTGGCGATGATCTTGAGAAAACGCTCAGCTTCATCCGGCCTTCTGAACGCCCCTTCCAGCAGCGTCTCCACGAAACCTTTGATCGACGTGATGGGGGTCCGCAGCTCGTGCGAGACGTTGGCCACAAAGTCTCGCCGGACCTCTTCCAGGCGACGTATTCGAGTCATATCGCTGATGACGACCACTGCACCACCCCTGTCGCCCTTGCTGTCCGTCAGGCTCGCCCCGTCGAGCCGCACAATCCGTTCCTCCGGACCACAAAGACTGATATCCGTTTGACTTGGGGATTCCTCGTTCAGCGTTCCCTGTATGAATTCCTGGAAATCCGCGTTGCGAATGACTTCCTCGACGTTGCGTCCCTGGGCCCGTTCGGGATCGGTGCCGAAGAACTCCGCGGCGGCTTTGTTGATGCTGACGATGTGACCTCTGACATCCACGGCCACGACCCCTTCAATCATGCTCGACAAGACCGCCTCCAATTCATTGCGCTGCCCGGTAATCGTATCGATTCGGTCTCGGAGCTGCCGGGCCATTTCATTCAGGGCCTCGGCGAGGTCCGCCAGCTCCGTCTGCGAGGGTTCAGGCACTCGCAGATCGAACTGGCCGGACGCGAACTTCTGAGCTATCTCTTTCATCCGGTCGATGGGCCGGCTGATCGTGCGGGAAATCGCCCAACTGGCTCCGGCGGCAAGCATCGTCACAATCACGACGCTCAAAATCACCTTGCTGTAGATATCCCTGAGATTCTCATCCATCGCGACGGCCGGAATCGACGTTCGAATCACCGCCAATGTTCGTCCCTGCTCGGCAATCGGCAGCGTCACGTACATCATGCGTTTGCCCAGCGTGCTGCTGAATCTCAAGGACCGCCCCATCCCTTTTTCGAGGGCATCCTTGAACTCGGGACGAGCCGCATGATTCTCCATCTTCACCGGGTCCTCATCAGAATCAGCGATGACCTGCCCGTTGGGAAGGATTACGGTAATTCTCGTATCGCTGCTGATCGCCAGCATCTTAACCACGCTGTCTATTTCCTGGTAGTCAGCCTCTTTGAGCTTGGGGGTGATTTGATGTTCTATCAGACGGGCGCGGGCCCGAAGATCGTCGGCCACCTGATCGTGGTAGAAGCCGGGCAGTAATCGTGACAGGTACCAGGTAATGATGAGCAACGCCCCGACTGTTATGAGCAGATACGCGGGGAAGAGCTGCCATAACAAGCTTCTTCTGAACATGGGTCAGTCCTTAAAGCGGTAGCCCACGCCCCGCACTGTTTCAATGTAATTGCCGCACGAGCCTAACTTCTTTCGCAACGAGACGATTTGCACGTCAACGGCCCTGTCCGTCACGGGATAATCGTCACCGTGCACGGCATCGACAATCTGGTATCGCGTAAAGACCATGCCGGGCCGCTTGGCCAGAGCATACAGAATATTGAACTCCGTGAACGTGAGATTGACTCGCTTTCCTTTGACAAGGACTTCGCGCCGTCCGGGGTCCATGACCAGGTCCCCTATCCTTATGGGCGGTTTTTCCATGTCCCGGCTGACGGCCCGGCGCAAGATGCGGCGAACGCGCGCTATCAACACCTTTGGGCTGAACGGCTTGGTCACATAATCGTCCGCGCCGAGCTCGAGTCCGGTCACAACATCCGTTTCCTCGCCCTTGGCCGTGAGCACGATGATAGGCAGGCCCTCCGTCTTCACGTTGTTCTTCAGTCTCTTGCAGACTTCCAGTCCGTCCATGCCGGGGAGCATCAAATCCAGAATAACCAGGTCCGGCAGTTTTCTGCGTGCCTTTGCGAGAGCTTCTTCACCGGAAGATGCCGTCTCGACGCGATAGCCGCTCCTATCGAGATTGTACCGTACCAGCTCAAGGACATCTTCCTCGTCATCAACGACGAGAATGTTTTCATTGGCCATAACGGACTCCGGACTCCAGACCCCAGACAGCAGACCTTAGACCCTCATGAGTCCTGCGTCTGGAGTCTTATATTTGCGTACTTATGTTAGCATATCGTTAGTGTTGTGTTAAAACTTTTGTAGAAGCTTTCTGTGGTGAGATTTCACCGCAGAATCGAGACTGATGACGGGTGATTGGTAGTCGCTGAGCACGCGGTCCGCTTGTTCGGGCTCCCTGAGAGAGCGTCCCGATCGCAGGCGATGGACCCAGCAGTGACTCGTTCACCATTCACAATTCACCAATCACCAAAGAGCGGGATTAGCGCATTTCTAACCAAATCCTAACACGGGCCTAACAATTCTGTGCCAGACTATCTACGGTAGTGGACAGTCTGAATCTGGTTTCGACCTTGACAGAAGCTTTAAGTGGGGCTTTAAGAAGGGGGCCTTGCCATTAAACACGCCCAGTTCTATCCTGGCCGTGAACTCCAACCGCTTGGACAAGGCCCCGTTCGGCATTATTGTTAGTCATAATTTCGGAAACTAAGAGGGCAGATCGGGCGGCTTGCCCGCCACACGGCGGGCGGGCTTGCCCTTCAATCGGTCCAATAGCCTGGGGCCAGCAGGAGCACGCTTTCTTACCGGCGAGTTTCATCACCTAATCTTGCTGGCCCCCTTGTTCGAATACTTCTCAATACACATTCTTTTTGATCACGATCCGGTTGTACTTTCGGGCCGCCTGAACCATCGTGCGGTCTTCCGCTATCGCGTGGCTGACCGGCTTCTCGACATAGACGTGCTTGCCCGCCTGGCAGGCATAGACCGTCATGAGCGAATGCCAGTGATTGGGGGCGGCGATCACCAGCGCGTCGATGTCCTTGCGGTCGAGCAGCTCCCGGACGTCGGCGTAGCCCGACGCGCCGGCGCCATACTTGTCCTTGAACTGCTTGACCCAGTCCCCGAGGACCTTGCTGTCGGGATCGCACAGAGCGACGACGTTGACGCCTTTGAGGCCCTGGAAATGAGTGATGTGCGCGCCGCCTCGGCCGCGAATGCCCGCTACGGCGACGCGGATTTGGTCATTGGCACCGCGACCGTCTTGGCAACGGCTTGCTCATGGATATCCCCGGAATTACCTTTGAGGATTTCAAGGCGTGACGGCTGGGGGCACGACCACCATCCATTTGAAGACGTAGGCTTGGAGCATGACGAGCACGCCCATGAGCGTGGCCAGCGCCAGGCTGTGCCAGAACACCACGCGCAGGATCGAGCCCGCATCGGGGCTGTCCGGCTCTCCGCCCGTGGCGACGCTGGCGACGACGATGCTCTGCGCGTCAATCATCTTGCCCATGACACCTCCGGCACTGTTGGCCGCGGCCGTCAGAATGGGCGAGACGCCGATTTGTTCCGCGGTGACCTTCTGCAAATTGCCGAAGAGCACGTTGGACGAGGTGTCGCTGCCGGTCAGGGCGACGCCCAACCAACCGAGCAGCGGAGAGAAGAAAGGAAACAGAAAGCCCGTCGAAGCAAGCGCCAGCCCCATGGTGGTGTCCGTGCCGCTGTAACGTGTGGTGAATCCCAGCGCGAGCATCAGCGCGATGGTCAGTAGCGACACGCGGACGCGCAAGATCGTGCGGCCGTAAAGCCGGAGCAGTCCGCGGGGCGTGATGCCCAGAAATAGCCCGGCCAAGACGCCGGCCGCGAGCAGCGCCGTGCCGGTCGCCGAGAGCAGATTGAACGTGAACTGTGCGGCCTCGGGTTCGGGCTTGGCGACCACCGGCGGCATCTTTTGCACCGCCCGGTGCAAAGCAGGGACGGACAGCTTCGGTGCGAAGGTCTTGTTTAGGGCGTTCTTGACGGGCACAAAACTCACGCCGGCCACGAAGACCGTCAGCAGGATCCAAGGCAGCCAGGCGCGCCAGTTCTCGCGGGTGCGGGACGCCGCTGCCGGCGTGGTCAAAACGGGAGCAGCTTGCGCGTGGCCGGGATGGGTCTGTATTTCCCGAGGTTTCCAGAATCGCATCAGGGTGACCAGTGCTCCAATGGCGCTCAAGCCGGCGGCGGCATCCACCAGGTAGGGGCCGTGATAGTTGCTCACGAGGAATTGTACCAGCGCAAAACTGACGCCCGTGACCAGACAAGCGGGCCACACGCCTATCATCCCTCGCCAGCCGGCCTGGGCCGCCACGAGCCAGAACGGGACCAGCAGCGAGAAGAACGGCAACTGCCGACCCACCATCATGCTCAGAGCGCTTTCATCCAAACCGGTCACCTTGGCCAGCGTGATGATCGGGATGCCGACCGAGCCGAACGCCACCGGCGCGGTGTTGCCGATGAGCGCGAGCTTCGCTGCTTCCAGCGGACGAAAGCCCAGCCCGATCATCAGCGCGCCGGTGATGGCCACAGGCGCCCCAAAACCCGCAAACCCTTCGATGAACGCGCCGAAGCTGAAGGCGATCATCAGCGCCTGGATGCGGCGGTCGTTCGACAGGCCCGACATGCGGTCTTGCAACACCTTGAAACCGCCCGTTTCGACGCTGAGACTGTAGATGAAGATCGCGTTCAACACGATCCAGCCGATGGGAAATAGTCCGAATGCGGCGCCGTACCCTGCGGACGCCAGCGTCAGTTTCGCCGGCATGCCGTAAATACCGATGGCGATACCTGCCGCCGCCAGCAGCCCCACGAGTGCCGCGAGGTGCGCGCGGACATGCCAGAAGGCCAGCAGCGCCAGCAAAGTCACCACCGGTACCGCAGCCACCAGCGCCGATAGACCGATGCTGTCAACCAGGGGACTGTAGTTCTGCGACCACGTCACAGTGTTCTCCTGCTTGATTGCGTTTTGAATCCATGGCCGTATTGTAGGGACAAGCCGGCGGAAAGGCAAACGGAATCGAGCCGCTGGAGCTTGTGGCCGCCCAAGAAGGTTGAGTTCAACGCCGCCGTTTAATGCAGATCGTCAACCGTAGGTCCGCTGAAGTCGCTGGGTCTGGAACGCCGGGCGAAGCGAGTTGGGGCAATTGCGGGGACATCACAGAACGGTGGGCTGTTAAGCGCACAGCTATGGTGGAGACCTTCGTTTCTGAGCCGAAAACATTGGTCCAGAGGACACGAATGGCCTTAAGGGACCGCCATTCGGGACATCATAATTATTTCCAACCGATATAGCGCCGGAAATTGTGGGGATACCTTACTATATCCTAATTCCTTTAAGGAAAGATTCGTGGCAAAAGATTAGGTCTATTCACTTCCAGTGCAGTGCCGGTGCCTCGCCTATAGCTTGTGCCCATGTGACACTATCTTTTTCAAACAAGACTTTATCTCTGTGGATTTCAAGAATTCTTATACCGTGCACCACGTCGCCCTGGTGTACGATTATTCTGTTCCCGATCAAAGCAGATGGTCTATTCTGGCTATACATGATTCCTGTTACCAATCCCAATGATCCTGATTGGGGCTCTGTCGTTATCTGACGAACTGCAACGGACACATAGCCTTTCATTTGCGTTTCCCACTTATCCACTTGGGCCAACTCGTATTGTCGCCGTTTTTCGAGATGTGCAAGTTCTTGTTCGTAGCTTGTTAGTGTTTCGTTCTTGGTCTTTACTATCTCTTGCTGCCTGCTTGCGTGTTCTTGGACAGGATTGCCCACCACAGTAGTCTCGTATCTTTCTTTGGAAACATCATAGCCGTCAATGTAGCCATTGGGTGTAATGCGGCCTACTCCTATCGTGGACTTTTCAGCGGTGGTAACTATATGTCGCAACTTTTGATTCAGCTCAGCCCAATCTTGTTTTTCCTGGGAATCAAGAGACCTAATCATTGATTCAGTTCTTGTCTGTAACTCCCTGCACCTCTGTAAATAGTCGCTCTGTACTTGCTGGCGCTTTTGAGTCGCCCGTTCTTCTATATTCTGCAGTCGCTCCTGTTGGTGTTTCAGTTTTGTCTCAATTTCCAACTCGTGTGCGTCGGTCATTGTGGTCGGCGGCGAGTCCTCCGTCTGCGTGTCTGCGGGCGCAACCTGTTGCGAGTTGTCGGCAACAAGTGAATGGCTGTTAGGATCGTCAATTATCATGCCCCCGATTGCTTGTCCCGCGGCGTGGCGGGAACGACAAAGAAGTTGAATGCCGAGGACGAAGATTGCCGCGAGCACAAAGGATAAGCCCGCCATCATAATGGTGTTCCTCATTTTGTCTGCCCCCTGGAACTCTTATTCCTCCGAAGCCTGGTTGAGAGTCAAGAGCCCTAACCTCCTATCCTATCCGTATATCGGCTCAAAAAGACAGCGACTTGGACGATATTGTCAAGGGTCAGATGAGTTTGAGGTTTTGCACTGGGCGGCAGATTTGATTCAATAGTCACAGTCAGTATAACCGGCCCAGAGGCAACAAATTCTTCAGAGAAGAAAGCGGGCGTCTTCCCCGGAGTCTTGCTGCATCATTCCGAATCTGCAGTGAGCAGTTCTTCAATATACTTCAAGCTCTTTTGGTCCCATCCACTAATGGATTTCTTGAATGTTTCTCGTCTTTCCTCCTCATCTGTCACGGTGCAGCGTCCGCCTGTTATCTCGACCTCCACGCCGGCCTTGTCAATCTTCACCTTGAAGACTGTGGCGACACCCTCCCCGACGGTTTCCCGGGAAACGCCCAAACCATACTGTTCTGCCAATTTCTGGACCTTTCCAATCAACTCAAGTGTATTGTGCTTCATTGCCATCTCCATTCACTGTTTACATGATTTTAGGGTACCCACTCGTTTCTGAATCATTGCGTTGACTTCATACCTCTTTCCAACCGATACATGCGCCCCAGACTCATAAGAATTAAGAGTGTGCCGTACATTCTCCTGACGAAACGCATTTGCTGCCCTGAGAACTTGTGTCTTTACTTCGGCCCTTTGCTGCTCGCCCACAGTTGTTGCTTCACACTATACCCGTTGTCCCGGTCCGGAGCAAACACATTCAGCTTTTCTATGCTACCTCCAAGAAATGCGTTTTTCGCATTTGGGCTAAATGATGAATAACGAATATCGAATAACGAACGCCGAAGTTACTTCGTCATTCGATATTGCCTGTTCGATATTCGATATTCTACTGCGAATTGATATTCTAAGGTGAAGGGCTAAAGAATCTGCCTACAATCATAACGTGCGCCGGCTCAGTCAGTAGTCGGTCCCGACAAGGCTTTTGTTCTTGCATCGCAGGGTTTTGGCGCATAAAATTCAGCATCGATGCTTTTGGGAGCAAATGCCGTAGGGCATCCCATAGAGGACAACCAAGAACCAGAAAGAAGGGGAAGAAAATGATGAAGACCAATCTCATTCAAAGACGCCAGTTCTTGAAATCGACCGCCGCGACAGGGGCGGGACTGCTGATTCTACCCAGCGGCACGCTTCTCGGGGCGAACGCGCCCAGCAACAAGCTCAACGTGGCGATGATCGGCACGTGGGGCCGGGCCGATGCGCACTTCGACGCGATTTCGAGCGAGAACGTCGTGGCCCTGTGCGACGTCAATGAGGAGCATATCGCCCACGCCGCCAAGAAATTCCCGAACGCAAAGCATTATGTCGATTGGCGCAAATGCCTTGAGCAGAAGGACTTGGATGCCGTGATCTGCTGCACGACGGATCACACGCACGCGTTTATCGCCAACTGGGCACTGAATCGCGACCTGCACTGCTATTGCGAAAAGCCGCTGGGCAACACGGTGGAAGAAGCCCGCGTCGTCCAGGCAACATATCAGAAGAAAAAGAACAAGCTTGCGACCCAGGTCGGCACGCAACGTCACGCCAAGCCCAACTTCGAGCGGGTGCGCGAGCTGGTCAAGGATGGGGCCATCGGCGAGCTGACCGATGCATACGCCTGGGGCAATCGCCAGATTCGCAGGTCCGGCTATCCCGCGGGCGAGGGCGAGCCGCCCAAAACGCTCCATTACGATCTGTGGATAGGGCCGTCGCCCTGGCATCCCTACAACCCGGAATACTTCAAAGGCGGGCCGGGCATGAATTGCCTGAGCTGGAACATGTACTGGGACTTCGGCACCGGCCAGGTCGGCGACATGGGCAGCCATACCATCGACTTGGTGTGGAACGCCGTTGACGCGGGTCTTCCCACGACGGCTACCGGCGAGGGGGACCCCTTCAACCCGGAAGTGACGCCGGTGGAATTGAAGATGACGTTCGACCATCCGGCCAACGACTGGCGCGGACCCATCACGGTCAGTTGGTATCAGGGCGGAGCCATGCCTCGCTCGCCCAAGGAATACGTCGATCTGAACAAGATCGGCCACGGTGCGATGTTCAAGGGCACCAAGGGTTATGTCATCTGCGATTACGATTCGCGAATTGTTCTGCCGTTCGGCGACGACGCGGACATGACGTACTACAACAAGCCGACCAAAGACAAGGTGATTCCGCCGTTGGGCCACTTCCAGAAGGAATGGGTCGATGCGTGCAAGGGCAAGAACAATTTGAAGACCCACTGCGATTTCAATTACGGCGGAACGGCCATCGAGCAGATGCTGCTGGGCATGGTGGCGTATCGCGTCGGCAAGAAGCTCGAATATGACGGCGCCGCCGGCCGGGTCACCAATAGCGCAGAAGCCAATGCGCTGCTCAGCCGTCAGTACCGGCCCGGCTGGACCTTGAATGGCTAAAGGATTCTCGGTAACCGGTAATTGGTGATTGATAAATGGTGAATGTTTGTAGTGTGCCCGTAAGGGCATTTGAAGGTAACGCCTTGCGGCGTCACTACAAACGATTCCCAATCACCAGTCACGATTCACCAGCCACGAGTATCGAGCACCAAGGAGTTGAGTGCATGGCAAAAGTCAGGAAGACTCGCGCGAGCGCGAAGCGCAAAGCCGCCAAGAAGCCGCGTTCCGCACCGGCAAAGACCGCCGGCAAGCCCGCCAAACGTCCGGCGGGCAAGCGAAAGAAGGCGGTCAAGAAAGCTGCCGAAAAGCGTGCAAAGAAAGCGCTTCGCGTCACAGAAGAAACCGAGCCGAAAGTTGAAGCGGCCCCCGAAGAGGTCGTCGAAGAGACGCCCAAAGAGCAAAGCTCTGTTTACTCCACGGCCGAGGACATGGCCCGGCGGCAGCGCGAGATATCGGTGGCGGAATTCTTTATGAAGAACCGTCACCTTCTGGGATTCGACAATCCCCGCAAGGCGTTGCTGACGACCATCAAGGAGGGCGTTGATAACGCGCTGGACGCTTGCGAAGAGGCGGGTATTCTGCCGGATGTGCGGATCGCCATCGCCGCCTGCGCGGACGAAAACCGTTTTCGCGTGACCATCGAAGACAATGGGCCGGGCATCCTCAAGACCCAGATTCCCAGGATTTTCGCCAAGCTGCTGTATGGCTCGAAGTTTCACCGGCTCAAGATGTCTCGGGGCCAGCAGGGCATCGGCATTTCGGCGGCCGGCATGTACGGCCAACTCACCACGGGCAAGCCCGTCGTCATCACGTCCAGGATCTCGCGCACCCACCCCGCCCATTACTATGAGCTTGAGATCGACGCCAAGAAAAACGAGCCGCGCATCCTGGCCGAGCAGACTGTGGAATGGCAATCGCCGCGGGGCACGAAGGTCGAGATCGAGCTGGAGGCCAAGTTTCAGAAAGGCCGCCAGTCGGTGGAGGAGTATCTCGAACAAACCTCCATCGCCAACCCTCACGTATCGCTTGAGCTGGTGACACCCGACGGGCAGGTGACATCGTACAATCGCGCATCGAAACAGGTGCCCGATCATACCAGGGAGATCAAGCCGCATCCTTACGGCGTGGAGCTGGGCGTGCTGATCAAGATGCTGCACGACACCAAGGCCCGCACGCTACAATCGTTCTTGCACACGGACTTCTCTCGCGTCAGCTCTCGCGTGGCAAAGGAGATCTGCGACAAGGCGAAGGTGCCCGAGAATTCCCGCCCATCGCGCATCGCCAGGCAGGAGGCGGACAATCTCTTCAAGGCCATCAACGAAACGAAGATCATGAACCCGCCGACGGATTGCCTGAGCCCGATTGGCGAGGAGGCGATCGTGGCGGGACTGAAGAAGCAGATCGAAGCGGCCTTTTTCACCGCGGTCACAAGGCCGCCCGCCGTGTATCGCGGAAACCCCTTCCAGATCGAAGCGGCGCTGGCCTACGGCGGCTCCCTGCCCGGTGACGGGCTCGCCCGCGTGCTGCGGTATGCCAATCGCGTGCCTTTGCTCTACCAGCAGGCGGCGTGTGCGATAACACGTTCGGTGCTCAGCACCTCCTGGCGCAATTACGCAGTCCAGCAGGCCGCCGGGGCGTTGCCGACGGGACCGCTGGTCATCATGGTTCACATGGCTTCGGTGTGGGTGCCTTTCACGTCGGAGAGCAAAGAGGCCATTGCCCACTATCCCGAGATCATCAAAGAGATAAGGCTTGCGCTCCAGGAGTGCGGACGGCGGCTGTCGGTGTTCCTGCGCCGCCGCCGCAAGGCCGCTGAATCCGAACGCAAAATAGCCTACATCCACAAGTATATCCCTCACATCGCCATCGCGCTGCGGGAGATGCTTGGGCTCTCGAAGCAGCAGGAGGGCACGCTGGTGACGCAGTTGACAGATGTTCTTGAAAGGAGCCGAGCGTGAGCAAGATCGCCAATGAAATCAGAGAAACCGCCGCCGGGGTGCGCTCCAAAATCCAGCGCAAGGGTAAGCCGACTTTGTCATTCCCGCTGCGTTCTTTAGCCAACGTGAAATACCAGCCGAAGACGGGCTTCTTCGAGCTCAAGGGCAAGAAGAAGATGCGCACGCTCACCGTCGCGACGGTAAAGACGTTCGCTCAAACGCTGCGCATGATGTCCCAGGCCAAGACGCTCGTCGAAGACGACGAGATTATGACCAAACGAGAGGCGTACTACGTGTCCAAGAACTGGGACGATGCGCGCTTCGACGAGCAGCCCGAATCCGACACGGTGATCGACGATATCGAGGCGTTGTTCGAGGTCAATCGGGAACAATTAGGATTCATTCCGGAGGAAAAGGGCGGCGAAATCGCCGGCAAGCTCATCGTGGTGGACCGCGACTCGGAGACGGGTAAGGAGCTGCGCATTGACTGCACGAGGTTCGGCTCGGGGGCGTACTCCATCCCGATTTCCGTGGAGCATCTGAAGTTCGAGACCAAAGCCAAATTCGTGCTCGCCATTGAAACCGCGGGCATGTTTCAGCGTCTGGTCAAGCACGGCTACTGGCGTACGGCCAACTGCATCCTCGTGTCTATGGGCGGCGTGCCCACGCGCGCGTGCCGGCGTTTTATCCGGCGGCTGGCCGACGAGCTGAAACTTCCGGTCTATGCCTTTGTCGATTGCGACCCTTACGGCATGTTCAACATCTACCGCACGTTGAAGGTCGGCTCGGGTAACGCCGCGCATATCAACCGGTATTTCTGCGTGCCCAACGCCAAATTCCTCGGCGTCACGCCCCAGGACATTGTCGATTACAAGCTGCCCACCCACCCGCTCAAGGACGTGGACATCAAAAGGGCCAAGGACGCTCTCAAGAACGACCCGTTCGTGCAGCACTATAAGCCGTGGCAGGATGCGATACAACAATTGCTCGACATGGGAGTCAGGGCCGAGCAGCAGGCCTTCGCCGTGCACGATCTCAACTACGTCATCCACCACTATCTGCCGGAGAAACTCGCCGTCACGAAGACCTTCTTGCCGTAGGGTGAGTTGTGGTCTGCGAAGCGCATTCGGCTTGGTCGTCAGGTCCGGTAATTGCTTGCGTGCCAGGACTCGCGAGTGGGTACCAGCCCATTTAGCCACGAAGACACAAAGGCACGAAGCAACAAAAAGAATCTATCACAGCCTTAGTGTCTTGGTGTCTTTGTGGCAGAAAAAGGCTTTGAGGCTGCCACCCGGCCGGCCAATTCACGCCAACTACCGGTCATTTTGGTCTTTTCTGTGGAATTTTGGCCCTGATATGCTATAATACAATGTAGTAGTATGGGTGGACCAAGAAGTAGGAGCATGAGCTTGGACAATTGGAACCGAGGGTGGCTGTCTTCAATTCTTGCCGGCGTAACCCTTTTGACATCTGTAGTTTGGGCGGCTCGGCCCGGGTGGCAGCAGCACAATGTGGACTGGCTTGGGGGCCCTTGCGGGCGCATCAAGTCAATCAGCGTTCCCCAGGGCGGGACCTTGCCCCTATGGGCCAAACCCCGTGATGGCGAATATGCCAGCCCGAGAAAAGCTGGTCCGTCCGGCGAACCGGCGGTGGGTTTTGGCCTATTCTCGGGGGAATCCGCCACACTATCGAATCTCGCCAATGTGATTGAGGCGCCTCCTATAGCGGGATTTGTTCCGTGGATAGCCGTTGCCGTGACCAATACGCGGTCCGACGACGCTGACTGGGTGGCGCAAACCCATAGCTCCATAGTGGGTACGCATCTGACCAACAGTCCTGAAACAAACTTCGCGATCGGCTTGTTCGACACGGGAGCCAGTTTCCACCTGATGAGCTACGCCGCTGCCCAGCGAACGGGCATCTATGCTTCCAATTTGCTGACGCCCAATACCGTTGAGATCATCGGTGCGACCAACTCGGCTTTCGCATTAGTGAGCCATCCGCTGGCGCTTTTCGTGGATGGATTGGCCGCCATCGACCCGAACACGATGACAGTCGATGAGTCGAACATGGTCGGCCAGAGCAACGTCTCGATCGTTGTCGGCGATGAGCCGACGCCGGACTTAAAGGACCTGCCGACCGCCATAGGCTCGCCCATGAGCGTGAATTTCGTGACGGCCATCTTCAACGACCGCCCCATCACACTGACGTACGACGGCAACGATTATGCCTCGCCGGACATTCGCTTCTACGAGCACGAGGACCCGTGCATCCCTGACCTGCCCGGCACGATTCCTCTTACCCTTATCCCCTCCGGTGCCGTGAACATACAGTACATTATCGATCTTGAGGCAATAATCGACTTTGTTTTCCAGCCGGGCCAACCGTCCATCATCGTCGGAAACCTGGGTCAGAGCCTGTTTTTTGTAGGAAGTGTGGATTTGCATGACGGGGCCCGAAGTGCAATCGATAAGAGTCGTTTCATGCTGGACACGGGCGCTCAGATCACCGTGATCAGCTCAGGCATCGCCTCCCGCCTCGGATTGGATCCTGCCAAATCGGACTTTGAAGTAGAGATCGAGGATGCGACGGGCGAGATCACGATCCAGCCCGGCTTTTACGTCGATTCGCTTGAGCTACCGGCGCTCGGAGAGTGGTTGAGCTTCACAAACGTCCCCGTGGTGCTTCTGGATGTTGCCTCGCCGGAGGGGGGCACGCTGGATGGAATCGTCGGGATGAACCTTTTTGTGGATTTCAACCTTGTCCTGCACGGCGGGGGTTTGCTTGGGCAGGGGCCGCCTTCTCTGGAGTTCGAGCGGATTCCAGCGCGTCTGGCTGCCGATATTGCCCCGCCGCAAGGCGATGGGGTGGTGGATTGGCTCGACTTTGCTGCGCTTGCGCAGGCATGGCTTTCCAGCGCCGGCCAGCCCAACTGGTACCCCAAGGCCGATTTGGCGCCGCCGGGCGCTCCCGATGGCATCGTTGATTATCTTGACCTTGCGGTTCTCGCAGAATCCTGGCTCGCCCGGACGGCGCCTTGATCGCACGCAAGGATTCGCAGAATTGTAGCGTGCGATGAATCGCACCAATTCCGCTTTGATAGCCTGCACGTAACCGTTTGACATCGTAGAGCGCTGCGAATATCATTCACACCCTGCTTGGACGTTTTTTGCTTTGTAGGACGACTCAATGAGATTCGTATTGGATGTGTTGTATGTGTTGGCTGCTCTCCTATACTGCCCCGTCATCATCTATAGGGCTGTCAGGTACAAACGCTACCGAACGGGCTGGGCCCAGCGGTTCGGCAGAATCCGGCGCAGAGACTGTTCAAGAAAATGTATCTGGCTCCACGCCGTCAGCATGGGGGAGGTCAACGCGGCCAAAACCATCGTCGAAGAGCTTGCCAAGCGGTTCGGTGACTTTGAGATTGTGGTCAGCACGACCACCGACACGGGCTTTGCCCGTGCGATGAGCCTTTTCAGCAAAAATCATCTGGTTTTCTATTTTCCTTTCGATTTCTCATGCGTGATGCGCCGCGCCTTCGATAGTATTCAGCCGGCGATTTGCCTGTTGATGGAGCTGGAAGTCTGGCCCAATTTCGTCAGTCTTGCACAGAAGCGAAACGTTCCTGTAGTTGTGGTCAACGGGCGAATCAGCGACAGGAGTTTCTCCCGATACAAAAGAATCAGGCCGTTCGCTCAGAGAGTCTTCCGGAATGTCAGTCTCGTCCTTGCTCAGACGGACGAATACGCCCAGCGTTTCAGAGCTATCGGGGCGGCCGCCGAGAACGTGGTGGTCACCGGCTCGTTGAAATACGATACGGCTCAGATCACCGATAAAGTGGAGGGCGTCGATGCCCTGGCCGCCCAGCTCGATCTCGGCGGCGAGTGGTTATGGGTGGCCGGCGCAACCGGTCCCGGCGAAGAAGAAATAGTGCTTGACGTGTATCGGAACCTAAAGCAGCAGGACGAATTCAGCGACCTGCGCCTTGCGATTGTCCCGCGTAAACCGGAACGATTCGACGAAGTCGCCCAGTTGATAGAACAATCCGGCTTTAGCCTGATCCGATACAGCAAAGTGAAGGAAAAAGCCATAGAGAGCACAGACAAATCGAAAATCGAAAATCGAAAATTGAAAATTGATGCGGTTGTTCTCGGTGACACGATGGGTGACCTGCGGAAATTCTACTGCCTGGCAACGGTCATCTTCGTGGGCCGGTCTCTTGTTCCGATGGGCGGCTCTGACATGATGGAGGCGGCGGCCCTGGGCAAGTGCACGATCTTTGGGCCGCACACGTTCAATTTCAAGCAGACCGTCGATGCCCTCTTGGCCGACGACGGTGCGATTCTGGTCAAAGACCAGCAGGAATTGCTCCAGGCAATGCAGAAGTGCCTGCGGGAATCGGAATACGCCGGCAAAATCGCCCGCAGGGGACAAGAAGTCATTAGAAGAAACCAGGGGGCTACTGCGAAGAGCATTGAACGAATCGGAAGGTTTCTTCGCAAGCCTCAGTAGAGCAAGCCGGCCGAACACACGTCTGTTGTCGCCGTTTCTTATTGAGGGTCTTGCATCAACTTGCCGTTCACGATCTTCTTCACGTTCCTGAAGCCTTTTTGCGGAGGAAGGTTGAAGAGAAGTTTTCGCCGCGGTTCGGTAATCTCCGCCGGTTTTATGCTGCCAGGGTTTAGGGTGATGCTGAGCAAGTCTTCTCTGCGATCGCGGCCCTGCGTTGTTATCTTCATAACGGCCGGGACAAAGAATCCATTCGACACCTCCCGGTAGTCCTCCAGTTCCGCACGGGCAACGACCCGGCCACTTGCGTCGAAGAACTCGATTTTTCTGACCCGATAGTCGCAGCTATAAACGTACATCTTCCTTGCTATCACACCCTGTTCTTGCTTTGTGAGTACGTCGAATGCGCCCTCATTCGACAAAGACCAACCCGCCGTCCGCGTGGCGGGCAAGCCCTCGCTGGTTTCCGCTTCGCCGATGCCGAACGATTCCAGCAGTGTTCTCGGGTTGATCGCGGGTCCTTCGGACGCATTCTGCTCCGACCACAGGCCCCAGCAGTACAGGCTGATTTCCTTCGGACTTATGGCTAACCAGAATTCGCGATCGTTCGAGCCAAGCACAATTGCTTTTGCGATCAGGGGCTTGTCACCCTGAAGGTATATTTCCGTCGGCGGGTTCACCCAGAGCTTTATATCGAGGCTCTCGCTTTGCGGTTTCTTTTTCCCCTCGGCATAATACTTCAGATGACATTGCCCGTTGGCCTTAAATGGGATGACGTTCTGAGAGTGGGACCTCAGAACAGCAAGGGCGTCGGCTGTCGATCTCTTGCCCGGACAGACGGCCAACGGCTCTGCCATCTTCGGTGCGCAGCCGGCCGCACCCGATAGCACAGCGGCCATAAATAGAATCGATTTTCTCGACATTCCGCGAGGGTTCCCGGTCTATCTTTGCCCGCGATTGACTCGCCGTGGACCTACAGTTCTTCCGTCTGCAAAATCCCGCCGATCTGCGACGACAACTGCTCGATCTGCTCCTCATTGAGATGGGGATTGACGACCTCGCAGGTTTGTCTGTCGCCGACCGTTCTCAGGAGCCAGATTTCCCTGTCATCTTCGGTTCTGGTTTCCTCGTACTTTAGAATTCGTTTGCGCATCAGAATCAGCGCGAGCGCAAATCGGAAATTGACTTTCTCCGGCTCGGTTTCCCTTTCCAGCCGCTCAAAAAAGGCCATCAGCATCTGGTCATCAACGAACAGTTGCTTCTTTTGGCCGGGCTGGGGCAGTTTGGTTTTCCAGTAACAATACGTCTGCGGCTTTTGGCTCTCCCAGTAATCCTCGCAAAAATCCCGGCGCTGCAACCCGTCTTCGGTCTGGACCAGAGCGCCGAAATACTCTTGGCCGTACTCAATTTTTCTTCCCGTGCCGAAGCACTGGCCCAACGGCTTGTTGATTGCCCAATCGTTCATTTTTCCAGCTTCTTACCCGTCGTATGAGCTACTGTTCCGATCAAAGGTTATCCATTCGCTTATGCCTTGCACGGTCTTGGGGCCTATGCCCCGGATTTTCCGGAGGTCGTCGCAATTTTCAAAGGCCGGATACATGCCCTCTCGATGGGCACTTTCGCGGTACGCGACAATCGCCCCGGCACGTCCGATCCCCAGACCGGGCAACCTGACCAGGCTTTCCACAGTCGCGTCGTTTGGATTTATCCGGCTGTCCAGCCGAGCTTCACCCGCCGGACGAAACCGCGCATCCGACCCGGCGTCTGAGATGAAGCCGCACGCCAGGCAGACCGCCGCGCCTATGGCGATGATAAATGCAAATGATTGAATGTTCTGTTGGCTTGTTTGTCTCATATCATGTATCGCATGGAATCGCCCCGTTCGAGTCTCAATTGAACTTTTGCAAAATTGAAGTTAGGCATATATTATTTCAGAAAATCGGTTTCACGATTTTCTGACAATAATCGGGTACCCTGTCATAACCTGTTGTCGAAACAAATATTATACATCATATTTTAGAAAGAAAAAATCGAACCAGAAGATTTTTTCTTTCCAAAAGTATGCCTAACTTCAATTTTGCAAAATCCTTATCACAAGTCACGACGCCCGGCGCGAGCTCTTACGATCCGCTGAAGATGCTGTCGTGCAGACTCTTCAGCATTCGAAACGATTCCTTGGATTCAAGCTCGGCGGTCAACAGGCCGCTGTGCGCTATAACGCTGTCCTCCACGTCCATGAGGTTCGAATACGTCACAGCGCTGACAAACGGTTTACTGAGCGCGATCTTGTAAAACTGCTCAATCCACTGGGCTTGTATGGCTTGATTCCACGGTTCGTGCCATACGCCCGCCCCATTCCCGTCCTGCAGATCGTTCCCATTCTGACCTGGCACTTCCACGTCGGTCAAGTACACAGGTTTGGTGATCGGCCCGAAGTTATCCAGGATGGCAGAGATCTGCATCATGTCTCGAACGTGCATGCCCGACTGATTTTTGCCGAATCGCATCTGCAGGGCGAACGCGTCAAAATTGACTCCGCTTTGCACGACCATATCCATATAGACCAGCGGCGGGATACTGTTGGGCGTTGTCGTATAATATTCACCCCACGGATTGCAGACTTCGATGATCTTGACGGCCCTGTCACTGGCTTGCTTGACGGCCATATTTGCGGCCCGCGTCATTTCCAGGATTTGCTCGAACCCAAACCCGAAATGATTCCGCGCGTTCAAGCCGCTTATGGCGTGCCACGTGCGAATGACGCCGGAATAGCGTTCCACGATGTTCAGAATGAACTGATAGGCCGTTTCCCGAATCTTCTCGAAGCCCGTTCCGTTACGGAGCAGCCATTTGGGCAGGTATTCTTTGGAAAAACAGAGTAGTGGACCGGCACTGAGTGCCACTTTCCTGCTGGCGAGCGCCTCGACACAGACGTCAATTCGTGAAAAATCGTACGTACCTTTGCGAGGTTCCACCTCGGCCCAGTTCACGGGAATGGTCGCCGTGCCGAACAATTGCAGCAGCTTCTCAACATACACCGGATTGTTAATCTGTGCAGGGTTTGCTCGGCAGCCGAAACTTCCCCGGCCAAAACCGTGACCCCGGGTCCTGGTCTTGAAGAGAGACTCGGCTTGTTTGATAGCCAGCTTCTCTGAGAAGATGATGGCTTTTTCCAGCGCTTCGTCCGCCAGTTTCGCGGCATCAGGCGGCACGGCGATATTCTGGATCGCCTGAACAAACAGGTCCTGGGATTCCTTCAGCAGGTCCGTCAGGCCCTCGATGTTGTTGAAGAACAGCCAATCCTCCCTCTTGTTGACGATTTGCATGAGCTTTGCCCGTGCGATCTCGACGTTCAGATTATAGGGCCGCTCTCTTTCGGGCAGGCAGGTAGTCGGCAGCAGAACGCTTCCAAAACCGTCGATGGGCCAGAGCAGCGCCAAGCCGGCCGTCTCCAGATTCGGCTTTGTGCACTCCACAAAACCATCTTTGAAGGCAATTTGGGCCCGGCGGATGCCGAGTCCGTCGCCGCCAAAAAGGTAGGCCCCGCACAAAGTGAATTGATCAACGACCCGGCCGTTCCGAAAAACCTGGAATCTCACTGTTTTCCTTTGTCTATCAGCGTTTTGCGTTCATTCTTTGGTGACGGACCATTCGGTCCCATTCTGGCGGGTTATTATAGTGGCCCCATCCTGGAAACGCAATTCAAACTTCGCGTTCGGCGGAATTTGTCCGTGCCGGGCAAGAGTGACGAGATGAAATTGACGCGATGCGGGGGGTCAATTTGTCGCTGTTGTGCCGGGACCTCGCGCCCGGTAGTGTCTCACCTGCGATTCATAAAGGCGATTGTTCTTCTCGATGAGTCTTGCGATCAGGCTGAATTGACTGAGCAGCGTCTCAATCAGGTCGATGTTGGCCAGAGTCGATTCAGGACTGTAATTCGGCAGGGCGACGATGACATAGCCGCAATCATGCTGCTCGGTCGCCAATTCCGTGGCGATGATACTGCAATCCTGGGCTTGCGTCACCACGGGCTCGGCGCCATCATCGATCTTGGCACAAAGCTCTTTCAGAAAGGACTCGCTGATATTCAACTTGGTGAATTCTTCCGAATCGCTGGGCCAGCTATTACCCCGTTTGTCCATGATTAGAACCAAGGGCCCCCGTTCGGACAGGACTTCAAACACCTGGCGTGCGATTTGTTCGTTCAGCATAAAGCTCGGAGAAGACAGCGATTCGTACATGTTCATTCCACGGGCTCCTTATTAACTTCTCTTGTCATGCTCCCCGAACAGACTTCGGTATAATCGGGCGGTGACTTTCCAGGCGGTCACTTTTTCACGTGATTCCGTGGATAAAGTGCAGTCGTTGACTTCGGGCGTGAAGTTATGGGACGCAACGTGCCTATTGTTTGGACGTGGGTCTTTAAGACCCGAGCATCTGTTTGAGCCTGCCCATCGGGAACCTGGTGCCGGGGCAGTGGGTCACGTGTCCTCCCGGAGTGTCCCCGTGACCGAAGATCTGGGTTTGCGGAATCCCGTATCGTTTTTGTAGAAAGCGAACCAATTTCGCCAGAGACTGCATCTGTCGTGGCGTTGGTGTTGTACGATCGAAATTCCCGACCAGGCAGATTCCGATGCCCTCCTCGTTGGCCCAATTGCCTGGCGTTCCTCCGGTGTGAGCGCCGGGAATCTGTTTTTTCCAGCGAAACGTGACTTCGACTTCACCGTCGCCGCTGTCGGTCCCATTACCAATGAGAAAATCGTAGCCGATGCCGTCCCAGCCGTTCTGCTCCCGGTGCATTTTGTCAAAAATGGCGGCATTTCCGTTTTGTGTTGCTGAGTGATGTATCACGATTGCTCTCCAGCTCTTCTCAACCGAAGAAGGGGGTAGCCAATCCCCCGGCACGTTTTCTCCGGTGGTTGGAGGGGTCGGTCTCGTCGGGATCGGCGTCCCCGGCGGGGGGCTGGGCTCAAAACTGGGGTTATAGACAATTTGCGGCATCCCCTCATCACTCGGCGCACAGCTTCCCAAAACGAGCAAGCAACTACACAAAACAACAGCTTTGCCAAACATTCTCTTGTATTCCTTTTTAGTATTGCCGATTGTCAAATTTCGACTCGCCTGCCGTCGGTCGGGCAGGTTTTCGATTTGAAACCGCCAACCGCCAACCGCAAATTTCACCCGCCGGACGTATGGCGGGCAAGAATCGGTCCGATTACACTTCTGTTTCGGCGGACCCCTTCTTCAGATCGGGCTTTTCCCTGTATCTGACCATGTACACACTGTTGCCTCTCTCGTTGTATCTCACGGTGTCCATATACGAATTCATCAGGAGCAATCCTCTGCCTCCGGGTTTATAGAGCCCATCGCCAAATCGCGGGTCCGCCACGGAATCGGGCTCAAACCCGTTTCCCTCGTCTGTAATAGAGATTTCCACCTTGCCCGGATCCACAGAATAGTCGATCTTGACCTTCTTGGCGGGATCCATCTTGTTACCATGCTTGACCGCATTGAGAAAGGCCTCTTCCAACGTTAAGTGAACGGCAAAAATATCATCTTTCCCGAAATTGTTCGCTTCGAGTCTGGTCAGAATCTGCTTGCACACCTCAACGACCGCGGACGGTTTGCTCTCGACAACTATGGAGCAGCTAATTGGTGCTTCTGACGCCATACGCATGCCAAACCGGAAAACTTTCACCTATTCGGTCTGCGACAAATCTTCGATTGCATCTTCAATGCTTTCATAAATATCGAACGTTTTAGTCAATCGCGTTATTTTAAAAATTTCGTAGATTTTCGGACTTATGTTGCAGAGTCGCAGTTGTCCCTCGCATTCGTAAATCCTCTTGCTGATTCTTATCAGCAGTCCCAGGACGGCGGAGGATAGAAATCGGACGTTGCCAAAATCCAGAATCAGGTTGATTCGGCCGGAAGCCGACTCGATAATGGGTAGGATCGAGTCCTGAAGGGCCTTGATATCCTTCTCTTCGAGGATCTTCTCATCGGTGAATCTCACGATTGTGGCATTCCCGGCGTACTCAACACTGATCATTGGCTTAACTGCGGCCATAGCGACCTCCCAATAAGGACCAGAAATTGTACGGGAATCCTATGTGAGAGCACCTTTGATGTCAAGTCTTTTGCACATATGGCAGGAATTTTGGCACAGCAGTCCCGCCGCCGGGAGACTCCTTAGATTGCGCCCGTTTCAAAAGGGCACTCTTGCCAACTTGAATGTGAACGGATACCATCTGTTCACACATTCTGGGAGAAACACGAATGGGCCTCGCAGAATCGGCAGGATGCTCACTGCGTTTTTGGACTTTTTCTTTAGGACGTGCGTAACATGCATATCAATGAATTCCAGCGCCTGATCTCTCAGAGATATGAAAAACGGGACCGCGAAAGGGGCATTCCGGGGACGTTTATGTGGTTTGTCGAAGAGGTGGGTGAGCTTGCCACCGCCCTGGCGGGCCAGGACCAGAAGAACCGGCAAGAGGAGTTTGCCGATGTCTTCGCCTGGCTCTGCACGCTGGCGAATATAAGCGATGTGGACTTGGAGAATGCCTGCGAGAAATACACCGGCGACAGCGTCAAGGGCTTCAAGCCCAAGTAGCTCGCTCGTTTTTTGCTTGACGCAGTAAGACAATCCTTTTAGAGTACATTCTAAGGGTGTGAGGAGCAGATCCTCTTCACAGGTATCGGGATGCGTCGGGCCGCCTTCCCAAAACTTCTTTGATAGTTTGAGGTGGCGCCCATGGCGGAAATCAGAAAAGAACCATTTCCAACCAATGACAGGCAAGGTGGCGGTCCAAGTTTGTTAGTGCGTCTTTTTTGGATGGTGATAGGCAACTTTATCCTATTTTTCATCGCTCTTGGAATCTATGACAGCGAAAAAAAGGGTTTGGGCCTAAAAGATGCAGTTTACTGGATAATAGTAATATTGCTGGTGCTCACAAGACGCATAGACATCAAATATTTGGGCGGACTAACCGCACAGGGCACTCCAGCGTCGATGAGCCATTGGTATCGCTACGTCGTAGGCTTGATAATATGTGCAGGGCTGATTTGGGGACTGGCCCATACGGCGAATTATTTTCTTGCTTAAATCAGAGCTAAAACCAGGCTGGTAGCTGCAAGAGCTTTTGTGCCGGAATACGTCTGTGTCCAAGAAGCCCAGGGCGGTACACCTATGCCAAGAACCGAATTCTATGAGTCAGCGGTGAAGCACGGGTTCTACGGTGTGGACAAATCCGGTCTATTTGGCAAGAAAGACAATGTTCGCAGATACTGGGAAGATGTTTCCATCAAGATGTCTATCCGCCCGGCCATTGAACGGATTTTAGAACGCAAAAACAAAATCCGCATAGTTGACCTCGGCTGCGGCAGCGGCGAAGGGGTGGAATTATTGACCCACATGCCTCCAGGTGGCCCAGTTAAAACGGTAAATAAGGAATTCGTAATAGTTGAAGATGACATCGAATTCTACAAAGGGGTCGATATATCACCAGCCATGGTCGAACAGGGTAAACGCAATTACTCCCACCTGCCGCGGGTTGAATTCGTCCAGGGGGATTTGTCAGAGGGTTTTCCTTTCATGAGAGACGACCCTTATGATATATATTTTTCATCTTACGCTTCGGAATCGCATTTGACTTTTGAGGAGCTTGGGCATCTGACGAAGGAGATTTTTTCTCATATAAGCGACAAAGGGTATTTGGTGTTTGACCTGTTTGGTAGAAACTCTCCCGAATGGCCTAAGTACTGGGGTCGAGATTGCCATACAGCCCTGCCTTACACCATGGCCTATTTATTGCCGCCGCAGAAGCGGAATCCGGAAAAAATTGAATGGTTTGACGTCACCTGCTGGAGCGGTTCCGAGCTTGTCGGGCTCATCGAATCAGCAGCCAAATCTGCAAGAAGAAGAGCCAGAGTCGTCACCATGCGGGACCGTTCGATATTTGTTGGCCGGCATATGGACACCGGTATCTTCAAAGAACAATCCCATCAAACGCGAATAGCGGTCAATCGTCTGTTCGACCCTGATTGGAGGGGACAGATAGGTGGTTTGAGTATCGACATAGACTATCTGGATGAAGCGAAAGAGGCAAGCCCGGAGGGATGGACGCGAATTCACGATTACCATAGCCAATGGCAGACAGTGGTGAATGTGCTCGATGCCTTGATGTGCACCAACAATGCGGAAGTCAAGAGGATAATCGAATCGAGTCCGCCTGGCATCGCTGATGAAATGAAAATGCTGGCGTGGTTGTATCGGAATGCCGACCGGTTTCCCGTTGTTGATTTTTGGGCGAGTATTATGGGGCCGCAGGTTGCCTGCGTGCTGCGCAATCTGGAACTTTCTCTCCCAGAGGGATTAGGTTGTGGGCACGGCCTGTTTTGCGTCGTCGAAGTCGAAAGGGGCAAAAACTGATTATTGAACCAGATGCGCATCTGTTGCATACCATCTTCCTGACGAAGTTCTGCGATTCGTTTGTCACAGACTAAGCCCCGATCGGAGCACCGATTTTCAGTTGCTGAACGCAAATACAGGGTAGCTTACTTTATTCGGAGGATATGATTTATTATTGTGGCGTCCTGGATAGCTGCGTCATTGCCCCCGGCCACAAAACGAAAAAGCACGGGCGGAGGAGCTAAACAAGAAGAATCAAGAAAGACGTGCGGATCGGTTCTTTCGCCGCCAGACGATGTTGACCAGCAGCGCCAAAATCCCGAGCAGAAGAACCAGTCCAATCCTTGTCGCGGTAATATAAGGGACATTCTCCGCAGCAACAGGTTCACTTCCGCCGGCGACCCTTTTGAGCAGCAGCACGGGCACACAATCCTGGACGAGCCAAAATCCGAGGATGAGGAGCAGGAAGGTCGGTGTGACATATTTGATGATAAAACGATAAAACCGTGGAACGGTGATGTCAGAACCGGTGTGCATCTCGGTCCAGGCGTTTTCCATGCCAAAGATCCAGGCAAAGAAGATGACCTCTATCAAGGCAAAGACAACGGTACAGAAGGTGCCGCCCCAGAAATCCATTTCATCGAGGACGCCTCTGCCGAGAAAGAATATTACAAACTGACACAGGATAAACGTTCCGGCGGCGAAGATAAGGCTGGCTTTCTTTTTGGATATGTTGAACTCGTCTTCGAGGAAAGCGATTGCCGGCAGGGCCAACGAAATAGAGGAAGTGATGCCCGCTATGAACAGCAGAAAAAACCACAAGAAGCCGAAGGCATTGCCGTACGCAATTTTTTGGAGGACAAGCGGCATCGTTACCAGGCCAAGGTTAAAAGCACCACCTTCAGCGATCTGTGCCGTCGCATCCTGGCCGAAAAAGGCGAAAGCTGCCGGTATTACAATCGTGCCTCCAAGAATGACTTCTACAAACTCATTTGCGGACGCCGCCTCCAGCCCTGAAAGGACGACATCATCTTTCTTGGTCAGATAGCTGGCGTACGCGAGGATAACGCCATAACCAACGCTTAAGGAAAAAAATATCTGTCCTGCCGCAGCCAGCCAGACCTTTGCCGAGGCGAGGGCTGACCAGTCGGGCGTCCAGGCAAATCTCAGGCCGTTGATGACGCTCTTTTCGGGAGAAGCCGGATCAGGTGTTCCGAGGGTTAAGACTCTGAACATCAGAATGAAAGCGAAAAGAAAAAGCACCGGCAGCCCATACTTGCAGACCCGTTCAATCCCGGCGCTTATACTGAAACAGACAATCGCAACATTTATCAGAAATGTGATTAGAAAAAACACATAAGCTATCCCGATACCGCTGAAGTGCTGGTTCTGCACGAGCCCCTGATAGCCCTGCAAAAATGCTTTCATACTTTCCTGTGTGGTGCAGGCATTGTACTTGCCGAGCAGGGCGAAGAAGCTGTACCCTAAAATCCAGGATTCAATATAAATGTAATAAATAAAAATAACGGTCGGGCCGAAGATACCGATGACGCCGAAATACTTGACGAATCTGTTCTTGTTCCAGATGGTATGGAAGATACCCGGAGCCGTGCTGTGCCCGAAACCGCCGCCAAATCGTCCGATGGTCCACTCAATCCACATAAGCGGCAGTCCCAGGAGAAGTAGTGCGGTAAAGTAGGGAATCATGAAGGCGCCGCCGCCATTCTTGGCGACCTGGACGGGAAATCTCAAAAAGTTCCCCAGCCCGACCGCGCTGCCTGCAACTGCAAGGATGATCCCTATCTTACTTCTCCATCTTTCTCGTTGTTGTTCCATGAGATCAGTCATGGCTATCCGTTTTCCTTTTGTCCTTCTTGCTCAGACCTTTGTGCTCCTTCGTCTTTTCGCCTTTGTCCTCCGGCGTCTCCGGGTTCCTGGACCCTATGCCAAGCAGCTCCAGCGTGTCACGTTCGATGATATTTCGAATGCTTCCGCGCGGAACGGTCGGCAAATTGGTGTCTGCCAGAAGCATATTGAAGCCGAGCAGCGTCTCGATGCATTGGCCCGCGTTACCGGACGGGAATCCGCTGCCGAACAACAGTTTATCCATGACGCCGTGCTCATAGGCCGCCACGACCATGTTATACGTTTGCCAGATGTTCTTCGGCTGTATGGTCAAGTCCGCATACACGTTCTTGTGTTTGCTCACCATCAATAACGTTTGTTCGACAAAAGGCACACCCATGTTTCCGATGACCATCTTCATCGCCGGAAATTCTCTGGCTACCTGATCCAGAAGATAGGGCTGGGTATATTCCAGAACGGCCTGGGTCCCTGCCGTATCTGCAGCGTTGTGGAAAAAGACCGGAAGACCAAGCTCCTGCGCCGATTCATAAAACCTCATCGCTTTGCTATGAGACGGGTGAAAGCCACACGCCGAGCAATACAGAGCCACTCCTTTGAGCCCGAGTTTTTCCACAATGTGCTTCAGGGTGTTGACATTGACCTTTTCCTTGACGGGCTGCAACACCGCAAAGCCAACCATCTTCTCCTTGTGCCTGGTGACGTACTGAGACAGCGTCCTGTTGATCTCCTCGCTCGGGCCATCGGTCGTCGCCAAAACGATGCACGCATCGACCGTTTCGGCCGCTGCGAAATGCTCGGACGTTTCGGCGTCATCCGCCGCAAGATGTATGTGCGTGTGACAGTCCACTATCATAATCGCCCATCAATAATCAATTCCCCCGGCCTCGTCAAGAACAAATATCTGCTCCTTGATGGAGTCACTAATAGGGGTAATTTTTTTGAATTTTTTGTGCTGGACGGCGTCTTATATGGTAGAATCGCCGAACTAAAGTCGTCCCTTTTGCTGCCGGGCCGGAAAGGTCGCTCATCGGCCCTGGGTCGTGGGTGAAGTGATATGGATTGTCCCGTTTGCAAAAATGCGATGATCACCCTCGAACTCGAGGATGTTGAGATCGATTATTGCACCGATTGCGGTGGCATTTGGCTGGACGCCGGCGAGCTTGAGCTTCTGCTCGGTGAGCCGGGAAGGGCGAGGCATCTGCTCGACTCGTTCGAGGTCGATCGCGGAAGCACCGAACGAGTGAGAACGTGTCCCATCTGCGATAAGAAGATGCGGAGAATCGTCGTTGGCTCGGCCACACCCGCCTTGCTCATCGACAAGTGCCGCAGAGGTGACGGCCTGTGGTTTGACAAAGGGGAGCTGCACGAGATTTTCGACAGGGCGGAATTGGACAAGGACAGTAAAATTCAGAAGTTGCTGAAGGACGTGTTTGTTCAGGGTCAAGGTTAATGAAAGGAGCAAGATTATGAGTACCTGGAGTCTAGTTCTGATCGGAGTTGCTGTTGTTGTTCTGGTTGTCGCATTTATCATGAAGAAGCAGAAAGGATAGTCCTGGAAACCAGGAACCTTTAATGCCTCTGCAAAATTGAGGTTAGGCATACTTTTGGAAAGAAAAAATCTTCCGGCGACAGCCGTCCCCAGGCGGATCTTTCGATTTTTTCTTTCTAAAACACGACGTGCAGCATTTGCCTGAACACTGTTATGATAACGTATCCAATTATTTTCAGAAAATCGTGAAACCGATTTTCTGAAATAATATATGCCTAAGCTCAATTTTGCAGAGCTCATACACTATAAAGGAGAAAACCTATGGGGCTTGCGGGAACGGTGTTGATCATTATAGTCGTTGCTTTGGTGCTTCTGGTTCTTTTCGTCATCGGCATGTACAATGCGCTGGTTCGCCTGCGCAACCAGGTCGATAATGCGTGGTCGCAGATTGATGTCCAGCTCAAGCGCCGGCACGATTTGATTCCCAACCTCATCGAGACCGCCAAGGGCTACATGAGGCACGAGCGTGGGACCTTCGAGGCCATCACACAAGCCCGAAGCCAGGCGATGGGGGCCAAGACGGTCGCCGAATCGTCGAAGGCCGAAGGTTTACTCGGCGAAGCGCTGAGCAAATTCATGCTGGTCGTCGAGAACTATCCCGACCTCAAGGCCAATCAGAATTTCCTCGCGCTTCAGGAGGAGCTGACCGGCACCGAGAACAGAATCGCTTTCGCCAGACAAAGCTATAATGACCAGGTCTTGTCCTACAACAACAAGATTCAGATGTTCCCCTCGAACATCATTGCGGGTATGTTTGCCTTCGGCAAACGTGACTTCTTCGAGATTGAAGTCGCCGCCGAGCGCGAAGTCCCGAAGGTGAGCTTCAGTTAAGACGCCGAACGGAACGCAGGAAAAGCCAATGAGAAGGTCCGCCTTCGGAAGGTCACCGAACGCCGAGGCTTTTGTTTCGAATTGAGCTGCAGGCGGATGGGCAAGCCGGGGAGCGGGAAAGTGTTCCTTTGGCGGGCCCCTCGGCGCAGCCCGCAGTGAGGGGTGTGCGCGGCGATTTGACCCGTCCGGTTGAGGGGTTGCGCGAAAGCGTTGAAAGTCCCGTTCCGAACCAGATCGCGAGTCAGAAAACCATGTGGGAGCTGATTAGAGCCAACAAGAGAAACTCCATTATCCTGATGGTGATGATGGCGGCCGTGCTGCTGCTTCTCGGGTTCGTTATTGGCACGGCTTTGGGCCGGGGCGCCGGCGGCCTGCTCGGCCTGATGATTGCTACGGCTATCTGGCTGATTCTGACACTGGTCAGCTTCTCGAGCGGTGACCAAATCCTCCTGGCGGCCAGCCATGCCACGCTTGTCACCCACGACGTTCATCCTCAACTGTTCAACGTTGTCGAAGAGATGAAAATCGCCGCGGGTCTGCCCGCTATGCCCAAGATTTATATCATCAACGACCCGGCCCCCAATGCCTTTGCGACCGGCCGCAATCCCCAGAATGCATCGGTGGCCGTAACCGCGGGATTGTTGGCCCGGCTCAACCGCGATGAGCTTCAGGGCGTCATCGCCCACGAGACAAGCCATATTCTCCATCGGGACATCCTTTTTGTCACGCTCGCCGGCATCATGCTCGGCTCAGTCGTCCTGCTCTCACAGGTCTTTCTGCGAGGCATGTTCTATAGTTCCATGGGAGGCTCTCGCCGACGATATTCAAGCGGCGGCAAGGGCGGCGGCCAGGCTCAGATTATCATGCTGGTCATCGCTATCGCTGCGGCTATTCTGGCGCCGATCCTGACGTACCTGTTGTACTTCGCGCTTTCCAGAAATCGCGAGTACCTTGCCGACGCGGGAGCGGCCCGATTGACGCGATACCCCGAAGGCCTGGCCAGCGCGCTGGAGAAGATCGCCTCCGATCCCTCGCCCCAGTTGGCGACGGCAAACAAAGTGACCGCGCCGATGTTCATAGTCAATCCTTTCAAGAGAAGAGGCCAGATGAAGCTGTCCGATCTGACCAGCACGCACCCGCCGATTTCCGAGAGAATACGGATTCTGCGCAACCTGAGCCAGGGGGCTTCGTTCAAGGCTTACTCCGATGCCTTTACGAGCGTCACGCACACGAAGACGGTCGTGCCCGTTGCTGCCGTACACGCCGAAGAGGACATTGCCCTGCGCCAGGCGGGGGCGCAAGCCGAAAAGAAAGAGCCTCTCGAAAAGCAAATGCGCCAGGTTGGTGACATCATGCGAAGGGTCAATCAGTTTGTGTTCTTGACCTGCGCCTGCGGTCTCAAGCTGAAAATCCCCCCAAACTTTAAGAGCCCTAACGTCACGTGCCCGCGGTGCCGCAGAAATCTGGATCTTCCCCGCGGGGCCGGATGATTTCTCGCCCCCTCTCTTATCCCCGGACCGGAGCACTATTCGATGCTGAATGTCTGGCCGGGCGTCAGTATCTTAGTATCACATTCCGCCGCGTTTGCGAATTCCTCGGCGTCGTTTCGGCCGCCCACGATATCGCCCCAATGATACGGTATGGCTACCTTCGGCTTGATCGCTTTGACAGCCTCGGCTGCTGCGGCGGCGTCCGTAGTATAGGTGCCGCCCACGGGCAACAGCGCAACATCAATCCCTTTGAGAGTTTTCATCTCTGCGGTAATGTCCGTGTCGCCGGCGTAGTAGAGGCGTTTCGAGCCCAGCTCGATCACGAAGCCGACCCAGTTGTTGCCCTTGGGATGAAACTGCTTATCGGGGTTGTACGCGGCCACGCCGGTCAGGCGAACATTCTCCAACTCGATCGTCAGTTTGTTCGTAATTGCTTCGCCCGAGTTTTGCTTGGCAACCACGTCGGCCGATGCGATGAGCTTGGTTTCGGGTCCGCTGGCCTTGGCAATGTCCTGCGGCGAGTAGTGGTCATAGTGACTGTGGCTCACCAGGACCAACGTCGCGTCGTGCGGGGAATCCTGCAGTTTCCACGGATCGATGTAAATGATGTCGTCTTCGTGGCGGATCTTGAAACTGGCGTGACCCAGCCACTGAATCGTTACACCCATAGCAGTCTCCTTTCCTGTCCCTTCTTCCGGCGATGTTTCCACAGCCTCTGTACCCGTTTTCTCTTTCCTGCATCCGCAAAGACCCGCCCCCAGGGCGAGAGCCAAAACGCATAATCTCAGAGTCCGCATCCGATTCTCCCTAACGTTAAACCGGCGACACATCATGTCACGGCTGCCCGTGAGGCCGTCTTTGGATAAGAAAGGTAATGTAGTTTCCGGCATGCTGTTTGCCTTTCGTTGCTCCGTCAGCATCTTTGCGAAGAGCGTCTCCGCCAGGTCGTGGAGGGCCTTGCCGTTCCTGCCTCGTCGATCAGGTGTTGTCAGAGAGCCGCCCCCACACGGCAGCAGATGCTCGCGACACGAATCCAGGCCAATGATCGAGGATCAATGGCGAATTGTCAAATAGAAAGGCCCCGCCGTCCGGCAGGGCCCGTGGTTCTTACAATCCGGACGTGTTGCAGTCTTGGATCAGCAGGGACGTACGTTGACAGCTTCGGGACCCTTCTTGCCCTCAGCGACTTCGTACTCCACCGCCTGGCCGTCCTGGAGAGACCTGAAGCCCTCCACCGCGATGTTCGAGTGATGGATGAACAGGTCCTGGCTGCCATCGTCGGGAACAATAAAACCGAACCCCTTCCGCTCATTGAACCATTTTACTTTACCTCTATCCACAATGTTCTCCTTAGGCCTTATTTACGGCCCGCAATATAGATTCCCTCGTTCTCAACCAGGGGTACACTCCGAGGGAGAGGAGAATACTCCTTGACACGAGATAGATAGTACCGGAGAAACCTGTCACTGTCAACAAAATCCACTAATTTAAAAAAGTTGGGGCCGAAATTCCCTGCTTGTCACCGGGGGACGGCGGACCGGAAAAAAATGTCTGCACTTCGTCTGTCATTGCCGAACAAGGCCGAGAATTGCCCAAAAAGTAAGGCGGTTCAGCACCTGGACTTGAGGCAGTCTTGCATGAAGCAGCAGTCGGTGTAAGGGCAGTGGCCGTTTGACCTCCCGAAACATGGGGTATTACCCTCTGCCACCTGGATGGCGTGTATGAGCTCTGGCTTCTTCATATTTCCGGGTGTCAGCCCAAGAGTCTGGGCTTTCATTTTTATTTCCTGCATGCCTATTCGTTTCTCAGCGATCTTTGGTGACGCCATTCTCTTGTCTCCTTAATAATCTTCTCAATCGGGTCAAATCCTGCATACATCGTTCTTGGAATCTTCACAATCTCGGGACGTCAGTTATCCCGTCAGCCATAGGCCAAACTGATTCCTCAACAGCCGGGACAAACATATCCTGCTACTATATTTTCGATGATTTACGGGGTGTCTCCGCACAAAAAAGCGGCGATTTTCGCTATTTTTTCCATAGTCCGGAATACCCCATTGTTTTCAATGATTTTTTGGGACGCTTCTTGGCAGAGGTGCGCCCAAAGTGGACGGTTCTTGCGGTTTTGCCGGCGTGGACCCGACGGATCACATGATTTGCGTTGGATCGAAAAGGTCGCGTGGACAAGCCCTCCGGACCTGCCGGCTGCTTTTCTGCCGCCCCGGGCACTTTTGGATTGTGCTTCGGCTCAAAGTAGTGTAAATACGGGGTGCCTCGACGAACTTTCTGTTGCTTTGTGTGTCGCGTAACGAGGATGGATTGTTGCTCTGATAACATTTCTACTGAAAGGAATTACCCAATGCTGAGAATAGGAATGATTGGAGCCGGTTTTGTGGCCGGGTTTCACGAGCGCGCGCTATGTTCGGTTCGCGGCGTCGAATTAGCGGGTGTTTGCGCCCCCCAAGGCGCAGAGGCGCTGGCCAAGCGGGCGCGCCAGGACGGTCTGGGCGACACCAGGGTATTCGAGAGCATTGCAGATATGTGCCGGGCCGTTGATGTCGTCTGCATTTTCGCCCCGAACCCTTTCCACGTCGAGATCATGCGGAACATCGCCAAGGTCGTCGAGGACGGGGCCAAACTCAAGGGCATCATTTGCGAGAAACCGTTGGCCCGGAACCTCCAGGAAGCGGACATCATGGCAAGAATGGCCAAGGCCGTCCACGTGCCCACGGCCTATTTCGAGAATCAGCTTCACATGCCCTCCGTCGTTGAAGCCAGGCGCCAGCTCGCGGCGGTCGAGCGCAGCATGGGGGCCGTGCACCTGGCCCGCAGCGCAGAAGAGCACGGCGGACCCCACGAGCCGTGGTTCTGGGACCCGACGCGGCAGGGCGGCGGCGTCTGCTGCGACATGGGCTGTCACAGCATCGCGGTCGGCATGTACATGCTGACACCGAGCGGCCGGCCGCTCGACTGCCTCACGCCCGTTTCGGTCACGGCCAACATGGCCCTGCTCAAGTGGGGCAAAAAGCCCTGGATCGGCCGGCTCAAAGAAAGAGGCGTGGATTACAAGGTCACTCCGGCCGAGGACTACTCGAACGTGACTTTCGAGTTCAAGGACCCTGAAACCGGCGTTTGCAGCGTCGCCCAGGCCACGAACTCCTGGATGTACGATGCGCCCGGCCTTCGGCTGCTCATGGAGGCTTTCGGCCCGGGCTATTCCTACACGGTCAACTCTCTGGAGTCGCCCGCCGGGCTGTTCATCAGCGATGCGGCTGCTACCGCCGTCGCGGACAGCGAACTTGCCCTTGAGAAGGCGCAGGCGACACGCGGCGCGCTTGTCCTTCAGCCAAACGAGCCTGACCTGTACGGCTACGTCGCCGAATGGCGGGATGCCCTCTCGGCGTTCGAGCAGGGCAAAAACGCTCTGCTCGATTTCCGGTACGGCCGGAAAATCACTATGCTTGTCATGGCGGCCTACATGGCCCACGAGAAGAAGACCACCCTCGACCTGACCGATTCGGCCGTGCTGAAGGCACTCGATAGCTACGTTCCCTTGATCCAGCAGGGTAAAGGGACGCAGGTGCTTCTGGGCGCCTCCGATGTTCGTGCTTCGAGCCAGGCAGGCCCGGAAAAGAAGGTCTCCAAACGCCGCAAAGGGGCTACGCCGCGGTAAGAAAATGTGCAGACCGGCGGCGAACGAGCCGAAATATAGGATGAGATCCAAGTTATCGTTTTTGGTTGAACCGTATGGACTTCGATAGGAGATATCAAATGAAGCGATATGTTTTGATGAGCCTTCTGTTGGCGAGCATGTTCGCCTGCCCGGCGGTATTGGCCAAGGAGTTTGTGCCGGAGGATATCGAGGCGCAGATGGCCATGCGAGAGCGGGAGATGGAGCTTCAGCAGCGCGAGGCCAAAATGGACATGGACCGGGAAATGCGGAAGCTTGAGCTCGAAGGGCAAAGGCTCAAGCTCGATCTGGCACGACGCGGGCACAAAGGCGAGCCGCATCCGCTACTTCTGCTGGTTGTGGTCGTCCATATCCTCTTAGCCATTTGGGTCTATATAGATATCCGCCAGTTGAACCGCGGATCAGGGTTATGGATCGTACTGGTGCTTCTGGCGGGTCTTCTGGCGGCGATTGTCTATGCCATCGTTCGTCTCGGTGACGGCCGCCAGGCAAAGTCCTGACGTCAGTTTGTGGTTGGTAGCTTGTAGCAGCGGCTATGAACCATGAACCATGAACGATGAACTATGAACTACGAACAGCGCTGATTCAGCCGGATAGATCACAGCTTTCGCAGCGAAGAATTCCACGTCGATTTTGGTGCGCGAGTTCTCTGCGCGGCGGCTCAGACCTTCAGAGGGCTAAGCGGAATACCTGTCTTTCCGCCGCGTTCTTGAGTTGGGGGGCTTGAAATGGGCTGTAGTCCATCCGGCAATGCCTGGCCCTCATCGATGGACACACCCAGCCGGCGTAGTCCCGCCTGCACCCATTGCGGCAACGGCTCGCCCCAAGTCCTTTTCGCAAAAGCAATTAGCTTCTCCGGGTCCAGATCGGACCTCTCCGGCAGTTGCACAGAATCCAATTCAGGCGCGCCGGATTGGCTTTGTTTTGCAGAATCTGTCTCTTTGTCCGGGTGGGTGCGGCGCTGCGCCTCGGCCACATCGGCTTCGGCCGTTCGGCGCATCAGTTGCATGGCCCGAAGCTGGGTGATGGTCTTGTACAGGCTCTTCTCGATCCGGCGTTCGTACTCGAACAGCCGCTCAATCAGCCTCTGGCCGCACCAGTCGTCCTTGGCAATCCGGCCGAGAACCAGATACTCGGGGGCGTAACGCGGCTCTTTCGGCGTCTGGCGGCCCAATTTCAACCGCTCGTAACTGATATGCGATTCGACCATGTCCTCAATCACCTGCGCCTGCATGGTCTCGGCGCGTTTGAGCCGCCAGGCGAGACTGAAGGCCCGCTGGGCCAGCAGGGTCTCCATCGCCCCGGCCGGGGCCAGATCAGCGAGCATCTGCTCTCGCATAGAATCAAATTCCGCCTGATTCTCGGTGGGTACGACATCCTGCACGGCGAACAGGCCATGCTTGAGGGCATTCTGCGAGACCACGGCCTTGCCCTCGGGTGTCGAAGGCCCCGTGGATTTCTGTGCATTTTCCCGATTGGCGTTGACTTGAGCGTCAGTTGACATGAGATTTCTCCCTTCTGAATTGACTGTTTACAATTGACTATTACCTATGGACCATGAACTATCTACACTATTTAGTTTGATACATATTATACAACATGCGATATTCTCCGTCAAGTGAAATTCCAACAAAATATAGCGATTGGCCGCAGACGCCGGCAGGAACAAGGAGAGACAACGGTAGGGTGTGCAACTTGTTGCTCACGCTGGGGAAAGGTTTATGATAGGCGTATCTCAAATTTCAGACGCGCCGAATCTCAGGGAGGGGATTATTCCGTCCAACGCATGAACATTAGCGCCGAACATTTCGGCGAATAAGAACGGCGGGGCAAGCCCGCCGTCCGCGTGGCGGGCAAGCCCCACCCTACGATGTGCCCTGATTTACAGCCCACGCAAGCTCCGCCCAAAATAGGTAAGATATCGCCCGATTGTAATATACGAAAGAAATGCTCCTGACCCCTGTTCTCTCCAACCGAGATAATAGGGCTTACCTAATTACTGCAGAAGTCGAGCCAGAAATGATAGAGCATTATTGGCCCTCTTGTTTTCCGACAGTGTATCGATTCATATTCACCAAAGAATAACGCCTTGCCTTGATTCAGTTTATCGTCTGCTACCCATCTTGGATTCCTGGTAACGTCAACAATTAGATCATCTATCCATGCGTTGATCTTTTCATACCAGTAATCAAAACCGTTATCTTGAACATAACCTAACATAGCAGCGATATCATGATCCTTTGCATGCTCCTCTATCTTAAATCTTCCGATACCTTTCAGAACATAGTCCTGCTTGCTGGTAGGAGGTAACCGTTTTGCTTCAATAACGAAAAGCGGTTTGGAGAACGGTTGATATGGTGCTGCAAATATCAAGATATCGGGCCCGCTTTTGGCCTCAAATCTGAATAAATAACCACTCGACTCTCTCAATTTATCATTCAACAGATTGTGAATCTCCCCTGTAATATCATCTTCTTTAAAACCCGATAAACTGGCTCCGGGAGTCTTGACAAGTTTATTGGCTATCTCTCGCAGATTGTTTCGCAAGAAAGATAATATCTTCTTCTGGTGCTGGTGATGCTCTAACGAGTATTTTAATGTATTGTGAATATCAGGCCCGCTCTGCTCAAGGAACATATCAATACCCGCTACTCACCAAGTCAGTAAACACTTCGTTTGCATCACGCAGCGCTATCGATTTCAGCCAATATCTGAGGATTTTTGGCTTAATCAAGAATACCACGTTAGGGCGATACAACTTGATGATCCGTTTATACAGAACATTTGAATCCTGCGGATTATCTATGAGATCATTTAGGTCGCCTGCTTCTATTTTTACTTTTTGGGTTTTGGAGATCTTTGTTGGTCTATCCCGGCTACCATAAACAAAGGGCATGCAAATGAACGAAGGCGATTCCAGATATTCCAGAGGATAAAACTGCTTGGAACTATCCTTATAAATAGAATTCAACGATGTGCAAAACACTTGTGCAAAAGCTAAAACAGTTTGACGCGCGGCATTTTCGGTGTTGACACTTGAGTCTTCCCCTTTGGATAATTGATCTATGGCATAGGCAAGAATATCATCGCATATGATTTGCTCAGCTTTCGACAGTTCTAACCTATTCTTGTCGTCAGGGTATGGCAAAGCCATAATGTCTTTTTTTAAGACAGTTCCGGCGGAACGACTAACGCCCGCACGCCCGCTCAATGAGAACAAAAGCATTTTGTAGAGATTCCTATTTACCATGATATTTCTTCTTAACTCTATCAATTCCTTCTCTTGATGGTCAGGTGCATGAATTCCGATTATCTCATGTTTGAAAATCAGATAATCTTTTCTCAAGGCTACCGGTAAGGAAGGGCATTCTCTTATTAGAATATGAGGCGGTTCAAATATGGCCTTATTTTCTTCTGCTGTACGGTAGAAAGTTCTTGCAGGCTCAGTTACAATATCGGCATCTTTGATTGTATCGGCATCAAACTTATCTGTTGGGATCATTCTGCGATTCGCCAAATGAGATGCCTTTGTGCCGCCGCGCCCAACAATATACCCTTCTCCATAAAACCAGCCTTGCTTTTTCTTCTCTATTAGATATCCCTCCAACGTTCTTAAGACTTGTAAGCGTTTGAGAAGGGCGTATAAATGGCCACTGCCCAGAAGGTTAGATTTCCATATGAATTGTTCTTCTTTTGCAAGTTCTTTAGGCACATAATACAGGTCGTATTTATCAATCTCATAGTACAGCTTTTCTTTCGATGTTCTCGTCCGTTTAACAGTAACATGCAATATATCTTTGCAGTCGGGTGGAATATTCTGAGCAAAAATAACTGCCACAGGGTAATTTCTACCCTCGAAAAGAACGCCGCTTAAGCAACTAAAGTCAAATATTTGTGGCACATTATAGTTGCTCAGGAATCTCTTTCGATACTCAAGAGTCTTATTATACAATAGAGGCCCGGAAGGCATCACAAGAGACAGAAGGCCGCCTTTCTCAAGTAGTTTCATTGCCTGTTGTAAGAAAAGAAGAGCGATGTTTTTATCTGGTATTTCAAAATCTATTGCCACTTTTGTCGTTAGGTTATTCCAGTATTCATCTCTTTTTGCTTTTTCTTCAGTTCTATCCTTTCCCTTGACAGGTGGATTAAAAGGTGGATTCCCTATGACGAGATCAAATTTTCCTTGATTTTGTATAAAATCAAAAAAGTCCTTTGCAATGATATTGCTGCTCAGGTCAATGAGCTTTTCTTGGGTCAACTCTTCCCACATTTTTGTCGGGTCAAGCATGTCGCACACAGCGACAGTCAAGCTGAATATAGCTAATCTTACGGCTTCAGGTTCAATGTCAACACCATAAATTGAATTCAAGAGAATAGGCTTGAGTTTTCTTATAGTTGGGGATTTGATTTCGCCTGTATTTTCATATTGTTCTTTTTGCCACCACTGCACAATACGCTTAAATGCCGCAACAAGAAAAATTCCGGACCCACAACTTACATCAATCAGTTTTAAATTCTTCTTCGGTGACTTGAAGGGCATACATTCATCAATCATGAAATCAACTAAATGAGTTGGAGTATATGTGATATCTTTACGATTAGGAATAAACTCCTCATATATCCGACTTATGAGTTCAATCGGAAGGTAATTGAAATCGTATAGTTTCCACAACACATACTGCTGGTTCTCGAGATTTGCGTCCAAAAAGTCTGCAAGTTTCGATAGGTCGAGCTTTGCTATTTCTTCTTTTTCTTGCTCCTCTAATTCAAAGATTTTGCCGTTTACGTCCTTGCCCAGATCTTCAAATAGCTGGACACATCTATTCTTTCGGAGAACGTCACAAAATGATTGTGCCCCTTCAAATCTTGTGAAGTATTTTTGGGGCAAGACACGATTCCCTTTACTGTCTGTTCGTTCCTCGAGATACTTCACAAGGATGCTAAGAACCAACAGCTTATTACATATAGTTTCGTTTTGACCTATAACAAATGAATCCCGGAGCCTCCGCAAGCCATCAATTAGCTTGTGGTATGAGCTGCTACCTGCTCTAAACTGGTTTCTGTTTTCCCGCAATTCCCAAAAACTGCCATTCTTAAATAGTATTGCCGAATATTTGTTGTATCCGGCGTGGACTTTTGATGTCAAGGAAAGAGAATCGAAGACTTCTATGAGGAAAGTTTTCCCTTTTCGCCGCAGAGGTTTACGGCAATTGAAAATTCTAACTTCTGTCTTATCAAAAACATAATAGAGAGGTACGATTCCACTGGTCCATAATTTTCTATGTATGTCTATGAAATCATCCTGCGAAATGTTATCATCAGAGTTGTTATATATAAATATCTGTGGAACAGAACGCCTTCCCTCAATTCGATGAAAATATACCGCACTTGCTTTTAATTCTCGCGCAAGATGAACCGTCAGGATTTCATCAAATGACACATTTGCATCATTCCTGTAGTCCCTGTTGGTGAACAATAAACCCGATCTAGAAGAATCAGTTTCGAAATCCAACAAGCGCAACTGTTCATCTAATAGTTCGTTCTGCATGATTCTTCGTAAATCCCTCTGTGCTGTGCAAACAATAGGTCATCAACTCAGTCTGATGCACGCAAGTGTACATGAGCTTATGGAAAATTCCAAAATGGTTTCTAACAGCAGAAAGAGCCTCCAATGGATAACCGCAAATTATGAGACATTCTCATTAGTGTTAATCCCGAGGACATCGTACTCACCTCTTAATGCCTAAACCGGGGCCGCCTTGCTTATTCCGCGCTTTCAATGAGATCCTTGCGGATCTCGCGTATTGATCTCTCAATCCTACCGGCTCGTTCGGCAGCCTTGGGATTAGCTTAGCAGACGTGAGTTGGGCTGTCACGAATTTTTCACGGAATGCAGAACCTATGATACAGAATACGGGAAGAGGCAAAATCCGGCGGGGAGGGCGAAGCTTGCCGGCGGACATTTCGGCAAAAAATGCTTACTTGCACAGGGCAAGCAAGGTATAATGTTTTGCCGTTGGTTCATAGTTCGTAGTTCATGGTTCGTGGTTTATAGTTCATAGTATGCGTAAGGAGCATCTATGTCGGGTCATTCGCACTGGGCGGGGATAAAGTACAAAAAGGCGGCTTTAGACGCAAAACGCGGCAAGGTCTGGAGCAAAGTCGCTCGAATGATCATTGTCGCGGCCAAGCAGGGGGGCGGAGACCCGTCTGCGAACCTGTCCCTGCGGTACGCTATCGACAAGGCCAAAGCCGCCAATATGCCGAAAGACACCATCGAAAAAGCGGTCAAGAAGGGGACCGGCGAGCTGGAGGGAACCAGTTTTGAGGAAGTGCAATACGAGGGCTACGGCCCGGCGGGCGTGGCCGTCATGGTCGAGGCCCTGACGGATAACCGGCATCGAACCGGCCCGGAGATCAAGAGGATTTTCGAGAAGCACGGCGGCTCCCTGGGGACCACCGGCTGCGTCAACTGGATGTTCACGCAGAAGGGCTTGATTACCGTCAGGACGACCAATGCCGACGAGGAGCAGCTTCTGGAGATCGCGATGAACGCCGGCGCGGATGATATGCAAAATACCGGCGAGGTTTTCGAGATCACCTGTGATCCGGCTGCCTACGAGCAGCTCAAGACTACTTTGCAGGAGAAGGGGATAGCCACCGAGCTCGCGGAAATCTCAATGGTTCCTAAAAGTACTGTTGATATTGGTGATGACCATATCGCCAAGAGGATTCTTTCGCTGATGGAGGCGTTCGAGGACCACGACGACGTGCAGAACACGTACGCCAACTTCAATATCCCCGCGGATACCCTGGCTCGCATTTCGTAACACACATTTTGACGGATGAACCTGCCGGGAGGTGGAGGGACAACCATCACTGCAAGGACGGCCTACTTCTTCGATTGTTCGGAAAGTTCCTTCAGTCGCTCGGTGGCGAACTGATAAACCTGCTCGCCCATCCGGCTGACGATCTCCTTCCGTTCGGGGTACATCAGGCGAAATTGCGAGCGGTATGCGTCTTCTATCTCGATGGCTTTCTTGTAGTGTTCGATCGCGGTGTCATTCTTGCCCTGTTGCTCGGCGATTTGCGCGAGTTTGAAATGCAGTCTTTCGCAGCCGGGATAACGGTCAATTGCGTCGCAGGCCACCTCAAACGCTTTGTTCAACCAGCCGGCTTTGTCCGGTTCTCTCGAAACGTCCGCCAGCGCGTTATAGGCGTCGGTGAGACGCTCGAAGTCCTTGAAAGCGGCGTTGTTGCGGCCGATTGCAGCCTGGAGGGACTCGACGGCTCGCACCAGCAGGTCGGGACTCTTGCCCTGCGTCATTTGGAAGTGGTGCAGATACAGGCGGCCATCGAGCGACAGGGCAGCGGCGCTGAGCGGATCGGCCTGGGCGGCCTCTTCAAGGAGTCTGTGCGCGTTATCAAACCGCCCGGCGGAGACGGCCTGATTCGCTGCTTTGATTTTGGCGGTGCTTGCGGCGACGGGAACGAGCACGTAGCCAAGATAGATACAGGTTATTGCAAGGGCCGCGGCTACCGTTATTGCCTTTACGATGGGCGCCGGCCTTAGAAGAACCAGGGCTCGCTGGTTCGACCGTGAGCTTATCGCGACAACGCAGGCTATCATCGCCCAGAACGTGGTCGATACGCCAGGCTCGAAAAGGGCGAAGTCCGTCAGATTGTGCAAGGCCACCCCCAGCACGGCACACGATAGGGCGACGACCGTGTGAGTGTCGGGTCGCTCATGCGCCGTTTCGTATCCGCTGGCGAGAGGGCCAGCCAGGAGCACGAAGCCCACGACAAAGACGGCTGCCGGCGCGACGTACATCGTGACAATCAGATAAATCATCACGTCGAGCGATTCACCAAGGCCTGTGTGCATGAGGATGGGGCGCACCGTCAGCAACGCCCCCGTGATGACAATCGCAAAAGCCGTGGCCAGAGCCTGCCCCGAGCTTGCCGAGGGGGTCCGAAAGGCGCTTTTGTGCGAGCCGGTTTGCGCCGGCGTTTCTGTCGCTGTTTCGGGAGCAGTCGTCCTCCAAAGCGGAATGAAAATCATGGCCAGGAATCCGGCGAGGCCCAGCGGGCCATATTGAGTCAAGAGGCTCAAGGGGAAGTTGTGCGGGTCTGCGACGGATTCCAGGGCCGCCGCCGGTTTGTAACGCGGATAGTAGTGCGTGAAATTGCCCGGGCCGACGCCGGCAACGGGATGGTCGGCATACATTTTCGCCGAGGCGTGCCAGTACTGCCACCTGACCAGCATCGAGCTGCCGCCCGGCAGGCGGCCGTGGCTCAGCCCATACCGCACAAGCGACCAGCCACCCGCGACAACCAGCAGCGCGCAGGCGGCGAGTATGACTTTGCGGTAGGGTCTTAGCCGGCTGCCCAACAGAAGCAGCACCACAAACGCCGCCGAAGCGAGGAACAGGCCCGCAATTGCGCCTTTGCTTCGCGTCATCAGGAGGCTCAAGAGGACAGCCGCAGCGGCTATGCCACAACCGAGAAGGTACTTGCGGCCGGCCGGATCGGGTTTTCGATGCTTGAGCTTGTCAATCAACAAGGCGACGGCGGCCGCAAAGGCCATCAGCGCGAACGAGCCGGCGGAATTGCGCGTCGTGAAGAAGCCTCGAACGCCTCCGGAGTAAAGCCGATGCTCGAACATGAACTGCTGAAGTGAGCCGGGTTCTATGCCCATCGGTTCGAGCAGACTTTGCGGGCCTTGCTCGTACTGTTCGACCGTCATCTGGTTGCTGAAGAAGAACTGCTCGGCGCATTGATAGGCCGAAACCACGCCGAGCGTGGCGATCACGGCCAGCACGAGCTTGACCTTCGACGGGCAGTCCAGTATCTGCACAAGCAGCAGGGCCATCAGCGGCGGAGCCAGAAGCATCGCGGCGCTGGTCAAGGCCAGCCGTTTGTCCGCCGCTGCAAAGCCCGCGACGACGGCGGCCAGACACAATACGCCCAGACCCAGCTCCATGCCGGCGGCGCGATATGAGAACGTCCCGCTGCACAGGCTCCATACGAGCCACAGCACGAATGAGAAGATCAGGACGGTCGATACGATAAGGCTGTAAATGCTGTCCCCGAGATCTGCCGCCGAACTCGTGGATTGGATCGCCGGGCCTTCGACGAACGTCGCGCGAATCGCCATCGAGCACAGGCACAGGCCGAGCAAGGCGTATTCGAGATACGCCAGGGGCTTGCTCTTGGACGGACTGCTATGGGGGGACTGTTTTGTCATTTTCAGTAAACAATCTGCTACTAAGGCACAAAGACACCAAGATCATAGAATGATTCTCTTTATGCCATTCTTTGCCAACGGAACATTGAAGTTAATCAGGAAACCTATGCGTTTTCCAGTCAATTTCAGGTAGCTCAACAATTGAGCCTGCCACACGGGATTCGTTTGGTCCGCAGCTTTTAGTTCGCAAATAACAAGTCCTTCAACTACCACATCCAACCGTAATCCCTCGTCGAATGTAATGCCGTCATACTTTATAGGCACCTCTATCTGCCGTTCGCATGACAGCCCCCTCTTTGTTAACTCATGGCAGAAACAGGTTTCATATACCTTCTCCAGAAGCCCCGGGCCTAATGCTTGGTGTACTGAGTAGGCAGCATCCACTATTTTGGCAGCGACCAGCTCTTCCTTTTCAGATGTTTCTTTATATTCCACTTTTGCTTTTCGTGTCTTTGTGTCTTCGTGGCCCAAAGACTCACCCTCCCTTTCTTTCTTCGTGCCTTTGTGGCTCAAAAATTTACCTCGATCTTGTTTCAAAGACGGCGATGATGGCCAATACCAAAATGGTTTGAATGAAAATCAGAACCGCGCCGACCCGGTTGACCTGGTAAAGAAAAGTCGCGCCCAGGCCGGTGCAAAGCGTCGCCAGATACAAGACCAGGACGGTTTGCGTATCGGTCAAGCCGTGCCGTTTCAAACGGTGCGAAAAATGCTGTGTGTCACCGACAAACGGGCTCTTGCCCTGGCTGAGACGCAATAACGTGACGCTGATGAAGTCATAGAGCGGAACGGCCATGACAACCAGCGGCATGAAAACCGGGTACCACGCGCCGCTCTGTGCCTCGTGGTAATAGGTGGTCCGCAGGCTCAGAAGGGCGACGAAGAAACCCACCACCAGCGAGCCGGCGTCACCCATGAATATCGTCGCGGGCGGAAAGTTGAATACCAGAAATCCCAGCAACGTGCCCACAAAGACAATCGCCAGGCCGCCGACAAGAATCTGTCCGCTAAACGCGGCGGCGGCAAACAGAATGGAGCTGACGATGACCGCCATGCCGGCCGAAGCTCCGTCCATGTTGTCCAGGAAGTTGAAGGCGTTGATAATCAGGACGATCCAAACGGCCGACAAGACGGACGCCACGGCTTTGCTTTCGAGAAAGAATTCAACGCGGACCTCCCCGAACGCCGCCGCGGCGATCGCGACGGCAAATTGAACGGCGAGCTTGAAGAACGGCCCCAGCCGCTTCTTGTCGTCCCAAAGACCCATCGCAAAAAGAACCAGGACGCTGAGCCATATTACCAAAAGCTCGTTCATTCTGGCCAGGAAATCGCCTGGGTCGATCGTGGTGCGCTCGGCCAGCCAGCCGAGGCGGCCCGGGGCGACGAGGAATTTCACGACCACTATCGCCGCCAAGATGACCGTTGAGAGTGCGCCAAAGATGGCGATGCCTCCGCCCAGCGGAATCACGCTGCGGTGGTATCGATCCGGCGCTGGGTGGGCAACAAAGCCCGCGCGGACAGCGAGTTTCTTTGTCACGCCCGTCAAAGCAGCCGAGAGCACAAACGAACCCGCCAGTAAAGCGATCGCCAAGAATATCAAGCTGATGATTCCTCACAAATCAAGAGCAAACACGCCTCAAGAGGTTCCCCGCGTGTGCAAAATTCATTTTGCACACCCTACATTCGCCGGCGGCATGATTTTAGCTGCTCCAGCAACCGGACCCTGACTTTCTCGAAGAAATCGAAATAGCACGGCTGCCTGTAATCCGGGTACGTATGGTCCAGGGCCTGCCACCGTCCCTTGTCGAAAATCAACGTGACCTCGGCGAATATTTTCTTGCCGATGTATATACGATGCGAGTAGTTTTTTGTTGTGGCCAGGACCAGTTTGGAAGGCTCGATGATGCCGGGGTCGAGATTGACCGGCCGGGGCAGGGGAAGGCGCAGGGCTTTGGCCAGCTTCTGCTCCAGCTTGTTCGTCTGGTGCTTGATTTTTGCCAGCTTCCCCGGGTCGATGAGCCGTTCGATGCTGATAAACTGCCTCAGAATCCGCGGGCCCATCTGGTCTTTGTAGTAATCGGTCTTGTCGAAAGGCCAGACCTCGCTCGTGAAATCGGCGGTCCCGAACTTGTCGGTGAGGGCCTCGGCCGCCGTGTTCAGACACTGGTTATTGGCCGCCAGAATCCCGACGATCAGCTTTACCGGATTAGGCTCGTTCAGCATCCACATTATCAGACATCGCAGATTCGCACCGCGTAGGCCAGAGCTTTAATCGCATCTCCCTTGGGGACAAACTCATGGGCGACGTACCCCTGGTATCCCGTCTCGGCGATGGCGCGCATAATCGCGGGGTAGTACAGTTCCTGCGTTTCGTCGATTTCGTTCCGGCCGGGATTGCCGCCGGTGTGGTAGTGGCCCATATAGTCCTTGTAGTCGCGAATCGTGCGGATGATGTCGCCTTCCATGATCTGGGCGTGATAGATGTCGTAGAGAATCTTGACGCGCTCCGAGCCGACTCGTTTGCAGACCTCGACGCCCCAGGCCGTTTTGTCAAACATGTAGTCCTTGTGGTTGACCTTGCTGTTGAGGTATTCGAGGCAAATGGTGACCTTCTTCTCTTCCGCGTGTCCGGCGATTTGCTTCAGCGCGATCACCGTGTTCTCGATTCCGACGTCGTCGGGCATCCCGGCCCGGTTGCCGGGGAACGTGATGACGTTCGGGAATTGATATTCGGCCGCCGCATCGATGGCCTCGCGGATCTTGGCGAGGCATTCCTCGTGATTCTCTTTTCGGTTGAGCCCCTTGGTCAGGCCGTGCGTGTTTATCATCGAGCAGGCAAGGCCGTGTTTCTTGACGGTGGGAAAGTCGCTGGGGCCGAGCAAGTCGATCGCTTTGATGCCCATCTTTTTGGAGATGACGCAGAGCTCGTCGAGCGAGAGCTTGCCGTAGCACCACTTGCTGACGGACTGGTTAATGCGGCCATTCTTGACGATTCGCTCGACGTTGTCCGCCGCGCCGGCGTATCCCGTCCGCGCCAGCGAGCCGCCCACGGTTGCGGCTGCGATCAAAGAACTGCTGCGGATAAAGGCCCGCCGCGACAGTCTATCGTTGCTTTGCATAGCCATAATATTTTCCTTCATTTGGTTTGGTTCAGTTTACCGGTTACACGTGCCTTATACTTGCGGCACAGACCTTGAACTCCGGTATCTTGGCGATGGGGTCAAGGGCATCGTTGGTGAGCATGTTCGCGGGCCCTTCGGCGAAATGGAACGGCATGAAGAGCCAGCCTTTAGCCACCTGCGTACCGACGCTTGCTATCGTCGTGACCTTGCCTCTTGCCGTAGAGACTTCTACCGGGTCGCCGTCTTTAATACCGTATTTCTGGGCATCTTGAAAGTGAATTTCCACGTAACCCGTGGGAGATTTCTGATTGATGGCCGGTACCCTTCGCGTGAGGGTCCCGGTGTGGTACTGATAAAGAAGCCTGCCGGTCGAGAGAACGAACGGAAATTTCCTGCCGGGCAATTCCGCAGGCTCTTTGAAGGGCACGGGGTGGAATTTGCCTTTGCCCCGGGTGAACTTGTCCTTGTGCAGGTACGTTGTGCCGGGATGGTCTTTGTTGGGGCAGGGCCATTGCAGCCCGACGCTTTCAATCCTGCCAAACGAGATGCCGCCGTAGATGGGGGTGACGGAGGCGATCTCATCCATAATCTGCGATGCGTTCTCGTAGTGCATGGGAAAGCCGAAGGCGGTGGCGATATCGCATACGATTTGCCAGTCGTCGCGCGCCTGGCCCGGCGGCGGGACGGCTTTTCGCACCCGCTGAACGCGGCGCTCGGTGTTGGTGAAGGTCCCATCCTTCTCCGCGAACGAAAACGCCGGCAGCACGACGTCTGCATACTGCCCCGTCTCCGACAAGAAAACGTCTTGGGAGACCATGAACTCGACCTTCTCAAGAGCCTTTCGGGTGCGGTTCAGGTTCGGGTCGGACAGTGCCGGGTTCTCTCCCATCAGATAGAGCGCCCTGACCGAGCCTTCTTCAATCGCATGGAAAATCTCCACGACGGTTAGGCCGTTCTTCTCCGGCAGTCTCGCGCCCCAGGCCTTCTCGAATTTTGCACGCATTGCCGTGTCTTCGACCGCCTGATAGCCGGGATAGACGTTGGGCAAAGCCCCAACGTCGCACGCACCCTGGACGTTGTTCTGGCCCCGCAGGGGATTGACGCCGGCTGATTCCTTTCCGATGTTGCCGCTTATCATGGCCAGGTTCGCCAGCGACAGGACGTTGTCGGTGCCGGTGGTGTGCTGGGTGATGCCCATACTAAAGACGATGCAGGCGGTCTCGGCCTTCGCGTAGATGCGGGCCGCCTGCCTGATCGTCTCAGCAGGGACGCCGGTAATCTTCTCGGCCGCTTCCGGCGGCGTTTCCTTGATCACTTCAGCCGCTTTCTCGAAGTCTTCGGTCCGTTCTGCGACGAAGTCTTTATCGGCCAGGCCCTCCTCGATGATGACGTTCATCAGAGCGTTGACAAGGGCCACGTCGGTGCCGGGACGCTGCTGCAAGTGCACCTTCGCATAAGGTACCAGGTCGATTTCTCTGGGATCGGCGACGATGAGCTCGGCGCCGTTTCGGACCGCGGCCTCTTTTATACTCAGGGCGATGACCGGGTGGGCCTCGGACGTGTTCGAGCCTATGACGAAGATGCACCTGGAGTTCTTGAGCTCATCGATGGAATTGGTCATGGCGCCGCTTCCAAAGGCCCGGGCCAGGCCCGCGACGGTCGAGGCGTGACACAGCCGGGCGCAGTGGTCCACGTTGTTTGTCCCGATGCCGGCCCGAATGAACTTTTGGAAGACGTAGTTGTCCTCGTTGGTGCACTTGGCCGAGGAAAGCCCCGCGATGCTATCGGGCCCCGTTTCGGATTTCATTTTTTTCAGTTTCTCGGCAATAAGCGTAATCGCTTCATCCCAGGATGCCTTCTCGAACGCGCCGTTGCGCTTGATCAGGGGCGTCGTGAGTCTGTCGGGATGGCCGACGAAATCCATGCCGAATCGGCCTTTGACGCAGAGATTGCCGTTGTTGGGTATGCAGCCGACCTCGCTGGTGACTCTGACGAGGCGGTTTGTCTTCGGATTGACGTTCAGGTCGATTTGGCAGCCCACGCCGCAATAGACGCAGGTCGTTCTGGTTTTGACGACGTCTTTCGCCTGGCACAGGCCCTTCGCCGACCGATCGTAGAGCGCGCCGGTCGGGCAGGTCGAGATGCACTGCCCGCAGAGGACGCACGTGGATTCATTCAGAGGAATATCGAATGCCGTGGTCACTTCAACGCTGGCCGCCCGCTGTCTGAACGTCAGGGCGTGCGCCATCTGGACCTCGTCACAGATTTGGATGCACCTGCCGCACCGGATGCACTTGCCCGGATCGTACTCCAGGGCGAGGTTGTCGCTCGTATAGTTGCGAGCCGGCTCCGTGTACGGCGCATGGCTGAAGACCTCGTCGCTGAGCCGGTATTCGTAGGCGTATCTCTGGAGAGTGCAGTGCCCGTTCTCGTCGCATGTCGTGCATCGGCCCCTGTGCTCGGTGAAGAGCAGCTCGAGAATCGTCTTGCGGATTTCCCGGATTTCGTCGGTGCCGGTTCGCACAACCAATCCATCCCTGGCCTGGGTCGCACACGAGGACTGAAAGCCCCGCTGGCCCTCGATTTCCACAAGACACAGCCGGCAGGACCCGGTCGGCGTCAGTCTCGGATCGTAGCACAGATTAGGAATCTCGATGCCGTTGGCAAGGGCTGCCTGGAGGATTGTCTGCCCCGGCTGCGCCGTAACCTGTTTGCCGTCTATTGTCAGTTTCAGTTGAGTCATGTCAGTGGGGAGTCATCGCTTAAGGTCGCATCGCAGGCATCTGTTTGCCTCTCGAATCGCTTGTTCTGCTTCGAGTCCCAGGACCACTTCGTGGAAATTTAATTTTCGTTTCCGGACCGGCAGGTTCTTCTCTTTCTGCCTCGCGGAGACCGCCATGAGCTCCTCTTCCGAGGGTGCTGTAAAGGCGAAGCCGCTGTCGCCGGGCAGTCGCCCCGGGCCGCCCAGGAATTTGTCGATATTGACCGCGGCCCTCTGGCCGCCGGCGATGGCTTCGATGACGGTTGAACCTCCGGTGACACAGTCGCCCGCGGAAAACACTCCCGGCACGCGCGTCGCCATCGTTGCCGCGTCCACCTTTACCGTGCCCGATTTTGTTACTTCCGGTCCGTTCTCCCAAATCAACGGCTCCGTCGAAGCCACCTGGCCGATGGCGACGATGACCACGTCGCAATCCAGTATCGTCTCGCTTCCTTCGATGGGCACGGGCCGGCGTCTGCCGCTTTCGTCCATATCCCCAAGAGCCGCGCGCACGTATTCGATGCCGGTCACACTGCCGTTGCCGACAATGCGCTTGGGTATGGCCAGAGTATGAAGCTCGATGCCTTCTCGCAGGGCTTCTTCGATTTCTTCGGCGTAGGCCGGCATTTCCTCCCGGGACCGCCGGTAAAGAACAGTGAGCTTTTTCGCTCCCATCCTGATCGCCGATCTGGCGGCGTCAATCGCGGCGTTGCCTCCGCCAAGCACGACTAATCGACGGCCCTCGAATGGCTCCGCTTTTCCCAGGGCCCTGTTGCGCAACAGCTCCAGTGCGTCGATAACTCCGTTCGCGTCTTCGCCGGGGACGCGCAGCTTTCTGCCTGTTTGCGCGCCCGTGGCGACAAAAACGGCTCTGTATTGCCCATCCATGAGCTCGCGGACATTGGCGACCGGGCTTGATGTCCTTAGCTCGATGCCGTGCGAGAGGATGAAATCGATTTCATCGCCAATGATTTTCTTAGGCAGTCTGTATTCCGGGATACCGAGCGTGAGCATTCCGCCGGGGATCGGCTGAGCTTCATAGACTACGGAAGGCCGCCCCATCAAGGCCAGGAAGAATGCGCAGCTCAGCCCGGCCGGGCCTGCTCCCACGACCGCGACCTGGGCTTTTCCCGTCGCCGGCTTTGCCATCGGCTTTGAGAAGTCCGACACGTTGTCGGCGATGTAGCGTTTGAGAGCGCGGATGGCAATCGGCTCATCAACGTCGCTTCGGCGGCACCGGCGCTCGCACGGATGGTCGCAGACCCGGCCGCACACCGAAACGAATGGGTTTCGTCTCCTTATCAGATTTGCGGCCTCGCCGAGCTTGCCCTCGGCGGCCAGTGCAATGTACTCCGGTGCATTGACGCCCGCCGGACAGGCGTGCCGGCATGGAGATTGGACCAGCGCCTCGCACCGGGCGGCCCTGCAGTGTTTCAAAACGATATGCTCTTCGTATTCGTGGCGAAAGTATCGCAGCGTCGAAAGCACGGGGTTCGGTGCCGTCTGGCCGAGCCCGCAAAGAGAGGCTTTGCCGACGTGCCTGGCCAGCCGTTCCAGCTTGTTCAAGTCTTTTATTTCGGCCCTGCCTTCGCATATCGCCTCGAGGATGTGCAGCATTTCTTTCGTGCCGACTCGGCAGGGGGTGCATTTGCCACAGGATTCGCTCTGGACAAACTGCAGGAAGTACCGGGCGATATCCACCATGCAGGTGTTTTCGTCCATGACAATAAGCCCGCCCGAACCCATGATGGCGCCGATCTCTTTGACCGAATCATAATCTATGCCGAGATCGAGGAACTGTACGGGGACGCATCCGCCGGAAGGTCCGCCCATCTGCGCCGCTTTGAACTTGCGTTTCTTCGGAATTCCGCCGCCGATGTCGAACACGATCTGACGCAGGGTTGCGCCCATCGGCACCTCCACCAGGCCGGTATTGTTCACCTTGCCGGCCAGAGCGAATATCTTTGTTCCTTTGCTGCCTGCAGTTCCGATGGCGGAATACCACGCTGCGCCGTTGTTGATGATGAGCGGGACGTTGGCGAACGTCTCGACGTTATTGATGGTGGTGGGTTTGCCGTGGTATCCACTCTGGGCCGGGAAGGGCGGTCTTGGCCTGGGCATCCCTCGTTTGCCTTCGAGGGAGGCGATCAGCGCAGTTTCCTCTCCGCACACGAAGGCTCCCGCCCCCATGCGTACCTCGATATCGAAATCGAATCCGGAGCCGAGGATATTCTCGCCGAGCAGGCCGAGCCGGCGTGCCTGGTCTATGGCAATGTTGGAATGTTCGACGGCGATGGGGTACTCGGCCCGCACATAGACGAATCCGTGGGAGGCGCCGATGGCGTAGGCGGCGATAATCATCCCTTCGATGACTCTGTGCGGATCTCCCTCTTTCAGCGCCCTGTCCATGAACGCCCCGGGGTCGCCCTCATCGGCGTTGCAGATCACGTACTTCTGGTCTCCGGGTGCTTCCCGGCAGAATCGCCACTTCAGGCCCGTCAGGAAGCCTGCACCGCCTCGGCCTCGCAGGCCGGAATTCTTGACCTCCTCAATGACCTGCTCCGGCGTCATCTGCAGCAGGGCCTTTGCGGCCGCCTCGTAGCCGCCGCGAGCGATGGCGTCCTTGATCTTCTTCGGGTCGATCCTGCCGCAATTAGCAAGGACCCGTCTCTGCTGATCTTTATAAAAGCCGACGTCGTTAATCGAGGGCAGCGCCTTGCCGTCTTCGCAGACCGCCAGCGACTCGACGGGCTTTCCTTCGCGAATCGTTTTTTGGATTATTTCATCGACGTCGCTCGGCTGGACGCGCCCATAGAGGTACTCATAAGGCTCGATCAGCACCACCGGCGCGCGGGCACACAATCCTATGCACCCGACCTCGACGACCTGAGCCTGCCCATCGAGCCCGGCGGCGGCCAGCTTCTCTCTGAATGCCGCCGCCACGTCGGCGGCGCCGAGCGCCCGACAGCCCGTCATGCAGACCAGGACGCGGCAACGGTATTTTTCGCGGGCCTTTTGCGCCCTCCGGG
>Ga0214473_10000028_pt1 | contig 195397 bp, 172 predicted proteins | sample RVTome_7_FD_203509 | JGI IMG/M metagenome (GOLD analysis project Ga0214473, IMG submission 203509) | Soil microbial communities from uranium-contaminated site in the Upper Colorado River Basin, Wyoming, United States - RVT98D197 | ecosystem: Environmental > Terrestrial > Soil > Contaminated >...
ATGCGGTCAAAATCCTGAGAGACTATCCCAAGATCGCCTCAGAGCATGCGGTCAAAACCAAAGCGTATGAAAACCAAATAGAAAAGGCCTATCACATGGCGCTGGCTGAACTCTTTAAAGGAACGGATACAGTCTATATGCTGAAGATGCGGGAGATCTATCGCCACCTCAGCAATGCGGCCGACCGGGGGGATGAGGCCGCCAACATCATCTCGAGCATTGTGATGAAACATACCTGATTCCATTGCGGAATTCGGATTTCGGAATGCGGAATTGAGATGACTAAATTCAAATTACAAATTTAGGGTTTTCATTCCGCAATCCGCATTCGGCATTCCGCAATCGGAAGGAACTATTTCCCCTCGGAGAGAGTGCGCGTAAGCTTGAATAATGCGAACCGGAATAAGGCGACCTACCAAACTTAAGTCTCCTTCGAAGTTGACCGCTCTGTTGGTGCGGGTTCTTCCGGTCACATCCCGTTTGCTCTGCTTGCTATAACCCTCCACCAGAACCTCTTCGATACGGCCCTCCAGGGCCTGATTCTTTTGAAGGGTGATCTCCTTTTGAATTCTCTGAAGAAGTGTGAGCCGTTCTTGCTTCACTTTCTCTTCCACCTGTTCCCCGAGCCGGGCGGCTTTCGTTTCCTTTCTCGAAGAGTATTTAAAGGAGAAGAGATCATCGAACCGGACCTTCTCCATCAAGTCGAGGGTCTCTTCGAAGTCCTTCTCCTGCTCACCCGGAAAACCAACCATCACATCGGCGGTAATGGCAATGGAGGGGCAAACCTCTTTCAACCGATCGATCTTTTCAAGGTATGACTCTCTGGTGTAGCCCCGATGCATCGCCTTCAGGATTCTATTTGAACCGGATTGGAATGGAAGCTGAATATGTTCGCAGAGTTTCTTCAGACCCCCATGCGCCTGGATCAGTTCCTCGGATAAGTCCTGCGGGTGAGAGGTGGTGAAACGAATCCGCTCGATCCCCCCTATCCCATCAAGCCTTGAGAGAAGCTCCGGAAATTTGATCTCTTCTTTCAGTCCCTTTCCGTAAGAATTGACATTCTGGCCAAGGAGGCAGATCTCTTTCACACCCCTTTGTGTTAAATGATTGGCCTCATCCACAATCTCCTGACTCGGCCGGCTCCTCTCCCTTCCCCTCACATAGGGGACGATACAGTAGGAACAGAAGTGGTTGCACCCCTGCATGATCGTGACATAGGATTTGACCACGGATAAAGGGCCTTGAGGGAGAAAGGCGTTGAGGTGCTTTCCTTCCGTATCAAAATCCGTTTTACAGACCTTCTCTCCAATGACTTCCACCCTCTCCAGCATTTGCGGAATCAGGGGAATGGCGTGGGTTCCTATCACCATATCCAGGTAGGGAATCCGCTCCAACAACCTTTGCCCTTCCTGCTGGGCAACACAACCGGCCACCCCGATGATCGTTCCTCTCTCCTCTTTCAATCTCTTAAATCTTCCAAGGGCGCTGTAGACCTTCTGTTCCGGCTTCTCCCTGACGCTGCAGGTGTTGACGAGGATGAGGTCGGCCTCTTGCGCATCCTCCGTTTCCAGATAATTGGACCTTTGGAGGAGCCGAAGGATCTGCTCCGAGTCATGCTCATTCATCTGGCAGCCATAGGTTTCGATGTAGACACGCTTTGGCATGGACCAATTCCATCATTTCGTCTCTTTGAAATGATATTGTGTGCAATATAGCAACAAAGCTATTTTGGATCGAGCGAATTTTAAATCCGAAGCACGAAATCCGAAACTCGAAACAATCTCAAATGACCTAATTTCAAATGTTCAAAACGGAAAATGCTATAAGAAATTTGAATTTTTGAAATTCGAATTTGTTTCGGATTTCGATATTCGGATTTCGAATTTTTTTCAACTCCAAAAGCCTGTTTGGTTAGCGCTATTTGGGTCGGATTTTTCAGTCGTCGAATTTGCCGGCGGGTCCCTTATCACTCACAAGGCGGGTGGCCCGTTCGATGATCTTGCTTTCCGTCCATTGCGCCGGGTCTTCCATCCGCGTAACTTTTGGTCCAAGATCGTAGGAGTCTGCCTTCAAAATAGCCTCGATGGCTAAGGGGGCCGTATCCTGGGAATTGAAGACTTCTGTCATCATCTTGTAAGCGAAGGCCTCTACCTGCTTGACAATCCGATCCCGGATCTCTTTGGGTTGGGCAAGCAGTTTATTCTCAAATGGAAGGTTAAGATTCTTATAGTCTCCCTTTTTCCAGTTTTTCGATTGGGCATTGGCCACCATCTCTGTCCACAACTCCTCGGAAACGCCCTCCCCTTTGACTTTGTTGAAATTTCCATTCGCATCCAGAATGGCATTTCCATAATCATTGACCTGAACACCCCATGAGATCATCTGGAGGGCTGTGGCGACATTTGCTTTTGTGGTATGAGTTTTAGCAAGGATTTGACGAAGTCTTTCGGAGCTGTTTCCGGAAGTTCCATGCTGAGCGCCGGAGACTATATATTTTTCTATTGCTTTGTGAATATCTGCGGTCAATTGCACCTGAATCCCTGAGTCCTTCTCTTCGATGCCATGGGTCGTTCCATTGTTCAGCGCGATCCAATCCGGGAAGATGTCATGCGCATTCAGCCCCTGGATGAGAAAGAGCGCCTCTTCTACCGTGGAGAGCCCTTCCTCACCTTTGATTTCACCCACTTCCGTTTCGAGCCCCGCCCATTTAGGGATATAGGGGTTGATGGAAATATTGGCTAATAGGTTCTGGTCATCAGGAAGATGAGACGCATCAATGGCTATCGAGGTCATTCCTGCTTCAAAGAAAGTTGGAATCTCAATCTTAGCCGCGGCGAGGTCCTTCTCGTTCTTAATTCCATAATGGTCGGCATGGATCGCCACCGGGATGGTAATTCCAAGTTCGTTGCAGATCGTATCGACCAGCATCGCCATATTCCAGTAGTTCACCGCACAATAGGCTTTTGTGCCCCCCTCTGATTTTGCGATCTCGATGATGACAGGCGTGTTGGCTCGCTGGGCAGCCTGAAGGACTCCCCGGATGACAAATTGATTCCGGCCGTTTCCAGCCATTGCGATCGCCCTCCCTTTGACGATCATGGCCCGATCCACCACTTTCCCGCTCACGATTAAGGCCTTTGAATTGGGAAAAAGTCTCTTGATATTAGGCGGTCGTCCAATCTCAAGGGCTTTTTTGAAATCAGCTTTTGAAACCTTTCTTTTTGCCATGACCTTCTCTCCTTTCATTGGCTTTCATTTTCATTCCTAACTTCAACCTTGCTTTCAATCTTTTGCTTTTAAGACCCTGGCAATATCTTCCACCAACTTCTTTGAACCCACATAGAGCGCTGTTCGCTGGTGATGTTTGCCCGGCTGAATCTCAAGAATCGGGATTCCCGCCTCATTGACAGCCATCCCGCCTGCTTCGCGGCACATGAAGGCCACGACCGACGATTCATACATGAGGCGCAATTTCCCTTCTGGACGATTCTTCTTGGGATTGGGATGATTGACGATCGCCGGATACATGAACATGCCGCCATTTGTCAGGAGCCTGTGAAAATCTCCGGCTAACGCGCCCAGGTATCTGAAAGCATACTTACTTTCGTTCTCCGTGATCCATTTCTGAACGCGCTCAGCATAAGTGTAACGGTTGGAGGCATTGAACGATAACTCCCAGCTTTTGGGGTCTTCGGGGAGGATCATTCGGGTAGGCCTGACAAAATTCATGGTCTCGTCGATATGGAACTGATAGGTGCCCGCATCCTTCAGCCCAAGAGTGAAGGTTCCTGTCGGAATCACAAACATGCCGGCGGCGATATAATCTTTTCCTGCCCTCAGGTGGCCGTCCTCAGGGCCTTCCAGATTACGCTTCGCAATGCCAAATAGAAAACCAATCGGGAGTCCATGGGGGATATTGGATGAGCCGTCCATCGGGTCGAAATAGACAAAATAACGCCCTCCATCGGGATTGATCTGGATGATCTCCTCCGATTCCTCGCTGACCGCATGAATGACCCGGCCTGAGGTCTTTAAATAGTGAAGGGTGATCTCTTGGGCGATCTGATCCATACGCATGACATCCTCGCCCTGCACATTGACGTCACCTGCTGAACCGAGGTTTCCCTTCAAGGCACCGGTGAGATAGTAGTGCTGGATATACTTTCCTGCACTGATGATGGCGTCCATGAGGACCAGAAAGTGATAGGTGCGATTATGCTTCTCCTGATGTTGTAGAAGAAAATTCATAAAGGTTTGCTCGAATCGAATCATAGGGCCTCTTTTCCTTTTCAGGACAATTATATTTTCAGTCCATCATTTAAAACATTGGTGAGGGGCAAATTTGGTGTTAAATTTTCCATTTTCTTAAGAGGTGAATCGAACTGTAATTTGTCAGGTCGAGATGGAGGGGGGTCACGGAGATGCATGCCTTGGATACCACCGAAAAATCGGTATCCTTCTTCTGATCAAAAATGAACTGCCCGCTTCCGATCCAGTAATATTTCTTCCCCCGCGGATCGGTCTTCTCAATGACGCCGCTTCCATTATGAACCCACCTTCCCTGACGGGTGATCTTATAGGATTTGATCTCCTCCTCATCGAGGTTGGGGACATTGACATTGAGGAGGGTATCCTTCGGGAGTCCATGTTTGATCACATGTTTGGCCATCTTCACCGCAAACCGTGCCGCCGCATCAAATTTAAAATGACTCCGCGAGACAAGGGAGATGGCAAAGGAAGGAATGCCCAACAGGGTTCCCTCGAAGGCCGCCGAGACGGTTCCGGAATAGGTGACATCATCCCCCAGGTTTCCCCCTTTGTTAATCCCCGCGACGATCAGCCCTGGTCGATCGGGAAGGATGACATTGACCCCCAGATGAACGCAATCTGCAGGAGTTCCATCCACGGCGTAATAATTCTTCTTGATCTTTTCTACGCGAAGGGGCCGATGGAGGGTAAGGGAGTGAGCGATGGCGCTCTCCTCCCGGTCAGGAGCAACGACGAAAACATTGCCAACCTCACGGAGAGCCCTTGCCAGTACAAGGATGCCTTTGGAATGGATGCCATCGTCATTGGTCACCAGAATCTTTGGCTTTCTGTCCATAGGTGATGGGAGAAAAAATGGTCGGGGCGAGAGGATTTGAACCTCCGACACCTGACACCCCATGCCAGTGCGCTACCAGGCTGCGCTACGCCCCGAAAAATACCACGAAACGATGGAGTCATGGAACACTGGAATGCTGAGTCTTTTAAAGAAGAAGTTTTTTTTATTATCTAACCCGCCATTCCCTGCCTACCGGCGGGCAGGCATCATTCCATGATTCCAATATTCCCATCTCTCTCTACTATACTCAATTTCCTTTCAAAAATCCAGCTTCCTATCAATCGACGACGACCACGGCCGTTCCTCTGGCGGTCACCAGCCACATCACCATATCATTATGCGTTCCCAGAACCTGATAGTTCACATCCACTCCGATGACTCCATTTCCTCCCATCTCAATCGCCTCATCCTCAAGTGTCCGGACGCAGAGTTCCCTTGCGCTCTTCACCTTCTCGGCCCAGGAGATCGAAACCCCTCCGTTAAACCTCTTCAAATCCAGATCCTGAACCAGGCCCACTCCGAAAACATGTTCGTGGGTTACCATTCCCAGTGTCTTCAAAATTTTTCGATTGCCGAAATCAAAGGCGTGAACAGCCATGATATCCTTTCTCTTCTGTTCCTTCTCCAGAAACTTTCTTACCTCTTTCTTCCTTTTCTCGCTACATGAGGAGCAGATGTCGGGGAGGCCTTGTCCCGACTCATAGACATAAGAGCTTCCACAGGCCGTACAGCTCACCACCCAATTCATAAAAAATCCTCCTTCTCCTTTGCCGATCGCTTCCGAGATGGGTATGAAGCCCCCCTCTCTTAAAAACGCTTATTCCAGCATTCTTCTGATCCCCTTCAATTCTTCCCGGACCGCCAACAGGAGTTCGTAATCTATTCCTCTTGATCTCTTCTCAACCAGCCTCAGCTTGACCCTGTTGTTCTCCGCACGATCAAAGTCTCTGATCTTCTTCTTCGCTCCGGAGATGGTGAATCCTTCCTCGTAGAGGAGTTTTTTAATTTTCAGGATGAGGTCCAGGTCTTTTCTCCGGTAGAGGCGCTGGAGGGACCCTCCTTTGTGAGGCTTAATCACTCTGAACTCCGACTCCCAATAACGGAGCACATGCGGCTTGATCCCTGTGATCCGGCTCACCTCTCCAATCCGGTAATAGAGCCTCTCCTGGGAGATAGGATATTCCATTTCTCGCTTCTTCAGCAATCTGGTCACAGCCTTATCACCTCACTCTGCCGACCTGACCATCCCTTCACGGAGATGGAAATGGGCCAAGGGTGACTCGCAGGCTCCGATTCACCCCGCACCATTTAAAGTTTCATTCTTTAGAAAGGGGAGGCAGGGCTTCGTCAAAACAACTCCCTCATAGGAACCCCTATGTTTTAACATCAGGTGCGGGGTTCACTCACTCCGGGGAGCCACGCTCTCCTGTCTGCGTGTCCTTTCGGTTGAGGCCTGCCTTCAGTACCTGACTCGGTTTAAAGGTTAAAATCCGTCTCGGAGTAATTTCGATGTCATCCCCTGTCTGAGGGTTGCGGCCCCGCCTTGACCTCTTGTTCCGGATGACAAAATTTCCAAAACCCGAGATCTTGATCTTATCATGGCGCTGGAGATGCTCCTTGATGATACCGAAGATGGACTCCGCAATCTTGGCCACCTCTTTCTTAGAAAACCCAACCTTCTCGTAAATGGCCTCCACAATATCGACCTTCGTCATGGTCTTCATCCTCCTTTCTCCGAAATCTTTACCCCGTTAGAAAGTCCCGCCATTCCTGCCTGTCGGCAGACAGGTATGGCTGGGATGGTTTAGATAAAATGTGAAGCTCCCCATCCACAGGACGGGGCTTCCCGGAGATGAAATATCATTTATATTTTGCCCCTTGACCCCGCCTACAAGGCGGGGCTTGCGGGGCAATTGCCGGTCAAGCCCTTATAGAAAGGGCGGGGTTAAAGCTCCACCTTTTCTAAAGGGGTTTATCCTCTCAATTCCGCCTTAAAGACTTCCCTCAACCTGGAGATGACCTTCTCATGATATTGGTTCACTTCATCGTCCGTCAGAGTCCGGTCACTGGCCTGATACCGGATTCGATAAGAGATGCTTTTCTTCCCCTGGGGAACCGGAACTCCCCGATAGACATCAAAGAGATTGACTTCGTCGATAAAGGGTTGCTCAAGCAAACGGATGGCCTCTTCCACCTTTTCCGCTTCGAGGTGATCCTCTACCACGAGGGAGAGATCCCGGTGGACCGCGGGAAATTTCGGAAGGGATCGAAATTTCCTTTCTTCTATTGCATCCTTCACCATCCGGTCGAAATCGATTTCGAAGAGATAAGCCTTCCCGGGGATCTCATAATGGCTTAACGCTTCTGGATGGACCTCGCCCAGAACGCCCAGTATCTCTTTTCCGAGGAGAATCTTCGACGACTTCCCCGGATGAAGATAGGGGATATTCTCGGTTCTGTCAAATGTTACTCCTTTGACCTGAAGGAATTCGAACAGATCCTCGATACAGCCCTTGACATCGAAAAAATCGACCTGTCTCACTGATGAGGCCCAATGGATTTCTCCATCCATTCCCATGGCCAGACCTGTTAGATATTTGACTTCTTTTGGGAGTCGTTCCCCTTCCGCGGGCAGATACACCTTCTTCAATTCGAAGATCCTCAGGTTCACATTCTTATGGGAGAGATTGTAATGGGCCGTCTCCATCAGACCCGGAATCAGCGAGGTTCTCAGGACGGAAGAGTCCGCTGTCAGAGGGTTCAGAATTGGAAGGCACTGCCTTCTCGGATCGTCCGGAGAAAGGCTAAGTCCATTCAAAGAGAAAGGAGCCGTAAAGCTATAGGTGACCACTTCGTAATAACCGTGCTGGATAAGGAGATCTTTTGCCTTCTGTTCAAGGATCAACTCCCGGCTCATCTCCTCGGGAGAAGGGGGCCCTTTCGGAAGGGTGAGCGGAATCTTCTCATATCCATCGAGACGTGCCACCTCTTCAATCAGATCGATCCCCCTCTCGAGATCGCCGCGAAAGGAAGGAGGGGTTACGCTCAGCCTCTCTTCACCCTCCTCACGGACATCCAGTTCCAGATTTTTCAAATAAGCCTTTATCTGTTTGGTCGAAATCTCCGTTCCCAGGATCCGGTTCACGCTCAGGATGTTCAAAGGGATCGGGTTGGGCCGGATGGGTTTCGGATAAGCATCCACCGATCCTTCAACCACCCTTCCTCCGGTTAGTTCCTGAATCATTGAGGCCGCGCGGTTGGCCGCATTCAGACACCCTCCGTAATCGATCCCCCTTCCAAACCGGTAGGAGGCCTCTGTCTCAAAACCAAGCTTTTTAGAGGTCCTTCGATTGTTCATCGGATGAAAGTAAGCGCTCTCCAGAAGGACAGTCCGGGTCTCGGCCCTGATCTCCGAGTTGAGCCCTCCCATCACGCCGGCAACGGCCACCGGTTTGACTCCATCGCAGATCATAAGCATCTCTTCGTCGAGAATCCTCTTGACTCCGTCCAGCGTGATAAACGCCTCACCCTTCCGAGCCCTGCGGACCACAATTCTCCCCTCTTCCAGCAGTTCAAAATCAAAGGCGTGGAGAGGCTGTCCGCACTCCATCATCACATAGTTGGTCACATCGACGACATTATTGATGGAGCGAATGCCTACCTTCTCCAATCGGTTTCGCATCCAATGCGGAGAGGGGCCTATTTTCACCCCTTCGACCATGCGCGCCACATATCGGGGACAGAGATCCGGATCCAGAAGAGTCACGGATGTTCTTTGGTGAATCTCATTGCCCGCGTCAGATAGCGACAGGGCCGGATATTTCATCCGCTGATCGGTGAGGGCCGCAATCTCTCTGGCCACTCCGATCACACAGAGGCAGTCCGGACGATTCGGTGTGATGCTGATATCGAGGATCGTATCCGCCAATCCCAGGGCTTCCCCAAGGCTCACGCCAAGAGAAGCATCGGGATCGAGGATCATAATCCCTGAAGCGTCCTGCCCCAAACCCAGCTCGATCTCCGAACAGAGCATCCCTTCGGAGACCTCTCCCCTGATCTTAGACCTCTTGATCTCAGTGCCGTTGGGGAGTTTCGTTCCGACCAGGGCCAGGGGAACTCTCTGCCCTTCCCGGATATTCGTGGCGCCGCAGACAATCGAAAATTTCTCTTCAGAGGTTCTTGCCTCGACCAGGGAAAGACGGTCCGCATTGGGGTGTCTCCGGATGGATTGAATCTCAGCCACAACTATCTTCTCAAACCCATGGCCTGTCTGCGTTGCCCCCTCAACCTCCAGGCCTCCCATGGTCAGAAGGTTGATCAACTCCTTTACCCCGTTAGAAATAATGCCCCGCTGGTCTGTAGCGGGGTTAGATTTTAGAATAATTCCGGGGGGGGGTAATGCCCCGCTGGAATTTCTAACGGGGTTTACCCCCACCCGGATATCCACATAATCCCTGAGCCAGTTGAGACTGATCTTCATCTTTTTCCCGGATCTAAAACTGTTTCAAAAACCTCAGATCATTCGTGAAGAAAAGCCGAATGTCGTTGATGCCGTATTTGAGCATAGCGATCCGTTCGATCCCCATTCCAAAGGCAAAGCCGGTCACTTCTTCAGGATCGTAGCCCACGAATCGATAGACAGCAGGATCGACCATGCCGGAGCCTAAAATTTCGAGCCATCCCGTGTTCGAGCAGACCCCGCATCCTTTTCCCCCGCAGATGAAGCATTCGATGTCGATCTCCGCGCTCGGTTCCGTAAAAGGAAAGAAACTGGGACGGAACCTCAATTGGGTCCCTCTTCCAAACATCTGGTGAACAAAGACACTTAATACCCCTTTGAGGTCCGAAAAGGTGATTCCCCTGTCGACTAAAAGGCCCTCGACCTGATGAAACATTGGAGAGTGTGTCGGATCCGAATCGCACCGATAGACTGCCCCCGGACAGATCACACGGACAGGCGGCCTTTTTTTCTCCATCGTCCTCACCTGAACAGGAGAAGTATGCGTTCTCAGAACTACGTCTTCCGAGATAAAGAAGGTGGCTTGCATCTCCCTGGCGGGATGCCCTTTTGGAATGTTGAGGGCTTCGAAATTGTAATAGTCCAGTTCCACTTCCGGACCTTCCACCACCTCAAAGCCCAGCCGTGAGAAGATATGGATGATCTCATCCAGGGTTTGAGTGAGGGGATGTTTTCTCCCTAAGGCCATCCTCCTGCCCGGAAGGGTCACATCGATCCTCTCCCTCCCCAGCGATTCCGTTCTCTCCTGTTCCTGGATGCGCCGGAGACCTTCCTCAACCCTTGCCTCCAGATCTTCTTTGATCTCATTCGCCCTTCGGCCTATCTCTCTTCGCTCAGCCTCGGGAAGCGTTCCCAAACGCTTGAGAAGTTGCGTCAGACTTCCCTTCCTTCCCAATACCCTGACCCGGATTTCGGAGATCTCCGCCTCGGTCTTTGCCAGAGCGAGGGATGCCTGGCACTCCTCTCGAATCTTTTCAAGCTCCTCTTTCAACGCTCTCTTCCTTTGAAGACCTCAATGGGCGGAAATCAAACCTTAACTGTCTGCAAAATAAATCGAACGGTCGGGGCTATTTCTGTGTCAACCCACTTGCCTTGGCCTTCTCAACAATCTTCAAAAAAGCGCCGGGGTCACTCACTGCCAGATCGGCCAATATCTTTCGGTCCAATTCGATATGGGCTTTCTTCAAGGCATTCATCAGGCAGCTGTAAGAAAGGCCGTGGATCCTCGCCGCCGCATTGATCCGGGCGATCCACAACCTCCTGAAATCCCTCTTTCTTGCCCTGCGGTCCCGATAGGCATAAGCTAAGGCGCGGTGGACAGCATCCACGGCCGTCCGATAGAGCCGGCTCCGTCCTCCCACATAGCCCTTGGCCATCTTTAAGATCTTTTTCCTTCTCGCTCTGGTTTTCGGTCCACCTTTTACCCGTGGCATGGTCGTTCATCCTCCTGATAAAAAATTAAGATCAATCATTATAAATGTGTAGCGCAAGCCTTTAGGCTTGCTTCGTGACGCAGGGCTGAAGCCCTGCCCTACGCCAATCATTTATTACTTTCGTACTTATTAAATATAGGGAACCAATTTCTCGATCCCTTTAACATTCGTCTTGCTGATCATCTTGGGTCTTCTGAGACTTCGTTTCCGATTGGCCGATTTCTTCGTCAGGATATGCCGTGCGAACGCCCTCTTCGCCTTCACCTTTCCGGTCCCGGTCTTTTTGAATCGTTTTGCCGCTCCACGGTTCGTCTTTAATTTTGGCACGATCTCCTCCTTTTCTTGATCGTCGAAAGTGGAATGCAGTAGGTGGCACTCACTTCCACCTTCCACATTCTATGCTGGCTTCTGGCTCGGCAGGGGAGCCAGGATCATCACATAATTCCTGCCTTCAAATTTGGCAGGCTGTTCAATCTTTCCCCACTCTTTCGCCTTCTCTGCAATCCGTCCCATCATCTGCTTCCCCAGGTCAGAATGGGTGATCTCCCTTCCCCTGAAGATAATGGTGACCTTGGTTTTGTTGCCCTCTTTTAAAAAACGCTCGATATGCCGGAGTTTAAACTCCAGGTCGTGTTCCTCTGTCTTGGATCTCAACTTCACTTCCTTGAGATGGACGACAGCCTGCTTCTTCTTCGCATCATGGGCCTTTTTGCTCTGCTGATATTTGAACTTTCCGAAGTCCATGATGCGACAGACCGGCGGTTCCGATTTCGGCGAAACCTCCACCAGGTCTAAATCGGCATTGGCGGCTACCCGAAGCGCCTCTACCAGTGGCAAGATCCCTAACTGCTTTCCTTCAGAGTCGATGACCCTGATCTCCCTTGCCCGAATCTCGCGATTGATGCGAACATCCCTGCTGATAAATCCCACCTCCTTTTCTTAGAGAGTGGAACGTAGAGTGTGGTGAGTAGTTAAACCACCATCCACTTTCCGCTTTCCGCTTTTTACTTTCTACCTTCCACTCTCCACCTACAAATTTGGATAATCCGATTCGACCAGACGGATGAACTCCTCCGCGCCCATTGAACCGATCGTCTCGCCGCTCCGTTTGCGTGGAGAGACGGTTTCTCCCTTCTCTTCCTTATCTCCTATCACCAGCATATAGGGAATCTTCTGAACCTGCGCCTCCCGGACTTTAAATCCTAACTTCTCATTCCTCAAATCCTTTTCAACCCGAATCCCCCTCCGGATCAACTGATGATAGACCTTCTCCGCATAGGGGATATGCCGTTCCGTCACCGTCAAAAGAATGGCCTGGACAGGGGCAAGCCAGACCGGAAAAGCTCCGGCATAGTGTTCGATGAGCACTCCGATGAACCTCTCCATGGCCCCGAGGATCACACGGTGAAGCATGACGGGTCTATGCCGTTCGCCATCGCTTCCCACATAGGTGAGATCGAACCTCTCGGGCATGGCGAAGTCAACCTGAATCGTGGCGCACTGCCATCTCCGGTTCAGGGCATCTTTGAGCTTCACATCAATTTTGGGACCGTAAAAGGCTCCGTCCCCTTCGTTGATCTCAAAAGGGAGGTTCTTTTCCTTAAGGGTGTTGAACAGGGCATGGGTCGCCTTCTCCCAGTCCTCATCATTTCCGATCGACTTCTCCGGCCGGGTGGACAACTCCATCTCATATTCAAAACCGAAAACCTTCATCACATCATCGACGAATTCAATGATTGCATAGATCTCATCGTTCAGTTGATCCGGGCGGCAGAGGATATGGGCATCGTCCTGAGTAAAACCTCTCACCCGAAGAAGCCCGTGGAGTTCCCCGGATTTTTCATGGCGATGGACCGTGCCCAGTTCAAAGTAGCGAAGAGGAAGATCCCGATAGCTTCTGATCTGCGATTTATAGATCAACATATGAGCCAGGCAGTTCATGGGTTTGATCCCGTATTCGGTATCCTCCACTTTGGTGAAATACATCTTGTCCCGGTAGTTTTCAAAATGTCCGGATCGCTTCCACAGATCCAGTTTGAGAAGCTGGGGACCGATGACGATCTGATAGCCCCGCTTCAGATGTTCTTTTCTCTCAAAATCCTCCAGGGTCGTTCTGAGGAGGGCTCCCTTGGGATGGTAGATCACCAGACCCGGACCGGCCTCCTCACTGAGGCTAAAAAGGTCAAGTTCTCTTCCCAGCTTCCGGTGATCCCGTTTACGAGCCTCCTCAAGCATATGAAGATAATCTTTCAGTCCCTGTGGGTCCGGGAAGGCTGTTCCGTAAATCCGCTGAAGCACCTGATTTCGGGCATCTCCCCTCCAGTAAGTTCCGGACACGCTTAAGAGCTTGAACGCCTTGATCTTCCCGGTTGAGGGAAGATGGGGTCCCTCACACAGATCAACAAAAGAACCCTGGCGATATAGAGAGACATGGTTAGGGAGATCGTCCATGTGCTCTACTTTATAATCCTCACCCATCTTTTTAAATGTTAAGATGGCCTCATCTTTTAAAACCTCATTTCGAATAAAAGGCTCATCCTTTTTGACGATCTCTTCCATTCTCTTTTCAATGGACTCCAGGTCCTGTGGAGTGAAAGTCTTCTCATAATCGAAGTCGTAATAGAAGCCTCCTTCCGTAGACGGACCAAAGGTGAGCTTCACGGAGGGGAAAAGTTCTTTCACCGCCTGTGCCATAACATGGGCAGCGGAATGACGCAAAATCTCGAGGCCCTTTCTCGAATGGACAGAGATGAAAGATATCGATGCATCCCTTTCCAGCGGTTTCGAAAGATCGACTAGGGCGCCGTCCACCTGCGCAACTGCAGCCCCTTCATCAGCAATTTCTAAGAGTTTCGTTCCCTTCGGAACCAATCTCTTCGCACCATCGGGTAATATAATTGTTATTTTCTCTTCCATCATTGCCTGAATTCAAATGGAAGAGGCATCATCCATGGGAAATAATGAATGATGCCTCTCCAATTTTCTTGTTAAAATGTCTTTTTTCTCAATAACTTATCTTTCACTTCTTAATAAATCGGTTTAAATGGTAGGCACGTGGGGATTTGAACCCCAGACTTCTACCGCGTCAAGGTAGCGCTCTCCCCCTGAGCTACGTGCCTATAAACCCCCTCCTTGCACATCGGCGACCCCTAAAATTTCCCTGTATGTATAGCCCCTTTTTTGATTATTGTCAAGAAAATTATTAAGTTATGCCTCTATGCCTTGAATACCAGCTCCCCTTTCCTGCCATCCATATCCACGGTGACCGTATCCCCTTCCTTAAATTTGCCTTCCAATATCCTTATCGCCAATCTATCCTGAATCTCCTTTTGAATCACACGTTTAAGCGGACGGGCACCATATGCGGGATCGAATCCTTCTTTTGCCAGGAATTCTTTTGCTTTTTCAGTCATCTTGAGGCCTATCCGCCTTTCGAGAAGCCTCTTTTCAAGCTTCTTTATCTGGATCTCAACAATGGCCTTTATCTCTTCAATTCCGAGACTATGAAAGATCACCAGCTCGTCAATCCGATTTAGAAATTCCGGCTTGAACTGGGCTTTCACCGCCTCCATAACACGTCGCCGCATCTCTTCATAATCTTTCTCTCCAAGATCCACAATCCACTGACTTCCGATGTTGGAAGTCATGATCACGACCGTATTCTTAAAATCGACTGTCCTCCCATGACCATCGGTCAACCGTCCGTCATCGAGAATCTGAAGGAGGATGTTGAATACCTCGGGATGGGCTTTCTCAATTTCATCCATCAGGACAATCGAATAGGGTCTTCTCCTGACCGCTTCAGTCAGAAACCCTCCTTCCTCATAGCCCACATATCCGGGCGGCGCTCCGATGAGCCTCGCCACCGAATGCTTCTCCATAAATTCGGACATATCGATCCTGACCATGGCCTGCTCATCATCGAAGAGAAACTCCGCCAGGGCACGGGCCAGTTCCGTTTTTCCCACACCGGTTGGACCCATAAAGATGAAAGAGCCGATGGGTTGGTTGGGATCCTGTAATCCCGCCCTCGCCCTTCTCACCGCATTCGAAACGGCAACGATCGCATCATCCTGACCCACCACCCTCTGCCTCAGCCTCTCCTCCATTCGGATGAGCTTTTCGACCTCTCCTTCCAGCATCCTTGAGACCGGGATCCCCGTCCATTTGGAGACGACCTCAGCCACATCCTCTTCATCCACCTCCTCCTTGAGCATCTTCCCTTCTCTCTGAAGTTCGGCAAGTTTCTCTTCTTCCCGTTTCTGCTCCTTTTCGAGATGGATCATCTCACCGTATTGTAATTCTGCCAGTTTCGAGTAGTCGGCCTCGCGCTCGGCCTCTTTCATCATCTGTTTGGTCTTCTCCATCTGCTCCTTAATCTGCTGGATTCGCGAAATGGCCTTCTTCTCGTTCTCCCATTTCAGTTTCTTTTCCTGGACTTCATTCTTCAGGCCCGTGAGCTCTTCTTCAAGTTTTTTCAATCTTTCAACCGAGGCCTTATCCTGCTCCTTCTTCAATGCCTGCCTCTCAATCTCCAACTGCATCACCCTTCGCTGGACTTCATCGATCTCCATAGGCACGCTGTCGATCTCGATCCTGAGCTTCGATGCCGCCTCATCGATCAGATCGACCGCCTTATCCGGAAGAAAACGGTCCGAGATATAGCGGTGAGAAAGCATGGAAGCCGCAATGAGCGCCGAGTCTTTTATCTTCACCCCGTGGTGGACCTCGTATCTTTCCTTCAAGCCCCTTAAGATCGCAATTGTATCTTCTACCGAAGGCTGGGCCACATAGATCGGCTGAAATCTCCTTTCAAGGGCGGCGTCCTTCTCCACATACTTCCGGTATTCGTTAAGCGTAGTGGCGCCCACGCATCGCAACTCTCCCCTTGCCAGGGCAGGCTTGAGCATATTGGAGGCATCAATCGCCCCTTCTGCGGCTCCGGCCCCCACCAGGGTATGGAGTTCATCAATGAAGAGGATGATATTCCCTGCGGCCGCAGTGATCTCTTTTAGAACGGCCTTCAATCTCTCTTCGAACTCTCCTCGGAATTTCGCGCCGGCGATCAGGGCGCCCAGATCAAGGGCAACCAGTTTCTTATTCTTCAGGGTCTCGGGCACATCTCCCTTGACGATTCTCTGTGCCAGCCCCTCCACAATGGCTGTCTTCCCCACACCGGGTTCACCGATCAGTACAGGATTATTCTTCGTCCTCCGCGAGAGAACCTGAACGACCCTGCGGATCTCATCATCCCTTCCGATCACAGGGTCAAGCTTTCCCTTTCTTGCCTCCTCCGTGAGGTCCCTGCTGTATCGCTTCAGGGCCTGATACTTTTCCTCCGGGTTCTGATCCGTCACACGGTGAGATCCCCGGATCTCCTGCAAGACCCTGAAGATCGCATCCTTCGTCACCCCGTTTCTCTGGAGGATCTGCGAAGAAGTTCCTCCTCTCTCATCCGCAATGGCGATGAGAAGGTGCTCGGTGGAAAGATACTCATCCGTCAATCTCTCAGCCTCTTTCCACGCCGTGTTCAATATTTCATTGAGCCGGCTTGAAAGATAGGCCTGACCTATCCCTGCTCCGGTCACTTTGGGAATCCGATTTAATTCCCCTTCCAGTTGGGAGCCGATGAGATTCGGATTGGCCCCCAATTTCTGGATGATGGGGATCACAACCCCCTCTTTCTGCATCAGAAGAGCTGATAGAAGGTGTTCCACATCGATCTGCTGATGGCTTCTTTGCTCAGCGACACCCTTTGCGGCCTGCAACGCTTCCTGCGCTTTCAATGTAAATTTATCTATTTGCATCTTTCTTGCCCCCCCGTGACGATCTTTCTCTAAAAATAATCATCCATCATGGAATTTGCAATCAAAATTTAGTGTCCCGTAAGCATCTCTTTTCACATTATAGGAATCTATAGGCATGCCAAATCCAGAGGGGTAGGCGGGCCAGCGGAGAAAAATTTAGGGCGGCACCGCTTAAGGATTGACTCCAGACGCTCCAAGACCAATAAAAACCTCATCTTCATTTACTACGAAAGTTTCCCTTAAATTTCTAATGATCCGCAATCCTAAAGATTTCGGAGTCTGGTCCGCCTACCCCTTTGGATTCCATTTTGTCATCACGGATTTGGAAATGCTTCTTGGTGTTCCTTTTTTATTTCAGAACCTCTGACAGATGGATAAATTCCTCTATGGAAAGGGTCTCAGGTCTCCTCCGGAGATCGATCCCTATCGCCTTCATCCTCTCCTCTATCAAGAGAGGGAGAGGAAGGCCGGAATGTTTCAATGAATTGATCAGTGTCTTCCTTCGATGACTGAAGCTTGCTTTCACCACCTCCTTAAACCACGCCTCACCCTTCGGCTCAATCCATGGCTCTTTCCTCCATACAAGATGGACCACCGCAGATTCTACTTTCGGACGCGGGAAGAAGGCAGAAGGACTGATAAAGAAGTGGATGGAGGGGTGGGAAACCATCTGAACAAATATGGATAAGGCCCCATACTCTTTCACTCCCGCAGGGGCAATCATTCTTTCAACCACCTCTCTCTGCAACATCAGGGTCAGGCTGGAAAAGAATCTTCTCGATTCGATAAAACGAAAAAGCAGGGGCGTTGAAATCTGGTAGGGCAGATTGGCTACCACTTTCAGGGGCGCCTCTGCCTGACGGGATAACGAGCCGAAATCAACTTTTAAGATATCTCCCAAAATGATCTTCACATTGGGAAAATCTGATGTCTTCTTTTTCAGGACCTCCACAAATTTTGGATCGATCTCAACAGCAATCACTTTTCCGGCCTTTTGGGCCAGAGCAAGGGTCATCTCTCCAAGTCCAGGCCCCACCTCCAGAACCACATCCTCCTTATTCACCCCCGCAGTCCGAATCACTTTATCCAAAATGTTTCGATCAACAAGAAAATGCTGACCCAGTCTCCTCTTGGGGAATAAGCCATATTCTGTCAATTCTTTCCGTATGGATGGCATAAATAAATCAAATATTTCACTAAAATATTTCTCCTCCCCTGGCGGGAGGAGATGAAGAGGAGGGGGAAAAAACGTTTTCACCCTCACCCCAACCCCTGCCTACCGGCCCCGGTCCCGACCGAGGGCGGGGCAGGCAGGCTCTCCCGTCAGGGGAGAGGGGAAATTATTCTGTTCTTATGCTTTGTGCGCAATCAAATTAGAGCGGTAAATTCGAAAAGGCATTGAGTGACCATGAAGATCGAATGCCCCTCTTCAAATATTCATATCCCACCACGCCAACCATGGCCGCATTGTCCGTGCAGAAGGCAGGAGAAGGAATATGGACCCGTATCTTCTGCTCGGATGCCTCCTCGTCCATTCTCTGCCGGAGAAGCCGATTGGCCGCTACTCCTCCTGAGATGACCACCTTCTTTAAACCCTGATGCAGTGCCGCCTGAAAGGTTTTTTTCACCAGGACATCAACGACCGCCTCCTGAAAACTCGAAACGATATTGCGGATCATCTCTTCCGTAAAACCTCCGGGCGCTTCGGGATGAGCCTTCACGAAATTGACCACCGCTGTCTTCAGCCCGCTGAAACTGAAGTCCATGGAGTTCTTCCCGAGGGATGCCCTGGGAAATCGAATGGCTTTGGGATTCCCTGTTTTTGCCAGTTCATCAATGATCGGTCCTCCCGGATATCCCAGTCCCAATAGTTTTGCCACCTTATCAAAGGCCTCACCTGCCGCATCATCTCTTGTCTGCCCGAGCATCTTATACTCTCCGAATCCATCCACTCGGAAGAGAGAGGTATGACCTCCTGATACCACCAGCCCGATAAAAGGAAACCTCGGAGGGTCCTCCTCAAGAAAGATCGCAGAGAGATGGGCTTCGATATGATTGACTCCGATGAGGTCCAGTCCTGTGGCAAAGGCCAGTGATTTAGCAAAAGAGAGACCCACTAAAAGCGAGCCCACCAACCCCGGTCCCTGAGTGACCGCAATGCCATCCATCTGCTTTAAGGTCAGCCCTGCTCTGTCCAGGGCTTCTGTCACAACAGGAACGATCGCTTCGATATGTTTTCTCGAAGCCAGTTCAGGAACAACCCCTCCGTATTTCTGGTGAACAGCGATCTGGGAAGAGACCACATTGGAGAGAATCTTATTCCCATTCAGAACAACCGCCGCACCCGTATCATCACAGGATGTCTCAATAGCCAGAAGTCTCATGATGCTCACTTACCAAGATCTCTTATTCAGTCCATTCGCTATCATTCGCTTAATTCGTTTAGACGATTCAAAATTGGTTACTTCAAAAAAAGCAGCGGATCAACGGCCCTATTATTTTTTCTGATCTCGAAGTGGAGATGAGGGCCTGTGGCCCGTCCGGTCTGGCCGACCTTTCCGATGACCTGCCCCCTCTCGATCCACTCCCCCTCTTCCACGAGATTGGCCTCGTTGTGTCCATAGATCGTCACAAACTCTTCGGAGTGACGAAGGATGATGAGATTTCCATATCCCCGGATCGTATTGCCCGAATAGACGACCTTTCCGGAACCGGAGGCTTTGATGGCCGCCCCAGCAGGAGAGGAGATGTCAATTCCCATATGCCTTCTGCCCTCTGTCTCATCAAATCCATCTCCCGATCTCCCTTCCACCGGCCAGATAAAATTCATTTTTTTATAGGCCATCTTCTCCTGATGGCCTGATTCCTCAACAACGTCTTCGATATAGACTTCAACCTTTAAAACCCTCTTCGCTCCGGGGATGAAGATTCTCTGGCCCGTCTGAATCTTACCCGGGTCCAAAATATTGTTCAATGACGCCACCTCTTTGAGATCGACCCCATAAGTCTTACAGATCCGGTAGAGGGTCTGATGTTTCTCCACCACATGATAAATCCCTTTTTTCTCTAAAGGAGAGGGTTTATCGATTGCGACTCTATGCCTTGCACATCCATGAGCGAGGAAAATTACCGAAAGAAATAATATCCATAAAATATTTTTTAACATTCGATGCTAAAAATTGACCATTTCATTCATTTACCCCGTTAGAAATTCTAGTCGTTGCGACCCTTCGACATACTCAGGGCCGTGAGCACCGTCGAACGGCTCGAAGCCGAGCGGGGCATTATTTCTAACGGGGTAAATGAAAGCTTATGTCTGCTTAATATCAACTTTTTACATTGAGGATCCTCTTATCCTGTTCACTGTTCACTGTTCATTGTTCATTGTTCATTGTTCATTGTTCATTGTTCATTGTTCATTGTTCATTGTTCATTGTTCATTGTTCATTGTTCATTGTTCATTGTTCCCTCGTCCTCCCAGCCATATCTCCCGATCAATTTAACAAATCGACAGCCGCCAAGGTTCTCCTTCTTCATCCCTTCTTCTGTCTTGGTAATTCGAAAGAGGTCCTGAATATCGGAGTTTCCTACCGGGATGACCAGCCTTCCGCCCATTGACAGCTGGTCACAGAAAGGTTGGGAGATATCCGGAGATCCGGCGGTGACAATGACGGCATCGAAGGTGCCCTTCTCCGCCCATCCATAGGTGCCATCGAAGATCTTGATCTCCACATTGAAATATCCAAGGTCATAGAGCAACTTCCTGGCCCTGATCGCCAGCGAACGAATCCTTTCGACGGAAAAGACCTCCTGGGCCATTTCGGCCAGTATGGCTGTCTGATAACCCGATCCAGATCCGATCTCCAGAACCCTCTCCTTACCCTTTAACTCCATGGCCTCGGTCATCAGAGCAACCATATAGGGTTGAGAAATGGTCTGTTTCTCTCCGATGGGAAGGGGATGGTCATTGTAAGCCTGACTCTGGAGCGCCTCCTCGACGAAGAGGTGTCGAGGGACCTTCTTCATAGCAGCGATCACACGAGGATCCTTGATCCCCCTCTCAATGATCTGCTCCTCCACCATCTTTGCTCTTGCCTTTGAAAAGTCGAACATTTGAACCAGTGCCTAAAATTTTCTAAAGTGAACTAAAGTGACTAAAGTTTAAAAAATTGTATCAATCTACCACTTTGAAAATTGTTTGGTGATTTAACCCAATAAGCTTGTCATTCCTGCCCCGTAACAAAGTACGGGATAAACTCCAGCAGGAATCCAGTGGTTTTAGATTCTGGATTCCCGTTTTCACGCCTGCGCGCTGAAGCGCTACGGCACGCAAGCACGGGAATGACAAAAGTGGAGACTTTTTCAAAGAGCTAAAGCGTTACAAATCTGGATTCCTCTGAATCTGTTTCGAAATTCGAGTTTCGTGCTTCGAATTTTCGTTTTCTATTCTTCCTTCTCCGCCTTCTTCTTCAACTCGTTCAGAATATGGAGGGCCTCGATCGGAGTCATCTGATCAGGATCGATCTTTTTCAACTCCGATCGGATGGGATCAGGCTGAGAAAAGAGGGATGGCTGAATCGGGATCTTGGGCTTTGAAGTTGCAACCTTCGACTTGGCAATTTTGGGCATGCCCATTGAATCAAGCTCCCCCCTTTCAAGATTTGAAAGAATCTCCTTCGCCCGGTCAATCACCTTTGCGGGAAGACCTGCCAGTCGGGCCACCTGAATCCCATAGCTCCGGTTGGTTCCTCCTTCCACGACCTTCCTGAGAAAGATGATCTCCCCTCCCCATTCCCTCACCGCCACATTGTAATTCTTCACCCTCTCTTTGGTCAGGGCCAATTCCGTCAATTCGTGGTAGTGCGTCGCAAAGAGGGTCCTCGGTCTGAGAAGGGGGTGATCGTGGAGATGCTCGACCACAGCCCAGGCAATACTCAATCCGTCAAAAGTGCTCGTCCCCCTCCCGACCTCATCGAGAACGACGAAACTTCTTGAGGTGGCCTGCTGGAGGATACGTGCGGTCTCCATCATCTCCACCATAAAGGTGCTCTGGCCTCGCATGATATTGTCCAGGGCGCCGATCCGGGTGAAGATTCGATCCACCAGTCCGATCCGGGCTTCACTTGCGGGGACGAAGCTCCCCATCTGCGCCAGCAGGATGATGATCGCCACCTGCCTCAAGTAGGTCGATTTACCTGCCATATTGGGCCCGGTGATGATGAGGATCTGGTTTTCTTGATGATCGAGGATGGTATCATTGGGAACAAACCTCTCGGAAAGGGACATTCGCTCGAGGACCGGGTGCCTGCCATCCTGAATCACAATCTCTTCGCCCTCGTCTATCCTGGGCCGGCAATAATCGTTCCGGTCAGCCACTTCGGCCATGGAACATAAGACGTCGATCACTGCGACGGCGGAGGCTGTTTTTTGGAGGTCCGGGGTCTCCTCGGAAACCTTCTTCTGTATCTCCTCAAAGAGCCTGTATTCCAGTTGGCAGATCGCCTCCTCTGCTCCCAACACCTTGGTCTCGAACTCCTTCAGTTCCGGAGTAATGAACCGTTCGGCATTGACCAGCGTCTGTCTTCTGATGTAGTGGTCAGGAACGAGGTGGAGATTGCTCTTGGTCACTTCAATGTAATATCCGAAGACCTGATTGTACCGAATCTTTAAGGAGGAAATCCCGGTCCTCTTCCTCTCCTCAGCCTCTAATTGAATAATCCACTTCTTTCCTTCCCAGCCGATCTCCCTTAAATCATCCAGTTCTTTGTTAAAGCGGGATTGGATGATGCCTCCTTCTTTTAACGCAAGGGGAGGATTCTCAACGATCGCGGATTCAAGAAGTTGAAAAAGGCCTTCGAAACCATCTATCTCCTGGGCAACGCCCTTAATCAGGGAGGAGGTAAAAGCCTGGAGAAGAATTTTCAGGTCGGGTAGGTATCTGAGGGAATTTTTTAACCCGACAAGATCCCGGGCGTTGGCATGTCCGAGGAAGATCCGGGAAGCGAGTCTCTCAATATCCTGAATCCCTTTTAAAGGCTCCCTCACCCGTTTTCTCTCGATCTTCTTCTCCTTCAATTCGGAAACACCCTCCAACCGGCGTTCGATCTCCACGATATCCATCAGGGGATAATTCAACCACTGCTTCAATTTCCTGCTTCCCATGGGGGTCATCGTCTCATCAAGCACCCAGAAGAGGGATCCCTTCTTGCTCTGGTCGAAGAGGGTCTGGGTCAGTTCCAGGTTTCGCTTCGTCACTTCGTCGATGACCATGAAGTCCTGAACCTGATAGAAGGTGATGGACCGGATATGGGAGAGCGGCCGCTTCTGATTCTCTTCTGCATAAAGCAGAACCATCTCCGTAGCGATGGCCGCCAGAGGAAATTCACTGGGAATCGAATCCCTATGGGCTTCATTGAGGGGATGGAAAGAGTCGAATTTCGAATCCTCCAGAAAATTGATCAGAACATTCTCAAAACTCTTTTTAAAACCGGCAAAACAGGGGTGTTCCTGAAAACGATGAAAGGAAAGGATCTCTTTTGGTTCATTTCTGTGGGCTTCGTTCAGAAAGGGTTCAAATCCGGAAATCTGACAGGCTTTCAATTCGCCGGTGGAGATTTCGAGAAAGGCAAGACCAAAGACTTCCCCTTCCGCGCAGAAACCCATTAAGTAATTATTCTCGCCGGTGCCCAGGTGGATGGAGTCCATCGTGAGACCCGGCGTGAAAACCCGGACGACTTCTCTTTTCACAATCCCCTTGGCCTGTTTTGGGTCTTCCACCTGGTCGCAGAGCGCAACCTTATACCCCTTTTGGAGAAGTCTGGAAATATAAGTCTCTGCTGTGAAGTGGGGAACCCCACAGAGTGGAATGCTATCCTTCCGGCCCTTATTCCTCGAGGTCAAGGCAATATCCAGCTCCTTCGAGGCTACCTCGGCATCCTCGAAGAACATCTCATAAAAATCACCCATGCGAAAGAAGAGAATCGAATCCGGGTATTGGCTCTTGATCCGGAGATACTGACTGATCATCGGGGTTAAAGGTTTGGTGACCATTTGAGAAGATAATTTAACAGAATCCAACGGGGTTGTAAAATGGAAAGGGGGTAATAAAGTTCGGAGTTCGGAGTCAGGAGTTCGGAGTTAAAGAATGAAATTCAAGAATTAATAATGATCACTCCGAACTACGAACTCATTACTCCGAACTACTAAGGAAAGAGCGGCACCACATCGAGGCCCATGGTTTCAGGATATCCTAACATGATATTCATATTCTGGATGGCTTCGCCGGAAGCGCCCTTCACCAGATTGTCGATGGCCGTGACCACAACGGCCCGGCCATCGGCCTCACTTACCACCGCACCGATATCGCAGAAATTGGAGCCTCTGACATCTTTTGTGTTGGGGAGTTTCCCTTTCGGATAAATCCGGACAAAGGGTTCCCCTTCATAACATTCCTGAAAAGCATTTAAGAGTTCTTCGGTCTTCATCTTTTTTGTCAGTTGCACATAGAGGGTTGTCAGAATCCCCCGGTCCATCGGAATGAGATGGGGAACGAAGGCGACCGCAATCTTTTTCTGAGCCAGCAGGCTCAACTCCTGCTCAATCTCCGGGGTGTGCCGGTGCGCAAAGATCTTATAAGCCTTGACCCCCTCGTTCACCTCGCAGAAGAGCGATTCCAGGACCACATCCCGGCCTGCGCCGCTTACACCCGATTTGGAATCGACGACAATACCCTCGGGGGTGATGAGCCCTTTCTTGATCAGAGGGATCAAACCGATCAGGGCGCCCGTCGGATAGCAACCCGGATTCCCGACAATCCTTGCGCTTCGGATCTTATCCCTATGGAGCTCCGGCAGTCCATAGACCGATTGGCCAAGAAGGTCCGAAGCCGTATGCTTCTGGTACCAGCGTTCATAAATCACAGGATCTTTCAACCGAAAATCGGCGCTCAGATCGACCACTCTCTTGCCCATCCGGTAAAATAGCGGGACCGTCTCCATTGCGGTCTTATGGGGAACAGCCGTAAAGACGAAATCTGTTTTCTTTGAAATCTCTTCAACAGATAGCTCTTCACATTTCAACTGGAGGTGTTTGGTCAAAGATGGAAAAACCTGGCCAATCTGAACCCCGGCATATTTTTGAGAGGTCAGCGCGGTCACCTCCACCTCAGAGTGATGGAGAAGAAGGCGCAGAAGCTCCACTCCCGTATACCCCGTCGCCCCAATGATACCTATTTTTGTTTTCACAAGGCTCCCTCCAAATGAAAAAGGGGAGGTCCCATGACCTCCCCTTTCAATTCAGATCAATTGAGTCATGGAATTATCGTTTGGAGTACTGGGGTCTTCGCCTGGCTCCCCTTAACCCGTATTTCTTACGCTCTTTGATCCTTGAATCCCTTGTCAAAAGGCCTCCCTTTTTCAGGGCATCCTTGAACTCCGCATTGTACTGAAGCAGGGCTTTCGATATTCCATGGCGGACAGCCTCGGATTGACCGGTAATACCTCCTCCATGGACATTGGCTTTCACATCGAATTGATTCCGGGTCCCTGTCAGATCAAAGGGCTGCATGATGACCATCTCGCAGGTTTCACGTCCAAAAAACTCCTTCAGGGTCCTTTCATTGACCACGAACTTCCCCTCGCCCGGCTCCAACCATATCCTGGCAATGGAGGTCTTTCTCTTTCCTGTGGCATAAATTGGTTCTGGCACTGTTTTCTCCTTATCTTATTCTTTCACCCTCACCCCGGCCCTCCCCCATCTATGGGGAGGGAGAGAGAGGTTAAATTTCAAGCGGAACGGGTTTCTGGGCTTCGTGGGGATGTTTGGCCCCGGCATAGACTTTCAGTTTCTGGAACATCTGCCGGCCCAGACTGTTTTTGGGCAACATTCCCTTTACGGCGATCCGGATCATCTCAGTGGGCTTCTTGGCCAACAACTTTTCAGCGCTCATCTCTCGAATTCCGCCCGGATAACCCGTATGATGATAGTATATCTTATCTTTCATCTTCTTTCCGGTCAGGGCCACTTTCCCGGCATTGACGACAATGACAAAATCGCCTGTGTCCACATGGGGAGTATAAATCGGTTTATTCTTGCCCCTCAATATCTTTGCCAGTTCGGAGGCTAATCTTCCCAGGACCCTTCCTTCGGCATCCACGAGATACCACTGATGCTCCACTTCCTCTTTTTTAGCCTGGTAAGTTTTCATAGAATCACCTTAGTTTTAAAAACATAAGATATTGCTCTGGCATCTGTCAAGGACTGGCCACCGGGTTGCATCAGGCTCGCCTCGGGTCGACCATCCACCAGTCTATCAGCGCTTCTTTTTCCGTGTAAAATGTTTATTCCAGAGTAGGACGACAGGGCTGGCCACATAGATCGTTGAATAGGTTCCGGAAATGAGCCCCACGATCAGGGTAAGGGCAAAATCGTGGATGACCGGGCCACCGAAGAAGAAGAGAATGAGCACCACCATCATGACCGTTCCCGAGGTGAGAATCGTCCTTCCAAGGGTTTCATTGATGCTCACGTTAAAGACGGTCTCGAGGCTCTCCTTTCTCATCTTTTTGATATTCTCCCGAACCCGGTCGAAGATGACGATGGTGTCATTGATCGAGAACCCGATGATCGTCAGGATGACCGCCATCAGAGGCAAAGAATATTCGAGACCGGCAATCGATATGGCGCCGTAAGTGATGATGATGTCGTGGAGCAGCGCCGCAATCCCTCCGAGTCCATAAGAGACCTGCTTGAATCGCCATGCCACAAAGACCAATATGGCCGCAAAGGAGAGTCCCACTGCCCAGAGGGCCTTCGTCTTCAAATCCTTCCCCACTTTGGGGCCGACCACCTCCACCCTCCGGATCTCCAGGGTCTTGTCCTTGAAGCGTTCCTGAAGGGAAGCCTGAATCTTCTTTGACATTCCTTCCAGATCTTCACCGGTCTTCTCCACCCGGATCAAAAATTCATTCTCCCCTCCGAATTTCTGAACCATGGCGTCCTTTGATCCCATCGCCTCCATGGCGTTTCGGACCTGGGAGATATCCACCGCCTGGGAAAATTTGATCTGGATCAGAATGCCTCCGGCAAAGTCAACCCCGTATTTCAATCCTTTGTGAAGAAAGATGGACCCCAGACTGAGGAGAAGGGCGATCGTTGAAACCCAGATCGTAAACTTCTTTTTTCCGATAAAATCGAACCGTGTATCCGGACGAATCAGTTCCATAGTTTTAACTCAGAATATCCTCTGCCCCGTTTGTTCATCAGAAGAGGCACAGGGGATTAAATGCTCAACTTTTTGACCTTGATCTTCAGGGTGAGGAAATCGAAAACCCACCTGGTTACATAGACCGCTGTAAAAATATTTGCAAGAAGTCCGATGGACAGGGTGACCGCAAATCCCTTCACCGGACCCGTGCCGAATTGATAGAGAAAGAGGGCGGCAAACAAAGTGGTTAAATTCGAGTCCAGAATGGTAATGAAAGCCCTCCGATACCCCTCATCAATGGCGGCCCGAACCGTCTTTCCCCATCTCAACTCCTCCTTGATCCGCTCGTGGATCAAGATGTTCGCATCCACTGCCATTCCGATCGAAAGAACGAGACCTGCAATCCCCGGAAGGGTGAGCGTGGCCCTGAAAATGGCAAGCGTTCCCATCACGAAGAGGATGTTCAGGATGAGGGCGATATCGGCAATGGCTCCTGAGACCCGATAATAGAAGATCATAAACAGCGCCACCATGGCCGCGCTGATCAATGTGGAGATGATCCCTTTGCGAATCGAGTCCTGTCCCAGTGATGGTCCCACGCTTCTCTGCTCGAGGATCTTCACCGGCGCGGGCAAGGCGCCGGCCCTGAGAACGATGGCCAGGTCACCCGCCTCCTTCATATCGAAACGGCCGGTGATCTGGGCCCTTCCACCGGCGATCCTCTCCTGAATGACCGGTGCGGAATAGACATTGTCATCGAGGATGATGGCCAATCTCTTTTTCACATTGGCTCCGGTGATCTGCTCGAAGAGCTTCGCCCCGATATCATCAAACTCAAGAGCCACGTAAGGTTCATTGAACTGGGTATCGATGGCGACCCGGGCATCCTTCAAAACCTCACCGGTCATCAGGGTCTTCTCTTTCAAAAGAAAGGGTGTCTTCTTCACCCCTCCTGTCTTCGGATCGACATACCTCTGATAGAAGATGATGCTCCCCTCGGGAGCATTTCCTTTCAATGCCTCATCGAGATTGCCCTCTTCATCCACCAGTTTAAATTCTAACAGGGCGGTCCGGCCGATGAGATCGATCGCCCTTTGGGGATCTTTGATCCCGGGGAGCTGAATCAGAATGCGGTCCGTTCCCTGAAGGGTGATCTCAGGTTCGGCCACACCGAACTGATCGATCCGGTTCCGGATCGTCTCCAGCGCCTGATCAATGGCGCCCTTTCTGATTTGTTCGGCCTGCCGGCTGTCCAGGACAAGAACGACCCTCCATATCCCTTTATCAAGGGCAGTGGAGGAAAGCTCCTGCATGAATCCATAACGCTGGCTAAGGATCTTCTCCCATTTACCCTTTTCGCCCGAAACCTCAAGAACGATCTGATTGCTCTTTTCCCTCTCGAGTTTTCCGACAGGGACTGCCTTGTCCCGTAGGTCATCCCTCAGATTATTCTTGACTCTCTCCACATAACTTTCAATCGCTTTCTCCGCCTGGACCTCGAGGATGAGATGCATCCCACCCTGCAGGTCAAGGCCGAGGTGAACCTTTTCCGTTGGGATGATTTTATAGAACCAGGCCGGCAACTCGGGGGTCAATGTGGGTAAAAAGAGGAGGACGGCAAAAACAGTCACCGCCCCATAAACGATTAATCTCCACTTCAGGTTTCTCAGCATACGTGTCAAACCCTCACAAAATGAAACCAAGGGTTTTGGATCCCTTGGATTTCAGAAACATAGCCTATCGCCCGGTATTTTTCAAGAGGAAATTTAATAAAATTGCAATTCAGACACTTGACTTCAGACGTTAGACATCAGACTCCTCTAATATATTAAATTAATTCTATATTTCACTCCTTTGACTTTTGAATTTTTTTGTATATACCAAGAGTGCCAGTTCCACTGTTATCTGCCAGTTCTTTAATCTTTATGTCATCTCTGGCTATTTCTACTCTTCAGTCTAACGTCTGAGGTCTATAGTCTTACTGTCCGAACCACAGTTAATAAAAAGGCCCAAGTGGAATTCACTTAGGCCTGAATCGTTCATCATCGAGAGACTACTTCATATCACTCCATTTCCCATATTTCTCCCTCAAAATCCGGTGGAGAATTTTTCCGGTCGGTGTCATGGGCATCTCTTCGTCCTTGATGAAATCGACTGACTTGGGTATCTTATATCCTGCAATCTTCCCCCTGCAGTGGTCAACCAGTTCTTTCTCCGTAACCGTCTTCCCTTGATGGACGGTGACAATCGCCTTAATCGCCTCGCCCCATTTTTCATGGGGAATCCCGATGACAGCCACATATTTGACAGCAGGATGGGAACCCAACAAATTCTCCACTTCTGAAGGAAAAACATTCTCTCCGCCGGTAATGATCATATTTGCTTTTCGATCCACAAGGGTAAAATAACCATCCTCATCCTGGCAGGCCATATCTCCGGCGGTGAACCATTCGCCCTGAAAAACCGACTTCGTCTTTTCGGGATCCTTCCAGTATTCTTTAAAAACATGGGGAGTCCTTGAATAGAGCTCACCCACCTGTCCTCTGGGCACTTCCTTACCGTTTTCGTCTAAAATTTTGATCCGGTCCGTGCCCCAGATCTCCCTTCCGATGGAACCCAACTTCTTAAACTGCTCCTCGGGTCTAAGCAGCGTCACCAGCCCGGCCTCTGTTGAACCGTAAGCCTCCCATAGCTCCGCATTTTTGAAATAGTCCATAATGGCCATCTTCGTGTCTTTTCGGGCCGGTGCGGAAGAAATCAGAAGCTGACGGATCGAACTGACATCAATGCTCTTCTTCACCTCATCGGGAAGTGAGAGCATCATAATATAATGGGTGGGGACGAGAGAGGTGAAGGTGATCTTCTCCTTTTCGATGGTCTTCAATAGATCGACCGGGTCGAAACTGATCATATTGTAAACAAATACCCTTGCGCTGACATAGGTATAGGTGAAGGAATAGTAGATCGAATTGATATGGCACATGGGCATGACCAGCATCACACAATCATCCGGCCTCAAGCCCATATTGATCCCGTTTAAGATATACTGGGATAGATTGTTTTCATGGGTTCTGACCACGCCTTTCGGTTTCCCAGTCGTGCCAGAGGTATACATTATATTCCACATATCCTCTGCGTCCACCATCACATCCGGCTCCTCAGGGGAAGCCTTTGCCAGGAGAGATTCATAGGACCGATAGCCTTCCGGCGTCTGATCATCTCCAAAGTAGATATAATTCTCCGGCGGTATGTTGGGAAGCTTGCTTCGCAGGGAATTGACTACCGGAACAAAATCCTTTGCCACGAAAAAGGCTTTGCAGTCGGAGTGGTTCACTAAATATTCAATTTCAGGAGGCGCAAGCCGGAACATGACCGGAACCGTCACCTGCCCTCCCTTTGCAGAGCCTGCATAAAACTCCAGCCACTCCACACAGTTGTAAGCTAAAATGGCGAAGCGGTCTCCCTTCTTCACCCCCAATTTGTTCAAGACATTGGCCAATCGGCAACTTCGATCATTCCACTCCTTAAAGGTCATTTTTCGGAACTTATCTGCTGCTCCTGGTTTATCCGGATTTTGCTTGGCCATCATCTTAAGAACCGTTCCTGCGGTCATCCATTTGCTGATTGTCATAAAATCCCTCCTTTTTATCCCTTACATCCCATATTACTGGGAACAGGGAGATTTTCAAAAGCTTGTGATATTTTTTACATTCTTTACCATCATTGTATTTTTTTGTCAAGCATCAGTTTTTCCATCCATTATTTCAATGAGTTAAACGTGATAGTTTCGTAAAAAGTCTGAAAAGCCCATTATCAGTCATTCCTGCGCAAGCAGGAATCCAGTATTTTCAGGTAGTTAGAATTCTCTGGATTCCCGTTTTCACGGGAATGACGACTTTTTACGATTTCATTATATGTAATCTCTGATTCCCGCTACCGATCTCTTTTGTGCGGCTTCTGTTTCGCCCTGTCTGCGATAACAGTGACTGAAGAGGTGAAGATGTGGAGGAGTTTGGAATGGGGGATATAAACAAACCAGACGAGACATGGAATGACATGAGCATACCAGAGAAAGTGAGGATTGATCGTAATCCCCTTCATGAAAAGGGATAAGAAATACCCGAAGAATGAGACCCAGTTATTAGCGCTCTGAGGCGTGAAATTGGCCATATAGACCCGATTGGCTACAACTTCGGGATGGGCGATTCGATATCCCTCTATCAAGAATCCGGACAATACCAAATAGAGGATGAAGAATAGGGTCACGATATCTTCTTCCTCTGTCCTCAATTGATCCGGCCTGATGAAGAACCTCCGGATCATGGCTAAAACGCAACCGACCAGGATAAGAAAGCTGAAGAATTCGAGGAAAAAGTCGAGAAAGGGGCGAATTCCACCTTTTTCAAAGGCATGGGCAAAGGAGAAGAACGGCACGGAATGGCTCCATTCCACGAGATAGCCTGTTGTAAATCCCTTGATCATGTCAACGATAAATGTGGCAACAAAACCGAATACGAGCAAGGTATGGGCAAGCCAGCGATAGAGGGATTGGCCGAAGAGTTTCCTGTGAAAGATGACATCCATGATCAGAATCCGGATATACCAGTCAGGCCTCTTCCAGAAACCTCTCCAGCCTCTGCTCAACAGGATTCTTAACTTTTCCCACTGTGTCGCCTCCTCTGCGCCTTCCAGGGTGCCGCGGAGATAGAGGCTTAACCGAAACCACATCCCAAGAAAGAAGAGGAGCATGGAGGGGATGAACATCGCATAAAAGATGGTGTGTTTATCCATATGGATTCTTTTATCTTCTTTATTCCCTATCGCATATGCTTCAGAACAAACTCGGTGATATACGATATCTTTAAAGGAATTTTCATCCTTCGGGCAGTGGATAGAATCGTTCGAACACACTGCTGGCAGGAGGTGATGACCAGTTCTGCTCCGGTTGCCTGAATCTCTTTAATCTTCTCCCTGGCAAGAGCGGCTGAAAGCTCGGGATCCACCATTTCGAGAAGACCGCCCCCGCCGCAGCACTTGCAACGCTCCCCATGGTTTGCCAATTCTATAAACTCCACACCTGGCATGGACCGCAGGATCGTTCTCGGAGCTTCGTAGATGCCGCTTGCCCTGCCCAGATCGCATGGATCGTGGTAAGTGACCCTGATCTTCTTCTCTTCAAACTGGATCTTTCCTTCCCGGATCAGATTTAAAATGAACTGTGTCGAATCGAAGAGCTTTAAATCGGTATGATAATTTTCATGCCAGGTATGGTAACAGGAGGGACAGGAGAAAATGATTGAATGGGCTCCCTTTGCTTTCACCCCTTCGATATTGTGCCGGATCAGTTCCTGAGTCTCCTTCCTGAACCCTCCGCCGATGAGAGGAAACCCGCAACACCATTCCGCTCCTCCCAGAAGGGTAAAATCAACTCCGGTGCGATCGAGAATCTTGACAAAGCTCTGGGGGATCTTATGCGCCATCGGAAAATAGGCGGCTACGCATCCAATAAAATAGACGACCTCTGCCCTCTCCTTTTGATACTTGTGATCTGGGAGACCCTCCATGGCCTCCAGCCATTCCACTCTTAAATCATTGTCCTCGCCGGAGATGTTATACCTGGACAGGACATTGTTCTTCATCAGTCCGATGTTTTTGGGGTAGTGGCCAAGGTCAACCAGAACCTCTTTAAGGCCAAGCCAGAGGCTTCTTGAATCGATTGAAACCGGACACTGCAAACCACACTCTCCGCATAGTGTGCAGTGATAGACCATTTCGGAAAACTTTTTTACATCTTCCTCACTCAGTTTTTTAGGACCGAACAGCTTCGCCCAGAGCCCGTACTGCCCTCGAATGAACTTCTTCATCACCTGGATTTTCCCCCTCGGGTTGATCCCCTCTTCGCCTTTCTGGGAGTAAATCGGGCAGAAACGGAGACACTCACCGCAGCGGGTGCAGGCATCGATTTCCAGTAACTGTTTGGGGGATAATTTGGAGAGATCCATATTAAAAATTAGAGGAGCTGAAACCCCTGTCGATTCTTTGATTCAGCCCCTCTAAAATGATAATACAATTCAAGGTCAATTTCTCTTAGAAACGTTTCTATTCCTTCGTCTTCTTTACCCGCTCGACTTCCGACTTGATGAAATCTCCTAATGCATCCACCCTCATTAAGTTCTTGAGGTCTTCCTGAAGATTGGACGGACTCACTTTAAACATCCATCCTTTTTCATAAGGGCTCTCATTAATCAGTTCGGGCGAATCTTCCAGTTCCTCATTGGAGGACTCCACCTTTCCCGAAACAGGAGCATAGACTCTTCCGACCCATTTCCCGGATTCAAGCGAACCACAGGGCTTCCCCTGCTCCAGTGTCTTGCCGATGGAGGGAAGCTCAACAAAGACAATATCGCCAGCTGACTTCTGAGCAAAATCGGTTGTACCCACGGTGACCGTATTTCCTTCAACCCTGGCCCAGAAATGTTCTTTGTGGTAGTACAGATCATCCGGGAAAAGATATCCTTCAATCTCCATGGATCAGATCCCCCTTTCTTTTTGTTGATGGGTTTATAATATAAAAATCTCTCGATCACAAGTATTTTTTCCCCTGCTTTTTGGCTTGATTAATCATGATAATTCATTTATATATTTTTATAAATCATGAGATGAGGTCTAATCAGATTCCAGGGCCTGGACAATTCAATCAGATTTCATCTTCGGTTATCGATGACGGCATTATTCCTCGGTCAACCCTTCAGAAGCCACCCCATTGTCCGATCAAACGAGTGAGCTATGCAAATACGGAAAGCAGAGGATTTGAGATTAGTTAAAGAGAAGATGGATCTCTCTTCTCAGACAGGAGCGTATCGGGCTAAGATTAACCTTCATATGGGCACCTGTGGCATCGCCGCCGGGGTAAAGAAACTCGATGCCGTCTTCTCGAGTGAGATCGAAGAGAGGGGGCTAAAAGATATCAAGATGATTCGATCGGGTTGTGCGGGACTCTGTTCCCGGGAACCCATGGTCACGATTGAATATCAAGGGCTGCCCACTGTGAAATACTGTGATCTGAATGAAGAGAAGGGTCGAGAAATTTTTAATCACCATATCTTAAAAGGAGAAATTATCAAATCCTATGTCTTAGCCATTGATGACGAAAAGGAAGAATCTCTTCCCTCAACCCTGGAGGATATTCCACGACTAAAAGAGATTCCCTTCTTCAAACATCAGACCCTCTGGGCTTTAAGAAATAAAGGCCTTATCGATGCAGAGAGGATAGAAGAAGCCATCGCAAGAGGAGCCTACTTTGGATTGGCTAAAGTTCTCACATCGATGAGACCCGAAGAAGTGATCGAAGAGGTGAAGATTTCCGGGCTTCGAGGACGCGGAGGAGCAGGATTTCCTACAGGTAAGAAATGGGAGGAAGGAAGACGATATCCTAACTTTCCAAAATATGTCATCTGCAATGGCGACGAAGGAGACCCGGGCGCCTTCATGGACCGTTCTCTTTTGGAATCTGATCCCCATTCAGTTTTGGAAGGGATGGTCATCTGCGGCTATGCGATCGATTCCCGCCAGGGCTATATCTATGTGAGGGCGGAGTATCCTCTTGCCATTCACCGACTCACCCTTGCCATTGAGCAGGCCGGAAAGTATGGACTCCTCGGAAAGAACATCATGGCCACTGGCTTTGATTTCGATATCGGCATTTACCCGGGTGCGGGTGCCTTTGTCTGTGGAGAATCGACAGCCCTGATGTATTCCCTGGAAGGAAAACGGGGAATGCCAAGAGTGAAACCGCCTCGCTCTACTGAGGCAGGCCTCTGGGGACAACCAACCGTCCTCAACAATGTGGAGACATTTGTCAATGTACCAGAAATTATAAAAAATGGCGGGAAATGGTTTGCTTCAGTCGGTACCAAGGGATCTAAAGGAACAAAGGTCTTTGCCCTCGTTGGAACAGTAAAAAATGTTGGCCTTGTCGAAGTTCCGATGGGAACGACGCTTCGAACGATTGTCTATGATATCGGAGGAGGAATACCTGATAAGAGAGAATTTAGAGCCATTCAGATTGGAGGACCCTCGGGTGCCTGCCTCCCTCCTTCCCTTCTCGACACCGAAGTTGACTTTGACTCCCTCGACGAAGCCGGTGCGATGATGGGTTCAGGCGGTCTGGTCGTGATGGATGACTCGACCTGTATGGTTGATACCGCCCGGTTCTTCACCGACTTCTCGGTGGATGAATCCTGTGGCAAATGCGTTCCCTGCCGTGTGGGAATGAAAGCCATGCTCAATATGATGAACCGGATCGTTACGGGAAAAGGAAAGATAGGAGATATCGATCAACTCGTCGGATTGGGTAACCACATTAAAAAGACATCCCGCTGTGGTCTGGGTAAGACAGCGCCCAATCCCGTGCTTTCGACGATTCGTTATTTCCGGAAGGAGTATGAGGCGCATATCAGTGACAAGAGATGCCCTGCCCTGGTCTGTGTTGATCTGATTCAATTCCATGTGGTTGAAGAGAAATGCAAGATATGCGGTCTCTGTAAGAAGGCTTGCCCGGTGGAGGCGGTCACCTGGGAGAAGAAGACCCCTGCAGTCATTGACCGTAAGAAGTGTATTCGCTGTCGTTCCTGTATTCAAGCCTGTAAGTTTGGAGCAATCGAATGAAAGTGATGGTGATAGCGATAGTGTTTTTTTTAGAAAGCGCTTTTACCAGTATCAAATGAGAAAAAATTCCAATAACCAAATTCCAAGCTCCAAATAAATTCCAATGACCCAATAACCAAAAAGTTTTTAATTGGAATTTGGATATTGGTTATTATTTGGTTATTGGTGCTTGGTGATTGATTATTGTTTGAGAATATGAGAAATCAATCTATCCGACTTACGATTGACGGTATTGAAGTGGAGGTTGGGAAGGGCCGGACGATTCTCGAGGCCGCTCAATCCGCAGGCATTAGAATCCCTACCCTCTGCCACGACAGAAGGCTTTCTTCGTTAGGTGCCTGCTCCATCTGTTTAGTCCAGCAGAGGGGAGATCCCGAACTTTTACCAGCCTGCTTCACTCCTGCAAAAAATGGAATGGAGGTCATCACTCAGTCTCCTGAGATCATTGAAGCAAGGAGGCTCCAATTGCAACTCATTCTCCTCAATCATCCGATGATCTGTCCTTGGTGTGAGAAAGAAGGAGAATGCGTTCTGCAAAATCTTGTCTATGAATATGGAGTCCAGGACACTCGTCTCTCTTGGGAAAAGGTTTCCTTCCCCGTAGATGATGCATCGCCACTCCTTCAGCGTGATGGGAACAAGTGTATTCTCTGTGGCCGCTGCGTGAGAATCTGTGACGAAGTCCAGGGGGTGGGGGAACTCTCTTTTACCCAGAGAGGCATTCAGACTCTCATCGATACCGATTTTCACCGGCCGATCCATTGCGAATTCTGCGGCCAGTGCCTCGATACCTGCCAGGTGGGCGCCATCACCAGTGAATGTTTTGACTACAAAACCAAAGCATGGGAGCTGAAAGAAACCACGACCCCCTGCCACTACTGTGGCTGCGGATGCCTGCTGATCATAGGCTCCAAAGAGGGAGAGATCAAACGGGTCTTCTCCGATCCCGATATGGGTCCCAACGATGGGAACCTCTGTGTCAGGGGCCGTTTCGGCTGGGACTTTGTCGACTCTTCTGAGCGGCTCAAATCCCCTCTTCTCAGAGTCAATGGAAGCCTCAAGGAGGTCTCCTGGGATCAAGCCGTCGGGTTTGTGGCTCAAGAGCTTGAAAGAATAAAAGATCAGTATGGCTCGGAGAGCATTGGAGCCCTTGCCTCCGGCAGATTAACCAATGAGGAGTATTACCTCCTCAAGAAACTCTTTAAGGAATTCATTGGAACGAGCCGGATCGACCACGAGGAAGGAAGAGCCTACAGGGGATTAACCCAAGGTCTCGTAAAGACCCTGGGCTCTGCTTCCTCAACCAACTCCATCAGTGAGATTCGAAAGGCAGACTGCATCCTGGTTGTAGGCGTTGATCCTTCAGAGACACACCCCATCATCAAGAATGAAATCCATCTGGCCATAAGAAGAAACAGGGCTCAGCTCATTGTCCTGGGAAACTATGACATAGGCCTTTCTCGAGCCACTCAGATCTCTCCCCTCTCTCCTCCTTCGATCCTTCTTCTTGAGAAGCCTGGGATGGAAGTGAACCTTCTCAATGCGATCACCGGGACCATCTTAAGAGAGGGTCTTGAGGATCAAGGGTTTATCGAGGAGAGGACTGAGGGAATAGGAGAACTGAGAGAGAAGCAGAGGGAATACTTGGAGTATTTAGAAACCCTTTCAGAAGAGGAGAAGGCTAAGGTCAAGGTTGATGTGGAGAGGGCCGCAAGAAGTTTTGCTCAATCGAAGAGATCGATGATTCTCATCGGGTCGGGTTTATGGTCGCACCTCAATCAGAGAGAGATCGCCATTGCCTCCTCAAACTTAGCTCTGATCACAGGCCATATGGGTATGGAATCATCTGGGATCCTTCTTCTTCTTGAGAAGTGTAACAGTCAGGGAGCCATTGATATGGGGGCCTTCTCTGAGGGAGAAGAGCAAGGGGAGCCAAAAGCCCTCTACCTCATCGGCAGGAACCCTGATCTCGCGCCCAAGGCCTTAGAGAATCTTGAGCTTCTTGTAGTACAAGACCTCTTCCTGACCGATGCAGCCAAGAAGGCCCATGTGGTTCTGCCCTCCTGTGCCTTTGTGGAGAAGCAAGGAACCTATACCAACCTGGAGAGAAGGGTTCAGAGGCTCAATCCCCTTCGTCTGCCAAAGAATCAGTCCAGATCGGACTTTGACATCTTTCTCGAACTTCTTCGTCTTTTAGAAGTTCCGGTTCCAGGAGAAACTCCAGAGGCAATCTTTCAGGAGATCTCTAAAAAGATCCCAAACTATCAGGGAATCCTGGATGGAGAACAATGGCCGAAGGGGAAGAAGTATCTTTACGGGGATGGTTTTCCTATTGGGAAGGCGAAACTCATCCCTCTCGAAATGAAGAAACCTCAACCCCTGCCTGAGGATTATCCCTGTTATCTTATCCAGAGGCCGTCGCTTTTTGGGTGGGGTGGACTCAGTTTGAGGAGTGAGAATCTAAGGGTCGTATTGGAGAAACCTGATCTGGAGATGAACGCTGAGGATGCCTTATCGCTTGAGGTCAAGGACGGAGAGACCATCCAGGTTTCAATCCCAGAAGGAAAATCTTTGAGGATGAAGGTGAGCGTCTCTTCAAGGCCTGCCCGAGGTGTGATCACGACCTCCTACCCCTCTCATCTAATCAAGGGATTATGTTCTTCAGCAAAAGTTCAAAAAGTGGAGGGAGAAAGCTCCAAATGATAGATTCTAAAGAACTCGACCCCAATTTCAAATTTCTTATCTCTAAAGAACCGGGGGGGGAGAATATCAAAAAATGCTTCTCCTGCGGCACCTGTACGGCTGGATGCCCCGTGAGAGAGATCACCGATCGTTACAACCCAAGAAAAATCATTCGGATGGCCCTTCTGGGAATGAAGAAGGAGGTTCTCTCCAGTCCATTTATCTGGTTATGTTCCTCCTGTTACACCTGTTACGAAAGATGTCCTCAGGATGTCAGAATTCCTGAGTTGATGAATGCCATTAAAAATATTGCCATAAGAGAAGGTTATGTTCCTCCAGCCATGAAAATTCAGCTCGGCCTTCTCTCTGTCCATGGCCGTCTCCTGGAGATTACCGAATTTGAAAATGATAAACGGAAAGAATCCGGTCTTCCTTTGATTGAAGGCCAGACAAAAGATGTGAAGAAGATTTTAATAGAACTCGGGCTCCATCATGAAGAAGAGAGAGAAAAATCTTAAAAACGCTCAATACACTTTCTTTCTCGGGTGTACGGTTCCAGTCAGGGCCTTAAATTACGAGATTGCGGCGAGGAAGGTGGCCGGAGCACTGGACATTCACCTCTTCGACATCCCGGATTTCAGCTGTTGTGGCTATCCTGTTAAATCGATCAACCATTATGCCTATCTCCTGATGGCAGCAAGAAATTTGGCACTCGCCGAGGCAAAAGGGCATCCTGTCTGCACCCTCTGCAGTTCCTGCGGCGGCTCTCTTACAGAAGCCAATCACGAGTTGCAGGAGGATGAAAACCTTCGTAAACGGATCAACGAAGATCTCTTCCGTTGGTTGGGATTACGCTATGAAGGCGGTGTTCAGATCCTCCATTTCACCCGGATTCTTCACCAGGAGATAGGAGTGAAAAAGATTGAAGAACAGATTCAAACCAGCCTTTCCTCTCTCCGGGTTGCACCTCATTATGGTTGCCATTACACAAAACCATCGGCCATCTACAGCAAAGCGGAAGATCCGGAAGATCCGAAAAGCCTCGACGAATTGATCAGGGCAACCGGAGCCCAATCCGTATCCTATGAGGATAAGCTTTCCTGTTGCGGTGGCGGAGTGTTGGCCATGGATGAGCAAGTCGCTCTGGCGATGGCCCAGAGAAAACTGGAACATATCCAGGCTCAACGGGCTGACGCTATTGTTCTGATCTGTCCTTTCTGCAATGTGATGTATGAATCGAACCAGAAGAAGATTGAAAAGGTCTTTCAAAGGGAATATAAACTCCCTGTCCTCTTCTATCCCCAGCTTCTGGGATTGGCTTTGGGTCTCGAACCGGATGAACTTGGATTGAAGATGAACCGCATCAGGACAACAGAATTATTGAAAAAGATTGTGAGGAGGCCGGCCTGAGATGAACCATTCCTCAAAGGGTCCGATCGGTTCGGTATTGGTCGTGGGCGGAGGAATTGGAGGAATCCAGACCTCTTTAGACCTCGCCGAATCGGGATTGAAGGTCTACCTCCTCGAAAAGAAGATCAGCATCGGCGGAACCATGGCGCAGCTCGACAAGACCTTTCCCACCAACGACTGCTCCATGTGCATCATGTCCCCCAAACTGGTCGATGCTGGCCGGCACCGGAATATTGAGATCCTCACCAATGCAAGAGTGGAGAAAGTCGAAGGAGGCCCTGGAAATTTTAAAGTCCTCATTCATAAGAAAGCCCGTTATGTCACCCTCGAAGACTGCAAAGCCTGTAGCGACTGCGTAAAGGTCTGTCCGGTTCAGATCCCCAACGATTATGAACAGGGACTGGTCACCAGAGCGGCCATCTATCAGCTCTTTGCCCAGGCCATGCCCAGTGCTTACGGCATTGAGAAGAGAGGTGATCCTCCCTGTCGGGCCACCTGCCCGCTCCACTGCAATGCTCAAGGCTATGTCGCTCTCATCTCCCAGGGAAAGTTTAAAGAGGCCCTTGCTATCGTCAGAGACACACTTCCTTTTCCAGGGATCCTCGCCTATGCCTGTTCCCACCCCTGCGAAAAAGAATGTAAGCGAGTCGAAGAAGATCGTGCCATCTCCATCTGCAAATTGAAAAGGTTTCTTGTGGATCAGGTGGAGGAATCTGAGTTTAACTTCAAACCTCCTGAAGAGAATGGAAAGAAGGTGGCAATCATTGGCTCAGGTCCCTCAGGACTCACGGCAGCCTATGATCTGAGAAGAATGGGCTATGCGGTTACCCTTTTCGAATCCCAGGATAGATTGGGTGGCCTCCTCGCCAATGGCTTCCCTTCCTATCGCCTGCCAAGAGAAGTCGTCGAAAAGGACATCTTTGTCATCAAACAGATGGGAATCGATATTCAACTCAACAGAAGAGTTGGACAGGCTCTCTCTCCTGATCTCCTCCTGAAATCCTTTGATGCGATCTTCATGGCTACGGGTGTGGCTGGATCAGAATTCCTGACAAACGCTTTCAAAGGATTGGGGAAAACTCGATGGGGAACGATTGAGGTTCATCCCGTTACCCTCGAAACCGGCCTGAAAGGAGTCTTTGCTGGAGGAGATGTGGTCACAGGACCCGGAACGATTGTTGAAGCGATGGCTCAGGGAAGGAAAGGAGCCATCTCCATCGACCGCTTTCTTCGAGGAGAAGATTTAATTAAAGGAAGGGATGCTGAGGGAACACAGATCTCACCATTAAGAAGTGAGCTTCCAGAGGAGACCAAGAGAGAGAGAAATGAACCCCCTGACATGGTCAGGCCTCTTGAACCAGGCTTCACCTTAGAAGAGGCCATCGAAGAGGCAAAGCGATGCCTCCAGTGTGGTGGTTGTTCGGAATGCATGGAGTGCGTCAAGGTCTGTGAGGCAAAGGCCATCCATCATCAAGAGAAGGATGGGCAGATTGAATTAGAGGTGGGTTCGATCATCCTCTCTCCAGGTTTTGATGAGTTCGATCCTTCCCGAAAGTCCGAATACGGTTATGGCAGGTTTCCTAATGTCCTCTCGAGTATCGAATTTGAACGATATCTTTCCGCCTCAGGACCTTTCAAAGGTGAGATCCATAGACCTTCCGATGGAAAACATCCGGAGCGAGTGGCGTGGATTCAGTGTGTCGGTTCAAGGGATCCTCATATCGGAAAGGGTTACTGCTCCTCGGTCTGCTGCATGTACGCTACCAAAGAGGCGGTCATTGCCAAAGAGCATGCTCCGGAGATGGAAGCCACTATCTTCTATATGGATATGAGGGCTTATGGAAAAGATTTCGATAAGTATATCGAGAGGGCAAAAAGGGATTACAAGGTTCGTTACATCCGCTCCCGCGTCTCCCACCTCAAAGAAATTCCGGAGACGAAAAATCTGATCATCCCTTATGAGACCGAAGAGGGAGAGATGGTCTCTGAAGAGTTCGATCTCGTCGTCCTCTCCGTGGGTCTTGAACCGGTGCGAGATCATCAGGAGATAAAAGAAATATTTGGGGTGGATCTCAATTCCTATGGATTCATCAAAACGGATACCTTCTCTCCTCTTCGGACCTCAAGGCCGGGAATCTTTGCGAGCGGGGCCATCTCCGGGCCAAAGGATGTCCCTGAGACGGTGGCGCAGGCCTCCGCTGCCGCTGCTGAAGCCTCCTCCCTCCTTGCCCCTGCAAGAGGGACATTGGTGACCGAGAAGGAATATGCCCCTGAAAAGAATGTCAATTATGAGGGGCCCCGCATCGGAGCCTTCATCTGCCACTGCGGAATTAATATTGGGGGTGTGGTGAATGTCCCAGCAGTGGTCGAATACGCCCGGACACTGCCCGGTGTCGTCTATGTGGCAGAAAACATTTACACTTGCTCTCAGGATACGCAGGAAGTGATGAAAAAGGCCATCGAAGAGCATCGGTTGAATCGGATCGTTGTCGCCTCCTGTAGCCCGAGAACCCATGAACCCCTCTTTCAGGACACCATCCGGGAAGCTGGTTTGAATCGCTATCTCTTTGAGATGGCCAACATCCGGGATCAGTGCTCCTGGGTTCACATGCACCAAAAAGAGGATGCCACAGAGAAGGCAAAAGATCTGGTGAGGATGGCCATTGCCAAAGCTTCTCTCCTCGAACCCCTTTCCACTCAGATGGTCGAGATGAATCAGAAAGCTCTGGTCATTGGAGGGGGTCTTGCAGGGATGACCGCAGCGAAGATGATTTCCCGTGCAGGTTTTGAAGTCTATTTGGTTGAAAAAGAATCTCGCTTGGGTGGAAAAGCAGGAAACATTCACTACACCCTTGATGGAAACGACGTACCATCACATCTCGAAAAACTCATTGGTGAGGTAAAGAGAGATCCCCAAATCCATCTCATGACAGAAGCGACGATTGAGAAAATCGATGGGTTTGTTGGAAATTTTAAAACCCAAGCCAGAAGTAACGGTGAGATCAAGGAACTCGATCATGGAGTGATCATCGTTGCAACAGGTGCTGAGGAATATCGACCCGTAGAATTCCTCTATGGCAAAGACCCAAATATCATCACCCAGATGGAATGTGAAGAAAAGATCATCTTTCATCCCGATTCATTAAAAGGCTTAAGGAATATAGTGATGATCCAATGCGTTGGGTCGAGAAATGATGAGAGACCTTATTGCAGCAGGATCTGCTGTTCTGAGGCAATCAAAAACGGACTGAGGCTTAAGGCCCTGAATCCAGAGATCAATATCTACATCCTCTATCGAGACATTCGCACCTATGGATTTAAAGAAGACTACTATGAGAAGGCAAGGGAGATGGGAATTCTCTTCATCCGTTACGACCCTGAAAGAGAGCCGCGGGTCGAAAAGGAAGGGGAAGGCCTTGGGGTCATCGTCCACGAACCCATCCTCCATGACGATCTTTTTCTCCAGACCGATCTTCTCGTTCTCAGCCCGGGCATCGTTGCCCCCCGTGAAGGAAATGAACGTCTCTCAAAGATGCTCAAGGTCCCTCTCAATGCGGACGGTTTCTTTTTGGAAGCCCATATGAAACTGAGGCCCGTCGATTTTGCCACAGAGGGGATCTTTCTCGCTGGGCTGGCTCACAGTCCGAAATCGATGGATGAGAGCCTGTCCCAGGCCAATGCAGCGGTCTCTCGGGCATTGACCTTATTGACCAAAAAACAACTCGAGACCATTGGCACCATCTCCGAAGTGGATGAAAAGACCTGTATGGGATGTGGTCTCTGTGAGAGTGTCTGTCCCTATAAGGCGATCGAAGTCGTATTGAAGAAGACGATCGTCGGTGAAAAACTGGTGGCCCAGATCAACAAAGTCCTCTGTAAAGGATGCGGGGTCTGCACCGCCTCATGCCGTTCCGGCTCGGTCGATTTGAAAGGGTTCAGCACCGAAGAGATCGTATCCCAGATCACGCAACTCGCCGCAAGATGAATGAGGTGGGCGTGACCATACAACTTGGAGGAAATTTAACCTAAGATGAATAACTAAAATCCCAATGACTAAAATTTAAAAAATGGTGAAAAATGTTTCGGTTATTCGGACATTGGTTATTGGAAATTATTTGGAAATTGGAGTTTGGTTATTGGAAATTAGTTTGACACAATATGGTTTGTTAGAAAAATGATGGAAAAGAGTTGGGAACCCAAAATCTTGGCCTTTCTCTGTAACTGGTGTTCTTATGCCGGAGCAGACCTTGCCGGGACATCGAGGATTCAGTATCCTTCCAATATCCGGGTTATCCGTGTCCCCTGTTCCGGAAGGATCAATCCTCTCTTCATCCTGAAGGCCCTTCAGAGCGGTGTGGATGGAGTCCTGGTTTCAGGCTGCCACCCGGGAGACTGCCATTATCTCTCCGGAAACTATATCGGAAGAAGGAAGTCGGCCACCCTGAAATGTTTCCTCGAGTTCCTGGGGATCGAAGGGGGCCGTGTCCAGTTTTCATGGGTCTCCGCGGCAGAAGGGGTGAAGTTCTCACGGGTCGTCCAGGAGGTAACAGAGGAGGTAAAGAAATTGGGGCCACTGAAGAAATTTAAAAAAAGTTCGTGGTTCGGAGTTCAGAGTTCGGAGAAAGAAAATGAATGACTACGAACTCCCTGCCTGCGGCAGGCAGGCGAACTAATAACTCCGAACTTCCTTAAAAGATATGATTCAGCAAAAACTTAGAGAAATAGCAAAAGAACTCCTGATGAAGAAAGAAGTGGACCTCATCATCGGTTTCGGTGAGGGAACCCTTCCCCTTCGGGCCACACCGATTTTTGTCCGCGACCCCGAGGAGGCAGAACGGATCATCTGGAATTCGTTCTGTGAAAATAATCTGGCCACCTATCTTCATAAATTTGACCGGTTTAAGGTGGGCTTGATCGTCAAGGGTTGTGATGCCCGTTCGGTGGTCGCTTTAAATCTCGAAAAGAGATTCAAAAACAATCCGCCCTTCCTCATCGGTGTCCCCTGTCAGAGAATGGTGGACCGTAGAAAGGTGAAAAAGGCGGTAAAAGGAGAAATCCTGAAAGCCCTTGAGGAAGATGACCGGATCATCGTAGAGGGTGAGGGTTTCCGGGTAATTTTGAAAAGGGACGATTTCCTCTATACCTCCTGTCAGGTCTGCACGCATCGGACTCCTGTTCAAGCCAATGTACTGGTGGATCAACCCGTAGAGGAACTCCCGCTCGTTGAGAGCCATCCGGATATGGATCAGTTTGAATCGAAATCCCTCGAGGAGCGGTGGAAATTCTTTGAGAATGAGGCCAGCCGTTGCATTCGGTGTTATGCCTGCAGGGAAGCCTGCCCCATGTGTTATTGCAGGGAGTGCTTTGTGGATAGTTCCCGTCCAAAATGGATTGAGAAGGGCCTCTCTCCCTCAGACCTGACATTCTATCATATGGTGAGGGCCTATCATCAATCAGGAAGATGCTCGGGTTGCGGTAGCTGCGAACGGGCCTGTCCCATGGAGATCCGGCTCAACTACCTCACACAGAAACTGAACCGGGATGCGAAAGAACTCTTCGGATTTGAGGTCGGGATCAACCCGGATGGTCCTCCGCCTCTCTCCACCTTTGAGACAGAAGACAAACAGGACTTTATCAAATGAAATTCAAACTGGAGAAGAGAGATTTTAAACCCTTTCTGCAGAGCCTGATCGATGGCTACGACCTCTATGCTCCTGTTCATCTGGCAGAGGGAGTACCTGTTTATAGAAAGATGGGTCGGCCTGATGAAGTTGACCTCAGCCTCCTCAATCCCCAAAAATCATTGAAAGAAGTCTTCTTCCCTCAGGATGAGGTGATGTTTCGTTACGAAAAAGTCGATCAGGAGACACAAATGGTCTCCACGGAAGAGGTGAAAAGAGAGAGGGTGGTTTTAGGCGCAAGACCCTGCGATATCGAAGCCATTTCCATCATCGAAGAGGTCTTCTCAGGCAGGGAATATACAGATATCTACTTTTTAAATAAGAGAAAGGCGACGACGATCATCGGAATGGCTTGCCATCAACCTCTCCCAACCTGTTTTTGCTCTTCAACGGGGGGAGGCCCCTTTGTTCGAAAGGGTTCGGACCTCTTTCTCATCGATCTGGGAGAAGCCTATCTCGTTGAGATTCTCACTGAAAAAGGAGAGGCCTTCAAGAAGAACAAATTTTTTAAAAAGACATCTGCAAAAAATCTCCAATTGGCCAAAGAGTTAGAGGAGAAGGCTTCTAAAAAGACAGATTCAACCATTCCAGTAAAAGGGATCGATCAGAAGCTCGACCAATGGGTGGAAAGTCCTTTCTGGGATAGAGTTCATGAAAAATGTATCAGTTGTCGTGTCTGTACCTATCTCTGTCCTACTTGCCATTGCTTCGACATCATGGATGAAGCATTAAATGAGAAAGGTCAGAGGGTGAGAAATTGGGATTCTTGTCTCTCTGAGTTTTACACCTTAGAGACCTCTGGCCATAATCCAAGGGCGACCTGCCGCGAAAGAACTCGACAGAGATTGATGCATAAGTTTAATTACTTTCCAAAAATCTTTGATCGAATCGCCTGTGTGGGTTGTGGACGGTGCATTCTCTACTGTCCTGTCAATTTTGATATAAGAGAGGTGATTAAAGAAATCAATGCAAAATGAAAACTGCAAATTGCAAAATAATCATTAAAGGATTTTCCAATTTGAATTTTACATTTTGCACTTTGTATTGAGAATTGATCTTTATGAAAAACCCTTATCTCCCTATTCCGATGGTCGTTAAGAAGGCTTCGATCGAGACAACAGACCGGATGCTAAGGTCGCTCGAATTAACCTTTAGAAAGAAAGAGGATGAAGAAGCCTTTCAGTTCATCCCAGGTCAATTCTGTGAGCTCTCTATCCTGGGGAAGGGAGAGGCTTCTTTCGGGATCGCCTCTTCTCCTACAGAGAAGGGCTCTTTAAAATTTACGATTAACAAAGCCGGTGTGGTCACGACAGCCCTCCATCAAATCGAAGAAGGAGAGGAGATTGGGATTCGAGGTCCTTTGGGCAATGGATATCCCATGGACCTCTTTGAGGGAAAGAATCTTTTAGTGATTGGCGGAGGGTTTGCCTTCACAACGCTACGATCCTTGGTGGCCTATCTTCTTCATCCACCCAATAGAACCAAGGTGAAAGATATGACGATCATCTATGGGGCCCGCATGCCAGGCCTTCTCCTCTATAAGGAAGAACTGGTTGAATGGGGGAAGAGGGACGATTTGCAATTTGTGGTGACCGTGGACCAAGGAAATAAAGATTGGAAGGGGAAAGTGGGCCTCGTGCCAAATGTCTTAGAAGAGGTCGCCCCTTCATCAGAAGATACTTATGCGGTCATCTGTGGGCCACCGATTATGATTAAATTCACCTTTCCAAAGTTGATGGCCCTCCGGTTTCCGAACGAAAGAATATTCACCTCCTTGGAGCGGAGGATGAAATGTGGTATAGGAAAATGCGGCCGGTGCAACATCGGCCATCTCTATGTCTGTAAAGACGGGCCTGTCTTCAGTTATGCCCGGTTGGAAAAATTACCGAAAGATTATTAATAACCGGAATGATGGAAGGGTGGAAGAATGGAATACTGGATTTTATCTTTCACCCATTATTCCAATATTCCGTAAATGAATAGGAGGAACCCGTGGATACCATCAAAGAATTGATCAACATCGTAGGCGAGAAGAATGTGAAGACGGATCAGATCGAACGGCTCTGCTTTTCGCGGGACATGTCTGTCCATGAAGGCATTCCCGATGCCATTGTCTTTGCGAAAACGACTGAGGAGGTGTCAAAGATTCTCAAATTTGCCTCTGAAAACGATATCAAGATCATCCCCAGGGGATCGGGAACCAGCACGACCGGTGCGGTCCTGGCCTGTTTCGGGGGCATCATCCTCGATGTCAGCCGGATGAATAAGATTAAAGAGATTCAGAAGAAAGATGGCTATGCGGTGGTCGAGCCAGGGGTAATCTGCCAGAATTTGAACAACGCCCTTGCTCCCACCCATTTCTTTCCTCCCGATCCAGGAAGCGCCGCCATTGCCTCCATCGGTGGAATGGTCTCCACCAATGCGAGCGGCAACCGGGCGATCAAATACGGCGCAACCAAGGACTACATTATGGGGCTGGAGGTTGTTCTGGCAGATGGAAGGGTGATGAGAACGGGTTCGATCGTTCCCAAAACCTCTTCGGGGTATGATCTCGCCCATCTCTTCTGCCGGGCCGAAGGAACCCTCGGGGTGATCACGGAGATTACGGTGAGGATCCTTCCCATGCCCGAATATATCGCTTTTGCCCAGGCCTGGTTTCCTTCGGTTGAAGACGCAGGAAAGGCTGCCGAAGAAATCATTACCTCTGGCATCCCTCTTTCTTCTTGTGAAATTCTGGACCGGCTCTCTATTGATGTAGTCAATAAGGCCATGGACCTTAATATTCCTGACAATGTGGAATGTATCCTCTTCATTGAGATGGATGGAAACAAGCAGGCGGTGAAAGAAAACATCCAGAAGGTCGATCGAATCTCAAAGGAATGTAACGGCCTTGGCAATCAGTGGGATGATGATCCGGCAAGACGCTTAAAGATGTGGGCGGGTCGCCAGGGTCTTGTCCCTTCTCTTTCGAAGATAAGAAGAGGGGCGAAGCTGATCCCCTTTGTAGAGGATTTTGGCGTTCCCATGTCCAAGATCCCGGAAACGATACGAGAGCTCCAGAAGATTCGAGAAAAATACGACTTTCCCATTCCCATCTTCGGCCATATCGGTGATGGGAATCTCCATGCCACTTTGATCATTGACGGTCGGAACAAGAAGGAATGGGAAAAAGTGAGACCGATCGCTCAGGATTTCATTGACCTCACTTTAAAATTTAAAGGAACCCTGACGGCAGAACATGGAATAGGTATGGCCAAGGCCTCCTTTATTCATAAAGAGCTGGGGTTAAGCCATGAGGTGATGAAGACGATCAAGAAAGCATTAGACCCGAAGAATATACTCAACCCGGGCAAAATGGGCTTTGGCGATACCGTCAAAGATATTTTCGACTCCTTTACGTATAAAGAATTTGTGGAGACTCCTGATCAAATTAAGAGCTTCGGTCTGACAGTCGATAATGAGATCTTTGCATGTATCAACTGCGGGTTCTGTCGGGCGGGCTGTACGGTCTTTGCCCGCACGGGCCTTGAATCGGAGAATGCCCGTGGAAGGGTCATCCAGGCTTACTATATGATGAAAGGGTTGCTTGAACCTTCCAAAGAGGTGGCGGACAAATTCTACCTCTGCACGACCTGCCTCAACTGTAAGGCGACCTGCCCTGCCGGCGTGGTCGTCTCTGAGATTGTGGAAGCCGGACGCCGGAAACTGGTCGAGGCCGGATTCCTTCCTGAAATCCATAAGGCATTGATGGAGAATCTGAAAGCAACCGGAAATCCATTTGGAGAACCGAGAGAGAAACGGACCGATGTTTATCCGTCAACTTTTCAACCCAAGAAGGGGCCAGTCGATACGCTCTTCTTTCCCGGGTGCGTTGCCTCCTATCAGGATATCAACATTGTTCCCAATCTCATGAATATCTTTGACAGGGCCGGAGTCTCCTATACCGCCCTGGGAAAAGATGAAAATTGCTGCGGATATATTTCCTATCTGGTTGGGACGGAAGAATTCAAGGAGGTGGGCAAAAAGAATCTTGATGCCTTCTCAAAAGTTCAGCCCAAGCAGATTGTAACCACCTGTGCGGGTTGCTATAAGACCTTTAAAGAGATCTACCCCAAGCACCTCTCCTTCAACACACCGGTGCTTCATGCGATCGAATATCTCGATCAGTTGATTCAGGATGGAAAGTTGAAGTTCAAGAATGGAAACCCGATGAAGGTGGCCTACCATGACCCCTGCGATCTGGGTCGCCATCTCAACATCTTCGAACCCCCGAGAGAATTGCTCAAGAAAGTTCCAGGAGTCACTTTGCTTGAATTCAAGAATAACCGCTTGCTTGCTAAATGCTGCGGCGGTGGAGGAGGGATGAAGGCGTTCAATACCGAACTCTCCGGCGAGATCGCCTATCAGCGTATGCTTGAGGCTTTGGAAGTTGGAGCGGATACGGTCGTCTCCGCCTGCCCGGCCTGCAAGGCCAATCTCCAGTTGGCCGCCGCAAGGCTCCGAAAGGAGAAAAAAGGCCGCCTCAAAGTGATGGATATTACGGAGTTGGTGGGAGAAGCAATCGCCTAAAACGCAAAGCGCATAGAGCATGGCGCATAGGGTAATCGATAAGAAAAAGAGCCAAATCTAAAAGCTCTCTTTAAAAAATAGGGAAGAGGGCTTATTTTTATTATGAAAATTTGAGTATTGGATTTGATTTAGGATTTGTTCTTTGGGATTTAAGACGCTATGCGCTAAGCGCTATTTCGTAAGGTAGTCTTTCCAGATCTCTTCAATCTGATCGATCCACTCCTGGAATTCGTAGAGGAAGGCCATCTCGTTGAGGTAATCCTCAATGGAATGAGCAGTGGAGACCTCCACAAATCTTCTACAGGTCTTTCTCAAGGCTGGCCGAAGCTGATCACACCCGAATGCCTTTGTCAGCTTCTCATCAAGAGGCAGACTTAAATATGCCGTCTCCGACCGGTCATAAAATCTTCCGTGGATACATCGAAGACATCTATTCTTTCTTAACTGAATCGCCCGATCGATCTCCTCATCCAGCGCCTGCCGGACCATCCTCCTGAGAAGAAATGTCCTCTCCTGAGGACTCATGGTCCGGATCAACCGGACGATCTCCCTCTTCGTCTCCGCAATCGACCGGGAAACCTCGTCCAGTATAATCTCAGGAGTGAAGACCCGCTCCATCCGGAGGTATCTGACCTCCTGAAGGACCAGCGTCTTGACCCCATATTTAAGAACCTTTCTCAATTCCTTATTCAATGGCATAATACTCTTTTATCAAAAAAAAGATTTCTTCGCAATCTTTTTCCTTGTCCCCGATGGGATAATTGAAAAAGACGGAAGAAGAGTTTAGAATGATGGGTAATGCATCTTCCAACCGCCACCTTAGAAAGAAAAAAGATTTCGAGGGTCGTCTTCTCCATCCGGCCTTCCTCTCCCATCGGTCAGAACATCTATCCCCTGATGGAGAATGCCTATGAAATGGGAGCCTGGTGTTTTGATCTTCCCACGGTTAGGCATCTCGAATCTTTTAAAACGTTGAGGGAGTCGACAAAGGATGAGGCATTAATAGGGTTTGGCCATATTGCAGCGGAGTCCGGAGTCTCCCTCATGGGAAAACCCCTTCATCAGTTTGAATGGAAGGTGGTCTCGACAATCGTAAGAAATATCGTCCCCCCGGATTCAGTCTGGAAACTTTTTCCTGCTCGCCCTTGCGGTGAAGTATTGACACAGAAAGAGATTGACCGGATGACGTTTGACCCATCCCGCTTCGACCAGACCCTTTCCCCTTTTCAACTCAACGGAGTTCCGTTTCTCCTGATAGGAGGGAAGTATGGCGACTGGCTATTGGGGCTGGGAAGGAGCGACCTCCTGAGGGAGATGGTATCGGAAATCAGAGGGAAAGGATTCATCCCCATCTTCTCAGGCCTGTGGGCAACCTTTGTCTTGCCAAAGGCAAAGGCCCTTGATGTGGCGGGCTATGCCATTCCTGTCAATAAGAAAAAGAGCCTGTTCGATCTCGAGCAGGCATGTAAAATGATCAAAAAGTTTGACAAGCCCGTCATCAGCCTCGACCCACTATCGGAGGGAGAACTTTTAGAGAAATCGGAGGAGGCCTTCTCATTTCTTTTTGATGAGTTGAAAGTCCATTCGGCCATTGCAGAAATTAACTCGGAGGAGGAAGTCAAGAGCCTATTCAAGGGGCTGGAAAAAATCCCCTCCCTCATCCCGTTCCGAAAAACATGATGGCCCCGGCTGTTAGAGGGATGGTGAGGTTATCGTCCAGGGGAACTGGAAGCACCTCAATCAATGCGGCTCCCAGTGCGGCAAAACTTCCTGACAGCCGGTCCAGACCGGGATAGATCCAGACGATTAGAAGGGAGGAGACGAAGAAAGCCATGCTTCCTTCAAGCGACTTCCTGAAGATCGGAACTCTTCCAAAACCTTTCCCTACAAGAGCCGCCGCCGTGTCCGAGAGGATGAGGATCAGCAAACTTGCAATGGCAATCGGTTTGGGAAAGAGCAGGATTGTCAGGATCGAGGCAAAGAGGAAAAAGGTTGAACCCATCAGGGTCGGTTTCTCTTCCTCCCTCAGCACCCTTCCGAAAAAATGCTTCCGAAACAGGGAAGCCAATCCTGGGTGAAAATGTCGAAGAAGATCGATGGCGAGATACAATAAAAAGAAAGGGATGAGGAAACTTAGAACGGCTGTATCAGAGGTGAGCGCATAGCCAATGGGAATGACCAGCGTGGCCAGATGAACCGCCTTTCTTTGGATCTCAATGCCGGTAATCATTTCGCTCGTCTTTCATTTTTTACTGATCACTGATTACTGATCACTGCCTTCTGCCTTTTATCGTCCTTCGTCTTTCGTCCCTCGTCTCTCACCTCTCGTCTCTCGTCTTTCATCCTAAGGGCTGTCAGCTTCTTTAGACCTTCCATTTCCTCATCGGTGAGAGAACGCAACTGGCCAACGGGAAGATTTCCCAGCCTGATCGGTCCGAATCCCACTCGTTTCAACTTGAGGACAGGATGGCCAATGGCTGAAAAGATCCTCTTCACCAGGTGGTTTCTCCCCTCCGTGACAACAGCTTCAACCCAGCTACGTTTCTCCATCTGACGGAGGATATGGGTGGCAACAACCTTCGCCTCGCCGTCCTCGAGCATCACTCCCTTCTTCAAACGCATCAACTTCTTCTTCTCGGGAACGCCCTCAACTTTAGCCCAGTAAGTCCTGGGGATTGAAAACTTCGGATGGGAGAGTTGATAGGCGAGATCACCATCATTGGTCAGAAGGAGAAGTCCTTCCGCATCGAAATCGAGACGTCCCAGCGGATAGACCCTCCACTTTACCCCTTTGAGGAGGTCCATCACTGTGGGCCTTCCTGCAGGGTCTTTGACGGTGGAGAGATAACCTTTCGGTTTATTAAGGAGGAGTGTGATCTTGGGCTCGGCACGGAAGTATCTTTTCCCATCCACCTTGATATGATCTTTGAGGGGATCGGCTTTGAAACCGAGTTGATCGACGACCTTGCCGTTTACCGCCACCCTTCCCTCGAGCACCATCCTCTCTGCTTCTCGTCTTGAGGCGATCCCGGCCCTGGCCAGTATTTTCTGAATTCTCTCAAGTCCCATGGAATTTCCTAATCTCCCGCTTCATCAGCGGAAGGCGGCAGACCTTCTTCTTTTGAAACTTCTTCCGGCTCCGGAGGAGGCTGAGCTTCCTTAAGGGTGGGAAGGTCGGAGAGGGTGTTGAGATTGAAGAGTTCAAGAAAGGTTTTAGTGGTCCCGTAGATGAGAGGCCGTCCGGGAATCTCTTTCCTTCCCACAATCCGGATCAGCCCCTTCTCCAGCAGGGACCGGATCACCCATCCCGAATCCACTCCTCGAATCACCTCAATCGTCGGTCGAATCACGGGTTGCTGATAGGCAATGATGGCCAGTGTTTCGAGTGCCGATTGACTTAACTTCACGGGTTTCGTTTTTTTCAGCCGGTTGACCCATTGAGCCCATTGAGGTTTTGTCCGAAACTGGTATCCTCCTGCCACTTCCACCAGCTCCAACCCTCTGGAATCCTCCTCATACTCCCTCTTGATCTGCTGGATTCCATTTAAAAGGGCTTCCCTGTCCCATTCGTGGAGAATCTCCGATAGGGTATCCAGCTTGACCGGAGAATCCGATATAAACAGGATGCCTTCCAGTATCGGTTTGAGAGCAATTCCATCCATCATTATTTACCCCGTTAGAAATAATGCCCCGCTGCTCTGCGGCGGGGTTACATTTCAGATTAATTCAGGGTTCTGCCCCGTAGGGGGTTCCACCCCGGAGGGCGAGGTTGAACCCGCTGCGCCAGCGCTTGCGCGGCGAGCGCCCCGCTGGAATTTCTAACGGGGTTTACGCCCCAATTGAGAATTTGACTTTCCCTGTTGCTTCACCCTATTTCTGCTCGAATAATTCTATTTTTTCACCTGTGGTAATCGAGGAGATGGCATGTTTATAAATCAATTCATCACCCTTGCTTCTAAGGATGAGGCAGAAGTTGTCAAAGCTGTGGATGACCCCTTCGAGCTTGCGGCCGGTGATCAGTTCCACCACGACATGGCTCCGATCCCTCCGGATCCGGTTGAGAAACTGATCCTGCACATTGATCTGATTCTTCATCATGGCCCTTTACCCTCCTCCCTCCAGAAAAGATCTGACCTCCGCAAAGATCTTCTCCCGATCAGCAGATTTATCCCGCCAGCAAACCTCCCTGTCCGCCTTAAACCATGTCCATTGCCGTTTGGCGTAATGGCGGGTCTCCCTCTTCATCAGATTCACCGCCTCATCCCATCCCAATTCGTTCGAAAGAAATTTTACCATCTGCTTATAACCCAGACCCTGCATCGGCTTCAATCCCTGTCCGTAACCCATCTCCAGTAATCTCTCCACTTCCTGAAGAAACCCTCTCTCGATCATCCGGTCCACTCTCTCTTCAATCCGGCGGTAAAGTTTGACGCGGTCCATTTCCAGACCAATATTCAGGGTGAGATAGGGCCGGTCTCCGAACCGATGCTGTTCCTGTAAGAATGATATCTGGACCCCGGTTGATTCGAAGACCTCCAGCGCCCTGATGGTCCGGAAAATGTCCTGAGGATGAATACGAGCAGCCGCTTTCGGGTCAACCTCCCTCAACCTTTGATAGACAAACTCCTTCCCTTTCTGCCCTGCTTCCTGCTTCAACCTCTCCCGAACAGTGGAATTTGTCTTGGGGCTGGTAAAGAGCCCCTGAGTAAGGGCTTTGATATAGAGACCCGTGCCCCCCACGACAAAGATGGGGGTTCCTTTTCCATATAATGAATCAACGGTCTTTCTTCCGAGTGTTCGATAGAGGCCCGCATGAAAGGGCTGGTCAGGGGTGACCAGGTCAATCAAATGGTGTTTGATCCGCTGCCGGTCCTCCGGTGTCGGCTTGGCTGTGCCGATATTCATATAACGATAGACCTGCATCGAATCGGCATTGAGGATTTCGCCCCCAAACGCTTCTGCCAGTTCGATGGCCAGACCCGACTTTCCCGCTCCGGTCGGACCGAGTAGGATGACCAACCGGGGTTGAGCCCTTTCCAATGCTTCGGCCATACGGAGTGCATTTTAATGAATTAACCGGTAGACCGCAAGTAGAAAGTCACCTCTTCGTAAGAGGATAGGAAACCTCAAAATTTTCTTGAAATCTGACTCCAGTTTGATTAAATTGATTTGGTAATCTTGCGCCAGGAAATTCGTCTAACCCAGATGATAAACCTGTAAACCCCGTTAGAAATTCCAGCGGGCATTATTTCTAACGGGGTAAAGATTTCATAGGATTGAGGAGTTAAAAATGTCTTCTACATTCTTTACCAATCCTCGAACCAATCCCGAATTGAAAAGTCTGTATGAGATCTCCATGCTCTCTCCCCAGATTCAACTCCAGGAATATTTTCTTGGGGTAATGACCACGCTCTCTAAGTATTTTCCCATCGGTTATGCGGCGATTATCCTACAGGACGCCAAGAAAGGTTCTCTTCATGTGGAAGCCCTTTATGGAATCGAAATGGAGAACCATCCCCATCATTGTCATAGCAGAAAGGGGATCATCGCCGAGGTTCTTCAATCCCGGCAACCCATGCCCATTCAGAATGTGAGCCAAGAACCCCTTTATGGGGAGGCCACCGGGGGTTCGAATCAAATGGATAAAATCCAGCCACCGTTGCTCTGCATCCCTCTCATCGTCGAGAGCGAAACCATCGGAGTCATGAGCATCAATCCTCTTTATGGATCCAGAAACGAATTCGCCGAAGATTTTCATTTCCTCTCTATTCTTTCGGCTATTCTCTCCCCCACGATCAGAAATTACCATCTGAAGAAAGCGGAACTTCATGGAGGATCGAGCAGAGCAAAATTAAAAACCTCTTTATTGGAAGAGATACTCGAAGAGAGATTGGCAGAGGTTTTAAACAGGATTGATCCCTATGTGGAGTCGAAGAGCAGGACCGGCCTTCTCGACGATATCACTTCGCTCGTGGAGAAGATCCTGATCAAGTCGGCGATGGAAAAGGTGGGCTATGTTCAGACTTCCGCCGCCCAGCTTCTGGGGATCAATCGCAACACCCTCCGAACGAAGATCAAGGAGTTGAAGATAAAATCCCGCTGAAAATCTTCCCCTCACCCCTTCCCTCTCCCCATGGGGGACTGTGTCGCAATTATTGTTTTGTCACCCTGAATTTATTTCAGGGTCTCTAAACCATTGATTCCATTAGATGCTGAAACAATACTGAAACAAGTTCAGCACAAGGTTCAGCATGACATTTTTCTCTGTTTTCCCCATTACGACACGGTCTCATGGGGGAGAGGGGGAGAGTGAGGAGGCCTCTTGCAATAAATCCAACGAGAAGTCACAATTCATTCTATGACAAACCCAAAGGAAAATGTTGAAAAGATAACGTCCCTGTGCCGTGAGTGGGGCGCCTCGCTCTTTGGGGTTGCCGATCTTAGCCTTTTGAAAAAAGAAGATATCCTTCTTCCCTCCGGGACCATCGACCGGCTCCCTTTTGCCATTTCCGTGGGATATCATCTCTCCGACTCGATTCTCGAAGGAATTGAGGACACCCCCACGTCTCATTACTTTCATCATTATCAGAGGGTCAACATCCTCCTCGATACAATTGGCCTCATCGTTTCTTCAACCATTCAGGAAAAAGGATACCGGGCCATGCCCATTGCAGCCTCACAGATCGTGGACTGGAAGAACCAGAAAGGCCATCTCTCACACAAGCATTTGGCCCGTGCCGCGGGGCTGGGTTGGATCGGCAGGAATAATCTCCTCGTCAATGAAACGTTTGGTTCCAGGATTCGTCTCATCACCATCCTCACCGATCTCCCTCTTGAGGCCGGCTCTCCCCTCGCAAGAGACTGCGGTTCCTGCAGGGCATGCATCAAAGTCTGTCCGGCAGAGGCAATTAAGGAAAGACAGGAAGATTTCGATCATCTCCGATGCTACGAACAACTGAAGACCTTTACTAAAACCCTCCATTTCAGCCATAATATCTGTGGCATCTGCGTCAAAGCCTGCCGAGGCAAGCGCTAAAAAATTGGAATGATGGAAGAATGGAATAATGGAATAATGGGTAAATCAGATAACCTAATCCCAGTTAATCAATTTGAAATAGACAATACGTTTAGCATCTGAGATGTCCTAAAATCTTTGTGATTTCCATTTTTCTTTTTTATCTTAATTAAAACCATCATTCCAATATTCCATTATTCCAGAGCTTAAACACAATGGTAATCAGAGCATCGTTCTATGGGACAATTTCCTAACCAGCCATCGAGAGATTTTGATGTGATAGTGGTAGGGGGAGGCCATGCGGGCATTGAGGCCTCCCTTGCTTGCGCCCGGATGGGCCATCCCACCCTTCTCATCACTCAGAATATCAATCAGATCGGTTACATGTCCTGCAATCCTGCCATCGGCGGCTTGGCCAAGGGCCATCTGGTGAAGGAGATCGATGCCCTAGGCGGAGAGATGGCCAGGGCTACGGATGAGATGGGAATTCAGTTCAAACAGCTCAACACCACAAGAGGACCGGCGGTTCGTTCCTCAAGGGCACAGGTGGATCGGCAGGCATACCGGCTCCGAATGATAAAGACGGTGGAGAGTCAAAAATATCTCACCGTCAAGCAAGCCACCGTTGAAGAGATCATCCTTGACGGGAATAAGGTCATTGGAGTGAGGACAGAGGCAGACGATACGATCTATGGGAAAACCCTGATTCTTGCCCCAGGAACCTTTTTGAACGGTCTTGTTCATATCGGCATGACCCATTTTCCCTCCGGCAGGATGGGTGATCCTCCTTCCATAGGCTTATCCGAATCGCTCAAAAGATTGGGATTTCGAATAGGAAGACTTAAGACCGGGACCACGCCAAGACTCGATGGCAATACCATCGACTTTTCAGAACTCACTCCTCAGTATGGAGATGAACCTCCGATCCCATTCTCCTTTTCAACTGAAAAGATCGAAAGGGAACAGGTCCCCTGCTACATTACCTATACAAACTTGGCCACTCACGAGATTATTAAGAGTAGCCTTGACCGGTCTCCTTTATATTGTGGAATCATTAAAGGGATCGGTCCCAGGTACTGTCCTTCGATTGAGGATAAGGTGGTTCGCTTTGCCGAGAAGAAGAGGCACCAGATCTTTCTCGAACCTGATGGAAGAGATACGAAAGAGATCTACCCGAATGGGATCTCCACCAGCCTTCCACTCGATATCCAGATAAAGATGCTGAGATCGATTCAGGGTCTTGAGAATGTGGAGATCATCCGGCCAGGTTATGCCATTGAATACGACTTTGTCGATCCGACAGAACTAAAACCCACCCTCGAAACAAAAAAGATCAGTGGACTTTTTCATGCCGGGCAGATCAACGGAACATCGGGCTATGAAGAGGCGGCCGCACAGGGGTTGATGGCCGGAATCAATGCCGTTCTTTATATCCAGGGAAGAGAGTCTCTCGTCCTAAAACGCTCTGATGCCTATATCGGCGTATTGATCGATGACCTGGTCACAAAAGGGACCTCGGAGCCATACCGAATGTTTACCTCCAGGGCAGAATATCGTCTCCATTTAAGAGAAGATAATGCCGATCTGAGGTTGAGAGAAATAGGCTATCAAATCGGATTGGTAAAAGAAGAGGATTATCGGATCTTTTTAGAGAAAAAGTCTGCAATCGAAAAGACCCTTCTTAGAATTTCAGAGTCGAAAGTTACCCCCACCAGGGAAAACAATGAAATCCTCCATCGTTGGGGATGCACTCCCCTGAAGAAAGAAGCTTCCCTCCGGGAATTATTGAAAAGGCCTGAAATTCATTTTTCACACCTTTTAAATTTTGATCGAGACTTGGAAGGCTTGAAAAAAGAGGTGTGCGAACAGGTCGAGATTCAGGTCAAATATGACGGCTATATCAAGAGGCAGATGGAACTGATCGAGCGATTTAAAAAACTGGAGGAGGTGAACTTTCCTGAGAATTTTGATTTTCATTCGATAATCGGCCTCTCCACAGAAGTGTCGGAGAAACTCATTAAAATCAGGCCCATGACCCTCGGTCAGGCCTCCAGAATCTCAGGGGTCACTCCCGCCGCCCTCTCCATCCTCATGATCAACCTGAAGAAACAGGGGTACCTGTAGCCTATCATGGAGGTAAATAATGATCCCTGATGAGACAGCTCTTCCTCTCAATGAAACATTAAAGACGATCAAGGATCGTCGCAGCATCAGGTTGTTCACCAAACAGGATGTGCCTGACGATCACATCCAAACCATCCTTCGGGCAGCCAATGAAGCGCCTTCTGTTCACAATTTTCAATCCTGGCGGTTTGTGGTCTTGAGGGATGAAAAGAAACAGGGCTTGGGCCATCTCGTTACGTCCAAATCCGGTGGATTCCCGCGTCCGGCCTCCGTCCTGCTCCGCATGGCCGCCCGAAGTATTCTGGGGGCTCCTGTCGTCATTGCCATCGCCAATACTGGCAGCCTCATTAAACACGGGATTCAGCTTTTCAAAGTCGAAAAAGAAATGGCAAACGAATTTTTTCGCACGATGGAAATACAGAGTTCCGCAGCGGCGGTCCAGAATTTGCTTTTAGCCGCAACCTCTCTTGGCCTGGCAACCGTCTGGCTGGGGATCCTTTATCTGATTAAGGATGAGATTCTTGAATTTTTAGGAGAGCCCAAGGGTGAATTCATGGCTGTGGTCCCTGTGGGATATTCGGTCAAACCCAGCAAAGGACCGCAAAAAAGGACGCTGGAGATGGTGGTGAACCATTTATATTAATTCCCAGTAACCAGAGCCCTCAAGATATGTCCTCATCCCATACCAAACACCCCCTGTTCCCCTCCTTCCTGAAATTTACACTTCTAAAAATCCAAGAAAAAGTGTATATTACATCCATAAGTCAATAAGGGTAGATGCTGCAAGTTAATGCAGCCATTGATTGGGAAATGGAGAGGTTTGTGTTAATCTTATTCGAAGGTAGCTTTAGTGACTCAGGAGGTAATCAATGAAACTTACGGCAATTATTGAACGCGAAGGTGATGGATATGTATCCCTATGTCCGGAGTTAGATATCGCAAGCCAAGGTAGGAGTGTTGAAGAATCACGGGACAATCTTCGAGAAGCACTGGAACTTTTCTTTGAAGCAGCATCACCCGAAGAGGTTAAACAACGTCTTCATGGTGAGATTTTCGTAACCCAAGTCGAGGTGGCATTTGGGTAAGCTTCGAGTCCTCTCTGGCAAAAGAGGTGTGCTCCACCTTGGCAACACACGGCTTCATAGAAGTACGTGGGCGCGGTAGCCACATTGTAATGCAGAAAAAGCTTTCCCATGGCACAATAACAGTTCCTGTACCAGACCATGACAAAATTAGAATCGGAACGCTTCAATCCATCATCCGCCAGTCCGGGCTCCCTCGGGGTGAATTTGAATTATGAGCTCCCGGCGCTCCACCTCAAATCCACTGTGCATAAACGATGGATGGATATACTGCATTGAAGAACGATTTTTGAAAATATTACCAAACACTTAAGCTGCAAGACATTCGTCTCTTTGAAAACCGTAGGTTTCTTCCTGAAGTCCTCGACCTTGAAACGACTTCGTCCATGCAATCTTTGAATTGGTAATCATCAGTTAAAGAAAGCATCCCCATACCTTTCGGTCGTTTCTTGTGTCTTCGGTCGTTTCTTGTTGACAAACTACTCCCTTTTTTGTATATTCAACATAACCAAAGCAAGTTCTTATATAAAGTATTGTTCGTTGCGATTTCAAAGTAGGACTTGGTTTACCCAGAAGAGTGAATTTACGGACCTACCGTCTGAGTAACAGCAATAACTAATGGGAAGCATTTATGCTGATTATTATTAGAATTCACTCCAAAGGGCCTCTTGAACCGGTCTGGGACAAGATTATTAAGCAACAAGAACCCATCGAGAAGGCATTCGCAGACAAGTGCCGTATGCTTTACTTGACCAAGCGGCTGGGTTTCCATAAAGAAGCCAGCCTTTTTGTGGACGTATCTGACGACTCCATACTGGCTGATTTACTTGTCTCTCATCTGGCTAAAATCGAAGGTGTTGGCAATTTTATTATCCATCATCTTTTCAAACCCAAGTTCTATCCATTGCCTCGCGATACCAAGGAATACAGGCGTTTTGTCATCAACCTCAAGGTTGAAGCTCAGTATCTGGCGGATGTTTACAAGAATTTGATTAACCCAAACATTCCTGACGGAATGAAGAAAGTATATTTTGCTTTTACCTTCCATCAATCGTCTGACAGTATCCAGTTTTCGATATTGTCTAAGAGTGAGGATGTTCTGAGGGAATATGTGGCTAAGGATATAGACTGCCTACCTGGAGTGGCCAAAACCACTATCATCCCGATTGAACGCTCCAAACCATTTATTTCCTACGATACCTGGGAGGGCTTCGCCGTAAAATCCTTCTGCTATTGACTGATCGCATCTCAGGGGCCACACCTAAAAACATCCATGAAGGGGAATTTCCTCAACTCTTCGTGGATGACTCATGGCTATTGTTGACTTTTGCCGGTCTACTCGACTGCAATTTGAAATCATCAGATCATAAAGATAGTTCAGTCTCACTCTTTGTAGGTGTTATTTAGGTAAGGCTTTTAAAAAATTACCGCCAACCTTACAAGTTTTCTTTAACTCTTTATTTCGGTGATCAATTGGATTATCTTTTTGGCGGTGTATTCGGCCACATCTGCCAGGCCAGCCACGGGCAGTATCAAAGAGGGGGCAGACCTTAAATTGTAAATCCAAGACCCTAAACAAGTAGAAAACGATGATACGGAAATCGGCTCTTAAAGGTTGGACTACCAGACGGATTTAATATGAGGAAGATTTTGAATCATCTTATCTTTGGTAATAATAGGTGCATCAAGATATCTTGAGGTTGAAACAATTATTTTGTCGTGGAGTTCCGGAATATCTTTAAGATCTATCATTTTCTGAAGAATCGGGTAGTCAAGAGGAATGATGATAAAGTTTTCGCTATCCTCAATCCGTTCGAGTAATCTTCTAAAATCAAAGGTGATACGCTTCTTATCAAAGATGCTGAGAGATTCCGCTAAAACGATGGATGGGATAAAGATGATATTTTGGCCGGATTCACATCCCTCGAAGATTTCAACTGCTTTAGGGGTTATTCTTGGGCTTCCAATGAACCACCAGATAAGTGGATGTGTGTCTGTGACAAAATTCATAACTCTCTATGCACCTATTTTGCTATAAAGAGACTTTTTAGCAGAACATATTTCTTCTTCAGTAATGACAACGCCTTTGAAGATGCCTTTGAGGGAAATGAGTTTCTTATCAGAGGGTGTAAGATTTTTAAGAAGAGTCAACTTTAAACCCATGACTTCCTTTTCAATATTTTCAATCTTCTGAAGCATTTCAGCTGTGCTTTTCGCAGCACTTCGTTTCATCGCTATTCCCTCCTTTATAAATGAAATTTATCATACGATTAATCACCTGTCAAAGGGAAATTTTTGGGGGTGAAATTTTTGGGGTGAATCTGGTGTTGGCCTTAAGCCTTTGGTGAAATATTCAGGTAGGGCTTTTAAAAAAAACCGTCAACCTTTCAAGTTTTCTTTAACTCTTTATTTCGGTGATCAATTGGATAATCTTTTTGGCGGTGTATTCGGCTACATCTGCCAGGCCAGCCACAGGTAAAAAGTGATCTGCATTGGAAGCGAAAAGACAGGTGACTCTTGCAGGAAACTCTTCATCGGGCAGATTGAAGATGTAGTAAAGGGCGACACGGGGGAGCGGGTAGAGGGTAAAAGAAAAATCGCACCTTGGAGCATCCGCATTAGGATGGCCGGAAAACCTTAGGACGATCTCTTCCTTTCGCTTCTCGATGGCAATGACATGAGGATGGAGAACCTTCTCGGCATTCATGGCAAACGCCCCCTGATAACCCATCCCTCCAGGAAATTGTTTGAAGGACTTCAAAGGTTTAAGTTGAGGCTCTTCTTTTCGGGTATGAAGCGCATATAAGGCAATGAGAATCCCCTCAGGCCCGGTTAACCGTTGACCACCCAATATGATCTCCTGAGGAAAAAGCTCACAAAGTTCCCCAAATGCTTGGAAGGTAAGACAGTCCTTCCCGCGACGGGCAGGAAGAGCTTCTTCAAGCTCTTTGATTGGTCTCGATGAAACCTTTTGCAAATATTCTTTTTGAATCTGAAGGAAATTTTGAGACATAGAGGTGAGATAAGGCAGGGGAATAACTATATTGAGAATCTTGAACCAACCTGCTTTCTCCATTCCTGCATTTCTTTCATTTGGGACTCTAAATCGGTGAGTCTCCTGTCCAGTTCGGAAAAAGAAAGCTTGACAAGGGCACGGGTTTCTAAATGTTGACGTTCATTTTCCTTTTCAATCCGGTCAAGCCGTTCAACAATTCCTGTATGCCCCTCTGCTAAAAGATTTATTTGGTCCATCAACCCTTCAGAGATGATATGAAATTGATCGATAACCCGTACCTCAAGGCTTGTCATTTTTTGATCCATTCGCTCCTCAAGGGCTTTAAATTTTCCATCCTGGCGTTTTTCAAAACCTGTAAATATTTCCTCCAGGTCCTTTTTTACAAGCATTTTTTCTTCCATCTTCGTTTTCTCCTGATCCCTCTTAACAGAGGAGGGTAATATGGGTGACCAAATTCCTATCAAAAAATTATTATCCTGTCAAATTAATTATTGATTAATTATTGATGGGGTTCGATGATGACCTTGATGGACTCCTTGGCCTCCATAACAAGTTTAAACCCTAAGCCTGTTTCGGCCAATGGAAGTCTGTGGGTGATCATCTCTTTGAGGGGTAAACGATGAGCCTGTATCAATTCGATGGCCTGGGAGATGTCGATGGGTGCTCCTCCATAGGTAGGAAGAAGGGTAATCCCATCGTTCCAGAAATCGAAAAATGGAAAAGAAATATCGATTCCCCGTTGAAGGAGTCCAAAACATAAAACCGTTCCTCCCCGGTCTACACATTCAAGCGCCTGCCTATAGGCCGGAAGGCTTCCTGCACAGACAATCACCAGATTGGCCAACCGTCCATGATTGATCCCACGAATCCTTTCAGGACTCACCTCTTCTCCAGAGAGGGCCTCATCCGCTCCGAACCGTTTCGCTGATTTCAATCGATATTCATTTATATCGGACGCAATAATCCTTCTGGCCCCCGAAGCACGAGCCAGTGCAATATGAAGAATTCCAGAGATTCCACCCCCGATAACAAAGACGCTCTGGCCGGGTCTGAGCTTTGCTAATCTCTGTCCCCGGAGAACGCAGGCCAGAGGCTCAATGAAGACCCCCTCCTCAAAAGTGATTTCCTCGGGCAGTATAAATGTGCCCCGGTCCACATTGATCTTTGGGACACGGATATACTCTGAAAAACCTCCGGGATCAAAGTTAGTCGTCCGCAAGGTATCGCAAACCGTATGATGACCATTCAAGCAGTAGTGACAGGTATCGCAGGGGACATGATGGGAAACAAAGACCCGATCTCCGACTTGATATTGATCCACCCCTTCTCCAACTTCAACAATCTCTCCTGCAATCTCATGGCCGAGCACCCGGGGGGCTTTCTTAATCCGATACCATTCCATGACATCGCTGCCACAGATGCCGCTCGCTAAAACTTTGACCAACAATTCACCAGGGCCGATGGTTGGAATGGGCATTTCCTCCAGCCTCACATCCCTGTTGTTATAATACATCGCCACTCGCATGGTTTATCCAAAAATAAGTTATGAGTTCGGAGACTTAATAAAAAACTCTGAACTACCTGCCTGCCAGTAGGCAGGCGAACTAACTACTCCGAGCCAATGTCTTCCTTCTCTCCTTCTCAAATATTTCGTTTGCTTCTTTCACGGTCGCTTTCTTATGGATAATCGCGCGCAAGGCTTTGATCATTGCCACTGGATGCTCGTTTTGCCAGATATTCCTCCCAAGATTGACTCCGATGGCGCCCTTCTCCATGCCATCATGAACAAACTCGAAGACCTCCAGATCCGTATCGACTTTTGGCCCCCCTGCCATAACAACGGGAACAGGACAGCCATTGACCACCTTATCAAAGTTCTCGCACCAGTAGGTCTTCACAACCCTTGCGCCTAATTCGGCGGCAATCCGGCTGCTCAATGCAAGGTAACGGGCGTCTCTTTTTTCTAACTCCTTCCCTACCGCTGTCACAGCCATCACAGGGATGCCATATTTCTCTCCCTCATCCACCAGTCTGGCAAGATTAAGAAGATTCTCTTTCTCATGATCACTTCCGACAAAGATTGAGATGCCCACTGCCGCCACATTGAGACGAATGGCTTCCTCCATAGAGGTCGTGAGACCCTCGTCAGAAAGATCCTTTCCAACCATGCTCGTCCCGCCTGAAACTCTGAGGATGATGGGTTTCGTATTTTCAGGATCAATCGAAGCCCGAAGAACGCCCCTTGTCACAAAGAGGGCATCGCAATAGGGAAGCAAGGGTTTGATCGTCTCTCCGGGCTTTTCCAGTTTCCGGGTGGGACCTTGAAAGTAACCGTGATCGATGGGTAAAAAAAGGCAATGCCCGTCAGACTGAACCAACTGTGCCAGACGATTCTTCATCCCCCATTCCATGATAACCTCCCCTTCAAGTGCGGATTTCGGAATTCGGATTTCGGAATTTTCATTTAAAATCTATAAGGTTTAATTCCACATTCCGCAATCCGAAATTTATTCGGTGAGATATTTCACTACCAGATCTCCTACCTTGGAGGTGCTATACCCCATTTTGCCGGCGGTCAGGCTCTTCACATCAATTCTGACAACCTTCATGATAGCCTCTTCGATTCGCTTCGAGGCTTTTTCTTCTCCGAGGTTTTCGAGCATCATCTGGCAGGCTGAAATGGCCGCCAGAGGACTCACGACCCCCTTCCCCGTATATTTGGGAGCGGATCCTCCCATAGGCTCAAACATCGAAACGCCTTCGGGGTTAATATTTCCGCCCGCCGCAATTCCCAATCCACCCTGAATCATGGCTCCCAAGTCGGTGATGATGTCTCCGAACATATTATCCGTCACAATCACATCGAACCATTCCGGATTTTTCACCATCCACATGCAGATGGCATCCACATGGGCATAATCGGTCTCAATATCTTCGTACTCCTTTGCCACTTCGCGAAACGTCCTCTCCCAGAGATCGAAGGCATAGGTGAGAACATTCGTCTTTCCGCAGAGGGTGATCTTTTTCTTTTTATTCCTCTTTCGGCAATATTCAAACGCATAACGGATGCATCGCTCCACCCCTTTCCGGGTATGGATTGCCTCCTGAATCGCAATCTCGTCAGGCGTGCCCTTTTTGTGAAACCCTCCTGCTCCTAAATAGGCCCCCTCCGTATTCTCTCTCACGACGATGAAATCAATATCTTCGGGTCTTTTATCTTTTAGAGGCGTATCGACTCCAGGATAAAGCTTGACAGGTCTCAGGTTGATATACTGATCCAATACAAAACGGGTCTTCAGTAAAATTCCCTTCTCAAGGATTCCTGGTTTCACATCCGGATGACCGATCGCTCCGAGATAGATGGCGTCCACCTTCTTCAATTCTTCCAGCACAGATTCAGGAAGGACTTCCCCGGTTTTTAAATAACGCTCTCCTCCGAGATCGTAATGGATCAGTTGGTATTTAAAACCAAATTTTTCGGAGACTGCTTTCAGAACCTTCAATCCCTCTGCCACGACTTCGGGACCGGTTCCGTCTCCGGGGATCACAGCGATTTTGTACATTCGTTTCCTTTCTCTATTTAAGAAACTCTATGCGCTATGCCCTCTGCATCTTTTTCAGAGCCAGCACAGCGCCTTCTTTCCGACATCTGTCCGGTAATGAACCCCTTCCCAGGAAATCTTTTTGACTGCCTGATAGGTTCTTTCGATTGCCTTAGGAATATTCTCTCCCAAACCCGTTACGCCCAAAACCCTTCCTCCATTTGTGACCATCTTGCCTTCAGCCAATGCCGTGCCGGAATGGAAGACGAAGATGTCCTCCATTCGAGAAGTTTCTTCGAAGCCCTCGATCACTTTTCCCTTCTCGTAATCTCCCGGATATCCCTTCGAGGCCATGACCACACAGACCGAAGCCATATTCTCCCATTCGATTTTGCATCGGGAGAGATTCCCGCTAATACAGGCCTCAAGAATGGGAACGATATCTCCCTTCATCCGCATCAGGACCGGCTGAGTCTCGGGGTCTCCGAAGCGGGCATTGAATTCCAATACTTTTGGATGACCGTTTTGAATCATCAGGCCGGCATAGATGACGCCTTTGTAAGGTCTTCCCTCTTCTCCCATTCCCTGAATGATCGGCCTTAAAATCTTCTCAACGATCCTTTCATTGACTTCGTCCGTCACCACGGGTGCAGGAGAATAAGCCCCCATTCCTCCTGTATTGGGCCCTTCATCCCCATCAAAAACCGCTTTATGGTCCTGGGAGGATGCCAGAGGAAGGATCGCTTTTCCGTCTGTAAAGGCGAGATAGGAAGCCTCCTCCCCCACAAGATATTCCTCAATCAAAACCCGATTGCCTGCCTCCCCGAAGACCTTTTCCACCATCATCTGATCGACAGCTCCAGTGGCTTCTTCCACTGTTTTGCAGAGGATCACCCCTTTGCCTGCGGCCAGGCCATCAGCCTTCACCACGATGGGAGCGCCTTGCTTGCGAATATAGTCAATGGCCTTCTGCCGGTCCTCGAAGACCTCATAGGAGGCAGTGGGAAGGTGGTACTTCTTCATCATCTCTTTAGCAAAGGCTTTACTTCCTTCGAGTTCCGCAGCCTTCTGGCTCGCTCCGAAAATGGAAAGTCCTTTTGACTCGAAGAGATCGACAATGCCTCTGGTGAGCGGTTCTTCGGGTCCGACTACGGTGAGATCAATCTTTTCTTTCAGTGCAAAATCGAGAAGGCCATTCAAGTCATTCGCTTTGATGGGAACGGTGGTCGCCTGTTCGGAAATGCCTGCATTGCCCGGAGCGCAGTAGATCTTCGATACTTTTGGGCTCTGCCCGATCTTCCATACCAGGGTATGCTCCCTGCCACCGCCGCCCACCACCAGTACTCGCATAGAGTTTCTCCCTTACTTGATATAACAGATTCAAGAATTCATTAAAGTGTGATTGAAAAATCCGAAATTCGAATATCGAAATCCGAAACAAATCCAAAATTCCAATTTTCAAATGACCGAAACTTTTTTTCGTTTATAATTTTGGACATTCGAATTTGTTTCGAATTTCGGATTTCGTGCTTCGGATTTAACGCTTTTAATGTCGGAAGTGTCTCATTCCTGTAAAGACCATGGCGATGTTATATTCGTCGGCAGCGGCAATCACTTCATCATCCCGAATCGAGCCACCGGGTTGAATGATGGCTATGGCACCCGCCTCTGCTCCTGTATCCACTCCATCCCTGAATGGAAACATTGCATCCGAGGCTAAAACCGTTCCTTTTGTCGGAGATTTGGCCTTCATCACTGCTAGCCGGGTGGAATCAACACGGCTCATCTGACCTGCCCCGATTCCAATCGTCCGGTCCTCCCGGACGAGGACGATGGCGTTCGATTTGACATGCTTGGCGACCTTCCAGCCGAAAGCCATCGCTCTTTTCTCTTCTTCTGTCGGTTTCCTCTTCGTCACCACCCTCCATTGATCCATCGGAACTTTTCCGAGGTCCCGGTCTTGAACCAGAAGTCCGCCGACGACCCTTCTGAGATCGAATCCCTTCTGACTGGCAAAGGAAGCAAGAGGAGGTGTTTGAAGAATCCGGAGATCCTTTTTAGCCTTTAGAATCTCCAGCGCCTCCGGATCAAAACCGGGAGCGATGATCGCTTCGAGAAAGATGTCCCGCATCTCCCGGGCTGTTTCCTGATCGACCGGCCGGTTGAAGCCGACAATCCCGCCAAACGCAGAAACCGGATCACAGTCCCTTGCTTTTCGATAAGCATCGGACAAACCCGTTAAAGAGGTGGCCGCCCCGCAGGGGTTATTATGCTTGATGATGACGACGGCCGGCTCCTCGAATTCTTTAACCGTCTCATAAGCGGAATCGAGGTCAAGGATATTGTTGTAGGATAATTCTTTGCCCTGTAGCTGGACAGCATTTGAAACGGAGGGCTCTGTCAACAAGTATTCCCGGTAGAAGGCCGCTTTCTGGTGGGGGTTCTCCCCATAGCGTAATTCCTGTGTCTTCTTCACCTGGAACGTGAAGGTCTCCGGAAATTCATAGGCTTTCTTTCCCTTTTCGATCTGACCGAGATAATTGGAAATGGCGCCATCATATCGGGCTGTATGTTGAAAAACCTTCTTCGCCAATCGAAAATTGGTCTCGGAAGAAATCTCCCCCTTCTCTTTCAGCTCGAGGAGGACTAAATCATAATCCGCCGGATCCACCAAAACGGTCACATCCGGATAATTCTTGGCTGCCGAACGGAGCATGGTGGGTCCGCCGATATCGATATTTTCAATTGCCTCCTCAAGACTGCACCCTTCCTTGGCAACAGTCGCTTCAAAGGAGTAAAGATTGACAGCCACGAGGTCAATGGGAAGAATCCCATGCTCCTTCATCTTCTGAACATGCCCCGGTTTCGACCTCTGTCCTAAAAGGCCACCATGGACTTTCGGGTGAAGGGTCTTCACCCTTCCATCCATCATCTCCGGAAATCCTGTATAATCGGAAATGTCCATCACGGAGAGCCCCTGCTCTCTCAACATTTTGGCAGTCCCTCCTGTTGAGAGGATCTCCACTCCCATCTGCGCCAAAGCTTTAGCAAACGTCCCCACTCCAGACTTATCCGTAACGCTAATGATGGCCCTCCTGATTTTGCCCATATCTTTACCCCCATTAGGATTTCGGATTGCGGATTGCAGATTGCGGATTTAAAATCCGAAACCCGAATTCCGAAATCCGAAATAGATTAAAAACCTAATTCCTCTCCAACCAGAATGATCAGCGTATCGGTCAGGGATGGTCTTCTCTCGTGGATGACAATCACCCTGCAAATCCGGTTGGGAGAGTTGCAGTCCACACACCTTCCCATCTTTGCGCAGGGAACATCGATATTGAGTCGCCTCGCATTAAGCGGCGCAGAAACATTCTTTACCCTTTTGATCGCCTCCTGGACATCATCAACGATTTTGTTATATCCGGCGACCAAAATGACCCTCCCCGGTCCAAAGACAGAGGAATTGACACGGTTCCCAACCCCATCAATATTAACCAGTTCCCCATTCAGGGTGACGGCATTGGTACTGCTCAGGAAGAGATCGGAGGTCATCTGGGCTTTCCGAATCTGAAGAACCTCTTCTTTCGGGAGCCCGGGTCTCCAGTGGTTATAGAGAACGTTTCCCTGGGCTTCCAACCTCTCCAGAATTCCTAATTCTCTGATGGTAACAGAGCCGCCGACACCCACCTTTGTCTTAGGGGTGATATATTTCCATATCTCTTCGACCGCCTCTTTCTTATCCCTCACAAAGACCGCTTTAAAATCATGAGACTCCAGTTTTTCGATGGCCTTCTTTGCTTTCTCTTCAACCCACCATTGTTTAATCGGATCCATTCTCTCCTCCATTACAAAATTGCAAAGTATTGTTCCAGTTCGTAATCGGTCACTTGGGCACGAAAACGCTCCCATTCCATTCTCTTGTTTTCGATAAATTTATAGAAGAGATCATCTCCCAGAGCCTTTCTCACGAGTTCGCTCTGTTCCGTGGTTTTGATAGCCTCCCAGAGGTCTTCGGGAAGGGATTCGATTCGGTACTTCCTCCTCTCCTCCTCGCCCATCACATAAACGTTTCTTTCCACCGGATCCCTCAAAGGATATTTCTTCTCGATTCCCTCCAATCCGGCGGCCAGCATGACCGAAAAGGCAAGATAGGGGTTGCACGCCGGGTCCGGTGAACGATACTCCACGCGTGTGGCAAGTTCTTTTCCCGGCTTGTAAACAGGTATCCGGATCAGATCCGAACGGTTCTTCTGCGCCCAGGAGATATAGACCGGCGCTTCGTAACCCGGCACCAGTCGCTTATAAGAATTGACCCATTGGTTCGTCACCAGGGTAATCTCTTTCGCATGTTTCATCAGTCCGGCGATATAATACTTGGCGATTGGGGAAAGATGATTTTTATCCCTCAAATCGAAAAACGCATTCCTCTTCCCCTTGAAGAGGGATTGATGGGTATGCATCCCGCTTCCGTTCACACCGAAAAGTGGCTTGGGCATAAAACTGGCGTAGACATTATTCTTCAGGGCAACCTCTTTGACGATCAGACGGTAGATCATCGTGTTATCAGCCATGGAGAGGGCATCGGTATATTTCAGATCAATCTCATGTTGGCTGGGCGCGGCTTCATGATGGCAGTATTCGACCTGCACGCCCATCTCTTCAAGGGCCATGACAGTCTGTTTGCGGAGGTCGCTTGCCACATCAAGGGGGGTCAGGTCAAAATATCCTCCTGAATCCAAAGGCTCAGGTTTCCCGGTCGATTTCTGGAAGTAAAAGAATTCGAGCTCGGGGCCCACATTAAAGGTGTACCCCATCCTGGAGGCCTTTTCCAAATTCTTCTTTAAAACCCAGCGTGGGTCTCCCTGATAAGGGTTCCCATTGGGTTCAAGAACATCACAGAACATCACAGCCACCATATGGTCATTCGACTTCCAGGGAAAGATCCTGAAGGTGGATGGATCGGGCTTGGCCACCATATCGCTCTCGTCAATCCTGGCAAAACCGGCGATCGAGGATCCGTCAAACCCCATTCCCTCCTCGAGGGCCCCTTCCAATTCGCGAATGGTGATGGCAAAACTCTTCAAAAAACCGAGGATATCGGTGAACCAAAGCCGGACAAACTTGACATGCTTTTTCTTGACAATCTGAAGGACTTCCTTTTTCCCCAATTTGGCCATCGCCTTATCCCTCCTTCTGATTTAATATAATCAGGTTTAGCATAATCCCCCTTCCCCGGTCAACCCCACAGGATTCAATTATATTGACAACCGCTCCCCTTTTTTTATAAATTGATTCCTACCAAGAAGAAAGGAGTCTTCCCGTTGCTCTATAAAAAAACATCCTATAAACAGCAGATCAAGGCCATGACGGAAATCAGCAAGGCCATCTCTTCGGATCGGTATTTGGATGACATCCTGAAATTGATCGTGACGGTCACAGCCAATGTGATGGACTCGAAAATCTGCTCCCTCTGGATATTGGATGATAAAGAGAAGGCGCTAAAAATCCGGGCCACACAGACCATGAGCGAGGAATACTTGAAGGAGAGGAGCCTGAAACTGGGGGAGGGCGTGGTGGGTTATGTGGCCCAGACCAAAAAACCTCTGGCCATTCTCGATGTCCTGAAGGAGCCCCGCTACAAAGAGAAAGAGCTGGCCAGAAAAGAAACCCTGGTCTCCATGCTCAGCGTTCCCTTGGCCATAAAGGACAAAGTGATCGGGGTGATCAACTGTTATACCTCTTATCCCCATCAATTTACTGAAACGGAGCAAGATATGCTCGCCGCCGTTGCCAGTCAGGCTGCCATCTGCATTGAGAGCACAGAGCTGATGGTAAAGACCAAAGTGATCCAGGAAGAACTGGAGATCCGGAAACTGGTGGAGAGGGCCAAAGGGGTGTTGATGAAGAGACAGGGGTTGAGTGAAAACGAGGCCTTCAAACGGATTCGAAAGGCCAGTATGGACAGCCGTAAGACCATGCGGGATATTGCTGAAGCTATCCTTCTCACCGACAAGATGGGTGGATAATCTTTTTTGAGATTTATGGAAAAGTCCAGAAATCTCTGACTACATTGATTATGAAACGATTACACAGAGTTATTCCCTTGCTTGGATCCAAAGAACCCTATGCCTTTCTGGTGCAAAACATCCATATAAACGTGCAAAAAATGGCTATTTCGAACTGAGGGGACGTGAATCACCCGAATAACATCTTTGCAATCTTTAAACTCTGGAGCGATATCACCAAGGCTGTTTTGAGAATCTAACAAAAAGGCCTCATTAAAAAGGGCGTTAGGGTCATCAGGGAATAAGGGGGCAATAACAATGTCAGCCTCAACGAGATCCTGGAAAAAATGAGTGCCATAAGAGACCTCGGGCGTATATCCCTCCTTTGCAAAGGAAATCTCCATAAGAAGCTTTGCCTTATTGATATTGGCATAGGTTACTCGGACACCAAGGTTAATATCGTTGCTTCCCCAACGGCCAGGTCCCATCAGGGCATAGTGTTTTGAGGCCAAGTGTTTATTCAATGCGTTCACGATGAGAGCAATCTTTAACTTTTCTTCATAGGTCTGCAAGGCCTCATAAGCCCTGGGATTGACATAAACAATATATTCAATGTTATGAATAACACTATTGGAAAGTCCTGCGTTGGTGGCGAAGAGAATTTGTTCCTCCGGGATCTGTTCTGGAATGGGAACTTTATCCAATTCTTTTCGTATGGAAAGGGATCGACATTGTAATAAATAGAATTTATTATGATCCCAGGCAAATTCGATATCCACAGGACGCCCATAGGCAGCTTCAATTCTTGAAAGGATTTTCTTGGCCAGGGGGACAAAAGCCGTTTTAGACAACAAGTTGTCAAAGGTCAAACAAAGTTCTTCTCCTTTGAGATTTTGGGGTTTAAACATAGGCGGAGCTAAATGCTCATCCTTTTGGATTGACACAACATAAAAAAGTTCTGGATGATCAATTGCAGAATTTAAGGTTCGAAAGTCCACCGTTTCCATTATCCCTTTTTTCAGGTTCAGCACATCCACCTGTTTCTGGGAGTACTTTTTGATCTGCTGTGCAGTGACTTCTGGCCGCAGTTGGGGATGGCTTAATGGGATCATCCGGGGATAGTCAGAACCGAGACGGTCTACGGCCCGGGTCCCCAGGCCCAAAACCAGCCTCACCAGTCCATCCTCTTTCCTGATCTTTGGATTCCAGGCATAGACATTGCGAGAAAACATTACCCCCGAGGCAAAGGGGAAAAAGTAGTCTCCAAAACGTTGGCCTACAACCTTCTGAACAACCATGGCCATTCGTTCATCATAATCCAATAGCCCATGATCCACACGGTAGAGGATAGGATCTGGTCCATAGGTACTTGCGAATACCTGTTTGAGGCCGATGATAAAATTTCTAAGACGCGTCTCAATCTCTCCCTGGTTTGTCAGAAAAACAGATAGATACTTTCCAGAAAAGGCCAGGCCGAAGTTATCCTCCAGCATGCTGGAGGATCGAATAATAATGGGGTGTTCGCCGATCTCTTCTAAAATTTTTCGAAAATCTTCGATGACCTCTGGAGCGAAGTTTGCAAACTTAAACTTCTCCTCGATGCGCAGAAACTCCCTCTCAATGGTCTCTCTGTCCTTATATTTGTGTGTATGGAACTGGTGAAGGTTGTTCCGGTCTAAAAATTCTGAAAAAACTCCGGAATTTAAAAACCATGTATCCGGAACCCTGATATACTCCTCCAGTTCTGGATCTCTTTTATCCAAAACGGGCAGTAGAATTTTTTGGGCTAGAATCATGCCGGCAGCCTTGCCTCCCAGTTTACCAGGGCTTTTCCGACTCCAGCGAGTATGCTGAAGGAAATCATGAATGTCACGGATGGTAATGTAGTTTTTAGCAAGGCTAATAAAAGGGAGCTGGTTGGAAATATAATGTTTGATGAGGGCAACACGAATCCCTTCAGCCTCCTCCCGTGAAATATAGACCTCACCTTTTGGGATTTCACAGAACTCCCGGAGGGCGTTATAAATTTCCAGGGAGGTTGCCTGTTCTTGATTGACCACAAAACTCAGTTTTTGACATTTATCTTTTTTTCGGGCCAGGTTGATGTAATTTTCGATCTCATTGTCGCTTAAATGGGTGGCAGAATAATAACCGATGAGACCTTCCACATATTCCTGACGGGTGATCTCTGTATCGGGTAATCCATCTGCTCTCAGTGCTTCGAGGGCCCCCTGGTAAAGTTTCTCCCGTAGGATAATCCCCCTCTCCTCTAAAACCTCCATAAAGATGCTGTACATCAGTCCCGTGAGATTCGGGTACTGATTCATTTTTCTAAACAACCTGTAGGTTTTAAGAATGTCCATCCTAAACCCAACCCCGCAATTTACAGGCTTCTGCTACCCTTGCCACGGAAATGAGATAAGCCGCCTGCCTCATATTCACCTTCTCTCGCAGGTACATCTGATAGACCCCATGAAAAGCCCGGCTCATCTTCTCGTCCAACCTTTGGTGGATCTCCTCTAACGACCAATAGAAATTATAAGTATTCTGAACCTGCTCAAAATAGGATACCGTTACCCCCCCCGCATTGGCGAGGAAATCCGGAAGAACAAAGACATTATTCTGATGAAGGATATCATCGGCTTCCGGTGTGGTTGGCCCGTTGGCCAGCTCACAAGAAATCTTGCACCGTATTCGATCTGCATTTGTCGCTGTAATCACATTTTCAAGGGCTGATGGGAAAAGAACGGTGACATCCAGTTCCAGGAGTTCTTCGTTGCTAATGTTCTCAGCTCCCGGGAATCCTTGGAGACTGCCGGACTTAAGCTTGTATTCCACCACCTGTTTAGGATCGAACCCTTTCGCGTTATAAATTCCTCCTTTAGAATCCGAAGCTGCAACCAGTTTGAGTCCAAGAATTTCATTACCCAAAAGAGCTGCGTATTGGCCGGCATTGCCAAAGCCCTGTATCGCCATGGTCTTGCCCCGGAGATCAATGTTTAATTGTTTAGCCGCTTCGCGCGTGACATAGATGCCACCCCGTGCCGTAGCATCTCCCCGTCCCTCTGATCCTCCGAGGGGAATCGGTTTACCCGTGATGACACCGGGATGGTGATGTCCTACCATTGTTTCATACTCGTCCATCATCCAAGCCATAATCTGAGGAGTCGTATAGACATCTGGAGCGGGCACGTCTTTCGAAACCGATATCGTCCAGGCGATTGCCCGAATATAGGCACGAGCCAGCCGCTGCTTCTCAGCCTCTGACATCAGTTTCGGGTTGCAAGTGACGCCTCCCTTTCCTCCTCCCAAGGGAATATCTACTACCGCTGTCTTCCAGGTCATCCAGGCAGCCAGAGCGCGGACGGTGTCAATGGTCTCTTCGGGGTGCCATCGGATGCCGCCTTTCGCAGGCCCCCTGGCAGTGTTATACTGGATCCGATACGCATGAAATATTTGAATGTTTCCGTCATCCATTTGAACAGGAAGCGTTACCCGTAGCTCTCGCTGAGGCCACCGGAGCAGATCACGGGTGGCCTGGTCTAACCCTAATCTCCCTGCTGCCTCATCGAGTTGTCTCTGTGCAATCGTAAAGGGATTCAACTCTGACATGCCTTGTCCTCCTTTTTGGGGATGAATAACAAATAAAAGCAAATTATTTTTATGCCTTTGTTTTCAATACAACTTTGTATCAACAAAATAGCCTCTAATAAAATTATTTGTCAAGATAAATTGAAGAGAGCTCTGAAAAACTACTTTCCGCTCTCTGATTACACAGATTCCAAAAAATGATTCCACAGATATTTTTTTATTTATCAATGCATTTCTAATCTGTGTAATCGGTTCCTAATCGATGTAATCAGAGATTTTTGGACTTTTTCAGAAATCTCTTGAAGACGTGGACTCCCAGATTAGATTGATGGGTAAGCGAGAGAAGAAAGATAGGGTAAAAAGGAGGCGATATTCTAAATTTTCCACCCCTCCTCGCCCTTCCCCCGTCTTAGTAGGGGAAGGGGATACGAAAGGGTCAAATTTCTTAGAGTGGGTTCTGGTTGCAGAAGCAGCCGAAGGTGCCAGTGGGACAGCAGTTGGGCATCTCTTCGAGACGCATACACCTTCCACAGAGCTCACCGGGTTCTTTAACCCCCTGGCATGGGACAATCACCGCCGGGCAGACATAATCACATCCCCGGCAGAGGCGGCAGGTCTCAGGCCTCGTCTCAAAGGGCATGCTTATTTTCCTATTTGTTCCCCTCCCGGAAAATCCGAGGGCCTTCCCATCCATCTGTTCGTAACACATCCTGATACAGAGACCGCAGAGGACACACCGGTTATCCTCCATCGGGAATCGGACTTTGAGCAGTCCCATGCGGGCAGCAATGTCCTGGGCTATCTTCACATTGGGAGCGCTGGCAACCAAGAGTTCTGCCAGCATCTTTCTCGCACGGATTATTTGTGGGGTTTGGGTCTGAATCACCATCCCCTCTCTGACCTCATGCGTGCAGGATGTATCGATAATTGGTTTACCACCATTGTTACTGATCTCGACCACACAGATCCGGCATCCTCCATAAGGAGTGAGATGCTCCATGTAACACATCGTAGGGATGTGAATTCCAAACTCTCTCCCGGCCTGGAGGATAGTGCTTCCCTTCTCTACTTCTAACCATCTTCCGTCTATCGTAATATGGACAGTTTTCCTTTCCATTGACATCCTCCTTTATTGGACTATCACAGCATTCGATTTACAAACATCTTTACAGGATCCACATTTTGAACATATCTCTGCAAGGATAAGGTGAATCTTTTTCTTCTCTCCTTCAATCGCTTGGGTTGGACAAACCTTTGCACACGCACCGCAGCCTGTACAATCCGTCTCTGAAATCGAATATTGAATGAGCGATGTGCATACGCCAGCCGGACATCTCTTCTGGTGAATATGTGCCTCGAATTCAGGACGGAAATATCTCAAGGCAGAGAGGACTGGATTGGGGGCTGTTTTTCCCAAACCACAAAGGGAGGTGTCCGCTACAACCTCGGCAAGTTCTTCGAGGAGGGAAAGGTCCTCTTCATCTCCTTTCCCCTCTGTTATTCTATCCAAAATCTCACCCATCCTTTTTAATCCTTCACGGCAGGGAAGACATTTACCACAGGATTCCTCTTCAAGGAAGTGGACAAAGTATTTTGCCACATCAACCATACAGGTTCCTTCGTCCATGACGATCATCCCACCGGAGCCCATCATCGATCCGGCTTGGGTGAGGCTGTCGAAGTCCACCGGCAGATCGAATAAGGAAGCCGGGATACAGCCACCTGAAGGACCTCCTGTCTGTACGGCTTTAATCTTTCGCCCATCTTGCTGGCCACCTCCAATATCGAAGATGATCTTTTTAAGGGTGATGCCCATGGGCACTTCAACCAATCCGGTATTTTTTACTTTTCCAACCAAAGAAAAGATTTTTGTCCCCTTGCTCTTTTCAGTGCCAATGGAGAAAAACCATTGGCTTCCTTTATTGATAATCAAGGGGACATTTGCCCAAGTCTCTACATTGTTGATGTTCGTTGGTTTTCCCCAGAGGCCCTGTTCAACGGTGTGGATCTGTTTGCTTCTGGGTTCCCCGACCCTTCCTTCAATCGAGGCAATCAATGCCGTCGATTCTCCACAGACAAAGGCTCCGCCCCCTTCTGCAATCTCCACATCAAAGTCGAATCCGGAACCCAAAATATTTTTTCCCAATAATCCGATCTTTCTGGCCTGTTGGATGGCAGTTTCTGCATTTTTACAAGCCAGAGGATATTCATGCCTGACATAGATGTATCCATGGCTTCCACCGATGGCATAGGCACCAACGATCATCCCTTCTAAAACAGAGTGTGGGTTGCCTTCCAGGAGACTTCGATCCATATAAGCTCCTGGATCTCCCTCATCGCAGTTACAGATAATATACTTGATGTCACCCGGAGCATTGCGGCAATCTTCCCATTTTTTACCTGTTGGAAATCCTGCTCCTCCTCTTCCCCTCAAACCCGATGCGTTTACTTCATCGATGATCTGCTCAGGTTTCATTTGGGAAAGGGCTTTTGACAAAGCTTGATACCCGCCAATTCCAATATAATCCTCGATCTTTGTAGGCTCGATCAGACCATTATTTTCCAAGACCAACCGATTCTGGGCCTTATAAAAAGGGATCTCTTTCTCTGAGGTTACCTTTCGTTTTGTGATCGCATCCTCATAAAGGAGATCCTCCAATATCTTTCCTTTCTCAACGGTCTCCGAAAGGATAAGGGGCACATCTTTTTCCTGAACCCTCTGGTAGAAGATTCCCTGTGGCTGAATGGTAACGATGGGTCCTCTTTCGCAGAATCCCCTGCATCCCGTGAATCTCAATCTGATCTTTTCCAGGTCACCGTTCTTTTTAATAGCTTTTGCGAACTCGTCCCTCACCTTTTTACATCCATAGGCGTGGCAACCCGTTCCTCCGCAAACAGAGACAACCACTTCATCCTGGTTCTGTTTTGATAAGATCGTCTCCCTCCACCTTTCTAAATCAGAAACAGATTTTATTTTTCTCATGACTTCACCCCGCTCTTTCTCTTATTTTTATTTATTTTTTCAATGACCCTCTTTGCTTTGAGTGAATTCATCTCTCCATAGAATTTTCCATCGACAAACATCACAGGACCAATCGCACAGACGCCCAGACAGTTCACCACATTAAAAGAGAACTGCTTATCCGGAGTCGTCTGGCCGGGTTCGATGTTTAATAGTGTCTTCAACTCCCTTAAAATCTTAGGACCGCCTCGCACATGACAAGCGGTTCCCAGACAGAGAGTGACAGAATGCTTTCCTTTGGGGACGAGGCTAAAAGATTTATAAAAAGTAGCAACACCATAGATCTCATTGATGTCCATCCGGAGCCTCGATGCCACCATTTTAAGGGCCTCTTCAGGAAGATATTTATACCGATCCTGAACGTCGTGAAGGATACTGATGAGGGCTGTCCTCTTCTCCTGATGTTTGTCAACGATCAAATCAACTGATTTTAGGTCCATTTTTCCCTCCAAAGTAATATTCGATTAAGTTTTATCAGATAAATACATTTTCACTTAATATATTATTTAAAAAAATTTAAACTTAACTTCTACTTAAACTCACAACCCTGTCCTTGGGGGGCTTAAGACCCATAGGATTACGGCATCTCCTTTTCCCGTATTGGCCCATTTTGAGGGAAATATTGAACCGATATAGAGGCTATCTCCCTGTCTTAGTAATTGTTTTTCATCCTGAATTTCAACCTCCAGCTCTCCCTCAATCACATAGGCAAATTCATCGCCTTTATGGCCATAAAAATGACCGTCGATCGCTGCCCCCTCTTTCATGGTTAATAGGTAAGGTTCCATTCTCCGGTTGAGCGCATCCGAAACCAATAGCTGAAGTTTTATGTCCACGCCTTTCAGCGCCGGAAGTTGAATATTCTGCCTTTCCCCAGGCTTGATCACCATCTTTTGCATAGGACCGCTTTCACCCTCCACCAGAAAGTAGGTGGGCTGGGTATTCAATTTCTCACTCAATTTCAGAAGGGAATCGAGAGAGGGACTGATCAGGTTCTTCTCCAGCTGGGAGATAAAGCTCGGAGTCAGACCCACCCGTTCGGCCAGTTCCTTCTGGGTCATTCCTATCTTTTTCCTTAATGTTCTGACTTTTTCACCCAGGTTAACGGGCCTTCGGCCCCCGATGGAAGGAAAGATGATCTCCTCATCCCAGACTTCATAATGTTTCGGAAGAAAGGCGCTCCTCGAAAACCTCCCCTCAATCTTGATCGCCTTGAAAAAGAGTTCTCCATTCTGCTTTTCAAGCTCGATCGCCACCTGGGTGATGTGCCTTAGATTGGCTTTAAAGGATGGGGTATGGGCTTCTTTCTCCAAAACCCAGTAGGCCACGGTTTGAAGGTCATAGAGCCGGGGGCAGGAGTAGGTGAAAAATTTGTAAGTCACATTCTCATCGCCCCAGATGTCCTGCATTCCGGTGAGGCTGTCGAAGATATAACGAACGCCCGCTCCCTTCTCAATCTCAACCCGATCCATGGCAATACGAAATTGTGAATGGTCCTTTGGGTTTTCAACTTTGATGACATTTCCCTTAAAGCCTTCTTTTTCTTTATCATAGAATCGGGTGAAGAGGGGATCACTGTTCCCCTTCCCGGAGGTAAAGCAGTCCAGGATGGTTAGATATTCTAAATGAGAGAGATGGGCTAAACGTTTGGTCAGGGTGGAGGGAGAAGTATTGAAACTGACGTAGACCAATTTGTATCCGCTCTTCAAATTGTGCTCAACAAACCGCTGGAAGAAAGTCTCGCTGTAAGTCCCTGCTTCAACCTCCCAGATCACATTATCCCCGGTCTTGAGAAACCCAAGGATATGATCTACATAACTAATTCCAGTTGAAATTTTCACACTCATCTTTATGGCTACTGAAATCAAACCTAAAATAATTCAATTAAAATGTATTTTTACCTTTCCAGGATTAAAATGTCAACAATATTTTGACAAAAGCTCTGAAAAACTACTTTTTGCTCTCAGGGATTTCTGGACTTTTTAGAAATCTCGCAGATTCTTCTTGACAAAAACCTATTTTTATTTTAAAAAACCACTGCAATACAATGGTGTATTGATGACAGGGGCGTCTAAGGGATTGTCGCCCCTTTTTTATTTGGTACAATGCCGTATGAATGACAAAGGCGTCAGAACGATTTGACGCCTTTTTTATTTATGAAAAGAAAAGGAGGAAGAAAAAATGACATTTTCCAAACCTAACAGAAGTCCGGCTACATTTACAAAAAACAGGGTGGAACCTGCCCCGGGCTCAGGCATCTGTGTCACCTGCCTGGACGGTTGCCCCGGCCCCTGTGAAGTGGGCCGTTCGGCCCTGAGGGGACGGGAGGTCCTCTATCCCCAGCCTTATTCCAAGGTGACAGCCGGATCCGAGAAAGACTATCCCGTTGACTTCTCGCACTTCAATATCCAGGGAACCTGTGTGGGGGCAATCGGAGTCGACGCTGATTCAGACCATGCGACCTTCCCTGCAGTGGATGTTTCGACACAGGTCGGAGCGAAGGAAAAGATTAAACTGAAAGTCCCCTACTTTACGGGTGCATTGGGTTCAACCGACATTGCCCGGATCCACTGGGAATCAATGGCCATTGCAGCCGCCATCTCAGGAACTCTGGTCGTTGTGGGAGAGAATGTCTGTGGAATGGATCCTAATTCCGAACTTAAAAATGGCCGTGTGGTCCGTTCTCCGGAGTTGGAACGCCGGGTTAAAACCTTCCAGCAGTGGTATAATGGATCGGGTGGAGTCGTTGTCCAGTATAATGTGGAAGATGGGCGCCTTGGGGTCCCGGAATATGCGGTTGAGAAATTGGGTGTTCAGATCATCGAACCAAAATGGGGTCAGGGAGCGAAAGACATCGGTGGTGAGGTCAAACTTCCGACTCTGGAAAGGGCCCTTCAGTTGAAGAGCCGTGGTTATATCGTGCACCCTAATCCTGAGGATCATGTGACCCAGGAAGCATTTAAACAGGGGGATTTTAAGGAATTTGAACGCCATTCCAGGCTGGGAATGGTGGATGAAGATGGGTTTCATAAAGAAGTGGAGCGCCTGAGAAAGATGGGAGCCAAATTCGTCTCCTTAAAGACTGGCGCCTACCGGCCTGCCGACCTAGCACGAGCTGTCAAATATACCTCCGATGCCAGGATTGATCTTCTCACCGTGGATGGGGCAGGAGGAGGAACAGGGATGAGCCCCTGGAGAATGATGAACGAGTGGGGGATCCCAACCGTCCATCTCGAAAGCCTCCTTTATCAATTCCTGAAGCGCCTGGATAAAAAAGGCGCCTTCATTCCCTCCTGTGCCATGGCCGGAGGTCTTGCCCTTGAAGACCATATCTTCAAAGCGGTGGCTTTGGCCGCGCCTTATATCAAAGCCGTCTGCCTCGGCCGGGCTTCCATGACGGCGGCCATGGTTGGCAACACCATCGGTCAAATGATTAAAAAGGGAAAAGTGCCTGCCGATATAGCCAAATACGGGACCGATGTAGAACATGTCTTCGTCCTCGCATCCAAACTGAAGGATCAATACGGAAAGGACTTTGAGCGCATCCCACCAGGGACGATCGGAATGATCACCTACTTCGATCGTCTCAATACCGGGCTCCAGCAGTTCATGGCGGGAGCAAGAAAATTTGCATTGAAATATATCTCAAGGGACGATCTATGCGCCCTGACCCGTGAATCCTCGGAGGTCTCCGGTATCTCCTATGTGATGGATGGAGATCGAGAGGAAGTGGACAAGATACTGGGGTAGTAAAAATGGAAAGTAGTGGATAACCCTCATTGGATAAGCAAAATTGACTCCATGGGGAAAATTCCAATAACCAAATCCCAATCTCCAAATAATGACCAATAACCAAATACCAATTTTCTAAAATGTTTGGACATTGGGTCATTGGAATTTATTTGATGATTGGTGCTTGCCTGCCTGCCGGTAGGCAGGGAATTTGGTTATTATTCCAACTTATATCAAAAAAGGGGATGACCTGAAAAAAGTTATCCCCTTTTTTATTTTGCAAAAAGACAGGTTTCATATATGATAGGAAGAGGAGGAAAAAGCGTTTGTCAGAGGTGAAAAAGAGTTCTGATGCCAGGGAGATCAACGCCCTTCTGGAGATCAGCAAGGCGATCGCTTCCGGTCTCTATCTTGAGGACGTGCTTCGCCTGATCGTGACGGTGACGGCCAATGTGATGGATTCGAAGATCTGTTCTCTCTGGATCCTCGATGAAAGGGATCAGAGGTTGAAATTGAAAGCCACCCAGAGCATCAGCGAAGAATACCTCAAGGAGAGGAGCCTGGCCATAGGTGAGGGTGTGGTCGGTCATGTCGCCCTCCATAATAAGCCAATGACCATTGCCAATGTCCTCAAAGAACCTCTTTATAAAGAGAAGGAACTGGCAAGGAGAGAGGGGCTGGTCTCCATGCTCAGCGTGCCGATGTGCATCAAGGATAAAGTAATCGGTGTGATCAACTGTTACACCTCCTATCCCCGGACCTTTTCGAAGTCGGAAGAGGAGATGCTCTCAACCGTAGCCAATCAGGCTGCCATCTGTATTGAAAACTCCGGCCTGACGGAAACCCTCGATATCGACGAAATCCTCAGGCTGGTGCTGGAAGGTGTGATCAAGAATATCGGATTTGATCGGGCACGGCTCTATCTGGTCAACGAGAGGAGAGATGTCCTGGAATGCAAAATGGCTGTGGGAGTGGATGTGGAGAAGATCAAAGGGATCGAACTCCCATTAGATCCTGAAGCAAGTATTGTATCCAGATCCGTGATGGAAAAGAAACCCTATATCATCCCCGATGCCAGGATGGACCCGAGGGTCAACCCCGTTCTAAAAGAGAAATTCAATCTCCACTCCCTTGTGGTCATCCCCCTCTTCACGAAGGAAAAGGCCCTGGGGGCCATTGCCGCAGACCACACCGAACCCGGAAGAAGGTTGACGCAAGAGACGCTTGATTCGGTGATGAGGTTTGCTCAACAGGCAGGCCTGGCGATTCAGAATGCCTCCATGTATCAGGAACTCAAAAATTTCAGCCGGCAGATGGAGGAGAAGATTCAAAAGACGACTGCCGATCTCAGGAAAACAGAATCTCAGTTGATCCGGTCCGAAAAATTGGCGGCCCTTGGCCAACTGGCCGCAGGCATTGCCCATGAAATCCGAAATCCCCTGACCAGCATCAACATCCTCATCCATTCTTTGAGGGAAAGACTGCCATCCGAAAATTCTCAGCAGGAAGACCTCAAGGTCATTGAAGAGGAAATCCATCGTATGAATGAGATTGTCGACCAGTTCCTCCGATTCGCAAAGCCTGCCTCACCCCTCCTCGAAAAAACAGACGTCCTCTCTATTGTCGAAGAGACCCTTCAATTGCTCAGGCTTCAGATCGAGAAACAACGGATCGTTGTTGAAAAAGAGTTTCAGGCCCTGCCCATGATTCAGATAGACCGTGAGCAGATGAAACAGGTGATGCTCAATCTTCTGCTCAATGCCATTCAGGCCATGCCGGAAGGCGGCCAATTGACCTTGAAGGGACAGAATTCAAAAGATGGTCAATGGATCCATCTCTCCATTGAGGACTCCGGGATGGGAATCTCCCCGGAAGATATCGACAAACTTTTCGACCCCTTTTTCTCCACGAAAGAAGGAGGGATTGGCCTCGGCCTCTCCATCACCCATCGCATCATTGACCAGCACCATGGAAAGATTGAGGTGGAAAATGCTCCTGAAAAGGGAACCATCTTTACCGTTTGGCTACCCATCCACTATGAAGGATGAACAATGGACTACTGTGATTCAGACAGTTAGACTATAGACCTCAGACATTAGACTGAAGAGTAGAAATAGCCAGAGATGACAAAAAGGTAAAGGACTGGTAGATAGCAGTGGAACTGGCATTCTTGGTATATACGAAAAAATTTCAAAAGAGTGAAATATAGAATTAATTTCATATATTAGAGGGGTCTGATGTCTAACGTCTGAAGTCCAGTGTCTGAATTGCAACATGGACTATTAAACGGTGGACAATCAACTGTTCATCGTTTATCGTTTAACGTTTGTCGTATTTTAAAAGAGGTAACATGCAGACGATCCTGATCGTTGACGATGACAAATCCATCCGCTATTCATTGAAAAGGATGTTAGAGGAAAATTTCTCCGTCCTCACCGCCCAGAATGGGGATGAAGCGTTGGCACGGGTGAAAGAATCTACCCCCGACCTCATCATCATGGATATCAAGATGCCGGGCCGAAGTGGAATCGAGGTGTTGAAGGAGATAAAGTTGGTCGACCCGAAGTCCCTTGTCATTCTGATGACCGCCTATGGCACCACAGAGACGGCGATTGAAGCGATGAAATATGGGGCTTTCGATTACATCCTGAAACCCTTCCCGATTCCGCAGATGAAAGAGCTGGTGCAAAAGGCGATCACATTACGGAAACTGATGAAGGAGGGGGTTTCCTATGCTTCCGAACCGGATCAACAAAAAGAGGAGGAACAGATCATCGGTTCCTCTCCCAAGATGCAGGAGATTTACAAAGTTATCGGACAGGTTGCTCCCAGCGATGTCACGGTCCTCCTCAGAGGCGAAAGTGGAACGGGAAAGGAGTTAATGGCGCGGGCGATCTATCAACACAGCCTTCGCTCTAACCAACTCTTTCTTCCGATCAATTGCGCCGCCATACCGGATACCCTTCTCGAGAGTGAACTCTTCGGCCATGAGAAAGGAGCGTTCACCGGAGCCATCTCCCGCCGAATCGGAAAATTGGAACAGTGTCAGGGAGGAACTATTTTCCTCGATGAGATCGGTGACATGTCTCTCTCCACTCAGGCCAAACTGCTCAGAATCCTTCAGGAGAAGAGCTTCGAAAGGTTGGGAGGGAGAGAAACGATCAGGGTGGACATTCGATTTATCGTGGCGACAAATAAAGATTTGGAAGAAGCCATCTCAAAGGGAGAATTCCGTGAAGACCTCTACTACCGGCTCAATGTGGTCTCTATCAAGATTCCGCCCTTGAGGGAAAGAAAGGAGGACATTCCCTCTCTCGTCTCCTACTTCTTGAGGAAGTTCAATCGGGAGTTGAAAAAAAGAGTGGTTGGGATTACCCCCGGGGCGATGGAGAAGATTTCCTTCTACGGTTGGCCGGGAAATGTGAGGCAACTTGAAAATGTTTTGAAAAGGGCAATGTTGTTGTGTCAGGGAGAATTGATACTTGACGATCAGCTCCTTCTTGAAGTAGAAGAGAGACGGGAGTCCGGTGAGGTTCGGGACAGGAGGACATTCGAGAATCTTGTCGATTCCCTCTTTGAGGAATTAATAGGGAATCCTTTAGCCCAGGAAGGCCTGGATATGGTCTCAGCCATAGAAATACGGCTGATTATTCGCGCCCTTCAAAAGACAAATGGAAATCAGGTCCAGGCCGCCTCCCTGCTCGGAATCAATCGGAGCACCCTTCGAGGCAGGATGGATCGGTATCATATCAAAAAAGAAGTGCTCGTCTCAGAAGAAGAAAGTTGAGAGTTATGAGTTTTGAGTTATAAATTATGAGTTAAGAGTTTCAAATAAAGAAAAAATTTAACTTTTAATTTACGCTTTGCGCTATGCGCTTTGCGATGTTGTGAGGGGGAATCATGCGGACACTCAGAATTGGCCTCTGCCAGATTAATACGACCGTAGGGGATATCAAAGGCAATACCAAAAAGATTTTAGACTACATCGCACAGGGGAAGAAGAAGGGGGCGGATCTTATCGTCTTTCCGGAGATGGCAGTAACGGGCTACCCTCCTGAGGATCTCCTCTTCATGCCGAAGTTTATTGAGGCCAATTTAAAAGCCATCAAAAAAATCGCCCAGGCCACTTCCTCTATCACTGCTATCGTGGGCTTCGTCCATAAAAAAGGAAACATCTTCAATTCCGCTGCCCTTCTTCACCATAGGAAGATGATGGGGGTCTACTCCAAAACCTATCTTCCCAATTATGGGGTCTTTGATGAAGACCGTTATTTTCAGGCTGGAGAAGAGAATTTCATCTTCACCCTTAAATCAACCCCCATCGGCATGAGCATCTGTGAAGACCTCTGGTATCCTGGAGATCCCATTCGAACCCAGGCCCTCTATGGAGGAGCAGAGTTGATTGTTAATATCTCCTCTTCACCCTATCAGGCCGGTAAGACAGCCTTCCGTGAGAAGATGATCTCAACACGGGCCTCCGACAATGTAGCAATCGTTGCCTACTGTAATCTGGTCGGAGGTCAGGATGAACTGGTCTTCGATGGGGGAAGCGTGATCTTCGATCAAAGAGGGGAGTTGATGGTCCGGGGGAAACAGTTTGAGGAGGACCTGGTTCTGGCGGATCTTGATATGGAAGCCGTCTTTCGAATGCGGCTTCATGATCCCAGGGTCAGAAGAGAGAGATTATCCGAAGGAGAGAAAGGTTTGAGGAGGATTGACCTGTCCAGTAAAAACCATCCGACCCAAAAGAAGCCTTCCCTCCCCCGGCGGGATTCAAAACCCCTGGATCGTCTTTCTGAAACATATGCTGCATTGGTCCTTGGCACGGGAGACTATATCCGGAAAAATGGCTTTCAAAGAGTCCTGATCGGTTTGAGCGGGGGCATCGATTCCGCGTTGACCGCTTCTATCGCCGTGGATGCCCTGGGCAGGAAGGGAGTGGTCGGGGTGGCCATGCCCTCCCAATATTCTTCCAGGGAGTCCCTGGAGGATGCAAAACTCCTGGCAAATAATCTCGGCATTCAATTTCTCACTATTCCCATCACAGAAATCTTCCGGGCCTATTTAAACACCCTCTCTCCCTCTTTCAAGGGGTCAAAGCCTGATGTGACCGAGGAAAACGTTCAGGCCCGGATCCGGGGAAACATCCTGATGGCTCTCTCCAATAAGTTTGGGTGGCTTGTTTTGACAACCGGAAACAAAAGTGAGATGAGTGTGGGATATTGCACACTCTACGGAGATATGGCTGGAGGGTTTGCGGTTTTAAAAGATGTTCCAAAAACATTGGTCTATGAACTAGCGAAATTCAAAAACAAGAAAGAAGGAAAGGCCGTCATTCCCAGAAATGTTTTTGTTAAAGCCCCTTCCGCCGAATTGAGGCCGAATCAGAAGGACGAGGATTCCTTGCCGCCCTACCCTGTTCTCGATCCCATTCTTCAGGCTTATGTCGAAGAGGATAAGGGAGTTGAAGAGATTTCAGAGATGGGATTTAAGGAGAGTATGATCAAAGAAGTGATTCAGATGGTCGATCGGAATGAATACAAACGAAGGCAGAGCCCTCCGGGCGTAAAGATCACCCACCGCGCCCTCGGAAAAGACCGAAGACTACCCGTTACCAATAAATATCGAAATTATTAGATTCTCTTTTTCCCCAGATATCTGCCCCTAAACGACCACCATTCCGATCGCTCGTTGGATAGCTTTTTCAATTTCTCGCATGATAGAAGGGCTGATTGTTCCAGCAAAAGGTCCACGGATGAGAAAGGATTTATCTAGAGTTGTCACCTGTTCACACTTTGCCATTGAAGTTTCTTTAAGTCCCCCCTCCCCGGCAGGTAGTTCGACATGCGTTGGAGCTAACCGAAGGGTGGTGGATAGAGGCACAACAATGACATCATTTGCCAACCGATTCCGCACATCTAATGAAACAACAAGAGCTGGACGATCCTTTGTATCAGAAGGATGTCCCAGAAGCTTAACCAGGTAGATTTCTCCTCGAAGCGGATATGACATGATTTACTTATCCCACAGGCGTTTGGCTGAACGACCGGCTATCTTGGACCACTGCCGATCTTCATTGCGTTCCGCTTTGGAGAGGGAAAGGTAGTATTCCTCTGTTTGGCGCTCAAGTTCTTTTTGAGCTTGGTCGCGCAACCATCGGCGCACCGCCTCCTCTATCAATTGACTCCTGGAGCTTGCTTCTGGAGAATCGAGCAGCTTATCGATTTGATGAACCAGGTCATTGCTCAAGGTAACCGTAATCTTAGCTTTTTGAGAACGGGGTGTATCGGTATGCATAAAGGGACTCCATTATTTCTTACTTTTAGTAAGATTATATGCCATACTAAATCGTTTGTCAAGACTCCATTTTCCGCATAAACTCCAAGTTTCATTTGTCTGTTTTTCAACAGGATGCCTAAAATTCAACAAGCAGTGCATTTCGTTTAACTCGGTTTCAATCGAAAATTTTCTCAAGTGAATATCTTCAAGCCACTGAATTGTTTCTATAAAAACTAAATTGAATTTTTTGGTAAATTCGCTGGCACAGGGATTGCTAATTAGGAATGACATGGAAAACAGTTTTCAAATCCCCCCTTTTCCCTCCGGGTCAGAGACCCCGCCTACCGGCAGGCAGGCGCTCCGGGTCGGAGACTAAAGAGAGGTGAGGGGGAGAGGAGAGTCGAGATGAAAATATTTTCAATCTCATTGCTGATGTTCATTCTTTCAATAGCAGGTGTTGCCTTTGCTGGCGAACAGGCCCCTCCCAAAGTGGACACCGGAGATACCGCCTGGATTCTTATATCATCCGCTCTGGTCATGCTCATGACGCCTGGCCTTGCCCTCTTCTATGGAGGCATGGTCAGAAGAAAAAATGTTCTGAGCACCATCATGCAGAGTTTTATCGCTCTCGGAGTCATCACCATTCAGTGGGTTCTTTATGGATACAGCTTAGCGTTTGGCCCTGATATCGGGGGTGTGATCGGAAGTCTCGACTGGATCGGCCTCAGGGGAGTGGGGCTCGAACCCTACCCTGATTATGCTGCCACTATTCCTCATCAAGCTTTTATGATCTTCCAGATGATGTTTGCGATCATCACACCTGCTTTGATCACAGGGGCCTTTGCCGAAAGGTTCAAGTTCAAGACCTATCTCGTATTCCTCATCCTCTGGGCCACCTTTGTCTACGATCCTTTAGCACACTGGGTCTGGGGTGTGGGGGGTTGGATTAGGAATCTCGGTGCCCTTGACTTTGCAGGGGGACTGGTTGTGCATATCAGCTCCGGAATTGCGGCACTGGCGGCAACCTTTTTAGTGGGCAAGAGAAAAGGCTATGGTGAAGAGCCGATGCCTCCGCACAATTTGACGATGACCCTTTTGGGTGCGGCACTGCTCTGGTTTGGTTGGTTCGGTTTTAATGGCGGAAGTGCGATCGCTTCCGGTTCCCTCGCAACCTCTGCATTCGTTGTGACTCACATCTCAACCGCTTCTGCCGCCCTTTCATGGATGATCGCTGAATGGATACACAGGGGCAATTCAACTGTTTTAGGCGCAGCATCGGGCGCAGTGGCAGGATTGGTGGCCATCACTCCAGCTTCCGGTTTTGTGGGGCCCATGTCAGCCATCCTCATCGGGTTTGTCGCTGGCGTATTATGTTATTTAGCAATCAATCTTAAAATGAAACTTCGATACGACGACTCTCTCGATGTCGTGGGTATTCATGGAGTGGGGGGCACATGGGGAGCTTTGGCAACAGGCCTCTTTGCATCTAAAGCGATTAACCCGGCTGGAAACGATGGTTTGTTCTTTGGCAATCCATCTCTATTAGCGATACAAGCATTGACAGTGGCGGCCGCCTGGATTTATTCTTTTGCCATGACTCTCATCATATTGAAGATTCTCGACCTGACCATGGGCTTGAGGGTGAGCGAAGAGCACGAAATCAATGGTCTGGATTTAAGTCAGCATGGGGAAGCAGGATACTCATTCTAAAAAGTTCGGAGTGATGAGTTCGTAGTTCGGAGACACAAATAAAAACTTAGAACTCCCAACTGTTAAGGAGAAACAAATGAAAAAGATCGAAGCGATTGTAAAGCCCTTTAAGTTGGATGAAGTAAAAAATGCACTAACCAAAATTGGCGTCCAGGGGATGACGATTACCGAAGTCAAAGGGTTCGGAAGGCAAAGAGGCCATACCGAAGTATATCGGGGAGCGGAATATACGATCGATTTCATCCCCAAGATTAAGATTGACCTCATCGTCAGCGATGAATTGGTCCCTCAGGTGATCGAGACCATTGAACGTGCAGCCAGGACCGGAAAGATAGGAGATGGTAAAATCTTTCTATCCTCCGTTGAAGAGGTCATTCGGATCCGAACCGGTGAGCGCGGAAAAGATGCCATCTGAGTTAGGACTCACGAAAAATGGCCTTGCGGATATAAGAAATCAAATCGCACAGGGCCTGCCCGCCCATTCCTCTCCCAGAGAATTTCTCCGGCAGCACTCAGACATGATGGATGGCCTGGTAAGGAAGGCCTTTCAAGCAGCCCGGGCTAAGGTTCCATCTCCATCGGTCTGTCTGATGGCGATTGGAGGCTATGGAAGAGCTGAACTGGCGCCTTACTCCGATATCGACCTCCTCCTTCTTTACTCCCCTTCAAATAAGAATGAACTTTCTCCTTTGGCTGAGCAAATCCTTTATCCCCTCTGGGATTTAGGACTCGATGTCAGCTGCAGTTCAAGATCGATCGATGAGTGCTTGAAAATGGCTCGGTCCGATGTCCAGGTCAAGACAGGTTTAATCGACGGCCGTTATCTGGACGGAGAATACGAATTCTTTCGGAATTTATATGGTCTCTTTACGAAAAAAGTGCTTCACCGCAGGGTACAAAAATTTGCAGGAGCTTTAGCTCGGGATATCCATCCCCGCCGTCAGAAATACGAAGACCCCGCCTATGTCCTGGAGCCTAATATTAAAGAAGGAGAAGGAGGCCTGAGAGACTTCCAGGTCGGTCGATGGATCATCAGGGCAAAATACAAGACCGATCGCTGGGATTCCATCCTCTTTCCCGACCACTCCAGAATGTTAGATAAAAGCATTCAATTCCTCTGGGCGATCAGAAACCATCTCCATCTTTTGAGCGAAAGAAGACAGGATGATCTGACTTTTGAACTGCAGGAGAAGATCGCACCGCTCCTCGGCTTTCCCAAGGGCACAAAGGGCGTCGAGGAGATGATGCGACGATATCACCTCTCCGCTCGGGGAATCTCAAACTTTTTCCATGACATTCTCGACCGGGCTCTCTTTGAACCCTCCGCTTTTAGGAAAATTATCTTTTTCTTTCAGCGGAAGAGGATTGATGAAAATTTTGAAATCGCCCATGGCGAGCTCCATCTTCTTGACCCCGTTACCTTCAAGAAAGATCCCTCGCAACTGATGACCCTCTTTCAACATTGTCAGGCTTACCAGGCCAAGGTGGATTTCCGGACCGAGGAAGCCGTGATGGAGGCACTCCCCTTTATCGATGATCGCTTTCGAGCCTCTCAAAAGGTCAATCAAGCCTTCCTTTCGATCCTGAGACGAGGGAAAGGGGCTGACGCCCTTTTGATGAAGATGCATCAGCTTGGTTTTCTCTCCCGGTATATCCCTGAATTCTCTGATGTTGAAGGAAAGGTGCACTACGATCTCTACCATGTCCATCCTGTTGACATCCATTCGATCCTGGCGGTGGAAGAACTGGGAAGATTGAGGGATGGCTATTATCAAAAAGATTATCCTTTGCTCACCTCTCTGATCCGAGAAATTGAAAAACCCGATATTCTTTTTCTGACGACCCTCCTCCATGATATTGGAAAAGGACGTGAGGGCGATCATGCTCTCATCGGCGCTGAAATGACCAAACAGGTTGGGGAAAGAATGGGACTGACCTCTGAAGAAAAAGAGTTGATGGAGTTTTTGATCAGCCGCCATCTCTTCATGCTGGAAACTGCTTTCAGAAGGGACCTCCACGACGAGCAGGCCATCTTGCGTTTTGCTAATGAGACCGGGAACCCGGTTCGTTTAAAGATGCTCTACCTTTTAACCTTTGCCGACATCAAAGCCGTTGGCCCCGAAGCCTGGACCTCCTGGAAGAACTCTCTCCTCATGGAACTCTTCCTCAAAACCTCCCATTTCTTCGAAAAGGGAGAAGAACCTCAAGCCTTTCTCAAAAGGGGGGAGACGATCGCTCAGTTGTGGCAGTCCCTTCTCCGAGAGACCCTTTCTCACTATGCAGAGCATCTTCCTGATCGCTATCTATCCACTTACTCCTCAGGGGAAATCTCCTGCCATATCAAGATGGCCCAGAGCCTCGACAAGGAGGTTTTGCTTGTAGGATGGAGTTCCGAGGAAGAGGTAAGAGCCAGGGTGACGATTTGCACAAAAGACCGTTACGGACTCTTCTCCAAAATCGCCGGTTCGATGTTCTTAAACCGTTTGAACATTCTTGAGGCACAGGTCCACACATGGGGAAACAGTGTTGCCCTCGATACCTTTTATGTGGAAGACCCGACAGGAGAAATTGAACGCCGACTACAACAATTTAAGAAAGACCTGAAGGATATCTTAAGTGGGAAGATTTCCTTGAAACTCCTTCTCTCTCAGAGGGAAGAGTCAGGCTGGATTCAAAAGAAAGTGATTCCGAAAGTTCCCGGGGAAGCGAAAGTGAATAATCGGGATTCCGATTTTTATACGATTATCGAAATCACCGGTGAGGATCGATTGGGAGTCCTCTACGAAATCACGCAGGCCCTGACCGACTGTGGATGCGATATTCACTTCGCACGCATATCCACCTTAGGAAATCGTGTGGTGGATGTCTTCTATATCCAGGATGAATGGGGAGAAAAGATAGTGGAACCGGAAAAGGCAAATCACCTCAAGCAACTCCTTCTTAACCGTCTAACTCCTCTTTAAGTTTTGATTTTGGAGTGGCTTTTTTCTCGTAGCGTCCCGATTTAGTCGGGACGAACTCCGCCCTCAACCTGCCTTCGCCGAAACGCTTCGTGCAGGCAGGTAAATGAAAGCGCTACATATTTTATAAAAATCTCTCCCATAACTGAGGGGATACCCCCAGAAGAGGAAATATCTTGACTTTCAAAAACCATTTGGTTACAAAAAACCCATGGAATTAACTGAAGAAATCAAAATCTCCCTAAAGCGTGAATATACTCTTTGTTCAAATGCAATGGCTTTTTATGAAAAGGCGATCAAAGATTTTGAGCAAAAATATCATTCCCCGACCGACACATTTTTAAAACAATTTGAATCGGGCAAGATGGGTGACGATGCTGATTTCTTTGACTGGTATGCTTTTGCTAAACTCCTCGAGCAGTGGGAGAAAACCCAATCTGTTCTTCGGTCAGTCCTTCAGTGATCAAAGCTTTTATAGATAATATTGATAAAACCGTTTCATTTATCCAGCACTTCTCTCACCTGCCTGTATTTACCCTGTCCAGGGCAGAGATGATTTCCTCACAATCGCTCTCATCTCTCGATCAGGGAATAACTGGTGCTGCGGCCACCAGGGGGGTCTTTCCTCAAGACGCCGCATTCTACGAGATCCTGGATGTCCCGTAAAGCCGTGTCTTGTGAACACTTGGCCAGTTTAGCCCATTTGGATGATGTTAGCTTCCCTTCGAAGCCGTCCAACAGCTTGTTGAGAATCAACCGCTGGCGGTCATTGAACGACAAAGCGTCGCAAGATTGCCAGAAGCGGGCCTTTCTGAACACAGCCGCAAGCATGTCTTCCACGCCATCAAAAGCGCGGCTCAGGCAGTCCAGGAACCATTCCAGCTGCTCTGTAATATCAAGCGTTCCTTTTTGTGCATCCTCCAATCCCCCATAGTAGGCATTCCGCTCCTGTCGGATTTGCGCTGACATGCTGTAAAAACGCTGTGCACTTTGCTCCGATCGAGCCAGTGTCATATCGGCGATCGCCCGCGCCATGCGCCCATTGCCGTCTTCAAAAGGATGGAGGGTCACAAACCAAAGGTGGCCGATGCCTGCCCGTAAGACGAGATCCGTACCATCGTCATCGTTGAACCAGTCGAGAAAGGCCTTCATTTCCTTCTCCAGCCGGTCGGCGGCAGGGGCTTCAAAATGCACATGTTCACGATCGATCGGACCCGAGACAACCCGCATCGGCCCTTTCGCATCGTCACGCCAGGCGCCAACCCTGATTTTGCTCATCCCGCTGTATCCAGTCGGAAAGAGCGAAGCATGCCAACTGAACAACCTTTCCTTGGTCAGGGGTTTGTCAAAGTTCTGCGTAGCATCGAGCATCATCTCCACCACGCCATCGACGTTTCTGTTTACGGGTGCCAACGCGCCGATATCCATCCCAAGGCGCCGGGCGATGGAAGATCGTACTTGTTCCCTATCGAGTACCTCCCCTTCAATCTCAGACGATTTCAGCACGTCCAATGTCAAGGTGTGTAAAACGGCTTCGGCGCGCAGGGAAAACCCCAGCGCCTCCATCCGTCCGATCAGTCGTCCCTGTCTGTGACGGACGGTGGCCAGCCGACCAGATAACCTCTCCTGGCTCCAAAAGAACCGAGGCCAATCCTGTCTTTCATGGATATAAAAACTCATTCTCCGCACCTCTTGCGGATATTATACCATACATTCTCCGCATGAGCAAACGGTTGATAAAAACAAGTTTTTAAAGATCCTCTAAGGTCTCATCGGGATACAGTTTTTTCATACAATCCGGGCAGATGCCGTGGCTGAATTCCGCCTCGGAATGGTCTCGAATATAGACTTCTACTTGTTCCCAATATCCTTTGTCATCGCGAATCTTTTTACAGGAGGCACATATAGGAATAAACCCGCTCAGTGTTTTTACCTTGGCCAGAGCCTCCTGAAGTTCACGAATCAATTTCTCCCGTTCTTCCTCTATCTGCTTACGTTCTGTGATATCTTGAAAGCTTCCTTCGTAAAATAAAACATGGTCTTCCTTATCCCGGACCGTACGGGTATTTTCATTCACCCATATAATCGCTCCATCGTAGCGACGTAATTCCTTTTGATAATTAAGGACGACCCCTTCACGTCCCATAATGCTTTGCCATCGAGTCCGGGCTTCATTATTCTTATAGGTGTCAGCGGCATTTGAGGCAAGCAAGGACATCCGGTCTGGATATCCCAACATCTCAACTAAGGCAGGGTTAGCATCGATAATCTGCCCTTGGGGGGCAGTCTGGTAGAGCCCTATAGGAATGCGGTCAAACAAGTTCCGATAGCGCTGTTCACTTTCCCGCAATGCTTCTTCTGCCTGTCTTTGTTGAGCGATACGTCATTTCAAATGGAGAGTCACTGCACCCATTCCCCCCAATACCAGAAGCCAGATGATTCCATGACCTATAGCGAGGGAAAAGATATGAGAGCGTGCAATGGCCAGGAAAGGTTTCATGGGTGAGGTGACACTGACCCCTCCGCGAATATCTCCTACCTTGAACCCCTGCCTAGCGTGACACTTGAGACATCCCTGTTCGGTCGGCAGCACACGCATCAGACGCATATAAGGTTCGCCCTGTATTCGTTCGATGGAACTCACCTCTGATACCGTTCTCCCTTCGAGTAGCTTGAGGGCCTTTTCTTCCCATGGGTCTGGAGCGTTTTGGGGGTTCATTGGTCTAAAACTGGCAATATGTCCCTGGGCATCTAATTCGTGATTCATTAGATCATGGATCTGTCGCATCATATAGGCATGATCCATTAACGTCAATTCCTTGCCTGAAGGTGTCTTGATTTCCCTTTCGGGAACATCTAAATAAGGATTGGGCTGCGTCTTTTCAGTGATGGGGACATAGACTCCCCCAGGCATGGCAGCCCAGAGACGGAAAAAAACATCCATTTTATTGGAAACCCTTGCATGGGTACGAGCCGTTTGTTCCGTTCCATGATTTTCCTGAACTACATTCCAGACAAATGAAGCTCCCATTGCTAATGTCCAAAAAACCCCGGTGAGCACCACATACAATTTCAAACGAATGGTTTTATTCCCATATTGTCCGTGATTCATCATAAATTACTCCTTAAATTATAAAATTAGGGACACGCCCCTATTTGTAGTGGTGTTTGCCATTTTTATATATTGTTCATATAATCGGTGCAAGCTTTTTTGGGCAACAACCCGTGTAGATCTGACACCATAAACTTATTATACCCTTAACATTTAATATGTTAATTTAAATTTTAAGGGCACTTGGGGTGGGCGTAGGCGGGCGCATTCTTGTATTATTTTTTTCTCCGAACTCCCTGCCTGCGCCTGCCTGCCGGTAGGCAGGGCAGGCAGGCGAACTCCCAACTCCGAACTGTATTTATTATTTCTGGTCTCCGAACTCCGAATTCCCAACTCCGAACTTACCTATCCAGCACCTCCCTCACTTTTCTGGCCAATCCATCCACCGTAAAGGGCTTCTGCATAAAATTTGTTCCTTTCTCCAAAATACCATGATGGGCAATTGCATTGTCCGTATAACCTGACATATAAAGCACCTTTATCTCCGGGTGAATGGACACAATACGGTCCGCCAGCTCCCGGCCGCTCATCTTCGGCATCACCACATCAGTCAGCAGCAGATGCATCGGCTCCTCATGCTCCTCGCAGATAAGGAAAGCGTCAAGTCCCTGAGAGGCTTCTAAAACGTTGTACCCCTGTTTTTTTAAGATTCGCACTGCCAGATTCCTAACCTCCTCATCATCCTCTACCACTAAAATGGTCTCGCTCCCGGTAAGAATCTCCTCTTTTACTCCCTTTTCTTCCGATTCCTCAATAGGTTCGTCTACCCCCGGAAGATAAATTTTAAATGTCGCCCCCTTATCCGGTTCGCTATAGACCCAGATGTTGCCTCCACTCTGCTTCACGATCCCATAAACCGTCGATAATCCCAACCCTGTCCCCTTCCCTTTCTCCTTGGTCGTAAAGAAAGGCTCAAAGATTCTCTCTTTCACCTCCGGTGTCATCCCCTGTCCCGTATCGCTGATAGAAAGCATCACATATCGACCCGGTTGAACTGCAATATGTTTATGCGCATACTCTTCATCTAACTCCACATTGGCTGTCTCAATCGTGAGCTTTCCTCCCTCTATCATCGCATCCCTCGCATTGACTACAAGGTTGACGATCACCTGCTCAATCTGCCCCGGGTCAGCCTTGACCCTTCCAATCCCCTCGGGAAGAACGGTCACCAGATCTATATCCTCTCCGAGGAGCCGATGAAGCATCTTATCAAGCCCCTGGACAATAAAGTTCAGATCCAGAACTTGCATCTCCATGACCTGCTTCCGACTGAAGGCCAAGAGCTGGCGCGTCAGGTCCGCCGCCCGTTCAGAAGCTTTTCTGATTTCTTCGATATTTTCCCTCAATGGATCTCCTTGTTTGAGATCAAGCAGGGAGAGTTGAGCGTTGCCGGAAATGGTCGTCAAAAGGTTGTTAAAGTCATGGGCAATGCCTCCTGAGAGGCGACCAATCGCCTCTATCTTCTGAGACTGACGAAACTGATCCTGAAGGACAGCCATCTCTTGCTCCGCCCTCTTAGATTCCGAGATATCCTGTATTGTTGATCGGATGCCTATAATCTTCCCTTTTGGATCTCGGAGGAGTTGATCCTGAATGAGGACTGGAAATGTCGTTCCATCTTTTCGATGATAGGTACGTTCAAGACTTTTTGAAGGCGGTATAACACCGGCCAACTTACCCAAAACCGTTTGACGAGATTTCTCAACTTCAGTTATAGAACTCCAAACAAATTGGCCAATCCTTTCTTCAAGGGTACAACCCAACATCTCCAACTCTGTGCGATTGACACTGGTGATGCGTCCCTCGATATCAAATTCATGGTACCCAACCGGAGCATTATCAAAGAGTTCTTTAAATTTCTTCTCGCTCTCTTTAAGCGCTATCTCCGCCCGCTTGCGCTCGGTGATGTCACGTGCAATACCCCGAAACCCGATCCCCTCCCCTTTTTCATTTCTTATTAAAGAAACAGAACTATCATGAAATCTCTTTGTGCCATCCTTTCTTATGATCTCCCAATTAAATGTTTTATAAGGCTCCGCAGTGGTGTATAATTGATTGAACACCTGGTATACTTTTTTTGCAGTCTCTTTATCCATGTATTGCCTGTTGTTCATACCCATCAATTCATCTTTGGTATATCCAAGCATTCGGCACAACGAATCATTAGATAAAGTAAAATTACCTGTAATGTCCACTTCATAATAGCCCTCTTCAATGGTCTCAAGAATGGTTCGATATTTCTCCTCGCTTCTTCGGAGGGCCTCTTCTGCCTTTTTACGATCTGTGATGTCCTGAATGGTGCAACGAATACCAGTAATCCTTCCCTGTGGGTCTCGAAGAATTCTGTCCTCAATCGAAACAGGCAATACGGTTCCATCCTTTTTCTTGTAATTCCTCTCCAGACCTCGAGCGGGTGGCATGGTTCCAGCTAATTTGGCCAATATCTGCTGACGAGCTTCTTCCTCCTCAACAATAAACTTCCACACAGGCTGACCTATCATTTCATCGAGAGTATAACCCAACATCTCCAACTCTGTGCGATTGACACTGGTGATGCGTCCCTGAGCGTCATATTCAAAGTACCCCACTGGGGCATTGTCATACAGGTCTCGGAATTTTACTCCACTCTCTCTTAACGCCTCCTCCGTATGCTTGCGCTCGGTGATGTTATGAAATAGTCCCTGCAACAGTTTTCTGCCCTGGAGATTCAGGAAATTCGCTTTGATTTCCACTTCTCTGATGTCGCCTGTCCTGGTAACAACCTGCGTTTCAATGATTTGTCCTTGTTTATCGGTCAGGTGTTGCTTGAATGTAGGAGAAAATGCCACCTTGTCGTTCTGTGGTGGGTGCAAAATCGTCTGCGGTCGCCCGATAAGTTCTGCCCGCTCTCTGCATACTAAAGTCGCCAGCGCCTGGTTGCAATCAATGATGATTCCTGTTTCCGCATCCGCCAAGCAGATACCGTCCAGGGTTTCGCCAAACAGGGTTCTGTAGTGTTCCTCGCTTACCCTCAGTGCTTCCTCTGCTTGCTTGCGCTTGGTGATATCGTTCAAAAAATTCAAAGTGGCGGGCTTTCCTTCCCATGAGATGAGAACAGAATTTACTTCTGCCCACTTAATATTTCCGGCTTTATCAATAACTCTGAAAACATTGACTCCGGGCGGTTCCTCACCTCTGATTCTTTTCAGGTAACGTCCTAAGACTACTTCTAGATCATCTGGATGTACGAAATTTATGAAAGGAGTAGAGGTTAGTTCCTCTTTTGAATAACCAATAAGTTCTATATTCTTGATATTAAAAAACCGAAGCATTCCGTCCTGGATCACAAAAATGGCTTCATTTGCATTCTCTACCAACAAACGATATTTCTCTTCTGATTCCTGCAGTGCCTCCTCCGCCCGCTTGCGCTCAGTGATGTCGCGGGCAATGATGTGAAATCCCACAACCTTTCCATCTTCAATCACAAGGGAGGCATTCTGTCCGAACCATACTATCTCTCCAGATTTGTTGAAAAACGGAAATTCTACATAGGTCGTTGTCTGCCTTTCACGAAACTGTTTGATGTAGATCTCCATAACTCTTTCACGATGTTCAGGAAGGACAAGATCCGCATAATTGAAACTTCGAAGATCCGCAAGCGAATAACCAGTAACCTTCAGGCCAGCAGGATTCCCATAAGTAAAATTTCCTTTTGTATCAAGGGAATAGATAATCTCCGTTGCGTTTTCTATGACTTGTCTGTATCTCTTCTCGGATTCTCTGAGGGCATCTTCTGCCCGCTTGCGGGTGAGCGCGATACCGACGCTAGCACCTACTCCCTCAAAGAAATGGATCATCTCCAGCGTGAACTGGTTGCGCCGGCGATCGTTAAGCTGCAGCAGCCCGATGATTTCGTCGCCCGACCGCAGCGGGATCAGAGCCACGGATTCGTAGCCCTCGCCGTTGCAGCGGTTACGGGTGCGCAACTGACGATCCTCCTCCGTAGTCGAAGCCAGCAGGTCCGTGGTGCTGTTGGTCCAGAAACTACCGCCCGCCGTAAAGAACGGCAACGCGGCATCGGTTCGGCCACAGAGGATGGTTCCGCACATGCACTCAAGCACCGGGTTCCCCTTTCCGTCGCGCACAATCTTTCCCTCTTTGTCGTATGCGCACAGGTGCCGCTCGGCCTGCACGAAATCCTCGGAAAAGCCATTGGTCTCGAAGTACGGGAAGTCGTCACCTTCCCGCAGGCGGATGCCCACGGCTTCGAAGCCCATCTTCTTCTTGGAAAGCAAGAGGATTTCGCGAATTGTGTTCGTGGTAGTCTCCCAACGGTTCAGCAGAGTAAGCACCTCGTGTGCGAGTTGCTCCCGGTCTTCCGCCAGCTTGCGCTCGGTGATGTCTCTGACGATATGGACGGCGCCGGCAAACTGGCCAGCCGCGTCCAGAATGGGGTCCACCGTGACTTCAAACCAACCTTTGCCAATCTGAAGTTCCATGCTCTCGCGGCGCAGGCTGTTTCTCGCCCGCAGGATAGGACATTCAGGGATCGGCTGTGATGTGCCGTGCACGATCTCCCAGCAGTGTTTACCGATCAACTCGTTGCACGGACGTTGAAAGAACCGCTCCGCGGTCTTGTTCGACCGCATTACCAGCTGGTCCTGGTCCAGAATCCAGATTGCGTCATACGACGAGTCGAAGGTGATTTGCCACTCGTGCGCCACCCGAGCCATCTCCTCCTCTGCCCGCTTGCGCTCGGTGATGTCATTCATCACGGCCAATACGTTCACTCCGGTTTCGCCGCCAAGCACGATCCGGGTCGAGATGAGCAGCTGTCGCCGTTTGCCGTCCTTCTGGGTGATCTCCCACTCTTCCTGATTGAGGTTGTCACCCTGGCGCATTCGATCCATTCGCACCTTGGCGCTGACTTGAATCTCCGGATCCGGATACACGGTCTGGTACCAACCGCTGGTGTTGATTTCTTCCATGGTGTAACCGGTGATCTCGGTCATCCGTTGATTCCACACCGTGAAGCGCACATACGGAAACTCCGACACGTCGTGGCAGGCACAGATGCCTTCCGTGGCGCTATCGATGATGGCCCGGTGAAATTCGCTATCCCACTGACGCTGCGTCGGAGATTGAATGGGCTCAATGATGCTTCGCTGGACTGCTCGTACCCTTGGAGGTTTTGGTGATTTTCCTTTCACTCTCTTATCACCTTTCATTTGTCATCTCCTTTTAAGGTGCCGTTGCTTATGTAGCGCAGAGGGGAACATTGTTAAAAATATTCACTTCTATGGCTTTGTTTCGAAGTTTAGTTTTGCTTTGCATAACACCGAGGGACATACGCCAAGAAACCTCCCAATCTCTGCCCTGGGCATCCCCAGCTCATGACTTAAACGATAGGATATCTTCCACCTGACCTAAAATTGGAACCCTATTCCAATTTCTATGACAACATCATGTTAGATCTCATCGGGATAGAGTTTTTTCATACACTTTGGGCAGATGCCGTGACTGAATTCTGCTTCAGAATGGTCTCGAATATAGACTTCCACCTGTTCCCAATATCCTTTATCATCACGAATCTTTTTACAAGACATGCAAATAGGTAAAAAACCACTCAACATTTTCACCTTGGCCAGAGCCTGTTGCAGTTCCTGGATCAATCGGTCCCGCTCGACCGCAGCCTGGTGGCGCTCGGTGACGTCCGCCACCGCGGCGCGGCACTCTTGTCCATCCTTGGTAACCACGGCCTCGATGCGAACAATGAGCGGACAAGTTCCCTCTCTTGGGAGTGTCACCTCGCAGAACTCCCGGGCCTTTCCAGCAAAGGTCTTTTCGAGGAAGGCATTGAAGGCGGGACGGTCCTTCTCGGAAACAAGAAACCCGAAGCGCCGGTTCATGAGCCGGGCGCGCTCGATTCCGAGGAGGTTCGCCCCGGTGAGGTTCATCTGGCGGATCGCTCCGTCGCGCTCCAGGGTGAAGTAGCCCATCGGCGAAAATTCGTAGAGGTCAGTGTATTTTCCCAGCCCCGCCTCAATCTCCATATGGGCCTGCTGCAGTTCTTCGTTCTGCATCTCCAGCTCAATCTGGTGAACCTCTAATTCTTGAAGGAGCCGCCGCAGGTCAGCCTCGGTCAGGGGCTCGCCCGTTGCCGTCGGTTTCTCTTTCAACTTCTTTTCAGCCCGGCGGCGCAGCTCGGCAGCATACGCTGGCTTATCCTGGCTCTTTTTCATGGCGTGGTCTCCTTCGTTTCATCAGACCCCGGAATTGTTCCGGCCTCCTTCTCGCTTTGTCCGCGTTGCATTTCAGCCTCCAACCTCTCCTTGCCCTGGCCCAGCTTCCTGGTTTGTCCCTTTATGCGTTTTTCCAAACCGACTTGCGTTTTCCGCAGCTCCGCCTCCAGCGTCTTGGAAACGGTTATGTCTGTAAAGGTGATCACCACGCCGTCAATCATGTTCTCCAGAGTGCGGTAGGGCATGATGCGCACCACAAACCAGCGCCCGCCTCGGGCAGCGACCTGTTTCTCACAAAAGAGCAGCGTCCGCAACACCTCCAGTGCGTCCTCAGCCAGTTCTGGATAGAGCAGATCGGAGGCGATATCCGTAATCGGCCGGCCCACGTCGCCCGGGATCAGCTTGAACATTTTGTTCGCCCCGGTAGTGAAAAGCCGCACACGGAGCGCTTTATCCAGAAACAAGGTGGCGATGTCCGTGCTTTCGAGCAGGTTCTTCATGTCGTTGTTAATCTTGGACAGATCGTCCACCTTTACCTGCAGCTCGGCGTTGACCGTCTGTAGCTCTTCGTTCAAGGACTGCATCTCTTCCTTGGAGGTGGTCAGTTCCTCGTTGGTGGACTGGAGCTCTTCGTTGGTGGACTGCAATTCCTCGTTGGCGGATTTGAGTTCTTCCTGGGAGGTCTGCATTTCTTCTCGGGTGGTCTGCAGATCCTCGCGGCACTGCTGGAGTTCCTGCTCCATCTGGGCCAGCAGGGCACCGCTGGCGGGGGTCTGTTTGGCTTTGCCCGAGACTTTCGTTTCAAGGGGCGTTGCCACGTCCGTAAAGACGATCATTACCAGACCCTGCAGACCCTCCGGCTCTTTGAGGGACTGGACGGTGATGTTCACCGCCTGCGTCCCACCGTTGGTCCTCACCATCACGTTCCTGAGGGTAACCGCACCTTTTTGCCGGAGCGTCTTCTGGAAGGCGCCGGTCAGTTCGTTTCGCAGCCCCTTGCGAGCCATGGCAAAGATGTTCCAGTTGGCCTTGCCGGACGCCGGCTCCAGGTACTTGCCCGTTCGCCCGCTGATGTAGAGAATGTCACCTTTGTTGTTGACCAGCGCGGCCGCCGGTGAATACTGCTGCAAGAGCAGTTGATCCGCCAGCGACTGGAGGTTGCCCTCAGGTTTTAATGCTTTTGGCTTCGTCGGCGCGCCTGGCAAGGCTGAGACAAACGAGGCGGGAAACTCGACCGGCTCCGCCCGCAGGGCGGATTCAAGCCGCCAGTAGAGCCGCGATTTTCTGTCCAGCGGCGCGAAGAGGTCGGTAAAGGTGCCGATGGTCTCCGCGCTCCCCAAGAACAATAAGCCGCCGAGATTCAAGCTGTAGTGAAAAAGCGGCAGGAGTTTTTTCTGTAGTTCCGGGGTCAAGTAGATGAGCAGGTTCCGGCAGATCAAGACATCGAGCTTGGTGAAGGGCGGATCCATGATGATGTTCTGCGGGGCAAATATCACCATCTCCCGGATGGACTTGGCGACCTGATAGCCGTGCGCTACTTGGACGAAGAACCGGCTCAGGCGCTCCGGCGACACGTCCGCGGCGATGTTGGCCGGGAAAACACCCTCGCGGGCTTTCTCAATGGCATCGCCGTCCAGGTCGGTGGCAAAGATCTGGAGCGTAAAGTTTCTGGTAGGCTTGAGTTGCTCCAGCGCCTCTTTGAAGACGATGGCCAGGGAATAGGCCTCCTCCCCTGTCGCGCAGCCGGGCACCCAAGCCCGCAGCGCCTGACTGGGCGCGTGCCCGGCCAGGAGCGCCGGGATGACCTCTCCCTTCAACTGTTCCCACGCCGCCGGGTCGCGGAAAAAGCTCGTCACCCCGATCAAGAGCTCCTTGAACAATAACTCCAGTTCATGGGGGTTCTCCTGCAGGAAGCGGACATAGGTGGCAATCTTGTCAATCTGGTGGATGCCCATGCGCCGCTCAATCCGGCGGTACACGGTGTTCCTCTTGTAAAGGGAGAAGTCGTGACCCGTCTGTGCCCGCAACAGGATCACGACCTTTTCGAGGGCGCTCTGAGCCTTATCTTCCTGGACCAGTCCGGGCTTGGCGATGAGGGGAACGTGCTGGAGATAAGCGATGATCTTCCCGGGCAACGTCTCCGCCGAGGCGATAATGTCGGCTAGCCCGGCGTCAATGGCGCTTCTGGGCATGCTGTCGAATTTGGCCGAGGCCGGCTCCTGCACGAAGACCACCCCCGCTTTCCCCTTAATGGCTTTGAGGCCCATCGTACCGTCGGAGCCCATCCCTGAAAGAATAACGCCGATACTCCGCTCCTCCGCGTCATCTGCCAGGGAACGAAAGAAGAAATCAATCGGCAGACGCAGCCCGCGCGGCGCCACCGGATCGAGCAGGTGCAAGACCCCGCGCAGGATGGACATATCCCTGTTCGGCGGAATTACATAGACGCAGTCCGGCTGGACCCTGGTGCGATCCTTGACCTGAATGACCTTCATGGCAGTGGCGCGCTGGAGCAGTTCCACCATGACGCCCTTATGCGTCGGGTCCAGGTGCTGGACGATGACAAAGGCCATCCCGCTCTCGGGCAGGACGTTCCGCAGGAACAGTTCCAGGGCCTCCAGCCCCCCGGCGGAGGCGCCGATTCCGACGATGGGGAAATCGAGATGGGTCTCCTGCTTGCCTTTGGAAGGTACAGGCGTCCTTGGATTCCTTTTGGGAGTTCCGGCGGCCTCCCTTTTCTTAGGGCTGTTATTGGTTTTGTTCTTCCTCATTACAGTCCCTCCTTGTTTTCCGGCATAAAAAAACTGCAACCTTAAGGGTTGCAGTAATAATTCTTAGTTTTGCACGAAAATTGGTTTTTAAAGGTGAATGGTGAAGCAGAATCAAAAAGCGATGAAGGCTTTTTAAACAGAAGAGGAGTGAGTGAGTAAGTGAGGCAAGTCCCGGGCCAAAGCATTGGTTCCATTTTGTCCCTCGACTCTGATTTATGTTTTATATTCTCCTAAGAACTACTTCATTTGTCAACAAAAAAGGAGGGTTGTCATTTAAGAATTAAAACTTGACACCTAATCTGTTTAAAATTGGCCATGGCACGGAGTGGCATCGGGGGTCACATCTTCAAGTTGTCAATTCAGACCACCCTCTTCTTTCATCTTTCGTCTATCGTCCATCTGCCCCCACCCCCGCCCCAACACTCTCCAATCAAGGGAGAGGGAGGGATTGCCAATTAAATGGATATTTGTTAATATAGGTTCAGTGAATCCCATCAAATATACAAGACATGCGAAGAACAGGATGAGATGGCACAGGATTACAGAGATAGAGGTAGAATCAGCCCTAAAAGTCCCTGAATTCCTTGAGCCATCTGCGGAAAACAGATTGAATGCATGGATGAAGAGTTCCGATAAATTCTTAAGGGTAACATATAAGGAAGAAAGCGATAGGTTTTTAGTAATCAGCGCTGTAAAAAAGAATAAAGGATGGAGGTGATTTCATTTGAAGATCGAATATGACAGAGAGGCTGATGCCCTGTACATCCAGCTCAGAGAGGTATATGTCCAAGATAATATTGATGTGGAAGAAGGCATTACCCTTGACCTCGATGAAAACAGACACATCGTAGGCATCGAGATCCTCGATGCCAGCAAGAAGCTGTCCTTAAAGGACATGGTAAATATCACCATTGAAAATCTTCCTGTCGACCGGATTGAAACTGCAACGGTTTAAAAATCACAAGTTTCAGGTTCACCCTTACCCCTCCCTCTCCCCTCTGGAGACTGTGTCGTAATTGTGTGAGGGGCCCTTCGCCTCTCGTTCATTGTTCATCGTTCCACCGGTATCCTGAAGCTGAATTTACTGCCTTTGCCGGATTCGCTTTCCGCCCGGATCCTGCCGCCGTGAAGTTCGACCAATCTCTTCGTCAATGCCAGACCGAGACCTGAACAATTGGGGTTACTCTAAACGGAGGAAAGGTGAGTGAGTGAGTGAGTGAGTGAGTGAGGCAAATTCTGGGCCAAACCATTGGTTCCATTTTGTCCTAAAAAACTTTAGTCCCATTGGAAAAATGGATGATTCGACTTATTATCTTTCTCTAAAGCAGCCTTATCCCTTCTTTTTTTATCTGCCTGACCAGAGCACCTTCATCCTGCTCAAATTCTTCCTTATTAAGACAGACCACTTCTAAAAGCGAATTATATCTTTGCGCCTCATGAAAGATTTTAAAATGTTCATCATATGGGGGGGCAATGGATTTGTCCAATGATCCCAACACAACCGCTAAATCTACATCACTATACTCTTTTGCCATGCCTTTGGCAAAAGAGCCAAAGAGATAGACTTCCCGAATGTCATGTCGCTGGCGGAGGACCTGAATAAATTCGTTGACCAGCTTAATCACATCATCTTTTGACAAAGCCATGCAATTGTTCCCTCAGAAAATTGGATGAAATCTTGAACCAATGTTTCATTGATTCCTTTTGATAACTGGTTCAAATCTTCCTTATACCTGGCATTGATGTAATAATTCGAAAGGAAGTCAAGCTTCACTAATGTGGACTCATCAAACTCATGAATGATAGAAGCTATCTCAGCTAATCGGCGAAGGTTATGGATGGGGACAATTTCTTTGTCCTGGTAAGCAATCAATGCTTTCAAGCACTTCTCTAAAGACTGCTGACACATGAAGATGGAATAGATCCACCGTCCAGTTTGAAGCATGGCCTTTGCGGTATCCATGTCATATACGACCCTGTCAAGCCACATCTGAATAATTTTCTGATCAACCATATTTTCAATTTATCACCCATAAAAGTAAAAATCAATAAATATTATTCATTTTTTAATTCGTTTTCATTAGATGGAGTTGTTTTTGGTAACTTAGCGTTTTAAAAGTCTGAAAAGGCTATTTTTTGTCATTCCGGTCCCGATTTTTATCGGGATAAACTCAAGCAGGAATCCGGTCTTTTCATGGAGTTAGAATTTTCTGGATTCCCGTTTCCACGCCTGCGCGCTGAAGCGCTACGGCGCGCAAGCACGGGAATGACAACTTTTTACGATGTCATCAAAATTTTTAAACATGAAAACGCCAGACCACCTGCGCTGTCGTCAGGTCTGAGCCAATAGTATATTACGATTGGATGACACCCAAAAGGGGGATATTCGTTGTCCTTCCTTTAGGAATGTGTTAGGATTTTTCAGATATTCAGAAGGAAAAACACCTGTGGCCAATGAAGACCTCTCAAAGCTGAAGATCGAAAAAACAAGGGCTATCTCACGGCCCCGCAGACGGAAGAAGATCGTCTTCTGGGTTCTCCTGGTCCTTGTGGTCATCCTCTCGGGAGTTCTCTACGCCAGGGGCATCTTCACTCCTGCCATTCAGGTCCAAATCGCAACCGTTACTCAGGTCTATCCCTCACAAGCCCTGACTATCCTCAATGCAAGTGGTTATGTCGTTCCCCAACGTAAATCCGCTCTCGCTTCGAAAGTGACGGGCCGTCTTATCTGGCTTGGGGTTGAAGAAGGGAACCGCGTAAAAAAAGACCAGATCATTGCCCGCCTCGAAAGTCAGGATGTCGAAGCGGCCAAAGATCAGGCTACGGCCAATGTGAATGCGGCCCGCTCAAACCTTGAACTTGTAAAGGCGGAGCTTAGGGAAGCCACACTCAATTTAGAAAGAAATAAGGCACTTCACTCAAGAGGGGTTATTCCCAAATCGGTCTATGATTCCGCCCTTGCCCGTTATGAGAAAGCTGTTGCGGCTGCTGAGGCGGCAGAGGCAACTTTAAAAGCCAATCTCGCCGGCCTGGAAGGAGCCAATATTTCACTCGAATATACTTCGATCCGGGCCCCTTTTGATGGAGTGGTCCTCACAAAGAATGCGGATGTGGGAGATATCGTCACGCCCATCGGTGCGGCGGCAAATGCCAAATCCGCTGTCATTACGATTGCGGATATGAACTCTCTCCAGGTCGAAGCCGATGTCTCGGAATCAAATCTCAATAAGATAAAAGTTGGGCAACCCTGTGAGATCCAACTTGATGCCCTGCCCGGCGACCGCTTCCGTGGCGCCATTCATACGATTGTCCCGACCGCTGATCGCACCAAGGCAACGGTCATGGTAAAAGTCCGCTTTGTCGATAAAGATTCCCGTGTTCTTCCGGAGATGAGCGCAAAGGTTGCCTTTCTCTCCAGGCCGGCGAAGCCTGAAGAGCAGAAACCCCGTGTGGCTATTAGCCAGTCCGCCATCGTGAATAAAAAAGGCAAGGAAACCGTCTTTCTCATTGAAGAGAACAGAGTCATCGAAACTCCGGTAACCCCCGGAGTCAAGATCGGTGATATGGTTGAGATTCTGGATGGAATCAAAGTTGGGCAGCAGATCGTTCTCAATCCCCCTGAAAGATTGAGAAATGGGCTGAAGATAAAAGTGGCAGAGAAATAAACCCCGTTAGAAAGGGCTAGGCTTTGACCGCCCTCGATTAGGAGCTGATGCTCCTGCTTTTGCAGGTATTTCTACCATCCCCAGTATAAATGCTGGGACTTTCTAACGGGGTAAAGAATAACCAAACACCAAGCACCAATAACCAAATAAATTTCAATAATCAATAACCCAAAAATCATTCCGTGTCGGTTTTCATTGGGTGATTGTAATTTGGTTATTATAATTTGGTTATTGGTGATTATTTGGTGATTGGAATTTGGTTATTGGAATTTTTATTTTATGGCACCTATTGTCGAAATCATCGATGTGAGCAAATCCTACCGGAGAGGTAACCGGACCATCCCCGTGCTGGTCGATATCAACCTTAACATTGAAGAGGGTGAGTTTCTCGCATTGATGGGGCCGTCCGGTTCGGGGAAAAGCACCCTCCTTAATCTGATTGCCGCCCTCGATCATCTTGATAGCGGAGCCATAAGGGTGGGAGGCATTGACATCACAGCCCTCTCCGAGAATGAACTGGCAGAGTGGCGGGCAGTCAATGTGGGATTTATCTTTCAGTTCTACAATCTGATTCCAGTGCTCACGGCCTTTGAAAATGTTGAACTTCCCCTTCTCCTCACCGGTCTCTCCCGAAGGCAACGAAACGAGCACGTGGAGATGGCGCTTCGAATCGTCAATCTAGAGGAGAGAATGGACCACTATCCTGCTCAACTCTCCGGGGGTGAACAGCAGAGGGTCGCCATTGCCCGTGCCATTGTCACCGATCCCACCATCCTCGTTGCAGACGAACCCACGGGTGACCTCGACAAGGTGGCCGCCAGAGAGATTCTCGATTTGATGGACCGGCTCAATCGTGAATCCCATAAAACGATCATCATGGTGACACACGATCCAAGAGCCGCTGAAAAGGCGAGAGTCATCAGACGCCTGGAAAAGGGATTCTTGAACGATGTTCATTCTCAAGATCCTCATTAGAAATGCCTTTCGTCACAAACTTCGAACTCTCTTAACCATCCTGGGCATCACCGTTGCCATCCTTGCTTTTGGCCTTCTCCGGACCTTCATCAATGCCTGGTATGGAGGGGTCGAGGCCTCCTCCGCCTCCCGCCTCATCACACGGAGTTCCATCTCCCTGATATTCCACCTGCCCCTCTCCTACAAGGATAAGATCCGGCAGGTCGATGGGGTGAAGGTCGTCTCCTGGGGTAACTGGTTCGGAGGGGTTTATATCGATGAAAAGAATTTCTTTGCCAATTTTGCCGTGGATGCAAAGAGTTATCTCCAACTCTACCCTGAATACCTCCTCTCCCCCGAAGAGACAAATGCATTTTTCCGCGACCGGAAGGCCTTTGTCGCCGGCAGAAAACTGGCCAAGAGATTCAGCTGGAAGATCGGCGATACGGTCACCCTCAGGGGAACGATCTACCCGGGCAACTGGGATTTTGTCCTGCGGGGAATTTATCGGGGAAGAGATGAGACCATCGACGAAACCCAGTTCTTCTTCCACTGGGACTATCTCAATGAAACGTTGAAAAAGAGAGCCTCTGCCCGTACCGATCAGGTTGGATGGTATATGGTCGGTGTGTCCCGGCCTGACCGCGCCACAGAAGTCGCCCTCACCATTGATGGGACCTTTAAAAATTCACTGGCAGAGACATTGACAGAGACGGAAAAGGCTTTCCAGCTCTCCTTTATCTCCATGTCCGAGACGATCCTCATGGCGATCCAGCTCGTCTCCTTTGTCGTCATTATCATCATCATTGCAGTCGTCGCTAATACGATGTCCATGACCTACCGCGAACGGATCGGTGAATACGCCATCTTCAAAACCCTGGGGTATCGGGGCTGGCGGATTGCAGGGATGATCGTCGGAGAATCAATGGTCATCACCCTGATCGGAAGCTTTCTCGGGATTATCCTCACCTTTCCGGTCGCCAGAATAGTCGGAAAAATGCTGAGCAACTACTTTCCGGTTTTCAATGTGGCTGAGGAGGCGATCTATATGGATTTGGCCGCCTCCATCATCATTGGACTTATAGCAGCCATTGTTCCAACCTATCGCTCCGTAAGGATTCGTATTGCGGATGGATTGAGGAGGATCGGTTAATTGGGAGTGCCTCTTTCTTACAGTTTTCGTAACCTCTGGACACGCAGGCTCACGACGATTCTGACCGCTTCGGGCATGGCCCTTGTGGTCTTTGTCTTTGCAGCCATGCTGATGTTAGCCCAGGGCTTGCAGAAGACTCTGGTGGAGACAGGCTCGAGTGACAATGTGGTGGTCATTCGAAAGGGTTCGGCTACTGAAGTTCAGAGCGGGGTTGACCGATACCAGGCTTCCATCGTAGAGACCCAACCTGAAGTGGCCATCGGTGAAGACGGTCAACCCTTTCTCGCAAAAGAGTCCGTCGTCATCATCAGCCTCCACAAACGGGGAACGAAACAGGAGAACTATATCACGATCCGGGGGATTGGAAAGAGTTCCCTTGCCCTGCGTCCCCAGGTGAGATTGATCAAGGGACGACTTCCCAGGTCAGGCACATCCGAGCTCATCACAGGCCGAAGTGTGGCGGAACGCTTCGAAGGGAGCGGTCTCGGCGAGACGCTTCGCTTCGGATTGCGGGAATGGAAAGTGGTGGGAGTCTTTGATGCCGGCAATACCGGATTCAATTCTGAGGTCTGGGGGGATGCGGATCAACTGATGCAGACCTTTCGGAGGTATGCTTACTCTTCTGTCATCTTTAAATTACGAGATCCCTCGCAGTTTGATGTTGTCAAGAAACGGATTGAAAATGACCCGCGCCTGACCCTCGAGGCAAAGCGTGAAAACCGCTACTATGCAGAACAATCGGAGATGATGGCCACCTTTCTTCGGATCCTCGGGACATCCCTAACGATCATCTTCTCCCTGGGAGCGATCATCGGCGCGATGATCACGATGTATGCGGCGGTTTCCACCCGTACGAGTGAAATCGGCACGATGCGCGCCCTCGGGTTTCAGAGAAAAAGTATCCTGAGTGCCTTTCTATTTGAGGCCTTGCTTCTCGGATTGATCGGAGGTCTGATCGGCCTCTTCTTCGCCTCATTTCTCCGCTTCCTCACCGTCTCCACCATGAATTTTCAGACCTTCTCAGAACTGGCCTTCGACTTCACCCTCACCTTTGACATTGCCTGGAAAGCCATTGCCTTCTCCTTGATCATGGGTTTTGTGGGCGGGGTATTGCCCGCCGTGAGGGCCGCGCGAATGAATATCATCGAATCGTTACGAGCCACTTGATTTCTGCTCTAAATGAGAAAAATATTCCCCGAAATATTTTTCTTGACAGGGAGAGATGTATGTGATAAATACATCTCATGTTCTTTTTTAAACACATGTGGTGACTTTATCATCATGGAAGATTTGGTGGAAACGCTTTGGCGACTGATTCAGGAGGAGTCTTCGGTCCGGAGGGTGGCGATGGAATTGGAGGTTGACCGCGCCAGTCTCTACCGGTCTTTGAAGAAAGGGACCCACCCCCGGATCGACACCGTTGTAAAAATTCTTGACCACCTGGGTTATGAGCTGCAAGTGGTCAAGGCAAAGAAGAAAACGAAGAAGGCGTGAGAGGGAAAAGAACCTCGTCCGGGAGAAACGATTCAAAGGGAAGAGAAGGTCGACAAGAAGGTCAAGAGGGTCATATGACCAAGGAGGGAACGGGATGATCACCTACAAAGTCTTTCTCAAGAATGGCGATCTTTCAAAAGAGGACCTCATCGGCGTGCTGGCGGAAAGAAGAAAAGACTTGAGAGGAGAGACGCAGATCAAATCCGGGTTGGAATGGGCCAACTTGATTTTCGGTGACCTCGTGGAGGACAGACATGCGATCTTCATTGTTCCTGACGAACTCAGGTCGGTTGACTTGTTAGAGGCCTTTTAATCCGCTGCTATCAGAGGGGAGTCAACCGCAATTTAAAGGAACGGGGTCGAAGGTCGGCGGCTCAAAAACAGATCACTTTTCGATGGGAATGGGGACAATATCTTCGGAAGAAAAAGTAAGGGATATTTTTTCTCCTTCGAGAAAGAGGGCCTTCTTTCTCGGGTTAACCATGCCGACCTTCACCCTCTTCCCTCCGGAAATTTCCACTTCATATTGAATCAATGAATAAAGATATTTTCTATTTAAGAATTTTTATTAAGGATCTCTGCGCTGGTGAAAAAGTCCGGTTGAAAATAGGAAAGGGGATCTGTGACCCGGATGCGCCCTTGGCTGTAAGACCTTCTCAAGTGGGCGGTGATTTGAGAGGCCTTCTCGGGTTTCAATCGCTCAGCATAATAGAGAAGCGATTTTGAAATCTCGTCATCCGACCACTTGGCTTCAATCAGTTCCTCAAGACGGTTTTCCTTGGTAATGACAAAGTCGATTTCCCGCCCCTCCTTGTCACGAAGGTAACGGAGTTCATATCGGTATCCATCACGGTCTTCCAGAAAGTGGAGTCGTTTCAGCAGTGAGGTTGCCACCAGATTCTCAAACCGTTCCCCTTCACCGGCAAGGACATCTCCATTGTCGAAGAAGTAGACTTTAGGGGGTTTAAGCACAGCCCTGGGTAGAGATCTTGTATACGGACGAACCGTAAAAAGAAGATACATCCTCTCAAGGACGTCAAGCCAGACCTTCGCCGTCTTGGGCGAAATCTGGAGATCGGTTGCTATGTTTGAAAGGGTAATCAGGCTTCCAACCCGCTGACGCAGCATATCTACAAAGAGTCCAAGAAGTTGAATGTTTCGGATGGATTCCAAATCCCGTATATCTTCACGGAGAACGCGATCAAAGCGCTCCCGCCTCCATCGTCGAGCGGCCCGCTCATCTCCACTGATAAAGGGCTCCGGAAAACCGCCGAGCGTCATCAGCCTTTGAAAACCTTCCTCGGGGGAAATGCCATTTGGCAACTCGTCAAGGGTAAAAGGATGGAGTCGCCAGGGATGGTACCGTCCCATGAGTGAATCCCCCCCACGACGGTATATGTCGAGATGTGCAGAGCCCGTCACAAGAAAGGCATGAGATTGATGGGATACATCATAAATGCCTTTGATCCATGTTTTCCATTTGGGGAATTTGTGTAGTTCATCGAAGATCAAAAGCTTGTCATTTTTATCCCATCTCTTTTTAAGGATATCCTGTCGATCTTCATCCAGATCCCAGTCCAGGTATCTCCCCGAGGGAAAATGGCTAGAAAGAATCCCTTTGGCGAGAGTGGTTTTTCCCACTTGTCGGGGGCCGCTTATGAAAACCATTTTTGAGCGAAGATCATCCAGGATATAAGGGGTAATGTAACGCATATGGCTATAATAACCTAAACTACAAAATAGTCAAGGCTATTTTGTAATAGACTATAAAATAGCCATGCCAACCAAGTTTATGAATTAGTAGGGGGGGCCTAGTATTATATGATAGCATGACAGGCGAAGTGTTTCTTGAAAACGGAGATTTGATGGACTCGTAAAAAGTCGTCATTCCCGTGCCTGCGCGCCGTAGCGCTTCAGCGCTCAGGCGTGAAAACGGGAATCCAGAGAATTCTAACTACATGAAAATAATGGATTCCTGCTGGAGTTTACCCCGTACTCTGTTACGGGGCAGGAATGACAGTAAATCGCCTTTTCAGGCTTTTTACAAGACCATCAGATTTATTATAGAACCATTTACCCCTTTAGAAATAATGCCCCGCTGGCATTTCTAACGGGGTTTACTTCGTAGCCCCAGCCAGATACTCATTGATCAGCATCTCATTTCTCTTCTGGGTCTTCTGCATCTCGGCGAGAGCCACATTCTCAAAGGGTTGCTTCCGCCCTTTGTTTCTCAGTCTGGCGATCTCCTCATCGAGATAACGGATCGTGTTGGCCATCACCTCTGCCATCGAGGAGATCGATTCCTGGGCCTTTTCAAACGTTTCTTTATCCAGATAGGCCCGGTTAAAGAGATGAAACCGCTCGAAGAACTTCTTGAGCTTTTCGAACTCTTCTTTCTTTCCCTTCTTCTTCGAATCTAACTTCTTCGCCACCTCTAAAAATTTGTCTGCGTCCATAACGGTCTCCTATTATTTCGGGGACTATTCCTTTTTCTTTTTTCCTGAGTTTTTAATTCGACCTTTATCTTAAATCTATGAAAATAGACCATGTTTGTCAATGCCTTTATGTTGAAATAATGAATCGATTGCCTTATTTTAATCAGCCTGATGAAAAACCATCATCTATTTTTACCCTTCAATCCCTTCTTAAACCAACATCCTTCCCCGGGCCAATATAATTTTATTTAATTTCAACGAGTTACAAATTTAAAACTTGGCCAACCGAATGACAACTGATGGCATGTGATTTGCTTTTATTTTCTTTAATACAACGAGGTATTGGAATGACAAAGGCGTCTCTTTTGAAACTGAGGGACGCCTTTTATATTAAAAACACGAATAAAACGAATTAAAGCGAATCGATCGAATCTCAATAAAAAGCTCCTATTCGGTAAATTCGTTATCATTCGTTTAATTCGCAATAACAAAAGGAGGAGAAGATGGATAAAGAGTATGTGTTGAAGATGGCGAAGGAGAATGATGTCAAATTCATTCGGCTCTGGTTCACGGACATCCTTGGGTCTTTGAAAGGGTTTGCCATTACCATCGATGAGCTGGAAGGGGCCCTTGAAGAAGGAATGGGATTTGATGGTTCCTCCATTCAGGGCTATGCCCGTATCGATGAGAGCGATATGATCGCCAAGCCTGACCCGAAGACATTCCAGATCATCCCCTGGAGACCCAAAGAGAATGCGGTGGCCAGGATGTTTGCCGATATCTATGAGCCGGATGGAACCCCCTATAAAGGAGACCCCCGGTGGGCCTTAAAAAGGGCGCTTAAAAAGGCGCAAGACTTAGGGTACACGCTTTATGTCGGGCCAGAGTTAGAGTACTTCTATTTCAAAGGTAATGATGGAACAGAGGTGCTCGACAAAGGAGGCTATTTTGATCTCACTCCCCTTGATGTGGCAACCGAACTCCGGAGGGAAACCATTCTCACCCTGGAAGCGATGGGCATTCGCGTGGAATACAGCCACCACGAGGTGGCGCCCAGTCAGCATGAAATTGATCTACGTTATGCCGAAGCCCTGACCATGGCGGACAATGCCATGACCTACCGACTCGTTGTCAAGGAGATTGCATTAAAACATGGTGTTTATGCCACTTTCATGCCTAAACCGATTTTTGGACAGAACGGAAGCGGGATGCACACTCATCAATCTCTTTTCAAGGGTGACAAGAATGCCTTCTTCGATCCAAAAGATGAATTCCATCTTTCAAAAATCGCTAAGTCTTATATGGCCGGAATTCTGAAACACTCGAAAGAGATCACCTCTATCACCTCCCAGTGGGTCAACTCCTATAAGAGGCTTGTCCCGGGCTACGAAGCGCCAGTCTATATTTCATGGGCTCGTAGGAACCGATCGGCACTTGTCCGTGTGCCCATGTATAAACCCGGCAAAGAAAAGGCAACACGTATGGAATTGCGCTCCCCTGATCCAGCCTGCAATCCCTATCTGGCATTCGCTGTCATGCTGGCTGCAGGGTTAAAGGGAATTGAAAAGGGATATGAACTTCCTCCTCCGGTCGAGGAAGATATCTTTGAGATGTCCGAGGAGGCAAGAAAAAAGCACGGGATTGACTCGCTTCCCGGAAATTTATACGAAGCCGTCCAACTGACGGAGCAAAGTGAGCTGGTCAGAGAAACATTGGGAGACCACATCTTCCAGAAATTTATTGAGAACAAGAAGATCGAATGGGATCAGTATCGAACCCATGTCTCCCAGTTCGAACTGGAAAAGTATCTGCCGATTTTGTGAGTAATGATTTCACCCCCACCCTACCCTCCCCCTTGACAGGGGAGGGCGATAGAGGAACCCCCATCGAGGGGGAGATCAGGGGATAGTAGATTGTTTCCAAAATACCGTAGCAATGGCGAGGGTTTGTAGCCACTCCGTGTGAGCCGGAGCGGAAAATGGCTGTCAGAGCAACGCAACCTAAAGGTTGCGGCTACCAATTGAAATAATAATTAGGAAACGCTCTACAAGTCCGGAGGTTGACTAAAAAAGTGAAGCAGAGGCAAGAGAAATTAGCCTGGAGAAAATACCTCGAAGATTTTTTACAGCGCAATCCCGGCCTGAAGGCCATAGAAGATCCGGAGAAACTCGAATACTACCGCAATGACCTCAATGTCGACCTCCCGCCTCCCATCCGTGACATGCTTTTGAAGAGCACTCCTGATGTTGTTCTGAAACCCACTGCCGAAGAGCACCTCGTGTCAATTTTTGCCCTTGCCCGTGAAAATAAAATCCCTCTCACTGTCAGGGGCGCTGGAACATGGGGATATGGCGGAGCTGTTCCTACTCGTGGGGGGATACTGATCGACCTCGGTTTAATGGACACGATTGAGGTTGATCCCGAAGCCCTACGGCTGACCGTGGGGCCAGGCGCCCGTTTTGCCGATATCCACACCGAACTCGAACACCATGGCCTTTCCCTTCTCACCATGACATCCGGCAAGGGGGGAACCCTCACAGGCTGGATGGCCACGGGCGGAATGGGATTCGGCACTTTTCATCACGGGCCGGTAAAAAATCAGGTGATCTCCCTGCGGGTCATCACACCTGACGGAAAAGTTCTAAATCTGAAGGCAGATGATCCTGAGATGAATCTTTTCCTCTCTACAGAAGGCCAGATGGGAATCATCGTAAAGGCTGTACTAAAGGTTGGACAGAAGCCATCTCAATGGTTCCCATTTCTCGTTCCTTTTGAAAAAACCTCTAATGCGTATGCCTTTGTGAGCCAACTTAGCCGTCATCCATCGATCAAACCACATGATCTCATTGTTTACCATACCGAATTGACACGCATCCTTAAGGCACAATCGAATGGGAGGCTGGCTATCGGGGATAAAAATCTCGTTCTCATCACCTTTGCTGATCAGGAGCAGTCCCGACTGTTTCAACTCTATCTTGATGAGGGTGGAATTCGAAAGGCTGATGAAGGATCAGCCCATTTTCTCTGGGAGGAACGATTCCTTCCGATGTCCATCAAACACCTCGGGCCTTCTCTTCTGGCTACGGAGGTGATCCTGCCGCTTGCTCAGGTGGCAGACTATGAAGAAAAGATAAGCCAGTGGGGGAAGCGCTTGGGCGTAACCTTTTACCCCTCCTCCCATCTCATCAATAAAGATCAGGTCCTATTTCTTGCCATGATCACCTCTGACCGAAGGAAGGCCATCTTCTACATAGACCTCATGCTCGTTCCGATGATGGTAAGGTTGGCCGTTCAATTTTACCATGGGAAACCCTATGGTCTTGGGATATGGAACACGCCCTTCCTCCGAGACCTCTATTCAAAGGAAAAGGTTAAGGAACTGGTTCGATATAAGAAAAAAGTGGATCCTCAAAGAATCCTCAACCCGGGGAAGTTTTTTACTGTTTCTGGAAGACTTGGACCTCTCCAGAAAATGATCTTCCACTCAGACATCTTCAATCTCGAACTTACTGCTATGCAGTGGCTCCTCTTCAGGCTCTTTTCCTTCATTCCGGAGAAGGCCCTTCGACAGCAATTGCCGGTTGCTCCCCAGGGGCTTGAAGGAATCTCCAATGATGTCCTCTCATGCGCCCAGTGCGGCCATTGTGTCTCTCGATGTCCGGTCTATCGCGCGACCAGAGATGAAACCTTCACGGCCAGAGGCAAACTTCTCACGATGAAAAGGGCGATGGAGACGAACAAAATCGAGTTCTCAAAGGTCTTGCCCCTTTACTTCTGTCTTCACTGCGGCCGCTGCGATGAGGAATGCCAGGTCAATCTAAAACATCGCCAGCTTTACAAAAATCTTGAAAAATATCTGTCTCAATATATCGACTTCCCGATTCAGGAAGTGATTCGCTTCATCCAGGAGGTGGAAAATAGCCCGGAGTTCTGCCGGTTCCTCGATGTGATTCGAACAGGGTTCGACCAGAAGATTCGTGAACAGCGGCAGACCTTTCCAAGATACCGTGTCCTCATCGACGAAGAACATTGCCTCCATTGCGGGACCTGCGTTGATGCTTGCATGTACAGCGTCCGGAAGCGGGATGATCAAGATCCCCGTCGCGTCGTGATCGCTGATGAAGCGCTCTGCCGCGGCTGTGGGGCCTGTCTGGAACGATGTCCCCAGATTGCAAACAGACTACCGGCCACCTCTGTGGAACTGCATCCCGACTATCTCCGATTAGATGACCCCTACTGGAACAGCGAGGTTATCACCCATATCGACCTCGAAGCAACTACCGGGAAGATCCCTGTTTCAGGAACAGGCCAGGGAGATCCCCATCGCGGTTCTGGTAATGACTCCATTCGTTTCGGCCACTTCCACATCGTCGGGCCTGCCCAGAACCTTCTTTACGAAAGCTCAGCCGATGCCATTGCGATTCAGTTGGGCCAACGGCCCAAATTTCTTGCCTTCAATCAAGAGAAGATCGAGACTCCTGCCCCTCGCCTCATTACGCTCAAAACCCCGATCCTTCTCGATGTCCTGCCCATGGACGGGGGAACGGAATTGCTGGAGGCGATGGTTGAGGCAGCCCATACCATGGGAACCCGGTTCACCCTCCGGCTCGAGGAGATCGAACGTCTGGGACCGGAAATGGGCCATAAGGTTGATGCCTTGATTCCCCGGCTCACACCAGACGATATAAAAAGATTGCTCATCGGGGGAAAATGGCCCGGGCCGCTCAAGACCCATCCTTTCGATCTGGTGGAAATCGAAATAGACGAAACCGTTCTCGAACGGGGCGGTCAATTAAAGGATCTTTTCCACAACTCCACTGTCCTTTGCGCGTTGATCAACATTGATAGTGATGATATCGATTCAGAGCTTCGGCCCGCCCCGGTCTTTCGTAAGAGACTTGAATCTCTCTTCGAATCACCCTTTGATATCCTCTGTCTCAACTCGGAATACGATCCGGAAAAGGGATACTACCCCACCACAGACGCCATTCCTGCCGTTCATCGTTTCCTGGTCAAGGAAAAGATGCGGCACCGGTTCTCCCTCCTTGCCGCCGGTGGCATCCGCTCTGCGGCAGATGCGCAGAAGACGATCCAGCGGGGCGCCAATGGTGTCAAGATCGACTGGCCCGTACTTCTGGCCGCCGATCCAATGGCCCGGCAAAAGTTTCTGGAGGGGGAACGGATCCGGATGCTTCACGACAGACCGGTGCTGTTCAGACGGATCACCAACCTGATCCGGGTCTGGAATGTCCAGATCATCGAGGTTCTGGGCGCCTCCGGATTCAAGGACATCAAGAAGACGGTGGGAGAGGAAAATCGGCTGCTCATCTTTGATGACCTCGAAGAGAGAATTTACGACATCTTCAAAAACGAAAAACGTCTAAAACGAAACCGTCAATGCAACAAGACCCGCATCCAAAGAGAGGGAGATAGCTATGGATGGCAATACGGTCAGTTAAAAGAGATGATCCAGCCCGCCCATCATCCCCACCGGTTCTACCATTGTGATCTCAAACCCTCCTGCTATCGCATCTTCGACCGAGATCATGTCTGGCCGGCCTCCCTCATCGGTTCCGTGGGCCGTATGGCCAGCGGCGACCAGGAGACTTTACTGCTCGGCCATGTCGAGGAGCGCGGGAATCTTGGAGACGGTTTCGATTTCATCCATATTCAATTCCTGCAAAACCCTGATACCATTTCGGAAGAGAAGCTCAATGAAGTATCCGCCGGCCTTCAGATTTCGCCCCAATTACGGCTGAAATCACCCTTCATCGGAGCCGGAATGTCTATTGGCTCCATTGGCCCAGGGACCTGGCGCGCCCGTGTCCTCGCAACACGCGCCCTCGAAACCCAAATGGATACGGGTGAGGGAGGATATCCCACCCTCTTCATCCTCGATTCGAAGTGGAATCCCATCGACCTGACCGATCAGCAGGTCATCCTCTTGAGCCGATGGATGAAAGAGAGAGAGCTTCTCCCTGTGGAAGAGGTCGTCACAAGGGTAAACCCCGTTAGAAATTCCAGCGGGGCATTAAACCCCTCCGGGTCAGAGACCGCTCTGGGTCGGAGACCCGCCGGAATTATTCTAAAATCTAATCCCGCTGCAGAGCAGCAGGGCATTATTTCTAACGGGGTAAAGCAGGAGATGAACGAATCTCCCGAATATCAGGGACTCCTCGATGCTCTGAAACGATATCCAGGGGAAATGCCCATTCAGTACGTCCCCATCGTCACGCCTGAAGATGAGCCTTATGTCTCCACCCAACTTAAGACAGGTTTATTCGGAGTGACCAAAGAGACCATTCGTCGCGCCCGCCGTGTAGTGATCGCTTATAGCCAGGGAGCCAAACAGGGTGTTGGGGGCCACCTGTTGGGAAGAAAAGTATTTGGCCTGGTCTCCAGGTTACGGGGGGTTACCGAAGGAGTCAGCCTCATCTCCCCTTTCCCCTTCCATAACTGTTATTCGATTGAAGATGTGAAAGCCTTCATCGATGCGGTTCGCATGATAAACCGCCGCACGACCATCTGTATCAAGGTCTCGCCGTCGCCGGACATCGAGTTCATCGTTTCCGGTCTTGCTCGCATCGCCAGGGATAACCAGATGGTGATCGAGATCTGGCTCGATGGACCCCGTGGGGGAACTGGCGCGGCCCCGGACATCATCAAGGGCCAGATGGGAATGCACATGGAGTACGCGATCCCCATCTGTCATGAAAAACTGATGGAAGACGGATTGAGGGATGATGTCGTTTTCATTGGAAGCGGAGGGTTCCGGACATGGGGAGACGTGATCAAAGGCATCTCGATGGGACTGGACGGAGTGGTTCTGGGTACCGCAGACCTCGTGGCCATCGGATGTGTCCGGGACCGAAACTGTGAATCCGGGTGCAGAAGCGGTATCTCCACGATCAATCCTCATATGCAACTGCTGCGCAATGTGGAACTGAACGCCCAGCAGATCATTAACTTCCGTGCGGCACTCCAGGCCCAAACCATTAGAGCGCTGTCTGCTCTGGGCATGAAAGATATCCGGGAACTCCGGGGCCGTTATGACTGTATCAGTTGGCCTCTTCTTGAGGAGAGGGTTCAGAACCGCCGCCGCCGCAGGGAAAAAATTTCATCTTTTGAGTTTCCACCAGAACGAGAAACTAAAGAACGCTCTCATTTACAACTGCAACCATCTCCCGTAGAATCTCCGCCACCTCCCTCGGATTGCGGGGTTGCGGCCATTGTCTCCAATCATTTCATACCGAGCCATGTGATGGACCTGATGCTCGATCGGATGGCGAACCGGGGGATGGATGGCGTTGGGATCTGGAAAGGAGGATGCTATCCGGATCACATGGAATACTATGCCCTTCATGTGCTGGTGAAAGGTATTTTGCAGTCGCAAGTTGAGCAGGAATATACCAGCAGAAAGCCTGATCTTGACCCTAAGGAAATTCGGCGAAAGGCGCGACAGACGATCTTAAGCATACGTAGCCACATCATCCAGGAAATCATTCGATTCTATTTCAAAGGTCTTGAACTGGATGGGTTCGATGGCGATCCGGAGAAAAGGAGGATTCCTTACCAACTCGATGAAGAAGGACAGGAAAAGGACTTCCGGTCCTTCGGCGAGAAGGATCCCGGAGATATTTTCCGATTCTTTGTTCGTGTCCGTAAAGATGATCTGCACTGTTTTATAGAGGAGCAACTCCTGCATGATCCGATCTGGCCGCCCAGGCAGGTGCGTTACCAAAATCTGACGGTTGAGAATTATCAACACCATTCGGATTTTCTTCAGGAAGCCGAGGATGAATATATTTACCGGCTTAGCCGCAGGATCACAAAAGAAAATTATGTAGACCATTCACAGAAAAAGGCTGCTGTCCTGTCCTGTGGCAAAAACTCCGGCTGCTGGAAGACCGATGGCCAGCACATCCCATGGAAAACTCCGGATGCACCGGTCAACGTCATTCACCGGCGGCTCGCCACTGGCTCTGCCGTGGACCAGATGAATTCTCATCCCTTTTCTGAATTGCACACCGCCTTGACCCATAACGGTGAAACGACCAATTATCGCACCATGCTCAACCGGATCTCCCAGTTCAACCTGACACCCCTGGCCAGGACCGATACGGCCGTGGCCTCACTCAAGCTCCATCTGATCAGCCAGTATCTCCATTATCCTTTTGATGCCCTGGTTGAATCTTTCTCTCCCACCACAGGATGGAACCTGACTCAATTATCCCCTGAGGTCAGAGAACGTTTTGAACGAGTGCAGGAGATCGAATTAGAGAGCGCTCCGGATGGTCCCTATCAATACCTGTGCGGCAGGATCGACCCGTATCGCAGGGTGATCGAGCGGCTGGACATCATCGATCCTTCCCTGCTCCGGCCCAATGTGGCCATGCTCTATGATGACGGAGAGAATTTCGCCAGCATCATCTGCTCTGAGAAACAGGGAAGTGATGCAGGGTTGCAGGAGCTTTATCACCTGGGATTGATTAAAAGTCCTATTTCACCTTTAACTTTTACGGTCAACCCAGGCATGGTGAGCAGGGTCTTCTATGATGAGAAGGGGAAGATTACGGGCTGGGAGGTTTTGGATAAATTCAGCCGAAGAATAGATATCCCTCGTGGGACATTTCCTTCTCTGGAGCATAGGGATTTTGTCGAATGGAATGAAAAGATAGATTCAAAATCCGGTCTTACAGTCTTCTTCCGTGAACGACTGCCTCACTGGGGATTCGGCCAATTTAAAAAAGCATTGGATCAAATCCCTGAGAACCTGCCTCCCTTGCAAGCGGTTGAGGAGCTGACCAAAATTCATGATCATCTGGCTGGCTGGGATACAGGAGAAAAAGACAGGGGAGCTTTAATTCATACTGTCCGCGAAGAGATCAATTCATTGCTGGATCACGTCAATGGTGAAAGAGAAATGACCCGTGTCACCATTGCGAATGCCGGAAAGCTGACAGAACCAAAGGACACAAAACAGATGTTGGTTGTCGACGCCCGTGGATATTTGCCTGAAGGGGTCGATCCCCTGAAGGTCCTGAGCTGCTTTCTCGATCATGCTCATCGAATAGGGTGGCGAAAATTTATTGTTTACAGGGTGGAAGGCCAGCGAGGGATCGGAATGGGAATGGGTTCCGGCAATACCCCCGACACAGTCTTGGATGTATATGGGAGCCCCGGTGAATATTTAGGCGCCTTTAATATGGGCGCTCTGGTGCGTGTTCATGAAGATGCACAGAATTTTACGGGGATGGTGATGCATTCGGGTACCCTTCAAATTCACGGTGACGTAGGCAAGGTCGCTGGATATGCTGCCAAGGGAGGAACTTTCAACATCCTCGGCAATGTGGTGGACCGCGGATGGGTCTGTTCGGTCAGCGACCCCAGAGGCCCGGGGTTAGAAGTAAACATTGTGGGCACTGCTTTTGAACACCTCTGCCAAGCCGTCATGGGTGGCTCTACGGTCATGCTTGGCCTCTATCGTGGATATGATGGTCTCCTTCGCAGACTCTCTTCTCCTTATAGCGGAGCCAAAATTTTGGCAGGGGCTTCTGCAGGAGAGGTTATTTTCTACGATCCCTCCGGGAGATTGGAAGAGGCTCAATACCAGGGATCTGTGTCACAGCCTGTGGATGACAATAAGTGGAAAGAGATCATGGGACGACTCCTTCACCTCGAAAATTGTTTCAACCTTGGGTTCTACAAGAAAAACGGACATCTTACCGTTCATGTCGATGGGCGATTGGAAGATGTCCTGCCTGAGCATTTCCAGTGGATTCGGCCAAAGGGAGAATTGGAGGGCTACCATTAAAAAAACATTGCAAAATGCAAAATTAGCAATGAGCAGTTAGCATTAAAGGGCTTTGAATAATTGCTAACTTTGCAATGTTAATTTTTAAGTTTGCATTGATTTTTTTTAAAAGGATTGGGCAGGGGGCGAACTGGCATCGGCGGACACATCCCCGGGGGAAAATAGTCGAGGACATCTCGAAGACGAGAATGATTCCCAAGGGCATGGATGCCCTCTCCCCTGCCCTTTCTATAGTCTAATAGCCCTGTTGTCATATAGTCCTTGAACTAACCGACCATCAGACTAACGACTATATGACTTGCAGCATAAATTCCTCTTGAAATATCGAAAAAGAATTGATAGGATGATAAAAAAAGAGGGAGGTGGAGCGTTATGGCAGTCAGGATCATCATCGATCGGAAGGTGAAGAAGGGAAAGGAAGTGGAGTTTGCAAAACTGCTCAGGGAGTTGAGATCAAAGGTGGTTCCCTCCAAAGGGTACATCTCTGGCGAGACACTTCGGTCACTGAATGACCACTCCAATTTTATTGTCATCACCACGTGGCAGAGCGTTGACGACTGGAAAGAATGGGAAAAGAATCCAGAACGGAAGAAGGTTCAGGCAAAAATTGAAAAGCTGATGGCCAGACCGACCAAGGCAAAAGTTTACGTCCATGCCTGATCGGAATCTCTGATTACAGCGATTATGAAACGATTACACCGATTAGAAAGGCAGTGAAACAAAAGAAAAATCTATGTAATCATTTTTCGGAATCTCTGTAATCTTTTAGGAATCTTGACAATTGAAATCGGGCATGTTAAAAAGATAAAAACTTTAAAGAGAGTTTTATGGCCAAACGGGTAAGAGCTAAGAAAAAGACCCTCGACCCCTTCACAAGGGATCGGGGGTCTTTTTTTATAGGGAGTATAACTACGAAGGATGAAATTTAAATTTAAATCCCTCCCACCAAGGGAGGGGAGATTTCTGGCGGTGACTAGATGAAATCTACCCAGAAAGCCATCCTGGCCTTAGAAGATGGAACCGTATTTGAAGGGAGATCATTCGGATATCCCGGAGAGAAGGCAGGCGAACTCGTCTTCAATACCAGTATGACAGGCTATCAGGAGATTCTGACCGATCCCTCCTATAAGGGACAAATCGTCATCATGACCTACCCTCTTATCGGTAATTATGGAATCAACGAAGCAGACATCGAATCCCGGGATCCAAAAGTGGAAGGTTTTATTATCAAAGAGAACAGCTCCCTACACAGCAACTGGCGTGCGGATCGATCCCTTTCCGAATATCTGATCGAACACCGCATCATCGGAGTCGAGGGAATGGATACAAGAGCCCTCACCAAACATATCCGTGAAAAGGGGGCCATGAAAGCCATCCTCTCGACCGAAGATTTTCATCAGGATCGGTTGATTGAAAAGGCCAAGGCTTCACCCGGCCTGATCGGAAGAGATCTGGTGAGAGAAGTCACCTGCGAAAAACCCTATCAATGGACCGAAACAAATGATTCTCAATTTTTATCTAACCACCTTCCACCCTCCACTCTCCACTCTCGATTTAAAGTGGTGGTTATGGATTACGGTGTGAAGTTTAATATCCTACGTTCCCTCATGGATTGGGGTTGTGAAGTGACTGTTCTGCCTGCCTCTTCCTCGGCAGAATCGGTCCTCTCCTATCAACCTGATGGGATTCTCCTTTCCAATGGGCCGGGCGACCCGGAAGGCGTTCCCTATGCCATAGAAACCATTCGAAAACTGATCGGCAAAAAACCGATCTTCGGCATCTGTTTGGGGCATCAACTCTTAGGATTAGCCCTGGGAGGAAGAACATTCAAATTGAAGTTCGGTCATCGGGGTGCCAATCAGCCTGTCAAAGATTTCGAAACCGGCAAAGTGGCCATCACATCACAGAACCACGGGTTCTCCGTGGATCCGGATTCCCTTAACCCCGATGAGATAGAATTGACCCAGATCAACCTCAATGACCGGACCCTGGAGGGGATGAGACACAGAAAATTACCCATCTTTTCGGTGCAGTATCATCCCGAAGCTTCCCCGGGTCCTCAGGACACCCAAAGCCTCTTCGGAGAATTTGTGAGGATGATGGAATTGAATTCGAGGGAGAACTGATAGAGGTTGGAGGAGCGCCCTTTCGGGGTTTGAGGAGCGTCCTGCTTCACAGGACTTGAGGATGAAGGCTGCAGGCAAAGGATTTTAGCCTCGAACCTCAAGCGAAAGCGCTCCTCAAGGAAAACGATCTTTTATGCCTAAGCGGACTGATATAAAAAAGATTCTCATCATCGGATCCGGCCCCATCGTCATCGGTCAGGCCTGTGAGTTCGACTATTCCGGCACCCAGGCATGCAAAGCCTTAAAAGAGGAGGGCTTTGAGGTGGTGCTGGTAAATTCCAATCCAGCAACCATCATGACCGACCCTGAGATGGCTGACCGCATCTATATTGAACCGATCACCCCTGAAATCGTTGAGAAGATCATTGAGCGGGAAAGACCGGATGCACTGCTCCCCACCCTGGGCGGCCAGACAGGCCTCAACGTTTCCGTAGCGCTCTATGAGACAGGAATCCTTGAAAAATATCATGTTCAGATGATCGGGGCGAAATACGAGGCGATCAAAAAAGGAGAGGACCGAAAACTTTTCAAAGAGTCGATGAAGAAGATCGGCCTCGATCTTCCGATAAGCGGGTTGGCTTATTCTTTGAGCGAAGCTATGGAGGTGGCAAAAGAGATCGGTTTCCCTTTAATCATCCGGCCCAGTTTCACGCTGGGCGGCACCGGAGGCGGCGTCGCCTATAACATCCAGGAATTTGAGGAAATGGCCGGCCGGGGTCTTGAATGGAGCATGATCGGAGAGATTCTGATCGAAGAGTCTATCCTGGGATGGAAGGAGTATGAACTGGAGGTCATGAGGGATCTCAATGACAATGTCGTCATCATCTGCTCCATCGAGAACCTCGACCCCATGGGCATTCATACCGGAGACAGCATCACCGTGGCCCCGGCTCAGACGCTGACAGACAAAGAGTATCAGAGGATGAGAAATGCGGCAATCCGCGTGATCCGCGAAATCGGCGTAGAGACAGGAGGCTCTAACATTCAGTTCGCCGTTCGTCCCGAAGATGGACGGATGGTCGTCATCGAGATGAACCCCCGTGTTTCCCGGTCTTCTGCATTGGCCTCCAAAGCCACGGGATTCCCCATTGCCAAGATTGCCGCCAAACTGGCGGTGGGATATACGCTCGATGAGATCCCGAATGACATCACCCGTAAAACCCCCGCCTCTTTTGAGCCGACGATAGACTACTGCGTCGTGAAGATTCCAAGATTCACCTTCGAAAAATTTCCGGACGCTGACCCCACGCTCACCGTCTCGATGAAATCGGTCGGTGAAACCATGGCCATTGGCAGGACCTTCAAAGAGGCCCTTCAAAAAGGGCTTCGTTCTCTGGAGATTGGAAGATTCGGCCTGGGAGCGGATGGAAAAGATAAGATGTTGCCGGAGGAGATCATCGGCGATCCCAGCCGCTCCCAGACACTTTTGCAGATAAGGGAAAAACTCGTCAAGCCCAATGCGGAAAGGCTCTTTTACCTCCGGTATGCCTTTCTCATGGGGATGAACACCGAAGAGATTTATGATTTAACCAGGATCGATCCCTGGTTTCTCTCCAATATCAGGGAGATCGTAGATCTTGGAAAAGAGATCCACTCTTATGGAACAAAGATGAGGGGCCTTGAACTCTGGCAGAAAACCCGCACACCCGATCAGCTCCGCCTTCCCGATGAACTTTTAAGAAGAGCCAAAGAGTTCGGGTTCTCCGATATCCAGTTGGGGTACCTTCTCGGTTTCGATGAGAATTCGATCCGGAAGATGAGAAAGGAGAAAGGAGTTCTTCCCGTCTACAAGCTGGTCGATACCTGTGGTGCGGAATTTGAAGCCTACACGCCCTATTATTACTCCACTTACGAAAAGGAGAATGAGGTAAAGATCTCATCGAGAAAGAAGATCATGATTCTCGGCTCAGGTCCCAATCGGATCGGCCAGGGAGTCGAGTTCGATTACTGTTGCGTCCACGCCTCCTTTGCCCTGAAGGAGCTGGGTTATGAGGCGATCATGGTCAACTCCAATCCGGAGACGGTTTCAACCGACTACGACACATCTGACAAACTCTACTTTGAACCCCTCACCCTTGAGGATGTCCTCAACATCGTCGATCAGGAAAAACCCGATGGCATCATCGTACAGTTCGGAGGTCAGACTCCACTCAATCTGGCAGTTCCTCTGGAAAAAGAAGGAGCAAAGATCATCGGAACCACTCCGGACAATATCGATCGGGCAGAGGATCGGAAACGTTTTCAGGTCCTCCTCAATAAGCTCCGCCTCATCCAGCCTCCGAATGGAACAGCAACCTCCTTCGAGGAGGCAAGGAGAGTCGCCGAAGAGATCGGTTATCCCGTGGTTGTGAGGCCTTCTTATGTCCTGGGTGGAAGGGCAATGGAGATCGTCTATGATGAAACCTCCCTTGAACGTTTCGTTCACCGGGCCGTGGAAGCCTCTTCCATGCATCCCATCCTGATCGATAAGTTCCTCGAGGATGCGATCGAGATCGATGTCGATGCCGTTTCGGATGGCACCACCTCCATCATTGCGGGGATCATGGAACATATTGAGGCGGCAGGAATCCATTCTGGTGACAGCGCCTGCGTCACCCCTCCCTACTCTCTAAGCGATGATCTGATCGAACAGTTGAAACAGAACACCTATGCCCTTGCCAGGGAACTCCAGGTCGTGGGCTTGATGAATATCCAGTATGCCATCAAGAACGATGTGGTCTTTATTCTGGAGGTCAACCCCAGGGCCTCGAGGACCATTCCTTTCATGAGCAAGGCCACTGGGATTCCATGGGCCAAGGTGGCGGCAAAAGTGATGGTGGGCAAAAAACTCTCGGAACTCGGCATCGTGAAAGAGGTACAGACCCGCCATATTGCAGTCAAGGAGTCGGTCTTTCCATTCAAACGATTTTACGGGGTTGATACGGTTCTGGGTCCGGAGATGAAATCAACGGGAGAGGTGATGGGGATTGATACCGATTTCGGAGTGGCCTTTGCCAAGTCTCAAATCTCAGCCGGCACCTCCGTCCCCTTAAAGGGCAGGGTCTTCATCAGCGTGATGAACAAGGACAAGCGGTCCATTGTCTTTGTCGCCAAGAAACTGGTTGATCTTGGATTCGAACTCGTCGCAACCAAAGGAACGGCCAAGGTTTTGGCGAACAATGGCATTCTGGTTCAAACCGTGTTCAAGGTCGGCGAAGGGAGGCCCAATATTGTGGACCGGATGAAAAATGGAGAGGTTCAGCTCGTCATCAATACCCCGAGCGGGAAGAAGCCCAAGGTGGATGAAGTGGCCATTAGAAGCCAGGCGGTCGCCCATAACATCCCTATCATCACCACCCTCTCCGGCGCTGAAGCAGTGGTCAATGGCATTGAATCCCTTCTCAAAAAGGGGATGTCGGTCAATTCGATCCAGGAATACCATCAGAGCATTTTATGATGAGGTAATTTATGGGAGTGCTGACAAGGGAAGAGATCCTCAGGGAGATTAGTCTGGGGAATATCGAGATTGATCCATTTGAAGAGGATCAGGTTGGCCCGGGTTCCATCGACCTCCGATTAGGCAATGAGTTTAGAGTCTTTAAAAAACTTATAAATGTCTGCGTGGTCGAGGATGGGATTTCAGTGGAAGATCTCACGGAACTTCTGGAGGTCAAAGAATCTTTTACGCTGATGCCAGGGGAAACGGTTTTGGGAATTACTCACGAAAGAATTAAATTGCCTTCAACGATTTGTGGATGGCTTGAGGGAAGGAGTCGTTTCGCCAGGATGGGCCTGGTCATTCATATGACGGCGGGATTCGTTCAGCCAGGTATCAATAACCGGCAGGTGCTCGAAATCGGGAATCTCGCCCCGTTTTCTCTCGTGCTCAAGCCCGGTGTGAAGATATGTCAGATTGTCCTTCAACGCACTGAGGGAGAAGCTTCCTATCAGGGCAAGTATATGAAACAGAATGGCCTCTAAAATATTGCGGAATGCTGAATGCGGATTGCGGAATTAAATTAAGTGACTAAAGCGTCTAAAGCTAATATTAAGTGTTATTCCGAAATCCGAAATCCGCATTCCGAATTTGAAAGATGAACCGTTATTCCATCGGATCGATCATTGGCATCCTTCTTTTATGGGAACTTCTGGTAAGGTGGCTGGAGATCCCGAGATTTCTCCTCCCCGCCCCTTCCACGATTCTCTCCTATATCATTGCCAAGTCCAGACTCCTTGCCTTGCATACTTCGATGACCTTCCTGGAGGCAGGGATGGGGTTTGTCATCGGCTCCTTTTCAGCCATCCTGACCGCCGTCTTCTTTCTCTGGTTCCGGCCGCTGAAGGAGATGTTTTACCCTTATGCGGTCATTCTCAACAGCACTCCCATTGTGGCTATTGCGGCTCCGATTGTCATCATCTTCGGAAGCGGGATGGGGTCCAAGGTGATCACTGCCATCATCTGCGTCTTCTTTCCCGTTCTGGGACCCACCTTTAAATCCCTCGCCTCTGTGGGAGCCTCGGAGATGAAATGGATGGATTCCTATCATTCGTCCCGCTGGCAAAAATTCTGGTATCTCCAATTCCCCTTTGCCCTTCCCCAGATATTCGCCAGTTTTAAGGTCGCCTGGACGCTGGCGGTCATCGGCGCGGTGGTGGGTGAGGTCTTTGGAGCCTACAAGGGGCTGGGTTTTTTAATCGTGGATGCAATCTACATCATGGACACCCCCCGTGTCTTTGCCAGTATTATCGCCTGCTCCCTGCTGGGGCTCTCTTTTGTCGGATTGATCACCCTCATCGAGAAACGGGCGATCACATGGCACATCTCTGCGGAAAGGAGGTGATTTCGAATTCGGAATGTTGAATGCGGAATACGAAATGAAAAAAATAAAGTGATGGGTTCTGGAATGAAGAATACCAAATAAGATATGGGGTTTGGATTTAGGATTTAAATCCGCAATCCGAATTCCGAAATCCGCAATTAAGAAAGGAGGAAGAAATAAGATGAAAAGAGTATGGTTGGGTCTGGTGGTTCTCGTTGTTCTTTTACCGTTAACGGCGATAGCACAGGAAGTGATCGTTCATGAGGCATGGTTCATCCATATGGAGTCCACAGGCGGCTGGGTTGCAGTGGACAAGGGGTTCTATGAAAAGGTAAAGGTGAAAGAGGTTCAGGGCGGACCCGGTATCTCCCCGATTCAGAAGGTCGTCGCCGCGGTAAGAGCCGGTCATATCGCCTTCGGGAATGATTATCCGGAAAATATCATCCGGGCCCGCGAGAAGGAAGGAATTGATCTCGTGGCAGTGAGCGTCGATTTCCAGACCAGCGCCATGAGGATCATCAGCTGGAATCCCATTAAATCGGCAAAGGACATTAAGGGAAACTTCGGCATCTGGATCGGATACGATGCCAAGGTAAAGTGTGCCGTGGGAAAGGGCTGGGAGAAGCAGTTTACCATCCAGAACCAGGGCGGAGACATCAAGCCCTGGCTGATGGGGACCTGGCCTCTGGCCTCCGCCATGACCTACAATGAGTTGATCACCGCTCAGCGGGAAACGAAAAAGATGGGGAAGGCCTTTTACACCACCGATTACAAAGATCTGGGGATCGACTGGATGGACAATGTCCTCTTCACCACAGAAGAGATCCTCAAAAAACATCCGGATATTGTCCGGGCTGTGGTAACGGGAAGGTACAGGGGATTTCAGTGGGCCCTTGAAAATCCCAAAGAGACTTTTGATATTTTGAAGAAGACCAACGAGGGGCTCGACTTCGCCCATGAGATGGATGCCGTTGCTCCGATGAAGGCTCTGATGATCAACGCCGATACGAAGAAAAATGGCATGGGTTATATCAACCCTAAAAAATGGGAGAATGTCGCAAAGGATATGTTCAAGGCCGGACTCCTGGAGAAGATGCCCGATGTGAAGAAAGTCTATTCGGAAAAGTTTGCAAGCGGGGTCATCCCCAAGTAGAAAGGATATTAGTAGCGTCGGCATTTACTGCCGACGGAATTTCTGAATTCGCCCCCATTAAATGGGGGCGCTACATTTTAACCAGAAAAAATGAGACCCTGGGTGGCAGAACGTATCTTTCTTGAAGACGTAGGAACCCCTTTCAGCATCACTCCCATCGGCCAGGCCCGGGCATGGGAGGTGAGAAACCTCCGAAACGACCCTGCCCTTCCTCCCCTGATCTATGTGGTGGAGAGCAAAATGGGCGAATCGTTTCTTCTGGGAAGAGGAATCAGCGGCAGACCAAAATTCAATATGATCCGCTATATCGCCGCATCCTTCGTCGAACTCTTCCTTGAGCAACTCAACAAGAAAGCCTGCGCTCAATACCTCATCCTCAGGGGAGCTTATCCCTTCGACCTCCAGCAGGCCTTCGGAAGCGTTCCTCCCTATGACCGAATCCTCGTTCCCACCGGCTTTATCAAGCTCCAGAGGGTCCTTAATCAGGAAGGGAACGATTGGAAGATCCATGCACAGAATTTCGTTGGAGCGTATCAGGGAGAGACCTGGCTGATACCGGATACGGCCATTGCCTCAGGGTCGACCATCGCCTTTTTTCTGAGGAATGCATTCTCTCATCATCTCCCCAAACAGGTCTATATCTTTACGGCTTGCGGAAGCCTCGAAGGCATTCAGCGAATCTATCAGGAATGTCTGAAAAAAGGGGTCGAATTGATTCCCGTCTTCTCCCAATGTATCTTTGAAGTCTCCGGGGAGGGAAACCTGCCAGGTCTTCCGCTCACCGATCTTCCTGTCACCAATCCGGGTTCCATTACCACCAAATCATTTTATGAGAAAGCCTTTCATCGCTACCAGGGAACCCGGATGTGCTGTGTGGGTGATATCGGTGAAAGCCTGGAGGACCCCATTCAATACTCCATCCATACCCTCTGGGAGATGCAGGTCCTGGGGATGGATCCGAAAAAGGAAGACTGGGATTCATGGACCGTGGATGTTCGGGCCAAAGAAATGAAGAAGAAGGTCCATGATTTCAACCCTGCCCTTGCCGAATATTTTAAAGAGATATGGAAGTAGCGTTCCGACATTGTCGGAACGGAACCCTACGTCGCCCCCCTGCCTACCGCAGGCAGGCAATAAATGAGGGTGCAACAAAGGTCCGGAAGAAAAAACTAATGTCTCAAGATCCATCGCCTCCGATTGCTATCCGTCTGGTTAATGTGAAGAAATATTTTAAGGACCGGGATGTGGAAGCCCTGGGCGGAGTCTCCCTGGAGGTCCTCCGAGGCGAATTCATCACCCTCATCGGGCCATCGGGCTCAGGCAAGAGCACACTTCTTGAACTCCTCGGAGATATCGGTGATGAAGGCGGCCCTACGGATGGGGAAATCTCGATCGAGGGGAAAACCCCCGAAGAGTTAAGAAAGACCCGTGGCTACGGGATTGCCTTTCAGGAATCAACCCTCTTCCCGTGGTATCGCGTCTTTGAGAATTGCCTTCTCCCTTTTCGAATTGCGAAAAGCAGAATCCCTGGCGAGCAACAGGTCCGACGGATTGAGATGCTCCTGGAGATGGTGGGGCTCGATAAAAAATTCTGGTCTTACTACCCCAGGGAATTATCGGGAGGCATGCAGCAGAGAGTGGCCATTGTGAGGGCCCTTGCTCTCGATCCCCCCCTTCTTCTGATGGACGAACCCTTCGGCGCCCTCGATGATCTCACCCGAAAATCTATGCAGATGCTTTTGCTCGACATCTGGTCAAAGACAAAAAAGACGATCCTGATGGTGACCCATTCGATCTCCGAGGCCTGTTTCATGTCGGATCGCGTGGTCGTTCTATCCCACCGGCCAGGTCGCATCGCCAGAATTGTCTCCATCCCTCTCGATAGACCTCGCGAACGGTCCATGTCAGAGACAAAAGCCTTTGCGAGAATCTGCTCCATGGTCAGGGAAGCGCTGGGTTCCGGTGAAATTTTAGAGGAAGATGGTTCGATTAAAGAATAAAAGTTCGGAGTTCGGCGTTCAGAGTTCGGAGCAAAAGATTAAACCAAAAACTTCTCCGAACACCGAACTCATTACTCCGAACTAAGAGTGGGATACTTCCCGTGCTCAATGACCACCTGATCCACGCCGGTTATCTCCTTCAGTTCCACATTGATCGAATCCTGTCTGGAGGTTTCAAGAACCTTTCCAACATAGTCAGCGTGGATGGGCAACTCCCTGTGACCCCTATCAATGAGTATGGCTAATTCCACCCTACGAGGTCTGCCCAGGTCTAATAGAGCATCGATGGCAGCCCGTATGGTTCTCCCTGTGAAAAGGACATCATCAACCAAAAGAACATTCTTGTCTTCAATCGAAAAATGAATCTCCGTTTTTTTAACTTCGGGCGTCTGAGTCAACCTTGTCCAGTCATCGCGGTAGAGGGTGATGTCAATGATTCCGGCAGGGAGGTCAACTCCGGTCTTTTGAAAGATTTTCTCTTTCAGGCGTTGCGCTAAATAGACTCCTCCTGATCGGATTCCGACCAGGACCATCTCCTTCAACAGGGGATGCCTCTGAAGCAACCGGTCGCATATCCTGCCCAGGGACTCCTCAATATCGCCTTCTTTAAGCACAATCTGTTTTGATGCCATTTAAAAATTCTCCCCCCCATCCCTTCCCTCCCCCTCGGGGGGAGAGGGTGAGCCTGCCTGCCCCGCCCTCGGTCGGGACCGGGGCCGGTAGGCAAGGGCGGGGGTGTATCCTTTAGAGCTTCCTCCGCGGAGGCCGTCGAAAAAACCAGAGTCCGATGACGCAGAGAAGGACAAGTCCTAAAATGCCCCCAACAAGGATGGGCCAGGGAGGAATCAAGCTCTTCTGCACATCGATCTGGGCAAAGAGGTTAACTTCCTTAATCGTCTTCCCTTCTTTCTGGATGAGAACCTTCGCCAAAACCTGCCCCTTCTGGATGGGAGCAGATACAAAGGCTGGCAATTGGGGAATGGCGGACACCAGGTTTTCTTTGCCCTTTGGCACGGTTACCCGACCGTCTTCGGAAGCGGTGAGGCTCACCTGATCCAATTTTCCTCTTTTCACTTTGAGAGGTCCGAAGGAGGCGCCTTTCTTGACCGCCTCCACCGTAGAAAAATTCTTGAAACCATATTCCAGTAATTTCTGTGTCTCGGGCGCTCGTTTCTTCACCTTATCGCATCCCATGACCACTGCGATCATCCTCTGGCCGTCTCTCTTTGCCGTCGCTAAGAGATGATACCCGGATTCCTCAATGTGCCCTGTCTTCAAACCATCCACGCCGATATTCTTCTGCAGAAGAATGTTCCGATTCCCCTGCTTAATTCCGTTGTATTCGAATTCGGTGGTCGAATGGATCGCTAAAGCCCCTGAATGATCATCAATATACCGCCGTGACAGGAGTGCCATATCCATGGCGGTCGTATACTGGTCGTCGGAAGGCATGCCGTGTGAGTTCTTGAATTGTGAGTTCTTCATTCCCAGGGTTTTCGCCTTCTCATTCATTTTAGAGGCGAAGACCTCTTCAGAGCCTGCCAGGTGCTCGGCTAGAGCAATACAGGCATCATTTCCGGAGGCAATGGCAATCCCCTTTACCAGATCTTCCACCTTCACCCGCTCCCCCACCTTAATGAACATCTTGGAGCCCTGGGTCTTCCAGGCCTTCTCGCTCACAGTCACCATATCTTCCATCTTTAATTGCCCGGCACGAATGGCATCAAAGATCAGATAGAGGGTGAGGACCTTGACAAAACTGGCAGGTGGGATTCTCTGATCAGGACTCTGCTCGTAGAGAATCTCTCCGGTCAACCCATCCATCAGCACTGCGGACTGAGCATCGCACTGGAGGGGACCCTGGGTGGCCTGCTGAGATGGAACCTCCTTCGCGGGTTCGACCTTTTTCTTGGAAGGCGTGGCCTGTGTTGGTTTTGTTTGAGGTGTTTTTTTTATCGTTTTGCTTAAGGCTTCATCAGCAAAGGTGAAGGAAAAAAAGAGCACGATGAGGGTAAACCCCATTAGAAAGAGCAGGGCTTTGACCCCGCCCTTAATAAGGAGCTGATGCTTTCTATTTCTACCATCCCCAGCATAAATGCTGGGGCTTTCTAACGGGGTAAATATCGAAAAGGTTTTTTGAGATCGAATCTTCATCCTCTCCTCCGGTTTTTTTAGGTGTTCATAACAGATTCCACCTCCTTTTTCAATCGTAACACTTTAGCGCTTTGCAAAATCGCCCCCATGGGACACCGGTCAGGGAGGCCGAAAAAGGTTTAGAGCGGAAACCTCTTGCCTGACCCTGCAGATGACCCCAACAGGATGGCTGAGTTCCGTTTTATTTCTTCGTCTCCAGACGATAAAATATGAAAGACCGCATTCTAAAACTTTGAAGGCATCTCTGATCGGTGTCCCATCCATTTCCATTTCAAAGAGCTAAAGTGTTACTTTCAATCGTATTTCAATCGCATATTGAAAAGGACTTCTATCTGGGTTAGATATAAACGCCAACCATGAGCGAAGAAAATTCCCTTTCGAGAGTCAAAAAAGAGTTTGAGCAATTAACTTCCCTGGAATATAAGGATATCGCCTCTCGTCTTCCCGGCGATCGCATTCCGATCGGTTTCTTCTGTCCCTATGTTCCGGAAGAACTCATTCATGCTGCCGGAGCCCTCCCCTTCCGCCTCATGGGACCACCGGCCAGGATGTCCCATGTCCAGGCCCATCTCCCCCCGGGTTGCTGCCATCTGGTCAAATCTTCTCTTGAAAGTCTTCTCAGAGGGGAACTCGATTTCTTAAAGGGAATCGTCTTCAGCCACACCTGCGATGCCATGCAGGGACTTTCGGACATTTGGGCTTTTCAAAAACGTCTCCCCCTTCAATTCAACTTGATGATGCCCACAAATTTAAATTCCGAAACATCCCGCCCCTATTGGAAAGCCGAAATTGAGCGGTTCAAAGGATTCCTCGAAACGAATATCGGAGAGGTGACGCCACAAAACCTGACAACCGCCATTCAGCTTTTCAACCGGATCAGAGAAAACATTCGGGCAATTTATCAACTCAGGCGAACATTACCCGATCAGATATCGGAGGCTGACTTTGCTAACATGATTCGAGCGCAGTATCTGATGGATCGCAACCAGTACCATTCACTTTTGAGTGAACTCCTCGATTTACTGTCCCATGAGGAAAAAAAGGAAGGCCACCTCGTTCCCATTTACCTTGCAGGGAATATGGTTCACTCTGCCCCCTATTTTTCTCTCATCGAAGAGGCCGGGGGCACGGTCGTCTCGGATGATCTCTGCAGCGGGGCGCGGTTTCTCCGCCTGATGACACGGGAGGATATCGATCCGATCGAAGCTCTTACGCAACGATACTTCTCATCCTTCTTGTGCCCGACGAAGCATGGAGAGTCGAATGATCATATTGAAACCCTCATCAAGGAGGTCAAGGGGGCTGGGGCAACAGGCGTCATCTTCCTCTTTTATAAATATTGTGAGTCTCACTATTTTGACTATCCCGATCTGAAAACGGCCCTCGAGGCGAAGTCCATTCCGACACTGCTTCTGGAAGTGGATGACCCCGCTACCTCGCAGGGGCAATTGAAAATACGGATACAAGCATTTGTGGAAATGCTTTCTCCATTTTAGATTTCGGATTTCGGAATGCGGAATTAATAATATAAAAACTAATTTTTGATTTCTTTATTCCGCAATCCCTGCCTGCCGGCAGGCAGGCGCATTCCGCATTTCGCAATGATATTGGAAGAAGAACATGGTAGAGAAAGAACTTCAATCCAATCCCTATCGCAACATTGACTCCATTTCCGCTTACCGTCGTCTGATGACGGCCTATTACTTTATGGTGAAGCATCCCGCCTGGTTCGGGAAGAAGGTCGCATGGATCACCAGTGGTGGCCCTGTTGAACCTCTCTATGCTATGGGAGTTCTCCCCTTCTATCCGGAAAATTACGGGGCCATGTGCGGTGCCTCCCGGATGTCAGTGCCTCTCTGTGAAGCGGCTGAGCAAAAAGGATATTCCCATGACCTCTGCTCTTATGCCCTCACGGATATTGGATCATTCTTTACCGGAGAGGGGCCCATCGGCCGACTTCCGAAGCCTGATTTTCTCGTGTGTGGAAACAATATCTGTGGCACCGTCATCAAATGGTATGAAATTCAGGCCCGTGCCCTTGGGGTACCGCTCTTCTTCCTGGACACTCCTTTTTTCCACGATGAGCTTCACCAACACAACCTCCGATATGTTGAGAAACAGATGGCCGAATATATCGCGTTTCTCGAAGATCAGATGAAACGACCCTTCCTGGAGAAGCGTTTTAAAAAAGTGGCCTCCCGCTCCCTTGAGGCCATTTCCCTCTGGAGGGAAATCCTTGACCTTTCGCGGAATCAGCCGGCCCCTTTTGCTGCCTTCGATGCCTTTATCCACATGGCCCCTATCGTCACGCTTCGGGGAACCCGGTGGGCGGTCCGATATTACCAAAAGCTCAAAAGGGAATTGGAAGAAAGGGTCAAGAAGGGGTTGGGGGCATTTGCCCGTGAGGAGATACGGCTGGTCTGGGACAACATCCCCATCTGGTATGATATCCGGAACCTCTCCAAATTGCTTTCCTCCAACGGAGCTGTCCTTGTAGCAGATACCTATACCTCGGCCTGGGCGATGGAAGAACCTGACCTGACCTATTCGCTGGACGGGTTGGCCCGGGCTTATGCGACCATCCATCTCAATCGCGGTCTTGGCTACAAAATGCAAAAAATGGCCAAACTGATTGAAAAGTTTGGGGCCCACGGGTTCCTCATGCATTCGAACCGGAGTTGCAAACCCTATTCTCTCGGACAATACGATATGAGGCGAGAAGTAACCCGGCTGACCGGAAAACCGGGACTCATCATCGAAGCCGACCACACCGATTCCCGCAGCTATGCCCCCCAACAGGTCGAAAAACAGATCCTGATGTTTCTGGAAATCATAAAAGAAAGGTAAACCCCGTTAGAAATTCCAGCGGGGCATTATTTATAACGGGGTAAAGGGGCGGGATAAGGATAAAGTTCCTTAACGAACAAACTCCAATATTTGTTCTATAGGCTTTCTGTCCTTCTGGGAGGATTGATCAGGATATCCCACGGCAACAAGGCAAACGAGAGACAAATTCTCCGACGCCTTCACAATGGTCTCAATCTCTTTTTTAGCCATCAGCGGTGCTCCGAGCCAGACTGCGCCTAAACCCATATGATGAAACACAAGGAGCATGGTCGTCACGGCGGCTGCTGCACTCTGGATGCCTGTGGGCGCTGACCTACGGAATCCCATGATTCGGCTTGCTTCAGGGTCAAAGGACTCACGAGCCATCAAGACCTTATCCATCACGCTTTGATATCCAGCGGTAAAGACGGCGATACAGGCGGGAGCATTTCTAAAAAAAGAAATATTTCTCCGATACCGATTGATATCCTCCTCCCAGGATGACGCTTCTGGCCAGGAAGCAATCCTGTCCGCAACGGATTGAAGAGCATCTGCCATCTTCTTAATGACCTCTCTGTTTTTTACAACAATGAAACGCCATCCCTGGTAATTCCCTCCATTTGGAGCCCAAGTCGCTAATTCAACAGCTCTCCTTAACAATTCATCCGAGACCTCTTCCTTCTTCCATTTCCGGATAGAACGCCTGGTCTTAATCAACCTTTCCAAAGTTTCGATATCCATCTCTTCCATCCTTTCCTCGTTGAGATTTTCTATGACCGAACAGGTGGGAGTTCTTCATACCCCTGGACTGTTAGGCCGGGCAGCACCATCATCGTGGAAGTCCCATGTGCAATCAACCTTTCTCCTTCATCCCTGACGAAGGCTTCTCCCAGCGCAAGGGTTTTTCCCATCTTAATACATCGGCCCCCGGCTATAAGTTTGCCCTTCTGAACCGGGGCTAAATAATTCACCTTTATCTCCACTGTCGTCAGGCCCAGGCCTTTCTCCACCTGAGGGAAGGTAGCCCAGAAGGTGGCAGCATCCACCACGGAAGCCATGACGCCTCCATGAACATTTCCAAAGGGCTGGAGATGTTTTTCTTCCAGTTGAACTTCCAGGAGGGAGGCTCCCCATTTTAGGTCTTTGATCTCCATGGAGAGAAGGGAGAAATAAGGGGACTGGTTGACGACTTTTGCCACAGCTTCTTTATACTTCGGGTTTAACTGTTCTTCGGCCATCCAGACTCTCCTTTCAACTATTTTTCGAGAGCTCTGAAAAACTACCTTTCGCTCTCACGATTGCAGAGATTTCAAAAAAATGATTCCACAGATTTTTGCTTATTTTTCATTTCATTTCTAATCTATGTAATCGTCTCCTAATCGGTGTCATCTCTTTTCTAAATAGACAATGGTCAGCTTCTCATTCGCCTTTACACTTTTAAAAGGCTGATACCCCAGCTTCTGATAGAGGTAAAGGTTTCGCTCGCTTTTATGGCCTGTAAAAATCTCGAATCTCTTCGCCTCCTTAAAGTCCTTTTCGATTCGATTCATGAGATGTGTCCCGATTCCCCGGTTTTGAAAATCGGGATGAACAATAAGCCTGCCCACATAGCAGGTCCCTTCTTTCACAAAGGCTCTCACAGAACCGATGATTTTCCCATCGATGATGGCCTTTAGAAAAAATTGATTCTCAAAATCTTTCTTAATCCCCTCCAGGGTTTGAGTCAACGGTGGAATCGTAAAATCGTTATAGATTTCAGCCTCGCTCCGGTAGGCTAACTTTTGCAGGGCAAGGATTGCCTCGGCATCATCGGTGACTGCTCTTTCGATCATCATTCTTCAGCTTTTCCTTAATCTAATGCCCGCACATCCAGAGGGATGCCTTTCTTTTCATCCCGTACCAAAGACATGGCCTCACTGGTGCACTGTCCCACACAGACTCCGCACCCCATACATTTCTCCCAGTTCACTTGAGACGCTCCATTAAGGGAGAGAGCTCCAAAGGCACATGAATCCACGCATGTGCCACAGGCTGTGCAGTTCCCTTCATCCACTCGGGCCACATATCCGGACGAAACCATCATGGGAAACCCATACTTTGCCATTGCATTAATTCCGCCACAGCAGCACTTACAACAGTTACAAATGGCATAGAACCGGTCCAGCATGGCATCCTTAAACCAGGCGGAGTGGAGATGCCCTCGCTTATGTTCAGCCTCTAAAAGTTCAAGAGCCTCTACCTGAGTAAGTCGGCGGCTGCTTTTCGGATTGTGTTCTAAAACGAAATCCGTAAACGGCTGACCGACGATCATGCATACCTGGGTCGGTTCACAGGAATGGGGTTGAGCATGACGACAAGCACATTCATAGACGACCACATCAGGCGGTCCTTTCAGTATTAGATTCCGGGCCATTGGATAGGGGATGACCTGTTCGAGGTCGCGTAATGAAATATCATGATTGAGATTGATGATCATATGGGCATGTTCTGGTGTGAGCACCTTCCCGTGGTAGTGGTCAGATAGCCATGCCTTGGATCGTGGTCTTGGCCTTGGAGGAGGGGGAGGTAAACTGAAGAGCATTTTTACATATTGATTGGTCCAGCGCATGTAGATATAGGCATGTAAAAAACTGAAATTGAAGAATCGCTTTAATCCACCCTCTCGTAACACTCTCCATGTCGAGAGACGCAAAGGCCGCCAGCGTTCCCCAAATAGCCACAACACGAATATGCCCCCCAGAAGAACACCGATGACGATAAAAATAACTGTTTTCAACATCTTTGACTCACCTCCTTTCTCGGATGGTACTGGAGTCTTTCCGTTTATATCAAGAGATGACAGTTCAATTCGGAGTGTACTAAAAATTGCTTCATTAAGTCAATGGAACAATCGGGGATTAAAAATTGAAAAGAAATTTTAACTGGTTTCAAAACCTCTGGGAGTAGCGGTGGGCGAGGTCAAAATACCGCCGGGCCCTTTTCAAGGCTTCTTTCTTTTCTTCTTCCGGGATATTCGGGTCATTCAGTCGGAAGCTTTCCACTTTTCCCCGAACATAGGCCCGGTAGCATCTGTAGAAATCCAGAATTTCCATTAACTCATAATCTCCTGATTCCCCGATATACGCCTGAATCAGATGTTCGCTTAAATCCTCCCTGCCATGGTAATCGAGATCCATCGCTAAAAAGCCGATGTCCGCCGCCACATCCGTATACCGGAACCTTTCATTGAATTCAATGCAGTCGAAGATGGAGATTTCCTCTCCCCAGAAGATATGCTCCAGCCTCAAGTCACCGTGACAGTCCCGGATACGGTCCTCTTTAATCCTTTGATCAAAGACCTTTTCTTTGGTTCTATAAAATGGATCCGTCTTTTCCTTCACTTCCTGATAAATATCTCCGGAGATTGTCACATCGATATATTTCTCTGTCTGTTCGAAGTTCTCATCCGTATCCTGTTTGACCCGTTCCGGTTTTGCAAAGCTTTTGATCCGATCACTTGTTTCTGCAGTGGAATAAAACCGAACCAATTTTCCTGAAATGGCTTCAATCATCCCGGAGGTAACTTCCTTTTTCTCAAGCAATCGATTCATTAGAAACTCTTCGGGTATCTGCTTCATCTTGACGGCATATTCGACTACTCTTCCCCTGCCATCCAGCGCGATCTTGTTGTCTTCTTCCGTAATCTTAATCACCCCAAGATAAAGGGTCGGAGCAAGCCGGCGGTTTAACGTCACTTCCCGCTCGCAGTAATACTTCCTTTTCTCGATAGAGGTAAAATCAAGGAAACCGAAGTCGACCGGTTTTTTCACTTTGTAGGCATAGTTCCCCGTGAGAAAGACGAGGGAGATATGGGTCTCGCACAATCGTATTTCTCCGGGGTGATCGGGATAGATGGCGGGATTGAGGAGCGCTTTCTTCAGAGAGGAGATATCCATAGGGCCTCATCATCTCTTTTCGATCTTTCTGATCTTCCAGTCCGGAGCGGTGTTATATTCCGTATCGATGGTCAGGTGAATGATGGATAACCCCTGAACCTTCCTTTTCAAATCGTCAATATCAATGGGTTGGAAAATGGCTTTATTATTCAGATAGGCCTCCCGGGTCAGGGCATTGGACTCGTAACTCTCCTTCGTCCTTTTCAGAATCCTTTCAATCGACTTCTCCTCTGTGCAGGCACACTCTGCAATTACAAAGGGCCGATGGGCCTTCTCTGCAATCTCCGCGGCCCGCGCCCTCAGCTCATGGGTAACGAAGGTGGCATCCAGGATGAATCCTTCCTTTGAAGTCCTCAATGATTCCTCGGCTCTTCGAAACATCTCCTCATAAACCTTTCTTCTCCGGTTCGGGTCAGAGGCTACCTTATTGTCAAAAACATCCTCCCCTTTAAGGACTTCCAGTCGGATCATATCGGATCTTAGGATCTGAAACCCTTTCATCCTTGCGATCTCTTCGGTCACCGGGCTTTTCCAGCTTCCCGGAAGACCCACGGAAATCAGCACAGAGTCCTTTGGGACCTCAGATTCGATCACCTCTGCAAAAGCTCTTTCCATTGGAACCTCCCTCTATAAACGGTGGAAATAGTTTTTGGGTTAAGGTTACGAAGCCCGTACGGTTGAAAGTGAAAGGGTTAAGTAATTTTTAAACCTAACGACATAACCGATTGACGAAACTGGCTTCTTTACCCTAACCTTTAAACCTGTAATCATTTTATCACATCTCCAGGGCTTTTAGAACCACCTCATGTAAAATCCCATTGCTCACCAAGATGCCGTGATTTCTTTCGAGCTTGATGCCGCAGGAGAAGTCCAGGGGTTTGCCATAAAGGTCGGTCACTTTCCCCCCTGCTTCCTCGGCAATGATCGCGCCTGAGGCATGATCCCAGATATTCTCTTTATAGCCTGGTTCAGAGGGTGACGGAACTCTGAGGTAGAAATTCACTTCCCCTCGCGCCAGCACCCCATACTTTGCCTGGCTGTCCATCTTTAGCGGAGGTCGTGTCAGCTTCAGTTTTTTGGCGATTCTCTGGTGAGTCAGATGGTCGGCATGGTCCGGTTCAACGCTCTCCGTAAATGAGGCTTCCTCGGGATCGCCCACTTTTGAGACGGAAAGGATACTCTTTCCATCTCCTTCCAACTCCATCTGGAAAGAACCCTTTCCTCGCAAAGCAACAAAGAGGCAACCCCTCTTTCCCTCAGGACGGTCTTTGTCCACATAGAGATCGGGACACGCCATCAGGCCAAGTTGCACCGACCCATTCTCAATCAGGGCAAGGGCGATCGCATACTGATCCCCCCTGAGAAACCCTTTGGTTCCATCGATGGGATCCAGTGTCCAGAACCGGTTTTGAGTTAAACGAGAGCTGAGCTCGATCCAGGAGCAAACCTCATCGGAAGAGGAGCCCGGAAAGAAGTCAAGGATATATCCTGTAACCTGATTGAGGAGGCTCGAGTGATCAGGTTTTCTCAGTTCAGCCGAATCCTCCTCGGCCACTACAATGTCATTTGGAAAGGCTTCTTTGATCAATTTACAGATGATCGCCTGAGACCCATAATCGGCAATCGTCACAGGGCTTCGATCGATTTTCTGAATGGATGCCCCTTCGGCAAGTTCTTTCCTCACCTTCTGGCATAGTCGGGATGCCAAGCGTATGGCCTGAAGGGCGGTGGTTATCTCGAGGGAGTTTTCTTTCATGGAAGAACCCGTCACGAATAGAACAAATGTCAACAAATAAACGAATATCCAATATTGAAATTAATTTCATTCGTTCAATTTGCTATCATTCGAATCATTCACTTTTATTTAAAACAACAAGAGGAGGGGTTTTGGGGCCCCTCCTCTTCGTTATATCAGATGGTGCCGAAGGGGGGATTTGAACCCCCACGGGTGTTGCCCACCACCCCCTCAAGATGGCGTGTCTACCAATTCCACCACTTCGGCATCACTTATTTTTTAGGTTCAGGCACGGGCGCTTGAGGTTGAACCGGAGCCTTCTGGGGTTCTGCCGGAGCCGTCTGAGCCGGCTTCTCTTTTATGACAGTTGAGGCCCGCCTGGTCGAACTATAGGTCAGCAGGAGGGAGGTGATCATGAAAACCACCGCCGCCAACGTCGTCAGTTTGCTGAGAAATCCCATGGCTCCTGCGCTTCCGAAAAGCGTCTGGCTCGACCCGCCAAAGGCCGCCCCCATCTCCGCCCCCTTCCCAGCCTGAAGAAGGACGATCAGGATGAGGGCAAAACAGACTACCACGTGTAATATGATGATGATTGTCATAAAATCAAAACTCCACTTTTTTATTTTTTCGCTGCAAAAAGTTAAATTCCAATCACCAAATTCCCTGCCTACCGCAGGCAGGCAAACACCAAATAAGCTCCAATTATCAATAACCAAATAGGTTTGAGAAAATTGATGATTGAGATTTGGTTATTATTTGGTTATTGGACATTTGGTTTCTATTTATATCACATTTCTTTAAATCTGACAATCCTTGAGAAGGACGCTGCATTCAGGCTTGCCCCTCCCACAAGGGCTCCGTCAATATCCTCCTCGGCCATCAGATATTTGATATTCTCTGGAGTAACACTCCCCCCGTACTGAATCCTGAGATTCTCCGCAATCTTCGGGGAATAGAGAAACCTTATCTTTTGACGGATGAACTGATGCACTTCTTCCGCCTGCTGCGGAGTGGCTGTCTTCCCTGTCCCGATCGCCCAGACCGGTTCATAGGCGACGACCAGGCTCTGAATCGCCATCTCTCCAAGATCTTTCAGCCCTCCTTCTATTTGCCGCTCCACCACTAAAAAGTTGATTCCCTTCTCCCTTTCTTGTAATGTTTCTCCAACACAGAAGATCACCTTCAATCCCTGATTCAACGCCGCCTTTATCCTGCGGTTCACTGTCTCGTCTGTCTCTCCAAAATATTGCCTTCTTTCGGAATGGCCGATGATCGCATACCGGCAATTGATCTCCTTAAGCATCACCGGAGAGATTTCACCCGTGAAGGCGCCCTTCTCCTCCCAGAAAAGATTCTGACTGGCTAAATGGATGGAAGATCCTCTCAGCTCTTGAGAGACAGCGTAAAGGGCGGTAAAGGGAGGAGCAATGGCCACCTCAACATCCTCGATACCTTTAAGATGAACTTTTAACCCCCTGACAAGATTGAGGGCCTCTTCGACGGTTTTATTCATCTTCCAGTTGCCCGCGATGAAAGGTAATCTTTTCATCATCCCTCCTTTCTCAGAGCCTCGATCCCCGGCAATTTCTTCCCTTCAATAAATTCGAGGGATGCCCCTCCGCCTGTGGAGATGTGGCCGATTTTATCTGCGACTCCTGCCTGATTCACCGCCGCCACAGAATCCCCTCCTCCGACGATGCTGAAGGCGGAAGAGTCAGCCACAGCCCTGGCAATGGCAAATGTCCCCTGACTGAAAGGCTCCATCTCAAAAACGCCCATCGGCCCGTTCCAGAAAATCGTTCTGGCGGATAGAATCTCTTCTGAAAATATCTTTACTGTTTCCGGACCGATATCGAGGCAGACCCAGTCGCTGGGAATCTTCTCGTTGGTCACGGTCTCTCTCTTTGCTTGGGCATCCATCCTCTCAGCGGCAACATGATCAGAAGGAAGGAGAAATTTTATCTTCCCCTTCGCCCCTTCGAGAAGATTGAGCGAGAGACCGATCTGATCTCCCTCGACCAGTGATTTTCCGACCTCGAACCCTTTTGCCTTCAGGAAGGTGTAGGCCATTCCCCCTCCCACGAGAAGGGTTGTCACCTTATCCAAAAGATTCTGTATCACCCCGATCTTATCGGAGACCTTTGCGCCACCCAGGATGGCGACATAAGGTTTCTGCGGATTGACTAACGCCTTTTGAAGGCTCTCCATCTCCTTCATCATTAAAAATCCAGCGGCAACGCTCCGGACATATCGTGTCATTCCCACGGTGGAAGCATGGGCACGATGGGCAGCGCCAAAGGCATCATTGACATAAACCTCGCAGAGGGAGGCCAGGGCCCTCGAAAAAGATTCTTCATTCTTCTCCTCCTCCGGATGAAACCGAAGGTTTTCGAGGAGGAGGACCTCCCCCTCTTTCATCCCATCGATCTGCCTCCTGACTTCCTCTCCGACACAATCAGGAGCCAGAGATACGCTCCTTCCGAACAATCTGGATAACCTTTCCGCAACAGGGGATAAACCATATTTAGGTTCTCGCTTCCCTTTCGGCCTTCCCAGGTGGGAGGCAAGAACGACCTTCCCGCCTGCCTCACTCACAAAGCGTATCGTGGGAAGAGAAAGCACGATTCGCGTCTCATCGGTGACCTCATTCCTTTCGTTGAGGGGAACATTAAAATCGACTCGGATGAAGACCCGTTTCCCTTTCAGTTCAATTTGATCTACTGTACGAATACCCATTACCTGCTCCTGCCCAAATCATCGTTTTATCATTCAGGTTAAGGTCAGGGCTGGGAAGCTAGTTTGGGTTAGGTGTTTGGGTAAGGACTAACTTCTCATCAGACCAGCAACTTAACCTCTTGACCAAACTGGCATCTTTACCTTTACCGTTTGACGAACCAGTTTTATCTCTTCCCGAACAGATATAAGAACAACTCCACCATCCTGTTGGAGAAACCCCATTCGTTATCATACCAGGAAAGGATCTTTGCCAACTTTCCGCCGATCACTTTTGTCGAAGGACCATCGACAATGGAGGAGTGGGGATTTCCATTGAAATCGATGGAGACAAGAGGCTCCTCGCAGAAACTCAGGATCCCTTTCAACTTTCCATCCGCATAGGATTTCAAAACCCTGTTCAGTTCTGCAGCCGTCGTCTCCTTTTTCAGTCCCACTACCAGGTCGAGCACAGAGACATTGGGGGTCGGCACCCGGATCGCCATTCCGTCCATCTTCCCCTTCAATTCCGGGATGACGAGGGAAAGGGCTGTAGCCGCGCCGGTCGTCGTGGGAATCATCGACATCCCGGCGGCTCTGGCTCGTCGAAGGTCCTTGTGCGGAAAATCGAGAATGACCTGATCATTGGTGTAGGCATGGATTGTCGTCATCAGACCATACTCCACCCCGAACTCGTCAACCAGAATCTTGGCGATTGGGGCGAGACAGTTCGTCGTGCAGGACCCCATGGAAATGATATGATGTTTGGAAGGATCATAGTCCTTCTCATTCACTCCGAGGATGAGCGAGACATCCGGATCTTTTGCCGGAGCGGAGATCACGACTTTCTTGGCGCCGGCTTCAATATGCTTGGAGCCTCCTTCGCGATCCGTAAACCTTCCCGTACTTTCCAGAACTCCATCGACCCCCAGGTCCTTCCAGGGAAGCTGGCTCGGATCTTTCAGGGCGAAAACTTTGATCTCCTTTCCATCGATTAAAATGGCGTCTTTCTTTCCTTCAATGCTTGCCCCAAATTTCCCGTGAACAGAATCGTACTTTAAAAGATGGGCCAATGTCTTAGCATCGGTGAGATCATTGACTGCTACGAACTCCAGATCTTTCCTGTTAAAACCTGCTCGAAGGACATTCCGGCCAATCCGACCAAACCCATTAATCCCGACCCTGATTGCCATATCGCTCCCTCCTTTTTAGAATTAACCGCTATTATATACCTTTTTTCTGCTTCCTCCGTCAATATTTTTAGTAGCCCAAAGAAAAAATTGCCCTATCTTCCCAAAGATGGATAAACCTGGTATATTGGGGTTACCCGGAAGGATGAAATGGAAAGAAAAAAACAGATAATTAGAGATCGAAATATGTTGGAGATCGTGTGGGGGCTTCTCCACTCCCGGATCGCTTTTCAGGAGATCTTTAAAAAGTATAAGGAGGGCCGGCTCCGTTTTTCAGACATCGGAAACTGGGCGGATGATAAGGGTCAGAGCCCTCTTTACAACCTGAAGGAACAATCTCATTCCCTTTTCCAGAATAAGGGGAAAGAGCCTTTCCAGAAAAAAGAATGGCTCCTCGACCTGGTCATCGGATCCATCTTTCACGAAGCCATGAAGTTAAGGGAAAATATCTATCAACTCGAAATCTATCGCCCCAAATATCTCAAATACAAACTCCATGTTGGAAAATCCGCTTATGAAAGGGACTACTCCCAGCAATTTGAACGGATCATCTCAAAGGCGGAACAGGGCGTGCTCCTTGGTATATCGGAGATGCGATCCCTTTTCCATGATGCCATGGAGCAGTTGATCGACCTCTTTAAAGAAAAGGGCCGGAATCCCTATCTGGTCCGATTCCTTCTGGAGCATCACTCCCTTCTTCAGAAGGTTTATGGTTCTCAAAGGGGCAAAGAGGTTTTTAGTCTCATCTTTGAGGGAGGGTTGCAGGAAGCTTATGATCGGGCGGGTCGCAGTTATCTCTTGAGCGGACATTATGATCTCTCCTCCCGTTATTTTTCAAAAGCCTTGAAGCTGGGACCTCCTCATAACGAACTCCGTTTTCTACTTTACTTCAGCCTCGGGATGAATGCCTATTACAAAAATGCTTACCCGAGGACCCTGTCGTTCTGGGGAAAACTGATTTCCATCCGGTTGAAGAAAAATTTTAAGAAACATTATGCCAGGCAGCTCGAGGAGGTCTGCCATAAGATGGCTTCGGAATTAAATGAGGAGGGAAGGCCCAAACTGGCCCAGAAGGCGCTTTCCCTTGCCGATCAGACTAAAAAAATGTTAGGATTAATTTAAGCCCCGTTAGAAAGGTGGAGCATTGTCTCCACCTTAAATAAGGAGATGATCTTTCTATTTATAGCATCCCACGGCATAATGACCATGGCTTTCTAACGGGGTAAAGGAGTATGTGAGATGCCGATCTATGAATATCATTGTAGTCAATGTCATCACGAGTTTGAAAAACTGGTTTTCAACTCCTCTCAAAAGATCATCTGCCCTGAATGTAAAAACAAGAAAGTGAGCCGGATGATGTCCGCCTTCGCCTTTTCGAGCGGAGGGAAATTTAAGAGCACCGCCAGTTCCTCCTGTAGTGGCTGCTCCTCCACCAGCTGTTCCACCTGTGACTCCAGTTGAATAAAAATTCTAAATCCCAAGCACCAATCACCAAATAATAACCAATTTTTCAATAACCAATTAATTTAAAACTTGTTTGGTGTTTGGGTAATTGGAATTTATTTGGAGCTTGGGATTTGGTTATTGGAATTTAATGGGCCGCCCTATAATTACAGGTTTGTTAAATGACGCCTTGCCTCCATCTCCTCTCTCAGTGTCACATCGTCTTGAAGGCCCTTTAAAACCTCATCGATCAAGCGAATCATCTCCTCCTTCTCCTCCGGCAGTTTGCCGTGGAGGGGGACGAGGTTCGAAATATGGTCGCTCAAAAATTGGGAGGTGACCTCGAGTTCTTTCAGAAGGAGTCTCGTCTCTTTCAAAATTGTCTCCGGTGATGCCGGTTGGAACCGGCCCTCTTCCATGGCCTCGTAGAGCAGGGAGTTGGGTTGGGGGATGAAAGTCCGGACCCGTATAAAGTGGGGATCGATCTGATTCAAAACTTCAGCCGTCCCTTTTGCATGGCGCTCCCATTTCTCTTCTCCGCCTATCCCCAATAGCACATAGAGAGAGTATTCAAAACCTGCCTGTTTCGCCTTTCTCCCCGCCTCGATCATTTCTTCTGGAGTAGCTCCTTTATCAATCTCCTTCAACAGTTCCCTATCCCCTGTTTCAAGCCCCACATGGAGTCTATTCAATCCTGCTTCATAGATTTTCCGCAAATCCTCGATCGTTTTCTTGGCAATGGTCCTGGCCCTTGCATAACTGGTCACCCTTTCAACATGAGGGAAAGAAGAATACAAAGCATTTAAAATCTTGACCAACTCATCTGCCTTGAGAACCAGGCTATTAGAATCTCCAATAAAGACTGTCTGGACTTTATCGCTGTAGAGTTCCCTTGCCATGGATATATCCTCAAGCACCTCCTCCAGTTCTCTTTTCTCGAATTTCATCGTTTTATACATGGAGCAGAACGTGCACCGGTTCCAGGGACACCCTCTCGTCACCCTCAATAGGAGACTGTTTGCTTCACTCGGTGGCCGAAAAGGCGGAAAGTCATAATCTCTTCTTCTCAGACCAAATCTTCCAAGAGTCATCGTCTACCTCCATCAAAGTGTCTAAAATTAAAAGTGCCTAAAGTGACTAAAGTTAAAAAATCATTGTTACAGCGATCCCTTTTTTCTCAAAACGTTCCTTTAAATCCATTCCAATATTAATAAAATAATCATCTGTGAGATAGGTGTCCAGCCCATTTTTACGGTAGAGCCCTTTCACCTTATTGGGGTAATTCATCCGGTCGATGAGCACTTCATCGACCAACCCCTCCAGCATCTTCACCAGGGGGGCCGGCTTTAAGGGAAGCAGTGGCCCGATGAACGCATAGGTCCTGATCTTCTCTTTACAAAGGGTTTCCAATGCCCTGATCCGGGAAGGGATGGAAGGTGAGCAAGGCTCGAAGAGCTTTTTCATCGCTTCATCATGGGTGGTGACGGTCAATCCCACTTCGATCTTTTTAAACCGTTTAAAAAGGTCGAGGTCCCGCAGGCAGAGAGGTGAACGGGTCAGCAGGTTGACCGGAAACTCCTGATCCAGGAGGACCTCCAGACATCTCCGGGTGATCCGGTACCTCTTCTCAATGGGCTGATAGGGATCGGTCACCGTACTGATAGCCACGACTCCCGGCTTTGCCCTGATCAGCTGCTGTTTCAGCAGTGAGGGTGCATTCACTTTGACATCAATAAATTCACCCCAGGGCTCTCGGTGGCCTGTAAATCGCTTCATGAAACTGGCATAACAGTATCGACATCCGTGCCCGCAACCCACATAGGGGTTGAGACAGTAATCAAAACCGGAGATCGCCGTTCTGGTGAGAACGGTCTTGGCAAAAATCTCTCTCACCTTCATCAATATTATTATAACGGAGGCTCAAGAAAAATCAAAACGACCTGGAAACGATAATTCTTCAGAAAGTGTGAAAAATTGGGGTCTGTGCCTCGGCCCGCAAGTTTGGGAGTCTTGTAGAAGCTTTAGGAAGCGGGGCATTAGATGTTATGGGTAACCTTCCTTTTCAGCAAATCAGAGTGATTCAACAGGTTTAGACCATGCAGTTCAATTTTTGAGGTTCCGCCCTAAAGCTTCTCCAATTCACCCACCCTTGTGGGCCGGAACAACGCCGAACCAAGGAATGGGATTTTTTCACAGCTCTTGAGGGATTACTGGAAGTATGAAGGGTGATGGGATTCTGGACTTACTGGATGGGCAATTCAGGGAAAGGGGGAAGAGAGGCTTCGACTCCTTTTCGGGAATAGATTTCCCCCCCCTGGGAATAGATCTTCTGAAAAAATTCGAAGATGTTAATCTCTCCTCTTTTCGCCTTTTGCCATAGGCCGTAGAGATGATGGGCGGTAATAAAACTGATATTATATCGAACTAAAAGGTCGATCAGCTCTTTGGAGATATGGCTCGCCTCTCCCCTCTCGGAAATGGGAAGGCGAATATGAGTGCTCGCTATGATCAGGGATTTTTCATTCTCTTTCTTCTCTTTCTCAAATTGGAAAACCCGATTCATCTTAGGATGATTCCTATCGGCCTCTCCTTCATACATCATCACCTGCATTCCGAAGACCTTCTGGGTATCTGGAATCTTTATAATGCGGTCCACGGATCGATACTGAATCCCAGCCGATATCTTGAACCCCATATCTTTAAAGATGGCGTGGACGGTATCAAGCAAGAGCATTTCGTTTTTAGGCCAGAGGAGCGTCTCGATGGTGAAAAAGTCCTGTTCTTTAATCGTTGTCGAATCCTTCTGATAGATCTTATCAATCTCTGACCTTAAAAAATCCTTCCTTGTACTTGCTTTTTCAGTGCTTCTCCCTTCCATGCGCCCGATAATGAACATCAGAATAAGGCAGATCAACGGGACAAGGAGCCTCGTCTCCTCCTCATACGTGATGGTGCTATAGATTGCAAAAATGGCAAGAAGAAGTTGAAACAGAAGTAACATTATTAAATCCTTTTAAAAATCAAGTGATAACAATATGTTAAAGACAAAGTAATTTAGAGCAATTTCTATACCAACAAGGGAGAATTTAAATTAACTAATATTATCAAATGGTTAGGTTAATAACCCTGGGGTTTGGCCTAAAATTCGCTCTAACTATATTACATAATTTGAACGAAAAATGTCATTTTGGGCCATTTGGGCCTATTCATAATTGGAAAGGCTTAAAGAAAGGCAACTTCTTAAAAAATGAGGGTACAGGTCATCGGGTAAAAAGATGTTCGATGGTCCGATTCAGCATCTTTGCCCCTTTTATCTCTGTCTCAAATAAAGGAACAATCGCCCTCACCCGGTCTCCGAATATCTTCCAAATCTCCCCCATATGCTCTTCTTGCATCTGAATCCGATTGAGGACGAATTCCACAGTATCTTTTCCGACCTGATCCTTTTGAATGACTCCATTAACCACTACACCGCCAACGGGAATTCCAAATTCATGGAACCAATTGATGAAACGGGTGATGACGGCAATAGGAAGGCTTTCAGGAAGGGTCACAAAAAAGAAGGCGGTGAGTGCTTCATCAGTCAAGAGTTCTTTAGCATGGCCCATTCTGTCTTTGAAACCCAAGAGGTAATCCAGGAGAGGGTCTTTTTTTTCTTTTTTCGAGAAGGAAAGTATCTCCCTCAGCGATTTTGCTTCCTCCCGGCTCTTCAGCATTTTCTCCACCCAGAGGGAATAAACTTTCGACATTCCAAGAAGGCGCCTCGCATTCGCTGTGGGAGCAGTATCGAAGACGTAAAAATCATATTCATCCTTGAACATAAGATCCACCATATTTTCAAACATAGCCGACTCTTCGAAGGCAGGATTCATGGTGGCGGATTCAATAAAATCTTCTGCTTTCGTCGTGATATCTGCAAATTTGAGAAACCAGTTGATCTTTTCCCGGATTTCTCGTTTGGACCGTTCGATCGTGTCTTTCGTGTCAATCTCAAACGCATAACACTTGTCTTCATCGCAGACGATCGCTGCTTTTCCAAAGACATCTTTTTCTAAGAGGTTGGAAAGGCTATGGACAGGATTGGTCGAGGCAAGCAAGGTCTTCTTGCCCTGTTTGGCTGACCAGAGAGCTGCTGCCGCTGCCATCACGGTTTTTCCCACTCCTCCCTTTCCTCCAAAAAAGATGTATTTCAAACGGGGGTGATCCTTCAAGAACTTTTCCATACTGATTGTAATTTGGTCCACTTTTTATCTCCTAATGTTTATTAGCTTGCTGTTTACTGTTCACTGGTCACTGATAACTGATCACTCGCAACCTAAAGGTTGCGGCTACTGCCTTCTGCCTACTGTTTATTAAAATTCTCCAAACATCGCCTTGGCCATCTTTTCAATCATGGGAAGGCCGGTTACATCTCGCTCCATCTCAGGCACAGATGCTAAAATCTGTTTACCAAAAGTGGTGTTAATCACCTTCAGGTAATGTTCCTCCATTGTGAGACGATTTTTCAAATATTCGGGAATATTTTGGTCCTTCAATCCAAGAGGCAAAACCCGATTGATGATATATCCACTTAAAGGAACGTCAAACTTAGCAAAAAGTTCTGCTGCCTTTAGGGTGTCCTTGATGATCATCTCCTCAGCTGTTATAACAAAAAAGAAGGCTGTCTTTTGTTTATCCGTCAGGATGCTTGAGGATTTGTTGATTCGGTCTTTGATATAAAGAAGTTCATTCAAGATGGCGTCTTCATCCAATTCTTTTTCCCGCCGCATCACGGCTGCCGCCTGATCATATTCCCTCATCTGTTCCCGGAGGCCTGTGATCTTATCGATCCAGGCATCATAGACCGATGCCATACTTAAATAGTAGAGTGCATGACCTAAAGGGACCAAATCATAGATATAGTAGTCATAGCCACCTTTGACGACGATATCAACCACCTCATCAAAAATGGCGCTTTCCTCCATGGCAGGCTCTGCTGCTGCAGCCTGGATGTAGCTCTCTATCTCATCCGGAATCTTATCCATTCCATACATGTCGAAGATCTTCTGTCTAATCTCCTGCTGATATTCCTTGACACGCTTATCAGCGTCAATCTCCTGTGCATAGAGGTTGGGAATGATTTCTGTTGGCCCCTTGCCAAAGATATCCCTTTCGAAGATATCGGTTAATGAAGCTTGCGGATCAACAGAAAAGACCAAAACTTTTTTCCCTTTTTTAGCTAAATAATAGGCGGTAGCCGCTGAAAAGGTAGTTTTCCCCAACCCCCCTTTCCCACCAAACATGATGTATCGCCGATCCGGAAACTTTTCAAATATATCTGCTAATGGAATGTGAATCACCTCCTCTTTAAGTTCGGAGTTTTTAGTTCGGAGTTCGGAGTCAATCTATTAATTCACAAAAATGTATTATTTCTTACTCATTACTCCGAACTCATTTCTCCGAACTTAGTTATGCCAGTGCATCTGTGAAATCTTTTTCCCTCAGCATTCTCCGTTTCCAGGTGGAGATCTGGGGAACTACATAAGGCAATAATCTTAAGGAATAGTACGGTGGTAGAATGGGGACACCCAACATGTCTCCCATGGTGATGAGAATGAAGAGGTGCTCCATGCTCGCCCTTGTCTTCATAGCAAAACGGGCTGAATCATGGGCTGCCACTCCATAAATAATTTCCTTAACAGCCTGTAGAAATCCCCCTTTTTTCTTTTTCTCCTCTTCTGTCATAAAATTTTCTCCTTTACCCTTCTTATCCTCCTCCCCACTTGAGGGGGGGATTAAAGTGGGGAGTGATCTTTCTTCTTCACCCCCACCCTCCCCTCCCCCATCCAGAGGGAGGGGGATTATTTTAAAGGTGGGGTAAATATCTTAGTTTTGAGCTTTGCCTGCCCGCCGGAGCTTCAGCATAGGCGGGAGCTTTCAGCCTTGAGCTTTGGGCTTCCTACTATGCCTTCGCAGGCGCTCCTACTGCCTTTACGGCTTTATACCGGCCAAAAGCCTTCAACCCTTCCACCGCCAGAATGATTGCGGCAATGACCAGGAAGATCGCAACCAAACCCATCAGTGTATTCCCGATATAAGCTTCTAAACCTTTAGCCTTCCCTGTAAACACCGCTGTGAAAAGCCTATAAGAGGTAACTATCAGGGCAGCCGTGGTCGTTAAAAACATAAAAATCATTGGGTAAAAGGTCCAGGCGTATGGTTTTCCCTGAGACATCAACCACGCTGTCATCAGCATCAGGGCCATGGAGGCCATTAACTGGTTGGCTCCACCAAAAAGGACCCAGAGGTATTGCCACCATCCTGTCAAGATCAGGAGCAACACGAGGATTTCTGCTATAATGGTCCCAATATGGACATTTTTAAAGATGGGGCTAATATCACCCAACAATTCCGAAGTAGCCACTCGCATAAACCGGATGACCAGTTGCAGGATCGTAACAGCCAGGACAATTAACATCACGGCGCCATATGACTTCCCTACGGCAGCCGGCATTCCTAATGCACCTAAGAACTTGGAAACTCCTGCTGCAAAGATAGGAATCGGCCCTTTGACTATAGCTGCTGCATATTCAGAAGAGGAGGCATAAATTGTTCCAGCTATAACCAGAGCAAACAAACCAAGCATCATCTCCACAAACATTACCCCGCCACCTACTGGACGGGCATCTGTTTCGAACTCTATTTGCCTGGCCGTCCCTGAGCTTCCAACAATACTGTGCCATCCAGAGATTGCCCCGCAACCAATGGTCACAAACATGATCGGCCAGAGAGGCCCAATTCCGATATTAAAAGTTGTATAAGCAGGAAGTGTAAAATCAGGGTGGAGAACAAATACCCCAATGATCCCAAAGAAGAGCCCCAGGAAAACAATGTAGGAGGCAACATAGTTAATTGGAAGCGCAAACCTCCAGATGGGCAAAACCGCTGCAAAATAGCAGAAGATAAGTGCAGCAATTGCCCAAACAGGTTTGCTATTGGCAATATCGGCTCCAAGGATACTATCAGAGGGAGCAACTGTTCCAAGGTATATCCCGATCAAAGCAATTACAACCGTCACAACTGTTGTAAGGATAATATCCTTTTTCCAACGATAGATCATCTGTCCAGCAAGAACTCCGCCGAAGGTGAGAAGGAGCCATGCCATAGGAGAACTCTTTTGCCCAATGGCTGCATTAACGACAATAGCTCCAAAGGCACCAGCGACGAGAAGCAGAAAGAAATAGATAAAGCAGAGGAGAATGATCCGGGCTCGGGGCGAAATCAATTTGTAACTTAATCCGCCAAAGGAAGCCCCTTCATTTCGCATGGCCACTACAGTGCTCGAGTAGTCATGAACCCACCCGATGAACAATGCACCGAGACAGAGCCACAGCAATGCGGGAAGCCATCCCCATTGGATAGCAAGGATAGGCCCGATAACCGGGGCTGCGCCAGCAATCGATTTGAATTGGTAACCAAAAAGGATATTCTTACTGGTAGGCATGAACTCCACCCCATCCATAAACATCTTAGCTGGAGTGGCCCTCTTTGGGTCAGACTTAATAATTTTGGTATCGACGTACTTTGCATAGAAACGGTAACCGATGAAAAAAACGATAAACCCTATAATTATAACAAAAACTGAATTCATAATTTACCTCCTTTTGGTCATAAAACCATCTGTGAGATACCAATGAATTCCCCCACCTCTTCCTTCTTATTGTGACGCCCTCTCACCTCCCTCACTAAGTATTTGGGATACCATTATATTGAAATGGTATCCCTTGTCAAATTAAAAATTACGAGCTCTGAAAAACTACTCTTCGCTCTCTGATTCAGAGATTTCTATAGAAATCTCATTCAAAACAACCAAGCTGGCACTGGCTGATCCTGATATTTATTTCGTTCAGAATCTGCCCCATTTCCCGTTTCGAAATGCCGAAATCCTCTGCAATCTTAAAGCACATGGCGCAGGGAAGTTTTCCGTCTTTTGATCTCTCTAATATTACCTCTTCCAATCTATTGCGATCCACCATTTTATTTTTCACCTTTCACATTTCACTTTTCCACTTTAGAAATATAAATCCCATACTCAAATCCATCAACCAGCGCCAGGAAAGAGGCTTTACAAATATTCTCAGAGAATGCCTTGACCTTCCAGGCTTCCTGTCCATTGCCGAACAGAATCTCCACCTCCACCCCTGCTGCGGTTCCAGCGCCTGGATCAAAAATCCTGGAACTGAAATCAATCAATTTTATCTGATCGACCTCAGGGAAAATGGATTTAAGTGACTTCTTTAGAACCTTTGCCAGAGCATCTACGGGCCCCACCCCTGTATCCGCCTCGTGCATCTCTTTTCCATTCGCCTTAATGATGACGGTTGCTTCAGGCTGGATGCCATCGTCGATCAAACGGTAATTTCCGATGACCTCAAAGTGGGGTTTATAGCTCGACATCGACCTTAAGAGATTTAAAATCTTTGTCGCATCTTTGACTCTCTCCTCAACCAATGGATTCCTCCGGATATGGGGTAGCATTTATTACATTCATATTTGTTAAAGTTGTCAAGATAAATTATAGAGAGCTCTAAAAAACGACTTGATGCTCTCTTGATTACAGAGATTTTTGAAATTTTTCAGAAATCTCTTATAATGAATGAAAAAGCAGATCAGAAATCTATCCCCTAAAGGAGAAAGATGATGAAGTTAAGCGGCGTCATACCCCCCATTACCACACCTTTTGAAAAAGGAAATCTTGCCCTGGACAGACTGAAAGAGAATTTTAATAAGTGGAACAAAACCGGGCTCTCCGGTTATCTTGTCCTGGGATCCAATGGAGAGGCAGTCTATTTAAACGAGAAAGAGAAGATGAAAGTCATGGAGGCCTCCAGAGAATCGATTCCTGAATCAAAGGTGATGATCGTTGGGACAGGGGCGGAATCGACCCAGGAGACCATTCGTTTCACCAGTCAGGCGGCAAAAGTCGGCGCCAATTTCGGCCTTGTCGTCACCCCTTCCTACTTTAAGGGTTCGATGAGACCTCAGATCCTCTATGATCATTTTGTCGCCGTGGCGGAATCCTCACGGATAGGCATCCTTCTTTACAATGTTCCTCAATTTACCGGAATCAATCTGGACGCTGAAGTGGTGGCGAAATTATCCTTCCATCCCAATATCGTTGGAATTAAAGATAGCTCCGGAAACATCGGCCAACTGAACGATATCATCCATCTTTCCAGAAAGGGGTTTGTTGTTTTTGTGGGGTCGGCGCCAGTCTTCTTCCCCGCCCTCTGTATTGGGGCAGCAGGAGGAATCCTGGCTGTGGCAAATGCCGCTCCGGAGGAATGCGTCCGGATCCTCAACTTCTACCATCAAGGGAAAATGGCAGAAGCAACAGCATCTCAGAACCGATTAACCCCTCTTGCCAAAGCGGTTACGGTGAAGTACGGGATCGGGGGTTTGAAGATGGCGATGGATCTTACCGGTTACTTCGGTGGAGATCCGAGACTTCCTCTGAAAAAACCTGGGAAAGAGGCGGAAGAAGAGTTGAAAAAGTTATTGGCCCAGATGAAAAAATAAGCTATCCCATCACATCGAGGACAACCTCGGTAATATCCCTCACCTTCAATTTGATCTTATGCTTTCTTGCATAACCTGAGATGGTCCGGATGCACTGCTGGCAGGAGGTCACAACCTCCTCGGTTCCTGTCTTCTGAATCTCTTCGATCTTTCTCTGTGCAATGGCTGAGGAGAGCGCCGGATCAATCATCTCAAGATCCCCTCCTCCGCCACAGCATACGCTCAACTGCCGATTCCCCTCTAACTCAATAAGGTTCAATCCTGGAATTTTCTTTAAAATATTTCTGGGGGCGTCGAAAACCTTGCTGTTTCTTCCCAGATCGCAGGGATCATGATAGGTGACTGCCCTGTCGACTCCATTCCGCAACGCGATCTTCCCCTCCCCGATCAACCTTTCTATGAATTGAGTGGAATGGAGCAGTTCAGCATCCGTTTGATACTTCTCCTTCCAGGTATGGTAGCAGGAGGGGCAGGCAAAGACAACGGTCTCAGCGCCCACTTCCTTTACTTTTTCCTGATTGTGTTCGATCAGTTTCTGCATCTTATCCTTCATTCCCGCCTGGATGAGCGGAAATCCGCAGCACCATTCCTCTCCTCCCAGAATGGTGAAGTCGACATGGGCCTTATTCAGAATCTGAACAAAGGCCTGGGGGATCTTATGGGCCATCGGGTAGAAGGCCGCCACGCATCCCACAAAGTAGATCACGCTCGCTTTTCCCTTCTGGAACCTGTGATCCGGGATGTCCTCCAATTTCTCCATCCACAGGGTTCGGTTAGCATTCGGCTCGTTAGAGATATTGAAGTGGCTCTCCAGTGCCTCGACCACCCGATCGATCACCTTCGGGTACTGTTTTTTATCGACCAGGCATTCCCGTCCCGCCAGAACACCCTGATTGGTCTCCACCGCCGGAAAACAGGTCTGGGTGCAGAGTCTGCAGCCCGTACACCGGAAGAGCGTCTCCTCGATTTCGGGCGTCCAGTCGATTTTGCCTTCTATAATCGCCTTCACAAGGGCATTCTTGCCGCGGGGGGTGGCCCATTCCCTCCCTGCAACAGTATAAACAGGGCAGTGTGCCAGGCAGAAACCGCAACGGTTGCACTTGGCAACCTCGTCGTAGAAAAGCGTTTTGAGTTCCTCTCGATTCATATTAACTCCCTACAAAATAATCAATGCAAAATGATCAATTAGCAATTAGCATTTAGCAATGAATAGATCAGTACCCATAACAATAGAACCAGTGAAGATCGAAGATCATTGATAATTGCTAATTTTACATTGCTAATTTTGCAATGTGCTCTTCAAATTCCTCCCACAAACCTTCCCGGGTTGAGGATTCCTTTCGGATCGATCTCTTTCTTCAATCGTCGCATGATCTCGTATTCGCCTCTGGGTTCCCCCCAGACATCGATCCTCTTTTTGATTTCAGGAGGACACGATTCAACGATGAGGTAGCCTTCGTTTTTGACGGCAACCGAGGAAAACTCCCTTATGAGGTTGAGCAAGGATTCTTTTTTAGATCGCACGCCTTTGCCGGCGAAGACATAGGAGTAAAGCACCCCGTTTCCCGAATGGCAGATGAGTCCACAATCGACTCCGGACTCTTTTACGATTTTTTCATAACTGCCCATCACCTCTCCGCATCTCGAGATTAAAAAATTGGATTTGAAGGAGATGAAATTTGTCCCCTCTTCCACCAGTCCCTCTGAAAAGTCTCGTATCGCCTTCCAGAAGGATGGGTGGGTTTCCGAAGCAAGAACCGTTGTTTCAAGGGCGCCGTTCTTCTTCGCCCTTTCCCCTATCTCCGAAACCTGCCGCTCAATGCTTTCATCCACACCATCCAATCCGATGGCAACAAGATAATTCCCCTGCTGGGCTACCGGAGGTTTTATCTTCCTCACAGCCATTTCGTTCAGGATCTCGATGGATGATGGAAGGTATTGGGACTGAAGGATTTCACGTCCAAATTGAACCGCCTCCTCCAGTCTGACAAAAGGGAGGAGCAAGGTTGCCACTCTTTCCGGAAGGGGGAGAAGTTTAAAAGTAATCTCACAGAGGATTCCCAGCGTCCCGTAAGAACCGATCAGGAGTTTACACATGTCATAGCCGGAAACATTCTTCACCGTCTTTCCGCCCGAAGCAACAACATCCCCACCGGGAAAAACAGCCTTTGTCCCGATGATCAAATCTCTCGCCGTGCCGTAAAACAGTCTCCCGGGTCCGCTCGAATTGGTCGCCATGATCCCGCCCAGCGTGGCCTTCTCCGTAAAGGGCGGATCCAGCGGAAGGAAATATCCCCTTCCTTCCTGTGCCAATCTCTTCTGAACCTCGCCAAGAGTGATTCCGCATTCCGCTGAAAGAGTAAGGTTGTCGCAATCACAGTCTGTAATGCGATTGAGACGGAGGGTGGAGAGGAAGATATCCATCTTTCTCGGTATTCCGCCTATTCCCATCTTCGTCCCATTCCCCATGGGAAGAATGGTCAGGGATTGCTCGTTGGCATAGGCAACAACTTTTGAGACCTCATTGATCGTTCCCGGTGAGAGAATCACTTTGGGTCGTTTACCATCCACAGCACATGCCTTAAGCTTATCCGGATCTTGAATGAGATTGGCTTCCCCTACGATCTCTTTCAACCTAGGAATGAGTTTTTCCATACTGGACATATAAATCTCCTCGAATATTACAAATAATTTCCAATCACCAATAACCAAATCCCAATAACCAGATAATTTCCAAATTCCAATAACCAAACAACACCATATTTGGAAAATTGATTATTGGTTATTGTTTGGTGTTTGGAATTTGATGTTTGGTTATTGTTCCATGATCTATTGCATTCGTATTACGATCCATTGTTGGCTTATGCCTGAACCTCCGGCAAAATCTTTCCGGGATTATAGATATCTTCCGGATCGAAAGCCTTCTTCACCTTTCTCATCGCGGCAATATCCTGAGGGGAGAAGACGAAGAACATCTCCTTCATCTTTTCCGTGCCAATCCCGTGCTCCCCGCTGATGGTCCCGCCTGCATCGGCGCATAATTTCATGATCTCGGAGCCTGCCAGATGCACCTTCCTCAGCTCCTCCTCATCCCTTTCGTCAAAGAGGATGAGGGGATGGAGGTTTCCATCTCCCGCGTGAAAGACATTCGCGATGGTAAGGCCATACTTCTTACTCACCTCCATCACCTGGACCAATACCTCCGGAAGTTTGGTCCTCGGCACCGTTCCATCACAAACAAGATAATTGGGACGAAGTCTTGAAATGGCGCCGAATGCCCCTTTCCGGCCTGCCCAGAGCTGCGTTCTTTCGGCCTCTGTCTTTGCCGATTTTACCTCACGGGCGTTATTCTTCCTGCAGATCTCCATGATCCGTTCCGCCAGTCTCTCCATCCCGTCTTTGAGCCCGTCGAGCTCGATGAGAAGAACTGCTTCTGCATCGAGAGGAAAACCCGCATGAACCGATTCCTCGACAGCCTTGATCGTCAGTTTATCGAGGATTTCGAGTGTAGCCGGTACGATGCCATCGGCAATGATGGCGGAGACCGTTCTGCCGGCATCCTCAAGCGAATTATAGATGGCCAGCATCGTTTTAACCGCTTCTGATTTGGGCATGATCCGGAGAGTTAAGTGGGTGGCGATTCCAAGCGTTCCTTCCGAACCCACCAGGAGCCCTGTCAGATCATATCCGGGATTGTCCAGCGCCTTCCCTCCCACCTGGATCACCTCTCCATCCGGAAGGACAATCTCAGCACCTAAGATATGATTGGTCGTCACGCCGTATTTGAGGCAGTGAGGGCCTCCTGAATTCTCAGCAAAATTTCCTCCGAAGGTGGAGACTTTCTCGCTGGCAGGATCTGGCTGATAGACATATCCATGACGGGCCAACTGATTTTTCAAGGCAAGGGTAAAGAGACCGGGTTCCACTACAGCCCTCTGGTTCTCGACATCAATCTCCAGGATTCTATTCATCCTCGAAAAGTGAAGAATGACCCCGCCCCTGGTGGGAATCGTTCCTCCACTCAGATTTGTTCCCGAACCTCTCGCAATGACTGGAATCTTCTCGCGGTGGCAGAACTTGACGATTTGAGAAACATCCTGGGTTGAACCCGGGAAGGCAATGCAATCGGGTTTTCCCTTAAAAAGGGAGGCATCATAACCATAAAGCAACAGATCTGTCTCCGAGGAGAGGACATTCTCCTTCCCAACGATCCTGGATAGTTCCTCAACCAGCTTTTCACGTTGCATGGGTTCTCCTTAATAAAGTTCGGAGTTTTTAGTTCGGAGTTCGGAGTCTAAACTCGAAGTTAAAAATTAATTGACCTAAATTCCGCATTCCGAAATCTCTCCGAGCCAGAGGGCTCTCTGAGCCGGAGGCCGCATTCCGCAATTGATTCATTTTCCCAATCGATCTCCAATCTTCAGGTCGACTGCATTAGCGAACTCGATCGGTCCCACTTTCTCGCCCTTATCCACCTTCAATTTGCCAACGATGATGATCCCTCCTTGAAAAGCGATTTCAAGGCCCTCTTTTTCAATGGCTGCAATCTCTCCGGCACCTCCTCCGGTTGCTAAAGACCTTTTTCTCGCATCGTAGAATCTTATTCTCTTACCTTGAAATGTGGTGTAGGCCCCTGGCTGGAGATCACAGCCTCTGATTAAATTGTAAATTTTATCGACCGGTTTTGCAAAATCGATGGATGCAACCCGATCATCGCAGGGAGGTTCATAAGTGGCTTGCGATTCATCTTGAGGAATTCTGGGGGCCTTTCCCTTTTTGATCAAATCGACCGCCTCCACAATGGCTCCGATTCCCATGGAAAAGAGTTTATTAAAATAGAGGGAACCCGTCGTCTCTTCCGGGCCAATCTCAACCTCTTTTTGCAGCAAAATGGGACCGGTGTCGATCCCCTTGTCTGCCCAAAAAATGGTTAACCCCGTTCTCGTATCTCCCTGAATGATGGCCCAGTTGATTGCACTGGCTCCCCGGTGCCGGGGTAAAAGAGAAGGATGATAACAGAGGGTGCCAATGGAAGGAATCGCAAGCAGGCTTTGAGGGATGATATCCGTCACGAAAGCGAGTATGGCAAGATCCGGCTTTAACCTGCCATAAGCCTCATGGACTTCCGGAGTCTTCATGATAGCAGGGCGGAAGGAGGGAATCCCTGCTTTTTGAGCGAGACCACCCATGGCCTCACCCCTCTTGTCAGAAGGAGAAAAGACTCCGACCACCTCCTCTCCCTTTTGGATCAGGGCTTCAAGCGCCTTCTCCCCAAAAGGGCCCTGGCCAACGATGATGATTCTCATGGCTAAAACCTTATTAAAATTAAGAAGGGCAAGGCTCATCAGACTTGGGTGGGGCGAAGGTAGGAGATGAGCTTTGCCCTTCTGACATCTTATAAAGTCTTATTTCTTCCGTTTTGCATCAAAAGCCGCAATCTCATCTACGATGGCAAGGATCGTTCTTGCATTCTCATAGACAGGGGTATCCACCATCTTTCCCAGATAGGAAACGGCGGCAGCTCCTTTTGCGATTCCCTCTTCCTCAAAGACCTTTACCACCCCATTTGCCCATTCCACATCCTCCGGAGAGGGCGTGTAGATCCGATGGGAAGGTTCGATCTGACTCGGGTGGATAAGCATTCTTCCTTCATACCCTAATTGACGTCCGAAGCGTGTGTTCTTCTCAAAAGCTTCCGCATCCTTAAAGGCCACAAAGGGACAATCAATGGCGATACAACCTGCTGCCCTGGCAGCAACTGCGGCATGGGCTCTTGCATAAAACTGCTCATCCCCTTCAGTCGTAAGCTTCACTCTCATATCCTTTGTGTAATCAACTGCGCCGAAGATAAGGGAATTGACCCGCTTGCTCGCAATCGCTGAGGGGTAGGCATTCATCACTCCTTTTGCTGTTTCAATGAGGAGCTGGATGGCGATGGATCCCACTTTCAATCCTCTTCGTCGCTCAAGTTCCTCCAATTTCCAGTCCAGACGCTGGACATGATCCGGCCCGCCGGTCTTGGCTAAACAAACCCCTGAAAGCCCCTCATAGACGATGGCTTCAAGGTCATCATTGGTCATCAGGGTTTCCCAATTATTGATCCGCACATAAATCGTGGAGCCACCCGATCCTGCAAACTTCAGGTTCTCCCTGACCATCTCACGAGCCCTTACTTTCTCAGCGGGTGGCACGGAATCCTCAAGATCCAGGGTGATGATATCCGCTGGCGTCTCAGGGGCCTTCGAAACCATCTTCTCATTATTTCCCGGAATGTAAAAAACAGATCGCATGACAGTCATAGTGCACCTCCTATTTTAAGTTATTGAGTTATTGAACACTTAATTCCCCTCTTTCCCCCTTTAGTCTCCAACCCAGAGCGGTCTCTGACCCGGAGGGAAAAGGGGGATGAAGGGGGATTTAGACTTTTAACAGTCGTTTCAGGGTTGGGGCAATCTCGTCAGGCCGGTCAACCACATGGACTCCAGCCTCTTTGAGCGATTTGATCTTGTCTTTGGCCGATCCTTTCCCTCTTTCGATGATACTGCTCGCATGCGAGAATCGCATTCCCTCGGGGGCCCACGCCCCGGCAACAAAAACGACGAGGGGCTTTGTAAATTCTTTCTTTCTCACAGCCTCTGCGGCTTCTTCCTCATAAGGACCGCCGATTTCTCCGAACATCGCAACAGCCTTCGTGTCCGGATCTTTCTCGAACAGAGGTAATATGTCGCCGCAGGACGTGCCCAGTATCGGCTCTGTTCCTATGTGCAACACTGTGCTCACACCCATCCCTGCCTCTTTGATGGCCCAGGGAACCGTCCCGGATTGTCCCCCGCTACGTGAGATCACACCAACGGGTCCGGGCACAAAAACCCTCTTGGCAAACTCAGGAGTTCCACCGAGCCATCCCATCACTGCGATTCCGGGACTGATGACCCCGATGGATCCTGGTCCGAGGAGACGGACTCCTTTCAATTTGGCATAGGCCATCATCTCAAGGATATCATACAGAGGAACGCGCTCAACGGGCATAACAATAAACTTAATTCCACCATCAACAGCCTCAAAAACAGCATCTTTGAGCCCCGGCCCCGGCACAAAGGTCACACTTGCATCGATACGGCCCTGGGCTCTGACCGCTTCTTCAACGGTATTGTAGACAGGTATCCCGGAGATATCCTCTCCTCCCCTTCCGGGCGTGACCCCTGCCACCACTTTGGTCCCATATCCTTTCATAAAGGCCGCCCGTGCCGACCCCTCCCTTCCGGTAATCCCTTGAACCAAAACAGTCGTATTTTTCTCAAGCAAAATAGCCATTGCTCACTCCTTTTTATGAAAGTGATAGTCCCCGTTTTTCCAAATACTCTTTCAATCCTGGAATTGGAGCCTCGATTTTAATCGCTTTATTTCCTCTGAACCAGCATTCATATTCACAGGCCAGGCATTCCGTCCCAACCCTTTCGGCATAGGCGGCATCCCCTCCAAGGGCTGGTTTTCCGTCCTTGATCACTAAAATCCCTCGAGCGAAGAGCTTGCATCCCGCCGCACATGCATGCGTCTTACAATCCACGCATTTGCTCTCATCGATGATGACTTTGATCGTTCTCTCTTTAAACTCAATCATCGCCTATTCCTCCTTTTTTCTTCGCAACAACTCAACCTTTTGTAAATTACTCCCATGGGATGCCGGTCAGGGATGATAGAAAAGTTTTAGAGCGGATGCATCTTCCCTAATCAAGCAGATGATTCCAAAGGGATGGCTGAGTCCTGTTCACTCCCCTCGTTCCCATATGTTAAAATATGAATGACCGCATTCTAAAACTTTGGAAGCATCTCTGACTGGTATCCCATGGGATTCCATTCCAAAGAACTAAAGGGTTTCTATCCCTCTATCCTTCCGATACTCAAGAATCAGGGCTTTCATTCTCTTGGCCAGGAATTCGGTCTCATAGACCTTATCACTTCCATAGAACTCGAACCGTCCGGGTAAATCGCTTGTCCCTTCCTTTAATATCTCCATCGACTCTTTCTCTCTATTCCCACAGAGGAGGATCACGCATGGAAAACCCGGTCTCTTCGGTATTTCTTCCCGGAGGGCTTTCACCACTCCGTGGGCATGGTGCCACTGCTCCTGATTGGCCACGATGAACCCGCCCAACATATATCCTTCAATTCCTGGCTGGTTGATGATCAATTTAGCGGCACGGTAAACCTTTGCCGCAGTAGGATTTCCGCTCGTATCCGCATAGTTGGCGATTTTCAATCCCTGCCGGTTCAGGGCATCCACTCCGAGGATCGCCCCTCCTCCTCCGATGCCGTGATACCCTACATAGTTTAGCTCTTTGATCTCCGGAGCCATCTGGGCAATATAACAGGTCCCCCGCAGGTCTCCTTCCTCAATCTGCCAGGCGATTTTGTCCAACTCCGTCGGAGGTGTTGATGCTTCCCTGGCTACTTCGATCCCTAATTCCGGATGACGGAAGACTGAAGAGTCGTCAATGGCCATCCTGCAATCTCCGGCCAGGATCTTTCCTTCCTTCGTTAATACGAGGGGATTAATCTCGGCTGTCCGGCAGTTATAAGCCTTAAACGTCTGAAACAGGCCCATGATGGCCTGGGCAATGCTCGGGAGGTGCTTGTTTGGAACCTTCAGTTGAACAGCAAGGTTCAGGGCATCATAGAGCCGGAAACCACGGAGAACGTCCACATTGGTCTGGGCAATCTTTTCAGGGGGGACGGATTCGATATCCACTCCACCCTCGGTGCTGAACATCACAACCGGAGCCCTGACTTCCCTTGAGGCATCGATGATCACGCCGACATAATACTCCTTATCGATGTCGAGTTTCTCCTCGATCAGGACTTTTTCCACTTTCAGATCCTTCAGGGTGGACCCTAACAAATCGCCTGCGACCTTCTCCGCCTCCTGGGGACTTGAAGCAAACTTAATGCCTCCGGCCTTTCCCCGACCTCCTGCCCAGATCTGTGCCTTCACAGCCACGGGTTTGCCGATCTTCCCGGCAATCTTTCCCGCCTCCTGAGGAGTGGTTGCAACTTCCCCCTGTGGAATTGGCACTTTTGCCGTTTTGAGCAACTGTTTTCCCTGATATTCATACAATCGAGCCATAATGACCTCCCAATCTCTTTAGCAATCTTTCGTGACTAAATTTTTTCTCCCTTATAACAAATGGAGAACCTCCTGTCAACCAAATTTAAATGGTAAGACCAGCAAACCAATCTGCCCCTGATCGGGATAGGGCGGACACGGGCTCATTTGAGGCCTTGGCCATGGGCTCTGGTTATTTAAATAGACACGGTAGTATGAAAAAAGTGGATTCCCCCGTATCAGGCACGGGGCAGGTTTAATCAAGTCCGGAATAACAATCCAGAGAAGACTGATGTTGCCATGTATAGGACCCTCTGTTTTTGTGTTTCTATTTCTTAATTTTCTCCTTGACAAAGATGGTGCCAGATGTTATGGAATTTTGCAGATTTTCTATAAATTTTATAAAAAAGTTAATGGTCTGTCCAATCTTGGAGTCCACTCACTTTAACACAATTTCTTCGAGGGTTGCTCATCTGGTCGAGTGTTTAGCTGTAATATCGAACCCAAACCATATGGGAATCTTCGCTGCCCGAAGGTATCAAAAAAATCTTACACCTAAACTGAGCGATTTATTATTTTAAATGTAGCCGCAGCCTTTAGGTTGCGTGATTTTATCAGTAACGATTTCTCACCCAACGGGTGAGAGGAAAACGCTCCGTCTTACACGGAGCGGCTACAGGTTCTTTTCAAAAGAATCGCTCCATTTAGGTTACAATTTTATTCATAAAGAAAATAGTTAGATATCTTGAAATGAGGAAAGAAATATCATATAAAAAAGCTAATATTAGGCAATCAATCTGTTTTCGAATGTGAATATAATAGTGAAAGGAGGTGGATTCTTTAATTCATCGGTCAGTTTTCCGGTTTCTATGTTTCAGAGGATATCAGGCTTTTTGAAAGAAGATTAATTCCAAACTTTGCTTTACCATTAAAGAAGGAGGAAATCATGATTAAAAAGGTGAAAAAAGAAGAGAAAGTTTCTCGCCGTAGGTTTTTGAAGACGGCAGCAGCCACAGCCGGTGTGACTGCGGCGACCATCGGTGTCCCTGCGTTTCTCAAACATGCCTCAGCCGCACCTATCAAATGGAAAATCCAGACTGCTTGGGATGCAGGCACCATAGGTTTCGTCAAGTTTCAGGAATTCTGCAAGAGAATGGGAGAAGTCTCGGAGGGTAAACTCGTATTTGAAGGATTTCCCGCTGGCGCCATAGTAGGGACCTTTGAGATGTTCGATGCAGTGAAAGCTGGTGTTTTTGAAGCATACCATTCCTTTGACGTATACTGGGTAGGGAAGGTCCCTGCTTGCACTTTCCTGTCATCTTATCCCTTTGGAATGGACCGTCCGGATCAATGGGAAACCTGGTTTGAATATTTGGGAGGAAAAGAAATTGCTCGGGAAGCCTATGGCGCACACAATATGATGTATCTTGGGCCCATCCAGCATGATGATAACCTGATCCATTCTAAAATACCTATCCGGTCCTTTGAGGAATTCAAGGGGAAGAAAATTCGTTATCCAGGTGGGATCATTGCTGATATTTATCGGTCGGCCGGAGTGTCTACCGTGCTCCTTCCCGGTGGGGAAGTCTATCCAGCCCTTGAGAAAGGCGTCATCGACGCTTCGGACTATGTGGGTGCAGCGGTCAATTACAACCTTGGCTATGGCGAAATTGCGAAGTACATTATTATGGGCCCGCCTTCCACCCCATGTCTCCATCAACCCGTTGACTTGATGAGTATTGAGGTTAATATGGGCAAATGGAAAGCTCTACCCAAATATCTTCAGGAGATGGTTGAAGCAGTAGTGAAGTGGCACTCCTGGGATCATTACGCAGCCATCCAGAAGGCCGACATCCAGGCCTTCGAGGACTTCCAGAAGAAGCAAGGCGTGACGATCATCCGGCTTAAAGATTCTGATATCGAGAAATTCAAGAAGTTCGCTCCGCCATTGTGGGTGACCTGGGCTAAGAAACAACCCCTTGCCCTGAAAGCCTTCAAGTCTCAGTGGGAGTACATGAAGTCTATAAAGGTTGGCTACTATACGGAAAAGGATATGGTTGATCTGCAAGGAAAGAAAATAGAAATTTAAAGAATACTGGGGGGGGAAACGGATTCATTCTAAATCCCTCCCCCCATTTTATGTTGATTCTGGGGGCATTTCATAGTTTACATTAGATTGTCATTGCGAGCGAAGCCCTGCACCGCATAGTGTTCAGGGCAAAGCGTTGCAATCTCCTGAGATTGCAACGCCTGCGTGCAGTAACGCCTGCCTACCGCAGGCAGGCTCGAACCATGAAAATCATTAACCTACCGTTACCCCCCTTTAGCAAAGGGGGGTGAGGGGGGATTTGAGAGTTATTTTTTAACTAGTAAACTACCCCGCAGCAGAGCTGCGGGGCATTAAAAATCAAAACTCAACTGCTCTTGGTGCTGATACTTTATGTATCGACGTATGACTTCTGAGGTTACTTTGTCTCCAACAGACCGAACAAAATACCCATCACTCCAAAACTCTCCTCCCCAAAGCTGTTTCTTTATATCAGGAAATTCCTTGAACACCACTTTAGCTGATATACTCTTTATGATTTGTACTACCCCAGCCGGAGAATATCGTGGAGGCGCTGACAAAAACAAATGAACATGATCCTCTTTCACTTCCATCGTATCTATCTCAAACTCATACCTCTCAGCTATCTCCGCAAAAACTTGTCTGATCCTTTTGGCCAAATCCCCCTGCAAAACCATCTTACGGTATTTGGGAACCCATACCAGATGATATTTCAAATCGTAGACCGCATGGCTTGTTCTTTTTATCGAGCTCATGCAGTACTTATAGCATGTTTTATCGCTTCGCGAACCTGTTTTCATCCGCTCAGCAGAGCTGGGCGGTATTCAACAGGCATTTTTTATAAATCGGATTAAAGGATTATAGATCACTTAAGGAGAAGGTTATGAGTGGGTTGAATAAATTCATGATGGCTGTAAATAAAACGAACATTTTTGTGGGGAAAATGATGGTGGGTGTTACACTCTTGGCTGTCTTTGTTATCACCTTTGAGGTGGTGTTGCGGTATGTGTTTAACCGGCCCACAAATTGGGGCCATGAGACCATGATCCTCCTTTTTGCCATTTTCTACTGCGCTGCTGCTGGCTACGCCCATTACTACCGAGCTCATGTCCGAGTGGATGTCTTTTACTCCACCCGCTCTCCGAGAACGAAAGCCTACCTCGATTTGATCACCTCTGTTTTTTTCTTTCTCTTCACGGTTGTGTTCATTTACACGAGTTGGAACTTCTACTGGAGTTCTCAGACGATGTTGGGAGGGGGCAAATTATTTGGGGCTGACATTCCTGGAGAACTTTCCTTCACCGATTGGCAGCCGCCCTATTATCCCGTCAAATTTATGATGCCCCTGGGAGGGGTTTTGTTGCTGCTGCAGGGAGTTGTCTGGGTGATTCGTGATATACATATGGCTGCGACCGGGAGGGAAATGAAATGAGTATTGAGCTGATCACAATTTTGATGTTTGGATCCATGTTACTTCTTATGCTGCTGGGGCTGCCCGTGGCCTTCTCCTGTGGGACGGTAGGCATCATTTTCACTGCAATTCTGCAGGGACCCTCTGCTGTAAATATTGTTCCGACCCGAATCTTCGGCCTCATGGTAAACTATCTCCTGGACGCCATCCCCCTCTTCATCTTCATGGCCTGCATCCTCGAACGAGGGGGACTCATCGGAGATATCTATAAGATGGTCCATCAGTGGCTGGGATGGCTTAAAGGCGGCGTAGCCACGGCCTCTGTTGCCGCCTGCACCATGATGGCCGCCATGGTAGGCGTCATAGGAGCGAGCGAAGTGACCATGGGCGTGATTGCCTTCCCGGAGATGCTGAGAAGAAGATACGACAAATATATGGCTGCCGGTTCCATCCTTGCAGGTGGGACCCTTGGAATCCTCATCCCGCCGAGTGCCATGCTCATCGTATATGGTATGGTCGATAACGTTTCAATCGGCCAGCTATACGGAGGGGCCTTTTTGCCCGGGTTTCTCCTTTCCGGTCTGTATATCGCTTATATCTCCATTCGGTGTTATCACAACCCAAGGATGGGGCCTTCGATTCCCAAGGAGGAGCGCCTGTCTTTTCGTGGCAAGATGAAGGTCTCTATGCCGATTATCCCCGTTGCCATCCTGATCTTCCTCGTCCTTGGCACCATCCTGATCGGAATTGCGGCACCCACCGAGGCGGCTGGTGTGGGGTGCGCCGGGGCTTTCGTCATCCTCGCCTTCCAGCGCAAGCTGAAGTGGAAGGGAGTGGTCGAGGCCTGCCAGAATACCCTGAAATCCTCGGCCATGGTCCTCTGGACCATGTTCGGAGCCAACGTCTTCGTGGCCCTGTACGTCATGGTGGGTGGCGGGAGGTTCGTCACGGACTTGCTTCTTGGAGTTGGCGACCGATGGGTCATCATCTGGATCATGCAGTTCATCCTGATCTTTCTCGGCTGTTTTATCGATTGGGTGGGTATTATCATGCTCACCGTCCCGATTTTTGGTCCTATTGTCCGTCAACTTGGGTTCGACCCGGTCTGGTTCGGAGTGCTGTACGCCGTTAACCTACAGATGTCCTTTTTGTCGCCACCTTTTGGGTATGCTCTTTTCTATCTCAAGGGAGTGGCTCCGCCGGAAATCTCAACAACCGATATCTGGAGGGGAGCAGCTCCATTTCTCGCGCTTCAGTTCGTAGGGTTGGTTCTGTGCATGATCTTTCCGGAAATCATCCTGATCGTTCCAAAGTTGTTCTACAGAGGTTGATATCCGAAAATTGGACTTATATGGCTGGAAACGCCCCTCATTTCGAAGGGGCGTTTTTGTTTATAATCAATCCCCCTTAATCCCCTTTTGCAAAGGGGGATAATTATCCCTCCCTTTGGCAAAGCCTGCCTGCCCTGCCTACCGGCAGGCAGGCGGTAGGTAGGGGAGGTTAGGAGGGATTTTAAGAAGCTATTTTCTGAACAATGATAGAGAAATCCCTTGACTCAACAAAAACTTTTGTTTACCGGGCACCCTCGATTTATGTGGGTCTTTTCTATTTAGTCCTGCTCGCATGGACAGTCATCTCCGTCTTTATCATGGGAGCAAAGGGATGGATCAATTGGTTCCAACTCTTTATGGTTGCCTTTATCTTTGTCATGACGTGGTACTTCTCTCTGGGGATTTCTTACAAGGTGGAAATAAAAGAGGATGGGAAGTTAAAGTTATTCAGCTTCAGGAGACTCATCAGTACCCATTCCACAAAGATAGCGATAGTGGAGGGTCCTCACCTGCCCCTCGGATTCATCCGGTTTCGGCTGGAACGGGAAAAGGCTTACCTCTTCGGTGTCCCCAGAAACAGGGGCCTTCAGCAGATTCTGTCCGTCATCCGCAAAACAAACCCGGATATTAGGTTCAAGAACCTAACACTGGATAGATTGAACTAAACATAAATCCCCCGTATCAATTTAGCTGTTTGAAATCTCGTTGTAAAATCCCTCCCAACCTCCCTTTGCCAAAGAGACTGTGTCGTAATCCCATTTTGATGGTAGCCGCAGGCTTTAGCCTGCGTGCAACTCATTGATTTTATTGAAACTGCCCGCAACCTAAAGGTTGCGACTACCAATTACGACACAGTCTCAAAGGGAGGAGAGAGATCTCCCCCTTTTGACAAAGGGATATAAAGGGGGATTAGATCGGTTTTTCAAGGTGGTAAAGTGTTACAATTCCCCTTGATTCCCACGAAAAACTCCGCAATTCGCATTCCGAAATCCGCAATCCCCCTTTAGGCATGCCGGTCAGCCGGACCAATCATGATCCGGTTGTCAACGGAGCCCACTCCCTTCACCTTCTGAACAATCTCTTGTGCCCGTTTTTTGGCCACATCGCTGTCCACCCTTCCGGTCAAAAGGACCTTTCCAGGCTCTTCTACCTGAGCCTGAATATAGGTACCGGCAGGTCCATAGGTTAGTCCGGCTTCGATTAGGGCCGCCTCTGCCCGGGTGTGAAGACCCATCATCTCCAAGGATTTCATCGCATCAATTGAGCAGGCCTTTATTTCTTCGGAACGAGCCAGGCTCAAAATCGAATTCACACCCAAATTGATACTCAGCTTATCCATATTAAGAATGAGGTCATAAAGATCAGGGTTTTCCCAATCTACCCCGAAGGCGAATTTAATAAAGGGACCCCTTTCATGATCGCTCCTCTCGATGGCTTTCAAAGCCCCCTCCCGATGGAACCCCCTTTCGATTAGATTCTGGATCCTTGTTTCGATGGAAGCCGTCACTCTGATGTGGAGGGCACAACTAAAAGATTTCAATAGGATGTGGCTCCCTCGTCCGAGGAAAACCGCATTTCCCTTTTTGGCCAACTCATAGACGATGGAGTTAAGACGATCAAGCTCAACAGCGGGTTTATGGGAAAAAAGCCGCTGAAATAGAGAAGGAGCTTTTTCATCTATTTCTTTGAAATTTTTCAGGAAGCCCATCTCTCGCGCCGCATTCTCAATGGCCTCCGTGTCGTAGAACCTGTATCCCATTTTTTCCGCAACCTGTTTCGCGATCGCAGTTCCATTGGCCCCCATTTTTCTCGAGAATGTAATAAAGTGCATGTTGAGTCTCCTTTGCAGGCTTTTTTGATCTCATCCAATCTTATTAAGGGGCGAACGGGGCTGTCAAGTTAAAAAAATGGGTCTTTCCCGAATTAAAGGAAACTATCCCCCAGAGTCAGAGGCCGTCGACCCTTGTAAGTCTTCACTACATGCGGCGCTTTGCTAATCGCAGTTTAGCTGGATTTACTTAATGAGAATTCTGATAACGATATAAATGATAAAGCCCAGCATTATAATCAACATGAAGCCTCCGTACATCAAAAACTTACCGAAGGCATTGAGCCATTTCCTTTTTTTTCTTTTAACCCTAATGTCACTTGTCTTTTGATCGTTTTTCGCTTCTTCCATTTGTTTCTCCCTTCCGTCATGTTTGTGATTTCTGTCTACCTGGTTTTTTCGCGGTTTCGAAACCAAGATCAAACACAGTGATCTGCCAATAATTCACCCCCTTTCAAATGAGGTCGGTGGGCCAGCGCACCTAAGTCGCTGTAAATCGCTCCCAGGAATTCTATTTAAACTTCTTGGCATCTTTTTCGTCCTTTCTCTTCAACAAAAAAAGCCGCTATCCGAAGCTTTTGGCTTTGGATAGCGGCCCGACCATCCAGATTTTTAACCTCCAGAGATATTAGAATATCCCTGGACCCAGATTCTTCCAATTGGACGGAATTAGGTCATAATCCGTTCCGTCAAGTCATTCTTCCATCTCTCGCACCTTTATTACCGCCGTCTAAACTTTTTTCCTGTTGTTCAACAAAAAAAGCCGCTGCCCGAAGTTTTTGGCTTCGGATAGCGGCCCGACTATCCAGATTTTTAACCTCCAGAGATATTAGAATATCCCTGGACCCAAACTAAACTGATTTATTCATTAGACTTTTACGACTCTATAATAAATTATCTCGAAAATGTCAAGTTTTTTATTTTTCCCAAAACCTCCCAAAAACTTCTTGACACTGGGCGTCTTTGCTGGTACATTCTTGGCTGTCGGTGCCTTCTTTTCGTAAGGAAACCGAGCAAACTACTCAAATCCGAAAGGGGAAAAAATATGTTTGTTCTTCCTCCGAATTTCATGCTGCTTGTCTGCGCCGCAATCGTTGTCGGAATCATAGGATTCGTCATCTATGGGTTCATAAAAGGGTTCGAAAATATATTCCCCAACGAATAAGGCTACGCCGTTACGAAGATCGATTCCTCTCCCCCAAGGAGAAACCCTAAACCAGATCGCCCAGGCGATCGGCGACCCATTTGGCGAGGTTCTTGGGTTTGTTTGTGTCCCAGTAAGGACTTGCATTGCCTCCGTTTCCTAATTGCAGCAGATATTTTTCCCCGCCCTTCTGCGGGTTAAATCCGATGATAGCCACACCACCGCCAAAAATTTCGGGGATGTTGAATTTCAATGATTCCCCCTCCTTGAGCTCTTCCATCCTTTCGATGATGTCCTCCTGACTGAGTTTCATATCCTCCTCCAAAATTAGGTTAAAGGCAATCCCATTACCTCAAATACCCCTTGTCCAATTGGACAAGAAATTTATTTATACAATCTGTTTTTTTTGCTAATTTGAACAGTAAGAATTTCCGCTACTGTCCAATATGTAATCATGAATTAAAATTTATTGCTATAAAATTATCAGTTAATTCATCGTATGTCAAGAGTTTGCTCGAAGAGTTGCTCGAAGAGCTCTGAAAAATACTATACGCTCTCTTGATTACACTGATTTCAAAAATATGATTACACCGATTTTTCTTTATTTCCAATCAGGACTTTTCTGTTGATTATGATTTGATCAATGGAAAAGGACATTCAATAAGTGAAGAAGAAAGGGATGAGATATTTCAGTTTCAATCGAGTGATCAGCTCCAAGTCAATGAAAAGATTAAAACGGTAGATTTTTTAACCCAGTCTTTAGGAGGTTGACGGGATATTGTCCTTTTTTTCCCCGAGGCGTACCATAGCATAAAGCATCAGTACACCCACTATAATCACAAGCGCAAAGATAATGGTAGAGTGCACAGGCAGCTTTGTGATCAACGACCATAAAACGAAATTGCCAACGACCGGCCCAACCACAGATAGTATTTGTCTCATCTTTTTCTCCTCGTATAAGTTGACTCACAAGGTTGCCAATCTTCCTTCCGTTGCTGTCACACTTCAACATCGATCCGCTCTTCTTCGGCCTGTTGGTGGCGCTAAACCTGCAGACAGCCTTCCTGTCGCCTCCGGTGGCGATGGCCGCTTTCTACCTGAAGGGCGTGGCGCCGCCGCACGTGACGCTGAACCAGATCTTCCTCGGAATGTTGCCATTCATGGCGCTCCAGGTTCTGGCGATCTTCCTGCTCTACATGTTCCCGGAGATCGGTCTGTGGGTGCCGGGCTTGGTGTATAAGTGATGGCAGAGGCTTCTGCGCCGGGATTTCAGCGCCCGGCGGGGGGGGTAAATTGCCTGATTCACGAAAACCTACATCAGGAGGAGAAAGATGCGACATTTTTTGTCTGTGGTCGGCGCCCTCGCTGGTAATTTCATTCTGTGGTCGTTGATCACCAGGCTGCCCGTGCATTCAATGATCATTTTTTGTCTTGTGATTGCCGTGGGCTGTCTTATGCTTTACAGCATCGTGCATTTCGGGAAAGCAGCGGATAATGATCCGTCCGCTAAGGGTTGATCTGAGCAAACTGAATACGGTGAAACAAATAGATTCACACTTACCTGTTTCCGGGGTTCCGCGACCGTCGTCGGAGCAGATTAGCTAACTTTTCTGAATCACGTATGCAGGGAGGTTAAATATGTGGGAAAAGCTGGGTGGACTCGCTACCATAGTTGTTTCAATTACGGTGTTATATCTTATAAGTGTTTTTAGACCGCCGACATTCGTCCAAATTATCTGTGCGTTGGTCGGCAGCATTATCTGTCTTATCGGCGTTGTGTTTATGTTCGCTGAAGGGCAGATTCTTACAAAAGACCGCCGGGTCAAGAAGGCTCCCAAGGTTGGTTAGACCACTAACATAACGGCATCATGATGCATATCTGATCCGGATACTTGTTCGCTTTTTGCGTGCGGGGTCCGGGGAGGGTTTTTTATCGTCGCTCTCACTTCTCGGTGGCCTGCTCCCTCAGATCGGGTTATGGGTACCGAGTTTGGTATATAAATAATGATTGGGACCCCACGCAATCCCATCCCCCTCCCAACCTCCCCCTTGAAGGGGGAGAAGCCTATATTTTCCTCCCCTTCAAGGGGAGGGTGAGGGTAGGGATGGGGTAAGAAAGATAGCACAGTGAAAAAATGTAATAAAGAAAAGGTAGAAACGAAGCCATGAAACCGAAAATACTGGTGACTCGGGAAGTATTCGACGATGTACTCAAATACCTCTCCCAATATTTTGAAGTGACCTCAAATCAGTCGGATATCCCATTTGATTCCGAAACCCTCGCTTCCAAGCTCTCTGACAAGCAGGGCGCAATGATTGCGCTTACGGATAGAATTGACACACCGCTTTTAGCACGCTGTCCAAATCTGAAAGCGGTCTGTAATATTGCAGTGGGTTATAACAACATCGATCTTGCGTCATGCACAAAAGCCAGGGTCATGGCAACTAATACCCCCGGTGTATTGGATGATACGACCGGTGATTTCGCCTGGACATTGATCCTTGCCACGGCGCGCAGGCTTACCGAGGCGGAAGCCTACCTTCGTGCAGGGCAGTGGGACAGGTGGAAACTGAAACAGTTTCTCGGACTCGATGTTCACCATGCCACACTGGGAATTTTCGGTTTGGGCCGTATCGGTCAGGTGGTGGCACGCCGTGCGACTGGTTTTGAGATGAAGGTGATCTATCATGATGTCCGTCGAGCTGCCCCGGAGATCGAAGAACCATCCCGGGCAAGGTTTGTGAGCAAGGAAGAATTGCTCTCACTCGCAGATATTGTGACGATTCACGTCCCCTACTCTCCGGCCACCCACCACCTCATCGGCAAAGCCGAATTGAAGCAGATGAAACCCACAGCGATTCTCATCAACGCCTCCCGTGGCGGTGTGGTGGACGATGCGGCGCTGATTGAGGCGCTTCGTTCAGGAACGATTGCCGGCGCAGGTCTTGATGTATTCGAGAATGAGCCCAAATTCAATCCTGGGTTTCTTGAATTAAAAAATGTAGTGCTGGCACCCCACATCGCAAGTTCGTCAAAGGCAACGCGTAACAAAATGGCCATGCTTGCCGCACAAAACCTTGTCGCCGCCCTCACCACAGGCAAACCACCCAACCTCCTTAATCCTGTTTGAAACCTCAATTACGAATGAGCCCATCATAGAGTAGACATATTACCTAGAAAAGGCTTCGTCTAACGGCAACGGTAAGGATGCCCGTATCGTTAATAAAAGGCTACGTTTATCGTCTCTTAATTCTTTACCCCGTTAGAAATAATGCCTGGCTCGGTTTCGAGTCGCAACGAATGGGATTTCTAACGGGGTTGACACGTAACCGTAACCAGTAACCGAAACGCCTGCCTGCCGATAGGCAGGGGCTTCGTCACCTTAACCTTAACCATCTTGACAAAAAGGAGGGTTTAGTTTAAAAGGTAAGACCATTGGAGCATTGATATGTTTAATTCCATCAAACACACCAAAATCTCTGAGGACATTGCCAATCAGATCAAACGCCTCATCATCGATGGAGAGTTAAAACCCGGCGACCAGCTTCCCCCTGAGCGGGAACTCATCAAACAGTTGGGCGTAAGCCGGCCTTCTCTCAGGGAGGCGCTCAATTCTCTGGTCACTATGGGATTTCTGGAGGTCAGGCAGGCCAAGAGGACCTTTGTCAAATCCGTCACCTCGAAACTGATCGAGGATCCTCTCTCCCTTCTCATTAAGGCGGACGATCAGAAGATTTTTGATCTCATCGAGGTGAGAAAGGCCATTGAAACCTGGGCCGCCTACCATGCGGCACAGAAAGCTTCCAGCGAGGACATTGAGCAACTCGACACGATCATCAGGGAGATGAAAAGAGCTTTTGAGGAAGGCCGGTCTTGGGAAAAACAGGATGCCGACTTCCACCTTGCCATCGCCAAAGCTACCCACAATACCATCCATATGCATATCATGTCAGGGATTTATGATCTTCTCAGAGAATCGGTAGGAAGAGTTTTTAGGGATCGTGTAAAAATAAAAAAATTGCTTGATCAACATTATAGAATATTCAATGCGATTAAGAATCACTCCCCTGATAAAGCCAGGGAGAAGACCCTTGAACACCTGAATTATGTGGAGTCCGAGGTCAAAAAAGCGACCGGCCAGTAAGGGAGTTTTTTTAGATGATTAAAAAACTGATCGAGATTGTGGGTCAGGACAATTTCACAGATCAATTAGAAGAGTTAGTGCCATACAGCTACGATGCCTCGATGAATGTCCATCGGCCTGATGCGGCGGTCTGGCCCGAATCAACAGAACAGGTATTGGCCATTGTCAAATTTGCCAATGAGCATAAGATACCGGTCATCCCTCGGGGTGCAGGGACCAGCCTCAGCGGAGGCGTGGTGCCGATCAGGGGCGGGGTGATCATCGACCTCTCCAAAATGAACAGAATCCTTGAGATCAGCATTGAAAACCGCTATGCACGCGTTGAGGCAGGTGTCGTCTGCGATGACCTTAACAGAGAACTGGCAAAACATGGCTTCGTATTTCCTCCGGACCCAGCAAGCAGCACGGTTTCAACGATTGGTGGAAATGTGGCCACCAATGCGGGTGGAATTAAAGGCGCCAAATATGGCACGACCCGCGATTATGTCCTGGGCCTTCAGGTCGTCCTGCCCACCGGAGAGTTGATGCGGACAGGCTCCTATACGATGAAATGCGTCTCGGGTTATGACCTGGCCAAACTCTTTATCGGAGCAGAAGGAACTCTTGGATTGATCACAGAGGTCACCTTGAAAATCAACCCCCTTCCCCGCCATGCCATGACCGCTGTCGCCACCTATGCCAGGCTGGAGGATGCGGGAAAGGCGATCTTTCAGACGATGACCAGCGGAGTCATTCCCAGCGTGATGGAGATCATGGACAAGGTGACTCTTAAATCGATCAGGGAGAATACCGACATTGCACTGCCAGATGCGGAGGCCATGATCCTGACAGAGACCGATGGCTTCACCTGGGAAGAAGTCGAGGCTCAGATGGAGGTGGTCATCAGTATCTTGAAAAAGAATCATCCCATTGAGGTCAAGACTGCCAGGGATGAAAAGGACCGACTCGCACTTTGGAAGGCCCGAAAGTCTGCCTATGCGACCCTGGCCCGGGTCAGCAATAGTTTTGTGCTGGATGATGTGACCGTGCCCATCTCAAGGATTCCGGAGTTATTAGTGGGAATCCAGGGAATCTCTCAAAAATACGGCATCGTCGTCGCCACTTTTGGCCATGCCGGTGACGGAAACCTCCACCCTCAGATTCTTTACGATGAATATGATCCCGACCAGGTGGAGAAGACGGAAAAGGTGGAGGAGGAGATCTTCCGTCTTGCCATCGCTCTCAAGGGCACGCTGAGCGGAGAACATGGCATCGGCCTCTCCAAGGCACATTATATGACTCTGGAACATGACCCGGTTGAGATGGATTTGATGAAAAGGGTGAAGAAGACACTTGATCCGAATAACATCATGAATCCTGGAAAAAGAGCACTCGACTGAATTGCGGAATGCAGAATGCGGAGTGCGGAATTAAAAATCCGAAATCCGCAATCCGAATTCCGAAATCGCTTGAACCCTCGAACCCTGGAACCCTTCTTAATAAGGAAAACCAATGGTCACTCAACTCCAATTCGATGAAAAACGTCGCAAAGCGATTACTCAGTGTTCCCGCTGTGGGTTTTGCCGGGCGGTCTGCCCTATCTTCGACCTGACCAAAAGGCCCATCACCAATGCACGGGGGAAGATGATCCTCCTCAAAGAGATAATGGAGGAAAAACTCCCCGTGACAGAAGCCGTGGCTCAGGCTTTCCTCCGCTGCACTACCTGTATGAACTGCACGACCAATTGTCCCTCCGGTGTTGATCCTCAGGAAATGGTCAAAGCGGCGCGGAAGGATATGGTCGGGGCAGGTTTTGATAACCTCTTCAAGGCAGTGGGTGAGACCATTGAGAAGTATGGAAACATCTATGGCGAAACAGAGCACCATGACTGGGGCCACAAAAAAGGGAAAGCCCCTTATGCGTTATTCTTGGGCTGTGTCGGAACTTATCGTGAAGAAGAAAGCGTTAAGGAGACTATCCGGCTCCTTGACATTCTGAAGGTTGACTATACGATGGTCGATGAGGTCTGCTGTAGTGGGGTGCTTGAAGATGTGGGTTACAACATCAAGGAAGATTTAGCCAGGCGCAATATTCAAGAAATACAAAAAACCGGAGGCAAAACCCTGATCACGACCTGTCCATACTGCTATCGAGTCTTCAAGGAACATCCCGCTTATAAAGACTTAGGAATGGAAGTCAAACATATCACACAGTTTTTGAAAGATTTTGACTTTCACGTAAAAACACAGAAGAAAGTTACTTACCACGATCCCTGCGATCTGGGTCGCCATGCTGGAATCTATGATGAGCCAAGAGAGATCATCCGCAAAATTGCGCCCAATTTTGTGGAGCCTCGAAGAACACGAGAGAGCGCTATGTGCTGTGGGGCTGGAGGCGGGTTCAGGGGAGCCTTTCCCAAAGAGTCCGTGAAGATTGCAAGAAATCGTTTAAGTCAAATCATCGAAGATACAGGAGCTGAAATCCTGCTGACCGAATGTCCTTCCTGCCTTCACAATTTCAGGAACGCCAAAAGACAAAAACAGAAGATCGAAATCTATAACCTCACCGAATTCCTCGCCAAACTCCACTCAGAAAATAAAAACTAAATTCCGCATTCCGAAATCCGAATTCCGCATTCAGGCCAGGATATCCCCTAACGCTCCCATCAGGCAATGAATATATCGGAGCTTGCAGGTTTCTCCCATGAGGCCGACTCTCCATATTTTCCCCTTGAGCCAGCCTAACCCTCCTCCCACCTCAATATTATACTCATTTAACAGCCTCGACCGTATCTTGGCATCCTCCACCCGATCAGGGAGAATCACTGAGGTCAACATGGGCAGACGATATCCTTCCTGGGCAAAAAGTTTGAATCCAAGACCTTCCAGTTCCATCTTCAAACGATCTCCCAGGGTCTGATGGCGCCCGAATCTTGCCTCAAGCCCTTCTTCAAAGATAATCTTCAGCCCTTCTCTCAAAGCGTAGAACATGGAAGCAGGAGCCGTGTGGTGATAAACCCTTTCCTCTCCCCAATATTTTTCGAGCAAGCTGAGATCAAGATAAAAACTCTGCACTTTTGTCTTGCGAGAGCGGAGAACATCCATGGCTTTCGAGCTCACAGTGATGGGAGAAAGCCCTGGTGGAACGCCAAGACACTTTTGGGAACTCCCATAGCAGACATCGATTCCCCATTCATCTACCTTCACATCATATCCTCCAATAGTGGTCACAGCATCCACCACAAGAAGGGTATCCGTTCGTTTACAGTAAGCCCCAATCTCTTCAAGCGGCTGCCTCACCCCGGTGGAGGTCTCCCCATGAACGACGCCGCAGACCTTGGCCTCGGGATGTTCCTTTAATGCTTTGATCATTTTTTCTGGCTCAATCATCTTCCCCCATTCTTCCTCAACCCGGATGACTTTTGCACCACATCGGGAAGCCACCTGAGTCATCCTATCTGCAAAGAAACCATTGACTCCAATGACAACAACATCACCAGGCTCAACGAAATTGACATAGGATGCTTCCATTCCAGAACTTCCTGTAGCAGAAATAGCAAGGGTCACCTGGTTCTTCGTCTGAAAGACACCTCTTAACATTTCGCTGATTTCGTCCATACAGGCCAGAATCTGGGGATCGAGATAACCGATGACCGGGTTAGACATGGCTTGATAAACCCGGTAATGGACATTGCTCGGCCCGGGGCCCATCAGAATTCGGTAACTCGGGTGCATATCTCCACCCATCCACTTTTCCATCATCAAACCTCCTCCAAGAAATTTCTCTCAACGTCTCGAAATTTCTGATTACACCGATTAGGAGCTGATTACACGGATACGAAATACTTCATGAATGAAGGACATCTGCGTAATCATCTTTTGAAATCTGTGTAATCAAGAAAGCGTGTATTAGTTTTTCAAATCTCTCTCTAAATCTAATTTTAAACCGTGACCGACCGAGAGTGAATTCAATCCTAACTTTTTCCCTGATTCATCCGCAACTACCAATCTTCCCCATTCTCCAGTTCTTCCAATCGCTCCTCGTCCAGACCGAAGTAATGACCCACCTCATGGATTACCACTTCCCTGACTTTCTCTTCAATCTCTTCTTTTGTCTTACAGGTTGATTCGATGGGATCTTGAAAGAGTGTGATCTTATCTGGCAGGACATTGCCATAGTAAAACCCCCTCTGATCTAATGGAATGCCCTGATAAAGCCCTAATAGATCAAAGGGGGAACGAAGGCCCATCTCCGAAAGGAGATCTGGAGAGGCTCGATTCTCGATCACCACATCGACATTCTCCATCCTATTTTTTAAGGACTTGGGCAGCCCCTTCAGGGCCGAAATCACAACTTTCTCAAACTCTTTCCGAGTCAATTTCATGAGCACAGTTCGGAGTAATTTAGTTCGCCTGCCTGCCGCAGGCAGGGAGTTCGGAGCATTTAGGTTTGAAACTCCGAACTCCCAACTCCGAACTCCCAACTTATTTTTACTTTTGGAGTTCCGGGACGATCTTCTCGAAGTAATCCAGAACCTCCGGGTTCATCAATGCATCCCGGTTCAGAACCGGTCTTCCGTGGATGATGTTGGTCACCGCGCTCTCCACCTTCTTCATATTCATCGTATAGGGAGCATCCGGCATCTCCATGATGATGGCTGGAACATGCCGCGGAGAAGCTTGTTCTCGCAGGGTCTTTTTAATCCTATCCATCAATTCTTTTGTCAAACTGCCTCCTGGAGCAAGTTTCACAAAGAGGATGATGCGCTGTTCACCCTCCCAGTTCTGTCCGATGGCGAGACTGTCAGCAACCCCTTCGATTTTCTCAACCACATTATAAATTTCAGCCGTTCCAATCCTGACCCCGGAGGGTTTCAGGACCGCGTCGGAACGGCCATAGAAGGTGATGCCACCGGTATCCTTGTGCATGACGACGTAATCGCCATGACGCCATATATTAGGATAGTGCTCAAAGTAAGCGCTCCGATACTTTGCTCCATTGGGATCGTTCCAGAAATAAAGCGGCATGGGAGGAGCCGGGGCTTCGCATACCAGTTCCCCCTCCTTATCCCAGACAGGTTTCCCATTCTCATCGTAAGCCTTCACTTTCATGCCTAAACCCGGTCCCTGGAGATCCCCGGCATAGACGGGTTGGATGGGACTGCCAATGGCAAAACAGCCGTTGATATCAGTGCCTCCGGAGATGGAATTGAAATGGAGATCCTGCTTGATCTCCTGGTAGACCCACTCGAAGCCCTCGGCTGAAAGAACAGAACCGGTTTGAGAAATCTCCCTGAGAGAAGAAAGATCATATTTCTTCCCGGGTTGAATACCCTCGCTTCGGAGGTAATTAATATAGCTTGCACTGAGTCCAAAAATGGTGATCTTCTCGTCCTGTGTCATCTTCCACATGGCCTCAGCATCGGGATAGTTCGGGTTGCCATCGAACAACACAACCGTTGCCCCGACGCCCAGCGCGCTGATCAGCCAGTTCCACATCATCCAGCTACAGGTGGTGATGTAAAAGATCTTGTCCTCCCGCTTCACATCCGTTTGGATGATGAGCTCTTTTAATTGATTGAGGAGAATACCCCCTGCGCTCTGTACCATACATTTGGGCTTGCCGGTCGTTCCGGAGGAAAACATGATGAATACGGGATGGTCAGAAGGTAATTGTTCAAACTGGAGAGCAGGCTCTTCTCCCTTGGCCAAAAAATCTTCAAAACGGACAGCATTGGGAATATTTTTTAGATCGGACTTATCCCCCACATAGGAAGCGATGACCACTTTCTTCAAAGAAGGAATGGCTTTGGCAACCTCTGCCGCATTCCCGAGGGTGCTGAAGGGTTTTCCCTTGTAAAAATAGCCGTCCACCGAGAATAAGACCTTGGGTTCGATTTGACCCAGCCGATCGAGCGCCGCCTGAGCCCCGATGTCTGTGGCGCAAGAAGACCAAACCGCCCCGATACTGGTTGCGGCCAGCATGGCTATCGCCGTCTCCATTAAGTTTGGCATATAGCCTGCCACCCTGTCTCCCGGCTGAATCCCTAATTCACGCAAAGAGGCGGCCAGGCGTGCAACCGTTGAGTAAAGCTCTGCATAGGTCATCCTGGCGGATTTCTGTGTCTCTCCCCTGAAGATGAAAGCCAGACGGTCATCTCGATACCGGAGAAGATTCTCCGCAAAATTGAGCTTCGCTCCCACAAACCACTTCGCCCCGGGAAACTTTTTCAAATCATCCACGACTTGATCGTATTTTTTTGAGGCCTTGATCTCTGTGAAATCCCACACGGCAGCCCAGAAATCCGGGATGGAATCCACGGACCACTGGAATAAATCATCATAAGTTTTGAATTGCTTTCCATATTTTTTATTCACAAATTGGATAAACCGGGTTATGTTGGCACTTTTCACCTTATCTTCTGACGGCACCCACAATGGTTTTTTCATGGTCACTGCCCCCCTTCTTCTAAAGTTCTTTGATTGGCGGACAATTAAATACCACTCCTTACCTCTTCCGTCAAGAGATATTTGCCTTTCCATAAACTTCGTTAAGGGCCGGGAGCAAAACGCATGGGTTAAGTGCAAGACTTTCATTTTCAAATCTAATATGTTATCTATTTTTCATTTCATCCACTTTTAGGAGATGCGATTGAGTTCTCTGAACGGCCTTAAAATGCTTGATCTTTCGAGGCTTCTACCAGGCCCCTACTGCTCCCTTCTTCTCGCTGACCTCGGGATGGAAGTGCTCAAGGTCGAAGATCCCGAACAGGGAGATTATATGCGCATGATGGGGCCTGTCCGAAAGAATGACGGCGCCTACTTTCTCGCCCTGAACCGGAATAAGAAGAGCATGATCCTGAACCTCAAAGTCGAAGAGGGGAAGGAGATTTTTTATAAATTGATCGAAACCTATGACATTGTTTTAGAGGGTTTCAGGCCCGGAGTGATGGATCGCCTTGGGATCGGATATCAGGAACTGAAAAAGAGAAACCCCGGGGTGATTTTCTGCTCCCTTTCCGGATACGGACAGGATGGACCCTATAGAGACCGATCCGGCCACGATATTAACTACATCGGCCTCGGAGGCATCCTCGAATTGACTGGAACAAAGGAAACCGGCCCTGTAATTCCGGGCGTTCAGATTGCGGACATTGGCGCAGGGGCGATGATGGCCGTCTTCGCCATTTTAGCCGCCATCATCCACCGTCAAAAAACAGGAGAGGGGCAGCATCTTGACGTAGCGATGCACGATGGCGTCCTCTCCTGGCTCTCCATCCATGCGGGAAAATATCTGACGGATCAAAAACTTCCCCAGAGGGGAGAAATGCACCTATCGGGCAGGTATGCCTGTTATCAGGTCTATCCCACGAAGGACGGAAGGCATATGTCTCTGGGAGCGCTCGAGCCGAAATTCTGGAAGAACTTCTGTGAGGCCGTGGGGAAAAAGGACCTCATCCTGAAGCAATTTATAGAAGGGGAGGAAAGGATTCGAATCATCGAAGAAATTAAAAACCTTTTCAGGACCAGAACCCAGAAAGAATGGGCGGATTTTTTCAAGGAGGTCGATGCCTGCTGTGAACCCATCCTGACCCTTGACGAGGTTTTTCAGCACCCGCAGGTCCTCCATCGAGAGATGGTCATAGCCTATGAGCACCCTGTCGAGGGAAAGGTGCGACAGGTCGGCAATCCCATCAAGTCCTCCCTTTTCCCTTTTACAGTCCCGACCCCTTCTCCCCAATGGGGAGAACATACCATCGAAGTGCTAAAGGAGATAGGATACAGAGAAAGTGATATTGAGCGGTTTAAAGAGGTAAAAGCAATCCGAGCAAAATGATTGGAATGATGGAATATTGGAATACTGGAATAATGGGGGATTAGAATATTGGAAGAATGGAATATTGGGGTTTGAAAGGATTAAAGTGTAGTTGGTTTTCCCATTATTCCATCGTTCCAGTGTTCCATTATTCCTAAAGACGTTCATCCACCATTCCAACATTCCATTATTCCACTATTCCAGCGGGTAGTTTGTGATAGCCAAAATCGAAATTGACAAAGAGCGATGCAAAGGGTGCGCACTCTGCACCATCTCCTGCCCGAAGGAGTTGATACGGATCGGAGAAGAGATCAACCGTCAGGGCTACTTTTTCGTCGTCTGGGACGATAACGGCTCCTGCACGGGTTGTGCGATCTGCGGAGAGATCTGTCCGGATGTGGCCATTCAGGTCTGGAGGGATAAAAGATAGATTGGGAGATATAAAGGATAGATCGGGAGATGGGGGGATGGGGAGATAGGGAGATAAAGTCATTAGAGAAAATAACGGGTCAAAAAGAAACTGAAATTTAGAAGGAAAGGGTTAAAGCTTGATAGATCAAGAGGTGGAAAAGATACTGGTGAGGGGAAACGAGGCCGTGGCAATGGGAGCCATCGATGCAGGATGTCTCCTCTTTTTCGGATATCCGATCACTCCCCAGAATGAGATTCCGGAATATCTCTCCAAACACCTCCCTCCTTTGGGCGGAACGTTCATTCAGGCGGAAAGTGAAATCGCCTCGATCAATCTGCTATTGGGAGCTTCCGCAACGGGAGCCAGGGCCATGTCCTCCTCCTCCAGTCCTGGCATTTCACTTATGCAGGAAGGAATCTCCTATATGGCAGGAAGCGAGCTTCCTGCTGTAATCGTCAATATCTCGAGAAGCGGACCGGGCCTGGGAGGGATTTCAGCCTCCCAGGGCGATTATTTCCAGGCCACGCGGGGCGGAGGACACGGAGATTATCGAATGATCGTCCTCGCCCCTTCCACCATCCAGGAGATGTATGACCTGACCTGCCTGGCCTTTGATCTGTCCGACAAATACAGAAATCCCGCGATGATTCTGGGAGATGCTCTCATCGGACAGATGAAGGAACCTCTCATCCGCCAAAAACCAGAAAAGATGGACCTTCCGCCGAAGGATTGGGCGCTGACCGGAGCCAGGGGAAGAAAACCGAACAAAATCAAATCGCTCTATCTTCAGGAGGGCGAACTGACAGAGCATAATTGGAAGCTTTACCAGAAATATGAGAGGATGAAGAAAGAGGAGGTCCGCTTTGAAACGGTCAATGTTGAAGATGCCCGGTTTATCATTGTGGCCTTCGGGAGCATGGCAAGGGTTTCAAAAACCGCTATGGAACTGGCAAGGGAGGAAGGGATGAAGGTGGGTCTCTTTCGACCCATCACCCTTTTCCCCTATCCTGAAAAAGCCCTTTACGATATTTCGAAACGGATCAAACAATTTTTAGCCGTTGAATTGAATACGGGGCAGATGGTGGAGGATGTGAAACTCTCGGTGGACCGGGATGCGGAGGTCTATTTTTACGGGAAACCGCCAGGAGCCTTACCCCCTCCGGAAGAGATACTGGAAGAAATAAAGAAATATTATAAATAATCAATGCAAAGTGAAAAATTAACAATGTAAAATTAACAATTGTTGAATTGCTAATTGATCATTGCTAATTTTGCAATGAGGTTTTAGATATGGAACTTGTTTTTAAACGTCCAGAATGTTTGATCGATGTCCCTTTTCACTTCTGCCCCGGGTGTCATCACGGAATCGCCCATCGTCTGGTGGCAGAGGCTATCGATCATTTTAAAATCAGGGAAAAGACGATCGGGGTCGCCTCGGTAGGTTGTTCTGTCTTCATGTACGACTACTTCAATATCGATGTCGTCGAGGCCCCCCATGGAAGGGCATCCGCTGTTGCCTCAGGAGTGAAGCGGGCGAGGAAAGATCTGATCGTTTTTACGATTCAGGGAGATGGAGATCTTGGAGCCATTGGGATCGCCGAGGGAATCCATACGGCCAACCGGGGTGAAAACATCACGCTCATCTTTGCCAACAATGGAATCTACGGGATGACCGGAGGGCAGATGGCGCCCACAACCCTCCTCGGCCAGAAGACGACGACCAGCCCTTACGGAAGGGATTTCACCTACGATGGTTACCCCATCCGGATGGCTGAGATGATGGCTACCCTGGAGGGCAGTGCGTTTGTGGCCAGAGTGGCTGTAAACAACCCTGCAAACCTGATGAAAGCAAAAAAAGCGGTCCGAAAGGCATTCCAGATGCAGACTGAAGAGATGGGCTTTTCGTTTGTCGAGATCTTAATGTCCTGCCCCACCAATTGGGGATTATCATCACTGGAAGCCAACCGCCGTGTCGAGGAGGAGATGATCCCCTATTTTCCGCTGGGGATACTAAAAGAACGGAAGATGGCAGATTACTTATAAAAGAATCAATGCAAATTGCAAAATTAGCAATGCAAAATTAAAAATCTAAAAATATCGAACCTCATAATAAACCCTGAGGTGTCATTCTGAACTTGGTTTAGAATCTATTCATGATAATCTTGGCTCACCATCTCAGGAAACAAAGAGCCGAGACCCTGAAACCAGTTCAGGGTGACAGAGAAAAGTTTTTCGAGAGGGTTGAGGTAAAGGCTATATGAATAACAACCGTTTCTATTACGATGTGATTGTTGCTGGCTTCGGAGGCCAGGGCGTGCTGGCTATCGGAAACCTACTGGCCTATGCCGCCATGAAGGAGGGCAGGCATGTCACTTACCTCCCCACCTATGGGGTTGAGATGAGGGGCGGGACAGCCAATTGCACGGTTGTGATCTCATCCAAAGAAATTGGCTCCCCCATTGTGCAACGGCCCCATGCCGCCATTTCCATGAATCTACCCTCCCTTCTAAAATACGGCTCGAGAGTTCTGCCGGGAGGATTGCTGCTGGTCAACTCCTCCCTGATTGATCTTAAGGAAGTTTCTCGTAATGAGGCCGAACTGCTCGCCATTCCGGTCAATGACATCGCCATCCGGAACGGAAATCCCAAACTGGCCAACATGATTGCATTAGGAGCTTTTGCTGAAAAGACGAAATGGGTGGGGATGTCTTCCCTGTTCGAATCCCTTGAAAAAGTGTTTGATGAACGTCATCATGGTCTCATTCCTTCCAATATCAAAGCGATCGAAATTGGAGCCAAGTTTGTTCAATCTCTTTAAAGGGCCCTGAACCTTACATGGTTCAGGGGGAAAAGGAAATCTTATGGAAGAAGAGAAGAGAGAATTTGAAGAGATTCGAGTCGGAGAGAGAGTTAAAGAGTTGAGAGAGAAAAAGGGGCTCTCATTGAAGGACCTTGCTGACTTAACCGGATTTTCAACCGCCCTGCTCTCTCAGATGGAGAACCATCTCGTCTCTCCATCCCTTGGAACGATCATCAAGCTGGCAGGCGCCTTGGGGGTCAGGGTAGGTGACTTCTGGGGTGAGACCAAAGGGGAGCCATTCACCATTGTGAGAAAGGATGAACGAAAAACGGTTTCCCGCTTTGCCTCCAAAGATGGAGTGAAGTATGGTTATTCGTATGAATCTCTGGGGTTCGATAAGAAAGACCGTCATATGGAGCCTTTCATCGTGACGCTCGAGCCTGCCACGGTCAAAACGGCAAAGACCTCTGTCCACGAGGGGGAGGAGTTCATCTTTGTCCTCGAAGGCGAGATGGAGGTGATCCTTGGAAATCATACCGATGTCCTCTACCCTGGTGATTCTATCTACTATGATTCGACCATACCCCATAAGGTGCAATGTCACCAGGATAAGATCACCAGAATTCTGGCAGTACTCTATGCATCAGGCACGTGAAATGATCATTGCAAAATGAAAAATACAAAATTAGCAATGAAAATTAGAATATCTTTTGCTCTCATCCTTTTTTTTCTTTTAATATCTCCCGACTCTGCCCTCCCTCAGGATTCTCTTAAGGTGGGAGCATTGGTCCCTTTCACTGGCCGATGGGGGGATTCCGGCAGGGAATGTGCGAGAGGTCTGCTTGATGCAGGGAAATGGATCAACCACCGCGGAGGAATCTTCGGCAAAAAACTGGAGATTATCCTGATCGATGATTCCTCTCAGCCGGCTGAATTCGTGGCCGCCTTTCGAAAATTGAACGAGGCGGACCGCATTCTCCTCCTTTATCTCTATTCGACCGAGACAGGGCTTGCCCTCCTGCCCCATATCAATCTCCAGCGAATTCCCACGCTGACCAGCTCTTTCCCTGTCCATCTCGCCGATACCTCCAAAACTCCCTATCTGTTCTCGATCACTCCCACCCCCCTTGATCTGGCAAAGATTGCCATGAAGTTTATCTCGGAAAGATCCGATATAAAAATGAGAAAACCGAAAGTGGTCTTCGTCAGTTTTCCTGACCCTCCGGGAAAATACTTTCTCGATGAAGCGAAGTCTTATGCAAAAACGCTTGGACTGGAGATCGGACCGGACATCTTCATCTCTGACATCTCTTTCCTAAAACCCCCCTCTCCTGTTCTTGCGCCATTGAAGTCCTACCATCCGGACTTTGCCTACCTGAACCTGACATCAAAGGAAGCCGCTGCGTTCCTTCAGGAGGTCAGGGGAATGGATCTCAAAACAAGATGGATCTGTAACATGAGAGCCTTCGATGAAACTCTTTCGGCTTTCGACGGAGTTCTTGGTGTTCAACCCATCTCCCCTTTCGGGGAAGATGTCCCTGGAATGGCAGAGATCAAAGAAGCCCATCAGAAATGGCATCCCTACGATTCTCATACCCTCTCCCATGTTGAAGGATGGGTCACGGTCAAAGTGATGGCGGAAGCCCTTGGGAGGTCTCTCCCGGAACAGGGGTTCTCCCGTGAAAGGGTAAGGATGGCTTTTGAAGGTTTTAAGAATTATGTTGTCGGAGGCCTTCTGCCTCCCCTCAATATTACGGCAAAAGACCATCGTCCCAGCGTCGAATCCCGGATCTTCATCGTCAAAGACGGAAAACTTTTAAGACACACCGGTTTCATCTCCGTCGGAAGATAAACCAGATCTGATTACATCGATGAGGAACCGATTACACAGATTAGAAATGCATTGATAAATAAAGAAAAATCTGTGGAATCAATTTTTTGAAATCTCCGTAA